>JAESFO010000109.1_pt1 | contig 254839 bp, 240 predicted proteins | sample 9269421 | NCBI WGS metagenome assembly JAESFO01 (sample SAMN14502839, study PRJNA617101) | algae metagenome | isolation source: Nostoc desertorum CM1-VF14 and co-occurring heterotrophs from rocky... | place: USA: Clark Mountains, San Bernardino, California | collected 2000-06-05
AATGGATGTTGGCCAGCGTCTCGTTGTACATGATGCCGAACATCTTCGGGTACCAGTAGTACCAGGCGGCGAAGATGGCGAACACCGCACCCAGCGACAGCACGTAGTGGAAGTGCGCCACCACATAGTAGGTGTCGTGCAGCGCACGGTCGGCGCCCGCATTGGCGAGGATCACACCCGTCACACCGCCGACGGTGAACAGGAAGATGAAGCCGATGGCCCAGAGCATGGGGGTGCGGAAGGTGATCGAGCCGCCCCACATGGTGGCGATCCAGCTGAAGATCTTCACCCCTGTTGGCACCGCGATGACCATGGTGGCCGCCACGAAGTAGCGCTGCACATCGAGCGACATGCCGACCGTATACATGTGGTGCGCCCACACGATGAAGCCGACGCCGCCAATGGCGATCATGGCATAGACCATGGCGAGGTAGCCGAAGACGGGCTTGCGCGAGAAGGTCGAGACGATGTGGCTGACGATGCCGAAACCCGGCAGGATCAGGATGTACACTTCGGGGTGACCGAAGAACCAGAACAGGTGCTGGAACAGGATCGGGTCACCGCCGCCTTCCGGCGCGAAGAAGGTGGTGCCGAAGTTACGATCGGTCAGCAGCATGGTGATGGCGCCCGCGAGCACCGGCAGCGACAGCAGCAGCAGGAACGCGGTGACCAGCACCGACCACGGGAACAGCGGCATACGGTGCAGCGTCATGCCCGGCGCGCGCATGTTGAAGATCGTGGTGATGAAGTTGACCGCGCCAAGGATCGACGACGCACCGGCGATGTGGAGCGACAGGATGGCAAAGTCCATCGCAGGCCCCGGCTGTCCGGATGTCGAGAGTGGCGGGTAGATGGTCCAGCCGCCGCCGACGCCGTGCGCGCCTGCCGGTCCTTCGAAGAACAGCGACAGGACGAGCAGCAGGAAGGCCGGCGGGAGCAGCCAGAACGAGATGTTGTTCATGCGCGGGAAGGCCATGTCCGGCGCGCCGATCATCAGCGGCACGAACCAGTTGCCGAACCCGCCGATCATCGCCGGCATCACCATAAAGAAGATCATGATGAGCGCGTGAGCAGTGGTGAACACGTTGAACATGTGCTTGCCGGCATCAAGCGCGGCATCGCCCTCGGCGCCGTAGACCATGGCCGCGAGGCCATGGAAGATCTGGATGCCCGGTTCCTGCAGCTCGAGGCGCATGGCACCGGAAAGAAGGCCACCGATCACCCCCGCGCAGATCGCGAAGATGAGGTACATCGTGCCGATGTCTTTGTGATTGGTGGAATAGACATAGCGCCGCCAGCCGGTCGGATGGCCATGATCATGCGCCGCGGCATGGCCGTGGCTGTCATGGGCTTCCAAAGCGTGAGTATCGGCCATAGTGAGCGATCCCTTTATCGAATTCTCGCTGCGCCGGGTCGAGGACCCGCGCACGGGTCCTTAGCTGAGTGCAGGCAGGGTGGCATTGGCGTCGTCGACGGTACCCGCCTCGAACGCTGCCATCCAGGCTGCGAATTCTTCCTTCGTCACGACGCGCACGGCGATCGGCATGAAGGCATGGTCCTTGCCGCAAAGCTCCGAACACTGACCGTAGTAGATGCCGGTCTTGCGGGCATTGAACCAGGTCTCATTGAGCTTACCGGGGACCGCGTCGATCTTGATGCCGAACGAGGGCACCGCGAAGGCGTGGATCACGCCCGACGGATCGGCGGTGATCTGCATGCGCACGGTGGTGTCGACCGGAACGACCAACTGGTAATCGACGGCGAGCAGGCGGGGCTGCACCGGAACCTGAGCGAGGCGCGCCTCTTCAGACAGGATCGAGGAGGACATCGACTTGCCCTGATCGACATACTCATAGTCCCAGTACCACTGCTGGCCGGTCGCCTTGACCGTCAGCTCGGCTGCAGGGACCTCGACATCGCCGAACGAGAAGATGTTGGAGCCCAGATACTTGCGCTGCCCATCGGGGACGGTGAGCTGATCGGTCAGCACCGCGAAGGACGGGATCGCAATGATCACCAGGATCAGGATCGGCACGACCGTCCAGACGATCTCGACCAGCGTATTGTGGGTGGTCGTCGACGGCTTCGGGTTCGCCTTGGCGTTGAAGCGCACGATCACGATGATCAGGAGCACCAGCACCAGCAGAGCGATCAGCACGGCGGTCCACAGCAGCGGACCATCATGGAAGGCGTGGATGGAATCCATGATCGGGGTCACGGAGGGCTGCAGCCCGATCTGACCCGGCACAGGATGGCCTTGCTCCTGCGCAGTCGCCACCATGGGCGCGAATGCGAGGGCTGCGGCTCCCAGCGAGCCAATCGAACTCAGTAGTTTGCCGGTCACCTAAAAACCCCCTTGAGATCCCGTCTGGTCCGGTATTCTAGCGCGGGTTGAGGTGGGCAAATGCGGCATAGCGAAACGCCGCCCCGACTCAACCTCGGAGCGCTTGAAACTTGGAACGTGTCTAAACCACATCGGCAGACCCAAGGCAATTCATGCCTCTTGTCGCACCGTGCGTCAAAACGCACCTCGGCGCAAATTGGCGGTCTCGCTGCGGACGCCTCACGCTTGCCTTGATTGGCAGGCGTTTATCCGCGGCCTCCCGCGGGCCGGCTTGTTGACAGCCGCGCGGGGCCAGCCGACTAAGTACCAAAGCCCGCGGGAACGCGGGATTCGTTATGTCACATATAGAGAGAGTGGATCGGTGCAGCCAATCCTCGGGCTTGTTGTTCGGATGTTCGCGGTGCTGGCGATTGCCGCGGGGCTGATGTCCCCCGCCCTGGCGCAGGGGGTGGTCAAGGCGCAGTACGGCGACTGGCAGATGAGCTGCGATACGCCGCCGGGCGCCAGCTTCGAGCAGTGCGCGCTGATCCAGAACGTTTCGGCCGAAGACCAGCCCAATGTCGGGCTGTCGGTGATCGTCCTGAAGACGGCCGACAAACAGGCGCGGCTGCTGCGCGTCTTGGCGCCGCTCGGCGTGCTGCTGCCCAACGGGCTGGGGCTCAATATCGATGGCGCCAATATCGGGCGCGTGGCGTTCGTGCGCTGCCTGCCCAACGGGTGCGTGGCCGAGGTGGTGCTCGATGACGAGCTGATCACCAAGCTGACCACCGGCAAGAGCGCCATCTTCTTCGTGTTCAAGACACCGGAAGAAGGCATCGGTATCCCGGTATCGCTCAACGGCTTCGGCGACGGGTTCGCGCAGCTTCCGTAAGGACAGCGCCCGATGGTCCGGCCCACTCGGCAGATGCGCCTGACTGAGGCCCACGTGGCCCGGATGGCGCTGTTGGTGACGCCGGACGGACCGCTGCCGCCGGCTGAAACTGCCACCGACGAAGACTTCCGTCAGTTCACGCAGGATATTCTTGCCGGCAGCGACGGCTCCGACCAGATCTGGGTCTTCGCCTATGGTTCGCTGATCTGGAAGCCGGCCTCAGACTTCGTCGAGATCCGCACTGGCCTGCTGCGCGGCTGGCATCGCGCCTTCTGCCTGGGCTGGAACACCTGGTTCCGCGGCTCGGAGGCCAATCCCGGACTGATGCTGGCGCTCGACCGCGGCGGTTCGTGCAAGGGCGCGCTGTACCGGTTGCCGCCGGGCGCCGCCGAGGAGAACGTCGAAAAGCTCTGCCGGCGCGAAATGGGCCGCAAGCCGTCGCCGTTTCCGCCGCGCTGGGTGACGGTGATGACCGAACATGGTCCGGTGCGGGCCTTCACCTTCTGCATCGACCGCAACAGCGGGCGCTATGTCTCGGGGCTGAGCGAGGCTGAGATCGCCGACGTGCTGGCCAAGGCGGTGGGCTCGCGCGGCTCGATGGTCGAGTATCTGTTCAATACCGTGAGCCATCTGGAGCAACTGGGCATCCACGACCCGCATCTGTGGCGGCTGCAGGAACTGGTGGCGGAGCGGCTGGACGGGGCCGAGTAGGCTCGAGGGATTGCATGCCCCTCCATCACCCCACGGGCGCCTCCCGCCACGCGGGGGAGGATGAAAAAAGCCGGGTCGGTGCTTCGCGAGAAGGACTTGGACCCGGCAGTTCATCAGGAAACAAGGCCGGCGGGTGAGCCGGCCCGAAGATGGCACAACTGGGGTTGAGCCATGGGTGAGGCTGGGGCCTGAGGGGCGCGCTGAACCAGGAAAGGCCGCAACCCTTCCCGGACACGCTCAGATGGTCTTCCGTACCGGAAGCCTCAGGGGTTAAGCCAATGGCGGGAGCTTTCGGCGCGCTTCTGCTGCAGCTTGTAGCCGGGGCGCTGGCTGGGGCTGTCGAGCGCCTCGAACAGATCCTGGCGATTGATGCCGAGATCCTCGAGGCGAGCAGTGTCGTAGTCGAGAAGCGACTCGAAGGCGACGCGGCGAGCTCGTGCAGCCCGGACTTTGGCGAACCAGTTCACCAGAGCGCGCAACGGGTTGGACGACGCGGCAGCCATCGACGGCCGCTCGCTCGAAAGCAAGTGGACCATGGTCCTTCTCCAATTTCATCTTTGCCTGGGCAGGGAGTGCCGGGGCGGGACAAGCGATCGGGGGGCGCCGGTGGCGACCTCGGGATCACCGATGACGCCTGATATGAGCGCTTGCCTTGTATTCGTCCAACAAATAGATTTCATCCCGATCATCAAATTTCGTGATGGAGAAACGGGATGAGCACGCCCCTCGATCTCGACCAGTTGCAGAGCTTCTGCGCCATCGCCGATTGCGGCAGTTTCACCGAGGCGGCGCGCCGGGTGAACAAGACCCAGTCGGCAGTGTCGATGCAGATCAAGCGACTGGAGGAACGGCTCGGCCAGGCCTTGCTCAGCCGCGACGGCCGCACGGTGGCGCTGACCGAATATGGCGATGCGCTCTACGCGCGGGCGCGCCGCATGCTCAGGATCAATGCCGAGATCATGGACGTGTTCTCGGATGGCGACCTCAAGGGCTCGATCCGCTTTGGCGTGCCGGATGATTATGCGGTGCGCCTGCTGCCGGTGATCCTCTCCAGCTTCCAGCGCACCCATCCCAAGATCGTGGTCGACGTGCGCTGCCAGCCTTCGGAGGAGTTGCTCGAAGGGATGAAGAAGGGCCGCTACGACCTGATCGTCTTCACCCAGGGCACCAACCACGAATATGGCGAGATGTTCCGCACCGAGCGGATGTTCTGGGTAGCCTCGCATGGCGGGCAGGCGCTCGCCACCGAGCCGCTGCCGATCGCCGGCGGCCTGCACTGCTGCTGGAAGGAAAACGCGGTCGAAGTGCTGAACCGCATCGGCCGCGACTATCGCATCGCCTACACCTCGTCCAACGCCATGGCGATCGCCAGCGCGGTGCTGACCGATCTCGCGGTCGGCTTCCTGCCCGAGAGCGCCTTGCAGCCCGGGATGCGAGTGATCGCCGAGGACAAGGACTTGCCGCGGCTGCGCGACGCCGAGATCGCCCTCATGCGGGCGAGCCACGCCTATGGCGGCATCTATGATGCGCTCGCCAGCCATATCGTCGCCAGCATGGGCAATCTCGACGGCAAGGACAGCCTGCCAATGGCGGCGGAGTAACGGGCGGAGCACGCACCTCCACCGCGCCCGCCAGCGCCCCCTCTCTTGCGATTTCTAAGGCTTAGCCAAACGGCTAAACCTAAGAAATCGCTTTCTCCCCCGCCAAGGGGGAGATGCCTGACTGATGATCCGAAGTATGTGGCGGGCACCGATCGTCTCCCCCTTGGCGGGGGAGAAAGCGAAAACTTGGGCTTAGCGCAGCTAAGTCCTTAGTTTTCGCAAGAGAGGGGGTCTTGGGAGCCACCGAGCCCCCCGTCAGCGACCTTTGCGCTCGAGCAACCCATTCAGCTCGGCCTGCAACCTCGTCCGGTTGGCCTCGACTGCACGCTCAAACGCACGGGCCTGGATCAGGCGTGCAGCGGGAGTGGTGGCGCGCGGATCGAGATGCTCGCGCAGCGCTGCCGCCATCTCGGTCTGCAGGAACGTACCGATCTCGAGGAACTGCATGATCGCGGCCAGCTGATCCGGGGTGAAACGCGCCAGCATCATCGGCCCGGTCTTCTCATAATGGCCGAAGATGCGGCGGGTGATGGCCTTCATATCCTCGGTCAGCTCGATCCAGATCTTGCGCCGGTCGAGCTTATCGCGGGTGCGCAGCACATAGCCGGCGGCCTCCAGCCGGTCGATCACCGCCGTCACCGCGCCGGTGGTCAGGCCGCTGTCGTTGGCGAGTTGGCCGGCGCTCACCCTGCCCCGCCGATCGATCAGATCGAGGCATCGGCCATCGGTACGGTTGATGCCGAGAAACTGCGTCAGCGTCTCGTCGAACAGGTCGGTCGAGGCCTGGTTGGCGCGGGTCGCCTCCTTGAAATGCAGCCCGAAGCCCCCGGCCTCAGTTTCTCTTGACTCGCTGATATCTTGATCCATAAGATAATTATACGATGAGATACCGGGGAAATCAAGATTCCCGGGTGTCGCAGGCGGCCGCCCGAGCTCAAGCAACCGAAATCAAGCCGGGCGACCGCCAAACCAGCATGAAGACCACGCAACCCAAGACTACGCAAGATGACGGCCGGAGGGCCGGCATATGAAACCGCAATCGCATCCATTCCAGCCGATCCGGCGCATGCCGGCCGGGCTGATCGCCGTGCCGAACAACGACAACGAGGCGCAAGTGACCAACACCATCATCGAGGCCAGGGGCCTCAAACGAAGCTTCAAGGCGCGGGGGGCCAAGGGCAAGACGATCGACGCGGTGCGCGGCATCGACCTGAGCGTGCGCGAAGGCGAGATCGTCGGCTTCCTGGGGCCCAACGGGGCCGGCAAGACCACGACGCTGAAGATGCTCTGCACCCTGCTGGCGCCGACCGACGGCTCTGCCACTGTGGTGGGCGCCGACCTTCGCCGCAACCCGGTCGAGGTGCGCCGGCGTATCGGCTATGTCAGCCAGGCGGGCTCGACCTCGCCGGAGGCCAAGGTGGGCGAGGAGATCGTCAGCCATGCGCGGCTCTATGGCATCGATAAGCAGGTGGCGATCCAGCGCGGCAAGGAACTGCTCGCGGCGCTCGACCTCGCCGAGATCTGGGACCGCACCTGCGGCTCGCTGTCGGGCGGGCAGCGTCGGCGGCTTGATATCGTAATGGGGCTGATCCACCAGCCGCGGCTGGTGTTCCTCGACGAGCCCTCGACCGGGCTCGACCCGCAGAGCCGGGCGAACCTGTGGAATCACATCAGGAAGCTCCGCGACGAGCTGGGGACCACGGTGTTTCTCACCACGCATTACATGGACGAGGCCGACTCGCTTTCCGACCGCATCCTGATCATCGACCACGGCACGATCGTCGCCGAGGGCACGCCGGCGGAGCTGAAGAAGCGGGTTTCGGGTGACACCATTACCCTGACGCTGAGGACCGAGGCCGATGCCGCGAACTCGGCCGGAATCGCGGCGCGACTCAGCGGGGCAGACACACCGGTGACCGAGGCGAACGTCGTGCGTTTGCACGTGCCGGATGGCGCGACGGCGCTGCCGGCGCTGCTCGGCGACCTCACCAAGGCGGGGATCGACGCCATCGGCGTCGATGTGAACCGCCCTACCCTCGACGACGTGTTCCTGACGCTGACCGGCCGGTCGCTCAGAGACTAAGGAGACGACCATGTCCTTCATTCGCGATACGTGGATTATTTTCAGGCGCTCGATGGTGCTGTCGCTCCGCCAGCCGCTCTGGGTGGTGATCGGGCTGTTGCAGCCCATCCTCTACCTGACGTTGTTCGGGCCGCTGCTGCAGACGATCGCCGCGACCTCCGGCTTCCAGGGTGACGCCTGGCAGGTGTTCGTGCCCGGGCTGCTGGTGCAGCTCGGCATTTTCGGCGGGCTGTTCGTCGGCTTCGGCATCATCGCCGAGTGGCGATCCGGCGTGATCGACCGGCAGTTGGTGTCGCCGGCGGCACGCACCGCGATCATTACCGGGCGGACGCTGCGCGACGTGGTGGTGATCACGGTGCAGGCGATCGTCCTGGTCAGCGCCGCGTTCTTCATGGGGCTGCGCGTGCCGGTCGGGGCGCTGCTGATCGGTCTGGTGCTGGTGGCCCTGCTCGGCGCGGCGTTCTCGTTCATCTCGAACGCCATCGGCATCGCCACCAAGAGCGAGGACGCGCTGGCGCCGATGGTCAACACCCTGGCGCTGCCGATCCTGTTGCTCTCGGGCATCCTGCTGCCGATGACGCTGGCGCCGGCCTGGCTGCAGATGGTCGCCAATTTCAACCCGTTCAAACACATCGTCGAGGCGCTGCGGGCGGTGTTCCTCGGGCAGTTCGGCGAACCGATCGTGTGGATCGGGCTGCTGCTGGCGGTAGTGCTGGTGGTGATCGGCGCCTGGGTCGGCAGCCGGGTGCTGGCGGCGCAGACGAAATAGCTAGACCGACTGCACGCCCGGCCGGCTTCCGAAACTGCGGAAGCTGCGCCGGGCGAGCGGCAACAGCGTTGCCGCGACGTAGGCGATGCCGGTGAGCCACAGCGTCGGGCCGAGCCCGATCAGCGCGATCAAAGCGCCGCCGACCAGGCCGCCAAAGGGGAGCAGCGCCCAGGTGAAAGCACCGATCAGCGCAGTGGCGCGGCCGATCATCCCTGGTGGGATCCGTTCGATGATCACCGCACTGAGGATCGGGTTGATGAAGCCAGCGGCGAAACCAGCGATGGCCAGCGTGACAAACGCCGCGACCAGCGGCACGTCGATGGCGAAGACGGCGAAGCGCGGCAGGCCGGCGATCAGGAATGCCATGGTATAGACGGTGAGCCGCGGCAGGCGCTCGCCGGTCGCCGTGGCGATAGCGGCACCGGCGATCGCCGCCGCGGACATCACGGCAAAGAGCAGGCCGAGCAGCGCGGCATCGTAGCCCGCGCTCTGCGTCCAGACCGGCAGCAGCACGGCGGAATAAGCGGCGTCGAGCAGGTTGGTGGTCGAGATCATGATGACGATGCCGACCAGCAGCGCATCGCGGCGGATGAAATCGAATCCCTCGCGCAGCTCGCTGAAGTACGAGGCCCGCGATTCCGGCGGTGCGGCGCGAAATGCCGGGAGGCCTGTTGCAACGACCAGTGCGGCCAGCGCGAAGGTTACCGCATTCAGCGCCAGGGCGAGGCCGGGACCGATGAGCGCAATCAGCCCGCCGGCGGCTGCAGCGCCGACGGTGGAGGCGAGACGCTCGATGACGCCGGCGACGCCGGTGACGCGCTCGAGCGGGACGACAGCGAGCCTCGCGATGTCGGGCACCATGGCGTGCTTGGCTGCGTCGGACGGCCCGCGCAGCATCCCCATGGCGATGACGATGGGAAGCAGCAGCTCGAAACCGAGCCACCCAGTGAGCGCCAGCAGCGGCACGAGGCCGACCACCAGCACCGAAGCCAGATCGCAGCCGATGGCGAGGCGCTTGGGCCCGATGCGGTCGATCAGCGGACCCGACAGCGCCTTGGCAACGACATAGGGCAGCATTTCGGCCATGGCGACGACGCCGGTCAGCACCGGACTGCCGGTGGTGGTGAGCACCAGCCACGGGATGGCGATGGTGGAAAGGCGCGTGCCCGAGATCGACAGGGTCTCGGCGAGGGCGAAAGCAAGGAAGGGGCGGCGGTTCACTTGTCACCGCGCTTGTCGCGCCCCTTACCTCCGGTGAGCCGCCCCGGATAAGGGAAGGCGTGCAGCATGACGGTGTATGGCTCGACACCAGGCGGCAGGTCGGCGCCGAGACCAGGGGCCTCGCGCATCGCCTGCCAGAGCAACTCAAGCAGCTTGTCCTTCAGCGCGTTGGCCTGCGCGGTGGTCAGCGCAATGGTGAAATCGCTGATCTGGGTGGTGGCTCGCCACTCGGGCGGCAGGCGGGTGAACTCGTCCTGCGCGCGCTGCATCAGGTTCACCTGCTCGGTGAGGGCGGCCTGGGCGAAGGCGACGCTGGTATCGAATTGCTCCTCAGTGCCGCCCGGCTCGAAGAACGATGTCGACTCATGGCGCGCCTGCCACCAGCGATCGCGGCGCGAGGGCTGGTCGGCGGCTTCCTCGATGAAGCCGTGCTGGGCGAGCTGGCGCAGGTGATAGCTGGTGGCGCCGGAGTTGAGCCCGAGGCGTTCGGCAAGGCCGGTGGCTGTCGCCGGCCCGTCGATGCGCAGCATGCCGAGCATGCGCAGACGCACCGGATGGGTCAGGGCCTTAAGGGCGGTCGCATCTGGGACGATGCGGGTGATCTCGCGGGTCGGGGCTTTCATGCCCGGATGTTATGATCGCAAAGGGATGTTTGCAAATGATTCTTTGCGATCAGTTTGCAGGGTTGTGTTCGGGTCTGCCGGTCGCAACTCGCGGCATGCCAGGAGGCAGGAATTCATGCCGAAGCTGCCCACCTAGTGCTCGTGCCCCCTCCCAACCTCTCCCACAAGGGGGGAGGTGCCGTTCGGCGGGTGAGGCGAGAACCAGCCCAATCACCGGCCTGACACCTCTCCCTTGATGGGGGAGGCTGGGAGGGGGTGGGCCCCGCGGGCACCGGACAGTAAGGTGGGGATCTTTCGGACGTGCCAGTCCCTCCCTGCCACGCGGGCAGGGAAAGACGAGATCAGATCTCGGCTTCGTCGAATATCCGGGTCAGGTCGCCGGCCCACTCGCCATTGTACTTGTCGAGCCAGCGTTCGGCCTGGGTCTTGCCGAGGTCGAGGGTCTCGTTGAGCGGGTCGAGGAAGACGGTTTCGTCCTTGCCGCCGGCAAGGTACTTGCGGCGGCGGAGCCCGTCGCCGGCGAGATCGACGACGAGGCGAGCGATATCGGCGACGGTGCCGCCACGGAACGGGGTGTGAATGGCGGTGCGCGGGACCTCGTTGCGGAGCGTCTGGCGCTCGGCTTCGGTCCAGTCGCTGACCAGGTCCCAGGCGGCGTCGAGCGCCTCGCTGTCATAGAGCAGGCCGGTCCAGATGGCAGCGAGCGCCAGGACGTGGTCGCGATCACCCATGTCGGCGCCGCGTTGTTCGAGGAATTGCTTGAGGCGAACCTCGGGGAAAAGGGTCGAGAGGTGGTTCTCCCAATCCTTCACCGTCGGGCGAACGCCCGGCAGTTGCGGCAGCTTACCCTGCATGAAGGCGCGGAAACTCTCGCCGGCGACGTTGATGTACTCGCCCTTCCTGATGACGAAATACATCGGCACGTCGAGCGCGTATTCGGCGTAGCGGTCGAAGCCGAAGCCATCCTCGAAGGCGAAGGGCAGCATGCCGGTACGGGCGCGATCGGTGTTGAGCCAGATGTGCGAGCGGAAGCTCAGATAACCCGACGGCTTGCCGTCGACGAAGGGCGAATTGGCAAACAGCGCAGTAACGATGGGCTGCAGCGCCACCGAGACGCGCAGCTTCTTGATCATGTCGGCTTCGTCGGAGAAATCGAGGTTCGCCTGCACGGTGGCCGAGCGGTACATCATCGATGTGCCGAGGCTGCCCACCTCCTGCATGTACTTGGTCATGATGCCGTAGCGCGACTTCGGCATGGCGGCGATTTCGGCAACCGACCAGAGCGGGGTGACGCCGAGACCGAGGAAATGGATGTTCAGCGGACCACCGATGACGCGGCAATCCTCGAGATGCGCATCGAGCTCTGCGGCAGCATCGTGGATGGTGAGTTGGGGGGCGCCCGACAGTTCGAACTGGCCGCCCGGCTCGAGCGAGATGCCGCCGACGGCACCCAGGTTGCGCAGCCCGATCGGGTTGCCGCGATCGAAGAACGGGTGCCAGCCGGTGCGCTCCTCGATGCCCTGAAGCAGAGCGTGAACGCCATCATCGCCGGCGTAGGGGACGGGGGCGAGCGGAGCTTTGCGGTAGACGTGCTTTTCGTGCTCGGTGCCGACGCGCCACTCGGATTTCGGCTTGCCGCCGACGGCCATGACCTCAAGCAGGTCAGCCCGCGATTCAATCAGCGGTGCGTTTTCTTCGCCGGACATAGGCACTCCAGTGAGGCAGAACTGCCGGCTCCTGGCCGGGCGCGGCGGACAATACTGAGCCGCGCTCCGAATGCAATGGGCTTTATCGCCAATCGCCGATGGTTGACTGAACCACCGCCAGGGCGGCCACGGCCGCAGTATCGGCGCGCAGGATGCGGGGGCCGAGGCTGATCGGAATGACGAAGGATTGCGCGAGGAGCAGCGCCCGCTCGTCGTCGGAAAAGCCCCCCTCAGGACCGACCAGGATGCCGATGGGGAGGCCGTCGAGGTCCATCAGTTGGGTGTTGGGGGCGTGGCTGGGGGCGCTCTCATCGGCGAAGATCAGACGGCGGAGGCCGTGGTCGTGCTGCCAGTGGGCAATGAGGTCGGCGAGCGCGATTTCTTCGGCCAGCGTCGGGACGCTGAGCACTTCGCACTGCTCGGCAGCCTCGATGATGTTGGCATGCAGCTTGTCGGCCTTGAGACGCGACACCTGGGTGTAGCGGGTGATCACCGGCTGGATGGCGCCGGCGCCCATCTCGGTGGCCTTCTGCACCAGGTAATCGAGGCGACCGGTCTTCAGCGGCGCAAAGCCGAACCAGAGGTCGGATTTCGGCGTCTGGTGCTGGGTCTGCACGACGAGTTCGAGAGTGGCGCCCTTCCTGTGGTCGTCGGCGATCTTCGCCATCCAGGCGCCGTCCGTGCCATTGAACACCACCAGCGCGTCGGCGGCTTTCATGCGCAGCACGCTCAGCAGGTAGTTAGTGTGATCGCGACCGAGTTCGAGCATCGCGCCAGCGGCGAGCGGCGCCTCGATGTAGAGGCGTGGGAGGGTCTTGTGCGATCTGGGCATCGTGGTACGCGTGACAAAGGAAGTGGCCTGGCGCCATCAAGGCATACAAGACCGACGATGCAAACCCCTGAAAAAGCAACAGGTACCGTAGCGGACGCAAGCCGCGGCAACTGGCTCGACCGCTATGCCCCCGAGTGGTTGAAGCCCTACGGGCGGCTGGCGCGCTGGGACCGGCCGCTGCCGTTGCTGCTGCTGTTCTGGCCGTGCGGCTTCGCGCTGGCGCTGGCAGCGCTGGCTGAGCCGGCGCGCGGCTTCGACTGGTGGGCGCTGGTACTGTTCTACATCGGTTCGGTGGCGATGCGCGGGGCGGGCTGCACGTTCAACGACATCGTCGATACCGATATCGACATGAAGGTGGCTCGCACCCGTTCGCGGCCGATTCCCTCCGGACAGGTGACGAAGCGGCAGGCGGCGCTGTTTCTGGTGCTGCAGTCGCTGGTCGGGCTGGTGGTGCTGCTGCAGTTCAATGCCACCACGGTGCTGCTCGGCGTCGCGTCGCTGGTGCTGGTGGCGATCTACCCGTTCATGAAGCGGGTCACCTGGTGGCCGCAACTGTTCCTCGGGCTGGCGTTCAACTGGGGGGCGCTGATCGGCTGGAGCTCGCAGACAGGTTCACTCGCCCTGCCCCCGCTGCTGCTCTATGTCGGCGGCATCCTGTGGACCATCGGTTACGACACCATCTACGCGCTGCAGGACATCGAGGACGATGCGCTGGTGGGGGTGAAATCCACTGCCCGGCTGTTCGGGCGGCGGGCGCGCCTGCTGGTGGCGCTGTTCTACGCAGCAACTGTGGTACTGTGGGTTGCTGCGGGCCTGATGGTTGGAGCGGGCTGGCCGTTCCTCGTAGGCATGCTCTCGGTGATCGGCATCCTCGGCTGGCAGGTCCGCACGCTCGAACCGCATGATCCCGCCAATGCGCTGGTGCGGTTCCGGGCCAATCACTGGGTCGGGCTGGCGTTCACCGCGGCACTGCTGCTCGATCTGGTGGTTTAGCGGAAAACTTCGCTCGCCCACCGACTGTCATCCCTGCAAAAGCAAGGACCCATTTCACAGCTCGCGCCAGCTTGGCGGACGAGGGCAAAGCCCTCGCCGCGGAGTTGGGTCGCTGCCTTCGCAGCGATGACATCGAGTATGGGCGAGACCATGCCGTGGCCGCGCCTCAAAGGAAGCGGGGCCGATCCATTTCTGGATCGACCCCGGCTCGAGCTTGAGTTTTGGAGGTCGCTACGAGTCTTTCCGACAGTTCAAACGTGCATGGGATCGCTGTCGGCTTGTCTTCTCTGGAAACGGCTTAGCGCCGCAAAGGTTGCATCAGGAGGCTTCGCCGGGCTTCCGGCGGTTGAGGAAACGCGGGCGACGCTCGGCGTCGGCGGCGAGGCGGCGGCGATCGTGCTTCAAACCGAGCGCGACGCCATCGACCTGCTGCGAATAGGGGAGCAGGTTACCGTCGCCCGCCTTGATGAACAGCGGCAGGCGGAGCTTCTTGCCCCAGTTCTGCCACTCGGCGACGACGTTGGAATTGCCGATCTCTTCGAACACCCGGTAGTTGAGGTCGGGATCGCCGTGCACCAGCTCGATGGCGCTCGACAGCACACCTTCCTCGGTGATCGAGGTCGACACGGCAACGCCGATGAATTCGTCGACCGGCACCTTGATCTTGATGGCGACGCCGCTCTTTTCGAGCGTCTTGCGCACCGTCACGGTCTTCACCGGGTCCTTGGGGCCGTTGTCGTTGGCCGGACCGAAATACCTGGCAGTCAGCGGACGTGTCCGCGGGGCACGCCCCTCACCGAACAACATGACAACCGACGACCCGTCGATCCCAACACGACCCTGCATGATAAGCCTTCCTGTCAACTCTCGAGAGCTTGTTTTTGCCGCCCTCTTTGATGCCCCCAATCTACCCGCCCGCCTTGCCACCCCACTTAAGAAACTGGGTTAAGTTTAGGTTGTTTTGCGAAGGGTTAGCGGGTCGTCACCGGGTGTAACGCAGTCTTAAGTGCGTATGCTTGCTTGGCTTTAACCAATTGGCCGCGGGCCGTTCCCGACCGGTGCTCGCCGCATCTGTGGTCTTGTTCCAGCCGGGGGATGCGCCTAGAAGCACGGCCAGCCAAATATCCCGGAAACCTGATGCCCGATGCCGCCCCGACTACTGCCGCCGACGACCGCGAATTGCTGCGCTCGGCCGCCGTCACCGCGGGCATCATCGCTGCCGGCTATTTCCGCAAGGATCTGAAGACCTGGACCAAGGAGAACGCCTCGCCGGTGAGCGAGGCGGACATCGTCCTCGACAAGTTCCTGAACTCGGCGCTGCTCACCGCGCGCCCCGACTATGGCTGGCTGAGCGAAGAGAGTGTCGACAACCCCGAGCGGTTGAGCCATCGCCGGGTGTTCGTGGTCGACCCGATCGACGGCACGCGCGGCTTCATCCGCGGCGAGGACAGCTGGACGGTATCACTGGCGGTGGTCGAGGACGGTGTAGCGATCGCCGGCGTGGTCTACGCACCGGTGCGCGACGAGATGTATGACGCGGCAATCGGCGATGGCGCGCGGCTCAACGGCAGGCCGCTGGTGCGGCAGCGCCACCCGGGCCAGACCGCGCCGCTGATCCCGGCGCCGGGTGCGGTGCACCAGGAGCTGCAGGCAGCGGGCCTCGATTACACCCGCGGGCCATTCTACCCCTCCCTGGCCTATCGGCTGGCGCTGGTGGCTTCGGGCAAGCTCGACGCTGTAGTGGTGCGGCGTGGGGCGCAGGATTGGGATGTAGCGGGCGCCGCGTGCATCCTCAGCGAGGCGGGGATCGGTTTCGAGGATGTGTGCATAGGTGCCTTGCGCTTCAATCGCCCGGAAACCCGGCATGGGGCGCTTGCGGCGCTGGCCGAGCCTTCGCTAAAAGCGCCGCTACATGCGGCGCTGGTCAAGGTCTACGGCTGCCCGCAGCCACAGGAAGTCGATCTGGAGCGTCTGAAGCCGTGAGCAAGACCAAGAAACCCGAGCCCAAGCAGCAACTCTTGCACCTCGTCATCGGCGGCGAAGTGGAAAAGGGCGAAGACATCACCTTCAAGGATCTCGATGCGGTCGACCTGGTCGGGGTCTACCCGAACTACGCCGCGGCGCACGCGGTGTGGAAGCAGAAGGCGCAGCTGACGGTGGACAACGCCGAGATGCGCTATTTCGTGGTGCACCTGCACCGGCTGCTGAACCCGGAAGACGACGAGTAAGCGGCCTCAGCCGTTCACCTCAGCGACAAGGCTCGCCGCCAGGGCGTCAAGCCGTCCGACTGCCTGCTCCGCCACGCTGCGGAAGGCGTCGATCATCTGGCGGCGGCGCACCTCGTCGTCGAGCAGATCCAGCACCGCCCGCGGGAGCTCCGCCGCACTGACCTGTATCGCACCGCCGAGGGCCGACAACGCTTCGTGCAACGGCTTCTGGCGTTCGATATGCGGACCATAGACGCTGGCGGCACCCAGATGCAGCGGCTCGCCGAGGTCGTGACCGCCGATCGGCGAGAAGGTACCGCAAACGACCCCGATGGTGGCGCGGGCGTAAACCTTCGAGAGCGTGCCCATTTCATCGAGCCAGACGAGGCCGCCGGCACCGGCGATGGCGGCTTCATTGTCGACGATGGCCAGTTCGGCGCCGAAGCTGGCGCTCAGCACCTCGCCGGGGACCTTGCCGGGATAACGAGGCACCAGCACCAGCCTTGCCTCGGGACGTTTGATGCGCAGCTCGGCGATGGCCGGGGCGAGCGCTTCGATCTCGTCACGATGGACGTTGCCGAAGACGATCAGCGGCGGCCAGTCCTTGCGCACCGGACCGGCACTGTTGAGCGGCACAAGCTTCAGGTTGCCCAGCACTTCGATGCGCTCACGCGGCACACCGAGCTGGGCGTAGCGGGTGGCAATGGTCTCATCCTGCGCATAGATGCGACGCGCCTTGACGATGGTGCGGTTGGCGACGGCCGGGTTGCGCTGATGGCGCGCGAAGCTGCGGGGCGACATCGTGGCGTTGACCACCACCACAGGCACACGAGCTGCCTGAGCGGCCGCGAACTGGGCGGGCCAGAACTCGGACTCGACCAGCACCAGCAGATCGGGCCGGATGGTCTCGACGACACGCCGCTGCGCTTCGAGCGTATCGAGCGGCATGATGAAGCTCGACGCGTCGCCGGCGATGCCGCGGACGCGGGCGTAACCGGAATAGGTGGTGGCCGAGAGAACCACGGAAAGCGTTGGATCGTGCTCGAGCAGACGCTGGCGAAGCAACTCGGCGACCTTCGATTCACCGGCGGAGACGGCGTGGATCCAGATGCGCCTGCCGGCTGCCGGTTGCGGCAGTGTGGGCTTCAGCCGCTTCGCGAACCAGGCGGCGCCGCCCTCGTCGCTCCTGGAGAAGCGCGACAGCACCGCGTAGTGCAGCCAGGATGCCGCCGTGACGAGCCCGCCATAGGCCTTCCAGCGAAACGGCACGGCTTCGGTCACGCGGTTACTCCAACTGGCCTCGCGTGGTGACTAGAGCATTTCACCGTTTCAGGGAAACGCCGAAATGCTCCAGGTCTTTGGCTTGGTCGCGCATTCGAACCGGAAAAGTCTGCAACTTTTCCCGAAAGCGCTCTAGCCGGCCCGACAGCTCCGCACAACCTTGCGGCGCTTGCTTGCGGGTTCTCGCGGATTGCTGCTAAGCCACGGCATGTCTTCAGCAAGGCGCGGGCCGGGTCCTCACGTGCGCTATCCTATTGCCAACGATGCGCGTCTGCAGCAGCTCGCCCTCGACGAGGCGCGCGCTGCGATCAGGCTTGAAACCGAAGGGCTCGAGGCGCTGGCCGCCGGGCTCGACGGCGCGTTCGTGGCGCTGGTCGAGCTGATCCAGCGGGCACCGGGACGGGTCATTCTCTCCGGTGTCGGCAAGAGCGCGCATATCGCGCGCAAGGTCGCGGCGACGCTGGCCTCGACCGGCACGCCGGCGCAGTTCGTGCATGGCGGCGACGCCAGCCACGGCGACCTCGGCATGATCACCACCGCCGATGTGGTGGTGATGTTTTCGAAATCCGGCGACACGGCGGAGCTGTCCGACCTCGCCAATTATTGCGTGCGCTTCGATATTCCGCTGGCGCTGATCACGGCGCGGCCGGACTCGCGGCTGGGTCGGGCGGCGAACATCGTGGTGACGCTGCCCGACGCGCGCGAGGCCTGCGAGATCACCGCGGCGCCGACGACATCGACGACGATGATGGCGGCGCTGGGCGATGCGCTGGCTGTGGTGCTGCTCAGGCGGCGTGGTTTCCAGGCCTCGGATTTCCATGTGTTCCACCCGGGCGGCACGCTCGGCAGCGCGTTGCTGACCGTCGGCGAAGTGATGCACCGGGAGGACAAGCTGCCACTGGTGGGCGCTGAAGCCTCCGTTGCGGCAGCGATCCTCGAGATGACGTCGAAGGGCTTTGGCTGCACCGGGGTGGTGGACGAGGCCGGCGATCTGCTCGGCATCATCACCGATGGCGACCTGCGCCGGCACATGGCGGATGGGCTGCTGCAGCAGACCGCGGCGGCGGTGATGACCGTTGGCCCCCGCACCATCGCGGCGGACGCCTTGCTGAGCGAAGCGCTGCGGCAGATGACGGCGCTGACCCCACGGATCACCGCGATCTTTGCCATGGACGGCCTGCGGCCGGTCGGCATCGTGCATGTGCACGACTGCCTGCGCGTCGGCCTCGTCTGAGGTGAGCGACCTCATCGTCATTCCGGCCCGTTATGGTTCGACCCGGCTCCCCGGCAAGCCACTGCACCCGATTGCCGGGCGCATGCTGCTCGAGCGGGTAGCGGCGATCGCCGTCGCCGCGGCGCTGCAGCTCGGCGACGCCGAAGTGCTGGTGGCGACCGATGACGAACGCATCCTCACCGCGGCGCGCCGCCTCGGGCTCGAAGCGGTGATGACGGCGAGCGAGATCAGCTCCGGCTCCGGGCGGGCGCTGGCGGCGCTCAAGGCGACCGGGCGATCGGCGGGGCTGGTCGTGAACCTGCAGGGTGATGCGCCGTTCACCGCGCCCGAGCATATCGTCGAGATCGTCCAGGCGGCGCGCGGTTCTGCCGCCGATGTGACGACACCGGTGGTGCAGCTGGACTGGGCGCGCCTCGATGCACTGATTGCGCACAAGCAGACGACACCGGCGAGCGGCACGACCTGCATCCGCGATAGCGCCGGCCGGGCGGTATGGTTCTCGAAGACGGTGCTGCCGTTCATGCGCAAGCAGGCGGAGCTGCGCGCCGCCGGACCAATGTCGCCGGTGCTGCAGCATATCGGACTCTATTGCTACCGGACGCCGGCGCTCGAGGCGTTCGAGGCGGCGCCGCAGTCTGCGTACGAGCAGCTCGAGGGGCTGGAGCAGTTGCGGCTGATCGAGCTCGGCCTCGATATCCGCGCCGTGATCGTCCGGCCGGCGCCGATCACCATGAGCGGCGTGGATAGCCCCGCCGACGTGGAGCGGGCGGAGCGGCTGATCGGGGAGGTCGGCGATCCATTCGTCGACTGGCGCAGGTGACCCGGCTGGTGATCGTCCGGCATGGCAACACCTTCGAGGCCGGTGAACCGCCGCGCCGAATCGGGGCCCGCACCGACCTGCCGCTGACCGCGACGGGCGTGGCGCAGGCGGAAGCGCTGGCCCGGCACTTCGCGGCGAACGGCATCAGGTTCGACCGGGTACTGAGCGGTGCGCTCAAGCGGACACTGACCACGGCCGAGGCGATCGCCGACGGGCGGCCCATCGAGACTGCGCCATTCCTCACCGAAATCGACCACGGGCCGGACGAGGGGCAGCTCGAATCCGCCGTTATCGACCGGATCGGTAACGAGGCCATCACGCTGTGGGAGAAACAGTGCGTGGCGCCAGAAGGCTGGGAGGTTGGGGCGCAATGGCGCCTTCTGGCCTGGCGGGAGTTCGTGGAGCGGGTGGTGGAGGAGCACCGTCGCGGAACGATCCTGCTGGTGACCAGCAATGGGGCAGCGCGGTTCGCCCTTGCGGCGCTAGGGCTAAAGCCTGGGGAAAACCGAGCTGGCGTCAAATTCCGTACAGGAAGTTATGGTGTGTTGGAGGTCGGCAGCGGGGCCGATTTCCGACTAGTTGGGTGGGACATGCGACCGGGCGAAACGCCCGGCGATATAGGTTTGTTTTGATGCAGCAGGTTTTTGTCGATGCGCCGAACGGGCGGCGTGTCGGGTTCGGTACTGATCTCCCGATCGCTTTCATTCTCGGTCCTTGCGTGATCGAAAGCCGCGATCACGCATTGAAGACCGCGAGCTTTCTCGCCGAACTCGGCGAGCGTCGCGGCATTCCGCTGATTTACAAGTCGTCGTTCGACAAGGCCAACCGCACCAGCGCCAAGAGCTACCGCGGTATCGGCATGGACGAGGCGCTGCGCATCTTCGAGGCGGTCAAGGCTGAGACCGGTCTCGCCGTCACCACCGACGTGCATGAGCGCGAACAATGCGCCGCCGTGGCCGAGGTCGTCGACATCCTGCAGATCCCCGCGTTCCTCAGTCGGCAGACCGACCTGCTGGTAGCGGCGGCCGAGACGGGCCGGGTGGTGAACGTCAAGAAGGGGCAGTTCCTCGCACCCTGGGACATGCAGAATGTTGCCAAAAAGCTCGACAGCGCCGGCGCTTCCGGGGTGCTGCTGACCGAGCGCGGCACGAGCTTCGGCTACAATACGCTGGTGGTCGACATGCGCGGCCTGCCGATCATGGCCGAGACCGGCAAGCCGGTGATTTTCGATGCCACCCACTCGGTGCAGCAGCCGGGCGGACGCGGCGAATCATCTGGCGGCGAGCGGCAATACGCGCCGGTGCTGGCGCGGGCAGCCGTGGCCGTTGGCGTCGCCGGCGTGTTCATCGAGACGCACGAAGACCCTGATAACGCGCCGTCCGACGGCGCCAACATGATCCCGTTGACCGAGATCGACGGGCTGGTGGCGGACCTCGTGGCGCTCGACGCCATCACCAAGGGCCGAGGCTCCGGTCGATGATTGCGGCGGTCAAGACCGGCGCGCCGAGCTACATCCGCTGGGCCTGTCTGGCGATGATCGTGTTCCTGTTCGCCCTGCCCTGCATCGTGGGGCGGCTCACCACCTACTTCGTGCTGCTGTTCGCGATCTTCGCGCTGCTTTCGCCATCAGTGATGGCGGCGTTCCAATCGCGCAGCCGCAACCCGATCGACGCGATGTTCGTCATCGCGGCGGCGCTGCCCGCGCTCGCCTTCCTGTTCACATCGGAAGAAGCGAACGACCTGCTGTTCGCGTTCAATTTCTTGCCGCTATTGCTGGCAGTACCGCTGCGCTGGCAACTCGAGAAATACGCGCAGGTCGACAGCGCGCTGCTGATCGGCCGGCTGTCGCTGGCGGGCGCCGGTATCGCGGTGATCGTGGGTGCGGTGCAGGTGGGAATGTTCGGCCTCGAACGTGCGGGGCAGCCGCTGATGAGCACGTTCCATTTTGCCGACACCGCGATGCTGCTCGGCTTTACGGCGCTGGTGGGGCTGTTCGCGCCGGGCAAGCGTCGGCACTGGATATATCTGCTCGGGCCGGTATTTGGCGTCCTGGTGGCGCTGCTGAGCGGCACGCGCGGCGCGCTGATTGCGGCGCCGGTGCTGGGCTTCGTGGCGCTGGCGTTTGCGCTGGCGCAGGCTCCGGCACGGCATCGCGGCGTGACGCTGATCGTGGCGGTGGCGGTGGCCGCGCTGTCCGCCATCCTGCTGTTCGTCGCCGCAAAGGCGGGACTGACGCGCGCGCTGGATGGCTTTTCGGTGACCCAGGATGTGATTGCCGGCGGGGCTGTCGATCAATCCACGCAGGAGCGGCTGACCATGCTGTGGGGCGGCTGGCAGGCGTTCCTGCATGCGCCGCTGTTCGGCTATGGCTGGCTCGACATGGTGCCGGCGATCCTGCCCTATATCCCGAGCGACCAGATCGAGCGCATGCTGACGTTCCGGCAACTGCACAATGGCCTGCTGAGCTTTGCCGTCGGGGCCGGCATTCCGGGCATCATCAGCTTCCTGATCCTGTCGGTGGCCCCGGTGATCGCTGTGTTCCGCACCCCGCGCGACGCGTTGTTCGCCTCGCGCCTGTACCTGGCGGTGACGCTGTGCGTCGCCTATGCCGTGTTCCAGTTGACCATCATCATGATCGGCTTCGAGTTCCACACCGTGCAGTACGCGTTCATGACGATGGTGATCCTCGGCTTCGTCCGGGTCCCAGCCGCGGCCGCGGCACCGGCTCAATCGGCCCGGGGCAAGGCAGCGGTAGGTCCCGAGACGGCAAGGACCGCGTAATACTCTTTCCCCCGCCCGGCCCCTTCATCACGCTTCAGCACGGTGACCAGCCGGGTGCTTGAAAACTCGGGCCGCGGCGACAGCGCTTCGGCCGCCGCCGGAGACTTGACGCTTTCAACCAGCAATGCGGGCGAGGCCGCGGGGTAGCGGATTTCCGGCGGCAGGAAGTCATAGCGCGGGTGAGGAGCGATGTCGCGGACCGGCACGAGGTCTCCGGCGGCGCGGCCGTAGAAGAACAATTCGCCGGTAAGGCGGTAGTTGCCCTCGGTCCAGATCACCTGGGCGCCGGTCGCGTCGGCCAGTTGGCGAATCTCGGCGGCCAGCTTGTCCCAGCCGCGCAGCATGCGGGTGCGGTCGGCATAGCCCAGATCCAGCGGATGATAAACGGCCTGCACATAGGCGAAGCCGATCAGGGCAAGCCCGAAGCCGAGTTGCATGAGGCTGGCGATAGCCACGACCCAACGCCCGAGTGGACGGGCCGGCAACAGGCAAACGAAGGCAGCACCGAGCAGGGCGAGCACCGGCGCCACCGGCTGCAGCCAGTTGACCTCGACGCGCGCATGCAGCGCGTGAAAGAGGAAGTAGCCGAGGAGCGGGAGCGTGGTCAGCACCGGCAGGGCCAGCCTGGCGCCGGCGCGCTTGCCGTACCCGAGGAAAAAGCCGCCCATCCCAAGCAGCGCGCATAGCAGCAGAACCGGACCCATCGCCGCGGCCTGGCTGACGATGAATTCGCTCACCAACCGCCCGAACTCAGCCTCGAACGAGACGACGCGCGCACCTTGAAACAGGAAGGATTGCCAGCCGTGCTGATAGTTCCACCACAGCACGGGCGCAAAGACGAGGAGTGCAAGAAGGCCGCCGGCCCAGAGTTGCCAGCGGACGAACTGCCGGCGACCGTCGGTCGTGCCGATGAGGAACAGGACGAGCCCGATGCCGAACCAGGCGTTGGTGTATTTGGAGGCGAGCCCGGCTCCGGCAAGCAAGCCGACGGCCAGCCACCAGTTCGGGCGGGAGCGCGTCACGGCTTCGGCCGCAGCCCACAGCGACAGGGTCCAGAACAATGTCGATGGCGCGTCCGGGGTGGCGACGAAATTCACGGCGCCCTGAAGGCTGAGGCAGTACCAGGCAACAGCCAGCGCGGCGGCGTTGCGGCCGGGGACGAGCAGGCGCGCGGTGCGATAAAGGGCCACCAGCACCGCGACACCGGCGAGCAAGGGCAACAGGCGGACGCCGAGCAGGGTGTCACCGCCGACCAGCCGGCCGAGCGCGGTCATCAAGGCAACGGCGGGGGGGTGATCCAGATAGCCGGGCGAAAGGTATGCCGACCACAGGGCGTAGTAGGCTTCGTCACCGTCGAGACCGACGCTCAGCGCCACGAATGTCTTGGCGACAAAGGTCGCCAGCACCACGGCCAGTGCGAAGACCTCGGCGCCAACCAATCCTGTCCGGGTGGGCGTCTCGAAGGGAATGTTGGTCTCGGCGGCCATGGATCTCGTGGGAGCAACGCGAAGGGGCGCACCCTAACCACGGATCAGACCGGTTCGGAATGGTTTTCGGCGTGGGCGCGGCAGCTTGCCCCAGAGGGGCGACTACGGCGCGACAAGGAACGGGGCCAGCTCGGCGTCGGAACGCGCCATATCCAGCAATTGCTGTCGGGCAAAGATCCGAGCGGCCGCGCGACCACGGGCAGCGACGACCCGGCTCCGCTCCGTGACCGGGAAACCTGCATCGGCCAGCCGCTCCAGCAGCGGGCGTTCGCGGCCGGCCAGCTTGGCCAACTGGTCGAGATCGACGACCGCGCGGTCCGCCTGATGGGCGTGCAGCCGCTTGGCGTAGCGGCTGTTCGGGTTCTCCGCCAGGTCGTAATTGGCAAAGCCGTGCCCAGGCTTGAGGTATTTGAGGTGCCAGTAGACGAACGAATGGAAGCGGCGACGCAAACCGCCGGTGCGCAGGACCTCGAAGCGGCGATCGTGGATGAAATGGGTCGCCGGCGTGATTGGGAAGATGCCGATGTCGCCCGAGCCTGAGAACGGCTCGCGGCGGAGGATACCAAGTGCACCCGCCTCGTCACGCGCGAGATTGAGGCCGGAAAAGCAGGCTATCTCGTGGTTGGCCGCACGCCCCGTACGGACGTCGGCGACGAGCCGGGCGGTGGCCGTATCCATCGCCACATGGTCGTCATCGAGCTTTGTGGCGTGAGCGAAGCGGGTACGGGTGAGCGCGAAGTTGTAGTAGTTGACGAGGCTGCGGGGGGAGTCGGCCGGCTCGCGTGCATGCCCCTCACTCCCGGGAGGATAGACCGGCGGTACGTAGTGATAGACGCGCAGCCTGGGACCAAACTCCTGCTCGAGCCGCGCAAGGATGTCGGGCGTGCGGTCGGTCGAGCGATTGTGGACGGCTACGATCTCGTCGAAGAACGCGATGTGACTCCGGATGGCCGCCTCGACCGAGAATGCTCCATCGCGCACGCGCAAGAACGCGCTGATACCGGGGCGCCGGCGATCCACAGCGAGATCGGCCGGGGTAAAGCGATAGTCAGTAACTTCTCGGGGTTCATCCATGGGCAGTCACGCGTTCAACTTCCTTACCGCACGGTAATTTGACTTGCGGGCAGACAATCGCTAGCCACACCGCAGTAGACGCAAGCGGCAGGTCGAGGACCCAACCGTCCATGCAATCGCCTGCCTTTCCCATTAGCGAGTCCGACGCGGACTTCAAAGCGCGGTCCGTAGCGTACTGGGCGCTGGCTGTTATCGCGCTGGCGACGATCGCCCGGATCGGGCTGGCCGCCATGCTCCCGGTGGGGGTGGACGAGGCCTACAGCATCGGCATCGCGCGGCAGTTCTCACTGAGCTATTTCGACCATCCGCCGCTGCATCTGTGGCTGGTCGGGTTCTGGGCGAAGCTCTGGGGCAGTGAAGATCTGCTGCTGCTGCGCCTGCCGTTCATCGCGCTGGGCGCGCTGTCATCGTGGCTGATCTACGCGCTGGGCGCCCGATTGTTCGGATCGATTGCCGGGCTGTGGTCGACGGTTGTCTTCAACCTCGCACCGGTGTTCGGGCTGGCACATGGAGCGCTGATCTTCCCTGACGGGCCGCTGATCGCCGCGGCGCTGGCAACCGCGCTGGTGGTGGCGAAGATCGTCCTCGTGCCAGGCGAAGGCCAGCGGCTGGGGTTATGGGCCCTGGCCGGGCTGCTGGCGGGGCTGGCGCTGCTGTCGAAGTACCACGGCGCGCTGCTGATGCTGGGCATCCTGCTGTTTCTTGTCTCGACGCGCGAGGGGCGGCGCTGGCTGCTGACGCCGGGGCCGTGGCTGGCAGCAGCGATTGCCGTTGCTTGCTTCGTGCCGGTGCTGCTGTGGAATGCCCAGCACGACTGGGCTTCGTTCGCCTTTCAGGCCGGTCGTGGCCGGGTTGGCGGCGGGGGTGGGCTGCGGCTGTCCGGCCCCATCGAATCGCTGCTGTCACAGGCGGTGTACCTGCTGCCGTGGATTGCCGTGCCGCTGGGAGCGTTCCTGGTCCGTGGCATGATCAGCGGCCCGGACAATGCGCGCCGCTGGCTGTTGGTCTGCCTCGCGCTGCTGCCGATCCTCATCTTCACCGGGCTGACGCTGACCGGTCGCGGGCTGCCGCACTGGCAAATGCCCGGTTGGCTGTTCGCGATCCCGCTACTGGGCGAGGCGCTTGCCAATGCCGGGCGGATCACGCGGCGGATCGCCGTCGGGGTGGCGGTGATCACGGCTATGGGGCTCGGAGCGCTGGCGACAGTGGTGACGATGCAGGCGCGGTGGGGCAGTTTCGATGCGCAGACGCTGCAGCTGTTCGGCGGGAGCGATCCGACGGACGCGCTGCTCTCCTGGGAGGCGGTGCGGCCGGAACTGGCCAAACGGGGGTTACCGGCGGACGACCGGACCTTCATCGGAACCTTCAACTGGGTCCGAGCAGGTGAGCTGAACGCCTTGTTCGGCAGACAGATTCCAGTGCTCTGCCTATGCAGCGACGCGCGGCATTTCGGTTATCTCACCCCACCCGAAGCCTATGCCGGGTGGAGCGCAATCCTGATCGGGATGCCGGGGCACATCGACGACGATGCGGCACTAGGCGAGAAATTCGCCGCGCTGGCAGCATCGGAGGACATCAGCCTGAACAAGGCGGGGCGCGTGGCGGTGCCGCTGCGGATGAGACGCGCTGGCGGCTTCAAGCCCTAGGTACTTTCACCGTTCAAGTGAACGATGAGAGAATCCAAGTCGTTGATTTCGTCGCGCCTTCGAACCGGAAAAGTCTGCAACTTTTCCTGAGGGCGTTCTAGCGAGGGTTCAGGCCGTAGCGCTTGTAGGCTTCGTGGGCGGCGTCGGCGTTGGCGTAGGGCTCCTGCCGGTCGACGTTCCAATAGGTCAACTCGTCGAGCGCGATGGGCACGCCGGTGATGGCGCAGCGGACAAAACTGCCCGGTCGCAGCACGACATAGTCGGCATCGAGGTAGCGGACCTGCGCCTCCGAGGGGCTGAAGCTCTTGTCGAAAATGTTCATGGCGCTACCAGATATAGGTCAGATCGGCTGACTTGGAAACGGCCGATCCCGAACCGCAGTCAGTAGACCTGAACCGGTTTCGTGGCGATTTTCAGAACGGGCCCTGATTCCCGGAACAGACGCTAGAACAGACTGTCCTGGCCCTCTTCGTCGCGCGGCGGGCGGACCTTCTTGCGGGCGACGAGACCGCTGCCGATCGTCGCGCCGATGGCACCATCGGACACCTGGATATGAACGGCATCGCCGGGCTTCACATCGGCGGTGTGCTTGACGATGTGGCCCTCGGCGTCGGTGACCACCGAGAAGCCACGCTGCAGGATCGAGCGGTAGTCGGCTGCCTCGAGCAGGCGGGCCGCGAGGTCGAGGCTGCGGCGGCGCTGATCGACGAAACGGGCGACCGCCGGATGAAGCGCGGCGGCCAGCGGCTCCAGCCGGCTGCGCAGATGCCGGATCTCGTTGTTGAGCGCCTTGGGCGAGAGGCGGCCGGCCGCGGCGACGAACAGGCCGCGTTTCCGCTCAGCAGTACGCGAGGCGGCGGTATCGGCGCGGCGCCTGAGATTGTCGAGGCGGGTGGCGAGCTCAGCGGCGCGGCGAGACAGCAGGTTCGGCGTCAGCTTGTTGGCGGAGCGACCGAACTCGATACGCTTCTTCTGCTCGGCGTGGCGCAGCGCCGCGGCAAGGTTGGAGGCCGCGTGGTCGAGCCGCTGGCGAGCGCTGGCGACCAGATCGAACGGGCGCGGCAGGCCGGCGGAAGCAGCGCGCAGGCGGTCGCGATAGTTCGAGGCGGTACGCCGCATGGCGTGGCGCTGGCGGCCGCCGATCTCGTCGACATAGCCGATAAGGTCGGCGCGCACAGGCACGGCAGCCTCGGCAGCAGCGGTGGGGGTGGGCGCGCGATGATCGGAGGCGTAGTCGACGAGCGTGGTGTCGGTCTCATGGCCGACGGCGGTGATGACCGGGATGCGGCTTGCGGCGACGGCACGGACGACGATCTCTTCATTGAAGCCCCAGAGGTCCTCGATGGAGCCGCCGCCGCGGGCGACGATCAGCACGTCCGGACGTGGGATCGGGCCGTTCGGGGAGAGTGCGTTGAAGCCGTTGATGGCCGCGGTGACTTCGGGGGCGGCAGTCTCGCCCTGCACGCGGACCGGCCAGACGATGACATGGCTGGGGAAGCGATCGGAGATGCGGTGCAGGATATCGCGGATCACCGCTCCGGTGGGCGAAGTGATGACGCCGGTGACGCGCGGCAGGTAGGGCAGCTGGCGCTTGCGCTCGCTGGCGAAGAGCCCCTCGGCGGCAAGCTTCCGGCGCCGATCCTCGAGCAACGCCATCAGCGCGCCGGCGCCGGCCGGCTCGATCTGCTCGATGACGATCTGGTATTTCGACGAGCGCGGGAAGGTGGTGAGCCGCCCGGTGGCGATGATCTCCATGCCCTCCTCGGGCTTGAAGGTCAGGCGCGGCCACGAGCTCTTCCACACCACCGCGTCGATCGAGGCGTTCTCGTCCTTGAGCGTGAAATAGGCGTGGCCGGAGGAATGGACGCCGCGGAAGCCGGAGATCTCGCCGCGCACCCGAACATGGCCGAACTCGTCCTCGACCGTGCGTTTCACCGCCTGGGCGATTTCGGAGACGGTGAACTCGGCGGCGTTGGTCAGCGGTGCAGGCATGGGTGAGAGGTGCGGGAAAGGGACGAGTCCGTCAAGGGTGGCGGCACAATCGAGCAGATGCTAGATGGGCGCCAAATGGCCATGCGCCGCGTGCTTGGCCGCCCTCCCCACCCTTGTGGTGGTCCCCTCTGGGTGAGGCCCCCGGCCTCACCCCCTCCTCTCCAGGTGGGGAGGATCAACGGCAACATCGGAGCTGATGGCTGATGCGCATTCTGGTGATCGGGTCGGGTGGACGGGAGCATGCGCTGGCGTGGGCGATTGCCAAATCGCCGCGCTGCGAGAAGCTGTTCGTGATGCCGGGGAATGGCGGCACCGGCGAGATTGCCGAGAACGTGCCGGTCGACATCACCGACCATAAGGCGGTGATCGATTTCGCGCTCGGCAACCAGGTGGACTTCGTGGTGATCGGGCCCGATGCGCCCGCAGTGGCGGGGCTGGGCGACGATGTGCGGGCGGCGGGGCTGTTGTGCTTTGGGCCGAGCAAGGCGGCGGCGCAGCTCGAGGGCTCGAAGGCCTTCACCAAGCAGCTCTGCGACGAGGCCAGGGTGCCGACGGCGGCCTATGGTCGATTCGACAATGAGAGCGACGCCCTCGCCTACGTGCATGATCAGGGCGCGCCGATCGTGATCAAGGCGGACGGGCTTGCCGCCGGCAAGGGTGTGACGGTGGCGATGACCATCCAGGAAGCGGCGGACGCAGTGCGCGACTGCTTCTCGGGCGCCTTTGGCGACTCCGGCTCGACCGTGGTGATCGAGGAATATCTGGAAGGCGAAGAGGCTTCGATCTTCGCGCTCTGCGACGGCGAGAGCGTAGTGATGCTGCCCAGTGCGCAGGACCACAAGCGGGTTTGGGACGGCGACCGCGGCCCCAACACCGGCGGCATGGGCGCCTACTCCCCTGCCCCGGTGATGACGCCGGAGGTGACGGCCGAGGTCGAGAACGAGATCATCCTGCCCTCGATCCGCCGCATGGCGGAACGCGGCACGCCGTTCACCGGCGTGCTGTTCGCCGGGATCATGGTGACACCGAAGGGACCCAAGCTGATCGAATACAACGTGCGGTTCGGCGATCCGGAGTGCCAGGTGCTGATGCTGCGGCTGAAATCGGACGCACTGGACCTGCTCGAGGCGACGGCGCGCGGCACGCTCAGGACGGCGCAGCCGGAGTTCAGCGACGAGGTGGCGCTGACCGTGGTGCTGGCGGCCAAGGGCTATCCCGTCAATCCCGAAAAGGGCAGCGAGATCCGTGGGATCAACGGCCAGGACGACGACAGGTTGATGGTGTTCCACGCCGGCACGGTGCGCCGCGACGGCAAGTTGATCGCCAATGGCGGGCGGGTGCTGAACGTCACGGCACTGGGCCGCACGGTGGGCGAAGCGCGCGACCGGGCCTATGCGGAGGTGGACCGGATCGACTGGCGCGAGGGCTTCTGCCGCCGCGATATCGGCTGGCGTGCGGTGGCGAGGGAACTCAAACCGGCCTGAACGTCTTATAAACGAGCAGAGCGTACCCTACGTCCTTATCGTGACCCATGAGATAACAGCGCCGGTCGAGCCGACGCCGCTGCAGCGGCGGGGGCAGCAGATTGTCGATCGCCTGCGCGGTGAGTTTCGCGAGCAAACCCGTGGTCATGCTCCTCCCCCCGAACCACGCATCGGCGTGGCGCTCGGCGGCGGCTCAGCCCGCGGGCTGACGCATATTCCCTATATCGAGGCCATGGACGAGATGGGGCTGAGGCCCCACGTGATCTCGGGCACCTCGATCGGCGCGCTGATCGGCGCCGGCTGGGCCAGCGGCATGACCGGGGCCGAGCTGCGCGAGCACTCGTTCTCGGTGCTGGGCACCATGCGGATCATCGCCGGGCGGCTATGGGGAGCGCAGGTGCGCAACCTCGGCAACTTCTTCCAATCCGGCTTCAACGTGCAGCTTGACGCCTGCCAGGTGGTCAATGCGTTCCTGCCCGATCCATTCCCGTTCGAGTTCAAGGACCTGAAGACCAAATTCTACGTGGTGGCGACGGACTTCCAGTCGTGGCATCAGGCAGTGTTCTCGGAAGGGCCGCTGCGGCAGGCGATTGCCGGCTCGATCGCCATCCCCAGTCTGTTCAAGCCGGTGCCGTTCGCCAATCATCTCCTGGTCGATGGCGGTGTGGTGAACCCGCTGCCGCTCGACCAGGCGGCTGCCGACACCGATATTCTCGTCGGCGTCGACGTGAACGGCGACCCGTCCGAGCAGCTCAACAAGACCAACCACAAGGCGCTCGATGTGTGGTTCGGCTCGGCACAGATCATGATGCACTCACTAACGGCGCATATGATGGCCGCCTATCCGCCCGACGTATATGTGCGGCCGCATCTCAGCGCCTTCGGGGCGCTGGAGTTCTGGCGAGTGCGCGAGCTGGTGGCGCATGTCGAGAAGGACAAGGACAATTTCAAGCGCGCGCTGGATGGGCGGATCGAGTCGTTCTACCAGCACGAAGGACCGTCCAGGCGGGCGGAGGACCGGTAGCGCCCGCTACAATTTGTTACTTGCGTGCAATACTGGCGCATCGCTCATGCTGGATACGCGACTTTCCCATGCAAGGAGAGTCATCATGAAGCGCACATTCCTGCTCGCCACCGTTGTTGCGGCCCTTTCCCTGTCCACTGCTTCGGCCAATGCCGCAGCAGTCGGAGTGACAGCCAACGCCGTCAATCTCAGGGCCGGTCCTGGCACCCAGCATGTGGTTGTCGCCGTGGTTCCGCCAGGCCAGAGCATACTGGTCGCAGGTTGCCTCTCCAATTCGGCCTGGTGCGACGTGTCATGGGCCAGTTATCGGGGCTGGATGAACGCCAACTACATCTATGCTCAGGCCGGCGGACAAACCGTCGTTTTCACGGATGTCTATCGCCGGGTGCCCGTCGTTGCTCCGTGGGTCGACGCGCGCCGGGACGCCCGCGTGCAGTATCGCGTCAACCGACGCTGGGACCGGTGGCTTGGCCAATAGGCTCGGACCCAAACCCGATCGTCAACGCAGCCTGGCAAAGAACTCCCGCAGCAGCTCACCCGATCGCTTGGCCCCTACCCCGCCGATCACCTCGGGGCGATGGTGGCAACTGGGACTTTCAAACAGCCGGACGCCGTTGTCGACGGCGCCGGCCTTCAGGTCTTCGGCGCCGTAGTAGACGCGGCGCAGGCGGGTATGGGCGATGGCGCCTGCGCACATGGCACAGGGTTCGAGCGTCACGTAGAGGTCGCAGCCGTCGAGCCGGCCGGTGCCGCGTGTCGCCAGCGCGGTGCGGATGGCGAGGAACTCGGCATGCGCGGTGGGATCGTTCAGCTCACGCATGCGGTTGCGCTCGGCGGCGAGAACGCGGTCGCCTTCGACGATGACGGCGCCGACGGGCGCCTCGCCGGCCTGGGCGGCGGCTTCAGCGAGGGCGAGGGCCTGGTCCATGGGGGTGGGCATGGCGCTTCCATAGCCTCGATGTCATCCCTGCGGCAATGGCGGCTGCCGCGGGAAAGCCCGTTCGAACACCCATAACTCCTCGAAGTGGTTCATATCCTCGAAGGCGCAGAAGGCCGGGGGCCGCAGCTCGAGGACCGGAGCGCGGGCAGCGATGTCGCGGACCACTTCATCGAGCATCTGCTGCCAGGCTGGCAGAGCGGCGTCGTCGAAGCGGGCAATGACATAGCTGAAGGTGATGTGGAAGACGTAGTCGTCGTGATCGGGGTGGCGGTAGCCGAGGATCTCGGCGAAGGCGTCGCGCCAATCGCGCAGTGCCTGCCGATCGGCTGCGGTGGCACCATCGAGCTTCAGCCCGGTCGGCAGCGCGTCGGTAACCTGCACCTTGAACGGCGGGCCGCCGGCGTAGGGCTTGAGCCGTTCCAGCATGAGCGCCGTCATCTCGGCGATCGGCGTATCGAGGGGTAGGTCGGACGGCCAGAAGGGAGCGGCGCGGCGGCCTTCGATGATACCCTGGAACAGCGTCATGTGGAGGCTGGACACCGGAGTGAACGCCAGGTTGCGGGCCTCGGGCATGCCGAGGAAACGGGCGCGGGCATCGATCAGAGCCGCCTCGGTAGGGGAGCCTGCCTCGAGGTGGCAGACTACGGTATTGCCCGGCTCGGGCAGGAAGGTGCCGGCTGTGTCGTAGCGGGTGCCGAGGTGAGTGGGCGGATTGGGGTTCTCGGTGCGCGAGTATTGGCGCAGCAGGGGCGAGACGGCGGTCAGCATGCGAGGCTCCGATCGATAGACGCGCCGCTGGTACGCAATGTTTGACACCGGCATGTGACAGGCGTGGCACCGACGGGGCGAGCTCGCTACATTTGGCGCCCAGGAGAATCGCCTTTGCCCATCCGCCAGCTTCCCGAAGACCTGATCAATCGCATCGCCGCCGGCGAGGTGGTGGAGCGGCCGGCGAGCGTGGTGAAGGAGCTGGTCGAGAACGCCATCGATGCCGGCGCCAGCCGGGTCCACATCACCACCGCCGGCGGTGGCCAGAGCCTGATCCGGATCGAGGACGACGGCGTCGGCATGGACGAGGCCGACCTGGTGCTGTCGGTGGAGCGGCACGCGACCAGCAAGCTCGCCGATGATGGGCTCGAGGATATCCGGACGCTGGGGTTCCGCGGCGAGGCGCTGGCCTCGATCGGGGCGGTGGCGGAACTCGGCATCGCCTCGCGGCGGGCCGAGGATGCCAATGGGCTTCGGATCACGGTGAAGCACGGGGTGAAGTCGCGGCCGGTGCCGCTGGCGATGAACCGCGGCACTATCGTCGAGGTGCGCGAGCTGTTCGGCAATGTGCCGGCGCGGCGGAAATTCCTCAAAACCGAGCGCTCCGAGGCCGGGGCGATCACCGACATGGTGAAGCGGCTGGCAATGGCCAACCCGCACGTGCAGTTCGTGCTCGACGGGGCGGACCGAACCAGCTCGAACTGGCCGGGGCGCGAGGGCGACGGGGCGCTGCGCGCACGGCTCGGCGACGTGATGGGCGGGGATTTCGGCGACAACGCCGTGCCGCTCGCGACGATGCGACACGGCATGGTGGTGACCGGGCTCGCGGGGCTGCCGACCTACACCCGCGCCAACTCGCTGAGCCAGTATTTCTTCGTCAACGGCCGGGCCGTGCGCGACAAGGTCCTGGTGGGCGCGATCCGCGCCGCCTATGCGGATTTCGTGTTCCGCGATCGGTTTCCGGTGGTGGCGATCTTTCTGGCCGTCGATCCGCAGGACGTCGACGTCAACGTCCATCCGACCAAGGCGGAGCTCAGGTTCCGCGACCCCGGCGCGGTGCGCGGAGCGGTGATCCGGGCGATCACCGAAGCGCTGGACGCGGCAGGGCATCGGGCGGCGAGCACGGTGGCCGAGGATGTGGTGCAGGCGTTCCGGGTGCCGGAGTATGAGGCGACGCCAGTGCGGACGATGGCGGGTTGGGCCGCCTCCTCCACCGTCTATGGCGCTCCCCCTCCTCCGCCACGCGGGGGAGGATCACCGACCGCACGGTTCGCGGGCTTTGCTGAGCCGAGCGCGCGATATGAAGTGAACGAGCCGGCGCCCGCCGCCGAGCCGGTGGAGTATCCGTTGGGGACGGCGCGGGCGCAGATGTTCGACAACTTCATCGTGGCGCAGAATGGCGACAGCCTGTTGCTGGTGGACCAGCACGCGGCGCATGAGCGGCTGGTGTACGAGCGGTTCAAGGCGCAGATGGCAGCGGGGCCGGTGGCCAGCCAGATGCAGCTGATCCCGGTGGTGATCGAGCTCAGCGAAGACGATTGCGGGCGGCTCGAGGACGCAGCGCCGACGCTGGAGCGGCTGGGGCTCTATCTCGAACGGTTCGGGCCGCGGGCCGTAGCAGTGCGCGAGACGCCGGCGCTGCTCGGGCAGGCCGATATCGACGGGCTGGTGCGCGACCTCGCCGACGGGCTGGCGGAATGGGACAGCTCGGCGGCGCTCGCCGACCGGCTGGAGGCGATCATCGGGCGCATGGCCTGCCATGGCTCAGTGCGCTCGGGACGGCGGCTCAGAGTCGAAGAAATGAACGCGCTGCTGCGTGAGATGGAAGCAACGCCGCATTCGGGGCAGTGCATCCACGGGCGACCAACCTACGTGGAGCTGAAGAAGGCGGATATCGAGCGGCTGTTCGGGCGGACGCGCTAGCGTTCAAGGACGACCGAGCGTTTCCACCAGCTTATCGATCCGGCGGGCACGCACCTCGGGCGTCTTTGCCGCATCGATATCGCGAACGTGCTTGGCCTTGAGGCCGAACGGCAGCCTGTCGAAGCCAGCGCGAGCCGCCGAGTCACCGTCGAGGGCAGATTTGAGGTCGTCGGGCTCTTCGACTTCGCGCGGCGCGGTATCGAGGCTGATGTCGATGTCGATCATCTGCCCCTCCGCGATACCTGCAGCGGTGCGGTGGGCAGCACTGATGCCGACAAGGTGGTGCCCGTTCATGAGGGCGACACGGCTGCGCCAGCTATGGCCGTTGACAATGATCGCCACCGGCGGCCGGGCCTCGGGACCGAGCGACTGCATGACCTCATCGGGGATTTCGACAGCGGTGGCATTGCCCGAGGGGATGACGACGGCGCGGAACTGCATGGCTCGCCTCACTGCGCGCGGATGAAGTGCACCGCCGCCGCACCATACTCGCGACGGTCATCGAGGGTGAAGCCCCCGGGCAGCGCTAGCTCGACCTCAGCGCCCTCTTCGAGCACGATCGTCGCATCCTTGGCCAGCCAGTTGCCGTCGCGCAGCGAGACCAGGGCCTGCTCGCCCAGTCCCTTAGCATAAGGCGGATCGAGGAACACCAGATCGAAGGGGCCCATGGTGCCGGCAGGGCCGAGTGCCGTGGCGTCGCGGCGGAGCAGCTTGGCGATACCGGCGATACCGAAAGCCTCGATATGGTCGCGGATGATGCCGCGGGACTCGGCGCCAGTATCGACGAACACTGCGCCCGAGGCGCCGCGCGACAGAGCCTCGAGGCCTAGCGCGCCGGTGCCGGCGAACAGGTCGAGCACCTTCAGCCCATCGAGATGCACGCCGATGCGGCTACTGAGGATGTTGAACACCGATTCGCGGGCGCGGTCGGAGGTCGGGCGGATGCTGTCGTCTGAAGGCGACAGCAGCGCCTTGCCGCGAAACTTGCCGGCGACGATGCGCATCGCTTACTCGCGCGGCTTCTTGGGTCCACGGGGGCGATCGCCGGAGGGGCGACCAGCGCCGCCCTGGGGACGGCCAGCGCCGCCGGGACGACCACCGCCGGACGGGCGGCCGGCGCCACCTGACGGTTTGCCGTAAGGCTTGCCGCCGGTGCCGCCGGGCTTGCCGGAGAACGGCTTCTTGTCGCCGAAGCTGCGCGGCTTGTCGCCGAACGAGCGGGCCGGACGGTCACCGGCTTCGCGCGGACGATCGCTGGAAGGGCGATCGCCGCGGGGCGGACGGGTGCCATACGGCTTCTTGTCGCCAAGCGGGCGGCTGTTGCTGCGCTCACGGTCACCGGCATAGGAGTTGCGCGGCGCGTAGGGGCGCTTTTCCTCGGCGCGCGGACCACGCTCGGCGCCTTCACGCGGACGATCGCCAGCAGGGCGATCGCCGCGCGGTGGGCGGGCGCCGTAGGGCTTCTTGTCGCCGAACGAACGGCTTGGGCGATCGCTTGCGTCGGTGCGCGGCGCGTAGGGCTTCTTGCCCTCATACGTCCGCGCGGGACCGTCGCCGCGTGGGGCGTAGGGTTTCTTGTCGCCATAGGGGCGGTCGCCGGCCGGACGGGCCGAGCGCGACTTGTCGCCATAGGCGCGCTTTTCGCCGTAGGCGGGCTTATCGCCGTAGGCACGCTTCGGACGATCGCCGAAATCGCCACGGGGCTTGTCGCCGTAGGGGCGCTTGCCCGCGGGCTTGTCGCCAAAGGCCCGCTTGGGGCGATCGGCGCCACCCGGAGCGCGGGCGGGGCGATCCTCGTGGTGAGTGGGGCGGCCAAAGTTCCTGGCCGAGCTGTCCTCGGGGTCGTTCCAGCGCTTGCGCTCTTCGCCTTCCACGCCATCGCGGCGAGGCGGCTTGACGCGGATCTCGGCCTCGCGGCCATCCTCGAAGTGGATGGTGCGGATCTCCGAGGGATCGACGGGACGCTGCCGACTCGGCGCCTTGACCGGCTTCTTGTCCAAGCGGCCGGGACGATCCTGGCGCGGGCGCTCAGCGAGCGCGGCGGCGGCCGCGGCTTCGGTGTCGTCGTCCTCGAAGCGGAACTTGCTGTCGCGCGACTTGCGCGGCGAATCCTTCTTCAGCTCCTTGCCCGGCGCGGCGGCGCGCAGCTTGGGGTTGGTGGCCGGCTTCTTCTTGGGCGCGACTTCGGGCATGTCGCTCTCGAAATCGGTATTGGCCTCAGCCGCGAGGCGCTTGCCGAGCTGCTCGCGCAGCACTCGGGCGGCGACGACCTCGACCTCGCCCTCGGGCAGGTCGCCGAGCTGGAACGGGCCGTAGCTGACCCGGATCAGGCGGTTGACCTGCAGGCCCAGCGCGCCGAGGACGTTCTTGACCTCGCGGTTCTTGCCTTCGCGCAGGCTCAGTACCAACCAGGAGTTGGAACCCTGCGCGCGCTCGAGGATGGCCTCGATCGGGCCATACTGGATACCGTCGATCTCGATGCCGTCTTTCAGCGTGTCGAGCTGCGCCTGGGTGACCGAGCCAAAGGCGCGAACACGGTAACGGCGCAGCCAGCCGGTGGCCGGCAACTCGAGCACGCGCTTCAGGCCACCATCATTGGTGACCAGCAGCAGCCCTTCGGTGTTGATATCGAGCCGGCCGATGGAGACGACGCGCGGCAGCTCTTTTTCTTCCAGCGCCTCAAAGACGGTGGGACGACCTTCCGGGTCCTTCTCGGTGACCACGAGGCCGGCGGGCTTGTGGTAGAGCCAGACGCGGGTGCCCTGGCGCGCCGCGAGCGGCTCGCCATCGACCTTGATCTTGTCTTTCTCGGAAACGTTGAAGGCCGGGGTCAGGACCTTCTTGCCGTTGACGGTGACGCGGCCGTCCTTGATCCAGCCTTCGGCATCGCGGCGGGAACAGAGGCCGGAACGAGCGATGACCTTGGCCAGGCGGTCGCCGTCCGTCGGGACGGCTGAAACATTCGACATGCGATAACTCCTGCGGGACCGGGTCCGGGCAGGATTGCCAGGGGGTCAGCGCATCTTTCGAGTTGATGGGGGTAGGCCCAGCCTCCGTCTCTTCGAGACGTAGACTTGCCCTACCGGGGTTAGTGGTCGCGCTTCCGAACCGGAAAAGTCTGCAAACTCGCCTTCGCGGGGACAGGCATTTTCCTGGAAACGCTCTAGTTCGCCTGCGCGGCTAGGGCCTTGCGGACCTCCGGCGGGCACGACTTGTCGGTGAGCGGCACGAGCTCGCCATTGGCGGCCAGGCAGACCATGTCCTGGCCCTTGACCGTGGTGTAATACTCATCGGGCGGCAGATAGAGCGGCTTCGGACCACCCTTCAGCTTGGCGGCAGTCATGCGCGCGGTGAGCTGCTTGGTTTCGATCTCGGTGAGCGGACGGCCGCTGAGAGTGCGCAGATCGACCACGCGGGCGTTGCGCAGCCGCTTCAGGTCAGCCTCCGAAATGTTCGAGGTATCGATCTGCACGCGGCTCGAATCCTCGGGAATCAGGGCGGTCTTGGCCGCCTTGGGATCGGCCGGAGTGGGCAGCGCGGTGGACTTGGGGAGCACCAGCGGACCGCGACGCTCAGGGTTCTCCGCCTTTTCCTCGCGCTCCATCATGCCGACGCCCTTCATGGTCTCGGTCAGCACTTCGCGCTCGAAGGTGCCAACATCGGTCAGGGCATTGGTGCCTTCGGTGGTGGTGCAGGCGCTCAGGCCAAGGCCGAGCACGATGCCGACGGTCAGCAATCCGCCCCGGGTCACGGCTTTGAGAGTGGGCCGCCGCCCGGTCAAATCACTCAGCATGAAACTTCCCTTTTCCCCGGCCCGTGCGCGCCCCGCGCGGGCCTTATAGACCAAGACCGGCCCTAAGACCAGATTGAGGCGCCTTTGCGTTCAGGCGGGCTTTCTGCGGCCGATCCCGACGAAGTCGAGGAGTAGCAGCAACACCCCCAAAGTGATCGCCACGTCGGCGATATTGAAGATGTAGAACGACCAATCCTGCCAATGAAAGTGAAAGAAATCCGCAACGGCTCCATAGAGCACGCGATCAAGCGCATTCGAGACCGCGCCGCCGATGGCGAGCATGAGGCCATAGCGCACCAGCACATCGGCGGTACGCGACCACCAGACGCCGAGTGCGAGGATGGCGACCACGGCGATGGCGCCCAGCGCCCATACCGGCAGGTCGCCGAGCAGGCCATAGGAGACGCCGGTGTTCCAGACCAGGACGTAATCGAAGAACGGGGTCACCGGGACGATCTCGCCCCCCTGCCAGCCGAGCGGAGCGGCCGGGGTGACGAAGCCCAGGTGCTCGATGCAGAGCGACGACGCCGCTCCGATGCAATCGGAACTGACCTGCAGGAATTTGTGGCCGCGATCGAGGGCGAAGGCGAACAGTCCGGCGAGGAGCGAGAGCAGGAGATGAGGGCGGGTCACTGGCATCGCGGCCTCCCACCCCCCTCCCGTCCTCCCCCACAAGGGGGGAGGTGAAGAGGAGCGTACCGCTCGATCATGCCCGACACACTGGCGGGCACCTCCCCCCTTGTGGGGGAGGATGGGAGGGGGGTGGCCAAACGCACCGGTCTTACCGTCCCGCCGCCTTCAACTCGCGCATCGCCTGCGCATCGCGCAGCGACAGGTCCGGATACTCGGTGTCGGTGCCGACTTCCGGCAGAATCCGCCACGAACGTGCACAGCGCCGGCCTTCGGCCTTGGCGAACACCACGGCGACGCCGCGGACTTCGTCGAGCCGGAAGGCCTCCGCGGGGCCCTCGCCTTCGACGATCTCGATGGCAGAGGTGATGGAAATCTCAGCCATGTCGGCGCCGCGGACAGCGGCAGCAAGCTTGTCGTCGGTGATGTAGACCTTCGGCGCGGCTTCGAGCGAAGCGCCGATCACCTTGTCGCGGCGGGCGATCTCGAGGGCACCCGTGACGACCTTGCGGACTTCCCGGATGGCTTCCCACTTCTCATCGAGCTTTTCGTCCGTCCACGCCTCGGGCAGCTTCGGGAACTCGCGCAGGTGCACCGACGAATCTGCGCCGGGGTGCCGCTCGAGCCAGGCTTCTTCCATGGTGAACACCAGGATCGGGGCGAGCCAGGCCGTCAGCGCGTCGAACACATGGTCGAGCACGGTGAGGCTGGCGCGGCGGCGGACCGAAGAGATTGGGTCGCAGTAGAGCGCATCCTTGCGGATATCGAAGTAAAACGCCGACAGGTCGATGTTCATGAAGTTCGACAGCGCCGCGACGATGCGCTTGTAGTCGTAGCTCTCGTAGGACTCGCGAACGAGGGCATCGAGGTCCTTCAGCTTGCTCAGGATCAGCTGCTCGAGCTCGGGCATGTCGCGATAGTCGACGGTTTCCTCGGCCTTGCGGTGAGCAAGGTTGCCAATCAGCCAGCGGATGGTGTTGCGGAGCTTCCTATAGTTGTCGACGGTGGAGTTGATGATCTCCTTGCCGATACGCAGGTCGTCCGAATAGTCGGACTGGGCGACCCAGAGGCGGAGGATGTCGGCGCCGAACTGCTTGATGACGTCCTGCGGCGCCGTGGTGTTGCCCAACGACTTCGACATCTTCTTGCCCTCGCCATCGAGGGTGAAGCCGTGCGTCAAGACGCTCGCGTAAGGCGCATAGCCATTGGTGGCGCTGCTCTCGAGCAGCGACGAATGGAACCAGCCACGATGCTGGTCCGAGCCCTCCAGATACATGCCGGCCGGGAACTGCATATCCGGCCACTTCTGCGAGTTGCGCAGCACCCAAGAATGGGTGGTTCCGGATTCGAACCAGACATCGAGGATGTCGTCGACCTTGGTCCAGTTCTCGGGATCGGGCACGGCATTGCCGAGGAAGCGCTCCTTGGCGCCTGACTTGAACCAGGCGTCGGCGCCCTCCTCCTCGAAGGCGGCGCCGATGCGCTGGTTGACCATCTCGTCAACCAGGATGGTGTCGGTCTGCTCATTGTAGAACACTGCGATCGGCACGCCCCAGGCGCGCTGGCGGCTCAGCACCCAGTCCGGGCGATCAGCGATCATCGAACGGAGGCGATTCTGCCCGGCCTGCGGGTAGAACCTGGTGTTCTCGATGGCGGTCAGCGCGATGCCGCGGACGGTGTCGCCCGGCTTGATCTGCACCCGCTCCGGGTGGTCGGAGAACAGCTTCAGCGTCGCGATCTTGTCCGCCGCGTATGGCCGGTCCATGTAGACGAACCACTGCGGGGTGTTGCGATAGATGATCGGCTTCTTCGAACGCCAGGAGTGCGGATACTGGTGCTTGAGCCGACCGCGCGCGACCATGGCGTTGCGCTCGGCGAGCGCCGCGATGACGCGGTTATTGGCATCGCCCTTCTTGCCGGCATCGTCGATGACGCGGGCGCCCTCGAAACCGGGAGCCGCAGCGGTGTAAAAGCCGGCATCGTCGACGGCGAAGGGGATCGAGGTGTCGATGCCGCGCTCGGTGAGCTTGCGGCCCGAGGACATCCAGATCTCGAAGTCGTCGAGGCCATGGCTGGGCGCCGTGTGCACGAACCCGGTGCCGGCGTCATCGGTGACGTGCTCACCATCGAGCAGCGGCACTTCGAACTCGTAGCCGCCGCCAAACCCGCGCAGCGGATGGTTGCAGGAAACGATCTTCGAACAATCGACATCGTGCAGACGAACGAAGGTCTCGACCTTGGCCTTCTGCAGCACTTCCTCGGCCAGTTTGTCGGCGAGGACGTATTTCTCGCCCTTGGTCGCCCAATTGCCCTCCGGCGCGCCGGTGACCTCGTACAGGCCGTAGCTGATCTTCGAAGAATAGCTGATGGCGCGGTTGGCCGGGATGGTCCACGGGGTGGTGGTCCAGATCACGACATAAGACGAGCCGAAATCCTCGAACGAGCCGGTGCCGAAGGCGCCGTTGGCCGAGTGGATCGGGAACTTCACCCAGATCGCGTCGCTCTCGTAATCCTGGTACTCGATCTCGGCTTCGGCGAGCGCGGTGCGCTCGACCACCGACCACATCACCGGCTTGCTGCCGCGATAGAGCTGGCCGGAGGCCGCGACCTTCATCAGCTCGCGCGCGATCTGAGCTTCGGCATCGAAGCTCATGGTGAGGTACGGATTGGACCAGTCACCAACCACGCCGAGCCGCTTGAACTCCTCGCGCTGGGTATCGACCCAGTACTGCGCGAAGGTGCGGCATTCGCCGCGGAACTCGTTGATCTCGACGTCGTCCTTGTTCTTGCCCTTGGCGCGATACTGCTCTTCGACCTTCCACTCGATCGGCAGGCCATGGCAATCCCAGCCCGGCACATAGGCCGAGTTGTAGCCGAGCATGGTCTTGGATCGGCTCACCAGGTCCTTGAGGATCTTGTTGAGCGCGTGGCCGATATGGATGTTGCCGTTGGCGTAGGGCGGGCCATCGTGCAGCGTGAACAGCGGCTTGCCCTTACCGGCGGCGCGCTGGCGGGCATAAATGTCCATGTCTTCCCAGCGCTTCAGCCAGTCGGGCTCACGGGCCGGCAAGCCGGCGCGCATCGGGAACTCGGTCTCGGGCAGGAAGAGCGTCGCGGAATAATCGGTCTCGGCGCCGCTGGTCGCAGTATCGTTCATCGTCATCGATCGATGTTCAAGGGAAGTTGCGGGCTTGTAGCAAGCGAGGGCGGCGGGTGCCAGTGCAAATGGCGCGGCCGGAGCGTGGGGCCACCCCCATCCCTGGTCCGCTCCTCATACGCCGAAGTCGCTACCTGAAAAACCCGAGCTTCTCGTCCAGTTCGGACACCGGCAGGGTCGACTGCAGCAGCAGGCGGGCCTGGGCAGCATCGTTGTTGACGGCGGCGATCAGTTCGTCGAGGCCCGAGAACTTGACCTGGCCACGCACGGTGCCGAGCAGCGCGACTTCCAGCGTCTCGCCGTAAATGTCCTCGTCGAAATCGAAGATCCAGGTCTCGAAGGGCGGACGCTCATTGTTGAACATCGGCTTGCCGTAGCTGGCGACGCCATCGAGCAGGCGCCCGTTGAGCTTGGTGCGCACGGCATAGACGCCCTGCAGGAGGCCGAACCCGGTGGGACTTGCGGTGTTGGCGGTGGGGAAGCCGAGTTCCCTGCCCCGCTGATCGCCCTGCACCACCACGCCCGACAGGAACCAGTGGTAGCCGAGCAGTTGCGCCGCGCCCGCGACGTCACCCTCGCCGAGCAAGGCGCGGATGCGGGAGGACGAGATGTGGTCGTCGCCTTCGTCGAGCATGTCGAGGATTTCGACCTCGAAGCCGTGACGCACGCCGGCGTCCTTCAGGAAATCGGGGGTGCCCTGGCGCTTGTAGCCGAAATGGAAATCGGCGCCCACCGAGACACCGGTGACGCCGAGGGCGCCGACAAGGAAGCGGGTGACGAAATCCTCGGCGACGATATGGGAGAACTCGAGCGAGAACGGCATCACCACGATGCCGTCGAGCCCGAGCGCCTCGGCGATCTCTGCCTTCTGATCGGCATAGGTAAGGCGGAACATGAAGGGAGCCGGCGCGAACACGTCGCGCGGGTGCGGCTCGAAGGTGAGGACCAGCGCCGGCACGCCGAGCGCGGCGGCACGGGCCTTCAGCGCCCGGAACACGTGCTGATGACCGCGGTGGCAGCCGTCGAAATTGCCGATCGCGACCATGGCGCCGCGCAGCGACGCCGGAACCTGGTCGAGTCCAGCGAGCCTGATGAAGCCGCTCAAATTCGTACCCGCCTTGAGAGTGATGGCGATATGACAAGAAACCGGATGGGTTGCAAGGCAGCTAAGGTTGGAGGCTGCTATGCGGGGTGCGGCAGTCTGCATCTCCCTTGGCGGGGGGACATGACCGAGAGGCCGGTGGCTACCTACCAGCTCAACCGCGGCATGAACCCCGCGACATTGGCGCCACTCGGTTCGACCAGGCGGCGAATGGCTTCAGGGTCCGGGTTGCCGAAGGCGTCCAGTTCGGCGGCATGGATCGAGCCGGTGATGAACAGCAGGTCGAGCCCGGCGCCGGCGGCGCCGATGGCGTCGGTGCGTACCGAGTCGCCGATGGCGAGGATGCGGGTGCGATCGACCGGCCGACCGGCAGCCTTCTCGGCGAGGCGCAGGGCCTCGGCGTAGATCGGCTTGTAGGGCTTGCCGACCATGACGATCATGCCGCCGCGGGCCTCGTAGAGATCGGCGAGAGCGCCACCGCAATAGAGGATCTGGTCGCCGTGCTCGACCACCCGATCCGGGTTGGCGGCGATCAGCGGCAGATTGCGGCTGAGCCAAAGGGTGATCCGGTCATTGTACATGTCCGGCGTGTCGTGGTCGGTATCGAGGTCGGTAACGACGATGGCCCTCGCGTCCTCGGCGCGGCCGATGGTGATGTCGAGGCCCTCGAACAGGCTGTCATTATCATGCGGCGGCCCGACATAATGGACGGTCTGGCCGCGATAGCGCTCGAGCACGACCCGGGTCGCGTCTCCCGAGGTCACCACGTCGTCATAGGCTTCGCGCGAGACACCGAGCCGGTCCATCATCTCGATGATCGGGCCGTGCGGACGTGGAGCGTTGCTGATCAAGACGACGCGGCCGCCATTGCGGCGATAGTTGACCAGCGCCTCGACGGCAGTGGGGTGTGCGGCGACGCCATTGTGCACGACGCCCCAGATGTCGCTCAAAACCACGTCGTAACGGGGGGCGATCCCGCTCAGTCCAGCCAGTGCCTGCATTGTTGGTCCTAGTCTGCTTGCTTGATTTGTCACGCTTTCGAACCGGAAAAGCCTGCAACTCTTCCTGAAAAGCGCTCCAGCTACGCTTGCGCCTCGATGCGGCGCTCGGCATCGCGCGGACGTTCGGCGACGAGATCCGGGCGAACCGGGCCGGGCCGGCCGATATGCGGCCCCTGGACGAGGCTGATGCCATCTTCGAACAGGCTGAGCAACTGCTGCTCGTCGATCACCCCGGTGCCGCAGAGTTCGATCTGGAAGCGCTTGGCGTAGGGGGCGATGTCGGCCGTATGGAAATCGGTGAAGTTTTGCGGCTGCGACAGGAAGCGGGTCGCGTCGAACCGCACGTCGCTGAAGCCGAGGCCCTCGAGCTCGGCGAAATCGAAGCGGAGCGAAGTGGCGTCGGTGAGGACGAACCCGGCGCCGGCCTTGCGGAACTCGTAAAGCGCCCGCTTTTCGGTGGGGCCCAGCGGCTTCCACTCGGTCTGTCGAACAGCAAAGTTGAGCGAGGCGGTGATCGCCTGGTTGGCGACGAGCGTCGCGGTCACCTGCTCGAGCGCTTTCCTGTCGAGGATGGTGGCGCGGCTCAGCGGCAGGAACAGGGTGATCGGCTGGCCGGAGGTCTTGGCGCGCCGCGCGATGGTGACGGCTTCCTCGAGCGCCATTGCTTCAATGCGGCGGATCAGGTCCTCACCGCCGCGACGCGGCATGAAATCGGGAGCATCAGCAAGCCCGCCCGCATCCTGCATCAGGCGCGGCACGAGGTCGTAGCCGAGCGGCTTCCGCGCCGGCAGGCGGACGACCGGCTCGATGTGGAAGACCAGCCGGTTGGAATCGAGCGCGGCACGAAGCTCGGCCTCGGGGATCATCGGATCGAGGAAGATATCGTCGTCGGGTTCCGGCGGCTCGGCGGTCGCTTCGGCGAGGCGCGAACCACCATCGGCACGGCGGGCCTCCTCGAATTCGGCCAGCGCCTCGGCAAGCTGCCTGGTGACGGTGCCGAGCACCGAGATATCGGCCTCGATGCCGTCGAGGCGGCTGCCCACATTGGTATCGGCGATGGCGTTGACGCGCTGGCTTAGCACCTGCCCGGCCTTGGCGTCAGTGGAGAGCAGCCGCGCCAGATCCTCGACAGCGCGCTCGAGCCGCGCCTCCGAGCGCTGGCGCAGGCGGCGCTCCATCAGCATCACGGCAAGCGCACCAAAGGCGATCGCGGTAACAAAGGCTTCGATCGGCGAAAAGGTCAGCCCGAAATAGGCTGCCGCCGCAACGCCAAGCGTGGCCAGCGCGATGAAGATGTAGACGAGGCCTTGCACTTGACGCTCGGGCTCCCAGGGTGGCCAACGGGATTCGACGCATCCCGTCATAGCATCGGGCGGGCCCTGCCGAAAGGCGCGGAGACGTGGGAGCTGTGGCAAACCGCGAGCTCGGCGCGTTTGCGCACGGATCGGCTGGAACGCTTTATTTACCCAGTTCGTCAACACTCCATTCAGCACAGCCACGTGCCCAAGGACCTGTCGCCATGCCCGCTCCCGGCTTCGGCCTGGATAACGCCGTCCGCATCCTGCTCGTCGAACGCGACGAGGCGGGTGCCCGGAGCCTGATCGAGATGCTCGATCGGGGATTCATCATCGCACCCGAGATCGCGCTGGCTTGCGGCGGCCGCGAGGCGGCAGACCGGCTGCGCCTCGCATCATACGACCTGTTGCTGGCGGACCTCGACAGCCTTTGCGACCTCTCGGCGGAACCTGAGGACGCGGTGGCGCGGCTGGCGCGGCTGGCTTCGGGATCTCTGGTGGTGGTGCTTTCCGACGGGGCTTCGGTTTCAGCGACGCTCGCAGTACTGCAGGCGGGCGCGCATGAGCATGTGACCCGGCCGGTCGATGGCGCGGTGCTGTCGGCGCGGCTCGGCGAGCTGGCACATCGGCATGGCCGCGCCCTCGCCGGGGCGTTCCGCGGGCCGGCGGAACGGGAGCGCGTCGCCGGGCTGATCGATGCCTCGAGCCAGTTGCAGACGGTGCTCGACTTCGTGGCGCGCGACCTGCCGGGGAGCGCCGAGAACCTTGAAGGCGTCGCCCGCCGAATCGTCGCGATGTTCGATGGCGGCGAGACGGAACGACGCGCCGCTTCGGCGGAGTCGCCGATGCGTCCCGCGGTGCTGCCGATGTGGCAGCAGGAACAGCGGATCATCGAGGAAGCGATCGAGAGTTTCGCCGGCAACATCGCGCTGGCGGCCGCCGCGCTGGAGCTCAGCCCGTCGACGATCTACCGCAAGCGGCAGGCGTGGGCGGAACTGGAAGGCAAGAAGGGCGCGGCTTAGAACGCGCCCCTCCAGAGGGTCTAGCCCTTCAGCTTGTCGCGGGCCTTCTTGGCCGTGGCGAAGGCGCGGGCTTCCTCACCCAAAGCAGAACCCTTCTTCACTACAGTGCCACTCGCGTCGACGAGGCTCCAGTCCCACTTGGTGTTGGGGCCGACGCCACCGGTGCGGCGGAGCTTGATTTCGAGTTCTGCGCTTACCGCCATGTGAACACCTTTGTAACGGAGTAGTTGAAGACCACGCTCATCAGCACGCCGAGCAGGCCTGCCACGTAGAACTGGCCATCATAGGCATAGATCCAGCTGGCGACCGAAACGTTGGCGAGGGCGCCGATGGAGCAGACCGCATAGAAGGTGAGCATGCCGGTGAGATAGCGCCAGCCGCGCAGCTTCTTGTTGGCGTAGGTCAGCTCGTTGTTGAGCATGAAATTGAAGGTCATGGCCAGCAGCGTTGCCGCGACCTGCGACCAGACGAAGTTGAAGCCCAGCACCTCGTGGGTGAACAAGAGCGTTCCCATGTGCACCACGACGCCGAGACCGCCGACCAGGGCGAACAGCAGGAACGTGGTGGGAAGCAGACCGCCCGACAGTTTCGAGACGATCAGCCCGAGGAACTGCACCACGACGATCGAGCTCATCTTGCTCTCGCCGGCGTGACGCGGACGGAAGGTGTAGGGCACCTCGCCGATGCGCAGCTCCTTGCCCTGGCGAGCGCGCGAGCGGCCGGCCGAGACAATGATGTCGAGCAGGATCTTGAAACCGTCGTCGCTGAGCGAGGGGGCGATCTCGTCGAAGACGCTCCGGCGCATCAGGAAGAAGCCGCTCATCGGGTCGCTGAGCGACTTGCCGGTGACGAGGCTCGAGAGCTTGGTGGCAAAGCGGCTGCCCGCTTCGCGGGTTCTCGACAGCCCCTCGCCGACGCTGCCTTCGCCGCTATAGCGGGTGCCGATGACGATGTGGTCGCCGGCGATGGCCTTCTCGAGCATCTGCGGCAGGATGGTCTCGTCGTGCTGCAGGTCGGCGTCGATGACGGCGAAATAGGGCGCGGCGCTGGCGAGGATGCCCTCGACCACTGCGGAGCTCAGGCCACGGCGGCCGAGGCGGTGGATGCCACGCACGTTCTGGTGGCGGCGCGCCATGTCGCGCACCACTTCGGAGGTGCCGTCGGGAGAATTGTCGTCGACGACGATGAACTCGAACGGCGTGGCGCCGAGGGCCGCCGTGACCTTGTCGTACAACAGCGCGACGTTATCGCGCTCATTGTAGCTGGGGACGATCACCGCGAGCTGCGGGGCGACCCAGGCCTCTGGGGATTTACGGGGGTGGCTATCGAACTGGACGACGGTCACGTCTGCTCCGAAGGTATCTATGGCGCCTCAGGTACTGCCAAGCGGGACGCTTTGCAACTTGCCATCAGGCGGCTTGCGGTTTCTCTCGGCACCACAAACGTGGCGACAGCGCGCCCGTTTCATGCGTTCGTCGCATAGCCGCCACATCACCATCGTATGGCTCGGGTCGTCCTTGACTCGCTTTGGGGGCCCTCCTATATCCCCTGCCAGCTGTTGGCACTCCTCGATCACGAGTGCTAACAGAGGCGAAATCACTTGATTGCTGATAGGAGCAAAAATGGCTTTCCGTCCCCTGCACGACCGCGTGGTCGTCCGGCGCGTCGACAGCGAAGAGAAATCGGCTGGCGGCATCATCATCCCCGACACCGCCAAGGAAAAGCCCTCTGAGGGCGTGATCGTCTCCGTGGGCCCGGGCGCCCGCGACGAAGCCGGCAAGATCGTGCCGCTGGACGTCAAGGAAGGCGACCGGATCCTGTTCGGCAAATGGAGCGGCACCGAGGTGAAGCTCAATGGTCAGGACCTGCTGATCATGAAGGAATCCGACATCATGGGCGTGATCTCGTAACCCGGCGCGCGTTGCCGGTTCGGATTTTCCCCTCATAACTCGTAAGGAGCGCCTCCAATGGCTGCGAAAGACGTAAAATTCTCCACCGATGCCCGCGACAAGATGGTCCGCGGCGTCAACATCCTCGCCAATGCGGTGAAGGTCACGCTGGGTCCGAAGGGCCGCAACGTCGTGATCGACAAGTCGTTCGGCGCGCCGCGCATCACCAAGGACGGCGTCACCGTCGCCAAGGAGATCGAGCTCGAGGACAAGTTCGAGAACATGGGCGCTCAGATGCTGCGCGCCGTGGCCTCCAAGACCAACGACATCGCCGGTGACGGCACCACCACCGCGACCGTGCTCGGCCAGGCCATCGTCAACGAAGGCATCAAGCTCGTTGCCGCCGGCATGAACCCGATGGATCTGAAGCGCGGCATCGATCTCGCCGTCGCCGAAGTCGTCGAGAACCTCGGCAAGGCCAAGAAGACCATTTCGTCGAACGGCGAAGTCGCGCAGGTCGGCACCATTTCGGCCAACGGCGAATCCGCTATCGGCGAGATGATCGCCAACGCGATGCAGAAGGTTGGCAACGAGGGTGTGATCACCGTCGAGGAAGCCAAGACCGCCGAGACCGAACTCGACGTCGTCGAGGGCATGCAGTTCGACCGCGGCTACCTCTCGCCTTACTTCGTCACCAACGCCGAGAAGATGGTTGCGGTGCTTGAGGATCCGGTGATCCTGCTGCACGAGAAGAAGCTCTCGAACCTGCAGGCCATGCTGCCGATTCTCGAAGCCGTGGTGCAGTCGCAGCGTCCGCTGCTGATCGTTGCCGAGGACATCGAGGGCGAGGCTCTGGCCACGCTCGTCGTGAACCGTCTGCGTGGCGGCCTCAAGGTCGCCGCCGTCAAGGCCCCGGGCTTCGGTGATCGCCGCAAGGCCATGCTCGAGGACATCGCCGTCCTCACCGGCGGCCAGGTGATCTCGGAAGATCTCGGCATCAAGCTCGAGAACGTCACCCTCGACATGCTCGGCACTGCCAAGCGCGTGGAAATCTCCAAGGAGAACACCACGATCGTCGACGGCGCCGGCCAGAAGTCCGACATCGAAGGCCGCGTGGCCCAGATCAAGGCGCAGATCGAAGAGACCACTTCGGACTACGACAAGGAAAAGCTGCAGGAACGCCTGGCCAAGCTCGCCGGCGGTGTTGCGGTGATCAAGGTCGGCGGCTCGACCGAAATCGAAGTGAAGGAGCGCAAGGACCGCGTCGACGACGCGCTGAACGCGACCCGCGCTGCGGTTGAAGAAGGCATCGTGCCGGGCGGCGGCGTCGCGCTGCTGCGCGCTTCGAACGCCATCACCGTCAAGGGTGCGAACCCCGACCAGCAGGCCGGTATCGCCCTCGTCCGTCGCGCTCTGCAGGAGCCGGTCCGTCAGATCGCCAACAATGCCGGCGATGAAGGCTCGGTCGTGGTCGGCAAGATCCTCGAGAACGCCTCGCCGAACTTCGGCTACAACGCCCAGACCGGCGAGTATGGCGACATGATCGCGCTCGGCATCGTCGACCCCGTCAAGGTGGTTCGCACGGCGCTGCAGGATGCGGCCTCGGTCGCCTCGCTCCTCATCACCACCGAGGCGATGATCGCCGAGGTGCCGAAGGACGCAGCTCCGGCAATGCCGGGCGGCGGCGGCATGGGCGGCATGGGTGGCATGGACTTCTAAGTCCGGCTTCCAGCCAACACATCCGATCTTCTCACGAAGGTCACGAACGGGAGGGCGGTCCGCATGGGCCGCCCTTTCGTTTTGCTTGTCGCTACCCAGCGGCGTCATTCGTCGGCCAGGGGCGGCTGGGCAGGGCAAATCCTCACCGGGGACGGCAGCGCGCTGCCGGCGACCATCACCTTACCCAACATCACGCAGCTCGACCTCAAGGTGTGCATGATGGCGGTGTTCTGCGACGAAGTCTCTTACTACCGAATGGGTGGCTAGAGGCTCGGCGGGGAACTGACCATCGAGCCTTCAGTATCGCGCAGGGCTCCTCCGCATCGGCCGGCGATTGACTCCGGCCCTGCCCTCGCGCCAAACGTCGCGAGAGCCAGCCTAGGGAGCTTAAGCATGAGCGTTGTGCCGCCGATGATGGCCGTTCCGCCGATGACGGAGCAGAAGTCGACGCCCGAACAGCCGCTCGACAAGGACTGGTGGCGCGGCGCGGTGATCTACCAGATCTACCCGCGCTCGTTTCAGGACCATAATGGCGACGGCGTTGGCGATCTGGTCGGGATCACAGAGCGGCTCGACTATGTCGCCGATCTCGGCGTGGACGCCATCTGGCTCAGCCCGTTCTTCACCTCGCCGATGAAGGATTTTGGCTACGACGTTTCCAACTACCGCGACGTCGACCCGATTTTCGGCACACTCGGGGATTTCGATCGGCTGCTGGAAAAGGCCCATTCGCGCGGGCTGAAAGTGATCATCGACCAGGTGATCTCGCACACCTCGGACAAGCATCCGTGGTTCTCCGAGAGCCGGCAAAACCGCACCAACCCGCGGCATGACTGGTATGTGTGGGCCGATCCCAACCCCGACGGGACGCCGCCCAACAACTGGCTGTCGATCTTCGGCGGCTCGGCCTGGGCGTGGGACAGCCGGCGCATGCAGTACTACATGCACAATTTCCTCACCTCGCAGCCGGACCTCAACTTCCACAATCCGGACGTGCAGGACGCGGTGCTCAGCGACATGCGGTTCTGGCTGGAACGCGGGGTGGACGGGTTCCGGCTCGATACGGTGAACTTCTACTTCGCCTCGCTGGGGCTCGAATCCAACCCGGTGGTGAAGCCGGAGGATTTCAATGCGTCGACGGCCCCTGCGGTGAACCCCTACAATTTCCAGGAGCACCTCTACGACAAGAGCCGGCCGGAGAATCTCGAATTCCTGACCCGCATCCGCGCGCTGCTCGACGAATATCCCGGGCGGACGAGCGTGGGCGAGATCGGCGACAGCCAGCATCAGCTCGAGGTGATGGCCCAGTACACCTCGGGCAGCGACAAGCTCCACATGGCGTACACGTTCGACTATCTGGGCGGGGCATTCGACGCGGGGCACTTCAAGAAGTCGATCGACCTGACTGAAAAGGACGCGCCTGACGGCTGGATCTGCCTTGCGTTCTCCAACCACGACGTGGTGCGGCATGTGAGCCGCTGGATGAGCCATGGCGACCGCGACGCGTTCGGCAAGCTGACGGCCACGATGTTGCTGACAATGCGCGGCTCGGTGTGCCTGTACCAGGGCGAGGAACTGGGGTTGACCGAGGCGGAACTGGCGTTCGAGGACCTGGTGGACCCCTATGGCATCGAGTTCTGGCCGCAGTTCAAGGGGCGCGATGGATGCCGCACGCCGATGGTGTGGCAGTCGTCGGCGCATCTGGGCGGCTTTTCGACCGCGCCGCGGGCCTGGCTGCCGGTGCCGGGCGACCACCTGCTGAAGGCGCCCGACCTGCAGGAAAAGCAGAATGACTCGCTGCTGCATCACTACCGGGCGACGCTGAAGTTCCGGCGGGAGCACAAGGCGCTGGTGAAGGGAACGATCAAGACGCTGGAGGCGCCAGAGGGGGTGTTGATGTTCACCCGAACGTCTGGCGCAGAGACGCTATTGTGTGCCTTCAACATGACTGGCGGCCCGATCGTCGTCCGCCTGCCCGACGGGATCGGCGTCAAGGGGATCGACGCTCCCGGCTCGGTCGCGGCCCCCTTCGGCGACGGCGACCTCGACCTGCCGGCTTTCGGCGGTTTCGTCGGGGCCGTGCTCTAGCACCGGCGCCGGCGGCGCTTCGGGCGGCGCCGGCGGTTCGGGTGCTGCCGGTGGCACGTCGGGCGCCGGTTTGGGTGCCGGCGGCAACGGCTCGGGGTAGCGGGCTGCGAGCAGCGCCAGGGTAGCGGAATGCCGGCCGGTTTCCGCCAGTTCCGACGGTTTGCCGCCTTCGACGATGTGGCCGGCTCCCAGCACGAGGATGCGATCGGCGACAAGCCGCAGCACGTCGAAGTCGCGGCTGGCGCAGAGCACGGTGACGCCGTAATCCGACCGGACGCGATTGAACAAGACGAGGAACTCGGCCTCTTCGACCGGATCGAGGGCGGCGGTCGGCTCATCGAGGACGATGAGGCTGGGGCGGCTCACCAGTGCGCGGGCCAGTGCCAGCCGCTGCAGCTCGGCCGTGGTAAACTGGCCCGGCAGGTGGTCGAGCACATCGGGCGCGAGGCCGACGACCCGCACGGCTTCGACCAGGCGGTCGGCCTGTTCGTCGATCAGCAGTTGCTCTTCGACGCGCAGCGGCTCGGTGAGCGACAGGCCGACGGCGAGATCCGGATTGAAGGCGGCGCGCGGATCGGGGAACAGCAAGCTGATGCGGGCGCGCGCCTCGCGGGCAAGATCGTCGCCGCGATAGGGCGCACGATCGAAGGCCAGCCGGCCGGCGCTGGCGCGGCCGAGGCCGGCGACAAGGCGGAGCAGCTGCGACTTGCCGGCGCCGGCGGCACCGAGAATCCCCACAGCTTCGCCCCGACGCACCGCCAGGGTGACGTTCTCGAGCACCGGGATCGGCGGCTTGCGGTGCCAGAGCCGTGAGCTGGGATCGGCGAAATGTCTGCCGACGCCATGCAGTTCGAGCAGCGGCTCGCCGATCGGCGGGCGCGCCATCGTGCGAGTGCGCGGCTTGCCGGCGCCCACCAGTTCGCGGGTCGCGGCGTGCTGCGGGCGCTCCTGCAGCACGGCGGCTGGACCGCGCTCGACCAGCTTGCCGCCCGAGAGGATGGCAGTCTCGAGCCCCATGGCGAGCGGCAGGCGAAAGTCGCGAGTGAGGATCAGCAAGGCCACGCCATGGTCGCGATTGGCGGTGAGCAGTGCGGTCAGCAGTCCGTGTTGCGCAGCGGGACCGAGCGCCCTGCCCGGCTCGTCGCAGACGAGAAGATCGACGCCGCGCTCGAGGCAGCGGGCGAGCTCCACAGGATCGTCATCGGCGCCGATGACGCCGGGGCGTTTGCCGGGGAGCCCGTTACCCTGAACGGTGGCGCCTGCAGGCAGCAGGCCGGCGATGGCTTGGGCGAGCAGCGTCTTGCCACTGTTGGCGCGGCCGACGATGGCGAGGGCGCCGCCGTCGGCCAGCGCCAGATCGAACTGGGCGATGGGATGGCTGCCGGCGATGGCGACGCCGAGGCCGGCGAGTTCAAGCGCCATGGCGCGCTCCCCTGAGGCCACTGGCGGCGAGCATCAGGGCCAGCGCGGTGATCACGGCGACGGCGCCGGGTACGAGGATCAGCAGCGGACGGATGGTCATGAACTGCTGGGCCTCGCGCAGCATCAGGCCGAGGCTGGCGCCGGGCGGCAAGACGCCAAGGCCGGCAAAGGAGAGGCTGACTTCGATGAGGATGGCAACGGCCAGCAATTCGAGACCGAGCGCGGCAAGGTGCGGCAAGAGGCGCGGCAGCACGTGGCGCTGCGCCGCGGCGAGCGGGCGGAGACCGGCGAGGCGCGCCGCCGTGACGTAGTCGCGGTACCATAGCGGCGCGAGGGCGCGGCGAGTGATGATGGCTGCGACCACCACGCCCGGCAGTGCAACGGCGAGGAACAGTGTGAGGTTGGCAGGCGCCGCGAGGCCACTGACGAGCATGCCGATGAGCAGCGCTGGGGGCAGCATGCCGATGGCATGCGCCGTGCGGTGCGAGGGCGGTAGACGCAAGGCGAGAGCAACGCCGACAGGGATGCCCACGAACAGACTGGCGAGCGTGCCGAAAACGGCGAGCAGCAGCGTGGTGAGCGTCGCGGCCATGAGCATCGAGGTGCCGTCGCGGCCGCTGGCGTCGGTGCCGATCCAGTGGACGGCGTCGGGCTCGGCGAGCGGGGTCAGGCTGGCGGCGCCATGCGGGGTCCAGGCAAGGGAGACCAGCGCGAGGATGGCGATGAGCGTGGCAAGCGCCGCGCCGAGGACGACACGCAGATCGATGCCGGGCCGGGCCGGGGCCGCCTCGAGGGTCATCGGCGTATCTCCGGGCGCAGCGCGGGATCCACCAGCACGCGCAGCAGCGCCAGGAGCAGCATGCCGAAGGCGGCGACCATGATCAGCAGCAGCAGCCCGCCGCGCAGCAGCGCCAGATCGTGCTGCTCGGCGGCGCCGAGGATCTGGCGACCAAGGCCGGGGAGGAAGAACACACTCTCGACCAGGGCAGCGCCGATCAGCATGGCGCCGAAAGTGCGGGCCAGGGCCTGTGGCAGTTCGGGCAGCGCTCGGGCGAGGCCGAGCTGCCAGCTCGCTTCTGCGCCGACGATACCATCGGTGCGCCGGCGCTGAACGTCGCGCTCGGCGATATTGCCGAAGTCGCGGCGGATGCGGAGGGCGAGCTGGCCCGCATAGGGAAGGCCCAGTGCGAGCGCCGGCAGCAGCAGCGAGGCGAGGGCGCCGGCCGGATTGCTCCAGGGAACGAAGCCGCTGGCGGGCAGCAGCTTCAGGAGGCCAGCGAACAGCAGCGCCAGCAGCATGCCGACCCAGAACGGCGGCAACAGCGCCAGCACGCCCGAGAGGGCGCGCACCAGCCTATCGACCATGCCGCGATAGCGGCCTGCGGCAAGGCCGAGGCCTGTCCCCACCGTGCCGGCGACAACCAGCGCAAGCAGCGCCAGTGGCAAGGTGACGGCGAGGCGCTCGCCGAAGGTGTTGCGCGCACCGGTGTCGCCAATGAACAGGCCGAGGAAGCGGGCCCAGGCGGGGCGGTCGGTGCCGCCGGCGCCGGGCAGGACATCGAGGAAGAGGAACAGCAGCGCGGCGGCGCCGAAGACCGCTCCGACTGCCAAAACGAGCCGCGTGAGGACGTAGTCTCTCATGCCCCGGCGCCCCAACAACCGATCAAATGAAGGAAAGACCCAACCGGCTAATGCTTAGTCAATGACCGGTTAATTTCCAATGTATCGCCTCAGCGACGATCGCTGAAGCGGGTCGAAAGGATAACGGGCACCAGACCGACCAAGACGATGGTGAGCGCCGGGAGCGCAGCTTCGGTGAAGAGGCTGACATTGGCGCGGGCATAGACCACGGTGGCCAGTGTTTCGACGCCGAGCGGCCGCAGCAACAGCGTCGCCGGCAATTCCTTGACGATCTCGACGAAGACCAGCGTCGCGGCGGTCAGCAGAGCCGGCGACAGGGTCGGCAGATCGACGCGGAACAACAGACGCCAGCCGGTAACGCCGAGGACGCGACCGGCATCGAGCATGGTGTCGCCGCGCTTCTTCATCGTCGCGTCGATGGTGGAATGCGACACCGCAAGGAAGCGGATGGCATAGACATAGAGCAGCGCGGCGATGGAGCCGGAAAGGATGAGGCCGGGGCGCCAGTGGGCCATCGCCATAGTCAGGCGGTTGAACCACAAGTCGGCCTGACCCAGTGGCTGCAGCAGGCCGAGCGCCAGCACCGTGCCGGGGATGGCATAGCCGAGGGTAGCGACGCGAATGAGCCCGTGGGCGGCGCGCGACTTGCCGATACGGGCGGCGATCAGGCCGACGATCACGGTGATGAGGGCGCCGAGCGAGGCCAGGGTGATGGTGGTAAGCCCGGCATTGACGGTCAATCCGAAGGCATCGGGGCCGAGATTACGAATGCCGAGCACCAGCAGCTCGCCGACCGGGACACCGAAGCCGAGCAGCAGCAGCACGGTGCAGAAGCCGATGGCGAGGGTGCGCTCGGCGCCGACCAGTTGCTCGCGCGGCGGGGCGACGCGGCTGTCGCGATGCAGCGCGTAGACGCGGTCGCGGCGAGCCCATTGCTCGAGCAGGATCAACAGACCAATGATGAGCACGATCATCACCGCGAGTTGCGCGGCGCCGCCGAAATTCGAGCGGTTGATCCAGGTGGAGTAGATCACCGCGGTGAGGCTGTTGACGCCAAAATACTGCACGGCGCCCAGGTCGTTCACCACTTCCATCATGGCGAGCGTGATGCCGACGACGAGGGCCGGGCGGCTCAGCGGCAGGGTGACGGAGAAGAAGGCGCGAAAGCCCCCTGCCCCGAGGGTACGCGCGGCGGCGGAGACCGAGCCCGACTGCATGACGAAGAAGGCGCGGCACGAGGCGTAGACATAGGGGTAGAGCACCATCGAGAGCACGAACGCGGCGCCGGTGGGACTCTTGATCTGCGGGAACCAGTAGTCCTTGATGGTTTCACCACCGATGACGGCGCGCAATGCCTGCTGGATCGGACCGGTGAAATCGAGGAACTCGACGTAGGTATAGGCCGCCAGGTAGGTCGGGATGGCCAGCGGCAGCACCAGCGCCCACTCGAAGATGCGGCGGCCGGGAAAATCGAAATGCGTCACCAGCCAGGCCGAGACGAGGCCGAGAACACCGGTGATCAGCCCGACCCAGGCCATGAGCGTCGCGGTTTCGCGCAACGCCGTCGGCAGCATGGCGGCGGCCAGGCCGCCGGCGCCGGTGGTATCGAGCGCGGCGACGGCGAGCCAGAGGATCGGCAGGCCCATCAGGGCCAGCAGCAGGATGGCCGAAACCGGCGGGAGCTGCCCCCCGCCGGTTCCGGACTTCATCGATGCTGCGGTCGTCCGGCTGATGCTCAGCCTCCGCGATGTCGTTTTCGTTATCGCGCGGTCGAACCGGAAAAGTCTCTCAACTTTTCCTGACCGCGCTGCGATATCCCTGTCGCGCGGTCGAACCAGAAAAGTCTCTCAACTTTTCCTGACCGCGCTCCGCTTAGTTCTGCGCGCCTTCGTTGAACTTCAGCTCATCGATCAGCGCCGCCGCTTCGTCGCGGAAATCGGCAGTGGCGGTGAGAGAGACCTTCGAGGGGTTGAGAACACCCCAGCTCTGGGTCAGTTCGGCCGGCTTGACGCTCGTTACCGCCGGATACTCGTAGTTGGCATCGGCGTAAAGCTGCTGCGCCTCGTCGGAGAGCAGGAATTCGATCAGCCGGTTGGCGTTTTCCGGGTTCGGCGCATACTTGGCGATGAAGGCGCCGGCGGCGTTCACCTGGGTGCCCTCCCCTTCTGCGTCAGGATAGACGATGCGCGCCGAAGCGGCCCAGTCCTTCTGCTCAGGCTCGGCCTCGTTGGTGAGCATCAGGCCCATGTAGTAGGTGTTGGCGATGGCGAGATCGCACGAGCCTTCGAGGATGGCCTTGACCTGCGCGCGATCGTTGCCGGCCGGCGGGGCCGACATGTTGTCGCGCACGGCGGCGAGCCAGGTGCGGGTCTTGTCCTCGCCCCAGGCGGCGATGCGGTTGGCGACGAGGCCGATATTGTAGGCGTGGTCGCCGGGACGAGTGCACAGCCGCCCCTTCCACTCGGGCTTGGCGATATCCTCGTAGGTCAGCGTGGTGGCGTCGACGCGGTCCTTGCTCACGTAGAAGACGCGGGCGCGCAGCGACAGCGCCGCCCAGTGGCCTTCGTCGTCGCGGAACTCCGGCGACAGGCGCTCGGTCAGCGCGGCGGTGGTGATCGGCTGGGTCAGCCCTTGCGTCTTGGCGCCGACCAGGTTGCCGATATCGACGGTGAGCACCACATCGACGGGCGACAGTTCGCCTTCGGCGGCGACGCGCTCGAGCAGGCCGTCGCCGGCATAGAGCACGGTGGCCTTGACGCCGGTGGCGGCGGAGAATTTGTCGAGCAGCGGCTGGATCAGACCCGGCTCACGGTAGCTGTAGATATTGACTTCGCCGCTCTGGGCAAAGCTCGGCCCGGCGGTGCCGGCAATCATCGCCGCGCCAAGCAGCGCAGCTGACAGTCGCATCGTCATGGTCATCTGAAATCTCCTGTGATCGGCGCTCGTGAGGCACCGGTGACAGGGGCAGACACGAATTCTGACGCACAAAGTCAACAATCGGCTGCCGTGGATTGTCGCCGGTTTGTGACCGTGTTTTAGAACTGTTCCAACTCCCACGCGAAAACCCCAAGGGGGCTGTCGCTGTCGGGGCGGCGAGCCCGCCGCCGATCTGCGGCAATCTGTCCTCTGAGCCGGCCTTCTCCGTCAATGGAGAGGGGGCACGGGTGGTCGGCTTCCGCGCTAGTTCTGCGGGCCTTCGTCGAAGCGCAACTCGTCGACCAGTGCGCTGGCTTCCTTGCGGTGCGCGGCGATCTCGGTCAGCGGAGTCTTGTCGGCCTTGAGCTCGCCCCAACTGGCGACGAGTTCCGACGGCGCGACGCCGGCGACGACCGGGAATTCGTAGTTGCCGCTGGCATAGAGGTGCTGGGCTTCGTCGGAGAGCAGGAATTCGACCAGCTTCCGGGCGTTGACCGGGTTGGGGGCATACTTGGCGATCACCGCGCCTGAGACGTTGACCTGCGTGCCGTCGCCATCGGGATCGGGATAGATGATACGGGCGGCGGCGGCCCAGGTCTTCTGCTCGGGCTCGGCGTCGTTATTGAGCATCAGGCCCATGTAATAGGTGTTGCCGATGGCAAGGTCGCAGCTGCCATCGAGGATCTTCTTCACCTGGTCGCGGTCGGCGCCGGAGACCGGGCCATTGAGGTTGTCGCGGACCTTGGTCAGCCAGTCGCGCGTCTTGTCGACGCCCCAGTGGGCGATACGCGTGGCGATCAAACCGATATTGTAGACATGCTGGCCGGAGCGGGTGCACAGGCGCCCCTTCCACTCGGGCTTGGCGATATCCTCATAGGTCAGCGCCGTCTCGGGGACACGATCCTTGCTGGCGTAAAAGACGCGGGCGCGCAGCGACAGAGCGATCCACTGGCCATCCGGATCCTTGTAGGCAGCGGGCACGCGGGCCTGCGCCTCGACCGGGATGGTCTGGGTGATGCCGAAATCCTTGGCGTTGGCGAGGTTGCCGATGTCGACTGTCAGCACCACGTCGGCAGGCGACAGCTCACCCTCGGCCGCGACGCGCTCGAGCAGGCCGTCGCCGGCGAACAGCACATTGGTCTTGATGCCGGTTTCGGCGGTGAACTTGTCGAGCAGCGGCTGGATCAGGCCGGGTTCACGGTAGCTGTAGACGTTGACCTCGCCGCTCTGCGCGAAAGCTGGCCCGGCCGCCAGCGTGAGAAGGAGGGCGGTAGCGAGGCGCGAGAATATGGTCATGATCAGATCCGGATCGCGGGAAGCTCCCGCTCGGCGTGGTTTTTGCTTTTTCTGACCGGCCAAGTCAACAAACCGGATCGTGAACTCGGCGAGGAGTTGAGCGGGGGCTGGACCTGGCAGCGACTCACTGGCCCGTCTCGCGGACCAGGTCGGCGGGAATCAGCAGTGAGAACATGGTGCCGACACCAACGGCCGGATCGACTGACAACTGGAGGGCGTTGACCGCCAGCAGCGAGCGGGTGAGCGCGAGCCCGACGCTGGAGCGGACCGGTTGCAAGGCCTCGCCGTCCTTGCCGACGCCATCGCGGAACACCACGAAACGCTCGCCGAGATCACGGCGGGCCTCGCCGCCGTCGCGGACGTTGACGATCACGGCGCCGTCGTCCTCCTGCTGGGCGGAGAGGATGACCGAACCGCCGACCGGGGTCTGGTCGATGGCGCTGGCGAGCAGATTAAGGATCGCCTGGGTGAGCGAGGCGGTATCGGCGGTGATGCGCGGCAGCCGCTCGGAGACGGCGTTGCGCACCAGCACGCGGGCTTCGCCGGCCTGACCGCGCACCCGGGCAAGGCAGCTTTCGAGCAGCATCACGAGGTCGATGTCGTTGGCCTCGGCCGGGTAACGGCCTTCGCGCAGGCGGCTGTAGTCGTCGAGCTCGTCGACGAGATGAGCGATCTCCTGACCGGCGGTCTTGATGTCCTGCGCATACTCCAGATAGCGCTGGTTCTCGATCGAGCCGAAGGATGCCGAGCGGATCAGGTCAGCGAAACCGATGACCGTGTTGAGCGGCCGGCGCACGCCGCGGCTGATGCGGGTGAGCATCGAGGGCTCGATATCGTCGGCAGGCTTGGCCACAGGAGCCGGGATCGGCGATGCGGCCTTGCGGACGAAGGCATAGTAGCCGGCGATAATGCCGGCCTGCCCCTCGGCGAACAGCGTGATGCGGGTGTTGGGCACCGACCCGGTGAAGGTGATGGCCGGGCGCGCCGTCTCGGCGAAACGGGCCGGGCGTTCGAGGAAGCGCTTGAGGTCGCCCAGTTGCGAGGGCTCGATGAAGCTCGCCAACGGCTTGCCGACAATGTCCTCCTCGACATGGCCAAGCACGATGCGGCCGTGCAGCGACACGGTGGTGATGGTGCCGGAGCGGTCGGCGGCGATGAAACCGTCATCGCTGGTTTCAGCGGCGAGTTCGGCGAAGGTGCGGACGGCGGCCTCGTGGCCGGTGCGGTTCTCGGCGATGCCGGCCGAGAGCATCAGGGCGGGACGGCCATGCCAGGTGATCGACTGCAGGCGGGCGTTCACCGAGGCGAGGCTGCCATCGCGGCGCACCAGTTGGGTCACCGGGCCCGCGACGGCGCTATCCTCGGACGGGAAGATGGCGGTGAGACCGGCGGCGCGCAGGCTCTCGATCGACTCGTAGCCAGCGAGGTCGGTCAGCGCCCGGTTGGCGAACAGGACCTGCTGATCGCGGAACACCAGGATGCCGAGCGGCAGCCGGTTCAGGATGAAGGTCTCGCCGTTGAGATTGATCAGCGCGCCTTCATTGCCGGCGGCGGGCGGCGCGGGCGCTTCGGCCGGCGGCGGCGACGGATGGGCGCTGACGCGATCGGTGAGGATGCGGCTCAGCTCATCGAAATTGTAGCGCGAGACGCGCTCGACGGTCTCGGCGTCGGGGATCGCGGAGACGGCTTCGGCCGGCTCGTCGTCAGCGGGCAATTCCGAAGCAAGCGGCTCAAAACCCCGGCCGATGACGCGCCAGGTTGTGGCGGCTACAGGCTTGGTCTGAGGTTCGGGGGCGGTCGCTCCCTGTTCCGCGACCAAGTCCTCTTCAGCGACCAAGTCCTCTTCGGCAACGTCCTCTTCGGCGACCACTTCCTCTGCCGCAACCTCGTCCTCATCGGCGAAATCGATTAGCGCGCCGATAACATCGAGCTCGGGCGTGGGCGGGACGGCGACAGCTGCGGCCTCGGGCGGCAGTTCCGGCACCGGCAGGGTTTCGTCCGCCTCGACAGGCTCGGGCACCAGCGGCTCATCCACCAGCGCGGGCGGCGGGCCGGCGAAGTGCTCGTCGCCGACGTTGAGCGCAGTGTAGAGGCCGCCGTCATCGGCGAGGCGGTCGAACAGCGAAGCGAGGGTGCCTGGCACCTCAGGGGCGGCGGGAATCGGCTCGACCCAATTGTCTTCTTCCGCAATCACCGGCTCGTCGTCGGCGTACTCGAGTGGCGGCAGACCCATGGGCAGCAGCGGCTCGGGCTCGGGGACGATGCGCGGCGGCGGGGCCGGCGGGTCCTCCCTGGCGATGAGGCCCTCTTCGGCCCGCACGTCGGCTATCTCAAGCACAGCGGCAGCCTGACGCTCGAACAACAGCAGCATGGCGTCGTGCGGGCTGGCCTTGAAGCGGGTCAGTTGCACGGTGTCGCCGGCCAGGGTGACTTCGGCGCTTTCGGCGTCGTGCGGCAGGCCTTCGCTCTCGATGATCGGGGCGAAGTGCTCGAGCGCGTGGCGCGAGCCGCCAGCGATCTGCCCGTCCTCGCTGACCAGCAGGAACTCGGCGCCATCAGGCAAGAGCCTGGCGGTCAGGGCATCGACCTGCATCGGATCGTGCGCGTCGAGCAGTTCGGGTTCGATCGGGTCGACGCCGACGATCAGCAACCCTGTGCCGCCGCTGTCGAGTTCCAGCGGGGTGCAGGTGCACGTGGTGGAGATCGGGCGCTCGCCGGCGAGGAACTGGATGCGGCTGAGACTCGAACGGCCCATCGAGCCGAGCCGGATCAGGCGGGCGATCTGCCCCTTGATCGGCACCGCCTCGGGCGCGAGCTTCAGGCCGTGCTTCTTGATCTTGCCGTGGAAATAGCGCGCCGCGTCGTTGCGCCAGAGCAGGGTTTCGCCGTCCTGCGACCACAGCCAGGCGGGGCGCACGTCGGCCCAGTGCACCAGCACCAGCCGGGCCGTCGGCGATTTGATCCACTCAGCGCGCACGCGTACTCTTTTCCTGCCCCGTGCCAATTCGACACAAAGCGAACTCGGAATTTAATCTTCTCTAAATATCCCGGGGCCTCTGCCCGGTCCATATCGCGCGGACGTGAGCGGCCGGCATTCGCTGCCGATGGTTAAGCACACGGCTGTCAACAGGGGATGAAAAACAGCCGCAAATCGACGCTTGCCAGCAGCGATAAGTGAAACTATGGTCCGCCGCGCTTGCCGGGCCGCCTTAGCTCAGTTGGTTAGAGCGCTAGATTGTGGATCTAGAGGTCCCCCGTTCGATCCGGGGAGGCGGTACCACTCCCGCACTGGCCCGGCACCAAGCAAATCCCCCGCAGACACTGAATGGCGCTGGCCCATCCGGGCCCGGCGTCCCTCTCACATGGAGCGAGGCGATGGCCCGCGAGTTCATCCTGACTGGCGCCCCGGGCGCTGGAAAAACCGTTATCCTCAGGGCGCTTGAGGCCCAGGGCATCGATGTGGTCGAGGAAGCCGCAACCGATGTGATCGCGCTCGACCAGGGGCGCGGCATCGACGAGTCGTGGCGGCGACCGGAGTTCATCAGCGATATCGCGCGGCTGCAACTGCTGCGCGCGGCGCGGCCGGCAGCCGGCGCGGTGCGGGTAGCAGACCGGTCGCTGGTCTGTACACTGGCGCTGGCCGAGTACCTTGGGCACCCGGTGCCGGAACGGCTGGTCGAATCAATCGCCTCGATGGTGGCAGCGGCGCAGTACGAACGGCGCGTGCTGTTCGTCGAGCTCCTGGGGTTCATCACCAAGACCGAGGCGCGACGGATCGACCTCGAGGATTCGATGCGGTTCGAGCGGTTCCACATCGATGCCTATGAGCGGTTCGGGTTTGAGCTGGTGCGAATCCCTGCCCTGCCGGTCGACGAGCGGGTGGCCATGGTGCGGGCGCTGATCGGCCGCGGAGGCGCCCCGGTGAAGAACGCGGTCTGAACGGAGCGTTCGCGACGGGTTCAAACGGCAAGCGGCACAGGAAGCGGCAACATTCCATTCACCATGTTGCCGAGGGGCGTCCACATGTCGAATTCGCTCAAGTTCATTGCCACCGCCGTTCTTGCCATCGCCCTGGCGATTGCGCCGGCCTTTGCCGCGCAGTCCCCGGCGGGCACCTGGCAGACAGTGACCGGCGAGTCGCGGTTCGAGGTAACGCTCTGCGGTGACGGCACCGAGGTCTGCGCCAGGCTGGTCTGGCTACGCGACGATGCCCGCACTGCCGAAAATCTCGGTTACCTCAACGCGTATGTGCTGAAGGGCGCCAAGCGTGCGCTCGAGAACAAGTGGCGCGGCAGCGCCGAATACATGGGCGAAGTGGTCAAGGGCACGCTGACGCTGGTCGACGGCAACACCATGACCATCAACGGCTGCAAGGGCGCGCTCTGCCAGAAGTTCGAACTGACGCGGATTTGACCCGGAAATGAGAGCGATACGCAGCAACCAGTCTTACCATCCCCGCGTTAGTGAAGTGCCACGCGTGCATGGAGTATTCAGAATGGATCGCCGCGCCTACAGACTGACTTCCCCAGTTGCCAGCCGCAGGGCGAAGTCATGGCTGGCTGCGGCGCATGATGCGCGGTTGCGGCCGACCAATGCCATCGCGCCGATCGATACGCCGGAGTTGCCGATGACGATCAGCTTCGAGGGGCTCACCAAGGCCGAACAGCAAGCCGCACTCGCCGCCTTCCCGGGCGGCAAACGGTTCGTGCTGCAGGGCTGAGCTACATCGACAGGCGAAGGTCGGAGATGTTCTCGCCAATCTTCCTGAACGCCTCCTGGAGGTCGTCCCCGTCAGTGGCTTCGAAGGCGCCACCATCCGGAGTTGCACAGTCGGCCAACATCTGCCGTACGGTCTCGCGGTCGTCCGCATCCTGGATTTCGTGTAAAGCGAAGGCGACTGTGTAGATGATGATGTGATCGGCCGCGATCGCATCACAGAGATCTTCGCCCTGAGTGGTGGAGTTGACGCCATTGCAGTTGATGCGCTGCTGGTTGTTGCCGGCAACGGAGTCGGCATTCTTGGCCACGACACCATCGCAATAGCTGGTGTTGAACAGGCCGTCGGTCATCAATACCAACACCTTCATCACCGGGTCGGCGTCCTCCAGGGTCGGATCGGCCGGTATGCTTTCCGATCCCACCGGGAACAGATCGGCGCCAAAACTGTGGGAGAGCAAGTACCAGCCCCAGGCGAGGCCGGTGTGACCCGATGTGGAACCGGCCGCCACTAGCCCTGTGGTCGCAGCGTGCAAGGTTGCCTTGACGGAGGTCAGCGGGACAATCTGGTTGGTGATGCAGTTATTGAGGCTGTTACCGTCCGGGTAATGGCGCCCCAGCCATGTGGCACTGGGCTTGGTGTTTGTGTAGCGATCGGTTGCCCGTTCGGTCACGCAGTTGGTGATCGAAGGCATCCGTACGGTCGAGCCGTCGGCAGCGACGTAGCGCAGGATCTGACAAGGCCGCCTGCTGGCCGAGTTGGATAGGCACTGAAGCTTGGCGTAGTTAGTACCGCTGTTGGAAAAGGTACCGTAATCGGGGCCAAACGTGCCCGAGAGCGTCAGCGTGTTCGCCGTCACCCCAGTGGCGGTCCAGCTTGTGCGGGTGCTGGTGTTCATGGTGCCGGTGGTGACGGTGTTGATCTGCGTCATGCCCTGCACATTGGTGATGCGGACCTGCTCGTTCTCCTCAATACCGTGGTCGGCTGATGTCACGACGACTTCGCAGTTGATATTGGCACACTTCTTCCAGCTGCCGGAACTCGTGTAGGTGCTGTAGCCGTTTGCGGAGGTGGTATTGATTGCGTTGCCGTTGGAGAATTGCTGCAATGAGAACGTATTGGAGTTGATCTTGACGACCCGATAAGCCTTGTTGCCACCGCTCTGTGGATTATTGATCTGCGTCATTCCCTTGACGCCGGTGATAACGATGCGGTCGCCGGTCTGCAGACCGTGATTGTTGGAGGTAACGACGCCCGGACTTGCCCTGGTGAGGTTGGTGATGTTGCCGGTCGTGGTGCTCCATGAGGCAGCGGTAATGTTCGTTTGTCCGCGTGGCGTACCGCGCACCTTGTCGGCGTAGCTGCCCACATTGACGCCCATCGACCACGGAACGATCGCCATCTTGGAGTAGGTGGGTTCCTGGTTGGTCTTGACGACGATGTCGATCAAGGCGGAGGACGCGGTCTCGAGCGCGCCGATCTGGTCCTCGCCCTCCATCGACTTGGTGATGTCGATGGCAAGAGCGACTTCGAGATCGATGGATCCCTTAGTCGCTTGCGATACGATTGTCGCGGTGAGCGATTGAATGCCGACAAGCTGTACGAAAGCCATGGGTACGGTGATCTGGCCCGTGAGGCCCAGCGTACCGTTGTCACCGTCAATGTCGGCCCCGGTGATGTCGATCGCGACGCTAGCATCGCTGACGCGCTCGGCAACGAGTGCTTGCGCGTCAGCGATCATCTGCTCCTCGGTGACGTCGTCGTCATAGATTTTCGGCGCGAGGCCCAGCGCGGCCGAATCCAGTGCGATCTGTGCCTTGGCGCGGGCCGTTTCCATCGACGTATAGTCCACGGCGGCGCCGGCCATGGCGACGAGCACGATGGCCAACAGGCCAAAGATGACCGCGAAGACGCCGCGTTCATCGGCGCGGAACCGGTTCAGAAGCGAGAAGAAGCCGCGCATGGCGCCGGAAGACCCCCAGAATTCCGGCGCCAGTGTCGCTGAAAATCCTAACTAAAGGACAATCACCTTCGCGCCAATTTTGACGCGTTCGTACAGGTCCTCGACATCATCGTTGACCATGCGGATGCAGCCCGACGAGACGTCCTGGCCGATGGTCCAGGGCTCGTTGGTGCCGTGGATGCGGTAGAGGGTGGAGCCGATGTAGATGGCGCGGGCGCCGAGCGGGTTGTTGATACCGCCGGGCATGTAGTCGGGCAGGTTCGGCTGCCGGCGCTTCATCTCTTCAGGCGGCGTCCAACCTGGCCACTCGCGCTTGTTGGAAACCTTGTGCGTGCCGCTCCACTCGAAGCCATCACGCGCCGTGCCGATGCCGTAGCGCAGCGCCTTGCCGTTGCCGAGCACCAGGTAGAGGTGCTTCTCGCCGGTGTTGACGATGATGGTGCCGGCCTTCTGGTTGGATTTGTAGGCGACGATCTGCCGACGGAACTCGGGCGCGAGGCGCACCTTGTCGCTCTTCAGCTTGTAGCCCGGACGAGGCTTGGAATCGTGCAGCGACGGGCGCGACTGCAGGTCGAACATGAACAGGCCCTGCGCGGCGTTGGCCGTATCGGCGAACACGGACAGGGACACGAGGCAGGCAGCGGCGGCGAGCACCGCCCGGGACGAACGCAGCATGGACACACTCATCATTAGTACGCGGACGCCCGGGGGAGATCGGGCGCCGCGCAGTATTAATGACAATATCGAACGCCGGGTGAAGGAAATTGGTTAAGTGAAGGTGAGGCGGCGGCCTGGGTTTGTTGTTGATCGAGCTCCGAGGCGGACTTTACTCACCGCCAAGTGCGCGACGCGGCCTGGGGCCTTACGCCACCTGTTCGACCAGCAGCTCGTCCAGCCGGTCGTAACTCTGGGCCATGCCGTCGGTCATGCCGGTCAGCAGGACCTGGTCGCGAACTTCCTGACTCTCGAAGCTCATGGTCAAGGTAAGCGTGGTGCGGCCGGCGTACTCCTCGAAGATGGCGGTGACCACGGCTTCTCCGGGAGTGCCGATCATCCCCTCGGTATGAACGATCCGCCTGGGGGTGACGATCTCGCGATAGCGGCCGGTGAAGCCAAATTCGGACCCGTCGGCGTCGCTGCGCCAGATGTAGCGATAGGCGCCGCCGACGCGCAGGTCGATCTCGCAGATCGGCATGGTCCAGCCGGGCGGACCGAGCTGCCAGCGCTGCACCAGTTGCGGTTTGGTGTGGCAGGCAAAGACCAGATCGGCGGGTGCATCGAAGCTGCGCGAGACGGTGACGGCGTTGGCGGAAGGATGCGTGACTGTTACGGCTGCTGACACGGTGGCGATCTCCATTTCATAACCTAAATGTTTTATAACAATTTGGTTATGCACCGTCAAGCGCTACCACTACAGCAGCACCTGCCCGGCCTCCGGCTCTTCGGGGATCTGCCAGCCGTCGGGCAGCAGGCGGCCGAGGGCGGCGGCGGCGTGGGCGAGGCTGAAGGGCTTGGTGAGTACTTCGCTGGCGCCCAGTTCCCTGGCGCGGGCGATGGTTTCGCGATTGGGATAGGCGGTGACCATCACCACCGGGACCCGACCGTTGCTGGAAAAGCGCGGATCCCGGATCACCTCGAGCAGCGCCGCGCCGTTCATTTCCGGCATGTACCAATCCATGAACACGATATCGTAGCGCGTCGCCTGGATGGCGCCGACAGCCGGCGCGGCGCCGGGGAGTTCATCGATCGAAACCAGCCCGAGCTTGCGCAGGGTTGCGGCCACCGCGGCGCGCGCATAGGCATTGTCGTCGACGACGAGCGCCTTGAGGTCCTGTGGCAGGATCATTGGCGTTTGGCCCCCCAGCCGATTCGCCAGTTATGGTTGTCGTGAAGAACGAACCGGAAGCGTGCGGACTTCCAGGCTCGCTTGCTTGACGCGAGATCGAACCGGAAAAATCTGCAACCTTTCCTGATCGCGCTATGCGGCCACATCTATTTACCGGGAGTTAACCATGTCAACGCCGACCGAAGTGACGCGCTGCAGCTGGGCGGGGAGCGACGCGCTCTATCAGCATTACCACGACCGCGAGTGGGGCCGACCGGTGACGGACGACACGCGGCTGTTCGAGAAGCTCTGCCTCGAAGGGTTCCAGTCCGGACTGGCGTGGATCACCATCCTGAGGAAGCGCGAGAACTTCCGCGCGGCATTCCATGGCTTCGACCTCGAGAAGGTGGCGGCGATGGGTGAGGCCGACGTCGAGCGGCTGCTCACGGACGCCGGGATCATCCGGCATCGCGGCAAGATCGCTTCGACCATCAACAATGCCAAACGGGCGCTGGAGCTGCAGAAGGAGTTCGGCTCGCTGGCCGCCTATTTCTGGAGCTTCGAGCCTGAGCCGGTGAAGGGACCGATCGTATCGGGAAGTATCCCGGCAGAGACCGAGGCATCGAAGGCGATGAGCAAGGATCTCAGGAAGCGCGGGTTCTCCTTCGTGGGCCCGACAACGAGCTATGCGTTCATGCAGGCGATGGGGCTGGTGAACGACCACGTCGATGGCTGCTTCTGTCGGGCCGAAGCAGCGGCGGAGCGGGATGCGCTGAAGCGGCCGAAGTGAGGGCGCGATCTCTCCGTCATCCCTCCTCCGCCCAGCGGGAGATGGAGCCGGTGCGTGCGGCACCGGCTCCAGGTCTCACCTGATCAGCAGCAGCGCCATCAGCTCGAGCTTCGAGAGGTTTAGCTGGGGGCGCAACTCGTTCGGGTCTGCCTGTCGTTTCGGCTCTTGCGGGGTACGGCGCAGGCCGGGTTTGCGAGGAAAGAACATTGGCGTCGTCCGGCGCGGTAGCGCCGGCTCCCTTTTGTGAATGGCGGTCAGCGGCTCATGAACAGGGCCATGAGCTCGAGACCGGTGATGTTGCCGAGTAGCGGCAGGCCGTCCCTCTGTCTCTCGCGGGGCGGCACGGGCTGGTTGGGGTCTGGCTTCCGGCGGCTGCCGCCGGGGCGTTTGAAGAAAAACATGTGCGTGTCCGGACGCAGATCGCGCCGGCTCCTTGAATGATTAATCTCTCGGTGCGGGCGCCGGGACCGGACGAGAGCAGAGCCTCGCCGGGACCGGACGAGGGTAGAGCCCTCGCCGGGGGGTCGGCGCCCTCGGGCCTACATCCGAAAATCGGGCGGCAGCCCGATGTCCTTGAGCAGGTGCGGCGACAGCGGAGCGGCGCTGCCCCGGCGATAGGGCCGGAGGACGCGACGTAGCATCGCATCGGCACGGCGCCGGGCGATGAACAGGCGGATGCGCCCGATGAGGCCGATTTGCCCGATGTCGAATTCGGGCGTGTTGAGGACGCGCGACGTGGCGCGGTCCCGTACGATGAGAACCATCTGATCTGTCCGGGGCAAAGCCCGGTCCTCTGATGCAAGCAGAGGGACAGCGGTGGCTCGCTGCGGCCTCCCAGAGGATCTCACCGTTTCGTTGAAACGGCGAAATGCTCCGAGTGATTGACTTGTGGCGCTTTCGAACCGGAAAGGTCTGCAACCTTTCCCGAAAACGCTCACGAGGCGACCGCAGCCAGCACTTACCGGTAGTCCCAGTGGCTTTTCGGCTCCATCACCTCGGGCATCAGCCCGAGATCGCGACGGAGATGCGACGGCACAGGTGGCGACCCGCGAGACTTGTAGCGTCTCGCCGCGCGCGCCAGCTGGGCGTTGGCAAGCATCGTGACGGCTGCTGAAACCAGCGCGCCGGCGACGCCGACATGGGTATGCGCCCGGGCGCGGTTGGTGCGTGCCGGGGCACGGGTCTGGAGCTCAAGAGTCATGATCTCATCCGGGCGCAATGCGGCCCGGTCCTCTGGTTGAGAGACAATGGTGGTGGCGACGGAATCCGGACGCGCGAAGACGCCGAATGGCGATGCCGGTTGCTGAGGTTCAGTCGAGGCTAGAAAGGGCTGGAACAGAGGACCCCGGAGAGAGGCCGGCGCGGATTAGGCGCGATAGAGACCAGCTGGGTTAACGCCAGGACCAGAAGCGAACATCGAATGAATCATACGTCGCCTCCTCTTTGGTTGGCGTTGAACGAAGGGGCTGATACGCCGACTCGAACCCAATGCCAACCCCGGATGCGGCAGGCTGACGCACCACGCTTGATACTGTTGCCGCGAAGACACAGGTGGTTTCCTTGAGTCAGCGGGGGCTTTCCGTTAGGAACCAGCCTCAGATTCCGGGCTCTGACCAGCAGACACCATGACCGACAAGAAGAAGCTCATCGCGCCGCGGCTGCCGCGCGGCTTCGAAGATCGTTTGCCCGCCGATATTTCGGCGGTGAACGCAATGACGGCGAAGATCCGCGCGGTCTACGAGCGCTATGGATTCGATCCGGTCGAGACGCCGCTGCTCGAATATACCGAAACGCTCGGCAAGTTCCTGCCCGACACGGACCGGCCGAACGCCGGCGTGTTCTCGCTGCAGGACGATGACGAGCAGTGGATGAGCCTGCGCTACGACCTTACGGCGCCGCTGGCCCGGCACTTTGCCGAGAACTTCCAGGATCTGGCCAAACCCTATCGCAGCTATCGGGCGGGCTATGTGTTCCGCAACGAGAAGCCGGGGCCGGGACGGTTCCGCCAGTTCATGCAGTTCGACGCCGACACGGTCGGCGCGGCGGGGCCCGAGGCCGATGCCGAAATGTGCATGATGATGGCCGACACCATGGATGCGCTGGGGCTGGCCGGCAAATACGTAGTGAAGGTGAACAACCGCAAGGTGCTGGATGGGGTGCTGGCGTCGGCGGGCGTGGTCGATGAGGGGCAGAAGCTCTCGGTGCTGCGCGCCATCGACAAGCTCGACAAGTTCGGCACCGATGGCGTGGCACTGCTGCTAGGCGAAGGCCGCAAGGACGAGAGCGGCGACTTCACCAAGGGCGCGGGGCTCAGCGACGAGCAGCGCGCCGTGGTGCTGAACTATGTGCGTGGCGAAGAGCCGGAGCACAATGAGGGGATTGCCGAGCTCAACGCCATGCAGGCGATGTTCGATGCGGCGGGCTATGGCGCGGACAGGATCAAGATCGATCCGGCGGTGGTGCGCGGGCTCGAATACTACACCGGTCCCGTCTTCGAGATCGAGCTGACCTTCAGGGTACAGAACGAGAAGGGCCAGGAGGTGGTGTTCGGCGCCGTGGGCGGCGGCGGGCGATATGACGGGCTGGTGAGCCGGTTCCGTTCGGAGCCGGTGCCGGCGACCGGGTTCTCGATCGGCGTGTCGCGGCTTGCCCATGCGCTGCGACTCACCGGCAACCTCGGGGCAGAAGAACCGCTGGGGCCAGTGGTGGTGCTGGTGCTCGATAAGGACCAGACGGCGCGCTACCAGGCGATCACCTCGCGGCTGCGCCGCGCCGGGATCCGGGCCGAGATGTTCATGGGCAACACCAAGAATTTCGGCAAGCAAGTGGCCTATGCCGATAAGCGCAACTCGCCGGCAGTGATCATCGAAGGGACGCAGGAGCGCGAGCTGGGCAAGGTGCAGATCAAGGATCTGATCGCCGGCAAAGAGGCAGCCAAGGCGATTGCCGACAATGCCGAATACAAGGCGGCGCGGCCGGGCCAGTTCGAATGCGATGGCGACCTCGATGCGATCGTCGCGGCAATCTCCGAGCTGCCGGCGGTGGCCGCCTACCTGGACGCCAATAAGTGAAGACAGCATCCGAGCGATATGCGGCGCTGGTACGGCTGGTCGAGTCGCGCACAGTGACGCGCGCGACGCCGGCACTGCTGCTACCCGCCGGCCCCTATTTCGACCTCGCGGGGGAAGAGTTCGGGCGGAATCTGCTGCTGACCACGACGAATAACGGGCTCGAATACTGCCTCCGTCCGGATTTCACGCTGCCGATCGCGCAGCAATATCTGGAAGACGGGCTGCTCGGGGCGCCGGCCGCCTTCACCTATCTCGGTCCGATCTTCCGCCAGCAGAACTCAACGCCGGTGGAGTTCGAGCAGGCGGGGCTGGAACTCCTCGGCCAGGCGGACGCCGACAATGCGCTCGACCAGGTGCTGACCTTCGCACGCTGGGCGCTCGCCATTTACGACATTACCGCACCCAACGTGCGGCTGGGCGGCGTCGGGCTGTTCGAGGCGTTCCTCGAGGCGGCGCAGATCCCGGCGGCCTGGCGCAGCCGCATCCGCCACCGCTTCGGTCACCCCGAGGCGCTGGAGCGGCTTATGGAACGGCTGGCCAATCCGGAGGAGCGGGTGGAGGCCCCTGCCCCTGATAGCCGCGACACGGTGATCGAGATCGTGACCGATGCGATGCTGTCGGGCGGGTTGAGCCTGATCGGCAGCCGCACGCCGGAAGAGATCGCCGACCGTTATCTCGAAAAGCAGGCGCTGGAATCGGCGCCGATCCCGCCGGAAACAGTGGCGCTGCTGCAGAACTACCTCGCGGTGTCGGAGAGCACCGAGACGGCGTTCGAGCGCATCTCGGAGATGTGCAAGGAGGCCGGGTTCGATTTCGACGAACCACTGTACCAGGTGCGCAACCATGCCGCGGCGCTGGCAGCGCTGTCGCCCAATGCCGACGTGATCTTCGATGCGAGCTTCTCGCCGCGCCTCGACTACTATACCGGCATCGTGTTCGAGATGACCGGATCGGACGGCGAAGTGCTGGCCTCGGGCGGCGAGTATGATCGGATGCTGGAACGGCTGGGCGCGGGCGAGCCGATCAAGGCCTCGGGCTGCGCGCTGTGGGTCGACCGGCTCGAGAGGGAGGCCGAACAATGAGCACCTTGCCCGGCGGCCTGACGCTCGCCATTCCCAGCAAGGGGCGGCTCGAGGAGCTGACCCGCAAGGCCTTCTCGACGGCGCGGATGAACATCGCCCGCCCGGGTGGCGCCCGCTCCTATGTCGGCTCGATCAAGAACCAGCCGCAGGTGACGGTGCGATTCTACCCGGCAGCCGAGATTGCGCGCGAGCTGATCCTCGGTGGCGTCGATATCGGCGTCACCGGCTCGGACCTGATCCACGAGGCATCCGAGAACGGCGAAGAAAACGTGCTGTTCGTGCGCGGGCTCGGCTTCGGCGAGGCCAATGTGGTCGTTGCCATCCCCGACAGCTGGATCGACGTGCAGCAGATGACCGACCTCGCCGATGTGGCGTCGGATTTCCGTTCGCGCCACGGCCGCTGGCTGCGGGTCGCCACCAAATATGTGAACCTGACCCGGCGGCATTTCGCCAAATACGGCATCGCCGAGTATCGCATCGTCGAAAGCGCCGGGGCGACGGAATCGGCGCCGGCCGCAGGATCGGCCGACCTGATCGTCGACATCACTTCAACCGGCTCCACCCTCGCCGCCAACCAGTTGCGGGTGCTGGAGGACGGGCTGATCATGAAGTCGGAGGCGAACCTGATCGTCTCGCGCACCGCCGACTGGACGCCGCTGCGCAAGGCGCAGCTCGAGGCGCTGCTGTCGATCATGGGCGGGGTGCCGCCGGGGATCTCCACCCTGCTGTGACTTTCGACCTGACGATCCTCGTCGCCTTGGGCTTCGTGGGGCTGCTCGCGGGCTTCGTCGATGCCATTGCTGGCGGCGGCGGCTTGATCGCGCTGCCGGTGCTGCTGTCGGTAGGCATCCCGCCGGTCACCGCCTTCGGCACCAACAAGCTGCAATCGGTGGTGGGCACGGCGATCGCTGCCTTCACCTACTGGCGCAAGGGTTTTGTGTCGCTGCAACTGCTGGCGATCGCCATTCCGCTGACGTTTGTGGGCTCGTTCCTCGGGGCGCTGGCGGTCAAATCGATCGACACCACGGTGCTGCAATATGCGGTGCCGGTGGCGCTGATCGCGGTGGCGCTCTACTTCGCCTTTGCGCCCCGGCTCACCGATGAAGACAGCCACGCCCGTCTCAGCGTCGCGATTTTCGTGCCGGTGATGGGGTTCGCCATCGGGTTCTACGACGGCATCCTGGGGCCGGGGACCGGCTCGTTCCTGACGCTGGGCTTCGTCACACTGTTCGGGCTCGGGGTGACGCGAGCGGCGGGGCACACCAAGGTGCTGAACCTCACCTCGAATATCGGGGCGCTGGCGCTGTTCATCCCCTCGGGGAATGTCGTGCTGCCGGTGGCGGTGGCGATGATCATCGGCCAGATCGTCGGCGGCTATCTCGGCGCGCTCACGGGCATCCGCTTCGGCGCCAGGCTGATCCGGCCGCTGGTGGTGGTGGTCTCGATCGCGCTGGCCCTAAAACTGCTGGTGTTCCGCTAGATCCCTTCATCGTCCAAGTGAGACGGTGAAGGGATCTAAGTTGTTGATTTCGTCGCGAGATCGAACCGGAAAGGTGTGCAACCTGTCCTGATCTCGCTCTAGCGCCGGAACGTCAGCACACGGCCTTCGACGCGGCCTGCAAGCAGCAGCGCCAGCAGCTTGGCATAGAGCAGCAATTGCCGCGGGACGGCGCGAAGCTCGTCCAGCGCGGCCTGTAGCTGATGGGTGCGGGTGGTGGTCCGGGTGCGCTGGATATCGGTGACGACGGCGACCTGCTCCTGCTCGCAGATGGACGGCTCCAGCACATACGGCGCCAGGCGGTCGAACAGCGGCGAGCGGCCTGGATTGAACATCATCTGGTCGATGGGATCGTCGACCCGCGTCGTGGCGGCCAGCAGCCGACGAGCCCCTGCGGCCGAGACGACGTAGCCGGCGGTGCCGGCGCATTTACTGTAGAGCCGGCCGACCTGCCGCCCGTGGGCGGGGCGCATCAGGCGGTCCATGAAGATCGGCTTGGCTTTGCCGTGGCGCTCGAGCTTCACGACATCGGCGCCCGGCGGGATCCAGTCGCTGTCGGTGAAGAACCGAGCACAGTCTTCGGCGAGAACGGCGTCGTCCTCCAGCACCACCGCATAGGGCGCGCCGGTCTCTAGGAACAGGCGCCAGAACTTCCGATGGCTCAGGGTGCAGGCGAGATCGCCCCTGGAGATGCGGCCATGCAAGCCGGCGCGAACCTCGATCTCGGCGAATTCGGAGGCGTCGGTACGGGCGTCGACGGCGTCGATGTAGTCGAATTGCAAACCCAGCCGGTCGGCCTGTTGCTGCATGAACGCCCTGCGGTCGGGGCGGCGCGCGAGATTGATCACGTAGACATGCATTCGACACCGCAGGTGGTCAGATTGGTGCTGCTTCTTGGCCAATGCCGCTGATTATGGCAAGCGCCGCAGGCGGTGGTTCAGGCTTCGTTGAGGACGCACGGAGAGTTGCGTCGTCGGCTGACGTCAAAAACGCTAGTATCTCGAACAACTTACATTCGGCAGGTGAAATTATGCGCGCATTTCTGGGATTCATGAGCCTCATGTTTCTGCTGCTGGTCGTCTCTCCCTTGCAGGCGGCGAGCTTCGATTGCAGCAAGGCGGCCGCCGCCGACGAAGTGGCGGTGTGCCGCGACGGCGTGACCTCGGCGCTGGACAGCGAGATGGCCGGGCTATTCTACGCCTATGACAAAGTGCCGATGTTCATGGGCGCCAATGGCGCCCGGCATGACGACGCTGAGGCGTTCCTCGCCGACCGCGGCAAATGCGGCGCCGACATCACCTGCCTGCGCAAGGCGTACACCGAGCGGATCGCGGCGCTGAAGACGCAACTGGGCACAGCGATGCAGCAGTTCTCGGACCTGCAGAACCAGGTGCCACCGGTGACGGCGCCGATTCCCGCGGGAGTGGAGACGCTGATCGCCGGCTACGCCGAGCAGTGCACCAAGCTCGGCGGCACGCTGAATGCCGGCGGCGATCGCCCCGGGCTGCTGAGCGCCGACCTCGATGGCGACGGGGTTGCGGACTACGTGATCAACTCACAGCCGCTGCAGTGCAGCAATTCGGCGACGGCGTTCTGCGGCAATGGCGGCTGCTCCGTGCAGATCGCAGTATCGTCGGAGAAGTTCGCCGACCCGATCGAAGCACTCGGCGGCATGCCGACACTGGTGCAGGCCGAGACCGGGACCACGGCGCGGCTGTGGGTGGACAGCAGCAACTGCCCGAAGGCCACGGCGGACGAAGCGTGCTGGGCAACCTATGCATGGGCCGGCGGCAAGCACACGGTGACGTACGCGGCGGAGCCGGCTCCGGCGATGTAGGGGGGGCGAGTCGCTCGTCGCTGCGCGCCGATCGCGCAACCTGACGGTTGCGATACCCCTCATCCGCCCCGCAGAGACGGCCTTTGGCCGTCTGCTGCTTGCGGGCACCTTCTCCCTCAAGGGGAGAAGGTGATTACCTCAAGCATCCTAGTCGGGTGCCTTCTCCCCTTGAGGTCAGCGGACGAGGGCGTAGCCCTCGCCGCGAGGTGGCGCGTAGCGCTGGATGAGGGGTACGCGCAGCGGAGCGTAGCGCGCTATGAGCGGAGCGAGGAGCGAAGGCGCCCGCCCCTTACCGCGTGTTGTGGAGCATGCCCTGGAAGGCCCGGTAGCTGGCCTTGGGCGTTCGCACCTGGGTCTCGTAGTCGACATGCACGATGCCGAAGCGTGAGGTATAGCCTTGCGCCCATTCGTAGTTGTCGAGCAGTGACCAGGCAAAGAAGCCCCTGACATCGGCCCCCTGCCCCTGCGCGTTGGCCACGGCGCGCAGATGATCGTCGTAGAACTTCACCCGGCGCTCGTCGTTGGTCTCGCTCATGCCGGTTTCGGTGACGTAGAGCGGCAACTTGGTGTAGTCGCGGTTGACGCGGACCAGCAGGTCCTCGAGACCCCTCGGGTAAATCTCCCAGCCGAGATCGCTGGTTTCGAGATCGCCGGAGCGGCGTTCGGCGCCGAACAGCCCGTTGGGGCCGGCGGCGTAGAGGCCGCGGGTATAGTAGTTGATGCCTAGCCAATCGAGCGGGCGCGAGACGACTTCCATGTCCTTCTCGAAGCCCTCGGGCAGATAGGCCGCGAGCCGGCTGGTGAGTTCTTCGGGGTAGCGGCCCTTGAACACGCCATCGAGATACCAGCGGTTGAATAGTGCATCGCCGAGGTTCTGCGCTTCGAGGTCCTCGGCCTTGTCGGAGGCGGCCTCGGCCTTTTCGAGGTTCAGCACGATGCCCAGATTCTTGACGCTCTCGGCGCGCAGTGCGTCGATGGCGGTGCCATGGGCGAACAGCACGTGGTGCATGGCGCGGGACGCGGCGCGAAGATCGCGGTAGCCGGGCGCATGAATGCCGAGGAAGTGGCTGAGGAAGGCGACGCACCACGGCTCGTTGATGGTGGCGGTGGCGTGCAGGCGATCACCGAAATGATGGCCAACCACGGCAGCGTATTCGGCAAACCAGCTGGCGATATCGCGGTTCATCCAGCCGCCCTTGTCCTGCAGGGGGCTCGGCAGATCCCAGTGATAGAGCGTGGCGTAGGGCTTGATGCCGCGCTCGAGCATGCCGTCGATCAGGCGATCGTAGAACTCGAGACCCTTGGGGTTCACCGCGCCGATCCCTTCGGGGATGAGCCGCGGCCAGGCGAAGGAGAAGCGGTAGGCGTCGAAGCCGCCATCACGGATCAGGTCGAGGTCGTCGGGCCAGCGGTTGTAGTGGTCGCAGGCGATGGCGCCGGTATCGAGGTTCTTCACGTTGCCGGGGGTAGATGAAAACGTGTCCCAGATCGAGGTGCCGCGGCCATCGGTCTGGCCGCCCTCGATCTGATAGGCGGCAGTGGCGGCACCGAAAGTGAAATTCGGGCCGAGCTCGTCACGCGAAATCGAAAACACCAGGTCACTCCTCAACAGGGCGGCGCTTGAGCGCTCGTTGTGGTCGTTCAGGGACGGCGATTCTCGACGTCCGCGAGTCAATGTAATCGATTGCATAACAGTGCGAAGCGGATGTGTCACCCCAGGCGCTGGTGGGTGTGGACACCCCTGTCCCTCCCCGCACGGGGGAGGGAGCCCCTCGCACCGACGTCGCGGTTCCATCGTCCCCCTCCCCCTTGCGGGGAGGGATCAAGGGTGGGGGTCAGCGCGCGCCGGATTGGTTGCTTGTCACCGAAGGCCACCTCAGGAAGATCAGTTCCGGATCGCCCTCGTCGAGATGCTCGAACGCTCCGGTCTGCTCGAAACCGAGTTGGGGCAGGAGCACCCGCATCGGCGTGTTGGACTCGTTGGTCGAGGTCCAGAGCTTCTCGTCGGCCGGTGTCATCGCGATGCAGTGCTCGATCAGCGCCCGGCCGATGAGGGTGCGCCGGAAGGCGGCGCCGACCATCAGCATTTCGATGAACGGCGAGCGGAAGAAGCTGCGGGTCAGCGCGACATAGCCGGCGACCGCACGATCACGTTGGGCGAGGTGGCACTGGCCGAGCGAGATCCACTCGGCAATGGCCTCGCGGCGGTCGACGCTATGGCTGGCGACGTGGTCGATGGCGATCAGCGCGTCGACATCGGCGGCGGTCGCGGGCCGGATCGACAGCATGGCTCAGGGTCTCAGCTGCGGGCTGGCGGCGAGAATAGTGCGAACGATGGCGCGGAAGGCCTGCGCCTCGGCGCCATCGGGGTCGGTGGCGACGACCGGACGGCCGGCATCCGAGCTTTCGCGGATCGACATCACCAGCGGGATTTCGCCGAGGAACGGGATGTCAAAGGTCGCGGCGGCGGCCTTGGCGCCGCCATGGCCGAAGATGTCGTAGCGTTTTCCCGTGTCCGGGGCGACGAAGTAGCTCATGTTCTCGACGAGGCCGAGGATCGGCACGTCGGTGCGGAGCAGCATGTCCATCGCCTTCTTGGCGTCGATCAGCGCCAGATCCTGCGGGGTGGAGACAATGACGGCGCCGAGCAGCGGCACCTGCTGGACCAGCGAGATCTGGATGTCGCCGGTGCCGGGCGGCAGGTCGACGACCAGCACATCGAGACCGCCCCAGTCGCTCTCGCGTAGCAGTTGCCGCAGCGCCGAGGTGGCCATCGGGCCGCGCCACACCACCGCCTGGTTGGCGGTGAGCATCGAGCCGATCGACATCGCCTTGAGGCCATAGGCCTCGTGCGGGGCGAAGATGCCGTCGTCGCGGACGGCGGGTTTGCCCTCGAGGCCAAGCAGCTTCGGGATCGAGGGCCCGTAAAGATCGGCGTCGAGGATGCCGGTACGCAGCCCCTCGGCGGCAAAGCCAAGGGCCAGGTTGACCGCGACGGTGGATTTGCCGACGCCGCCCTTGCCGGAGCCGACGGCGACGATATGGCGGACGCCGGGCACGGCCTCGCGCGGCGGCGGACCAGGACGGCCCTGTGCCTTGGCCTGGCCGGTGGCGGCCTGGGCGCGGTCGGAGGTCAAGGACACCATGACCTTGCGGCCCTCGGCGACCTTCTCGGCCGCGGCCTGGGCGGCAACGCGCGCCGGACCGAAGGCGGCTTCCATGCCCGGCGCGACGGAGATGGCGAAGGCCACGGCGCCGGTGGTGACGATGATCTCGCTCAAGCCCCCATAGCCTGCGAGTTCGCCGCCGCCGGGGATTTCGACGGAAGCGAGCGCGTTGCGGACGGCGGTGGCGATGAGTTCATTGGCCATGGGGGAAGCCTTGCCTGAATTTCCCCGCTGTCACCGGGTCATTCCCGCGAAAGCGGGAACCTCTGTTTGCAGTGGATGCGGCGCGCTCCGAAACGGAGGTTCCCGCTTTCGCGGGAATGACTCCGAGTGTGAGGCGCGCCCTGCCTTCAAACGATCAAAGGATCGACTGACCCGTCGACTTCCAGTCTTTGACGAACTGCTCGAGCCCCGACTTGGTCAGCGGGTGGTCGGCCAGCTTGTAGATCACCGCCGGCGGGATGGTGGCGACGTCGGCACCAGCGAGAGCCACTTCGGTGATGTGGTTCGGGGTACGGATCGAGGCCGCCAGGATCTCGGTGGCGAACGAGTAGTTGTCATAGATGGTGCGGATGTTCTCGATCAGCTCGACGCCGTCGGCGTTGATGTCGTCGAGGCGACCGATGAACGGCGAGATGTAGGTGGCGCCGACCTTGGCCGCGAGCAGCGCCTGGTTGGGCGAGAAGCAGAGCGTGACGTTGGTCTTGATGCCTTCCTTGCTGAAGGTCTTGGTGGCCTTCAGCCCATCGATGGTCAGCGGCACCTTCACCACGACGTTCTCGGCGAGCTTGGCCAGCACATGGCCCTCGGCGATCATGCCGTCATAGTCGGTGGCGGCGACTTCCGCCGACACCGGACCGGGGACGATCGAGCAGATCTCCTTGATCACGTCCTTGAACTGACGGCCGGACTTGGCGATCAGCGAGGGATTCGTCGTCACCCCGTCCAGCAGGCCGGTTTCATAGAGATCGCGGATGTCCTTGATCTCGGCGGTATCGACGAAGAACTTCATTTCGTTCCCCTCCAAGGGAGATGGTTAGCTGCTCTTTAGGTAGTCACAAACGGCAGTCGAGACAACGTCTCAGCAAATGCAAAGACGGGTCTCAGCGGATGGCAGCGAGCATCTTGTCGGCGAGCTCGCCGATACGATCCTCGGGGATTCCCGCGACGTTGATGCGACTGTCGTTGATCATGTAGATGCCGTCGTCGAGCTTGAGCTTGGTGACGACATCCTCAGGCAGGCCGAGCAGCGAGAACATGCCGGTGTGTTCGGCGATGAAATCGAAATCCTTCGAGTTCGAGCGCTGCCGGATGGCGTCGGCAAGTTTGACGCGCAGGCGCTTCATCCGTTCCCGCATTTCGGTGAGTTCGGCTTCCCACTCGGCGCGCAGTTCCTTGTCCTCGAGAATGACGCGGACGATTTCCGCGCCATGGTCGGGGGTCTGGCTGATGGTAGCGCGGATGACGTTCTGCATCTGCGAGGAGACGACGTCGGCGCTATCGGAGTCCCTGGCGATGGCAATGGCGACGCCGGCGCGCTCGCGGTAGAGGCCGAAATTCTTCGACGCCGAGAAGGCGACCATCGACTCGGGCACCGAGGAGACGACCTTGCGTACGCCATAGGCGTCTGCTTCCAGCCCATCGCCGAAACCGAGATAGGCGAGATCGACCAGCGGGAAGGCGCCGGTGCGCTTGAGGCTCTCGACCACCTCATCCCACTGCGCATTGGTGAGGCTGGCGCCGGTCGGGTTGTGGCAGCAGCCGTGCAGCAAGACGATATCGTCGGAGGTGAGGGTATTGAGCGTCCCCATCATCTTGTCGAAATCGACGAGGCGCTTGGCATGGTCGAAATACGGATAGTAGACCGGGGTCAGGCCGGCGAGTTCGGCCATCGGCCAGTGGTTGGGCCAGCTCGGATCGGAAATGAAGATGCGGCCCTTGGGACGAGCGCGGCCCAGGACGTTCATCAGGATCGACAACGCACCGGTACCGCCGGCGCCGTTGACGCAGCGGATCCGCTTGTTGTCGACGACGCCGCCCAGCGCCAGATCGACGATGGCAGCGGAGAATTCCTTGTTGCCGACCACGCCCTTGTAGGTCTTGGTCTTGGCGCTATCGAGGATGCGCTGCTCGGCCTTTTTCACCGAACTCATGACGGGCGTGACGCCCTTGGGATCTTTGTAGACGCCGACGCCGAGGTCGATCTTTCCGTCGCGGGGATCGGCGGCATACTCGGCCATCAGCACGAAAATCTTGTCGAGCGTGGCCTTCTTCAGGGTCTCAAACATCAGGTCTGTCCGGGGAAAACGAGAGCGGGGTGTTTATAGGCGGTGGTGGGGGAATTGCAACGGGACTCACGTCGGGGGTTGGTGCATGTGGCTCCACCCCACCGAACTCCGCTACGGTCCTTACGGACCAGGCTGCGCTACCCTCCCAATCAAGGGGAGGGAGAGGCAAGAGCCGACGCTGCCGTGAGCGTCTCCCATCAAGGGTGGGGGTGGGCCACAGACAGCAGCCCTACCGTTTCAACCCGGCAATCAGCTGCGGCACCACTTCGAACAGATCCCCAACCAGCGCGATGTCGGCGATCTTCATCAGCGGCGCCTCGGGATCCTTGTTGATGGCGATGATCTTCTTGGCGCCCTGGATGCCGGCGAGGTGCTGCAGCGCGCCGGAGATACCGATGGCGATGTAGAGGTCGGGGGCGATGATCTTGCCGGTCTGGCCGACCTGCCAGTCATTGGGCGCATAGCCGGCATCGACCGCAGCGCGGGTGGCGCCGACGGCGGCGCCAAGGACCTTGGCGAGATCCGAGACCAGCGCGAATTTCTCGGCCGAGCCGAAGGAAACGCCACCGGCGACGACGACCTGGGCCGTCGATAGCTCCGGCAGGTCGCTCTCGGTGCGGTGCGCGGCGAGGAAGCGTGCAACTGTCGCGACATCGGCATCGACCGGGTGGATCGGCGCATCATTGCCCGAGGCGGCTGGCCGGAAGGCCGAGGCGCGGATGGTGAGCAGTTGCTTGTTCTGCCCCGACGACACCGTCTCGATGGCATTGCCGGCGTAGATCGGCCGATCGAAGCGGGTCGGGCCGAAGATGGCGATGACGTCGGTGACCGGCATCAGGTCGAGTTTGGCGGCCAAACGCGGGATAGCGTCGCGACCGGTGGCAGCGGCGGCGGCAACGATGTGGGTATAGGGCTCGGCAAGCCGGGCGAGCAGTGCGGCGATAGCCTCTGCCGATTGGTTGGCGAGCGCAGCGCTGTCAGCGACGAGGACCTTCTCGACGCCGGCAAGCTTTGCCGCTTCTGCGGCAACGGCGGACACGCCCTGCCCCGCAACCAGCAGATCGACCGCGCCGAGCTTTTCGGCGGCGGCGACGATGCGGGCGGTGGCGGCGGAGAGCACGCCGAGATCGTGTTCGGCGAGGACGAGGACGGCCATCAAAGCGCCTCCAGCTCGGAAAGTTCAGACTTTATCGCCGCGGTCAGCTCGGCGGCATCGGCGACCTTGCGGCCGGCAACACGTTCGGCGGGTGGGCTGACCTTTTCGAGCGTCAGCCGCGGGGTGAGATCGACGCCGAACTCGGCGGCAGGGCGCACGGCGAGTGGCTTCGAACGCGCCTTCATCACCATGGGCAGCGCGGCGTTGCGCGGGGTGTTGAGGCGGAGGTCGGCCGTGACGATGGCGGGCAGCGAGACGCCGATGGTGGCGCGGCCGTAATCGACCTCGCGGGTAACCTCAAGGCCATCGCCTGCAACCTTGATCTCGGAGGCGAAGGTCGCCTGCGGCCAGTCGAGCAGGCCGGCCAGCATCTGGCCGACCTGGTTGGAATCGTCGTCCACGGCTTGCTTGCCAAGCAGCACCAGGTCGGGCTTCTCCTCGCCGACCACAGCCTGAAACAGCTTGGCTACCGCGAGGGTTTCGACCCTACCCTCGGCCTCGATCAGCAGGCCGCGATGCGCACCCATGGCGAGGGCGGTGAGGATGACGTCGTTGCTTTGCCTGGGGCCGATGGAAACGACGACGATCTCGGTGGCGTGGCCGGCTTCAGCGAGCTGAACCGCGGCTTCCACGGCGTGCTTGTCGAAGGGGTTCATCGACATGCGCACGTTCTCGGTCTCGACGCCGGAACCATCGGGACGGACACGGACGCGCACGGCGTGATCGACGACGCGCTTGACGGCAACGAGGATTTTCATCGGTTCCTCCAGTGTTGCCGGGTGTTTGGCAAATATGACGGGGAGGGGCAAGTTCGGGCGGGGAAATTCTGACTAGCGGGAGGGAAGTTGAGAGAATGGCGTGCTTCTCGCTCAAGGAGAGGCCGGCGCGTGTCGACCCGCAGCCACCGGCCTAGGCGTCCGCGCACCCCAACCGCAAGATCGTACCTTCGGCGGGTTGACGCCCTACCCTGCTCCCCCGCACAGTGCGCGCTTACTAGCGTTCAGGTTTTCCATGCCCGTTATCAATCGTATCGCGGAATTCGCCGACGAGGTCGCCGAATGGCGCCGCGACTTCCATGTGCACCCCGAACTTCAGTACGAACTGCCCCGCACATCGGGGAAAGTCGCCGAGCTGCTGCGCTCGTTCGGCGTCGACGAAGTGGTCACCGGCATCGCGAAAAGCGGTGTCGTGGGCGTGATCAAGGGCCGTGGCCCCGGCAAGACCATCGGCATCCGCGCCGATATGGATGCGCTGCCGATCCTCGAGCGCACCGGCCTCGACTATGCCAGCCAGGCGCCGGGCCGGATGCATGCCTGCGGGCATGACGGCCACACGGCGATCCTGCTCGGCACGGCGAAGTACCTGGCCGAGACACGCAACTTCGACGGCAACGCGGTGATGATCTTCCAGCCGGCCGAAGAGGGCGGCGCCGGCGGGCGCGCCATGGTGGAAGCCGGCATCATGGACCGCTTCGGCATCGACGAGGTCTATGGGCTGCACAACATGCCCGGTCAGGAAGCCGGCAGCATTGCCATGCGGGTCGGCGGCCTGATGGCCGCAAGCGACGAGTTCAACATCGTGATCGAGGGCCAAGGCGGGCACGCCGCGTGGCCGCACAACACGGTGGACCCGGTGATGATCGCAGCGCAGCTGATCACCGCGCTGCACACCATCGTGTCGCGCGAGATCGACCCGATCCGCTCGGCGGTATTGTCGGTGACGATGATGCAGGGCGGCGAGGCGTTCAACATCATCCCGCAGAAGGTGAAGCTCACCGGCACGGTGCGCTCGCTGAACGACGAAGTGCGCGACCTGATGGAAGAGCGGCTGAAGGCCGTGACCAAGGGCATCGTCGAAACGTTCGGCGGCACGGCCGAGGTGAACTATCGTCGCGGCTACCCCGTGGTGGAGAATACGCCGGACGAGACCGCCTATGCCGCGGCCATTGCCGCTACAGTGGTGGGCGACGACCGGGTAGACGCCAATGTCGACCCCAAGATGGGCGGCGAGGACTTTGCCTACATGCTGCAGGCGCGGCCGGGCGCTTACGTATTCCTCGGCAACGGGCCGAGCTCGGAGCTGCACTCGGACACCTACAACTTCAACGACGAGATCATCCCGGTCGGGGTGAGTTTTTTCGTGAAGCTGGTCGAGGGTGCTTCGCAGCGGTGACGCGACGCTGCCCGCGCCGAACTCACGGCGAGGGCGTTCGCGGTTCGCCGTCGGTGAACATCGCCGAGACTGAACGCGATATGCCCTCCAGTTGTCCGGCATCAACGTTCAGGACGACGTCCAGCGAGTGTGTGAAGGTCGAGTCCAAGAGCCTCACCCGCAAACTCACGTGACCCAGGCTATCCATGGCGCCGGTAAAGCGAACATGCTCCTCTAGGTCTTCCCACCGCGCCTCACCCTGCCACCCGCGCCAGTGATCCGCCATCCAGCGGAAAAATCTGGCGGGAGACCCGACGTGGAAAACGGAGGCAGTCACCTGTCCTGAAAAGCCGGGAACGCCGACCTCGACCATGAAGTCCTCTGCACCCACCCAGTGCATCTTGAGACTTTGTCCCGGCGAACCGCTGATCGACACCTGCTCCATGCGCAAAGGGGGAGCAAATACTACAAGTTGGGTCAAGCCCGCTTCCCCCACCGTGCAAACTCGTCGATAGTTAGCGTCCTAGCCATCTCGACTCGTTCCGCCAAATGACCTCCCCCCTGCCCGCCGGCACTGTTGTCCGCCGGACACTCGTCACATTGCTGATCTCGGCGGCCGGTGGCGGATTGGCGGCGCTGGTCAATCTGCCCGCCGCGTGGCTGATGGGCGGGGCGCTCGCGGTGGCGATCGCGGCGCTGATGGGCGTCAAGGTGATGCTGCCGACCTGGCTGCGCGACGCGACCTTCGTCTTCACCGGTCTGTCGATGGGCGCGGCAGTGGCGCGCGATTCGCTGACGCTGATCGTGCAATGGCCGGTGACGCTGGCGGCGCTGGCGGTGGAGCTGATCCTGATCATCACGCTCACCGGGTTCCTGTTGCGGAAGCTGTTCGGGCTCGACCGCGGCACCGCCTATCTCAGCTCCTTCCCCGGGCATCTGAGCTTCGTGATGTCGATCGCGGCGGCGGGCGTCGGCGACACCCGGCAGATCATCATCATCCAGGTGATCCGCATCCTGATCCTCACCATCTGCGTGCCGATCGGAGCGCTGTTCCTGCCGATCGGGCACTACGAAGGCGCGCCGGTGCAGGCGCCGATGGGGTTCGAGACGCTGCTGCCGGTGGCCATCGCCTGCGCCATCGCGGGGTTCATCCTGACCAAGCTGCGGGCGCCGGCCGGCTATGTGCTCGGCGCCATGGCGGTGGCGATCTGCGCCAAGTTCGCCGGGCTGTTCGAGGGCGCCATGCCGCAGCCGCTGCTGATCGCGACCTTCATCCTGATCGGCGGACTGATCGGTTCGCGCTTCAACGGCATCACCCGCGCCGAGTTCAAGCAGGCGGCGATCGGCGGGCTGGCCGGCACGGCGCTGACCGTCGCCATCGCCACGGGGGTGACGCTGGCTGTGGCGCCGTTCGTCGACATGCCGTTCGGGCAGATCTGGCTCGGGCTGTCGCCGGGAGCGCTCGAGGGGATGGGCGCACTCGGCATCGCGCTGGGGTTCGATACCGCGTTCATCGCGGCACACCATGTGAGCCGGCTGCTGATGCTCACCTTCGCCATCCCGGTGGTCGCGATGCTTATTCGCGACAAGGACTTGCCTTAAGCGATAGGGGCTTGCGAGAAGCCGCAAGCCTGCCCAAATCCTCGGGCACATGCCTCCCGGTCCATGGAGACTCAGATGCTGCGCCCGCTTGTCCTCACCATCGTTGCCGCCACCCTGTTCGCAGCCGGCCCGGCGATGGCGCGCGAAAACTGCAACCTCAACGACAACCTGCCGGGGCTGAAGATCGAGTTCGGCTTCTCGGTCGGCGGCAAGTCGGGTGGCGACGGCGACAGCTTCGACCAGGACGTCGTCAAGATGGAGCTGCGCAAGCGCGGCGTCGACGCCCGCTCGGTCAGCCGCGCTTCGGATGGCTGCATCGAGGCCTTCGTGCAGTACCCGGATGGCACCTGGCACAGCGACTATTATGATCCCGATACCTGGGAACAGGTGGACTGAACCGGGCAACAACGCTGCGCTGAGATCTCAGCTGCGCGGAACGATCTTGACCCAGGCTTTGGACTATCACCGGGTCATTCCCGCGAAAGCGGGAACCTTTGTTTCTCGCCTGCGGCACCATCGCAAACGGAGATCCCCGCTTTCGCGGGGATGACACCGCGGGTAACAGTTTGTCCCTGAAGTGCTTTTAGCGCTTCCTCCGCCCGCCGAACGCCACCTTCATCTCCGATGTCGCAAAGAACGCGAAGCCGTTGGCTTCGAGCTTCAGCTTGCTCTTCCGGCGCTCGGCGCCGTGCGACAGCTCCAGCGGCTCGAGGCCTTCGCCACCGTCGAGCGTTACAGTCAGCGGCTCGGCAGACAGGTTGAACAGGCAGGTAATGGCGCCGTCCTTGCCGGTGCGGCGGAAGCCGAGCAGCGGTTCGGCGACTTTGAGGAACTCGATATCGCCTGAGGCGAAGACCGGGTGGGCCCGGCGGAAGGCCAGCGCTCTGCGGTAAAAGTTCAGCGTCGAGTCGGGGTCGGCGTTCTGGCCGGCGACATTGAGGGCCGAGTGGTTCGGCTTCACCGGCAACCACGGTTTGCCAGAGGAGAAACCGTTGGGGGCCTCGCCCTCATCCCATGGCATCGGCGTGCGGGCGCCATCGCGACCCTTGTATTCGGGCCAGAAGCGGATGCCCGGCGGATCGGTCAGCTCCTCGAACAGGATATCGGCTTCGGGCAGGCCGAGTTCCTCGCCCTGGTAGAGGCAGACCGAGCCCTTGAAGCTCAGCAGCATCGCGGCCGCCTGGCGGGCGAGATCGGCCGGGTTCCGCGAGTACGGTGCCCAGCGCGTCGTGTGACGGTTCACGTCGTGGTTGGAAAAGCTCCAGCACGGCCAACCATTCGGCGCCCCGGCGAAGAACTTCGCCATCTTGGTGCGGAAATGCTCGGCGGTGAACTCGGGGCCGAGCATGTCGAAGGTATAGGCCATGTGCAGCTTATCGCCGCCGGAGGTGTACTCCTCCATCAACTGCAGGCCGCGATGGCTGTCGCCGACCTCGCCGACCGTGGTGGTGCCGGGATACTGGTCGAGCAGTTTGCGTACCCGCTTCAGGAACCCGACGTTCTCGGGCTGGCTCTTGCCGAACTTGTGGTCCTGCATGTCGTAGGGGTTGACGGCATAGGGCAGGTGTTTGGGTCGGCGCGCCGGCGGGTTGTTCCTGAGCAGTTTGTCCTGGAAGTAGTAGTTCACCGTGTCGAGCCGGAAGCCATCGACGCCACGCTCCAGCCAGAAGCGCATGACGTCGAGCACCGCATCCTGCACATCCGGATTGTGGAAGTTGAGGTCGGGCTGCTCGATCAGAAAATTGTGGAAGTAGTACTGGCCACGACTGGGGTTCCATTCCCAGGCGCGGCCGCCGAACACCGATGGCCAGTTATTGGGCGGCGAGCCGTCGCGCTTGGGGTCGGCCCAGACATACCAGTCGGCCTTGGCGTTGGTGCGGTTGAGCCGGCTCTCGCGAAACCACGGATGCATGTCCGAGGAGTGGCTCAGCACCTGGTCGATGATCACCTTGAGACCCAGCGCGTGAGCGCGTTTGATCAGGTCGTCGAAATCCTCGAGGCTGCCGAACAGGCGGTCGACTTCCTTGTAGTCGGAAACGTCGTAGCCCATGTCCTTCTGGGGCGACTGGTTGATGGGGCTCAGCCAGATGCAATCGACGCCGAGACTGGCGATGTGATCGAGACGACGCATGATGCCCGGCAGGTCGCCGATGCCATCACCATTGCTGTCCTGAAACGAGCGTGGGTAGACCTGATAGATCACCGCGCCGCGCCACCAATCCGTCATCGAAGTCTCCGCCGTTTCGTATTTTGCAGTGTCGCGAGGGGCTGTCGGAAAGGCAATCGCTTTGACGGCATGGGAGTTCCGCACCGATTGCGGCACAGTTTGCTTCGGCGCTAGAATTTATCCGGGGGGCGAGGGGCGCCCTGGGGACTTCAAACAATGCTGCCGATCAACTGGTTGGCCGTGCTTGTCGCCGCGATCATCCGCATGGCCGTGGGCTTTGCCTGGTACTCGCCGCCGCTGCTGCTGAAACCGTGGCAGGCGCTCACCGGGGTGACGCCGGAGACGATGAAGGCGGGGCTCGGCAAGGCCATGGTGGTAGATGTCATCGCCTCGCTGGTCATGTCGTTCGCGCTCGCCAATATCATCGTCGGCGCCAACATCAGCGACTGGCTCAACGGCGCACTGGCCGGCTTCTGGGTCTGGCTCGGCTTCCAGGCGACGCTGCTGGTGTCGCTATGGGGCTATGAAAACCGCTCGCTGAAGCTGATCGCCATCAACCTCGGCAACAACCTGATCGCGCTGCTACTGATGGGAGCGCTGCTGGCGGTTTGGCGGTAGGCCCGCCCCTCCCCACAAGGGATCGCAGCAGCGTCCCCGGGGGAAGGGAGACCAGGACACGATCGTCAAAGCGTCCCCTCCCGCTCGCGCGGGAGCGACGGGGTTGCACTCAATCTCCCTGCACCGACCGCTCGGCGCGTGGGCCCTGCCCTTAGCTCTCGTAGGCTGCCGATGGGAACTGCGTGGCATACTTGCCGCCGGAGCAGTCGATCAAGGCGCCGGTGATGTACTGGGCCTGGTCCGAGGCGAGGAAGCAGAGCAGGTTGGCCACGTCCTCCGGGTTGCCCCAGTGGCGGAGCGTCAGGGTGTCGAGCAACCGCTGCTGGCGGGCGTCAGGCAGGTTGGCGAAACCGTTCATATCGGTGGGGATCATACCGGGCGAATAGGAGTTCACCGTGACGTTGAACGGGCCAAGCTCGCCAGCCAGTACGCGGGTGAACTGCACTACCGCGGATTTGCTCGCCGCATAGGCGGCGCTGCCGATCGAGGGGATGATGGCGGCGAATGATGCCGCGTTGAGGATGCGGCCCGAGGCCTGGCGCTGCATGATCGGCGCCACTGCCTGACACATCAGGAAGGTGCCCTTGGTATTGGTGTCGAAATTGGCGTCCCACACCGCCTCGGCCAGCTTGTCGACCCGCGCCCCGCTGGCAACGCCGGCATTGTTGACGAGGATATCGACCCGGCCGAACGCCTCGTCCACGGCGCTCACCGCGGCGTTGACCTGGGCCGCCTCGCGCACGTCGCAGAGGATACGGAGGCCGGGCCAGCCGGCTTCTGTCCACTCCATCGCGGCATCGTCGAGCAGATCCTGCCGGAAATCGATGATGGCGACGGTGACGCCTTCGGTGGCGAGGGTCCGCGCGATGACGCGGCCGATGCCTCGGCCGGCGCCGGTGACGATGGCAACTTTGCCTCTGAGATCAATCAGCATGATCAGACCACCGCGCTGAGCAGAGGTTCGCCGGCGAAGTGCGCGACGATATTGGCAACGACCAGATCCCCCATTTTGTTGCGCGTCTGGTGGGTGGCGCTGCCCTGGTGCGGCGACAGCACGACATTGTCGAGCGTGAAGAAGCCCTCGGGCACCTGCGGCTCCTTCTCGAACACGTCGAGCGCCGCGCCGCCGAGCTTTTTCGATTGCAGCAACTCGAGCATCGCCGCTTCGTCGATCAGCGTGCCGCGGGCGACGTTGACGATGAAGCCCTCGGGGCCGAGCGCCTCGAGCACTTCGCGCGAAACGATCTTCTCGGTGCCCTTGCCGCCCGGCGCGATGATCACCAGCCAATCGCTGTCGCGGGCCATGTCGATGAGCTTGTCGTAGAAGATATAGGGTTCGTCATGCTGGCGGCTGCGGCCGTGATAGACGACGCGCATCTTCATGGCCTGGCAGCGATTGGCGATCTCCTTGCCGATGCGGCCGAGCCCGAGGATGCCGACGGTCTTGCCGTTGAGCTCGGTAAGCAGCGGGAAGCTCGAGTTCGGCCACTTGCCCTGGCGCACGAACTGATCGCCTTGCGGGATACGGCGGGCGAGCCCGATCATCAGGCCAAGGGTGAGCTCAGCGACCGCATCGTTGAGCACGTTCGGCGTATTGGTGACGCGGATGTTCCGCTGTTTGGCCGCCCTGGTATCGATCGAGTCGTAGCCGACGCCGAAATTGGCGATGATCTCGAGCTTGGGGAGCTTGTCCATCAGCGCGCCATCGACATTGCCGCCGGCGATAGCGCGGATCTTGCCGGCCACCGACTTGATCAACGCCTCCTTGTCCGCCGCCTCATGCAGTTTGTGCACGGTGTAGCGTTCGGCGAGCGCCTTCTCGCAGCGATCGAGCAGCTTGTGAGTCTGGAGAATCTCTTCCGGCATTGGTCCCATCCCTATTCGGCGCAAGGTTGTATGGCAGTTTTGCGCGAGGGTGAAGGCGACGTTGGTCGGGGTGTGATCATGTCGGTCGGCCGGTGGTTGTGGCCCCCCACCCCCTGTGGTGGGGGTCAGCCCGCACCGGGCGCGAGACATTCACGCCGAACCCGGCTTGCCGCCCCCCGGCAAACGTGTACCAATGCAAATCGAGTGGGATAGGCCGCAAGCCCTTGGGAGTTGATGTCCGCAACGCCGTTTGACGAAATGACTAATGCGGATGCCTCTGTCCGCGCGCCCTACCACATCCTGGAAGAGTGGCTGAAAGAGCAGCCTCCGCAAGCCTTGGGTCTGATGTCGGCTGACGCCGAAGCTTTGTTCCGGCGGCTCGGCATTACCTTCGCCGTCTATGGCAGCAACGAAGGTACCGAAAAGCTCATCCCGTTCGACATCATCCCACGCATCATCTCGGCGATGGAGTGGCGGCGGCTTTCGAAGGGCATCGAGCAGCGGGTGCGGGCGCTCAACGCCTTCCTCTACGACATCTACCACCGCCAGGAGATCCTGAAGGCCGGGCGGGTGCCGGAAAAGCTGATCCTCAACAACTCGGCGTTCTGCCCGGAGATGATGGGGCTCGATCCGGCGCGCGGGGTCTATTCGCACATCATCGGCGTCGACATCGTCAGGACCGGACCGGACGATTTCTACGTGCTCGAGGACAATCTCCGCACCCCCTCGGGCGTCAGCTATATGCTGGAGAACCGCGAGGCGATGCTGCAGCTCGCCCCCGAGCTGTTCCAGCGCTACAAGGTGGCGCCGGTCGAGACCTATCCGGAGACGTTGCGGCGGACGATGGAGAGCGTGGCGCCGGCAGGCGTGCATGGCTCGCCCAACCTCGTGGTGCTGACCCCAGGCATCTACAATTCGGCCTATTTCGAGCACTCGTTCCTCGCCGACCAGATGGGCGCCGAGCTCTGCGAGGGGCAGGACCTGTTCGTCGACGGCGGCAAGGTTTTCATGCGCACGACCAAGGGGCCGGAGCGGGTCGACGTGATCTACCGCCGCATCGACGACGATTTCCTCGACCCGCTGACCTTTCGGCCCGATTCCATGCTGGGCGTGCCCGGGCTGTTCGATGCCTATCGAGCCGGCAACGTCACGCTGGTCAACGCGCCGGGCACCGGCATCGCCGACGACAAGGCGGTCTATGTCTACGTGCCGGAGATCATCGAGTTCTATCTCGGCGAGAAGGCGCTGCTCAAAAACGTCCCCACCTACAACTGCACCAACGACGATGAGCGGGCCTATGTGCTCGAGCACCTCGAGGAACTGGTGGTGAAAGAGGTGCACGGCTCAGGCGGCTACGGCATGCTGGTGGGGCCGGCCTCGACCAAGGCGATGCGCGAGGAGTTCCGCAAGAAGATCCTCGCCCGCCCCGACAACTACATCGTGCAGCCGACGCTGGCGCTGAGCACCTGCCCGACCTTCGTCGAGAAAGGGATCGCACCGCGGCACGTGGACCTTCGGCCCTATGTGCTGTGCGGTGACGATATCCGGATCACCCCCGGCGGATTGACGCGCGTGGCGCTGAAGAAGGGCTCGCTGGTGGTGAACTCGTCGCAGGGCGGCGGGACCAAGGACACCTGGGTGCTGGAGGATTGAGGATGCACTTTGACCTCGAAACTAGCCCCCTGGTCCCTTCTCCCCTGAGGGGAGAAGGTGGCGCGCAGCGCCGGATGAGGGGTTCAGCCTCTCCATTCGCGCTCACTGCACCGCTGAACCCCTCACCCAAGCTCTGCTACGTCGCTTCGCTCCCAGCGTCGCTACCCTCTCCCCTCAGGGGCGAGGGGTCGTCGACCGCCAACTTCGGAGCAGGCCATGCTCGGTAGAACCGCCCAGAACCTGTTCTGGCTTTCCCGCTACATCGAGCGGGCCGAGAACATGGCCCGGATGTTCGAGGTGGGATACCGGATGAGCCTCACTTCGCGGCGCGAGGGGGGCGCTTCGGAGCATCTGGTATCGATGCTGCAGGCGGCCGAGGCTGACGAGGGCTTCAACCTCAAGCACAAGCAGGCCGACGTCCAGAGCGTCGCGCATTACATGCTGTTCGACGAGGAGAACTATTCCTCGGTGAAATCGTGCCTGCTCGCGGCCCGCACCAATGCGCGCTCGGTGCGCACGGCGCTGACCACCGAGATGTGGGAATCGATCAACGCGGCATGGCTCGAGTTCTCCGCCATCCGGCCGCGCGACATCTCGGGGGCCAAGCTCCAGGAGCTGCTGTTCTGGGTCAAGCAGGTGAGCCATCGCTATCGCGGCGCCCTGCTCTCGACGTTCCTGCGCGATGCCGGCTACGCCTTCAGCCAGATCGGCAACTTCGTCGAGCGCGCCGACAACACGGCGCGCATTCTCGACATGAAGTATTACGTGCTGCTGCCACGCGCCACGATGGTGGGCGGCGACGTCGATATCCAGCAATGGACGATGATCCTCAGGGCCGCCTCGGCGCATCGCAGCTACCGGCATGTCTACCACGACCGCTACAAGGCCTGGAACATCGCCGACTACCTGATCCTCAGGCCGGAGATGCCGCGTTCGTTGATCTTCTGCGTGCAGTGGATCAACCGCACCATCGATATGCTGGAGGAGATCTACGGCGAGCGCACGGCCGGGCACGACGCCGCCGATGCGGTGACGGCGCTGGTGATGGACGCCAGCGTCGACAAGATCTTCGAGCATGGCCTGCACGAGTTCCTGACCGAGTTCATCGACCGCAACAACCGGATGACGAACGCCCTCGCCGAAAGCTACAATTTCTACTGATGAAGATCGCCATCCGACATTCGATGAGCTTGGGACTCGGCGCCGGCGTGGCCCGTGGGGTGCAGCACGTGCTGCTGACGCCGGTGAGCGGGCCGACACAGACAGTGCGCGAGTGGGCGATCGAGATGCCCGGCATCGACAGGGCGGCGAGCTTTGTCGATGCATTCGGCAACCGGGCGCAACTGGTGAGCCAGGTCAAGCCCGACCCGGAGCTGGTGATCACCGTCGCCGGCATTGTCGAGACCATCGACCGCAACGGCGTGATCGGGCGGGTGCCGGGCGATATTCCGCCGGCGCTCTATCGCCGCCCTACCCCGGCCACCAAGGCGGCGGGGGCGATTACCTCAAAGTTCCGCGCAGCGCCGAAAACCGGACAGGACCGCATCGCCCTGCTGCATGCACTGATGGCGCGGGTCGCCGAAGTGGTTGGCGGCAGCGAGCAGACCCAGACGCAGGATGGGCAGAGCCAGAGCCAAGCGCAGGCGGCTACCGTCCATCCACCGGCCAGCGATTACGCGCATGCCTTTATCGGCGCGGCGCGGGCGCTGGAGATCCCGGCGCGCTATGTCACCGGCTACCTATACGGCTCCGACGGCGAACAGCCGGCGCTGCATGCCTGGACCGAGGCCTGGGACGATGGGCTCGGCTGGATCGGGTTCGACGCGATGCTGCTGCTCTGCCCGACCGACAAGCATGTCCGAGTCGCAGTCGGGCTCGACGCCACCTCGACCATGCCGGTTCGCGCCATCCCGGTTTCCGGCGAGCCGCAGGTGCTGGCGATGAGCGTCGAGGCGGCGCAGTAGGACCATCCTGAAGCCGGTGGCTGAGGACCCCCACCCTTGATCCCTCCCCGCAAGGGGGAGGGAGACGCGGACTGTGATGCCGGTGCTTTCGTCTCTCTCCCCCTTGTGGGGAGGGGACAGGGGGAGCAGCGAGCACCAGCCGGTGAGACTAAAGCCCCAGCAGATACAGCCAGCCGCTCACCGTCAGGATGCTCAGCACCGTCGAGATCAGGATGGTGTTGGCGGCGATGTGGACGGAGCGGTTGTAGTAGGTGGCGAAGACATAGACGTTGATGCCGGCCGGCATGGCGGCGAGCAGCACGCCGTAGCGGGCGAGATCGTGGTCGATGTGGAGGATCGGCACCATGATCACCCAGGCGATGGCCGGCTGTAGCAAGAGCTTCAGCAGCGCCATGGTAAGCGACTGGCCCCAGCTGTCACTGAGCTTGTAATCGTTCAGCGCCCCACCGAGGCCGAACAGAGCCGCGGGGGTGACGGCGGCGGCCATCATGGCGATGAAGGCCTCCGCCGGCTCGACCAGCTTCACGTTCATCAGGTTGGCCGCAGCGCCGGCAGCTATGCCCCAGAGCAGCGGGTTGGCGACGACGCGCATCAGCGCCACGCCAAGCGTCTTGTGGAGCGGCGCGCCATCGCGGCGCAGCAGTTCCATGGTGATCATGCCGGCGGTGATCAGCACTGGGGCGTGGAAGGCGATGATCGAGAACGCGGTCGCCAGCGCCTCCTGCCCATAGGCCCGCTGCACCACCGGGATGCCGACCAGCACGGTATTGGTGAAGGTGGCCGAGAACCCCGAAGCAACCGCCTCACCCGGCTTGTCGCGGAACAGCCGGCCGGAGACGATGATGCCGATGATGAACACCACGATCGCGCCGACATAGAACGGCACGATGACGCCCCAATTGAAGGTCGTCGCGAAATCGGTGTTCAGCATGGCGTTGAACAGGAGGCACGGGGTCGCGAAATTGTTCACGAACACCACAAGCCCGCGCACCCCCTCGGAGGGGAACAGCCGCAGCCGCACCGCGCCATAGCCCAGCGCGAGAATGGCAAAGACCGGCAGGATGACGTTGAAAATGGCGAGCATGGTCGGCCGGTCGGGAGAGGTGTTTCCTGATGCACGGGATGGGCGCGGGGGTCAATGGCCCGTGCCGGCAACACCGGCGCCATTCCCGCGAAGGCGGGAGCTTGGTGCGATCCTTCCGCGACACCGAACTCTGAGGCATCCCACTGGGTCCCCGCCTTCGCGGGGATGACGCCGCCGATGGCAGCGAATTGAAACACAAACGAACATTGCGCTATCGAAACGAACCTCGTTTGCGTATAAGCGAACCCGCAATCTTGAGGCTCCCGTGGACGCGCTGACGCAGCGACAGGACGACATCATGGCGCTGGCCCGGCAGCACGGGCGAGTGGATGTCGACTCCTTGGCGCTGCAGTTCGCGGTGACGCCACAGACCATCCGCAAAGACCTCAACGAGCTCTGTGACCGGAAGCTCCTGAACCGCCTGCATGGCGGCGCCGCCTATCCCTCAGGCGTTTCGAACTATGCCTATGAGGCGCGGCGGATGCTGGCGGCGGAGAGCAAGCGCCGGATCGGGCTCGTGGCCGCCGCAATTATCCCCGACGAGTCCTCGCTGATCCTCAATATCGGCACCACTACCGAGCAGGTGGCGATGGCGCTGCGCCGTCATACGGGCTTGATGGTGGTGACCAATAACATCAACGCCGCCAACATCCTGCGCGAGGTGTCGAACGCCGAAGTGGTGATCGCGGGCGGCGTGGTGCGGCATGCTGATGGCGGCGTGGTGGGCGAGGCAGCAGTGGATTTCATCCGGCAGTTCCGCGTCGATTACGCCGTGATCGGCGCCTCGGCGATCGATGCGGACGGCACGCTGCTGGATTTCGATTTTCGCGAAGTGAAGGTGGCGCAGGCGATCATCGAGACGGCGCGCAAGACCATCCTCGTCGCCGACGCGATGAAGTTCGAACGCACCGCGCCGGTGCGCATCGGTCACCTCGAGCAGATTGACGTCTTCGTAACCGACGTCGCCCCCTCCCCCGCCATCGCCGCGATCTGCGCGGCATCAGGCGTCGAACTCCATATTGCCAGCGAAGGACCGACCTCCAAATGAGCGACGCAGCAAAGCCGTTCGACGTGTTCGTCATCGGCGGCGGGGTCAACGGCACCGGCATCGCTCGCGATGCGGTCGGACGCGGGCACACGGTGATGTTGGCCGAGATGCACGATCTTGCCTCCGGCACCTCCTCGGCGGCGACCAAGCTGGTGCATGGGGGCCTGCGCTATCTCGAGCACTACGAGTTCCGGCTGGTGCACGAGTCGCTGGCCGAGCGTGAAGTGCTGTGGGCCTCGGCGCCGCATATCATCTGGCCGCTGCGGTTCGTCCTGCCCTACGAGAAGAACCTCAGGCCAGCGTGGCTCTTGCGGCTCGGCCTCTTCGTCTACGATCACCTGGGCGGCCGGAAGCTGCTGCCGGGAACCAAGACGCTCGACCTCAGCAAGGACCCGGCCGGGCGACCGCTGAAGCCGGGACACAAGGTGGCGTTCGAGTATTCGGACGGCTGGGTCGACGACGCCCGGCTGGTGGCGCTCAACGCCCGCGACGCGGCAGACAAGGGCGCCCGGGTGGTGACGCAGACCAAGGTGACCTCGGCACGCCGGGAGGGCGGGCTGTGGCGGATCGAGATGGCCGGGCCTGCGGGTAACGAGACGGTTTCGGCGCGGCTGCTGGTGAATGCCGGCGGGCCGTGGGTCGACCAGGTGATCCGCGAGACGGTCGGACGCAACGAGGCGCACCATGTGCGGCTGGTCAAAGGCAGCCACATCGTGGTCCGAAAACTCTTCGACCATGACCGCTGCTACTTCTTCCAGAACGCCGACGGCCGCATCTTCTTCGCCATTCCCTACGAGGGCGATTACACGCTGATCGGCACCACCGACCAGGATTTCGAAGGCGATCCGACCGGGGTGCGGATCAGCGACGAGGAGACCGATTATCTGTGCGCGGCGGCGAGTGAGTATTTCGTCAAGCCGGTGACGCGCGACGAGATCATCTGGACTTATGCGGGCGTGCGGCCGCTGTTCGACGACGGCGCCAGCGCGGCGCAGGAAGCGACGCGCGACTATGTGCTGAAGACCGAAGGCGAGGCCGGCAACGGACCGCTGATCAACGTGTTCGGCGGCAAGCTGACCACGCACCGACGGCTCAGCGAGCAGGTGGTCGACAAGATCGACGGGTTGCTCGGCAGGAAAGGGCCGCGCTGGACCAAAGGCGCGCATCTGCCGGGCGGCAACTTTCCGCCCACCGCCTTCGATGCCGAGGTGCGCAAGCTCGCGGCGAAGAAGCAGAACCTCGATCCAGGCTTCATCCGCCGGCTGGTGCGGGCCTACGGCACGCTGGCGGCCGATGTGCTTGGCGAGGCCCAGAGCCCGGCCGAGCTGGGGCAGCATTTCGGCACGACGCTTTATGCGCGCGAAGTCGATTACCTGATGAATCGGGAGTGGGCGCGGACCGCCGACGACGTGCTATGGCGTCGCTCGAAGCAGGGCCTGAAATTCAACGCAAACGAGAGGGCGGAACTGGCCAGGTACATGGCCGAACGCCTCGCCGAGATGGGGAAGAGACAATGAGCGGCAACATCCTCGCGATCGACCAGGGCACCACGTCCAGCCGGGCGATCGTGTTCGACGAGCACCAGAAGATCGCCGGGCTCGGCAAGATGGAGTTCACCCAGCATTTTCCCAGGGACGGCTGGGTCGAGCACGTGCCCGAGGAGATCTGGGCGACGGCGCTGTGGAGCGCCAAGACCGCCATCAAGAAGGCGGGGATCAAGGCCAGCGAGATCGCGGCGATCGGTATCACCAACCAGCGCGAGACGACGATCGTCTGGGACCGGCAGACCGGCAAGGCGATCTACAATGCCATCGTCTGGCAGGACCGGCGCACCACCAAGCTCTGCGAAAAGCTGAAAAAGGCCGGGCACGAGAAGCTGGTGAGCAAGAAGACCGGACTGCTGCTCGACCCCTATTTCACCGCCACCAAGCTTGCCTGGATCCTCGACAACGTGCCCGGCGCACGTAAGCGCGCCGAGAAGGGTGAACTCGCCTTCGGCACCGTCGACAGCTACCTGATCTGGCGACTGACCGGCGGCAAGAGCCACGCCACCGACATCACCAATGCCTGCCGTACGCTGCTGCTCAACATCAAAACCGGCGAGTGGGACGACGAGCTCCTGAAGCTGTTCCGCATCCCGCGCGCCATCCTGCCTGAGGTGAAGGACAATGCCGATGATTTCGGCATGACCGACCCCGAGGTGTTCGGCGTGGCGCTGCCGATCTATGGCGCGGCCGGCGACCAGCAGGCGGCGACCATCGGGCAGGCCTGCTTCACTCCGGGAATGCTGAAATCGACCTACGGCACTGGGTGCTTTGCGCTGCTCAACACCGGCACCGACATGGTGCGCTCGAAGAACCGGCTGCTGACCACCGTCGCCTACCGGCTCAACGGTGAGACCACCTATGCGCTCGAAGGCGCCATCTTCATCGCCGGCGCCTCGGTGCAGTGGATGCGCGACATGCTGAAGATCATCGAAAAGAGCGGCGATGCCGGGGTGCTGGCGGCCAAGGCCGATCCGACGCAGAACGTCTACCTGGTGCCGGCCTTCGTCGGGCTGGGCGCACCATGGTGGGATTCCGCGGCGCGCGGTTCACTCACCGGGCTGACCCGCAATACCGGGCCGGCGGAGCTGGCGCGGGCGGCGCTCGAATCCGTCAGCTACCAGACGCGCGACCTGATCGACGCCATGCGCAAGGACTGGAAGGGCGCGCACGACACGGTGCTGCGGGTCGATGGCGGCATGGTCGCCTCGGATTTTACCATGCAGTTCCTCGCCAACATCCTGAACACGCCGGTCGACCGGCCAACCATCCTCGAGACCACGGCGCTCGGCGCCGCCTGGCTCGCCGGCTGGAAGGCGGGGGTGTGGCCGGACCAGCAGGGTTTTGCCGAACGCTGGGCCCTCGATCGGCAGTTCACGCCGCGGATGGACGAAGACGAGCGGACGCGGAAGCTGAAAGGCTGGCGCGATGCGGTGCGGCGGACGCTGAGCAGCTCGTAGCGCGCCGGCAGTGCCCGATAGGCTGGTGCGGGCTGCCCCACCCTTAATCCCTCCCCGCAAGGGGGAGGGGACAGGGGTGGGGGTCCACAGCCACCGGCGGCTGCATGTCGCCTCAGCGCCAGGCCTCGAATGGTCCGCCGGCGATGAACGCCCAGTACGTCCGGTATTTGCTCGTCCGGTTTGCCGGCACCGTCGCCACCGCCAGGCCGAATTCCTGGAACTTGGTCGACAGCAGCGTGTCGCGATGCGCGGGGCTGGCCAGCCAGCCGTTGATCGCCTGGTCGAGGGTAGACTGGCCGCCGGCGACATTCTCGCCCACGGCGCCGTCATAGCCGGCCGTCGTGACGCGCTGGCGGAGCGTAACGCCAAGATCGTGCGACAGCGTATCCTTGGCGGCCATCAGGTTGGCCTGCGAGCGGGCGGCGTTCTCGAGCTGGATGTTGTAGCGCAGCGGCGGCTTGCCGGCGGCGGCGCGGGTGCCGTTGATTGCCGCCATGATGCCGCCCTGGGTCAGCTGGATCGGGGCGACGGCGGTGGTACTGCCCGGAGGCTTGGCCGGCGGGACCACCGAGGTGCAAGCGGCGAGCAATGAAAGGGTGGCGAGAAGAAGAAGACCGCTGCGCAGAAGCGTCATAGGCGAGTGTTCCAGTGCGAGGCGGCGGCAGAAGCGCGCCAATCGTGGCGTTGAAATGGCGTTTGACTGCCCTCGATCACACGGTTGCGCGAGCCGGACCGAACTACAAGGCATTTGAGTCTAATTAAGCATGATTTTGCAAAGCGCTGGCCGACCCGAGGCCATGCGCGCACCCTTTGCCTGCAGCTCAGGGGGCTCGCATCATGCTCGACCAGGAATTCGAACATTTCGACGTCCGCGCCATGACCCGGCACGAGCTGGCGCGACACACCGATTTCGCCCGCAACATGCTGTTCGCGGCCAGCGCCGCATCGCTGACGATCCTAGGCGCCGGCGCCTTCTTCCTCAGCCTGCTTCTCTAGCGGCGCCCCTGCCCCGGCCCAGATAGCCGCGGCCGCCAGCGCGACATAGGTCAGCGCGGCAATCGCAAAACCCCAATCGCGGTAGACGCCCGCCACATAGGCGAGCGGCAGCAGCACAATCACATTGATGCCGACATAGAGCAGCGTCGCCTTGAGGTGCGAGCCGAAGCGGCGTTGCAGCGCCTGGTAGGCGTGGCGCTTGTGGCCTTCCCAGAAACGCTCGCGGCGCAGCATGCGGCGGACCAAGGTGGTGAGACTGTCGGCGAGGAACAGGCCGCCCAGGATCAGCCACTGCCACAGGCTGAGCCAGAAGCTGAGCATGGTGGTAAGGGCGAAGAAGGCCAGCATCAGCCCCAGATAGGTACTACCGGCATCGCCCATGAAGATCTTGGCCGGCGGCCAGTTGAGCAGCAGGAAGCCGAGGCAGGCAGCGGCAAGCCCAAGCATCCACCACAGCCGCGGATCATCGACGATGCCGGGCTCGAACATGTAGGCGAGCAGCGCCGCGCCGACGAGGAGGAAAATCGCCTCCGACGCCGCGAGCCCATCGATGCCGTCCATGAAGTTGAACAGGTTGATCCACAGCGCGCCCCCTAGGGTGAGGATCACCAGCAGCACGGATTCCGGTACCGGCAGACCGAGCTGGTCGATCGGCAGCACCGCAACGATGGCGCCCATCAGCAGCACCTGGGCGCCGAGCCGCCAGCGCGCCGCAATCGGGCGCTTGTCGTCGGCATAGCCGATAAAGGCCAGGAGGATGCCGGCCATGATCACCGGCACGCCCAGCCAGGGCAGCAGCAGCGCCATCAGCAGCCCGGCAAGCGAGCCCCCCGCCACGATGCCGACCCCGCCACCGCCCGGCGTGGGGGCAACGTGCGAGGAGCGGTCGTTGGGTTGCTGCATCAGCCCAAGCTTGGCGCCCCGGCGCATGATGAACCAGGCAGTGAGGAACGAGACGAGCGCCGCAGTGGCAGCAATGGCAAGGCCGAGAGTGGGCATGGGCGCTCCGGGTGGTGGGAGCCCTAGCGTTAGCGGCGCGAACGGAGGCGAGCAAGTGACGGAGACGGTCTCCAGGCCGGTGCGGGCTGACCCCCACCCCTGTCCCCTCCCCGCAAGGGGGAGGGAGACCCTCACACCAGCATCTCAGTTTGCGTCTCCCTCCCCCTTGCGGGGAGGGATCAAGGGTGGGGGTTCACAGCCACCGGCGGCTAGGTGCCCGGCGGCCCCCCCTCAAATCAGCCCGCGTAAAGCTGCAGGCCGCCGTCGACGCGCAGCAGCTGGCCGTGGATGAACTTGGCTTCCGGCGAGCAGAGGAACACCACGGCGTCGGCGATTTCCTCGGGTTCGGCGTAGCGGTCCATCGAGACCTTGTTGGAGTTCATCTTGTCCGGGTCGACCGTGCGGGTCGCCTGGAAGCGCGCGGTTTTCGACGGCCCCGGGCTCACCACGTTGACCCGCACGCCATGCTCGCGGACTTCGTCGGCGAGGCAGCGGGTATAGTGGGTCACTGCGGCCTTCAGCGTCGCGTAGATGCCGCCGCCTGAGACACCGATATGGGCGGCGACCGAGGCGATGTTGACGACGATGCCGTGCTGACGCTCGACCATCTGCGGCACGAATGCCTGGGTCACCAGCATGGTGCCGATCAGGTTGTTGTTGGTCAGCGTGATCAGGTCATCGTAGGTGATGCCGAGGATGTTGTTGGGCACCGGCTTGCCGCCCGCCGCCCCGATATCGCCACCGGCGCAGTTGACGAGGATTTCGACCGGGCCGAACTTCTCCTCGATCTCCTTCTTCATATTGTTGACCGCGTCGCGGTCGCCGATATTGCCGGTGACGCCCATCGAGCGGACACCGAGCCCTTCGATGGTCTTGATCATCGCGCCGAGGTTGTCCGCCTCGCCGTATTTGGCGGCGGCATCCCAGGTCAGGTCATGCACCACCACGTCGGCGCCGCGCGCCGCAAGCTTCTTCGCCATGACGCTGCCGAGGCCGCGGCCCGAGCCAGTCACGAAAGCGATTTTGCCTGAAAGATCCTTTGCCATAATGGCCTCCAATCACATGAGTCCAAGTGCTCTGAGGTTCGCGGCGCTCTTCCGGTACTGCCCAAGCTCGTAATCGATCAGTTCGTGGTCGGCGTTGCGCTGCCACGGGGTGCGCCATTCCTCGCCCGGCTCGAACCGGTTCTTCTGCACAGCGAGCAGGCACGCGGCGAGATCCTCGGCCTGCTTGGGTGCGTAGCCATGCCACCAGTCTGGGGTATAGAGCTTCACATGCCGGTCATCGAGCGCACCGATCTCGATGCAGGCGACCATCTCGTCATTGTGCTCGGCGAGGATGTCGAACATCTGCTTGTGCGGCACGCAACCATCGCCCGAGGGGCAGCGCACCAGGCGGAAGCCGTCGGGCTCGATCACGGCGCGGTAGTCCTTGACGTGGCAGTGGCGCACATAGGGCGCGATCACCCGGGTGAAATCGAGCGGGGCCTCGGCCACCGGGAAGGTGTTGGCCATGTCGAAGACGATGCGGACGCTCGGCCCGTACTCGTCGCAGAAATTGACCAGCTCGCGGGAGGTGAAATCCTGGTGGTTCTCGATCAGCAGCACCACGCCGGCGGCGGTCAGCTTGGGCACGGCGGCCTGCAGTTTTTCGTGCACCGAGGCGACGAGATCGTGCCACTTCTGGCCGGCGGCTGCGCGGTCACCGCACAGGATCGGGGTCATGGCGACGCGGATGTACTGGGCGTCGAGCGCCTTGGCGCAGCGGATCAGCTGGTCCATGTCACCGTGCTGCAGGCCGGAGCTGACGACGCGCTTCCAGCCCAGGGTGTCGAGGCGCTGCTTCAGCGCCGCGAGTTCGGTATCGGACTTGTCCTTCAGCCAGCCGTCCCACAGCTCGATGGCCTTGCCGCCAAGTTCCTCGGTCAGCTTGATGAAGCCCTCGAGGCCGACACCATTGGGATTGTGGCGCGGCGTGCCGGAGCCCTGCAGCCCGAGATAGTAGGTGAGGCCATAGGGGTTGAGGCCGGTGGTGAGTTTCATCGGATTACCGTTGGTGCGAAGGCCTGGCTGTTGCCGCCGACTCCAGACTTGGACGCGGCGCGTACCCCATTATGGGGAGGATGGCGGGGGGTCGTCCCTATCAATTCGTATTACCGCAATCCCCCGTCCACGGTGATGGATTGCTTGGTGATCATGCGGCTGTCGTCAGAGGCGAGGAACAGCACCATGCGGGCGATCTCGTCGCCGAGCAGAACGTGCTTCAGCGCCTGGCGCGAGACCACCGCGTCGATCGATTCCTGGGTGGGGAACCACAGCCGCTTCTGGCGCTCGGTGATCACGGCGCCGGGCTCGATGGCATTGACACGGATATTGTCCTTGCCGAAGCCACGGCCGAGCGCCCGGGTGAGGCCGAGCACGGCGGCCTTGGCGGTGGCATAGACCGGCATGTTGTCGGCGCCGCCACGCCAGGCAATCGACGAGAAGTTGATGATCGAACCGCCCCCCAGCTCCTGCATGTGCGAGCGCACCGCCTGCGCCGCGAAGAATTGCGGCTTCAGGTTGATATCGGTCGAGCGGTCCCAGTATTCCTCGGTGACGTCATCGATGGCGTGGCGATCGTCGTTCGCCGCGTTGTTGACGAGGACACCGATGGGGCCGAGGCGGTTCTTCACCACATCGATCGCGGCGCGCAGCCCCGCGATGTCGGTGATGTCACAAACGAGGAAGGTGGCGCCGGTCTCGGTGACCAGTTCCCGCCCCTCGGCCTCGAGGATATCGACGAAGGCGACCTTGGCGCCGTTCTTCGCGAAGGCGCGGACGATATCGGCGCCGATGCCGGTGGCGCCGCCGGTGACGAACACGACCCGGCCGTTGAGGCTGGGATAGTTGGCGAACTCGGTAATTTCCTCAGACCCCTAGATCAGTCGCGTCGTCGCCGGATCGAACAGGCAGGCGCGGGTCATATCCACCGCGAGCGGCATGTTCTCGCCGGTCTTGGGCGCTTCGTCCGGGGAGAAGCGGCCGACCACCTCACGGTCACCGAAGCGCAGCACCGCCATGGTCTCGGCACCGGTCGGCTCGACCACTTCTACGGGGGCCGACATGGTGGCAAAACCCTGCTTGCCGCTGTTGCTGGGAGACTGGCGACTCAGGTGCTCGGGGCGGATGCCCAGGATCACCTTCTTGCTCGGCGCCCGGTCGGCAACGCCGTTGTGCAGCGGCAGGCTGGCGACGCCACCGCCTGAAAGCGGGAAGTTGACCGCCGGTGCGCCGCCGGACGAGGTGATCTCGGCATCGATGAAGTTCATCGAGGGCGAGCCCATGAAGCCGGCAACGAAGGTATTGGCCGGGCGGTTGTAGACGGTGTCGGGATCGGCGAACTGCTGCACCTCGCCCTGGTGCATCACGGCGATGCGCGAGGCGAGCGTCATGGCCTCGACCTGATCGTGGGTGACGTAGATCGTGGTCTTGCCGATGCGCTGGTGCAGCTTCTTGATTTCGGTGCGCATGTCGACGCGGAGCTTGGCGTCGAGGTTGCTGAGCGGCTCATCGAACAGGAACAGCGCTGGGTCGCGCACCAGGGCGCGGCCCATGGCGACGCGCTGGCGCTGGCCGCCCGACAGCTGGCCGGGCTTGCGCTTCAGGAACGGCTCGATCTGCAGGAGCGCCGCGACGCGCGCGATGGTCTTTTCCTGCTCGGGCTTCGGCACGCCGCGGCTTTCCATGCCGAAGGCCATGTTCTCCTTGACGGACATGGTGGGGTAGAGCGCGTAGGACTGGAACACCATGGCGATGTCGCGGTCCTTGGGCTGCACCGAGTTCACCAGCCGGTCGCCGATATAGATTTCGCCCGACGTCACCGTCTCAAGGCCGGCGATCATGGCGAGCAGAGTGGATTTGCCACAGCCCGAGGGCCCGACCAGCGCGATGAATTCGCCGGTATTGGCCTCGAGGTCGACACCCTTCAGCACTTCGACGATGCCGAAGCTCTTACGCAGGTTCCTGATGGTCAAGGATGCCATTTTACTTGATTGCTCCCTGGGTAAGGCCGCGGACGAAGTACTTGCCGCCGAAGAAGTAGACGAGGAGGGGAGGCAGGGCGCCGATCAGCACCGCCGCACTCATCACGTCATAGGTACGGACCGTGGTGCCGCTCATCGAGAGGGCGACCAGTGCCGCGGTGATGGGTTGGTTGGCGCCCGAGTTGAGCACCACACCGAACAGGTATTCGTTCCAGATGCCGGTGAACTGCCAGATCACGGTGACGATAATGATGGGCGGCGAGAGCGGGATCATGATCTTCCAGAAGATGCGCCAGAAGCCGGCGCCATCGATGCGCGCAGCCTTCAGCAGGTCGTCCGGGATCGAGACGTAGTAGTTGCGGAAGAACAGGGTGGTGAAGCTGAGACCCTGGATGCAGTGCACCAGGACCAGGCCATAGACCGAGTTCGAAAGCCCGATCTGGCCGAGCAGGAACGCCCAGGGCAGCAGCGCGATCTGGCCGGGCATGAACACGCCCAGCAGCATGCAGCCGAAGACAAACTCGGAGCCCGGGAACTTCCACTTCGAAAGGATGTAGCCGTTGATCGCGCCCAGCGCGGTCGAGATGATGGTCGCAGGGATCACCATCGACACCGAATTCCAGAAATAGCGGGCGACGCCATCGCATTGGCCGCCGATGCAGAAGTCGCTCCAGGCCTGCGGCCAGGCATCGAGGCGGAAGCTGTTGGGCAGCGAGATCAGGCCATTGGCGCCGATCTCGGCGTTGGTCCGGAAGGAATTGAGAACCACGACCAGCAGCGGGACGATGTAGACGATCGAGATCAGCCCGAGCAGGCCGTAGATGACGATGCGGGAGATCAGGCGGCGGCGGCTGGCGACTGCCGCTTCGCGGTCCTCGACCACGGCGCCGATGACAGCGTCAGCCATTGCTAGCCTCCCGGCGCCGGCGCCACACGAGATAGAGCGAATAGGGCACGAGGACGATGGCCAGCGCTGCCAGCACCATCATGGCCGCGGCAGCGCCCTGCCCGATCTCACCACGCTGGAACATGAAGTCGTAGACGTAGGTGGCGGGGAAGGTCGTCGAGATACCCGGCCCCGAATTGGTCAGCGCCACGGCGAGATCGAAGGTCTTGATGGCGAACTGCAGCAGCACCACCGCCACGGCGATGAAGATCGGCCCGATGGTGGGCAGGATCACCTTGCGGTAGGTGCGGAACCAGCTGGCGCCGTCGATCTGCGCCGCCTTGATGATGTCGGGGTCGACCGATCGCAGGCCGGCGAGGAACAGCGCCATCGAGAAGCCGGCGGAGCCCCAGATGCCGGTGATGATGATGGCCCAGATGGCGTTCTTGCGGTCGGTGGTCAGCGCGAACTGGAAATCGGTCCAGCCCAGCGAGTTGACCAGGAACTGGATGCCGCTCGAGGGATTGTAGAGCCACTGCCACACCGTACCGGTGGCGATGAAGCTGACGGCCAGCGGGTAGAGAAAGATCGTGCGCCAGAACGACTCGGCGCGGATCCTCTGGTCGATCAGGATGGCCAGCAGCAGGCCGAAAGCCATCGAGATGGTGACGTAGAAGGCCGAAAAGTAGAGCAGGTTGGTGTAGGCCACACTCCAGCGGCGATTGGTCCAGAGCGAGATGTAGTTCTCAAAACCCTTGAAGCCGTAGCTGGGCAGCAGGGTGGAGTCGCTGAGCGAGATGTAGAATGTCCAGCCCGCGAAAACGAAGACGTAGATAAAGGACGCAAGGATGGACGGCGCGATAATGAATATCGGGGTCCACTTCTTGATGCGGTCCCAGGTGCTCGTGCCAGCCGAAACGGCCTGACCTGCCATTGCCAACGGAATACCCTCCCAACCGGCCACCAATGGAACCGGCCGCGGGGCCAGAGGGCACCGCGGCCGGCTATTCTCAGCTGGTTACATCTGAGCTTCGACGGCGTCGGCCATCAGGTTGGCCGCCTCTTCCGAAGTCATTTCCGGCGTGTTCACGAACTCGGTGATCGTGTCCATCATCGCGCCGCGATACTTCTGCAGCACGGTCATGTTGTGCGCCATGGAGCGCACCAGCGTGCCGCCGTCGATCGACGCCTTCAGGGCAGCCTGGCTCTCCTGCTGGCAGACGTTGAAGCCGTCCTTCAGGTCGACGTCGAGACGAGCCGGGATCGAGCCCTTGGTGATGTTGAACACCTTCTGGAAGTCGGGCGACAGGATGAGGCTGGCGAGCAGCTTCTGGCCTTCCTGGTAGTCCGGGTCCTTCTGCTTGAAGAACACCACCGAGTCCGAGTTCAGGATGAAGCCCGGCTTGCCCCAGTCGGTCGGGGACTGACCGCACAGAATGTCGCCGCCGGGCTCATGGCCCACCGACTTGATGGCGCCCAGCTCCCAGTCACCCATGATGAAGAACAGCGCATCGCCGTTGACCATCATGTTGGAGGCGGTGTCGTAGTCACGGCCGGCGATAGCCGGGTCCATGTACTTGGAGACCATCAGGCGCATCTGGTCGAAGGCCTTGATCATGCCGGGCGAACGCAGGGACTCTACGTCAGCCTCGACAAAGGCCTTCTTGTAGAGCTCGAGGTCCTGGCCGTAGACGATGGTCTCGAAGGTGGTCGCATCGGTCCAGTCGGCGGAAAGATGCGCGAGGCAGATCTTGCCGCCGGCAATGGCCTTGTCGCAGGCCGCGTTGAAGTCCGCCCAAGTCTTGGGCAGTTCGGTCACGCCGACCGATTCCATGGCGGCCTTGTTGCCCCACACCCAATTGATGCGGTGGATGTTCATCGGCGCGGCGACCCACTTGCCTTCCGGCTTCATCACCGGCAGCAGCTCGGGAGCGACGACGGCGTCCCAGCCTTCCTTGGTGGCGAGCTCGTCCATGTCGGCAGTGCCGCCAGTGGCGTTCCACTCGGCGATTTCCGGGCCCTTCAGCTGCACGGCAGCCGGGGCGTTGCCGGCGACGACGTCGGCGCGGAGCTTGGCCAGGGTGTTGGCAGTGTGACCGGCGATCGCGGTCTGCTCCCAGGTGCCGCCGGCAGCGGTGAACATCTCACCGAGCTTGGCAATGGAGGCAGCGTCGTTGCCGGATGCCCACTGGTGCAGCATCAGCACCTTGGGCGCGGCCATCGCGGTGCCTGAAAGCAGCGCGGCAGCAAGCATCGTGGTCGCGGCAGCCGCGACCTTGGTCGTGAAGGTCATCGTTATCTCTCTCCCTTGAAAGCGCCCGCCCCACCCCGGCTTTGCTGCCGGCCCCTGTGGCTACTTGCGCTTTTGTCTCGGCGGTGCACATCCTCCTGCGCACCGTCGTATTAGTTCTATGGTGAACTTATTCGGCTTGTCAACGCGCTTGAGGAGGGGGGAGCGTGAACCGGATCGAGCTCAAATCTCTACTTGCTGACAGTGCTTTAGCCACGCCGTCGGGGCGGATCGTACGCGCCCTGAGCGAGCGCGGGGCACTGAGCGCAACGCAGCTGGCACGGCTTACCGGGCTGGCCAAGTCCACGGTTTCAACGGCCCTCACCGAGCTCCGACGTTCGCAGATGGTGGTGGAAAGCGGCAGCGAGTCGGCCGGCGGGGTCGGCCGCCCCGCCACGGCGCTGACGCTCAATCCCCGGGCCGGCACCTGCATCGGCATCCTGATCGGCTCGACCGAGATCCAGGTGATCCTCGCCGACGTCGCGCACACCGTGCTGTCGGACAGGACGATCAACCTCGAGATCGACTATTCCCCCGAAACGGCCATCCAGCATGTGCGTCAGCTGATCGCCGAGGCCTACGAGGGGAAATGGCAGCGCCAGGACGGCCTGCTGGGAGTCGGCATCGCGGTAGGCGGACCGGTCAATCCGGTAACAGGTACGGTGCTCAGGGCCGGCGGCATGCCGACCTGGGCCGGCGTCGACATGCGCGAGCTGTTCGGCCCGATCTTCCCCGACGTACCGATCTTCTGCGACAACGAATCCAACTGCTCGGCCATTGCCGAAATGACCTGGGGGGCGGCGCAGGGTCACGATGATTTCGTCGTCTATACGCTCGACCTGGGGATCGGCGGCGCCATCGTCGCCGGCGGCCGGGTGTTGCGTGGCATTGCCGGCGGCGCGGGCGAGTTCGGGCACGTGGTGGTCGATCCCAACGGCCCGCTCTGCCGCTGCGGCAACCGCGGCTGCATCGAGGTCTATGCCAGCTTCCGCGAACCCCTGGCTCAGGCCGAGCGGCATTTTGGCCGCTCGCTGCGGCTGACCGACGTGGTCGACCTGGCGCTGGGCGGCGACCCGCTGTGCAGCGCGCTGATCGCCCGGACAGGCGAAGCGGGTGGACATGGCCTGGGGCTGATCGGCTCGGTGTTCAACCCGACGCTGGTGGTGGTGAGCGGGCGGCTGGCCATGGCCGGCGACATCCTGATGAAGCCCCTGGCCGAGAGTTTCGAGCGCTTCACCCTGGTCAAGCATGGGGACGTTCCCGACCTGGCCCGTACCATCCTCCGCCCCAGCCAGTTCTCCGACAACGGCGCCTGCATGGGCGCCGTCGGGCTGGTGCTGCGCCACCACGGGCGGTTGGTGAACTAGAGCGGCAATCTTACGCCTTGCTCCTCGCCGCGGTCTCGAACACCCTCCCGCCTCTTTCGCAAAAAGGAGTCGCGGCATGACCATTGCAATCATCGGAGGGACAGGTTTTCTCGGCACCGCCACGGCGAAACGGCTGAGGGACCGCGGGCACGATGTGCTGGTGGTGGCGCGCGGCCAGCACAAGGTGGCCTTGCCCGACGGCGTGCGGTTCGAGAAGGCCGATCGCATGGACGGCAAGGCGCTGACCAAGCTCTTGCAGGACAACGGTGTCACCGCCGTCATCGACATCTTCACCATCAGCCTGCGCAACACGCAGCCGGTGATCGAGGCGGCGGGCAAGGCCGGGGCGCGTTATGTGCTGGTGAGTTCCACCGACGTCTATTCGAACTACGGGGGCCTGTTGAAGAAGGAGAGCCCGGCGATCCGGCCGGAGCCCGCCACCGAGGACTCGCCGCTCAGGACTTTGCGTTACCCCTACCGGCAGAACGAGCGCCGGCCCAAGGGGATCGAGGACGACCTGTTCGAGGAGTATGACAAGATCCCGATCGAGGAGTTCGCCATGGCAGCCGGCGCCCCGCAGGCGACGGTGCTGCGGCTGCCGATGATCTTCGGCCCGGACGACAAGCAGCATCGCTTCGCCTGGGCAATCAAGGGCGCCAAGGCAGGCGAACCGTTCCGGCTGGACCGGCGCGGCGCGAGCTGGCTCAACTCCTACGCCTATATCGACGATGTGGCGGAGGCGCTGGCGCTGGCCGCCACCCTGCCAGAGGCCGAGGGTCGCGTGTACAACGTGGCGCAGCCGTTCGTGCGGACGCAGGCGGACTGGGCCCGTACCGTGCTGACGCTGATGGGTGTCGACAGCCAGATCGTGCTGGTCGATGCCGATGCCGGCGGGATCCTGGCGGACCGTGCCGACAGCAGCGACCTCAGCTACCCCTTAACGCTGGATTCCGCTCGTATTCGCGCCGAACTCGGCTACAGTGAGATCGTTCCCGAAGAGCAGGCGCTGCGCCGCACCATCGAGTGGGAGCTGAGCCAGGGCTAGCTTCCAGCGATACGATCACCTGCCGGGGACCCTTGGGTGGGATTGACTCGGGCGCGCGCTACTTTAGTGTCACTAAAATCGCGAGGGCGCCCGTGCCAGTCTTGAAATTCGAAAAGCGTTCCGATCCGGTCGAGCCATCGACCCCGATCGACCCCAGCCTTGGGCAGCGCCTGCGCGACCGCCGCAAGGAACTCGGCAAGACGCAGCAGCAGGTAGCCGAAGAGGCGTCGCTGACGGTCGGCTTCATCTCGCAGATCGAGCGCGGCATCTCCACGCCGTCGCTGGCCTCGCTCTACAACGTCGCCAAGGCGCTCGAGAGCACGGTGGACATGTTCGTATCCGCCGCGCCGGCGCGGCAGCACAGCGTGGTCAGCCACTCGGGCCAGCGCCAGACCTACAAGGTCGGCGGCACCTCGCGCTTTTATGAATTCCTCGAGCGCGGCTTCCCCGACGCCAAGCTCAATGCCTGCCTGTCGCACGTGCCGCCCGGCCATGCGTCCGAGATGATGAGCCACGAGGGCGAGGACTTCGTCTATCTCGTCTCGGGCGAGATGCTCTACGAGGTCGACGGCGTCGAATACCGCCTCGGCCCCGGCGACACGCTGCATTTCGACAGCCGCCGGCCGCATCGCGGCACCAATATCGGCGCCGGCACGGCGCTCGAACTGTGGGTCGGGACCATGCAGCTGTTCCCCGAATGACAGTGATCGACCCTGCCATCGCCAAGAAACTCGCCACGGCGCTTGCGGCCGGACCGACGCAGCTCTTCGCCGTGCTGTCGGAGCTGTTCACCACCATCCCCGGCGTCCGCACCGCGACCTTCATCGCGACGGCGCCCGACAGATCGGTGACGCATCGCATCGGCACGTCCAACCCGCACGACTTCCCCGTCGGCAATGTCGATCCGGTGGGCGACGACGTGTGGAACAACACCATCCTGGGCGAGATGAAGCCGGTCATCGGCGACAGCATCGCCGGCATGGCCGCCTTCCTGCCCGAGACCGACGGACTGGTCGCCATGGGCTATGACGCCTGTTCGTGCTTTCCGATCGTGATTGCGGGCGAGACCCGCGGCGTGGTGGCGCTGCTCGGCGATGCCGGCATCTTCACCCCGTCGGCCCTCGCCCGGATCGACACCCTTCTACCCATCGCTGCGCTGACCTTTACTTTCGAGGGGATCAGTAAACTGCCCCCGGGGATCAGCAGGAGATGACGCCTACGACGATAACCGGCCTCATCAGCCGGAGACTGACGACTTCAACCAGGGAGACTGTCATGCGTTTGTTCAAGACGCTTATGGCGGTTGCCGTCGGCGCGGTGATGACCGCGTCCGGAGCGATCGCCGAAACACCCAAGAATACCCTCGTCATCGCCGATGCGATCGACGACATCATCACGCTGGACCCGGCCGAAGTGTCGGAAGTGGGCGGCGTGCTCGCCAGCCAGCAGATCTACCAGCCGCTGGTCAGCTTCGATCCGAAGGACCCGACCAAGATCACCGGCGTCCTCGCCGAGAGCTGGTCGGTGTCGGAAGACGGCAAGACCTTCACCTTCAAGATGAACCCGAACGCCAAGTTCGCGTCGGGCAATCCGGTGACGGCCGCCGACGCCGAATACTCGCTGCAGCGCGTCATCCTGCTCGACAGCCGCATCTCGTTCATCCTCACCCAGTTCGGCCTGAACAAGGACAACGTGGCGGAGAACATCAAGGCGATCGACCCGCAGACCCTGCAGCTCGTCGTCGACCAGAAATATGCCCCGAGCTTCGTGCTCTACGTGCTCTCGGGTTACACCGGCGGCATCGTCGACTCGGCCATCGTCAAGCAGCACGAAGGCAAGACCGAAGCCGGCGCCAACGACTACGGCAATGCCTGGCTGAAGGCCGACAACTCGGCTGGTTCCGGGCCCTACGTGCTGACCAAGTGGGATCCGAAGGTCTCGATCCTGCTCAGCCGCAACGAGAACTACTGGGGCACCGCCCCGGGCGTCGATCGTATCTTCCTGCAGCACATGCCGGAATCGGCGACGCAGCGCCTGGCGCTCGAGAAGGGCGATATCGACATCGCCAACAAGCTCGGGCCCGACGATATCGGTGCCGTGTCGGCCAACCCCGAAGTGCAGATCCTCGAGGGTGTCTCCTCAACGATGTACTATTTCGGCCTCAACATGCGTAACGCAGCGCTGAGCAACCCGAAGGTCGTCGAAGCGATCAAGTATGGCGTCGATTACCAGGGCATCGCCGACACCATCGGCAAGGGCACCATCAAGGTGCACCAGACCATGATCCCCGACGGCTTCCTGGGCGGTGGCATCAACTACAACCCCTACTCGCTCAACATCGAGAAGGCCAAGGCGCTGATCGCCGAGTCCGGCGTCGCCACGCCGATCAAGCTCGCGACCGTGGTCTGGAACGTGCCGCCCTACCCCGATTACGCCCAGGCCGTGCAGGCCACGCTCAGCCAGATCGGCGTCGATCTCGACCTGCAGGTGGTGGACGGCGGTCCGTGGCTCGATCGCTATCGCTCGCACGACCTCGACATCTGGTTCGGCCTCTGGGGCCCGGACTATCCCGATCCGCACTCCAACGCCAAGGCGTTCGGCAACCATGATCCGTCCGACCCGGATGGCGGCAAGGGCAACCTCGCCGACCGCTTCGGCTGGAATTCAGGCAAGGTCTCCGAGCTGGTGAACCAGGCGGTGCAGGAGCAGGATGTCGAAAAGCGCAAGGCGCTCTACGACGAAGCCCAGCGGCTGCACACCGACACCTCGCCGTTCGTGTTCATGTTCCAGGACAGCCGCAAGGTTGCCATGCGCAAGAACGTCAAGGGCGTGGTGCTCGGCATCACCTTCTCCGATGACCGCTATGGCGGCGTGACGAAGGAATAAACTGAACCAGGGATCGGGGTTTCGGCTCCGGTCCCGTGCCTGCCTCCACCCCCTCCCCAACCCTCCCCGCAAGGGGGAGGGTGTCCGCCGGTGGCTTTTGGCTCCGATCGAGCCGCACCCACAAATCGGCACCTCCCCCCTTGCGGGGGTGTTTGGGAGGGGGGCGGAATGGCCACACACCAAGCTAGGGCCACCATTGACCGCTGCATCCAAACCCCTCCGCCTGTTCATCGATATCGGCTCATGGCTGATCACGGTGGCGATCACGCTCATCGGGCTCGCTGCCCTCACCTTCTTCATCGGCCGCGTGCTGCCGATCGACCCGGTGCTCTCCATCGTGGGCGAGAAGGCGACGCCGGAGGTGTACCAGAAGGTCTATCTCGAGCTCGGGCTCGACAAACCGATCTGGGCGCAGTTCTGGGATTATCTGGGCAAGCTGCTGCGCGGCGACTTCGGCACCTCGTTCTCGACGTCCCGGCCGGTGCTCACCGACCTGCTCAATTTCTTCCCCGCGACCCTCGAGCTCTCCACTATCGGCTTGATCATCGGCGTCGTACTGGGCGTCCCCATGGGTGTCGCCTCAGCCTATTGGCATGAGAAGTGGCCCGACCATGTGCTGCGCGTCGTCGGCCTCGTCGGCTATTCGGTGCCGGTGTTCTGGCTCGGCCTCGTTGGCCTCTTCGTCTTCTACTACCTGCTCGGCTGGGTCTCGGGCCCGGGTCAGCTTGATGTGTTCTATGTCGGCGTCGTCGACCGCATCACCGGCTCGATCCTGATCGACAGCGCCATCGCCGGCGAGTGGGAAATCTTCCTCAACGCCATCAGCCACATGATCCTGCCGGCGATGCTGCTCGGCTATTACAGCCTCGCCTATATCTCGCGCATGACGCGCTCGGTGATGCTGGACCAGTTGAGCCGCGAGTATGTGCTGACCGCCAGGCTGAAGGGCGCCAGCGAGTTCCGCGCCGTCGCCGGGCATGCGCTGCGTAACGCCGCGATCCCGCTCGTTACCGTCATCGCGCTGAGCTATGGCGGGCTGCTCGAGGGTTCGGTGCTGATCGAGACGATCTTCTCGTGGCCGGGTATCGGCAACTACATCTATTCCTCGCTGTTCGCCGCCGACATGAACGCCGTGCTGGGTGGCACGCTGCTGGTGGGCGTGGTGTTCATCCTTCTCAACATGCTGAGCGATGTGCTGTACCGGGCACTCGATCCGCGCTCACGGGAGTTCGCCAAATGAGCGTCACCCCCGATCTCGTCGACGATCCGAAGCGCGCGGTGCGCGCCGCCCGCTGGGCCGAGTTCAAGATTTTCACCCGCCGTTTCATGCGCAACCCGCTGGGCGTGGTCGGGTTGGTCATTGTGGTGGTGCTGCTGTTCTGCGCCGCCTTCGCGCCGTTTCTGGCGACCCATGATCCGTATTTGCCGAACCTCGCCGACCGCCTCGCGGCGCCGAGCGCCACCTACTGGCTCGGCGCCGATGAGCTCGGCCGCGACATCTACTCGCGCGTCGTCTACGGCTCGCAGCTGACGCTCTTGATCGTGGCGCTGGTGATCGTCACCTCGGCGCCGATCGGGCTGATCATCGGCGCTGTTTCGGGCACGGTGGGCGGCTGGGTCGACGTGATTTTCATGCGCATCACCGACGTGTTCCTCGCCATCCCCAAGCTGCTCCTGGCGCTGGCGTTCGTTGCGGCGCTCGGGCCCGGCATCACCAACGCGGCGCTCGCCATCACGCTCACCGCCTGGCCGCCCTATGCACGCCTCGCGCGGGCCGAAGCGCTGATCGTGCGCAACTCGGACTACGTCAACGCCGTGCGGCTCGCCGGGGCCAGCGAGTTCCGCATCATCGTGTTCCACGTCATCCCGATGTGCCTGAGCTCGGTGATCGTGCGCATGACCTTCGACATGGCGGGCATCATCCTCACCGCCGCCGGTCTTGGCTTCATCGGGCTCGGGGCACAGCCGCCACTGCCCGAGTGGGGCGCCATGATCTCCACTGGCCGCAAGTTCATCTTCGACCAGTGGTGGGTGGCGACGGTGCCCGGCATCGCGATCTTCACCGTGTCGCTCGGCTTCAACCTGCTGGGCGACGCCATGCGCGACCTGCTCGATCCGCACCTGAGGCAGCGCAAATGAGTGACCTCGTCGAGATCGAAAACCTCCGCGTCGCCTTCCGCAACGACGAAGGCGGCTACAATGATGCCGTGCGCGGCGTGTCGCTGAAGCTGGGGCGCGAGAAGCTCGGCATCGTCGGTGAGAGCGGTTCGGGCAAGAGCCTCACCGGCCGTGCGCTGCTCGGCGTGCTGCCGCCCTATGCGCGGATCAGCGTCGACAAGATGCAGTTCGACGGCATCGACCTCAAATCGGCCAGCCCGAAGCTCCGACGTTCGCTGCGCGGCGGGCGGATGGGCATGATCCTGCAGGATCCGAAATTCTCGCTGAACCCGGTCATGACGGTCGGCAAGCAGATCGTCGAAGCGATCCGCATCGGCGACCGCCGCATCTCCGGCAGCGACGCCAGGAAGAAGGCGCTGGGCATCCTCGAGGCGGTGCATATCCGCGAGCCGGAACGGGTGTTTGCGCTCTACCCACATGAACTGTCGGGCGGTATGGGGCAGCGCGTGATGATCGGCATGATGGTGGTGCGCGAGCCGGACCTGCTGATTGCCGACGAGCCCACTTCGGCGCTCGACGTGACAGTGCGCACCCAGGTGCTGTCGATCCTCGACGAACTGGTGACGCGGCGTGGCATGGGGCTGATCTTCATCAGCCACGATCTCAACCTCGTCTCGAAATTCTGCGATCGGGTGATCGTCATGTATGCCGGCCGCATCGTCGAAAGCATCGAAGCGAGCCGACTGCACGAGGCGACGCACCCTTACACGCGCGGGCTGCTGTCCTGCCTGCCGCAGATCGATGGCTCGCTGGAACCGCTGCCGGTGCTCAACCGCGAAGCCAGCTGGGCGGGAGCTGCCTGATGCTCGAAATCCGCAACCTCAACGTAGAATTCTCCGGCAAGCTGGCGGTGCGCGACACCAGCTTTGCGGTGCAGCCGGGCGAGAGTTTTGGGCTCGTCGGCGAATCCGGCTCGGGCAAATCCACCATCCTTCGCACCGTCATGGGGCTCAACGCGACCTGGAACGGCAGCATCACCGTCGATGGCCTCGACGTCCGCAAGACGCCGCGGAAGCAACTGGCGAAGGTGGTCCAGATGGTGTTCCAGGACCCCTACTCGTCGCTCCATCCACGCTACGTCATCGGCCAGCAGATCGCCGAACCGATGAAGATCAACGGCATCGCCAACCCCGAGCGCCGCACCGCGGAGCTCCTGGAACTGATCGGGCTTGGCCGGAAATTCCAGTTCCGCTTCCCGCACGAGCTCTCGGGCGGCCAGCGGCAGCGCGTCGCCATTGCCCGCGCGCTGGCGCTCAGCCCGAAACTGCTGCTGCTGGACGAGCCGACCTCGGCGCTCGACGTGTCGATCCAGGCCGAAATCCTCAACCTGCTCAACCGGCTCCGCAAGGAGCTCGGCCTCACCTTCGTGATCGTCAGCCATGACCTGGCGGTGATCAGCTACATGTGCGAGCGGCTGATGGTGATGCGCAACGCCCAGCCGGTGGAAACGCTGACCCGCGAGCAGCTGCGCTCGGGCGCCATTGCCGAGGATTACACCAAGGCGCTGATCGCCGCGGCTTGAGACGCCCTCGGGATCGGGCGCGCTCGCCGACGCTGGCCTCAGGGGTCGGGCTTTGCTAAGGGTACACGGTCCTATTCAGCACTGAGCCGAAAGAACCAGCATGGCCGTAGGCCATGACAGGCTTTCATTCTTACGACCGAAGGTGGCGAAGATGAACAAGCCTTTTGTTTCGTTGCGTCCGGAGATCACTCGGACACACGCACTGATCCTGATGGACTGGTTAGAAGATGACCGCGTCACCTGCTACCTGAGCGATTCACGTCATGTTTCCCGGTTCATCGCGCAAGCCATCGATCGCACTCAGCTGCCGATCCTGACCCACCTGTTCAACCAGGGTGGCCGCTTCTTCATGGCCTATGATCGAAGTGACGTCCCCGTCGGCTTCGTCCGCCTGGTCAAGACCGGCCCTGAGTGCGAAATCGTTCTGGTCATCGGCGACCACGACAACTGGGGTCGCAAGCTCGGCGCCAGCGCCATCCGCGAAGGTATGAAGCTCGCCTTCCTCGACATGCGAGCCGAGAAACTCATCGCCAAGATCCACCCGGACAATACGCGCTCGCTGAAGGCTTTTCAGCGCTGCGGTTTTCTTCTTAACCGCGAGACGCCGACGCTCAAGTCACTGTCCATGACCGCCGGCCGATACCTCCGACTGCTGCGTGAAAGCGCCATGGGAGATACCGCCGACATCTACATTACCGAGATCGACAAGACCCGGCTCAAGAGCCTGATCGAGTATCAACACGGTCCGGCAGCGGTCGAACTTGAACACGAGATCGAAAGAGCCATTGTCGTGGATCCTCAGCATGTCGCGAGGGATGTCGTGACGATGAACTCCAGGGTGCTGCTGCAGCTGGACGACGAGGCAATGGAAGTGGCGCTTGTCTATCCGCAGGACGCGGACGAGCGCTCAGGAAAACTATCGGTCCTTTCTGACGTCGGCGCCGCGATCCTGGGCTATCAGGAGGGCGACGCCATCGACTGGAGCGTTTCGGATCGAACCCGGCGCATCGTGATCGAGAAGGTGCTCTACCAACCGGAATCCTCGGGTGATTTTCATCTCTAGTTGCAGGTGAACTTTCAGCTCACCGCACCTTGAGCAGGATGATGACGAGGAACCACAGGCTGGCGAGGTGGATGAGCAGGAAGCGCAGCAGCACCTGGGAGTTCGACCAGTTGAGGTTCTTGCGGGCGTGATCGTGGAACGGGAAGCGGATCGAGCTCAGGATCCGCAAGCCGAACACCCGGATCAGCGCCACCTTGGCTAGGCCGGTGGCGCCATTGAACAGCATCAGCGGGGCAACAAAGAAGATCATCGCCGGGTTGCCCGACACCACGATGCAGATGCCGACGAACAGCCCGATGGGGCGTGAACCGGCATCGCCCATCAGCGCTGCACTGGGCGGTGCGTTGTGCCACAGGTAGCCGACGATGACGCCACAGAAGATGGCGGCGACGATTGCCCAGTTCGCGGCATCCTCGCGGAACGGGATCAGCAGGTATTTGGCGTTCGCCGCATCGCCGACCACCATGTAGAGGATGAAGCCGAGGGCAGCGATGGTCACTGCCGAGAGCGAGCCCGACACACCGTCGACGCCGTCATTGCAGTTGACGGCGTTGATGCAGAGCCAGACCACCGGCGCGTAGATCAGCAGCCCCAGCCAGAACGGGATGTCGAACACCATGGGGGTGAACGGCAGCCACAGCTTGGTATCTTGCCCCCAGAGCAGCACGACGCAGACGAACAGCGCCACCAGCAGGTCGGTCAGGCCCAGCGTCAGTTCGCTCAGGCCGCCGGTGCGGTCATCGATGAAGCCGACGCAGGAGGCGAGCAGCACCGCGCCCATGCAGAAGTAGATGTGCGGGTCGACCGGCGAGAACAGCGCGACGATGGCGACAAGGATCAGGATCATCATGAGCCCGACGCCGACGGGCTTGCCGACGCTGTCGGCGGCGCCCACCGCATGGGCCCTTCCCCGGTCGCGCGGCAGCCGATCCCAGAGTTTGGGCAAGAGGAACAGCGTTGCCAGTGCCGAGACCAGCGAGCCCACAGTGGCGAGGATCACGAAGGACGATAGCAGGCGGGCGGGCCCCCAGAACGGGGACAACAGATCGGCAACGTAAGTCAGCATGATTGGGGGCGGGGTCCCAGCGCGGCAATGCCTGAAGCCGTAACCGAAGCGCGTGCCGAAATCGAAGCACGATTGCGGCTTTTCAACCACCCCGCGTCAGCGCCCGCCAAAGGCTCCAGTGGTGAGGCCGGCAATGAAGGCGCGATTGCCGAAGACGAAGACCAGCAGCACCGGGACGATGGCGATAACGCTGCCGGTCATCAGCAGGGGCCAATCGGTGTTGTACTGGCCCTGCAACGTCGCCAGCGCGACGATCGCCACCTGCATGTCGGGCTTGGTGGTGGTGATCAGCGGCCAGAGGAAGTTGTTCCATTGCGCCACGAAGGTGAAAATGGCCAGCGCGCCCAAGGCGGGTTTGGCCAGCGGCAAGACGATGGTGAGGTAGATCTGGGCGTGCGAGGCGCCATCGATGCGGGCGGCTTCGAGCAGTTCGGCGGGGATCGACTTGAGATACTGCCGGAGCAGGAAGGTGCCGAAGCTCGAGAAGGCGTAGGGCAGGATCAGCCCCTGGTAAGTGTCGATCCAGCCGAGCGTCTTGATCAGGATGAAGTTGGGGATCAGCGTCACCTGCGAGGGCACCATCAGCGCCGCGAGGTAGATGAGGAACAGCGCTTCACGGCCGCGAAACCTCAGGCAGGCAAAGGCATAGGCGGCCATCGAGCAGGTGATGAGCTGCAACAGCGTCACCAGCACCGAGACGACGAGGCTGTTGGCCATGGCCCGGCCGAACGGGATGGTCGAGAAGATGCGGATGTAGTTTTCGATTTGCGGGTCGGCGGTGAACAGGATCGGCGGGAACTGGAAGACGTCCGCCGCCGGCTTGAACGAGGTCGCGATCATCCAGACGAACGGGCCGCTCATCAGCAGCGCGCCGACAAGCAGGACCACGAACAGCACCCAGTCGGTGGCGGTCTTACCCATAATGCACCCAGCGGCGCTGCAGCCTGTACTGCACCAATGTGAAGGCGAGGACGATCAGGAACAGCACCATTGCCGCGGCGCTGGCATAGCCCATCTGATAGAACTGAAAGCCGTTCTGGTAGATGTAGTAGACCAGCGTGTTGGTGGCGTTGGCGGGGCCGGCCTTGGTCATCACCAGCACCAGCTCGAACACCTGGAAGCTGCCGATGATCGAGATCACCAGGACGAAGAAGGTGGTGGGCGAAAGCAGCGGCAGCGTGATGTGCCAGAAGCGGTCCCAGCCGGTGGCGCCATCGAGCGCCGCGGCGTCATGCACATCCTTGCCGATGTTCTGCAGCCCGGCGAGGAACAGCACCATGGCATAGCCGAGGTTCTGCCAGATCGAGACGATGATGATGGCCGGCATGGCCCAGCGGGTAGAGCCCATCCACTTGGGCAGGTCCGTGACGCCAACGAGGCTGAGGCCCGCGTTGATCAGCCCGAAATTGGAGTTGAACAGCCAGGCCCAGACCAGCGCCGCGGCGATGGTGCTGGTGACCACCGGCAAGAAATAGACGACGCGAAAGAAGGTCTGGCCCTTGATCCCGCGGTTGAGCACCAAGGCGCAGAGCAACGCCAGGACGATTTGCACCGGCACCGAAACCAGCACGAAATAGGCGGTGTTGCCGAGCACCTTGGCGAAGATCTCGTCCTTGGCGAGCTCCAGGTAATTGCCCAGGCCCACCCAGGTCACCTCATTGAAGAGGTTCCACTGGGTGAACGAGATGAAGAAGGCCGAGATCACCGGGATGGCGGTGAAGATGGCGAACAGCACGAGGCTGGGCGCGAGGAACAGCCAGGCCGCCCGCTCCTCGGCGAGCGCTACCCGCGTCAGCTTGGCCCGACTTCGGGCCACTATTTGTCGATCCCGTAGATATAGGCGGCGTTGCGGTAGAAGATCCGATCCTGGTCGTCGGCGCTGAGGCCCATGGTGTCGAAGGCGGCCTTCCAGCGTTCGATATCGCCCTTCACCCGACGCAGGTCGGAATCCGAGCCGTAGACGAGTTTGCGCGGTGAGATTTCCTTGCCGATATAGCCGCCCTCGACGATGTGGTTGTGCACCACGTCGCCGCCGCTGATGTCGAAATAGAGCCGCGGGCGCCAGCGCGCGATGGCGCAGGCGGTGCGGTAATCCGGCCAGCCCAGATGCGCGCCGATGATGAACAGCTCGGGGAAATAGAAGGCGATGGTGTCGAGGTAGATCGGCTGCATGCGGGCGCTGGAGAAGCCGTAGCGCTCGCGCTTGATGCCGCGCGACAGCCGGGTGACCAGCGCCTCCTCGTCGGCGCCCTCGGGGATGGCCTTCCAGGCATCCTCCTTGCCGCCTTCGAGGTAGTCGACCGGGCCGCCGAGAATGCCGGTGTGGAACAGGATGCGGAGACCGCGCGCCTGCGCCGCCTCGTAGAACGGGTAATAGGCCGGGTCATCGTAATTGCGCGAGACGCCGGTCACCTTGATGCCGTGAAAGCCGCGCTGGTAGAAATCCTCGACCAGCGTCACCGGGTCCTTGTCGAGCTCGAGCCGGCCCAGCGCGACGATCAGGTCGGGTCGGCGCTCCAGCGCACCGGCCAGCGCGTCATTGCCGCGGCCGGGATTGGCGAGGAGCGCGACCTTCTCGATCCCCGACGCTTCGCAGGTATCGGACAGCGCCTCGAGGAAGCCGATCTCGGCGCCGCGCGAGAACAGCTTGTCCCAGAAGCCGTAGTGAACGTGTGCATCGAAGACGCGCATGGGTCAGATCCGTTGCTAGAGCGATCAAAACTTCGAGCGTTTCGCTTGAAACGCTCCGGAAGGGCCGGGGCGCCCGATCGCGTCCCGGCCGGCAGAGTGGCTGCTGTTTCGACTACTTGGCCAGTTCGGCGTTGACCTTGTCCTTGATGCCGCCGAGCGCATCAGCCGCACTGCTCTCACCATTCCACACCAGATCCAGCGCCGGCTGGATGTAGAGGTTGGAGAGATCGACGAAGCGCGGGAATTGCGGGAACTGCTCGCCGACATCGGCCTCCCTCAGGAACACGTCGCCGAACGGCGCCTTGAAGGCGGCCCGCACCGTCTCGTTGCCGGTCATCGCCGGCACCGCCGCCGCCTTGGCGCCGGCAAAGATCGACTGGCCCTCGGGTCCGGCGAGATATTGCAGGAAGGCCCAGGCCGCTTCCGGGTTCTTGCTGTTGGCGTTGATGGCGAAGCCGGCGCCGCCGGTGCGGTTGGAGTGAATACCGGTCGGGCCGGCGGGGAGGTTCGCCACCGCCCACTTGAACGGCACGTCGGCGAAGGTGCCGAGCCGCGACGGGTTGGTGATCACCATCGCCGCCTGGCCGCTACTGAACAGCTGGGCGGTGCCGCCGGCCTGCTCGGCCTCGAGGAAGTTGGGCGTGACCTTATCCTTGTTGATCAGGTCGCCGATATACTGGATGGCCTCGACCGCTGCCGGCTCGGCCAACAGGAAGGTCGTCGGCTTCAGCGGATCGTCGAACACCTTGCCGCCATTCTGCTGCACCCAGGTGGCCCAGTCATTGGATTCGAGCGCCAGGCCATAGCGGGTGATGCGGCCGCCCTCATTGGTGGTCAGCTTGATCGCCGCATCACGCAGATCGGCCCACTTCCAGTCGGCGTTCGGATAGGCGACGCCCGCCGCGTCGAAGGCATCGGAATTGTAGTAGAGGGCGCTCGGGGCGCTGTCGCGCGGGATCGAATAGAGCTTGCCCTCGTAGCTGTGGGTGAGGAGCGAGCTCGGCACATACTGGTCGATCGGGAAGTTGCTCTGTTTGATCAGGTCGTCCAGCGGGGCCAGCGCGCCGCGCGAGGCGTAGCTCGGCACATTGGTGATGAAGAACACGTCGGGGCCGGCCCCGGCGGCGAGCTGCGCATCGAGCCGGGTGAAGTAACCCGATCACGGAGCGTGCTGAATCTCGATCTTCACATCCGGGTGAGCCGCCTGATACTTCGAGACGATTTCCTCGAATGGCGGCAGTTCCGGTGGGTCGCCCCAATATCCAAAACTAATCGTCGACTGCGCAAGCGCAGGAGACACTAATCCTAAAGCAGCGAAGGCGTAGGCAAGCCACTTCCTAGTCATCTCGGACTCCCTTGTCTGTGGTCTGTGTTTATTCTCTACAAATCCTATAGACAATCACTACTAAGATTACGTCGGGCTTACGAGGCTGTTTCGAGAAACATCTTTCCCTTGCCATGCTCGGCGGCGAATTTTCTGAGCGCGTTCAGCGTCGGGGCCGCCAAGGCGCCGTAGTCGGTGACCGACAGCGAGCCGGCGAGCACAGCCAGCTCGGCCGCCTCCTCGGTGCAGCGCCCCGAGCACAGCCCCAGGAGGAACCCGCCATTGAAGGTGTCGCCGGCGCCGGTGGTGTCCTTGACCGCCACTTCGGGCGCCGCGACCTTGATCCAGCGGCCCTGGTCGCTGACCAGCGCACCGGCGGCGCCACGCTTGATGGCAACGATCGGCACCAGTTCGGCGAGCTGTGCTGCGGCCTTGGCGGGATGGTGCATGCCGGTCAGCGCAACGGCCTCGTCCTCATTGGGCGAGAACACATCGAGCAGGCTCAGGAACTCCCGCACCCCCGGCGTCTCCAGGGTGAAATCGCCGCCGCGACAGTCGGCAAACAGCTTTGCCCCCCGCGCCTTGGCCTCGCGCATGAAGGCCAGCCATTCCGGCTCGAAGCGGAAGGTCTGCAGCAGCCAGGTGGGGCGGACCTTGTCGAGCGTACCGGCAGGCGGCGGCACGATGGCGCCATCGCCATAGGTGAGGAAGCCGCGGTCGCCACCGGACGAAAACACCGAGGTGACGCGGCGCAGCGGCTGGTCGAGGCGGTTGAACAGCAAGGGGCTGAGGCCGTCGCGCGCCGCCTGCTCGAGCACCAGGCCGCTGAACAGGTCGGAGCCGAAATCGGCGGCCCAGTGGGTATCGAGCCCGAGCCGGGTCAGCGCCAGGGCGATGTTGTAGGTGCCGCCGGGCAGCACGGCGAGGTCGCTCGCCAGCAGTTCCGCGCCGAGCCTGGGCACACCGGGCAGACCGGCGAAGATCAGGTCGCAATAGTATTCGCCGGTGAGCAGTACGTCGGCGGCGCGCATCACAACCACTCCCCGACATGGGCCGCATGCGCGGCGAGGAATTTTTCGACCAGCGGCTCGGCGCGCGAATAGGACAGCACCAGCGGGTGCGCCACCAGCGCCTCCACCGCCAGGGCGCGGCTGCGCTGGGCTACCGCTTGCACAGTGAGCCGCTCGTAATGCTTGACCGAGTTCACCAGGTAACCCTGCGCATCGGGCATGGCGCCGATCGGCTGCGGCCGAATGCCGTGGTGATCGACCACACAGCTGACCTCGACCACGTCGCTGTCGCGCAAGCCTTCGATGGCGCCCTCATTGGGAACGTTGAGCCCGGTGCGGATGGGCGTGCCGCCCTGCAGCGCCTCGATCAGGTCGAGCGCCACGCCGGCATAGCCCTCACCGTCATGGCTTTGCGCCACCGCCGCGACCGGCTCGGCGTCGTCGTGCGTATGCTGCATGTAGGTTGCACTGCGCTCGCGCTCGTAGGCGAAATAGACATCGAGCGCCTGCCCCGGGTCGGCTAGCAGTTCGGCTTGGCGCAAGCGTGGCAGCAGCCGCTGGTTGAGGGCGCGAATCTCTTCACCGCGCGTCGGGCCGGCGGCGCCGGCGGCCACCGCCTCGTCGGCGTAATAGTAGTAATAGAGGTACTCGTTGAGCCACACGCCGTGGCGGCGCACCACATGCGGCGCGAACACCCGCTGCACCGTGCCGGCGAGGAAACGGTCATCGGCCAACGCATCGGGCAGCACGTCGCGCCCGGCCACTTCGGCGCGACGGGTGAAGGACAGGTGGTTGAGCCCGAACACCTCGGCCCGCACCGACCGCTCGGGCAGCCGCAGCCACCTGGCGATGGCCGCCTGCGCCCCGTTCGCGCTGTCGCAGATGCCGACGCTTCTGGTGTAGCCGGCGTCGCGCAGGGCCTGGGTGACGAGCCCGGCCGGGTTGGTGAAGTTGAACAGCCAGGCCTCGGGGCTGACCCGGGCCAGCGTCTCGGCATAGCCCAGGATTGTGGGGATACTGCGCAGCGCCATGGCGAAGCCGGCGGCCCCGGTGGTCTCCTGCCCCAACACGCCATGCGACAGCGCGATGCGCTCGTCGGCGATGCGGCCATCGATGCCGCCGGGGCGAACCGTGGTCACCACATAGCTGGCGCCGGCAAAGGCGGTTTCGGCATAGGTGGTGGTGGAGATGCTGACCGCACCACCGGCGCGCCGCGCCAGCTCGGTGGCGAGGGCGCCGATCAGCTCGAGCTGCGCGGCGTCGACATCCATCAGGCAGATCTCGGTGAGGCCGGTCCGCACGGCGCGGCGTAGTGCCGAGTCGACGAATAGCGGGGCGCGCAGCCCTCCCCCTCCGACAACGACCAGTTTCACCCTGACGTCCCCCGTTCAGTGCAACTGATCATATCCAGTCATAATAGGTAGGCAAGATGGAATCGTACGGCTAAGTTTCTTCACCGGGAGCGGCCCCGCTTCCAAAGCGCAACCAGTTCGGTTACCCCAAAGCCATGGCCAACGGCGTGACGCGCGACGATCCCCTACCGCTCTACAAGCAGGTGAAGGAACGCCTGCTGCGGGCGCTCGATGACGGCACCATCCCGCCACGCGCCAAGCTCGCCTCGGAACGCGAACTGGTCGAGCTGTACGGCGTCAGCCGCATCACCATCCGCCAGGCGATGACCGAGCTGGTGCTCGAGGGGCATTTGCGCAGTCATCCCGGCAAGGGGTTTTACCCAACGGGCCGGCCCAAGGGGGTGTATGAGCTCGAACTGCTGCGCAGCTTCACCGCCACGGCCGTCGCGCATGGCCGCCGGCCGGGCAGCCGGCTGCTGACCGCTGCGCAGGTGGAGGCCCCCGAGGAGGTGGCGCGGGCGCTGCAACTCGCCGCCGGCGAACAGGTGATCTCACTCCGGCGCCTGCGGCTGATCGACGACCAGCCGGTGGCCATCGCGCATGACTGGATGCCGGCCGCGATCGTCCCCGGGATTCTCGAGCTCGACTGGACGGCGCCGAACAGCTCGCTCTATGCGGAGCTTGCCGGACGCTACGGGCTGCTGCCGCAACGCGGGCACACGATTCTCTCGGCCCGCCTGGCCGATGCTGAGGAGAGCCGGCTGCTGGAGCTGCCGCCGCCGGCGGCGGTGCTGGGAGTCGAGCAGATGGCGTTCGACGTCGACGAGCGCCCGCTCAACCTGACGCTCTCCACCCATCACCCGACCCGCTACCCGCTGCGGCTAGACCAGGATTCACGGACCAGCCGGAGCGGGCGCTAGTTCAGGTTCAGGTACGAGGGGTTCCGCCGGGTTGGCGGAACCCCATTATCGTCAGTAGTCGAACTGCTTGGCCAGCGTGAGCTTGAAGGTGCGGCCCTTCGAGCGGTCCATCGACAGGTTCTCGCGGTAATCGGCATTGAACAGGTTGTCGATGCCGAAGGTCGCTTCCATGCCCTCGAACTGGCCACTCTCAGGCTTCCAGGTGGCGAACACATCCACCGTGGCCCAGCCTTCCGGCATCGGCGTCGCCGGGACGGTGGTCGCCGCGGTGAGCGGGTTGGCGGCCAGCGTCAGGCGCGTGCCGTATTCGAGATCGAGATCCTGGGCCCGGCCGCCGACGGTCAGCACCAGCTTGTCCTGCGGGATCGAGCGGACGTCGTCGCCGGCAAAGATGCTATTGGCCGGGTTGGTGGCGATCATGTCCTCGGTGTAGACGCCCCGGGTATAGGTATAGGCGAGACGGGCGAACATCACGTCGCTGTCGTAGGAGCCCTCGAGCTCGAGGCCCCAGATGCGCATGCCGGCAATGTTGATGAAGTACGGCGCATTGGCGGTAATCGGGTTCGCGTAGATGCCGTCGGTGATGTCGTTGTGGAACGCCGTGGCCTTGAACGCGACGCTGTCGCCACTTTTGAAGATGTCGTCCGCCTGGGTGGCGAAACCGAGCTCGAAGTTGTCCGAGTATTCCTTCTTGAGGTTCGGATTCATGGTGCGCGTACCCGAGTACTGGAACATTTCGTCCAGCGTCGGCATGCGTTCGGTGTGCGCGGCGGAGCCGAACACACTGAAATTTTCGTTGAACTTGTAAAGCGCGGCGAGCTTGGGCGAGATCGCGACATCCTCGCTCGGGCTGGCGCCGACGACGGTCTCGCTGGGGGTGAGGGTCGAGAAATCGGCGCGGGCGCCGGCAATCACGGTCAGCGCGTCGTTGACCGTGTGCTCGCTCTGCGCGAACACCCCTACGCTCGATGACGTCCCCTCGGGATGGGTGGTGATCAGCGTGCCGCTCAACGGGTCGGCCACACGGTCCTGATGGCTCGCCTGGATGCCGTAGGTGAGGAAGTTCTCCCAGCCCTCGCCCGAGAAGCTCGACGTGTTCTCGACGTTGAGCTGGGTGGTCTGGTAGCCGTAGTCGGCAACGAAGATGTTGCTCGGCACCGGAGAGGTCGGGTTCTCCTGGCTCACCGCGGTGTTGGAGTAGGACAGCTGGACCTTGAGGTCGAGCATGTCGTTGCCCGAGGCTTCGTTCTCGTAGCTGATGATCGCCGTCTGGTCGTCGACGGTGCGATCGATGAGGCCGAAGTTCTGCGGATTGTCGATCGGGATAGTGCCGGTCTGGGCATAATCCTGCTGATCGGCGTCACTGTTCCAGCGCTGGTAGGACAGGCGTACGACCTGGTCGGCATCGAGATGGATGGTGCCCTTCACCAGGCCGGACCAAGCGGCAAACTCAGAACCTGGCAACTCGCCGCCATTGGCGAGATCCACGATGTCCGAACGCCGGAAATTGCCTGCCGCCAGCACTTCGAAGGTCTCGTTGATGCGATGCGCGAGGATGCCCGAGGCGAGCGTGCCGTTGCCGTTGGAGCTGTATGAGCTCTTGAGTCGCACGGCGCCGGTCTTGCCGTCCTTGATGAAATCGGAGGCGTCCTTGGTGGTGAAGTTGATGACGCCGCCGAAGGCGCCTGCGCCATAGAGGGTCGAGGATGCCGGGCCGCGCAGCACTTCGGCGGCCTTGTAGAGTTCGGGATCGGAGAAGAACGAGCCCATGCGGTACTGCTCGTAGAACTTGCGCGCGCCATCAACGGTGAGGATGATGCGCGCCTCGTCGCCGGAGGTCTCGGCGGCGCCGATGCCGCGGATGTTGAAGCTCTCGCCGAGCACGCGTTCCGAACCGATCATGGTGACGCCCGGGACGTCGTCGAGAATCTCGCCAATGGTGCCGGCCTGCTTCTGATCGATGTCGGCCTGGTCGACGACCGTCACCGCCTGCGGCGTATCGATCGCTATCTTGGCCTTGCCGGCGCCGACGACGATGCGCTCAAGCAGCGTGACGAACTGCGAGTTGGTCCCGACGGGCTGCGCCATGGCAGCCCCTGCCCCAAAGCTCGCCCCCAAGGCGACGCCGCCAAGCAAGATCGCGGCGTTACGTGCCACCAGCCCCATTTCCTTCTCCAATCAATGACGGACGCCCGGCGGCTGCCGGCGTCGGGAACATGCACTGGCTGGCAGATGCTGGCTGGCATGGCGGAGCCGATAAAAATATGACTCCTGTACTCCACTATTGCGTGACTTATAAATCCTGATATTCAGTGTCAAGATTTAAGTGACAGGCGGGGCGAGTGGAGCCGGCGCCCGTCAGCATCGAAAGAGGACGCCGCATCTTGCCCGAAGCCCGCCAGATATCGCCTGAGGAAATCCGCCGCCTGCGTGCACTCCACCCCGAAATGCGCGAGCGCGATTTCGCGCGAATCCAGAAGATCTCCGAGGCGGAGCTGGTCGCGGCTTTCGTCGGCGCGGGCAGCGTGCGGTTAAGGCCAGATGTCGAGGCTCTGCTCGCCAGCGCGCCGGCGCTGGGCGAGGTGATGTGCCTGACCCGCAACGAGCACGCAGTGCACGAAAAGATCGGGGTGTTCGAGAAGGCCCGCTTCGGCCGGCATGCCTCGATCGTCCTCGGCGAAGAGATCGACCTGCGCATCTTTCCGGCGCATTGGGCTTCTGCCTATGCGGTCGAAAAGCCGGACAAGGACGGTGCGGTACGCCGCTCGCTACAGTTCTTCGACGCGGCCGGCACCGCCGTGCACAAGGTGCACTGCCGGCCGGCGACCGACCTCGGCGCCTATCAGGCGCTGGTCGAGACGCTCAGGGCCGACGAACAGTTGCAGACGGTCGAGATCCGGGAGCTGGACGACAGCGAGGTGAACGCCGCCGCGGCCCAGGCCAGCGCGGCGCAACTGCGCGAGGCGTGGCAGGGGCTGACCGATACGCATCAGTTCTTCCCGATGCTCAAGCGGCTCAACCTGTCGCGGCACCAGGCGCTCAAGACCATCGACCGCGAATTCGCCTGGCCTCTGGCGGCGAACGCCGCGGGCGCCATGCTGGAGCGCGCGGCGGGCAGCGGGCTGCCGATCATGGCGTTCGTCGGCAGCCGCGGCTGCATCCAGATCCACTCGGGTCCGATCGAGCGGGTGCAGGCGATGGGGCCGTGGATCAACGTCATGGACGAGACCTTCCACCTTCACCTCCGGGCCGACCAGATCCAGGAGGTGTGGGCGGTGCGCAAGCCGACCGCCGACGGGCATGTCACCTCGATCGAGGCGTTCGGCGCCGATAACAAGCTGATCATCCAGTTCTTCGGCCAGCGCCAGGAAGGGGTGGACGAACGCGCCGCCTGGCGCGCGCTGATCGAAGGCCTGCCCCAGCTCGACCAATCCACCGCCGCCTGAGGTATCCCATGCGTTTCCCTCGCTTCCTCCTGACCCTTGCCGCGATCGGCGGACTTGCCGGCCCCGGCCTTGCCGCCGAGATCACGCCGTTCGCCGACCCGTCGCGGGTAGCGGTGATCGGCGGCTCGCTGCTCGAAATCGTCTATGCGCTGGGCGAGGAAGGCAGAGTCGTGGCCCGTGACAGCACGGGCATCTTCCCACCGGAGGCGACGGCGCTGCCGGATGTCGGCTACATGCGAACCCTGTCGCCGGAAGGCGTGCTGTCGGTGAACCCATCGGCGCTGCTGGTGGTGGAAGGCAGCGGGCCGCCGGAGGCGCTCGACGTGCTCTCCAAGGGCTCGATCCCCTATGTGACGGTGCCGGAGGATTTCAGCCATCAGGGCATCCTCACCAAGGTGCGTGCGGTCGGCCAGGCGCTCGGCGTCACCGACAAGGCCGAGGCGCTGGCGGCGACCCTCGATGCCGACCTGAAGACAGCCGAAGCGGCGACAAGCCAGATTCCGGATGCCGAACGCAAACGCGTGCTGTTCGTGATCTCGGTGCAGGAGGGCAAGATCCGCGCCGCCGGGTCGGGCACCGCGGCCGACGGCATCATCACGCTCGCGGGCGGCATCAATCCGCTGGCCGAGATGCAGGGCTACCAGACGCTGAGCGACGAGGCGCTGATCACCGCCAACCCCGACCATGTGGTGATGATGCAGAATTCCGGCGCCGGAGACTTTTCGGCCGACCTCGCGGCGAATGCGGCGCTCGCGGCGTCGCCGGCGCTGCAGCAGGGACACCTGTTGAAGGTAGACGGGGCGTTTATGCTGGGCTTTGGGCCTCGCACCCCCAAGGCGATCCTGACGCTGGCGCACGAGCTCTACGGCGAACGGGTTCCACAGCCTTGACCACGACCGCGATGACGGCCGAGTTCGCCGGCCCGGTTGCGGGGGACCGGACGCGACTGGCCCAGCTGACGCTGGTCGGCTTGGTGCTGCTGCTGGTTGCGGCGGCGACGCTGGCGTTGCTGACCGGCGCTTCGGACGCCTCGCTGCCACGGCTGCTGTCGGCCTATATGGCGGGAGCGACGGACGACCCGCTGGTGCTGCGCGACCAGCTGGTGTTCCTCGATATCCGTCTGCCCCGGCTGCTGCTGGGCATGCTGATCGGCGCGGGCCTCGCGGTCTCCGGCGTCGTCATGCAGGGGTTGTTCCGCAACCCGCTGGCCGACCCCGGGCTGGTCGGCGTGTCGTCCGGCGCGAGCCTCGGCGCGGTGGTGATGATCGTGTTGGGCGGTACGGTGCTGGCGCCGCTGACCGCGATCCTCGGCATCTACAGCCTGCAGATTTCGGCCTTCGTCACCGGCCTCGTCACCACGCTGATCCTTTACCGGGTGGCGACGCGCGGCGCGCAGACCCAGATCGCCACCATGCTGCTCGCCGGCATCGCCATTGCGGCGCTCGCCACCGCGGTGATGGGCGTGATGGTGTTCCTCGCCAGCGACTCGCAGCTGCGCGACTTCACCTTCTGGAGCATGGGCTCGCTCGCCGGTTCGAACTGGCAGAAGGTCCAGGCCTCGGGGCCGATCATCCTCGTCGCGGTGCTCTGCTGCATGCTGCTGACGCGCGGGCTCAACGCCCTGACGCTGGGCGAGGCGACGGCGATGCACCTCGGTATCCCGGTGCAGCGGCTCAAACGCATCGCCATCGTTGCGGTGGCGGCAGCCACGGGAGCGGCCGTGGCGGTGAGCGGCGGCATCGGCTTTATCGGCATTATCGTGCCGCATTTGCTGCGGCTGGTGATCGGGCCGGACCACAAATACCTGCTGCCGGCCTCGGCGCTGCTCGGTGCGGCGTTCCTCCTGGTCGCGGACGCCGTGGCGCGCACCATCGTCGCTCCGGCGGAACTGCCGATCGGCATCGTCACGGCGGCGGTGGGCGGGCCGTTCTTCCTGTGGATCCTGCTGCGGCGGCGGGAGCTGGCATGGTGAGCCCGGTGCTGGAAGTTCGCGACGTTTCGGTCGCCATCGAACGCAAACGGATCGTCGAAGGCGTCAGCGTCACGGCGCGCGCCGGCGAAGTGCTGGCAATCATCGGACCGAACGGCTCGGGCAAGACCACGCTGATGAAGGCGCTGAGCGGCGAGCTCGATCACGAGGGCGACATCGCCCTCAACGGCCGCCCGCTGCGTACGCTGCCGCCGCGGGCGGCAGCGACGATACGCGCGGTGATGCCACAGGCGTCGGTGCTGAGCTTTCCGTTCACGGTGCGCGAAGTGGTGCGGCTGGGGCTATCAGCCGGGCTGGGCGTGCTGCCGGCGCAACGCGAGATGGTGGTCGAGGCAGCGCTGCGGCGGGTCGACCTCGCCGGGTTTGGCGGCCGGATGTACCAAAGCCTCTCGGGTGGCGAGCAGCAGCGGGTGCAACTGGCGCGTGTGCTGTGCCAGGTGTGGCAGCCGGTGTTTCAGGGCACGCCGCGGCTGTTGCTGCTGGATGAACCGGTCTCGAGCCTCGACATCAAACACCAGTTGCTGGTGATGGAGATCGCGCGGGGTTTTGCGGCAGCCGGCGGCGCGGTGGTCGCTATCCTCCATGACCTCAACCTCGCGGCGCTCTACGCCGACCAGGTGCTGGTGATGTCCGAAGGCAGGCGCGCCGCCTGTGGCGCACCGGCGGAGGTGCTGGATATCGCACTGGTACGCGAGGTGTTCGGCTGCGAACTCACGACGCTGCAACTCCCCAACGGGACGCCGCTCTTCGCCCCTGCGGTGGCAACGCAGCTCGCCGCGGAGTAGCGGTTCAGCCGAGGAAGAAGCGCTCCAGTTCGGGCGCGACGACTTCGGGGGCAGCATTGTGGGTCTGGTCGGCAAGACTGCGGTGTTCGGCGTCGGTCAGGAGATCGGCGACCGAACGAGCCGAGTTGCGGATCCATTCGGGGCTGGCGCCACCATCCATCACCAGGACCGGAATGGTGACAGCATCCCAGGCCCCTGATGTGAGCGGCTTGCCCGACATCCTGTCGCCCAGCACCGCAACGTCATAGGCGAGGGTGTGCGCCAGGGCTTCGAGCGCCGGCCAGGCGGGCGCCGATCGCATCTGGGCGATCGCCTCGGCGGGCGTGCCGACCACCTCGACGAGGAAATATTCGACCGCATCGCCACGACGCTTGGCGGCGATCAGCTCGTCGATGTGGCTCGCAAAGTCGGCGGGCGGTGGCGGACGAGTGCCGTCGGTGATGAAGGGCGGCTCGTAGAGCGAGAGTTTTGTCACCTTGCCCGCGAGCTTTGCGGTGGCTTCGAGCGATAAGACCGCACCGGACGAGTGGCCGTGAATGAATGCCGTGCCACCAAGCGCGTCGATGATGGCGTCGATGTCCTCGATCTCGTGCTCGACCGCATAGGGCGGCGTGTCACCGCTCTTCCCCCTGCCCCGCCGATCGAAGGTGACGGTGGTAAAGCGCGGGGCGAGGAGCCTGGCGAGCGGCGCCGCGCCCGAGCCGTCGCTGAGCGCGCCGCCGACCAGGATAAGCGCCGGTCCTTCGCCCGAGCGGCTGATGGCGATCGGGGTCCCGTCTTTCGAGGTGACCTCGGATGTTGCCTCGTTCGTTTCCAACTTCGCCTCCTCTGCCGACGACCTGATAGGGAGGGTTGAGGCTATGAAACCCGCAAGCCCCGTCGTGACGAACATGCGTCTATTCAGCGAGTGTCCAGTCATGCGACCACTCCGCCTTGGTTCACCCCGGTAACGGGTCGCTCGGCGGACGGTTCCACATTGGAGGTGCCGAGCCGGGGCTAGGCGCCGCCGGCGAGGGACAGTTCGCGGGTGCGATCGACGGCGATATAGCGCTGTATCTGCGCGACGATCTGGCTGGCATGTTCGGCCGCCAGGCGGTCGCAGAGCTCGGCGTCCTCGGCTTCGATCGCTGCAACGAGAGCATCGTGCTCATCGACATATTTGCGCGGCAGGTGGTCGTTGAAGCTCTTGTAGTAGTAGAGCCTGAGAATGCGGCGCCCCTCATCGAGCAGGCGGGTGAAGAGCCCGGTGAAATAGGGATTGCCGCCGGCCTCGGCGATGGCGGCGTGGAAGTTCCGGTTGTGGCCGATCATGCCGAGCACGTCGCCTTCGCGCACCGCCCTGGCATAGGCGGCCTGGTGGAAGCGCATGGCCTCGAGGTGCGCGCGCGTCCGGGCGCCGGCGGCGAGCCGGGTGGTCACCCGGTACATCAGTGTCAGCGCCTCGAAATAGACCGGCAGCGCGCCGAAATCGATCGGCGCGACGATGGTGTTGCGGTTGGGCAGCTGACTCACCAGCCCCTCGGCGGCGAGCCGCACCAACGCTTCGCGGACCGGGGTGCGGGACATGCCGAAGGCTTCGGCGAGCGTCACTTCATCGAGCGGCGCGCCCGGCTCCAGCGACAGATCGAGGATCGAGGCCTTCAGTTGCTCATAGACCTTCTGGACGCCTGAGCCTTTGACGCGCGGCGCAAGCGGGGCCGTCCCGCGCGAGGATCCACTCATCTTCCGGCTCCTGTCCGCTGCCAATTGACGAAATGTTAACGCGGCTGCATTGTGCCGACAAGGTGCATGCAAGGATGCACCTGAGGAGAAGGGAGACGGAACGACATGCGTAATGTCATGAAAACCGCAGCGGGCCTCGCACTCGCCATCGTGCTCGGCGTACCAGCGATCGCGCAGGACACGCTGACCATCGGCATCATGGTCCCCACTACCGGATCGGAAGCCACCTACGGGCAGGACATGGCCAATGCCGTGAACCTCGCCATCGGCGAGATCAACGCGGCTGGCGGCGTATTGGGCAAGCAGTTGACCTCGACCATCGGCGACGACGGCTGTGACGCGCAGCTGGCAGTCAATGCCGCGAGCAAGCTGGCCGCATCCGGCGTGGTCGGCGTCGTGGGCGGCTATTGCTCCGGCGCGACGGTGCCGACGCTCAAGATCTACGGCGACGCCAAGATTCCGCTGATCATTCCGGCGGCAAACTCGACCAAGCTGATCCCGGAGAACCCGGGCAACGCGTTCATGATCAACTCGACCGGCAACGACCAGGTGGCCAAGGCGATCGAGTACTTCAACGCCAAGGGCGTCAAGAAGATCGCCATCATCAACCAGGGCGACGCCTACTCGCAGGATCTGGCGGACCTGACCAAGAAGAACTGGGAAGCGGCCGGCAACACGGTCACCAACTTCGAAGTCACCAACAAGGGCGAGCAGGACTATTCGGCGGTCGTCACCGCCATCACGGCGGCCAATCCCGATGCGGTGTTCTGGACCGCCTATTATGCCGATGGTGGCCTGTTGATCCGCCAGTTGCGCGAGCGTGGCTACCAGGGCCTGATCGCGGTGGGTGATGGCTCCAACTCGCCGGAACTGTTCAAGATCGCCGGCCCGGCGGCCGAGGGGGTGATCGCCTTCTCCAACCCGACGGCCGAGTTCCTGCCGGAAGCCAAGGCGTTCGCCGAGGCCTATCAGAAGCAGTTCGGCGCGGCGCCGGGCCCCTACTCGACGCTGAGCTACGACGCGATGAAGCTGCTCGCCTGGGCGCTCAACACCGCCGGCACCACCGACTCCGCCAAGGTGATCGAGACGCTGCAGGGCGCCAACTTCACCGACACCATTTCGGGCCCGATCTCGTTCACGCCCGAAAAGACCCTCGCGCGCTCCAACTTCGTGGTGCTCGAAGGCAAGGGCGGCGCCTGGACGCTGGCGCAGTAGTCACCTGAACTGTCGCGGATCGGCGCTTCGGCGCCGGTCCGTCTCTCGGGCGAGATCGACTGAAGGGCGAGGTGGCGGGTGAGCATCTTCGACATCTTCACGAACCAGTTGCTGAACGGCATCGTGCTCGGTTCGTTTTATGCGCTGGTGGCGCTCGGCTACACCATGGTGTTCGGCGTGGTGAAGCTCCTAAACTTCGCGCATGGCGAGCTCTACATGGTGGGCGGCTTCGCCGGTTTCCTGGTGCTGTCGTTCCTCGCGCCCTATCTCGGGCCCGGCTGGCTTGGCGTCGCGGTGTCGATGGTGCTGGCGATGATCGCCGTCGGCTTTCTCGGCGTGGTCATCGAGCGCGTCGCCTACGCGCCGATGCTGTCGGCGCCGCGCCTTTCCATTCTGATCACCGCCCTTGCGGTGTCGCTGGTGCTGCAGAACAGCATGCTGACGCTGACCAAGGGGCAGTACGTGCCGTTCGGCGCGGCGCTCGGCTTCGGCGGCGTGAAACTCGGCAACCTGTTCATCAGCTACAACCAGATGATCCTGGTCGGCGTAGCCGCAGTGCTGATGCTGGCGCTCGAGCTGTTCGTGTCGCGCACCCAGTATGGCCGCGCCATGCGGGCCGTATCGGTCGACAAGGATATGGCCCGGCTGATGGGCATCAACGTCAATGCGGTGATCGCCATCACCTTTTTCCTCGGCTCGGCGCTCGCTGCAGCAGCCGGCTCGATGGCCGGCGCCTATTACGGCTCGCTGTGGTATTTCATGGGCTTCCTGATCGGACTCAAGGCGTTCACCGCCGCGGTGATCGGCGGCATCGGCTCGATCCCCGGCGCCATGCTGGGCGGGCTGATCCTCGGCCTGCTCGAGAGTTTTGGTACGCAGCTGCCGGGGGTGGGCAGCGAGTGGAAGGACGTGTTCTCGTTCTCCGTCCTCATCCTCGTTCTGGTGTTCAAACCGACGGGCCTGTTGGGCAAGCCCGAGCAGGAGCGCATGTGATGGCGCAGTTCCCTGAACGACCGAGTGCCTGGGGCGGTCTCGCGACGCTGCTCGATACGCCGCAGAAGCGCTATGCGGCAATCGCCGTCATCCTCATCGCCATGGCCGTGGCGCCCTACATTTTCGGCTCCTACGGCACGGTGATCCTCACCAATGCGCTGCTCTATGTGCTGCTGGCGCTGGGGCTCAACATCGTCGTCGGCTATGCCGGGCTGCTCGACCTCGGCTTTGCGGCGTTCTTCGCCGTCGGCGCCTATACGGTCGGCATCACCACGCTGCATTTCGGGTTCAACTTCTGGCTGGCGCTGCCGCTGGCTGTCCTCCTCGCCATCGTCGCCGGCATCGTGATCGGCGCGCCGACGCTGCGGCTGCGTTCCGACTATCTCGCCATCGTCACGTTGGGGTTCGGCGAGATCGTCCGGATCACGGCGCGGAACCTGCGCGAAACCGGCGGCGCCAGCGGGCTGATCGGTATCGACTCGCCGTGGCTGTTCGGCTGGCACATCCGCACGCCGCTCGATTTCTATTATGTGTTCTGCGCACTCGCGATCCTCGGGGTCATCGCCTCGGTGCGGCTCGCCAACTCGCGGCTTGGGCGCGCCTGGCTCTATGTTCGGCACGACGAGGACGCGGCCGAGGCGATGGGCATCAACCGGGTGAAGGTGAAGCTCGCCGCCTATATCGTCGGCGCCATCTACGGCTCGATCGGCGGCGCCTTCTTTGCCGCCAATCTCGGGGCGATCTCGCCCGAGAGCTTCTCGTTCCGGCAATCGGTGCTGATCCTGATGGCGGTGATCCTGGGCGGCATGGGCAAGATCCCGGGCGTCATCCTCGGCGCCTTCATCGTGATCCTCGCGCCCGAACTGCTGCGCGACTTCGGCGATCTCAGGTTGCTGATCTTTGCGGTAGGGTTGCTGCTCATCATGCTGTTCCGGCCGAGCGGCATCTGGCCGGTGAGGAGCAAGCGATGAGCCTCCTCGAACTCAAGGGCGTCAACCTCAGCTTTGCCGGATCGAAGGTGCTCGACGGCGTCGACTTCAGCGTGCCGGCCAGCCGCATCGTCAGCCTGATCGGGCCGAACGGGGCGGGCAAGACCTCGCTGTTCAACTGCATCACCGGTTTCTACAAGCCGCAGCAGGGCTCGATCCGCCTCGACGGCACCGAAATGCTGAAGCTGAAGCCGCACCAGGTGACGCAGCTCGGCATCGCCCGGACCTTCCAGAACGTGCGGCTGTTCCGCGAGATGACGGTGCTCGAGAACGTCATGTCGGGCCAGCACAGCCGCACCAGCTCCGGGGTGATCGGTGCCATCCTGCGGCTACCCTCGCAGCGTCGCGAGGAAGCCGAGATCAGGCGGGTCGCCGAGGACTGCCTGAGCTTTGTCGGCATCACCGAAGGCTGGGATCGGGAGGCGACTACCCTGCCCTATGGCTGGCAACGCCGCGTCGAGATCGCGCGGGCCCTCGCCACCAAGCCGCGGCTGCTGCTGCTCGACGAGCCGGCCGCCGGGCTGACCTCAGGCGAGAAGGAAGAGCTGATTCAGCTCATTCGCCGTATCCGCAACGAGCGGGACATCTGCGTCCTGTTGATCGAACACGATACCGGACTGGTGATGCGCCTGTCCGAGCGGATCAGCGTGCTCGACCACGGCGTGATGATCGCCGAGGGAACGCCCAAGGAGATCCAATCCAACCAGCGGGTGATCGAGGCCTATCTGGGTGTCGAGGAGGACGCACTTGACCTCTGATGTGATGCTCAAGCTGGAAGGCATTGCCAGCGCCTATGGCAAGATCGATGCGGTCAAGGGCATCGACCTCGAGGTGAAGCGCGGCCAGATCGTGACGCTCCTGGGCGCCAACGGCGCCGGCAAGACCACGACGCTCAAGACCATCTCCGGCCTCGTCCGCGCCAAGGCCGGCCGGGTGCTGTTCGAAGGCAACGATATCACGGGCCTGCCGGCGCATCAGATCGCCCGGGCCGGCGTGGTGCACGTGCCCGAGGGCCGGCACGTGCTGCGTGGCCTCAGCGTGCGCGAAAACCTCGAGCTCGGCGCCTTCACGGTGAAGGATGCGACGCTGCGCAAGGACCGGCTGGAGCAGGTGTTCGCGCAGTTCCCGATCCTCAGGACGCGCGCCAACTCCGACGGTTCGCTGCTATCGGGCGGCGAGCAGCAGATGCTGGCCATCGGCCGGGCACTGATGCATGGCCCCAAGATCCTGCTGCTCGACGAGCCCTCGATGGGCCTTGCGCCCAAGCTGGTGCTCGAGACGATGAAGATCGTGAAGCGGCTCAACGAAGCCGGCACGACGATCCTGCTCGTCGAACAGAATGCCCGGCTGGCCCTCAGGCTCGCCCATTACGGCTATGTGCTCGAGAGCGGCGTCATCCGCCTCGAGGGCGAAGCCAAGCAACTCAGCGCCGATCCGTCGATCGTCCAGGCCTATCTCGGCAGCTGAATGCCCCTCCCAAGGAACTCCACCGTAAGCCCAAAGGCCACCTGACTTGACCAAGACGACTACCATCGACGTCGCCATTATCGGCGCCGGCATTATCGGCGTTTCCATCGCCTTCAAGCTGCAGGAGGCGGGGCGTACGGCCGTGCTGATCGACCGCAAGGGGATCGCCGAGGAGACGAGCCGCGGCAATGCCGGCGCCTTCGCCTTCTCCGACGTGATCCCGATGGCGACCTCGGGCGTATTGCAGAAGCTGCCGCGCTGGCTGAGCGACCCGCTGGGCCCGCTCACCATCCGGCCGGAATACCTGCTGCCGATCACGCCTTGGCTGCTGCGCTTCTGGCGCGCCGGCTGGCCCGACCGGGTGACAGCCAGCCTCAAGGCGCAGAGCGCCATGATGCGGCTCGCCCGAGCCGAAGCGGAAGCGCTGATCGCCAGCGCCGGCCTCGACGGCATGATCCGCCGCGACGGGGTGCTCGAACTCTACGAAAGCGAGGACGAGCTGAGGAAGACCGCGCGGGACGATGCAGCGAAATCCGCCGAAGGCATCGAGTTCCGCCATGTGCGGGGCGCCGAGCTCAACGAACTGCAGCCGGGGCTGTCGCCGCGGATCACCTGCGCCACCTTCATCCCGAAGTGGCAGACGGTCAGCGACCCCTATGACTACGCGGTGGCGGTGGGCCAGGCGGGAATGGCGCGCGGCGCCAGCTTCAGGCGCGCCGAAGTCACGCAACTCCGCCCCGAGGCCGATGGCGTCGCCATCCAATTCGCTGATGGCAGTTCGCTGCAGGCCCGGCAGGTGGTGGTGGCAGGCGGCGCATGGTCGAAGCGGCTGACCGCACCGCTTGGCGACAACATTCCGCTCGAAACCGAGCGCGGCTACAACACCACGCTCCCCGGCTACAGCTTCGACCTCAAGCGCCAGCTGGTATTCGGGGGCCATGGTTTCGTGGTGACGCCGCTCGAAAGCGGCATCCGCATCGGCGGCGCGGTGGAACTGGGCGGCCTGACGCTGCCGCCCAACTTCAAGCGCGCCGACGCCATGCTGACGAAGGCGGCGACGTTCATGCCCGGCCTTGTCACCACTGGCGGCAAGCAGTGGATGGGGTTCCGCCCATCGCTGCCCGACAGCCTGCCGGCGATTGGGTTCTCGCGCCAATCCCGCAACATCGTCTATGCCTTCGGGCACGGCCATCTGGGCCTGACGCAATCGGCCGGCACCGGCAAGCTGGTGGCGGAACTCCTCACCGGCGCAACGCCCTCTCTCGACCTCTCGCCTTTCTCCCCGCAACGCTTCTAGAACGAGCCTTTCCATGTCCCGGCATATCTTCACCTGCATCGACGGTCACACCTGCGGCAACCCGGTCCGCCTCGTCGCCGGCGGCGGCCCGCTGCTCAAGGGCAACTCGATGATGGAACGGCGCGCCGATTTCCTCGCCAACCACGATTGGATCCGCAAAGGGCTGATGTTCGAGCCGCGCGGCCACGACGTGATGAGTGGCTCGATCCTCTATCCGCCGACGCGCGAGGATTGCGACATCGCGATCCTGTTCATCGAGACCTCGGGCTGCCTCTATATGTGCGGGCACGGCACCATCGGCACGGTGACCATGGCGATCGAGAACGGGCTGATGACGCCCAAGACGCCGGGCGTGGTGAACCTCGATGTCCCCGCCGGCAAGGTGGTGGCCGAATACACCATGGATGGCGAGTATGTGGACAAGGTGCGGCTCACCAACGTGCCGAGCTTCCTCCACTCCACCGACCTCGAGATCGACGCGCCGGGGCTGGGCAAGCTCAAGGTCGACGTGGCCTATGGCGGCAATTTCTACTGCATCGTCGACGCCCAGGAGAACTTCTCCGACATCGCCGACGTCTCGGTCGGCGATCTCCTACGCTGGAGCCCGGCGCTGCGCACGGCGATGAACGAGCGCTACGAGTTCGTGCACCCCGAGAACGAGAACATTCGCGGCTGCACCCACATCCTGTGGACCGGCAAGCCGACCGATGCGGCCAACACCGCCCGCAACGCCGTGTTCTACGGCGACAAGGCGATCGACCGCTCACCCTGCGGCACCGGCACTTCGGCGCGCATGGCGCAGTGGTATGGCCGCGGCAAGCTGAAGGTCGGCGATGCCTTCAACCACGAGTCGATCATCGGCTCGGTGTTCAACGGCCGGGTCGAGCGTGCGGTGAAGGTCGGCAACTATGACGGCATCGTCCCCTCGATCGCCGGCTGGGCCCGGCAGACCGGCCTCAACACCATCTATATCGACGATCGCGACCCCTTCGCCCACGGCTTCTCGCTGGTGTGAGCGATGGCAGACCTTGCTCGCCCCACCCACGGAGTCTTTCCCGCGAAAGCGGGAACCTCTGTTTCAGGATCGTACCACGCAAACGGAGATTCCCGCTTTCGCGGGAATGACCCGGTGAACTGGGCAGGCTCTCGCCAGGAACTCCATAGATGAAAATCACCGCCATCAAGGTCTATCAGGTCGATCTGCCGCTGCGCGAAGGCCGCTACAACTGGAGTGGCGGCAACTTCATGGAGGTGTTCGACTCGACCGTGGTGGCGGTCGAGACCGATGCCGGGATTACCGGTTATGCCGAGTGCTGCCCGCTCGGCTCGGCGTACCTCCCCTCCTACGCCAGAGGGGTGCGGGCCGGCATCGCGGAGATCGGGCCAAAGCTGATCGGGCATGATCCGACCGACCTCTGGCCGCTCAACCACCACATGGACGCGGTGCTGCGCGGCCACCCCTATGTGAAGGCGCCGATCGACATCGCCTGCTGGGACATTCTGGGGAAGGTTGCCGGGCTGCCGGTCTACAAACTCCTGGGCGGGGCCGAGCAGGAACGGATCGCGCTCTACCGGGCGATCAGCCAGGAAGACTCGGCGGTGATGGCCGAGAAGATCGCCGGCTACCGCGCCGAGGGCTACACCAAATTCCAGCTCAAGGTCGGCGGCGATGCCAATGACGACATCCGGCGCATCCGGGCCTGTCGCGAAATCCTCGCCGAGACCGACATCCTCGTTGCCGACGCCAATACCGGCTGGACCATGGCCGATGCGGCGCGGGTGGTGAACGCCGTCGGCGATCTCGATGTCTATATCGAGCAGCCCTGTATGAGCTACGAGGAGAGCGTCTCAATCCGCCGCCGCACCAGCCTGCCGTTCGTGCTCGATGAGAATATCGGCACGGTCGGCGACCTGGTGAAGGGCATTTCCGAGGATGCGTTCGACGTCATCAACCTGAAGATCAGCAAGGTCGGCGGCCTCACCAAGGCGCGGCAGATGCGCGACCTCTGCGTCGCCTCGGGCATCCCGATGACCATCGAGGACACCTGGGGCGGCGACATCGTCACCGCCACCATCGCGCACCTCGCCCGCTCGACGCCGCAGAAATTCTGCTTCACCGCGACCGACTTCAACTCCTACGTCACCGTGTCGATCGCCGACGGCGCCCCCAAGCGCGAGAACGGGTTCATGACCGCAAGCGATGCGCCGGGGCTGGGGGTCGAGCCGAAATGGGACGTGCTGGGCGAGCCCGTGCAGGTGATCAGGTGACTTTCGGTCGTTACACGCACCGGCCTCTCCGTGGTCCTCCCCCGCGTGGCGGGGGAGGGGGACCAGCGAAGCTGGTGGAGGGGGCGGCCAAACCCACAGTCGACTCTTGCCACCCCCTCCACCGCCTTCGGCGGTCCCCCTCCCCCGCCACGCGGGGGAGGATCGCGGCACCGCCGGTGGCTCCTGTCGACTGCAACATCTGGTGACTAGATGAGAACTACCCGCGCCATTGAAATCGTCGGCTGCCACGCCGAAGGCGAGGTCGGCGACGTGATCGTCGGCGGCGTCGCGCCGCCACCGGGCGAGACGCTGTGGGAGCAGTCGCGCTTCATCGCCCGCGACCAGACGCTGCGCAACCTGGTGCTGAACGAGCCGCGCGGCGGGGTGTTCCGGCACGTCAACCTGCTGGTGCCGCCCAAAAATCCGCGGGCGCAGATGGGCTTCATCATCATGGAGCCCGAGGACACCCCGCCGATGTCGGGGTCGAACTCGATCTGCGTCGCAACCGTGCTGCTCGATACCGGCATCGTGCCGATGACCGAGCCGGAAACCCGGCTGGTGCTGGAAGCGCCGGGCGGCATCGTCGAGGTGGTGGCCGAATGCCGCAACGGCAAGGCGGAACGGATCACCGTCACGAACGTCCCGAGTTTTGCCGACAAGCTCGGCGCCACACTCGAGGTCGAGGGCGTCGGCACGCTGACCGTCGATACCGCCTATGGCGGCGACAGCTTCGTCATCGTCGATGCCAACGCACTCGGCTTCCGCATCGCGCCCGATGAGGCGCGCGAGCTCGCAGAGACCGGCATCCGCATCACCCGCGCCGCCAACGAGCAGCTCGGCTTCACCCATCCGACCAATCCGGACTGGACGCATTTCTCGTTCTGCCAGATCGCCGCGCCGCTCGAACGGCGGGACGGTATCCTGACCGCCGCCAACGCCGTGGCCATCCAGCCCGGCAAGATCGACCGCTCGCCCACCGGCACCGGCGCTTCGGCCCGCATGGCAGTGCTGCGCGCCAGGGGCGAGATGCAGGTCGGCGACCACTATCTGGCGCGCTCGATCATCGGCTCGGAATTCCTCGGCCGCATCGAGGCCGACACCACGCTCGGCGGCCGGCCGTCGATCATCCCCTCGATCTCCGGCCGCGCCTGGATCACCGGCACCCGCACCGAGATGCTCGACCCCTCCGACCCCTGGCAGGGCGGCTACCGGCTCTCCGACACCTGGCCCCGGATCGGCAAGTGACCACCCACATCGCCTATGACGAACTCGTGGCCCTGCTGCGAGCGATATTCCTCAGGCATGCCTGTTCCGAAACGGTCGCGGCGATCCTCGCCGAGAACATGGCCGGCGCGGAGCGCGACGGCGCGCATAGCCACGGCATCTTCCGCATCAAGGGCAACCTCGCCTCGCTCGACACCGGCTGGGTCGATGGCAAGGCGGAGCCGGTGCTGGAGGATGTGGCGCCCGGCATGCTCAGGGCCGACGGCCGCAACGGCTTCTCGCTGCCGGTGCTCGAGCTGGCGCGCGAAGCGCTGACGGCCAAGGCGCGCGCCAATGGCATCGCCGTGCTCAGCGTACGCAAGGCGCATCACTTCAGCGCCGTCTGGCCCGATATCGAGCCGTTTGCGCGTCAGGGATTTATCGCCCTCGCCATGATCAACTCGATGGCAAGCGTGGTGCCGCATGGCGGCCATCGCAAGGTCTATGGCACCAACCCGTTCGGCTTTGCCGCGCCGCGTGACGGCACGGATCCGCTGGTGTTCGACCAGGCCTCGAGCGCCATGGCCAATGGCGACGTGCAGATTGCCCGGCGCGAAGGCCGGCAGTTGCCGCCCGGCACCGGCGTCGACGGCCAAGGCAACCCGACCACCGACCCTGCCGCCATCCTCGATGGCGGGGCGCTGCTGCCGTTCGGTGGGCACAAGGGCTCCTCGATCGCCATGATGATGGAAATCATGGGCGCGGCGCTGGCCGGCGGCGACTATTCGTTCGAAATCGACTGGAGCGCCTACCCGGGCGCCGCTACTCCGCATGGCGGCCAGACCTACATCCTGATCGACCCACAGCGCGGCGCCGTGAACAGCTTTGCCGACCGGCTCGAAGTGCTGATCGCCGAAATCCACGACGCCGGCCAATCGCGCCTCCCCGGCGACCGCCGCTATGCCACCCGGCGCCAGAGCCTCGCCAACGGCATCGCGGTGGATGAAGCGGCGCTGGCGGAAATCCGGGTGCTGGCAGCAGGCTGAGCGGCTGGCGCATCAGACCACGCCATGCGCCGGCGAAGCTCAATCCGTTGTGCCGTCGGTCGGTTGGCCTTCCACTGTGTCGGGCAGCACAGCGTCGAGGTGCAGCGCCATGCCGATCTCGGCGTCCTGCGGGTTGCCCGCGGTGATGCCGGCGAGGATGCGTTCGTGGTCGGCGATCACCTGCGCCATGCGCCCTTCCTGCGACAGGGTCAGCCTCCGATAGCGATCGACCTGCACCTTGACCTGCAGCACCTGCCGCCAGATGCCGGGAAAGCCGCTGATCTCGGCGATCTTGGCGTGGAAGGCCTCGTCGGCACGGTGAAAGGCACCGCGGTCATTGGCTTCCGCCGCCTCTCGCTGCTGCTCGACGATGGTGGCCAGGGCCAGCAACTGGCTCCGCGTCGCCTTTTCCGTCGCCAGCCGCACCGAAGCGGTTTCAAGCGCCTTACGGATCACCATCGCTTCGGGCAGGTCGCCGTAGGGGATGCGGGCGACGAAGGTACCGGACTGGGGAAAAATCTCGACCAACCGTTCATCGGCCAGCCGCTGAATGGCCTCCCGGACGGGGGTTCGGCTGACCCCGTAGCGGGCGGCGACTTCCTTCTCGCTGATCGGATCGCCGGGCTTCAGCCGCAGCGACACAATGTCCTCCCTAAGGTTCTGATATACTAGTCGCCAAGCTGACGCGGAGCCGCCACCTGGGATGCGAGAGGGACTGGCACGCCGCCGTTGCCGAACCGATTCCTTGGACAATTCCATACAGCAGAACCGCTAATTTCCGGGCGTTTGAAAGCCACGAGCTGAACCTTAGCACGCGCCACCTCGTGAATGCGAGATGCGAGGGCCGTTGACTTAGATACTAATATATCAGTAGCGTATGCAAGAAGGTTGTGGCTTAAGCCCGATCAGGAGGAGAAGATCATGAAGGCTATGAACCGAATGGCCGTATCGGCCATGGCGCTGGTAACCGCATCGCTCGTGCCGCTCGCGGCGTTCGCCGGAGAGGTCGAGTTCTGGAGCCCGTTCACCGGGCCGGACGGCACGGCCATCGATGCGCTGGTCAAAGAATTCAACGCCGGCGCCGGGGCTGCCGCGGGCGTCAACGTCAACCTGCTGATCATCCCGTGGGACGACTATTACACCAAGCTCTCGGTTTCGATGGCGTCGCGCACCGCGCCGGACCTCGCCGTGATGCACTCGCACCAGATCGCCGGCTTCGTGAAGCAGGGCGCGCTCGAGGCCTACACCCCCGAGGAGATCGCCGCCGCCGGTCTCGCCGAGGCCGACTACATCCCGCAACTGTGGTCGGCGGGCGTTGTCGCCGACAAGCGTTATGGCGTGCCGATCGACGCCTTCCCGCGCCACATCTACTTCAACAAGACGCTGTTCGAGCAGGCGGGGCTCGACCCGAACAACCCGCCCAAGACCGGCGCCGAGCTGCTCGATGCCGCGACCAAGATCCAGGCACTGGGCAACGGCGTGCAGGGGCTGCATTTCCAGCTCAACGGCTCCGGTGCGTTCCGCAACTTCTATTCGATCTACTGGCAGTATCAGGACGAGCTCTACAACGCCGACCAGACCGACGTCGCCGACGGCTTCGCCGAGACGGCCAAGAAGTCGCTCGAGACCCTCAAGGCCTATATGGATGCCGGTCTCGCCCCCAAGGAGATCATCTCCGACGTCCCGGCTCAGTTCGCGCAGAACAAGTTCGGCATCGTCATCAACCAGATCACCGACCTGCCCGTCTACCAGACGGCGGCAGCTGACCAGGGCCTCAGCTTCGGTGTCGCCCCCTTGCCGACCTTCGGCGACAGGCCGGCGACCTTCGCGCTGGGCCATAACTTCGTGATCCCGCGCGGCACGCCGCCGGAAGCCCGCACCGATGCCCTGGTCTTCGTCAAATGGATTGGCGACAACTCCATCGCCTGGGCCAAGACCGGCAAGATGCCGGCCAAGCTGACGACGCTCAACAGCGACGAGTTCAAGGCGCTGCCCGAGCAGAGCATCGTCGCCACCTCCCTCGACTATGTCCACTTCCCGCCAGCGCTCTCGGTGCAGCCGCAGGTCGACCGCGTCGTGCAGACCACCGCCGAGGCGTTCTATGCCGGCCAGGTCGATGTCGACCAGGCGGTGACCATGATGGCCGACGGCATCCGCCAGGAACTGGCCAAGAAGTAGTAACGGGCCCTCCCTGCCCGCAGCACGCCACTGGGGCGATCGGCAGCACCGGTCGCCTCACCCCCTGTCCGACTTGAAGGACCGCAATGTCCCGCCTCCGCTCGACCCTGTTCCCGTATCTGCTGGCGGGACCCTACGTCGCCCTGTTCGCGGTATTCGTCGCCTATCCGGTCGGCCGGGCGCTCTACATGAGCCTGTTCGACTGGGGCATTTTCGGTCCCAACGCGTTTGTGGGGTTCGACAACTACACCTCGCTGGTCGGCGATAGCAGGTTCTGGAGCTCGTTCTGGATCACCAGCGGCTTTGCCGCGATGTATGTGCCGATGATCACGGTGATCTCGCTGGTGCTGGCGGTCATGCTGCATAGGAAGCTCCCCGGCATCGGCATCTTCCGCACCGCGTTCTTCCTCCCCATCGTGATCAACGTCGCGGTCGCGGCCATCGCCTTCAACTGGCTGTTCGAGCCCAATATCGGCACCATCGACAAGGTGCTGGCTTTCTTCGGCCTGCCCGGCCAAAACCTCCTCCAGATCCCCGGCTGGTCGCTGTTCGTCATCAGCCTCGTGACGCTGTGGATCAATGTCGGCTTCATGGTGATCATCCTCCTCGCCGGGCTCGAGAACATTCCCGACGAGCTCTACGAAGCCGCCCGGCTCGATGGCTCCACCGCCCTGCAGGACCTGGTTCTGATCACCGTCCCACTGCTCAGGCCGATCCTCCTGATCGTCGTGGTGCTCTCGATCGTCCAGGCCTTCCAGATTTTCGGCGAAGTGCTGATCATGACCCAGGGCGGGCCGTTCGGCTCGACCACCGTGCTCACCATGCTGCTCTACGAGGAGGGGTTCGAACGTTTCGCGCTGGGCCGCGCCGCGGCGATCGGCGTCGTCATCACCCTGATCATCGCCACACTGAGCTTCATCCAGTTCCGCTTTTTCCGGCGGGAGGCCTGAGCCATGCAACAACGCAAGGGTTCGCAGCTCACCCGCTGGATCGTCCTCGCCGTGCTCGCGGCGCTGTGGTTCCTGCCGCTGGTTTCCCTGGTGCTGTTCTCGTTCGCGCCGGCCAGCGAAGTGCTGAAGGGGGTGTTCATCCCCACCCAGTGGACGCTCGACAACTACACCAAGGTGCTCACCGAGACGCAGCGCGGCGTCAGCGTGCCGACCGGCATCTGGAACAGCACGGTGATCATGGTGCTGCAGGTCGTCGGTATCCTGCTGCTCGACGTTCCCGCCGCCTACGCCTTTGCCCGGACGAAATTCATCGGCCGCAACGTGCTGTTCGCCCTGGTGCTGGTGTCGATGATGATGCCGGGCATCCTCGAGGTCATCTCGCTCTATGACCTGATGGCCAATATCGGGCTGGTGAATACGCTCTGGGGGGTGATCCTGCCCGGCCTGCCGCGGGTCATCGGCATCTTCATCCTGCGCCAGTTCTTCATGCAGGTGCCGCGTGAGCTGGACGAGGCGGCGCGCATCGACGGCGCCACCGATTTCCAGGTGTTTCTGAAGATCATGGTGCCGCTGGCCATGCCCTCGATCATCACCGTCACGGTGATCACCGCGCTCTACAGCTGGAACAATTTCCTCTGGCCGCTGATCGTCACCAATACCCCCGAGGCGATGCCGGTGCCGGTGGTGATCGCCTATCTCAGCGCCGATACCAGCGCCGTGCTCAACTACACGGTGATCCTCGCCGCTGCCTTCGTCACCTCTTTGCCGATGATCCTGCTGTTCCTCGTGGGCCAGCGCTGGATCGTCAGCGGAATGCGCCCAAGTTCGGGCATCAAGTAAAGTCTCAGGAGCTCTTCATGCCGACGATCAAGGTCGCCCCGCGGCCGCTGCACGCCATTTCGCCGCGCCTCTACATGCAGTTCATGGAGCCGCTCGGCACCACCGACTCCTCGGTCGAGGCCTGCTGGGATGCGTTGACCGACCGCTGGCGGCCGGATTTCATCGACGTGGTGCGCGACCTCGCGCCGAGTTCGATCCGCTGGGGCGGCATCCTCACCAGCTTCTGGAAATGGCGCGAAAGCGTCGGCCCGCGCGCCTCGCGGCAGGACATGGTCAACTACCTGTGGGGCGGCTGGGAAAAGAATGTCGTCGGCGTCGACGAATTCCTGGCGTTCTGCGAGGCGGTGTCGGCCGAGCCGATCATGGCGATCAACTTCGCCGCCGACGGCCGGCCGGAATATATCAACACCGTGCTGGGCGAGCACCGCTCCGGCGACGCCACCGAGGCCGCCGATCTGGTCAGCTACTGCAACGACCCCGATAACGCCGAGCGCATCGCCAATGGCCGCCGGGCGCCATGGGCCATCCATACCTGGCAGATCGGCAACGAGACCTCCTACCCCAAGGCCGGCGAACGGTTCACCAGCGCCGAAAACGCCCGCCACTATGTCGAGTTCGCCAAGGCCATGAAGGCGCGCGACCCCTCGATTCAGTTGATCGGCTGGGGCGACATGGAGCGCGACACCGGCAAGTGGTGGGCCAACGAGCTGGTGAAGGAAGGCGGCGACCTCGTCGACATGGTCGCCATCCACATGATGCACCAGAACCCCGGCAACGAGCCGACGGTGCTGCACGGCCGCGATTACCGCAAGGATTACGGCGCGACCTGGGACGCGCTGGACGGCATGTACAAAAAGGTCGAGGACAAGCTGCTCGGCGCCCGCGCGACGCTCAAGGATCTCGGCACGAGCGCCAAGCTCGCTATCACCGAGGGACACCTCTCCATCCAGCCGCACAACAAATCCGAGATGCTGCGCGAGTGGATCTCGGGGCTCTACCACGCGCGCTGCATGGCGCTGTTCGAGCGCCATTCCGACATCATCGACATCTCGACGCTGGCCGATTTCGCCGGCACCAGCTGGACGGTGAACGCGGTGCTGCTGGGCTCGCCGCGGGAGCAACCCTACCTGCTGCCGGTCGGCCACATCATGCGGCTGTTCCGCCGCCACTCGGGCACGCACGGGGTGGCGATATCGTCGGATGACAAGGCAATCGAAGTGTCGGCGAGCCGCTCGGGCGACACGCTCTACGTGCACGTCGTCAACACCAGCCTCGACAATGCGGCGGACGTAACACTCGACCTGGGTGGGGTGACACCGAAGGCGGTGCGTGCCCACCGCATCAACCCCGAACTCGACACGGCGATCGACAGCACGGCGCTCGACGTCTTCGCGGTGACCACCACGACCGAGCCAGCGGCCGGGAAGCTGCACGTGCCGAAGGCTTCGGTAACGGCGTACGAGATCGAACTCTAGCCGCCGTCGATGTCGAGCCGCCGCTGGTAAAGCGGCAGCTCGACAGGGAACGGCGACCCGCGTCGAGGACCCGACGCGGGTCGCCCAAGCAGCGCTTACCAGCCGGGCAAAGCCAGCTGCTGCGCCTGCTTTTTCACGTCCTCGTCGTAGAGCGCGGCGCCATCGGCGGCCGAGCGGATGCCGGAGCCGACTTCCACGGTGATCTGCGGCAGGTTGGGGCCCTTGACCGGCGAGAGGAATTCCAGCGCCGGCGCTGTTGCCCCGTCGGTCTCGAAATAGGGCAAGAGATCGCTGACCACCGGCGGCACGTCGGCGGGGATGGTGCAGCCCTTGACGAGATATGGACCGGTCGCGCCGATGGCGGCGGTCTGGGCATCGCAGCCTGCAACGCTGGCGACGAACTCGACGAAGCGCTTGGCCTCGGCCAGATGCGGGGTGGTCGAGGTGATGTAGAGCCCGTTCGGCATCCAGGTGGTGAGCCCGTTCTTCGTCGCGTCATCACCCGGTAGGGCGAAGAAGCCGACATCGTTGACGAGGTCGGGATAGGTCGTGGCGATGGTGCCGACGGTGATCGAGAGCATCGGATATTGTGCGCCCTCGCCTTCGGCCACCATGCGCAGCCCATCCTCGAAGATGGCCGAGGCGAAATCCTCGTTGAGATAGCCGGCTTTGAACACCTCCTCCTGCCGCTCGAAGCCCTTGAGGGCGGGAGCGGTGGCATACTTGGCCTCGTTCCTGGTGTAGCGCTCGGCGAAATCCGGTTCGGCCGCCTGCAGGTTGTAGTAGTCGCCGAGCACAAAGAGCTGCGCCGTCCACGGCGTGCCGAAGGTCTGGATGACCGCGGGGATGCCGGCTGCCTTGAGCTTTTCGTTATTGGCCATGAACTCGGCCCAGGTCTTGGGCACGGCGAGCCCCAGCTTCTCGAACACCTTGCGGTTGTAGAGCACGCCGCCGCCGAAGGCGGTGCCGATCGGCACGCCGTAGACGCGACCATCCTCGGTGACCACCGATTTGAACGAATCGAGGATCGCGGCCTGGTACGGCTCGTCGGTCAGGTCGACGAAACGCTCTTTCGGGTTGAGCGCATGAAACAGCGAGCCCGCATTGTACCAGAGGAGATCCGTCATATCGCCGGTCGACAGGCGGGTCTTGACGAGGTTGTCGCCGTCGCCGCCGGTGGGGATCAGCTCCACATCGATATTGATATCGGGGTTGGCCGCCTCGAACACCTCGATGAGCTTGTTGGCCGTCGCCACCTCGTTCGGATTGTTGAAATGGCTCAAGGTCAGGTTCACCGTCTGGGCCGAGGCCCATCCGGTTGCGAGACCAGCCAGCGCCGCCGCCAGGACAGCGGCGCGCAGATGAATTGCCGTGCGTGTGTTCACTTCCGTTCCTCCCTCAGGTTCCGCCCATCTCCCGCTGGGCAGTCGGCCAAAAGACCACGGCGCCTCGCTATGCGTCTTGCAGCATTCAGCCGCAAAGCTTGAACGAACCCGCGATTTGAGGCCAACGCGGGGGCTTGTTGCACTGCGCCGGGTGCGGCTAGGCTCGTTGAATGAATCCCGGATCGCCGTTCGCGGCGCATTACACTATCGAGCAATCGACCGTGCAGCTTTCGGCCGGCCGGCCCGTCCGGGCGCAGCGGCTGGAGGTGATCGAGGATGTGCCGCCGCACGACCACGCCTACCACGAGATCTGCATCGTCATCTCGGGCGGCGCCACGCACCGGACCAAAAACGGCCGCGCCCCGTTGGCGCGGGGCGATGTCGTCATCGTGCCACCGGGCGAAGTGCACGCCTTCGAGCGGATCGAGCGAATCGAGGTGATCAACGCCTATTATCTCAGCGAATGGCTGATGGGCGATCTTGGCCTCTTATGGACCGAGCCCGGAGCGGTGCCGCTGTTTCTCTCGACCACGCTGATGCGAGCGCGGATCGTCGACACCGTGCAGATGCGGCTCGATGCCGCCGATTTCGAGCTGATTGCCGCGGAACTCTCGCAGATCGAGGCCGAGGGCAACCGTGCAGCGCCATCGCCGCTATTCCTCCGCTGTGCGCTGCAGAAGGCGGTGGCGACGATGGCGAGAGCCTGGATGCGGCACGACCCGACCTCGGCCACCCTCACCTTCCGGCCCGAGGTGTGGACCGCGATGGAGGCCATCGATCGCGCAGCCGGCTCCGGCACCCCCTATTCGGTGGCCCGTAGCGCCAGGGCGGCCGGGCTCTCGGTCGACCACTTCTCGGCGCTGTTCCGCGCCTCGACCGGTTACGGGCCGACGGATTTCTTCCAGCGGCGGCGCATCCACCGCTCGTGCACGCTGCTGCTCAACCCGCGCCCCAGCATCACCGAGATCGCGGCCGAGCTCGGCTATTCCGACGCCCCGCATTTCTGCCGGCTGTTCAAGCGCTACCAGGGCATGACGCCCTCGGCTTATCGGACGATTTACAATGTGTGAGCCGGGTTCTTCACGTTGTTGGCTACAAGCCGCTCCGCAAACTCGGTGTCATCCCAGCGAAAGCTGGGACCCATTTCACAGCCCGCACCAGGGGAGAGTTGGGTCCCAGCTTTCGCTGGGATGACAGCCGGTGGGGAGGCGATACGGTAGTCTAGCCCACCCATAAGCGGGCACCAGAGGCGCCCTCCGCGAGTGAGGCGTTCCGCTCTAGAGCGCACCAGCCTCCCCCAGAAGCCAATCAACCATGGCGTCCCGCAGCGGGATCGCCTCGGCAGGGTCAAACCGCCGCGGATCGGGACCGAAGATCCCGAACAGCGGGTGCGCGGGGTCGTGTCGCTGCGCCCCCATCTCGTTGCCACCGGGGTCGAGGCTGGGCGCTTCGGCCAGTGCCGGCAGCAGGTCGAGATGCACGCGATCGGGCCACAGCGCACTGAGCAGTGTGGTCTCGAAGCGGGCAGCGTGGTCGGGCGCGAGGGCCAGGCCGGTGGCCATGCTGACCGCCAGCGCCCGAACCCGCATGCGGTCGCCCGAACCCGCCCATTCGGCCTCCAGCCCGCGGATCATCTCGATCTGCTCGCCCGCGAAGTGACCGCTGAGGATCACCACGGCGCCGACCTCGAAAGCCTCAAGACGCCTGAGCGTCTGCCGCAGCAAGGGCCGGATCTCGTCGGCTGCGGCCATGATCGTCCACGGATAGTCGCCATGCCCGCCGCCGGTGCCATAGTAGAGCGGCGGCAGCACCAGCCCCCCGCCGCGCTGCGCCGCCAGCAGGCAGAGCCCATGCGCGGTGAGCCCGTCAAGCCCGACCGGCAGATGCTCGCCGTGCCACTCGTAAGTTCCGAGCGGCAGATAGACGAGCGATCGCTGCGCCAGCGCCGCGCGGATTTCACTCGGCAGCAGCAACTCGAACTGCGCCGTGGCCGGGACCGCGCTCATTGGTAGTAGTTCCGCGGCCAGCTATGGGCGGCCAGTTGCGCCAGCAACTCGTCGGGGAACGGCGCGCCATCGGCATAGGCAATGTTGCTATCCACCTCGGCCGGGCTGTGCATCCCGGGGATGACCGTCGAGACCTCCGGCGCGCTGAGGCTGAAGCGCATGGCGGCCTCGGCCAGGGTCGGGAAATATGGGGCGCAAAGCTGCTTCAGCCGTTCGACCCGCGCCAGCGTTTCAGCGAAGCGGTCGCCACGGAACAGCTGGTGCGGCACCGATCCCGCGCGCCAGCCGGCATAGGTTGCGGCGGTCCAGCTGCCGGTCAGCGAGCCGGAATCGAGCGGCACCCGGGCGATGAAGGCCGGCGGATGATCCGGCGCGGCGGGAAATAGCCGATCCCGCGGCCGCTGCTCGAACAGGTTGAAGATCACCTGCTGCGAACTGACGAGACCGAGGCGCGCCAGGTCGATGCCGTCATCGGGGCGGTAATCGCGCAGCGACACCCCGATCTGGTCGAGCTTGCCCTCGAGCCGCAGCGCATTGAGCGTCTCCAGCCAATCGAGCTCGGTGACGCCGTCCGCCACCCAGCAATGGAGCTGCAGCAGGTCGAGGCGCTCGACCTGCAGACGCCGCAGTGACACTTCGACGGCAGCGCGCAGATGCCAGGCCGGGTAGCGGCCGCGCATCGTCGGGCGCTCCTCATCGGGGCCTGGCCAGACGGTCGGCTGCACCTTGGTCGCCACATAGATCCGGCCCTGCCGCCATTGCCGGACCGCCTCCCCCACCACCGTTTCGGAGCGGCCCTTGCCGTACATCTCGGCCGTGTCGACGAAGTTGATGCCGCGCTCGAAGGCGTGATGCAGCGTCCGGATCGACTCCGCATCGCTCGCCCCGCCCCAGTCGCCGCCGATCTGCCAGGCGCCGAAGCCGATCTCGCTGACCTGCCAGCCGGTGCCGCCGAACGCCCGGTAGCGCATCGCTAGCCGACCCGCGGGAACAGCTCGCTGTCGAGCAGGTCGCCGGCCGCAAGACCCTGTTCGTCGGTGACGATATGCGGCTTGCCATCAAAGCGCGTGCCATCGGGCATATAGATGATGGCGAAAGCTTCGCGCGTGCCGTCGGACTTGTTGGGGCCGGCATAGTGGAAGGTCAGCCCGTTGTGGAAGGTGGCGCTCCCCGCCTTGAGCGGCCGCGGCACCGGCTTCACCGGCCTCAGGTGCGGGGCATAGTCGAACAGGTCCTGCGGATCACTCAGATCGACGGCCGGCTGCGGCCCGAGCGAATGGGTGCCCTCGACGAAGGCCATGCAGCCATTATGCGTCGTCGCATCCTTGAGCGCGATCCAGATCGTCGTCTGGTGCCAGCGGTCGACATGCGGCCAGTACACCGCATCCTGATGCCAGGGCGTGCGGTTGTTGCCCTTCATCGGTTCCTTGAACAGGGCCTGGTCGTGCCAGAGCCGCATAGGGCGTCCCTCAAGGCGCATTGCGATACGACCGAGCGCGGCGGACAGCGTGAACCGGGCAACATCGGGGTGGCGTTGCCAAAGATTCACCTTTTGATTGAAGATCTTCTCATAGGTCGCCTGCGCCCCGGTCCGCGGCCGATCGGGCGCCTCATTGGTCTCTATCGCCACGGCGTTCACCACGGCCCCCCGCATCGCGTCGAGCACCGGCCCGGTGATCACATCATCCAGTTGAATGAACCCGTCCCGGCGATACTGGTCGATCTGCTCCTGGGTGAGCGGGTAGTCGGGAACGCTGAGCGTATCGTGCACCGTGGCCTCCTCGGGTCCGGCTGTTGCCGTGTTGTCTGAGGAGATAGTTGCACTGGGGCCGGATGGTGTCTTGGATCGATCGGAGGTGGGAGTTGAACGAAGCCGGGATGGGGAGGGGCGCGGGGGCGGACTGCACGAGGCTGTCGGAAAATGAACGTTCCACGCAGTTCCTTACATTCGCCGTTAGCCCAATGATCCTGTTGGGTGTCTCCCCGAAGGCATCCATCGCAGTCCTCAAGAACCTAAGGAAACGCCGGCAGCAGCGCGAACTCCCTAGGTTTGGTGGACCGCTAGTGGCCTGATGCTGATGTTCAACTGAGACGCCTTGACCGCCAGCATCACGCTTGGCATACAAGACACGGCCCTACACGCAGGCCGGTGTGCCCGCCACGCAAAGATAAGTCAGCGTCTAATTTGAAAGTGTCACTCCATTGCCTTGAGAGGCATGGCCTGACCATTAGCGGGCACATGGTCGGATCATTCCAAGGTACAGGAAATGACCGAAACGAACGACATTCGTAAACTCAAGACCCTTGCCAAGCGCTACGCGCGCGCCAACCGCATAGCACAACATCAGGCGCTTGACCTGATGGCTGGAAAAATGAGGTTCCCGAGTTGGGTTAGACTCGTGTCTGCCAGCAAGAATGGCTGGCAGCCTGACGGCGAGCAAATGGCCGCCGTTGAAGCTTTTGCCATGGCGCCCCTGCCGGTTGCAGCGATCCTCGAAGGCGATGCCGAGGTCATGCGTCGGCGCCTCGAGTATCTCCAGGCGGCTGAAGACGGCGAGATTAACGGGCACCCATACCGCCTGCAGGAGGTTTTGGGGGACGTCATCGTGGCCGGCGAGGGATGGAGCATCAGGGTTCAGGAGAACCCCAGCGCCGTCCCGGTCGTCGAGACCTATGCCAAGCCCGGGGGGGCTTGCCCCGTCCGTGATCCTGACTTCCTCACGCAAGCACTCGAGCTCGCCAGAGATCGAGCAAAGCAGGTTCGCGCAGGGCTCTCGACCGACTGGCCGCGGCGATCGACCAAACCCGACCTCGACGGCGTGGTGCGACATCCTCTGAGCAAGAGCGAGTCCAACGTGTGGTTCTGCTACCATTGCGATGGCAAGATCACCGGCGCGCAGATCGCGCGGAACCTCTGGCATTGTCCAGGATGCGGTGCATCGCCTCTCGACATTTTCGCGACTGCCAGCTGGGCCGACGACCAGGGCAAGTCGTTTCGGCCGGTGACATCAAGCGGCACCGCGGGTCACGACGCAACGGACGTTGAGATCATCGATAGCCGCCCCAAGCTCGAACTGAGCGCGGAGCATATCGATCTTCTCATTCGCAGCGCCCTGCTTGACGACGCAACCACCGTCAGCGAGCGGCTTGCTGCATTGCATGCCGAGATCAACGTCGATGACGAGAACGGTCTGTGGATCACACTAGAGGTCGATCTGTGGCCGGAAGACAAAGAGCCGGTGGAAGCGCTCGCAGTCGCGGAACTATTGGGGCTAGAGGTCGAACTCGAATGCGCATTGTTCTGCGCGCCTTTTGCTTGGCCGGGTCTGGGCAAGATCGCTTCGAACACGGCCGAGTACGCGACGATGTTGCTGGATGCTCATGAGCAGCACGGCGTGACGAAGAGAAAGGCGAAAGCCTCGTAGTCCTCTGCTCGGTGGGTGCCGAGGGCCGAATGCGTGTCAGCGCCGTCGCCTTCCTGCCGGGATCAAGAGCAGGCTCGTGCTCGTTCACGTCGCTCCCCAGCGGCTCCTGCCCTTGCACCTGCTGGGCTCGTGCGGAAGGAACTGCGGCCTTCGCTGAGAGGTTCCGACTCGTTTGCGCATCGTCGATGCGACCAGACGCGAAGTCACAATTGCCAGGATGATTACTTTAGGGGGTAACATGGCGAAGAACAAAATCGACGAAGGCGCCCGCAAAGCAGCTGCAGCGACTTTGATGAAGGACATGCAGGAGATTGCCGCCCGCATGCGCGAGCTTATTGTCGCGATGCCACCGCACGACCTTCTTGGCTACGTCTATTCGCAGCACACGATGAGAGCGATGTCGAAGCAGGGCATCGCAGACGGAGAGCGTGAGGCAGGGGGGCCGGATGACCTAATCAACCAGAACCAGTTTCTCCTAGAGTATATCCACGCTGTACTCGCCTCCGACCCGGCGCCTGACAAGGTGGAGTTCAGCGAGGAGAAGTGCGCTGAGTTGTTTGAACTCAGCAACAGGCTGATGAGCCAGGCGATGTTTTACGCCATGGCCACCTCGGCCGACACCAAGGACGGCGCCTTCGGGCCGGACACGGCTGATATCGAGTTTCGCGCCAAGTCGAGCTGGGTCTTGCTGCGCGGCCACCGTTATCAGGTCCTGGAAGGCGAGTTCTATCGATATGTCCTTGCCCCGCATGACGCGGTCCTCAGGGAGATCTATGGCGCTGGCGCAGAGGAAGTGGCTGCGGGCTTTCAGGCCATGGCGGACTCGGCGCGCACCGGACAGGCGTTCGCGATCGAAGAAATGATGAAGCAGTTTGACGCTGCGCACGCCTTTGCCAAGGCGAAAGGCAAACCGCTCGCAGACGTCATGGAGGAATGGGTCGTGGAGAACAGGGATCAGTCGCAAGCGGCGGGGCGAGCCATTGACGACATGTTCCGAGGGGGCATCGCCAATGTCAGCCGACACACAGACCTGCCGCCGGACCTACTCGCCGACCTGGCTTATGAACGCGGCGAAGACAAAGAGTTTTTCGCGGAAGGCGAGTATTGTGGGACGCCGTATCGGACCCTGCCCGTCCGCAAGAAGCCGCTGATCAAGCTGGAGGCGGATTATTTCGCGGTCGATCGGTGCTTCATCCGCGACGCTGGCTATCGCGCGCTCCTCTTCAACCTCCTGCAGCGTAAACCAGCCTACAAGGCAGAGTTCAACGAGCGCCAGAAGGTGATGAGCGAAGCCGCCTTCGCCGACATTCTTAGTGCGCAGTTGCCCGACGCCAAGGTGTTCCAGGAAGTCTACTACAAGGACCCGGTGAGCAAGCAATGGTCGGAAAACGACACGCTCATTCTGATTGATGACGTCCTTTACCTCGTTGAGGCGAAGGCAGGAGCCGCGGCAACCATTGCGTCACCAGCCTCGGATTTTGGGCGTCATGCTCAGTCGGTGCAGGACCTGGTCATCAAGGCCTACAAGCAGTGTGAGCGCTTCTTCAACTACCTGAACAGCGCCGACGAAGTGCCCCTCTATCATCTGGTCGACGGCAAGTACGTGGAATGCACGCGGGTGCGCCGTGCCGACTACCGCGTCATGCTGCCCATCGGGCTCACGGTTGAATCGTTCTCGCCGCTCTCGGCGTTCTGCAAGGAACTGCCCGAGATCGTGCCGCTGCTTGGCGGTCACGCCTTCATTTCCCTCGCTATCGACGACCTGTTCGTCCTCAGGCGTTTCGTGCCGACACCCGGTGAATTCGCCCACTACATGGAAGTGCGACAGGCCGTGGCTGGCTTGCGTCGGGCCCACCTGTTCGACGAGCTAGATCACCTGGGCGCATACTTGAAGAAGAATCGCTTCGACATCGACCTAGCTGACCAGTTGAAGAAAGGTGCCAACTTGGTTGTCTGGGACGGGATGAGCTTGGACGTCGATCGGAGCTTCGAGAGTGAGACGTGGGAGACCGGTCCCCGTCCGACGCAGGACTATCCAGAAGAGATGCTGAAACTCTTCGGAGCCCTCGATGCCACCAGCAAACCCGGTTGGCTCAGGGTAGACAGCTCCTTGCGAGACTTGGATGGCGAGGGGCGCAAAGAGTTTGCGGATATGCTCGCAGAGCTTCGCAGGTCGCTGAGCCGGCACAACGGTCGATGCTTCATTTACGGTCAGGAAACTCCGTTCTTTATCTGGCTTCACCGCTCGGGTGGCACCATCGACTGGCAGAAGGTGAACGACAAGGCGAGTGCGGCGGCCTTGGTAAGGCCTGACCAGACGATGACCGGGTTGATGATCGAAGCGACTGCCGGCGGGACCTACAAGGCGGCTTCGACCTTCACCGTCACTCCACCCTCGGACCGCACGGACGCCAACGCACACATCTATGAAGACGCCGAACGGATGAAGCAGCGCGCCAACAACAACCCGGGACAGCCACAGAAACCTGCAGCGCAGAGACCATCACCCGCCCTCGGCGTCGCCAGAGTCGGTCGAAACGACCCATGCCCCTGCAGGAGCGGACTGAAGTACAAGAAGTGCCACGGTAGGTAACGAGACGGCACTGCCTGAGCGCCTTACGCAGTACTGCTAGTACTTCCGAACTTCGTCCGGTGCTCACTGTCTAGTATCGACAACGGGCCGCGCAACGTCGTGCAAGAGCGCTTCGATGCCACTGCCTAGCTGGCCGAGAGCCTGGAGTGGAAATGATCGCCATAGGGATATGAGTCCCGACGCGCGGCTGATGGCCGTAGCCTCGCCTAGCTACCTGTTAGCACACCCGGCGCCCCAAACCCCTCAGGATCGATCCAACACAGCCGCGTGTCCGAATTGGGCGCAATGCGGCCGCTGGCCAAAGTCCGCATTGGCTCAAAGGGGCCATTGGCTGGGAGATGGCCTTGAGAGGCTAAGCCGCCCCATTTCGGACGATCACGATGCCCATCGCCGTTCCGAAGAGCAGCAGGGGTCAATCGCGCTTGCGAAGTGAAGAAAACATCGCACCTAGATCGGCGTCCGACAAACGCGGCGATAGTCGACCGCCGCCCCCAGAACTGGTGGGTGCAGGAGCGGCACCGCTCCGCTCGTCCTGTTTCGCTCGCTGCTCTTCCAGCCAGGCGAAATGCTCGAGCCGCTCCTCGAATTCGCGCCGCTTGAGGTAGACGTGTGCACTCGAACTATAGGTCTCGATCAACGCCATCTGCTCTACCCGTTCGTGGATCTCTTGTTCCGGATCGGTGCCTCTGGAAATGGTGTCGAGGTCATAAGCATCTACCGATTCATTGGCAGCCTGGTTGAACGCACGGACAAAGCCAGACGGCATGGCAATGTCGGCCTCGCTCAGGTTCTTGGCCATTTCCGAAAGGTCTTCGAGCTCAAGGACGTAGCCTCGATCCTCCTCGAGATAGGCCAGCAACTTGCGTCGCATGAGCCGGCCGAAGGCGCGGGCATGCGGCAGCCCGGCATACCTTCCCTCGAGAAGGTCGCCGATCAGGACAGGGAGCCCGGCCTCGGTGACCGAGTAGACTTCATCCGACCCACTGCCGCGCATCGTGGCGCAGATCTCGTGTGCGCCGGTCAGCAACACCATCGGGCCGATCGCCTCGACAAGCTTGTGGAGGGGCAGGCTCCCTTCGATGCCGCCGACAACGCATCTATCCAGGACGATCCGGGCCACTACAGGTCCGGCCGGGGTCGTCTCACGCACCGTATTCCAGACCCCAATGACCGTATCCCAACGGGGCGCGGCGGCGGCGATGGCGCGGACAACATTGGGGTCCATGGCTTCGCGCGAAAGGAAGTCGGCTACCGACGGGTTGATGAAGGCGAGCCGGTCGCGATCGATAGCGACGAAGGAGGATTTCAATTCGCGCAGCGTGTCTTCGAACATGACCGCGCGCAGACCTTCGGCGGACACTACGCCGAAGCATATCAGGGCTTTCTCGAAGAACGGACGCAGCTTTGCGATCGAGACGGCAGCATCGCTCCAGCCGATCGGCTCGGCAAAGAAGGCACAATAGAGCAGAATCCGCGCCGCTTCGGAAATGTGCTGGCGAAACGGCTTCTGCCAGATCTCGTCGGGACGGTCGAGATTGGCGAGGAAGTGGCCCGGATAGGCTTCCGGCGCGATGCCCTGCTGCCCGATCCCTTCGGTCATCGCTTCGATCACGCGCGGCATATAGTTGGGATGGTCGACGATTTTTGCAACCGTTGCGCCGTCCAGCAGCGCCTCGACGGCACGCTGGTCGATATCGGCATGATAGAGATGGTTGTAGAGGATGCGGGCCTTGAGCTCGCGGGTATAGTGCGCCAGGTCCAGCACGATCTCGGACAGCTTGACCCTGCGATCGTCGAGCGCCTCGGAGACGGTTAATGCACCGTGCCAGATATAAGCGCGCGTCGTTAGTACGAACCGCTTGTTGGGGTTCTTGCGCACCATGTTCATGAAGCCGACGATTCGGTTGTCTTGAGCGGCCAGCCTGGCTTGGTCGAGCCGGATCTTGCCCAAAAAATCGTCGAAGACGAACAGTTGCTTCGTGTCGTTATCGAGGCTTCGGGCACGGTGCCCGTCATCGATCGAGCCAATCGCCACCAGCTGGTAGCCCGCTTCGATGTGATCAGCGGCGATGATCTTGGACAAGGTCGTTTTGCCGACGCCGGGTGGGCCGGAGATGATCAGGTTATGGCTGGCATCCAGGATCCGATTGGAAGCCGCCAAGCTCGGATTGGCGACATAGATCTTGAGGATGCGATCGATATCGGCGGTATAGTCGGTGGTCTGAGCGGTGATGTCATGGGTGAGCACGTGCTGCAGCACCGCCGCGCTCGAAAGCCAGAGCTTAATGTTGTTTCGTTCGACCTTGGGGTGATCGGTCAGCATGCCGTTGAGTTCGGTGCGCCCCCTTATGCGTGATGCCGTTACCGAGGAGTGAGCGAGCAGCCCGACCAGGGTATCCTTCCGATCGGGGGTCAGCGGCTGGGACGTCAGAAAGTAGTATTCGGTCGGGTTCAAGGCCGCGATCTTGACAGCTTCCCTTTTGGCGGCAGTTTGCAAGTCGTCCCAAGTGCTGCCTTTGTAGTGCTTTGCCTGGAGAATAATGTCGCCATCAGCCCGCGAATGCCGGCCATCGATACCGCGGTCGGTTCCCTCGGAGAACCGCTCGAACAGCAAGCCGGTCTCGGAACCGAGCAGGTCGATGCAAAGCCCTTCGAACTCGATCGGGGACAAATTGCCGAAATCGTAGCGGTCGGCCATGGGCGCGAAACACTCCTCAGGCGTCGATGTTGACAGACCGGGCAAAGCACAAAATCAAGTTGGGACCTCGCCAGAAATTTTCGGAGCGGGTTCGCGAACTGTGGGCGAACCACCGATGATGGGGCCACGGTTGCATTTTTTCGGTTCCCCGTTTCGGCCTGAGCGACGGAAGAAGGTCTGGGTCATTGGTCTTCTTCTCTAAGCGGAAGTGCCCGGTGCTGCTGCTGCTCCCATGTTTCTATCAGGAAGAGCGCCAAGGAGCTTGCTGCTGTGATTGCCAGCCTCGCAATGCGTGCGTCGATGCGCTTGAAACCACGTTCGCGACCATGAGCATCGCCAGCATGTGTTCGCAAAGCGCCGATACCCTTAGCCACTGATGTTAGGCCTCCCAGTACCTGCCGAACATCCTGCTCGATCTCTGTCGGCAGATCACTTCGCCCTGGGGATAAGTTCAGTGACTCCTGCACCGCACGTATAAGCCCATCAATGTCTTTCTTGGGCGGAAGCGGAAGGTGCCGCTCTATCAGGATGGAACGGCAAACCGACTCGAGCAGAGAACAGGCTGCGGTGACGGCATCCTCGGCATCGGCCGACGTGTTTGCCAATGCCCTTGCGATGTCGAGTTCAACCGTATCAAAGTCGAGAACCCGCACTTTGGCCGCAAAAGCCGTAACAACGGACCCGGCTGCGTCGCGCGGCACCAAGTGAGCTTTTCCATTCACGACGGTAATCGCTAATTTGTCGGCCTCGAGCACACGGTTGAGGTGACTGACAACTGCATGGCCCTTCGTTTCGTCAACCAAGTAATCGCGCGGGTCTGCGACACGCTCGAGCGCATTCTTCAGCAGATCGTCACCATTCCATTGGCTGGCCGCTAGACGTAGAGCATCGGTCGTTGCACCAACGCGGCCGCCTTGCCCGATGCGCATGTCGATGCCGCAGTCCAAAAATAGCTGCTCGATCTTCGGCCCTGAACGATAGATGCCGATCGGTGGTGTCGTGTCGTTGCCGCCGCCGCCCGTGATAGTGTCTACTAGAGCCTTTATGACGAATGGCGAGAACGACAATCACCATGCCCCCAATTGTTTGATAAGGCACGTTATCACACGGCGTCGGAGCGTGAAGTTGAGGCGATGGCGACTTGTTGGCGGTTGCGTACGCGCCTTGTCAATGACCGCTTGTGACGCCAAGCGGACGTTCTGGCCGCATGTGCTCCAGCCATGAAGCGCCATCTATCGGCGCCGCCAAGGAATTAGTCATCCATCATTGAGGAAATGGTGCTGCAAGAGAGGATTGAACTCTCGACCTCTCCCTTACCAAGGGAGTGCTCTACCACTGAGCTACTGCAGCGAACGCATGGGCGTGGGGCGAGGCCCCCGGCGGCGTGGGGCGGTTACTGCCACAGGGCTTTGGCTGGTGCAAGCGCAAAAAGCTTGCAAACGGGCTACAGCAGCGAACGTGGCTTTGCTGCTAGGGTGGCGCGTGAAATCGAGTGACGTGAAGGCAAGGCTGGACGTGGCTGACGACGCGGCGAAGCGCGAGCAAAGATTGGCCGCAAAGCTTCGGGAGAACCTGAAGCGGCGGAAGGAACAGGCGCGGGCCCGGGCGGCGGGCACCGGCAAATCTCCACCCGAGACGGAAGCGAACGACACGGCCGATGGGGCCGCGTTGAAGCCGCTTGGTGACTCGGATAGCTAAGAGCGCTTTCAGGAAAAGTTGCAGACTTTTCCGGTTCGAAAGCGCGACAAATAGGGATTTGGAGCATTTCGCCGTTTCACGGAAACGGTGAGGTGCTCCAAGCAAGGGGCAGAACGCTCCGCAGTCGGGAAGACAACATGGATCGCATTCGTCTGGTGGGTGGCAATGAGCTCAGGGGCGAGATCCCCATCTCGGGCGCCAAGAACGCGGCGCTGCCGCTGATGATCGCGTCGCTGCTGACCAAAGACCCGCTGGTGCTGGAGAACGTGCCGCGGCTGGCGGACGTCAACCAGCTGGAAAAGATCCTCGAGAATCATGGCGTCGATATCGCCGTGCACGGCCGCAAGGCACCGACGCTGGAGGGCCAGCGGATGACGCTGCAGGCCGCCGAGATCGTCGACACCACGGCGCCGTACGAGCTGGTTTCGACGATGCGCGCGAGCTTCTGGGTGATCGGGCCGCTCTTGGCGCGGGCGCATGAGGCGCGGGTGTCGCTGCCGGGCGGCTGCGCCATCGGCACGCGGCCGGTGGACCTGTTCCTCGCGGGGTTGAAGGAACTGGGCGCCGAGATCGAGATCGACGAGGGCTATGTGGTGGCGCGCGCCCCTAAGGGCGGCTTGCGCGGCGCCCGCGTGGTGTTCCCCAAGGTGACGGTGGGCGCGACGCACGTGCTGCTGATGGCGGCGACGCTCGCCAAGGGCACCACGGTGCTCGAGAACGCCGCGATGGAGCCCGAGATCAGCGATGTCGCCGAGTGCCTGGTGAAAATGGGCGCGAAGATTTCCGGCATCGGCACGCGCACGCTGACCATCGAGGGCGTCGACGAGCTGCACGGGGCGACCCATGCCGTGGTGGCGGACCGGATCGAGACCGGCACCTATGCCATGGCGGCGGCGATGACCGGTGGCGACGTGCTGCTGAAGCACGCGCGGGCCGAGCACCTGCAGGCGGCGCTCGATACGCTTGCTAATGCCGGCGTCGAGATCAGCTCGGAGGCCGGCGGCATTCGCGTCAGGCGCAACGGCAACGGCATCCAGGCGGTGCATGCCGAGACGCAGCCGTTCCCGGGTTTCCCGACGGACCTGCAGGCGCAGTTCATGGCGTTGATGACCATGGCCAACGGCACGTCGCAGATCCGCGAGACGATCTTTGAGAACCGCTACATGCATGTGGCCGAGCTCGCCCGCTTCGGCGCCGATATCAAGGTCGATGGCCAGGTGGCGACGGTGACCGGCGTGCCGCAGCTCAAAGGCGCGCAGGTGATGGCGACCGACCTTCGCGCCTCGGTGTCGCTGGTGATCGCCGGGCTCGCGGCGCGCGGCGAGACGGTGGTCAACCGCATCTACCACCTCGACCGCGGTTTCGAGCGGCTCGAGGACAAGCTGAACGCGGTTGGCGCGGAGATCGAGCGGGTTACGGGGTGATGTAGCAGACTCGCGTCGGGGGGGCGGCCGAGGCCCCGTGCCCTCCGCGACCCCCTCTCTTGCAAAATCTAAGGCTTAGCCAAGCGGCTAAACCTAGGATTCTGCTTTCTCCCCCGCCAAGGGGGAGAGCCCCGACTGATGCTCCCGTGCCGATTGAGGCCACCGATCATCTCCCCCTTGGCGGGGGAGAAAGCGAAAACTTGGGATTAGCGCAGCTAAGTCCTTAGTTTTCGCAAGAGAGGGGGTCGCGGGAGCCACCCGGCCTCTGCAGTGACCTTTATCGGGCGGTTCCTCCGCATGCCGCATTGCCCCCTCGGCGCTTAGCTTGTAGATCGTCTGTCGGGCCCCCACTTGCTGGTCAATTCCACCGTTTCCGGACCCCCAACACATGACCGATCTCAAGCTTCTGGCGCTTGATAGCGAAGACCTCGACGTGATTTCGGCGACCACGCAGGACGCTATCGTGCGCGTCGGCGATATGGGTTACGCCAAGGCCGACCAGCGCTTTGCGCTGCTGATGAACCGCTATGCCTGGGAGGATGGCGGCGACGCCAAGGCGGGGGTGCGGAAGCGCGCGGCGCTGCATTTCGACCGGGTGACCGGGGTGAAGGTCGCGGGCATCGACACCAATTCGCTCGAGGGCGCGCTGGAACTGCTGACCATTCGTTTCACCGAAAACGAAGCGCCGAGCGGCTGGGTCGACCTGGCCTTTGCCGGCGGCGGCACGGTGCGGCTGGAAGTCGAAGTGCTGGAAGCGCGGCTGCAGGACCTGGGCGCCGCCTGGGCCGCCAAGGTCAAGCCCGAGCACGTCGACTAATGCCAGTTATTCTGGACAGCCGGGATGCCGGCTTTGCCGAGGCGTTTGAAACGCTGCTGAATTCGAAGCGCGAAGCTTCCGAGGAAGTGGGCAATGCGGTTGCCGCCATCCTCGCCGACGTGAAGGCGCGCGGCGACGAAGCCGTGATCGAATATACCGAGCGGTTCGACAAGCCGGCGCAGGCCGCGTGGGCGCTGCGGGTGACCGACGAAGAAATCGCCGAAGCCAGCGCGCGCACCTCTGCCGAGGTGTTGTCGGCGCTGACGGTGGCGCATGAGCGCATCCGCGCGCACCACGAAAAGCAGAAGCCGCTGGACCACGTCTATCAGGATCACCTCGGGGTGACGCTGGGGACGATCTGGACGCCGGTGGAAGCGGTTGGCATCTACGTGCCGGGCGGCACGGCCGCCTATCCTTCGTCGGTGCTGATGAACGCGGTACCGGCCAAGGTTGCCGGCGCCAGCCGCATCGCCATGGTGGTGCCGATGCCGGGCGGCGAGGCGAATGATGCGGTGCTGGCGGCGGCGAAGATCGCCGGGGTCACCGAGATCTACCGGATCGGCGGCGCGCAGGCGATCGGCGCCTTGGCCTATGGCACGGCGACCATCGCGCCGGTTTCGAAGATCGTCGGGCCGGGCAATGCCTATGTGGCGGCGGCCAAGCGCCAGGTGTTCGGCACGGTCGGCATCGACATGATCGCCGGGCCGTCGGAAGTGCTGGTCATCGCCGATTCTTCGGCCAACCCGGCCTGGGTGGCGGCGGACCTGTTGGCGCAGGCCGAGCATGGCGGCGGGGCGCAATCGATCCTCATCACCACCGACCCCAGGCTCGCCGATGTGGTCGAAGACGAGGTGTGGCGGCAGATCGAACTGCTGCCGCGGGCCGAGATCACCCGCGCCGGCTGGAAAGAGTTCGGCGCCATCATCACCGTCGCTTCGATGGCGGAAGCGGTGGAGCTCGCCAACCGCATCGCGTCCGAGCACGTCGAACTGGCGATCGAGGATCCGCAGGCGCTGCTCCCCAAAATCCGCAATGCTGGTGCCATTTTTCTCGGGCATCACACGCCCGAGGCGATCGGCGATTATGTCGGCGGTTCGAACCATGTGCTGCCGACTGCCCGCTCGGCGCGCTATGCGTCCGGCCTGGGGGTGCTCGATTTCATGAAACGGACCTCGGTACTCGGGTGCGATCCGGCCTCGCTGGCGGAACTGGCGCCGGCCGCCCGGACGCTGGCGACCACCGAGGGGCTCGGGGCGCATGAGCGCTCGATTGCGATAAGGCTCAATCGGTAGATGGCGCTGACGCCGCGACAGTTCGATCCCAAGACCGATCGCATCGTCGCCGTGACGCTCGACCCTAACACCATTACCTCGGTCGACCCCGACGAGGTGCATGAGTGGCGCATCGCCATCTACGACCTGGTCGAAGAGAACGTCTTCGCCCCGGCGCGGGTGAAGGCGACCGGGCCCTATGCGCTGCACGTCTCGATCGTCTCCAACTACATCGTGCTCGATGTGCGCAACCCCGACACCTATGAGCCGATCGCCGCGCATTATCTGTCGCTGACGCCGTTCCGGCGGCTGATCCGCGATTACTTCCGCATCCGCGAGAGCTATTACGACGCGATCAAGACCGGCTCGACCTACCAGATCGAAACCGTCGACATGGCGCGGCGGGGGCTGCACAACGAGGCAGCGGAGCTGTTGCGTACCCGGCTCGACAACAAGCTGGAAATGGACCTCAACACCGCGAGACGGCTGTTCACGCTGATCTGCGCGGTGCAGCCGTTCGCGAGCCGGATCGACGAGCGCGAGTCGACCCTGCCGACAGTGCTGTTCGTCTGCTCGATGAACTCGGTGCGTTCGCCGATGGCCGCGGCGCTGGCCCGGCGGTTCTTCCCGGGGCGGCTGATCGTCCGCTCGGCCGGGGTGCGCTCGGGCAAGGCCGATGGGTTCGTGCACGAGGTGATGGAAGAGATCGGCATCGATATGAGCGTGCATACCCCGCACACCATGGACGAGCTGGTGGCCAACCATTTCGACTTGGTGATCACGCTCTCGAACGATGCGCCCGAGGCGGTGGAGCGGCGCGGCCTCGAAATGGGGGCGCTCGAGCACTGGCCGATGCCCGACCCCACCGAGACCGAGGGCAACCGCGAAGCGGTGCTCAGCGCCTATCGCACCTTGCGCGATACGCTGCAGCAGCGGGTGCGCGAGCGGCTCGACAAGCTGGTAGCAGCACCGGCGAAGGTGGGGTGAGCGGGGCTGAGAGAGACGGCCCCCTTCCGGCCTCCCCCATAAAGGGGGAGGTGAAGGGTCGCGGCTCTGTCTAGGATCGTGCCAAACACACCGGCGAGGCACCTCCCCCTTTATGGGGGAGGATAGGAGGGGGCCGTCTGCTTCAGCATGGCAAACGTCACCCACTTCTCAAATCGCACCTCATTCCCCATATCAACGGGGCATCCCCACCTGCGGGTGGTTCACAAACCGGGCGACATCCAGTATAGGTGGCGCCCAATTCAAGCCCCCGACATTGCCAGTAACGTGTTTCGCGGGGCCGTCTCAGGAGAGAGAATGGCTAAGGAAGAAGTGCTCGAATTTCCGGGCGTGATCACGGAACTGCTGCCGAATGCGACTTTTCGCGTGAAGCTGGAGAATGAGCACGAGATCATCGCCCATACGGCGGGCCGGCTGCGCAAGAACCGCATCCGTGTGCTGGCGGGCGACAAGGTGCTGGTCGAAATGACCCCCTACGACCTGACCAAGGGCCGGATCAACTACCGCTTCAGGTAAGATTCGGAAGTGCGGCGGGTGACACTGCCGCGCTGCAGATGGAGACAGTATGGCTAAGGAAGAAGTGCTCGAATTTCCGGGAGTGGTCACCGAACTGCTGCCCAACGCAACGTTTCGGGTGAAACTGGAAAACGAGCACGAGATCATCGCCCATACTGCCGGCCGCATGCGCAAGAATCGCATCCGCGTGTTGGCGGGCGACAAGGTGTTGTGCGAAATGACACCTTACGATCTGACCAAGGGTCGGATCACCTACCGCTTCAAATAGGGCACCCAATGGCCAGCCGTCCCGAGCTCATCCTCGCGTCCGCCTCGCCGCGGCGCCTGGCGCTGTTGAACCAGATCGGCATCGAGCCGGAGCATCTGGTGCCGGCGCATATCGACGAGACGCCGGAAAAGGGCGAGCTGCCGCGCAAGCTCGCGCAGCGCCTCGCCGACCAGAAGGCGATCACCGCCCAGCACAAGGCCAAGAGCACCGGCATCGCGGGCAACGCGCTGGTGCTGGCCGCCGACACCGTGGTGGCCGTCGGGCGGCGGATTCTGCCCAAGGCCGAGACGATGGAAGAAGCGTCGGAGTGCCTGCGTGTCCTCTCGGGCCGCTCGCACCGGGTGTTCACCGCCGTCACCATGCTGACGCCGTCCGGCCAGATGCGCAAACGCCTGGTCGAAACCCGCATCCGCTTCAAGCGGCTGTCGGCACGCGAGATCGAAAGCTACCTCGCCAGCGCCGAGTGGCGCGACAAGGCCGGCGGCTACGCCATCCAGGGCATTGCCGGGGCGTTCGTCTTGAAGCTGCAGGGCTCCTACTCGGCCGTGGTCGGGCTGCCGCTCAACGAGACGGTGGGCCTGTTGGCGGGCGAAGGCTACCCGGTGCACTTCAACTGGCTGAACCAGTCGAACCTCTCGGCAGTCTGATGTCTGCGGAGATCATCAAGCTGAAGCCGACCCGGCCCTGCCCGATCTGCGGCAAGCCGTCGAGCCAGCAGCACCATCCGTTCTGCTCGGGCCGTTGCCAGGACATCGACCTCAATCGCTGGCTCAGCGGGAGCTATGTGATCCCGGCTGAGCCGGTGGAGGTGGATGAGGAGGATGGGGTTCTCAAGGTCGATGAGGCGGAGGACGAGGAGTAGGCTGCTCGTTCCGGTCTTGCTGAAATATCGCGATCCCCTCTCTTGCGATTTCTAGGACTTAGCAAACGCTAAGCCCAAGAAATCGCTTTCTCCCCCGCAAGGGGGGAGATGCCCGACTGATGATCCGGCCCCTGTGGTGGGCACTGATCTTCTCCCCCTTGGCGGGGGAGAATGGAATTTCTTGGGCTTAGCTTCTTGGCTAAGCCTTAGAAATTCCAAGAGAGGGGGTCAGCGGTCTCTCAGGATGATCCGCAGTCTCTCGTACACCCCGTCGAGATTCTCCAGCACGTCGTTGTTCCAGACCCGCAGCGTGCGAAAGCCTGCCGCGCGAAAATGCTCGTCGCGCAGCAAATCCGCAGCAGAGCCGCTGTGCTGGCCGCCATCGAGTTCGATGATCAGCTTCGCCTCGAAGCAGACGAAATCGAGGATGTAGCCGTCGAGCGGGACCTGGCGCTTGAACTTGAGGCCGTCGAGTTGCCCGGCGCGGAGCACGGACCAGAGCTTGCGTTCGGCGTCGGTACTGTCGGTGCGGAGAGATTTGGCGAAGGCGCGGTGGGTACCAGGCACGTCCTTGCGCATGCTTCACGCCCCCCTCTCTGGCGATTTCTAAGGCTTAGCCAAACGGCTAAACCTAAGAAATCGCTTTCTCCCCCGCCAAGGGGGAGATGCCTGACTGACGATCCGGCGTCTGCCGCCTCCGCCCCTCACGGCATCAACTGCCCGCCGTTCACATCGATGATCTGACCGGTGATGTAACCGGACATCGAATCGGAAGCCAAAAACACGTACGCCCCGACGCAATCTTCGGCCGTGCCCAGCCGCTGCATCGGGATTTGCGCTGCGGCGCTGTCCATTACCGATTGCGGGGTCTTGTCGTGGAACGGGGTGATGATGAAGCCCGGGGCGACGACATTGACGCGGATGTGGTCGGGAGCGAACTCGCGGGCGGCATTGCGGCTGATCGAATGCACCGCGGCCTTGGCCGAAGCGTAGACGGCTGAGCCACCAAAGCCGCCGAAACGGCCGGCGACCGAGCCGGTATTGATGATCGAACCGCCGCCGGCGGCCTTCAGGTGCGGATAGGCTGCCTTGGTGACGGCGAGCACCGAGCGGACATTGAGATCGTAGACCCGCTCGTAGGTCGCATCGTCGAAACCGGCGTTGGTGACGCGATCGAGAATCGCGCCGGCATTGTTGATCAGGATGTCGAGGCCACCGAGCCCGGCCACCGCATCGGCGACGATTCGGGCGGCCGAGGCCGAGTTGCTCACATCGCCGAGCACCACCACCGCCTTGCCGCCCGCGGCGCGAATTTCGGCGGCGACGGCTTCGGCGGCTTCGGCATTCTTGTTGCCATGCACCGCCACGGCGGCGCCCAGACGCGCCAGTTCTTTGGCGACAGCGGCTCCGATGCCGGTGGACGACCCGGTGACGAGGGCGCGCTTGCCCCTGATATCCTCAAGCATGGTGGCTCCTCATAATGAATCGGCGGCAGACTAGCCGTGCGGCCGGCGGCAAGCCACCGGAATGGTGCAGGAACGATACCCGGGACCGAGCTTCGGCGCCCGGTTTCCAAGGCGGATTTTCCACATTGAGGAAGATGGCAAAACCCGCTTGCGCACCCCGATAATGCCCCCTATAAACCGCCCGACTTAGCGCCCTCGGGCGCCACGGTTGCCCGGGTAGCTCAGTTGGTAGAGCAGCGGATTGAAAATCCGCGTGTCACTGGTTCGATTCCGGTCCCGGGCACCACTTTTCTCCCCTTACATTCCAAGATGTTGCGCGACGGAGCGGAGCGGGTTTCTGCCTCCCTATGTTGCGACCAGAACCCGCGCATTTCTTGGCCCTTCCCCTGGCTCGCGGCAAGTCATGCGACATGAGTGGCGGGCTAAGTAGTGGACTAGATCCTGTGGTCCGCCAGCTTCAGACCTCCATCCACTCATTCGATCGTGGGACGTGCCGTTCCTGATGGCCAACACCGCGCTCCCACATGAGCTTACCGATGCTAGGTGCGAGCGTCGGGCCATGGGTGTGTGATGTGATATCTTTGTGATATTGATGTTGACGACCGGTGATATTCTTGGGGTATATATCACATGAAGACGATCATCTACACCAACAGCGCCGCCAAGGATCTCGAGGCTCTCGCCGCCGATGCGCGGGCTCAGGTCGAAGCCGGGCTCGATGCCTACGCCATGACCGGCCGCGGCGACGTGAAGGCCCTCTCGGGTCAGCCGGGCTACCGGCTCCGGGTCGGCCGGTACCGGGTGGTGTTCGATGAGGATCAGACCACGGTGCTCGCCATCTATATCGGTAAGCGCGAGACGACGACTTACCGGCGGACTTGAGCCCCGCCGGGAATACGCCCAAGGAGAGCAGAGCCATGACGACCCCCATCCATCTACAGACCTTCACCGCGCCCGGCGGTGAGGAAATGGTTATTCTCACCCGGGCCGAATACGACGCCCTCGTCGACCTCGCGTCCGACGCCGAGGAAGATGCAGCCGACGCCGCGATCTATGTCGAGCGCAAGGCAGCGCTTGAGCGCGGCGACGACAGCATTCTCCCCGTCGAGGTGGGCGTCGAGATCGGCCGCGGCGCCAGCCGCCTCAAGGCGATCCGCAAATGGAGAGGAAAGAGCCAAGTGGAGATCGCCGAGGCGGTGGGTATCGCCCAGAGTTATCTTTCCTCGCTGGAGACGGGCACTCGCGCAATGACCGACGACCTCGTCGACCGGTTCGCGGCTGCCCTCGATGTGCCGAAAGAGTGGGTTGCTGCCTAGACGTCCAGGAGGGGCCGGGGTGCTTCGCTATCGGATCAATCTGCTCGAGGATGGCTCCGTCGTGACCGAGGATGGCGAGTACATTGGCGCATGGGGCACAGATGAGAACGACCATCCCAGCTTCTACCCGGACGGTAACATCGAGGCACCTTTGTTTGACGTGAGCATTCCGGCGCTATGCAGGCGAATTGAGGAGTGGCTCGACGCGCGAGCGAATAAGTGACGGTAGCCAAAAGCTGCCGGAGGCGGACTGGTGAGCGCCGATGCGTTTCGCCGCATCGAAATCCAGCCTCGCGACATTGACGCAACATAGCCACCAAGACCTCCCCAGAGGATTGAAAATCCGCGTGTCACTGGTTCGATTCCGGTCCCGGGCACCACTTCCCTTCAAAGACAGCGTCGGCCTTTCTACGCCGAGCCCACCGCTCGGCGTGGCGAGATGGCGTAGCGCGTTGCCGCCTTGCCGTTCCAGGCGAGGCAGCGCCTGCCCGTTGCTGCGCCAGTAACGAGTCGTAGGGCCACAGGTCCCGACGGATCGGTTACGGCAACCTCGCCATCCGGCAGGTCGACGACGATCTCGCCGTCGCGCCCGGCCAGGATGGCTGCCGACATCAGCCTGCCCTCCTGCCACGCGACGCTCGCCTGGTGCCCGCCGCGACAGCGGATGTTGGTGATGGCGCCGCCCGTCCAACTCGGCGGCAGCGTCTTCATCAGGCTGATGGCGCCTTCGTGGCTTTGCACCACCAGTTCGGTAAGCCCGGCCACGGCGCCGAAATTGCCGTCGATCTGGAACACGTTGCCCTCCGGCCAGCCGTCATGCGGGTGGAGGACGAGCAGAGCGCGCGAGGTCAACTGGTCCAAGAGCCCGCGGATCGAGCGCTCGGCCAGCTGGCGATCCCGCAGCCGTGCGGCGAGGCAGAGCACCCAGGCCTGGCTCCAGCCCGTATAGCCGGTGCCATTGTCGAGGCGGAGGGCCAGGGCGCGACGCACCGCTTCGAACGTCTCGGGCGTGCCGGTCTCGGTGATGCGGATGCCGGGATAGAGGCCGTAGAGGTGGGAGAGGTGGCGATGCCCCAGCTCGGCCGGGGTCTTGTCGTCGTCCCACTCCAGCAGGTTGCCACCCGCGCCGATGCATGGGAGGCGAAGCCGGGGCAGCGCCGTGCGGGCCCGCGCCGCGAGCGGATCGGCAGGGTCGGCGAGCGCGACGAAATTCTCGAGGGTTTCGCGGATTAGTTCCTGGTCCATCGCCGTGCCCGCGGTGATGGCGACGTTGACGCCCTCGACGACGAAGCTGTGCTCAGGCGAGGTCGAGGGGCTGGCGACCAGCGCGCCCTCGGCATCCTCGACCAGCATGTCGAGGGCAAACTCGGTCGCGGCGCGAAACACCGGCAGTGCCGTCTCCGCCGCGAATCCCTCGGCCGCACTGCCGTGGTCGAGGTGATGCTGCAGGTGCGCAGCCATCCAGTAGAGGCCGGCCGGCCAGTTCGACCATTGCGGGATGCCGGGCACCGGCGCGGTGAAGCGCCAGAGATCGGCATTGTGGTGGGCGGTCGCCCCGGCCGCACCATAGTAGCGCCGGGCGGTGACGGCGCCGGCTTCGGCCAGTTCGCCAGTGAGCTTGAACATCGGGGTGTGCAGGTCAGCCAGACCGCTGGCCTCGGCCGGCCAGTAGTTCATCTGGGTGTTGATGTTGATGGTGTAGTTGCTCGACCATGCCGGGCGCACATCGACATTCCAGATGCCCTGCAGGTTCGAGGCTTCGGTCCCTTCGCGCGAACTCGCGATCAGCAGGTAGCGACCGAAATGAAACAGCAGCTCGGCCCGCTCGGCTGCGGGACCGGAGGCGCTGAGGTCGAGGTCGACGCGATCGAAATAGCGCCGATAATCGTCGCGGTGACGCTGCCGGAGCTCGCTTGTACCGATATCGAGGGCCGCTGCGACACGTGCCTGGGCCTCCAGCACCAGGGCGACGAAATCGGCGCTGGGGCGCTGATCGTGGCCGCGATAGCCCGAAGCGGCGGAGGCGATGAGGCGGAGACCACCGGTTTCGCGGTCGCGCTCGACTGCGGCGACGACGGCATAGCCCATGCCGGCCGCGACGGCGCCATCGGCCTCAGGCGCAGCCGCATCGTAGCGGATCGCTTCCTCGCTCGGCACGTAGTTGGGAACGACATGCACGGGAACCCGGGCGGTGGCCACCAGCCACCTGATGCCATGCTCCTCGGACAGCGAGATCTGCGTGTCGGGGTGTGACGAAACGAACGCCATGCCGACCCTGTCGGGCGTCAGCACCCCCTGCCCCGTGGCAGTCGCCACCAGCACACCATCGGGATGGGAGACGAAGCTCTGGAGCCGAACCGCGCCAGAGCTGGTGTGGGCCACGGCCTCGGCGAGATCGAGGCGGCGGCTGTAGCCGCCAGCGTCGGCATCGGCATAGGTGAGTTCGATGGCGCCCAGCGGCTGGTAAGACTGAGTCCAGGCCTTGCCCTGCAGCGCCCTGCCGAGTTCGTCGGCCCGAAGATAGTCGCGGCGGCGGATCGCCTCGCGCAGTTCGGGGATCAGCCGGGATGGGCCCTCGTCGGCTTCGGGCTGCAGCGGCCCGCCGGACCAGACCGTATCGAGGTTGAGGGCGAACCGTTCGGTGCCGACGCCGCCGCCGAGCGTCGCCCCGAGCCAGCCATTGCCGATCAGAAAGCTTTCGATGAACCCGGCCGCGGGGGTATCGAGCTCAAGGCAGTAGCGTGGCATGGTCTGGTCCTCGGAAGCGCGAAGGGGTTGGATCAGCGGGGGCGCTGAGCGTCTGGCAGGCGGCGGGTCGAGCCGCGGAGGATAATGTCGCAGTTGAGCGTAATGGTGTGGGGCGCGTGGCTGAGGCCGCGATCCGACAGGCGCGAGGCCATGATGGAGGTGATGGTCTCGGCGATCTTGGCCACCGGCTGGGCCACCGCAGTGATGCCCGTTTCATGCAGCTGGAACAGCGGCACGTCGTCGAAGCTGACCAGTGAGATGTCGTCTGGGACCCGCAAGCCGTGCTCGCGCAACAGCCGCAGCGCGCCGACCGCCATGTTGTAATTGCAGCAATAGAGTGCGGTAGGCGGCTCGGGGAGCGAGAGCAGGCGCAGCATGCCGGAATAGGCTTCGGTCTCGTTCCAGTGGGTGTCAAGCACCAGGTCGGGGTCGATCTCGATGCCGCGCCCGAGCAACGCCTGGCGATAGCCCTCGAAGCGCTCGCCGCCGGTCCAGTCGCCGATATTGCCGGTGAGGACCGCGATGCGGCTATGGCCGATATCGAGCAGGTGGGTGACAGCGCGAAAACTCGCGGCGCGGTTTTCGACCAGCACCCGATCCACCGGCAGGCCGGGCCAGCCATTGTCGTAAAAGATCACCGGTGTGCCGTTGCCGATGAGATCGAGGATGCGCTCATCGACGTCGTTGCGGCCATCCATGATCAGGCAATCGACCCGATGGGCGACGAAGAAATCGAGCGCATCGCCAATCGATGCCGGGTTGGCATCATGGCAATAGCTCAACAGCGCCCGGCCGGCGCGCCGCATCGACCGGCTCAAATGCTCGAGCACCGGCGCGTGGAACTCCGACAGCGAGGGCACCATGAAGCCGACCGTGTTGGTGAGGTCGGCCTTCATGGCGGCGGCAATGGCGTTGCGGCGATAGCCGAGTTCGCCGATCGCCTGCTCGATCTGCTCGCGATTGCCACGGCGTACCGGGTGACCGTTGAGATAGCGCGACACGGTACCGATGGCGACGCCGGCGCGGTCGGCGACCTCGACGATGGTGGCGTGGCGCCGCCGGCCGCTCTCGGTGTCGTCGGTGTCGCTCAAACCGTTCCCTCAAAGACCAGCGCGGCGTGGATGCGAAGGCTCGGGAGCCGCACTTCCACGCGATCGCCACCATTGGTGAACGGCACGTCTTCCCCCGTCAGAGCGTCATAGACGCGGGCTGGCGTACGCGGCAAGCGCACCGAGGCCGTCACCGGTCCAAGCGTCGGGATATCCTCGATCATTTCCATGACGCGGGTATGGCCCTCGCCGGTCGGCACCGCCTTGCCGCGGACCTGCGGCGCTCCATAGAGCAGATGGAGGATATGGCGCTGTTGCGCCGCCTGCTGCGTCAGCGTCGCCCGGCCGGACGACGGCAGGTCGGTGACGATGGCGCGGCTGGGCAGCAGCCGGTCGATCAGCCCGCGCACCAGGTACTTGTACAGCGGCTGGCCCATGGCGCGGTACATGTGGAAGATCGGGTAGGCGATGTAGCCGATGCCGCCCTTTACGGTCACCGCCGCCCCCAGCGAAGCCGCCGTCGGATCATCCGGGGCGTGCTGGTGCGAGCTGAAATGCTTGTAGCTGCGGTTGAAGTAGGAGGGGCCGATTTCGGCCAGCACCTCGGCGCCCTCGGCGGTGATCGCCTCCCCGACCCCGTACATGACGAACGGCGAGGCAGTGAGACCGGCATCGAGCCCTGAAGCGGCGCGGATATACGAGGGCTCGAATGCCACCTGGCCGCCGCTGCGGATGCCGGCGTCGACGGCAAAGCTGCCATCGGGATTGATCGCCGATTTGCCGGAAAGGATCAGCTTGCCGCCATTGTCGGTATAGGCCTTGAGCGCGGCCGCGAGCCCGGCATCGACCGGGATTTCGTCGGGGAGGATGATGAGCTTGTAGTTCTCGAACGGCGTCGCCGGATCGATCACGTCGAAGGGGAGCTTCAGCTCCTGCAGCATCTGCGCGGCGCCATCGTCGCTCAGGTTGTTGCGGGCGCCGACCGGGTGGAAATACTCGGCGGTGAGGATCGCCACGTCCGAGACCTGGCGGGCGCCCTCGAGATAGGGCTCGAGCTTTTCGATCCGCGCGTAGGCCGGGCCGATCGAGGCGTAGGTATCGGGGTTGATCGAGCCATCGGGGTGCAACTGATCGCCGACGAGGCACTTGACCCCCAGCGCCACCATCTGCGCCGCCTCGAATTCCAGCGCATCGGGATGCTTGAAGCCGCCGAACTCGCCCCAGCTGGTGTGGAACTTGCCGGTATGGGCCACCATGTCGAGGCCGAGCGTTGCCGCATAACGGGCGCTCGATGGGAAATGGTCATAGCCCCAGCCGCCGGTCGGCAGGCTTTCGAGCTCGAGATGCGTGTAGGTGGAAAAGCGCTGCGGCCCCTGCTTATGGATATGGCCGCAATTGTAGAAGACCCGCAGCCCTGGGAATTCGGCGTTGAGCGCCGCGCTGGTCTCAGCGCGAAAACGCTCGTTCACGGCCTCATCGTTCTTCAATCGGTCCGCCGGGTTCTCGGGGTCGAGCCCTTGCTCGGCCATGCTGGCGAGGCACTCGGCACAGACGCAATCGGGGGTGAGCACGATGTCGAAGAAGATCCCCGGCGTCTCGTAGTTACGCGCCACCTCGCGCGCCTGCTCGAGCAGTTCGGCACGGTAGGCCGGGTGGTTGAGGCAGAGCGTATGCCAGCCGGCCGTCAGTTGGTCCGGGTCGAAGCGGTTCTTGGTGGCGCTGCGCACTCGCCATTCGGGATGGATACGGGCGTTACGTTCGTCCCACTGCACCGAGATGTAGATCGGCGCTTCGATATCGGCGGCGGTCAGCGCCTTGACCATGTCGCCCATCAGGTCGGGCCGCATAAGGTTGGGGTGCGGCGCGCCGACCTTGGTGGGGTAGTACGACCAGCCATGGTGGCACTTGGCGAAGATGGTGATCGAGTTGACGTGCGCCGCCTTCAGCGTCGCCACGAAATCCTCGGGGTCGAAGGCCGAGCCGATCCCCGGAATGTGCTCGGAGGTGTGGAAATCGAGGTGAATCTGGCGGTAGCGGAGCGGCTTGTTCGTGGCGGGCATGACTAATCCTTGGCGCCGGTGCGGGTTTCGGCCCCGGCGGCGAATTGACGTTGGAAGATGAGGAAGACGACCAACGGGACCACGGTGGTGATGATGGCCGCCACCGATTGCAGGTCCCAGTTGAGTTCATAGGTGCCATTGATGCGGGCGAGGATCACCGGCAGCGGCACGTTGGTCCTGAGATAGATCAAGGGCAGCAACAGCGCGTTCCAGGTCCACAGGAATTGCAGGATGCCGGTGGCGAACACCGAGCTCAGGCTGTTGGGCAGGACGATGTACCAGAAGGTCTGCAGCGGCCCGGCGCCATCGATGCGCGACGCCTCGACCACCTCGGTCGGGAAATCCTCGAGGAAGTTCTTCACTAGGAAGATCGACCAGGCAAAGCTCAGCCCGATGTAGGGGATGAGCACGGCGAGGAAATTGTCGATCAGCCCCAGTTCGCGCCACAGCTGGAACAGCGGGATGATCACCACCTGCTGGGGCAGGACGAAGGCGTTGATGATGATGATCAGCAGCAGGCGGCGGAACGGGAACTTGAGGAAGTGGAACGCGTAAGCTGCGGCGGGCGTCAGCAGCATGGTCCCCATGGTGGCGAGCGCGGCGAGGATGGCCGTCGTGACGAAGGCGGGGGCGAGTGGATAGGCCTCCCACACCCGCTGCCAGGCGCTGAGCGTGAGGGTGAACGTGTCAGTGCGCCACCAGCCGCGCGACGTCTCGGCCAAGGGACGGATCGAAGTCATCACGATTCCGATGATCGGGATGATCCAGATGAAGCCGAAGACACCAAGCACGATAGTGGGCCAGCGGGGCGCGCGTCCGATCATCTTGCACCTGCCGTTCGCTGGATGATGGCGGGAATGGAAACCACCAGCACGGCGACCAGCAGCACCACCGTCGCCGCAGCGCCGTAGCCGAGTTTGAACTGGGTCATCGACTCCCGGTACATGAAGTAGCCCACGGTTTCGGTGCTGCGCACCGGACCACCGCCGGTGAGGATGTAGATGATGTCGAAGGCCCGGAGCGCGCCGAGCAGGTTGATGAACACCGCGACCCGCACGCCGGGCAGCGACAGCGGCATCATGATGTTGCGCATCACCTGCCAATGGTTGGCGCCATCGATATAGGCGGCCTCGAACAGGGTCTTGGGGATCGACTGTACCGAGGCGAAGCATAGCATCAGCGGTAGCCCGACGGCGCTCCAGGACGCCGCAATGATCAGCACCCAGAGCGCAGTGCGCGGGTCGCCCAGCCAGGGCTGCGCGAAACCGGGTTGGAACAGGCCGATCGCGGCGTTGAGCAGGCCGCCCGCGTCGGGACGCAGGATGCCGATCCACATATAGCCCGCCACCGCCTCGGAAATTCCGAAGGCGGCGAAGATCATCACCCGGAAAGGCAGCGTCTGGCGCGGCGCGAAGGCGCTCACCATGGCCAGCATCCAGCCCAGCCCCACCGAGATGATGGTGGTCGAGATGGTGAAGGTCAGGGTGGTCAGCAGCGTGTTGCGAAACGCAGGATCGGTGAACAGCTTCACGTAGTTGCCCACGCCGATGAATTTCGGTTTGGCGAGGCCCTTGATGTCGAAGAAGCTGAGCCGGATCGTGTCGATCAGCGGGAACACCACGGCGATCCCGAACAGGATCAGCACCGGCGCGATCAGCAGCCAGGCCGCCGGCCAGTCCCTGACCCTCCGCTTCGCGGCAAGCAGGTTGCTCTGCCCGCCGCGAAGCCGGGAGGGAACGCCGGGACGCGAGCCCGCCGTCTGGGGGGCTACGGACTCCTGCATATCAATAGAGTTCCTGCGCCTTGGCTTCGATCGCCGCCGTCACCGTGTCGATCGTCGCATCGGACGGATCCTGCAGGAACTTCTGCAGCTGGACGCGATACTCGTCGACGAGGTCGCCGGGGAGCAAGTCACCCAGTACGAACTGCACCTTGGACTGCGCCACGGCCGCGGTCGCGATCTGCTGCACCGGACCGAGCAGGGACGGGTCGGAGTTCTTGCTGGGCGAGGCGTAGCCGTAGGAGGCGAGGATGTCGGCAGCGTCCTTGCTGACCATGTAGACGGCGAAGGCATCGGCGGCCGCCGGGTTGGCGCCATTGGCGGTGACCGCCACTTCCTTGGCATCGACGCTCGAGGTGTCGTCATGCCCGAGGCCGAGCGAGGGGAACTGGAAGATCGAGTAGTCGACGCCTTCGTTGAGCTTGTAGTCGTTGCGGGCCCGGGCGTTCATCCACATGCCGATCATCAGGTAGTTGGAGGCATCGGCAGTGAAGATCTGGTCGGCCGAGTAGTCCCAGTCACCGGCGAACATCTGCTCCGGCGTGCCGCAGCAGCCGGCCTTGAGCAGCTCGGCATACTTTTTGAGCGTCGTCTTGACGACATCATCGGTCCAGGGAATTTCGTGGGCCGCTAGTTTCGAAGCCGCTTCGACGCCACCGGTGCGCAGCAGCAGCGTTTCGAACCACTCGCCATGCGCCCAGTATTTGGCCGGCATGGCGATCGGCGCGGCAAAGCCGGCAGCCTTGAACTTGTCGATCGAGGCGAGGAACTCGTCCCAGGTCTTGGGGGGCTCGACGCCAGCCTTTTCGAGATGGGCCTTCTTGTACCAGATGGCCGAGCGGTCGCCGTAGGTATAGTTCACCCCGTAGGTGACGCCATTGGTCGAGCCGAGATCCTTCCAGGATTGGTCGAGCACGGCGTCAAGATTGGCGGACGCCCACAGATCGTCGATCGGCCGCAGGATGCCGGCATCGGCGAGCTCGGCGCGGAAGGCCGGCCAGGTGTTGATGATGATATCGACCTTCTCGCCGCCGAGCAGCGCGGTGCGCATCGGACCGCGCATGTCGCCCTGCCCCGTCACCACCAGCTCGCGGACGGCGACGCCGGGGTTCTTGGCGGTGAAATCGGCTTCGAGCTTCTGCCACATCTCGGCATCGGTGCCGCCCTGCCACTGCAGGATGACGAGCTCGCCGCTCAGGTCCTGCGCCAGCACCGGCACTGCCGCGAGCACGATGGCGAGGCTTGCCCCGGCCAGCACGGCACGACGGCGGATTCCAGACGTGAGTTTATCCATGTTCATTGGTTCCTCCTCCTTGATTGCCGACCTTCGGGCCGTTCTCTCCATCAAGTAAGTTGAAACGTTATCATCTAAGTTGCATGTCACAAGCCGACCAGGACGATCGCAGGTGAAAAATCCTTCTAGCATGTCAGCCGATCGACCTCGGCGGCAGCGGAAAGCGGGCATCGCCCCACGGGCTGTGGCCCGCAGGATTACGATCGCCGAGAGCGGCACAGCGGCTGGAGCATTTCACCGTTTCGATGCATCGGTGAAATGCTCCAGGTCTGTTATTTAGTCGCGCTTTCGAAGCGGAAAGGTCCGCAACTCTTCCTGAAAGCGCTCTAGGCAGCGACTTCGATCACCGCCTTGATAAGTCCATGCTTCTGGGTGGCCCAGACCGGGATGTCGCGCGCCGCATCGGCAAGCGTCGTGCGATGCGTGATCAGCTTGTCGATGGGGATACGACCGGCGGCGATCGCGGCGATCACCCGCTGGAAATCTTCCGACGTGGCGTTGCGACTACCCAGCAGCGACATCTCCTTACGATGAAAATCGGGGTCCTCGAAGGCGATCTGACTCTTCACCACGCTGACCAGCACATAGGTCCCGCCATGCGCGACGAAATCGAAGCCGGTCTGCATCGAGCGGGCGTTGCCGGTCGCATCGAACACGATGTCGAAACCGTCTCCCCCGGTCAATGCCGCGGCGGCGTCCATGGCCGTGTCGCCCGCCATGATCGTTTGCGCCCCGACTATATTCCTGGCGACCGCGAGGCGCGCCGGATCGAGATCCATCATGGTGACCTGGGCGCCGGATAGCGCCGCAAACAGCCCCACGCCAAGGCCGATGGGTCCCGCGCCGATCACCAGCGCACGCTGTCCCGCCCGCGCGTTCGAACGGCGCACGGCATGCGCCCCGATAGCGAGGAACTCCACAGTCGCGCAGGCATCGACGCCCAGCCCTTCCGCCTTGACCAGGTTTGACGCGGGCAGGCTGAGCAGCGAGGCCATGCCGCCGTCGCGATGGACGCCCAGCACGGCGATCCGCACGCAGCAGTTCGGTTTGCCGGCGCGGCAGGCAATGCAGCTGCCGCAGGAAATGTAGGGATTGACCACGCAGATCTCGCCGGGAGCGAAACCCGACCCGGCCGGCGCTTCCAGCACCTCGACCGCGAGCTCATGCCCCATGACGCGCGGGTATTCGAGGAAAGGGTGCTTGCCCTCGTAGATGTGGTAGTCGGTGCCGCAGATCCCCACCCGGAGCGGGCGCACCAGCGCCTCGCCTTCGCCGCGGAGTAGGGTTGGCCGGGTCTCGAGCTCGAGCATTCCGGGCTGGCGGCAGACAAGCGCATGCATATTCAAACTGCTTTCGACTGAAGGTGGTGGAAGGAAAGATGCGAGAGCCGGATTCCGGGGAGACCGAGGACCCGGCTCTCGCGGCGCGTCACTGGAACTGGGACATGGTGTCCTTGGTCACCAGCGCGGCGCCCGAGTCGATGAGGAGTGGGACCTCATCGCCGCGGATGGCCTTGACCAAAGCATCGACGCCGAGCTCGGCCATCTTCGCCGGGAATTGCGCGACGGTCGCGTCCTCGATGCCTGCGGTCAGGGCTTCCGCTTCTCCGCAGCAGAAATCGAAGCCCACCAGGACGATCGCGTCGCTTGCGATGCCGGCGTTCTTGATGGCCTGCGCGGCTCCTGCGGCTGGAGGGCCGCAAGCAGCATAGATCGCCTTGAGATCGGGATTGGCGGTGAGCAGATCCTGGGCGACGTTGATCCCGAGTTCTTCGGTGCAGTTGGTGCCGGCGCGTCCGACCACCTTGACCTCAACTCCCTTTAGGCCCTCGAGCATGCCGTTGACGCGATCATCCAGCGCCGGAACGCCGGGGACGCCTTCGAGAATGCCAAGCGTATCGCCGGCCTTGAGCACTGACTTGAGGTACTGGCCGGCAATCACCCCGGCCGCATAGTTATCGGTAGTGGCGAGCGAGGTTCGTCCCTTCCAGTCGGGGATGTTGTTGTCCATCAGGACGATCTTCACGCCCTGGGAAATCGCCTTGTCGAGCGCCGGCGCCACGGTCGGATCGACCGGGGTCAGGGCAATCCCCTGCACACCCTGGGTGACCATGGATTCGATCTGGGCGATCTGGCCCTCGATATCGGTGGCCGAGGTGCCTTGCCCGTAGATGATCTCGACACCCGGATTGGCCGCGGCGTAAGCCTTGGCCGCATCTTCCATGGTGGCGAAGAACGGCACCGGGAACTTGGTAATAAACCCGAGCTTCACGTTGTCCTGCGCGATGGCAGGCCCGGTGATCGCCGCAGCGAGCGCCAGCCCTCCCAGCAGTCGTTTGAGCTTCATAGTTTCCTCCCATTCCGACCGCATTGGCGGTCGCTCTCCTCGATCCCCCTCGGGATCGATCCCCCGAGCGCCTGCACCGGCGCCCTAGAGCGCCTTCAGGAAAAGCTGCAGACTTTTCCGGTTCGAAAGCGCGCCAAAATCAATGACTTAGATCCTTTCACCGTTTCACTTGAACGGTGAAAGGATCTAGGCCTCTGCCCCGACGATGAGCGAGACCAGTTCGTGTTGATTTGCCTTGCTTGGCTTGAGTTCACCGACCTTGCGCCCCTGCCGCAGCACCACGGCGCGGTCGGCCAGCTCGACGACATGTTCCATATTGTGGGTGATGAGGATCACCGCGTTGCCCTCGTCGCGCAACTGCGCGATGAGGTCGAGGACCTTGCGCGCCTCGCGCAGCCCGAGCGCTGCGGTCGGCTCGTCCAGCATCACCACCTTGCGGGCGAACACGGTTGCACGCGCCACCGCGATCGCCTGGCGCTGCCCACCCGACATCAGCGCCACCGGCGCGTCGAAGCGAGGGAGCCTGACCTTCAACCGGTCGATCACTGCCGCCGCCTCCCGGTCCATCGCCCGGCGCCTGAGCAGCCGCATGCCACGTGGCAGCCAGTTGGGGAAAGACAGCTCTCGGCCGCAGTAAAAGTTCTGCGCCGGGGTCAGGTTGTCGAACAGCGCCAGGTCCTGGTAGACGGTCTCGATGCCGGCGCCGCGAGCTGCCGCCGGGTTGTGGATGGCGGTCGGCTGGCCATCGAGCAGGATCTCGCCGCCATCCAGCCCGTGGACGCCGCTGATGCATTTGACCAGCGTCGACTTGCCGGCGCCGTTGTCGCCGAGCAGCGCCAGCACCTCGCCGCGATACGCCTCGAGGCTCACGCCCTTTAATGCGTGCACGGCGCCGAAGCGCTTTTCGGCATTGTTGACGGCCAGAACCGGCGGGGCGGCGTTCATGACGCCCTCCCCGACTGCATGACACGCACCCGCGCTTCCAGATGGTTGCGCAGCACGTCCGCCTCGACGGCCAGTACGATGATCGCCCCGATGGCGATCATCTGAAAGAACACGTCGACATTGAGCAGGTTAAGGGCGTTGCGGATCACTCCGATCATCACGGCGCCGACCAGGGCATGCCCGATATGGCCGCGCCCGCCGAGGAAACTGGCGCCGCCGATGATCACCGCCGCGATGGTGTCGAGCTCAAGCAGGTTCCCGTAAAGCGGTGAGGCGGCCGCGGTGCGGCCCGCCAGCACGATGGCGCCGACGCCCGCGCAGAGGCCCGAGATGACATAGACCGAGACCAGCACCCACTTGACCGGTATGCCCATCTGCACCGCTGCCTCGGGCTTGCCGCCCACGGCATAGATCCAGCGCCCCCACACCATGGCGCGGGCCATCAGCAGGACCAGCGCGGCGACGCCGAACACCACGAAGAACGAGTTGGGAATGCCCAGCGTCGAACCGCCGCCGATGACCGCGATCTCGATCGGCATGCCGCGCATCGTGGTGTGCCCAATGGCGAGCTCGAGCGCCAGGCCACGGGCGATGCTGAGCATGGCGAGCGTGATGATGAAGGGGTGTGGCAGCCGGCCGAAGACATAGACGATGCCGTTGATCGCCCCCACTGCCCCACCAGCGACAAGCATCGCGGCCATCACCAGCGGGCCGGAATCGGCAACCCGGTACATCAGCCCACCGATCACCGTCGCCAGCGCCAGGTTGGCGCCGACCGAGAGATCGATGCCGCGGGTCAGGATCACCAGGTGCTGGCCGATCGCGACAATGGCGATCACCGCGGTCTGGGCCAGGATGTTGCCGAGATTGACCGGCTTAAGGAAGTTGGGAGTCGCAAGGCTGATACCGACCACGAGCAGGATGAGGATCAGCACCGGACCGATGCCGAGCAGCTTCAACGCCACGCGAAGCGCCGCGCCGTCGGCGAGCGACCGGGTACGTACCTCAGCCCTCTCCGCCTCTGGTCCTTGTTCCACCAGCACACGCCCCTCCTCGTGTTTCTTATGTACAAAAAACTTCTATTTACGTGCCTCGTCAAATTGTTTTTTATCGGTTACAGAACAGATCGATGGAGAGCGATGTGAAGACGGATACGCTGTTCAAACGGGCCTTCAACGACGCCCTGCTGTTGACCTCGCGGCTGCGCGATGGTGATCCGATCCCGTCTGAGACCACCCTCGCGGCCGAGCTGGGAGTGAGCCGCACCACGGTGCGCAAGATCCTCCAGACGCTCAGCGAGCAGGGCGTGGTGGCCGGTGCAGGACGGTCGCGCTTCGCGCGCGCCTCAACCGGCGAGGTGCTGCCCTTCCCCGAAGCCGAGACGGTTCCAACCTCGGTGCAGGTCGAAAAACAGTTCATGGAATGGATGTTGCGCGGCGACGCCAAAGCCGGGGCCCTGATCAACGAGCTCGACCTGGCGCGTCAGTTCAAGGTTGCGACCACGGTGATCCGCGAATTTCTGAACAGCTTCCAGCGCTTCGGGCTGATCGAGCGACGGCCGAGCGGCGGCTGGGTGTTGCAGGGCTTCACCCACAGCTTCGCACTGGAGCTGTTCGAGATCCGCGAGATGTTCGAACTGCGGTCAGCCCGGGAGTTCAGCAGCCTGCCGGAGAGCTCGCCGCTCTGGCATGAACTGCGCCGGCTGCGCCAGGAGCATGTCGGCCTGCTGAGCGAGATCGAGACCCGCTTCCAGGATTTCTCCGATCTCGACAGCCGCTTTCACCGGCTGGTGAACACGGCCGTCCCGAACCGCTTCATCGACGGCTTTTTCGACATTATCACGCTGATCTTCCACTACCACTATCAGTGGAACAAGAAGGACGAGCGGGAGCGCAACGAGGTGGCGATCCGCGAGCACCTGGCTTACATCGACGCGCTGCTGAGCCGATCGCGTGGCGCGGTCGCCAGCGCTTGCCGCAGGCACCTGGCATCGGCGAGGCAAACGCTGATCCGATCCACCACCGAAGCCGCGGCAGGCTGAGCGAGCCCCCAGCAGCGTCCATCGGCAAGGTGACCACCAAACAGCGCCCCAAACTCGGTGTCATCCCGGCGAAGGGACATAGTCGCCAAGTTGCGGTCGCGCCCACCCACCGGGGTCATCCCCTGCGAAAGCAGGGACCCATCTATCCACCTTCGCGGGCTGTGAGTTGGGTCCCTGCTTTCGCAGGGATGACACCGAGTTTGGGGTGTTGCCCGGTGGCAGGTTTCGCCGACAATCCCCTGACCTAGCGCATGTGGGCGAAAGGTAGGGACCCAATTGTCCACTTGCGCTGAGGCGAGCTGGGTCGCAGCTTTTGCTGGGATGACGTCGAGTTGAGGGGCTCTCGGTGAACAACACCTACTTCGTGTACCTGCTCGCATCTCGGCGCAACGGGACGCTCTACGTCGGCGTCACGAAGGACCTGATGCGCCGCGTCGCGGAACACCGTGAGCACCTCGCGGCGGGGGTTCACGAGCAAGCACGACGTCACTCGACTTGTGTGGTTCGAACCGCATGACTCGATCGAGGCAGCGATCACGCGAGAAAAGCAGATCAAGAAGTGGAAGCGCGCCTGGAAGATCGAGCTGTTCCGAGACCCGAACCCCAATTGGGACGATCTATTCCCCTCGCTTGGCAAAGGTATCTGGTAAGCACTGAGGTGCCCCCCGGCTGTCATCCCTGCGAAAGCTCACAGGCGCCAAGTTACGGTCGCGCCCACCCACCGGGGTCATCCCTGCGAAAGCAGGGACCCATCCATCCACCTGCGCGGGCGGTGAGTTGGGTCCCTGCTTTCGCAGGGATGACACCGAGTTTGGGGTGTTGCCCGGTGGCCAGTTCCCCGATCGGCGCCCCATCTGAGAATCCCCTAACTAAGCGCATATCGGCGAAGGTCACCTCAAGTGGATCCGGACCGCGCTCAGCCCTTTACCGCGCCCCCAGTCAACCCCGAGATCACGTAGCGCTGCGCGAGCAAGAAGAACGCGATGGCCGGCAGGATGGAGAGGGTCAGGAACGCCAGGATGCGCGGCCAGTCCGAACCGTACTGCCCCTGGAACTGCATGATCCCCAGCGGCCAGGTGTACTTGGCGTCGGAGTTGAGCACGATCAGCGGCAACAGGAAGCTGTTCCAGCTGCCCACGAAGTTGAACACCCCGACCGTGGCGATGATCGGCAGGCAGAGCGGCAGCGTCACGTACCAGTAGATGCGGATATAGCCGCAATTATCCATGCGCGCCGCATCGATCAGCTCCTTGGGCAGCTCCTTGAAGAAGTTGTAGAACAGCAGCACCGAAAACGAGATCGAGAATGCCACCTGCGCGATGATGATGCCCAGGTGGCTGTCGAGCAGCCCCAGGTCGCGCATCTTGATGAACAGCGGCAGGATGGCGGTAGCTGACGGAAACAGCAGCCCCAGCATCAGGTAGCTCATCAGGAACCGGCTGCCGAAGAACTTGATGTGGGCGAAGGCGAACGCCGTCATCGAGGCGAGCAGCGTCGACAGCAGCACCGAGCCGATGGCAACGAGCAGCGAGTTGAGCAGCGAGGGCACATAGCGCGGCCCGCCGATGATCTCGGCGAAGCGCGCCGGATCCCAGCTCTGCGGCAGCCCGAACGGATTGACCCGCAATTCGCCGATCTCTTTGAAGCCGCCGATGGCGGTGGTGTAGAACGGCACGATGACGAAAGCGGCGACCACCAGCAGCGTGATCCACTGCAGGGCCGAGACGGCCGGGCGACGTTTCCTCGATGCTGTGGCCATCAGTTCTGCTCCACCCTGAAGAGAATCCGCCGGTAGGCCAGCGCCACGATCACGCAGGCGATGAACAGCAGCACGCTCACCGCGCCGCCAAAGCCCAGTTTCATGCGCAGGATGCCGAACTGGTAGAGGAAGGTCACGATGGTGTGGCTCGAATGCGAGGGGCCGCCATTGGTGAGCGGAATGATGATGTCGAACAGCTGCAGCGCCCCGGTGATGGCGAAGAACACCGACACCACGATGGCCGAGCGGATCATCGGGAGCTTGATGTGGCGCACGATCTGCCACTTCTTGACGCCATCGAGCCGCGCCGCCTCGATCACCTCGTTGGGGATCGACTGCAGGCCGGCGATGAAGATCATCATGTGAAAGCCGAAATACTTCCAGGTGATGACCAGCATGATGGCCGGGATGACCCAGAACTTGTCGGCCAGGACGAACGGCAGCTTGGTGCCGAGCGCATCGCCGATGATCGGCAGCAGCCCGTAATTGCCGTCATAGACGAACTTCCAGATCAGCCCTGCCGCCACCTCGGCCAGCATGAAGGGCAGGAAGAAGATCGTCCTCAGGATGTTGATGCCGACCGAGCGCTCGGACAAGGCGATAGCGCACCACATGGCCAGCGGCAGCTGGATCAGCAGCGAGACGGCCACCACGATCAGGCTGTTGCGCACAGCGGTGCCGAAATTGCGGTGGCTGATCACGTCGGCGTAGTTTTCGAAGCCGACGAAATTGGTGATCGGCCCGTAGCCGTTCCACTCGAAGAACGAGAAGGTTCCCGCATCGACCATCGGCAGGACGACGAATACGGTGAACAGGATCAGCGAGGGCGGCAGGAAGATCAGCAGCGGGACCAGGCTCTTGCGGTCCATATAGCGGCGCCGGCGGACCGCGACGTCTGGTCCGGCGGCAATTCCGGTCGTAGTGCTTGCCATGCTCGCTTCCCCTCGAGGCAGATACGGTCGGCGAGCCATCTTGCCCGCCGACCTGAGAGCAGACGCGTCAGTTGCTGGCGTCGTCCACGGCTTCCTTGACCTGCTGAGCGGCGTCCTCGGCGCTGATCGCGTTGGCGGCGAGATCCGCCGACACGTCGTTCACCACGCCACCGACCGCCGGCCCGAGGGCCTGGTCGAAGAACAGGGCATGCCAGTGGGCCTGGTTGATATCCTGCGCCACATGCACCTTGAACGGGTTGGTCATGCCGTCGGCCGCCCCTTTGACGATCGGGATGTAGTACCCGGCATTGGCGAAGCGGGATTGCACCGGCTTGGCGTTGTACCACTCGATGAACTTGACCGCGTCGTCGGAGGCGTTCTTGGAGAACAGGTAGCCAGACAGGCCGCCCAGCGTATCGGTCGGGTCGCCCTTGCCGCCTTCGATGGTCGGGAACGGCAGGATGCCGAGCTGGTCATCGGGGATGCCCTGCTTGGTCGCGGAATTGTCCTTCATGGCGCCGTAGTCCCAGTCGCCCATCAGGTGCATCGCGGCCTTGCCGTCGCCGAAATAGCCCGAGGCATCGCCATAGGTGGCGGCCTGGAAGCCCTCCTGCCACGGGTCGAGCTGAGCCAGTTGCAGGAAGTACTGGCCGGCCTTGACGAAATCCTCGCCGGCAAAGCCGTCGCCCTCGCCGCGCGCCGCGGCGTTGAAGCCGTCCTGCCCGGCCAGACGCACCACCAGCTTGCTCCACCAGAAGTGCGCCGGCCACTTGTCCTTGCCGCCCACTGCCAGCGGGGTGATGCCGGCATCCTTGAACTTCTGCACCGCAGCGAGGAAGCCGTCCCAGGTCTTGAGGCTCTCGGGGTCGACGCCGGCCTGGGTGAACAATGCCTTGTTGTACCACAGCACCACTTCGGCGACGTCGCGGGCGATACCGTAGATATGGCCGTCAGGCGCGGTGAAGGCCGCGACGCCCGCCGTGCCCTGGGCATCCTTGGCCTCCTGCGACAGAACGCCCTCGATCGGCCGCAGCACGCCGGCCTTGGCCTGCTCGTAGAACACCCCGCCGCCCCAGGAATGGAACACATCGGGCGCGTCGGCAGACTGCAGCAGCGTGGTCAGCTTGGCCTTGAACGCCTCGTTCTCGAGGAACGGCAGCTCGATCTTCACGCCCGGATTGGCGGCCTCGTATTCGGCCACCGCCTCGGTCATCAGCTTCACTTCGTCCGGGATGGACGCGATGTTCAGATACTTCACCACTGTTTGAGCCTGCGCCGGCGCGAGCGCCATCAGGCCGAGCATTGCGGCAAGCGCAATTCGCTTCATGGGTTTCCTCCTCCTCTGGGCAGCCGGGGCGCCATCTGGCGCTGTCGGCCGCAGCGGCAGACGCGGTCCCTACCGCAATCACCACTTGCTACTTTCTAAGCGTCCCTTATTAAAGGAAGCAAGAGGCACGTACCTCAGCACCGCAGAAACAGCTCAATCTGCGGATGGACGCTTGAGGACGGCCAGTTTTTCGGTACTCTGCCGCTGAGCGCCGGACATTCGACGATCGTGCGGTTGGCGCCTTTTGTACGGATTGCGAAGCAATTGACTGACCAGACGCCCGGGGCGAGTTCGTGGCCGTAAAGATCGCTGATCCGCTGCTGATGCGGGAAATCAACAAGTACCATGTACTGGAGACGATCCGCTGCCATGGCCAGATTTCGCGGGTCGAGATCTCCGAACGCACCCTGCTCAGCGGCACCACGGTTTCGGCGATCACCGGCGCGCTGATCGAAGAGGGGCTGATCGAAGCCATCCACACCACACCGACCAACGAGACCCTGCGCGGCCGCCCGCGGGTGCTGCTCGGGCTGGTTCGCGACGCGGCGTTCGTGCTCGGCGTGCGCATCTCCCAGGCGCAGACCACCGCAACCCTGATCGATTTCCGCGGCGAAACCGTCGCCTCGGTGCAATTGCCGGTGCGGCTGGCCCGCCAGCCCGCCGCGGTGATCGTCGATCTGATCGAAGACGCGATGGAGGAGTGCATCGGCAAATCCGGGGTGGATCGGAGCCGCATCAAGGGCATCGGCATCGGCATCCCCGGCATCGTCGACCCCCGCTCCGGCCGCAGCTACGCCAGTTCGGTGTTCGGCGAACGGGAAATCCCGATCGGCACGCTGCTGGGTGAGCGCACCGGCCTGCCGGTGAAACTCGAAAAGCCGGCGAACCTCCTCGCTTTGGCCGAGAGCTGGTTCGGCTACGCGCAGAGCGTGCGCAGCTTCGGCGTCGTGGTGCTGGACCAGACGGCGAGCCTCGGCCTGTGGCTCGAGGATGACCTGCAGCGCGGCTCGAGCCGGCTGGGGCCGGCCTTCGGCCACACCAAGGTCGGCAACGAGGGGATGCTGTGCGAATGCGGCCAGCACGATTGCCTCAACGCCTATGTAGGTGACGCCGCCATGCGCCGGCTGGCCCGACAGGAGCTCGGCGAGACGCTGGACGCCGCCGCCTCGTACGACCTGCTCGACCACCTCGCCGGGCTGGCCCAGGCGGGCGATATCAGGGGGCAGCGGCTGATCGAGCGGCAGGCCGAAAAACTCGGCATCGGACTCTCTCACATCATCAACCTGATCAACCCGGCCAAGATCATCGTCGCGGTGGAGTCGCAGCGCTATGGCGAAGCGATTGCGCCGACGGTGCGTGCCGCGGCGCAAGCCAACAGCTTTCTTACGCATTTCAATTCCACCGAGCTGATCTTCCACACCCTGGACGATCAGCTCTGGGCGCGAGGCGCCGCAGCGCTGATGCTCCGCGACATCTACAGCGCCCCGTGGAACGCGACATAACTGGAGGGATGTTTCCATGAGCAAGTCAGCCCTGATCGTGTGGGGAGGCTGGGATGGCCACACGCCGGAGCAGAGCGCGCGCCTCGTCGGCGGCATGCTCGAGAGCCACGGCTTCGCGGTGACCATCGAGAACACCACCGAGGCGTTTGCCGATGAAGGCTTGAACGCGTTCGACCTGATCGTGCCGGCCATCACCATGTCGCGGATCGAAAAGGAAGAGCTGACCAATCTGCTCGCCAGCGTCCGGGCGGGCACCGGCCTCGCCGGGTTTCACGGCCTGATGTGCGACAGCTTCCGCAACGAGCCGGATTATCAGTTCATGACCGGCGGCCAGTGGGTGGCCCACCCCGGCAACATCATCGACTACACGGTCAACATGACGCGCGGTGACGACCCGATCATGGCCGGCATCGGCGATTTTCCGTACCGGTCGGAGCAATATTACATGCATTTCGACCCCAGCGTGGAGGTGCTGGCCACCACCACCTTCTCGGGTGAGCAGTTCGAGGAGATCGACGGCGTAGTGATGCCGGTGGTGTGGAAGCGCCGCTTCGGCAAGGGCCGGGTGTTCTATTCATCGCTCGGCCATGTGGTGGGTGAATTCGAGGTGCCGCAGATGCGCACCATCTTCGAGCGCGGCGCCCTCTGGGCGGCGCGCTAGCAGGGAGGGAACCGTGGCTGAACTTCAGCTCAGAGGCATCAACAAGAGTTTCGGCGCGGTGACGGTGATCCACGATGTCGATCTCGACATCGGGGACGGCGAGTTCGTCGTCTTCGTCGGACCGTCCGGATGCGGCAAATCCACCCTGCTCCGCACCATTTCCGGCCTCGAGGAACCGAGTTCGGGCCAGGTGCTGATCGGCGGCGAGGACGTCACCGATTTCGACCCCTCCGAGCGGGGCGTCGCGATGGTGTTCCAGAGCTACGCGCTCTATCCGCACATGACGGTGGAGCAGAACCTCGGCTTCGGCCTCCGGATGGGCGGCATGCCCGCCGACCAGGTCGCCGAGCGCGTCGCAGGCGCTGCCGGCACGCTGGAGCTGACCGAGCTGCTGCAGCGCAAGCCGCGCCAACTGTCGGGAGGTCAACGCCAGCGTGTCGCCATCGGTCGCGCCATCGTGCGCCAACCGAAAGCCTTCCTGTTCGACGAACCGCTGTCCAACCTCGATGCCGAACTGCGGGTACAGATGCGCATCGAGATCGCCAAACTGCATCAGCAGCTGGGCGCCACCATGGTCTACGTGACGCATGACCAGGTCGAGGCGATGACGCTGGCCGACCGCATCGTGGTGCTCCGGGCAGGCAAGATCGAGCAGCAGGGCACGCCCATCGAGCTCTACGACGACCCCGACAACCTGTTCGTCGCCGGCTTCATCGGCTCGCCACGCATGAACTTTCTCGAAGCGACGGTGACCGGCGTCAACGATCGTGGCGTGACCGCCTCGCTCACCGCCTTCGAGGCGCCGGACCTTTCGGTCCGCTGCCGCGGCAAGGGCGCAGGTATCGGCCAAAAGATCAGCGTCGGCGTGCGGCCCGAGCATTTTGCCGAGGCCGGCCCCGAGGGGGCCGCGCTGACCGCGACGGCGCAGGTGGTCGAGCAGCTCGGCGGCGTCTCCTACGTCTACGCCGTCGGCCGGGACGGCGAGACCAAGGTGACCATCCAGCAGAAGGGCCACTCCCGCATCGCCACCGGCACCCCGATCAGCGTCGGCATCGAGCCGGACGCCGCGCTGGCGTTCGACGCCAACGGGCTGCGCCTCTAGCACGCGCGGGCTGTTCGGGCCTAGGGGCACCGCTCCGGCTGGAGCGGTGCCTGAGCGGCTAGCGGTAGCGAACCTGGTTCCAGCGGTGCCCGAGCAGCGACAGGATGATGATCAGCCCGTAGAAGAACTGCACATAGAAGCCGGAGAGACCCGCGCCCACGACGCCCGATTGGATGAAGGACACCGTGAAGCTGCCGATGGCGCTGCCGATGATCGTGCCGATGCCGCCCCATGGCGCCGTGCCGCCGACGAAGACGGAAGCCAGCGCTGGTAGCAGATAGCCATCACCGGAAGTCGGCCACCAGGTGTAGTTGATCATGACGGCGGCGACGCCCGCGAGCGCTGCGCCAAGGCCGACGAAGGCGAAGGTCTTCAGCCGCACCAGCTTGACGTTGATGCCCATCTGCTGCGCCGCGTCGGGATTGTCGCCGACCATGTGCACATGCACGCCGAAGCGGTGCCGGTTGTAGATCAACGAGCAGATCGCCACGAACAGCAGGGCCCAGAGCACCTGCACGGGAATGCCGAAGAACTGGCCGCCGAAAATCTGGAAAGTCAGGGTCTTGGGCAGGCCCACCAAGGCGATCGACTTGCCCTCGGTGTTGATCTGGATCAGCCCGCGCAGCATGAAGTTCATGCCCAGGGTGGCAATGAGCGACGAGAGGTTGGCATACACCACCAGCCAGCCGACGCAGAGCCCGAGGACAAGGCCGGTCAGCACGGCCGCGATGATGCCGAGAAACGGATCGTACCCCGCCTGGACCACCAGCGCGAAGACCCACCCTGCCATGCCGATGGTCGCCGGAAACGACAGGTCGATTTCGCCCACGGTCACCACATAGACCAGCGGTACCACGACGAAGAGCACGACCGGCAGGCCGATGAGCACGGCGCGGTACATGTTCCATTGCGAGAACACTTCCGGGTTGCCGACGAAGAAGCAGGCCAGCATCACCACCAGCACGACGAACGAACCGACGGCGGGGCGATGGTCGCGCAGGAACCGGCGAAGCCTGGAGCGGTCGGCGTGCTTGCCTTCGGCAACGCGACGGACCTTGTCGGCATCGAGGGCCTTGGCCGGCGACTGACCGTCATGGTTGGTTGTATCGGTCATACTGTCCCTCCTGTGGACGCAACGCCGGCGCCGCCCGGATGGGCGAGTTCCTCCATGAAGCGGACCAGGGCTTCCGCCGAGCCGAGTTCGGCTTTGGTGGCCTGCAGCGCCACGCGCCCGCGATCGAGCACGACGAAGCGATCGGAAATGTCGAACACGTGGTGGATGTTGTGGCCGATGAACAGGATCGAGCGCCCTGCTGCCCGCGCCTGCCGGACGAAATGGAAAACCTTGGCCGTCTCGGTGAGGGAGAGCGCCGTGGTCGGCTCATCGAGAATGATCAGGTCGCTCTGGTTGTACATGGCGCGGGCGATGGCCACGCCCTGGCGTTCGCCGCCGGACAGTTGGCCGACGATCGAACTCGGGCCGAAAACCTTGGAGGTGAAGCCGATCTCGCGCATCAGGCGCTCGGCCTCCTCGCGCTGCTTGCGGACTTTGAGAAAGCCGAGCGGCCCCACCAGTTCGCGGCCCATGAAGATGTTCCAGATGATGGTCTGCTGCACGGCCAGCGCTCGGTCCTGGAACACCGTCTCGATGCCCGCCTCGCGCGAGCGGGCGGCATTCCAGTTCGAGACCGGCTCGCCGCGGACGAGAATGTCACCCGTCGTCGGCCGAACCGCGCCGGCGAGGATCTTGATGAGCGTAGACTTGCCGGCGCCATTGTCGCCGACAAGGCCGACGACCTCGCCCTGGTCGACATGCAGGTCGACGCCGCCCAGGGCGTAGACCTGCCCATAGGACTTCTTGATGTCCTTGAGCTCGATGATGCGATTTTGCACGATGCCCTCGCTGCAATGATGGGCCGGGGCCGGCCGGAGCCGGCCCCCTGCCGCCAATAACTGTTAGCGAAGGCCTTCCTTGGCCAGGTCCGCAACAGCTCCGTAGTTCTCGGGCGTAACGAACCCGGCGCCGGTATCGACATTGATCGCGCCGAGGCCGTAGACGACCTGCTGGCAGAGCGACAGGATCGGCATGTAACCCTGCAGGAACGGCTGCTGGTCGGACGTCAACTGGACCCAGCCATCCTTGAACGCCTCGACAATCTGCGGGCTGGTGTCGAAGCCGATATTGATGATGTCGCCGGCGTTCTTGCCGGCCGCCTGCATGTAGGTCGCAGCATTGCCGAGCGGCTGGCCGCCCGGATAGGCGATCAGCTTGACGTCCGGATTGGCGGTAATGGCGGCGGTGATCACCGGAATGCCGGTGTTCGGGTCGGTGCCGAGTTCCTGCGGTGACTGCAGCTTGACCACTTTGAGGCCGGCGGCCTCGAAGGCCTCGAGCGTTCCCAGTTCGCGTTCGGCGCGCTCGATCTGCGACCAGTCGCTCATGACGATGGCAACGTCGCCGGCCTTGAGGCCGAAGCGGCGGATGGCTTCCTCGCCCAGGGCCTTGCCCTGTGGCTTCTGCTGCGCGCCGACATAGCCGCCGCCGAACTTGGCGGTGACCTCGTCGACGGGCACGTTCTGGTACATCATCTTGATGCCCGCGGAGGACGCCTCCTCGGCCAGCGGCATGATCGCGGCGTTGCCGGGGTGACCCATCATGGCGATGCCGTTCGGAGCAGCGCCGATGGCCTCACGCAGCTGCTGGATCATCTTTTCCGAGCTCCAGCCCGAAAACACATAGTCGACCTGCGCGCCCGTATCCTTGGCCGCCTGGACGGCGCCGTTGTAGACGATCGAGGCAAAGGCATCTCCCTCGGCGCCACCCGCAAAGAACCGGATCTTGACGTCGCTGCACCAGTTGTCGCGCAGCGTTTCGGCCATGGCGACGCTGGTCAGGCTGGCGATAGTGACGGTTGCAAAGGCGGCAGCCGTCAGTGCCTTCAGAGCAATCCTAGTCATAGTCACGTCCTCCCTTTTCGTGCTTTGCACGGGTTGCGTACCGGCTCCCCCGCCGGCACCACTCATCAGCTGGCGCGTCGAAGCGAGGGGTCTCCGCCCTCGTAGTTCGCCGCCAGATTCACGAAGTCTCCGCCGCGAGCCTGCTTGAGGTATTCGAGCGCCCGGACCTGGCCGGTCATTTCGAGCGCGTTGCGATAGACCGGGTCGTGCCAGCCCTCGATATCGATGGAACCCGACCAGCCGGCGAGCCGCAGCTCGGAGATGATGTCGGTCCAGTTGCTGTCGCCGAAGCCCGGCGTGCGCATGAACACGAACTTCTGTTTGCCGAAGATGCCGTGCTCCTTGATCACGTCCCAGCGGACGGTCGCGTCCTTGCCGTGGACATGAAAGAACTTGTGCGCCCACTTGCGGATCTGCGGCAGCGGATCGATCAGGTAGACCAGCTGGTGGCAGGGCTCCCATTCGAGCCCGATATTGTCGTCCGGCGTCTCGTTGAAGATCAGCTCCCAGGCGTCGGGATTGTGGGCGATGTTCCAGTCGCCGGTCTGCCAGTTGCCATCCATGGCGCAGTTTTCGAAGGCGATCCTGACGCCCTTGTCGGCGGCGCGTTTCGCCAGTTCGGACCAGACCTTCTTGTATTGCGGCAGGCTGTCAGTCAGCGGCTTGCCCCTGACACGGCCGGTAAAGCCGGCAACCGTCGTGGCGCCGAAGTGATGGGCGTTGTCGATGCAGGCCTTCCATCCATCCAGCGTCTGGCGGTCCATCTCCTGGTCTTCCAGCGGATTGCCGAACATGCCGAGGGTGGAGATGGTGATGTCGCGGTTGCCGATGGCATCGAGGCAGCGCTTGCCGAGCTCGGCGAGGTCCTGTCCGTTGGTGGTCTGCCAGAAGAACGGCTCGAAGCTCTCGAAGCCGAGGTCGGCGATCTCGGCGATGCGCGGCGCGGCGGTGCCGGCCGTAGCGCTGACCATGGTGCCGATGCGAATGGTCTTGGTGGGATCGTTCATCTGGGGGTCTCGATAAGGATGCGCTGGCGGGTTTTGGCGCTCTCGATGGCGGCGAACACCATGGCGAGGCTGTTGATGTTGTCGCTGCCGACGGTTTCCGGCGGTGTTCCGGTCTCGATGGCGCGGAGGAAATCGGCAATGACGCTGGCATGGCCGTGGGTCTGGCCGTCATCGGTCGGCTCCGGCACGGCGAGCTCCGCCAGTGGCCGGTTGAACCCCTCGTCGCCGGCGACCACATGCGCCTCGAACCGGTCGGCACCATCCCAGAGCAGCGTGCCGCGGGTGCCGATGATCCGCCACTGGCTTTCCCAGCTGGTGTTGGCGCCCTCGGCGGCCCACGACCCACGATAGGTGAAGGTCGCGTCCCCCTCGAGTTCGAAGATGGCGTTGGCAGCGGCGCCGTGCTGGTACCACGAGCCGCGTGGGTTGCTTTCGAGGCAATAGACGGCCCGCGCATCCCGGCCCGCCATGAACCGGGCGGCATCGAAGGTGTGGATGGCCATGTCGAGCAGCAGCACGTTCTGCATGGCGTCGCGGAAGCCGCCGAAATGCGCGCCGATGAAGAAGTCCGCGTGCAGCGCCGTCAGCTCGCCGAGGGCGCCGCTGTCGATCAGCCGGCGAATGCGCCGAACGCCGGAAATGTAGCGACGGTTCTGCACCACCGCGTGGATCCGGCCGGCCTTCGCGGCGTGGGCGACGAGATCGCGGGCGTCGCCGAGGCTGGCGGCCATCGGCTTTTCCGACAGCACGTGGCAGCCATGTTCGAGCGCCGTGGCGACCACGCCGTGCCGGGCGCCGGGGATCACCACATCGAACAACAGGTCCGGCCGGGTACCGTTGAGCAGAGCTTCGAGATCGCCTTCGACCGCCGCCTTGCCGAGACCGAACTCGGCCGCGAGACGATGCGCGGCATCGGGGTTGATGTCGTTAAGGCCGACAATGGTGATGCGGTCTCTGAGCGCCGGCGTCTCGGCGATGGCCTTGAGCCAGCCTTTCGACATAGCTCCGCACCCGGCCAGAACGGCACGAAATGACACTTGATTGCCCCTCCCAGGGAAACCTGTCGGCGCCTTTTCCAGGTCTGCACGACAGTTTCGTAAACGTTTACGACGCTATATTCGGAGCCATTTCTGTGTCAAGAGAATTGCGTAAACGTTTTCGGAAGCCTCCGGAGCGCCAGGAAAAGCGAATATTATGAAGGGCATACGGCGACTTGCCGAACATCTGAACATCTCGATCGGTACAGTCTCGCGGGCCTTGAACGGGCGTCCTGACGTCAACGAGGCCACCCGCCGCCGGGTGCTCGATGCGGCAGCCGAACTCGGCTATGTGCCCAACCAGGCCGGGCGCACGCTGCGCCAGGGCACCACCAATGCCGTCGGCTTCATGATGGAGTCGGGTGCCGACACCTCAGGGAACCCCGACAACTTCTTCTTCGGCGTCTTCGATGGTGTGCAGGCGGTGTTGAGCCGACACCAGCTGGATTTGGTGGTGCTCCCCTGCGCCACCGACGAAGACCCCACCGAATATCTGCGCCGCATGATCGGGCGGCGGCTGGTCGACGCGCTGATCATCTCGGCGACCCATCGAAAGGATCCGCGCGTCGAGCTGCTGAACAAGGCGCGCGTCCCCTTCATCGCGCTCGGCCGCACCGGCACCCCAAGCGATCATCCCTGGATCGATCTCGATTTCGAAGGCGTAGCGAACCGCGCGGTGGACCGGCTGGTCGCCAAGGGCCACCGCAGCATCGCCGTTGCCGTCCCGAGCAGCGATATCAACCTGGGCGTCATTTTCCTGCAGGCCTACAAGGACGCCCTGGCCCGGCACGGCATCCCCTTCGACCAGAGCCTGGTGATCTACACCTCGTCCTCCGAACAGGGCGGATACCAGGCGGCGCATCAGCTGATCAGCATGGCGCAGCGGCCGACGGCCATCCTGCTGGTCTACGAACTGATGGCGATCGGCTTCTACCGAGGCCTCAGGGACGCCGTGCTCAACCCGGGCCAGGACGTGGCAGTCATCGCCTTCCGGGAATCGCCGCTATCCCGGTTTCTGTCGCCGGCGCTCACCTGTTTCAGGGTGTCGCTGCGCGACCTGGGGATCGCTTTGGGGGAATCGCTGCTCGCCTCGATGCCAGCATATGCCGACATCTATCCGCAGGGCATCGTGCGTCGGGTCTGGCCGATGGAACTGGTCGAAGGCGACAGCGACAACGCGCGCAACGGTTGAGCGGACCGGATTGCGGCCGGCTGAGCGGGCGCCCGCTCAGCCCTTCACCGCCCCCTGCAACAGCGCCGCCACGAACTGCCGCTGGAAGATCAGAAAGATCGCGATGGTCGGCGCAAGGATCAGCAGCGCACCGGCGCAGAGCAGCGGAATATCGGTGCCCCACTGCCCCTGGAAGGCGCCGAGCGCCCCCGCCATGGTGCGTTGCAGCGGATCCTGCACCAGCACAACGGGCAGCAGGAACTGGTTCCAGGTCCACAGGAACTGCAGGATGGCGAGCGACATGATCGCCGGCCGCGCCAGCGGCACGTGCACCAGCCAGAACTGCTTCCACTCGCTCGCTCCGTCGATCTCAGCCGCCTCGGACAGCTCCTTGGGCGTGTTCACGAAATGCGTGCGCATCCAGTAGACGCCGAACGGCATGTAGAGTCCGATCAACGGCAGGATGATCGCGAAGCGGGTGTTGAGCAGCCCGAGCGCCTTGATCTCGTAGTAGAGCGGAGTGATCACCGCCTCGAACGGCAGCGTCAGCCCGAGCACGAACACCAGGTAGAACCAGCGCCCGCGGCCCTTGTCGAACTTGGCGAGGCCATAGCCCGCCATGGTGGCGAACAGCACGCTGAGCGGCACCGTGCCGATGACGATCAACAGGCTCGAGAACAGCAGCTGATCCATCTTCGCCACTTCGAAGGCCTTGGCGAAGTTCACCCATTGCGGATTCTCCGGCCAGGCGAGGCCCGGCGGGTAGCTGCCCGATGGCGCCAGCGCCGCGCTGAACATCGAGAGGAACGGCAGCAGCGTCAGCACCATCAGCACGATGATGAGCAGACGCGCCAGCGCCGCGTCGAGAGCGAGGCCCTTCATCGCCGCACCCTCGTCAGCCACTGGATCGGCAGCACGCAGACCAGCACCAGCACCATCAGGAAAATGGCGAGCGCCGAGGCGAGGCCGACCTGCCGGTGCGCGAAGGCCAACCGGTAGATTTCGAGCCCCGGCACCGTGGTCTGGATGCCCGGCCCGCCACCGGTGGCGATGTAGACGATGTCGAAGCTGGCCAGCGCCGCGATCACCGTGACGGTGACGCAGACGCCGAGCTCCTGCCTGAGCCCCGGCAGCGTGATGTAAATGAACTCGTCCCAGGGGCCGGCGCCGTCGAGCCGGGCCGCCTCATAGAGGCTGGGGTCGATCTTGGTGATGCCGGTGACCAGCAGCATGGTGCAGAGCCCCAGCAGCACCCAGGCGCCGATAATGCCCACCGCCGGCAGGGCGAAGGTGAAATCCCCCAACCAGCCGCGCGCCAGGGCCTCGAGCCCGATGCCGCGCAGCGCCTGGTTGACCAGCCCGGTATTGGCGAACATCCAGCTCCAGGCAATGCCGGCCGCAACCAGCGGGATGACCTGCGGCAGGAACAGGATGGTGCGGGTGGCGGTGCCGAACGGCCCGCCCAGATGCTCGCGGATCGCCGCGGCGACCGCGAGCCCCAGCACCACCGGAATCAGCGTGAACCAGAGGGCGAGAAGGAAAGCGTTGCCGATCACCTGCAGCAGGTCGGCGTCGGTCAGAACGATCAGGTAGTTGTTGAGCCCGACGAACCGCATCTTGCCGATGCCGTCCCAGCGCTGCAGCGAATAGAACACCGACATGCCCAGCGGCACCAGCACGAAGGCCGCGTACATGACGAAGGCGGGCGCCGCGAACAGCAGCGCCACGATGGCCGTGCGCCGGCTGACGCCGCTGCCGCGCCGCGGCTTTGCCGGGGCTGCCGCAGCGACCCCGGCGATCTGGTTGGCTCGGTCGATCAAGGTCAGCGCGACAGTTCTTTTTCGTATTCGGCCTGCACGGCTTCGATCAGTCCCTTGCCGGTCTGCACGCCGCCGACCAGCTTCTGCAGCTCGGGCGTCCAGCCGGCAGCGAAGATGGCGCCGGTGGCGTTGGCGATGAAGTCCATCGCGCCGTTCTCGGTGGCCACCACGTTGCCGGCGGCAAGCGTCGCCTCGGTGACTGAGCCGGGCGTCACTGCCGGAATGGGCAGGTCGGCCGGGCCGCCGGGGTTGGAGCCGCCGACTTCGACGTTGATCTTGCGGGCAGTTTCGTTGGTCGCCACCCAGTTGAGGAAGAAGGCGGCGCAATCCTGGTGCGCGGCCTTGGCACCGATGCCGAAGGTGAGCGGCGCCGACATCGCAGCGTGCCGTCCGCCCGCCTCGACCGGCGGCATCAGGAAGAAGCCGAATTTGCCGGCGAAGTTCTTGTCGAGATTGCCCGACTCCCAGTCGCCGTTGAACATGAACAGGCCTTCGCCGCCGGTGAAGCGGCTCATCATCTGGAAGTATTCGATGGCGTTGGTGTCGGCGGCGAAATAGCCGGATTTCACCCAGTTCTCGAGGTGCTCGGCCGCCTTGAGGTTGGCCTCGGTGTTGATGGTGGCGCCGTCCTTCTGGAAGATCCAGTCATTGATCGGCTCGGGCGGGCCGTAAGAGCCCATCAGGTCCTGCAGCGGGAAGGCGAGACCACCGGTGCCCTTGTTGAACTGCATGATCGGCACGAGGCCGGCATCCTTGGCCTTCTGCATCAGCGCGTCGAGTTCGGCCAGCGTCCTAGGCGGCTCGGTCATGCCGATCTTGGCGGCGAGCTCCTTGTTGTAGAACACGCCGGTCATCGAATAGTTGAGCCCCATGGCCCACAGCGAGCCGGCGCCGCGCGGACGCCCGCCCTCTTCGACGCGCAGCTGGATCAGCTGGCTCGGCGGGAACTTATCCCAGCCGAACTCGGTGAAGTAGCCATCGAGGTTGGCCAGCAACTCGTTGGCGACGAGGTCGCTCATCGAGGGTAGACGGATCAGATCGGGCGCATTGTCCTCGGAGAGGATGCGCGGCGAGTTTTCCATCATGTTGGCGAACTGATCTTCCTTGATATCGAAGGTCACGTTCGGGAACTGTTTGGTGAACTCCTCCGCCAGCTTGCTCGGCAGCGGGAAGCCGGTCTCGAAATAGGCGTTCATCACCACGGGGTCGGCGCCGCAGCTCGGCGCCGCCATGGCGGTGCCGGTGAGCGCGGCGGCAGTCAGCGCCGCAAGGCCCGCGACAGTTACGGATTTCAGCTTCATGGTCATTCCTCCTCCAAGGATGCGTCCAGCATTCGCCTTGCTCAGCTGGCGTTCTGTTTTGCTAAATGGATTTAGCACGAGGTTCACGTCTCTCGTCAAGAGGCTCCGAGCAGCTGGCGCAGCGCATCGACCAGTGCCGTGCCGCGTGTGTCGCCCGGCCCACGCATCCAGTTGGTGACAAAGGCGAATCCGACGCGGTGCCGCGGGTCGGCGAAGGCCACCTGGCCACCCGCCCCGTCGTGCCCGAAGCTTTCGGCGGTGAGGAACCGCCGCGCTTCGGAATCGAGCTGGAACCCCATGCCCCAGCGCGGATAAGGCGGCTCGGCCGCAAACACCGGGGCGCCCTCGGTCACCGTGGCGGTCGCCCGCCGCAGGACCTCCGCCGACGCCAGCCGCACACCGCGCGTCGGGGTGACCGCCGCCGACCAGATGGTCGCGAGGCCCTCGGCGGTAGCAATGCCCCCGGCGCCGGGAATCTCGGCCTGCTGCACGCGTCGATCGTTGAAACCGCCATCGCTGGTGACCAGCGCCGCCGGCAGCGCCCGCCCCAGGGTCATGGCGCGGTACGGCCAGTTGACCTCGCCCGCCACCGCCTTGCTGGCGTCCATCTCCCACAGCTCAGCGAGCTCGGAGGCGACCTGCAGGTGGGCAATGTTGCCGCGCGACCGCGGCAGGCCGATCCAGGCCTCGGCGCCGAGCGGCGCGACCGTCTCGCGGAAATAGGCGCCGGGCGATTGGCCCGTCACCCGCCGCACCAGCTCGCCGGCCAGCCAGCCATGGGTCAGCGCATGGTAGGCATAGCCCTCGCCCGGCGGCCAGAGCGGCACCTGCGACGCCAGCTTGGAGGTGGCGGCATCCCAATCGAGAATGTCGGAGAGTTCGAAATCCTCGCGTGGGGCCGAGAGCCCGGCGCGATGGCTCAGCGCCTCGGCCACCGTCACCGCGCCCTTGCCGGCGGCGGCAAATTCCGGCCAGTAGCGCGCCACCGGGGCGTCGTAGTCGAGACGCCCCGCTTCCACGAGGCGCGCCACCAGCAGCGACATCAGGCCCTTGGTGCACGAGAACACTACCGAAGCGGTGCCCTCGTCCCAGCGCCGCCCGTCCCGTTCGTCGGCGACACCGCCATGCAGCCTCACCACGACTTCGCCATCGACCAGGATGGCAAGCGCCGCGCCCATGCTCGGCGCGCCGTCGAACGCGGCCTCGAAGACGCTGCGGATCGGCTCGTACCCGGCCGCCACCGTCCCTTGAATCCGAGGGTTCATGGCTGCGCCTCCAGTTCGAGCCTCGGCAGTCCGTCGGCGTGCCGGCCGAGCTTGATCGGCAGCGGATCGGAGATCGAGCCGGCGAAGACGCCGCCCAACTGCACGTTGTTGAAGGCGAGCAGTACCGCCCGGCCGTTGCGATCGGTGGCGACCCGCCCGGCATAGAGTTCCTCGGGCGCCAAGAGGCTCGCCCGCTCGACCGGATAGGGCCCGAGCACGCCCGGGATGGCCACCGACCACACGCCTCCCTGCTGCCCGGCCAGCCGGCCCGAAAGCCTGGGGCTGTCGCAGCAGAATATCAGGTGCAGCGTACCCTCGACCTCGACAACCTGCGGCACCTCGAGATGCGCGAAACCGCCGTCGATGGCGCTGAGCGGGGGCTGGGCCTGCCAGCTCTGCATGTCCGCGGAGACGGCGTGCCCGATCACCCCGCGCTCCATGTCGGCGCCGTGATTGGCGCGGGCGGTGATCAACATGTGCCACTGCCCGGCCGTATCGGCGAACACCCAGGGGTCGCGCCAGGCCTCCTCGGGCCAGCTCGACGTGCCGAGCGTTTCGTAGTGGCTGGGGTCGGCGCCGCTGATCGGGCCGGGGAGCTTCCGCCAGCTGAACAGGTCTTCGGAGACCGCCATGCCGACCGTCTCGACGTTGGCATTGCTGGTGGGCGAGAGGAAGCGCGAGCCGGTATAGTAGAGCCGCCACAACCCGTCGGGACCGCGCACCACGCTGCCGGTCCAGGTGGCAGTGTCGTCAAAACTGCCGGCCGGGCCGGTCTCGAAGATCTGGCCATGGTCCTGCCACTGCACGAGGTCGGTCGAGGTGGCGTGGCCGATGCGGGCGTTGCGATGCCGCAGGTCGGGATTTCCCAGCGCGTGCGGCGCATGCAGGTAGAACAGATGATAATTCGCGCCGTCGTCGGCCAGCCAGAAATCCCAGACCCAGTGGTCGGGCAGTGAAAAAGCCATCGCTTTGAGCCCCTCTAGTTGCTAAATGGATTTAGCAGGCGATGTGAGCGACGCCAAGTTGTCAAATCGCGTCCGCCCCTTCTATGAAGAAAAGTCCGAGCGAAGCTGGAGCGATGGCGGGATTGTCGAAGAAGCGCGTTACCCTCGCCGATGTTGCAAGGCTCGCCGGCCTTTCCTCGGCCGCCGCCTCGATGATCCTGACCGGCCGCCCCGATACAAGGCTCTCGGCCGAGGCGCATCGGCGTGTCCACGAGGCGGCCGCGCAGCTGGGCTACCGCCCCAACCTCGCGGCCCAGGCGCTGCGCACCGACAAGACCCGGACCATTGCCTTCATCTCCGACTACGTCGCCACCACGCGCTACGCCAACGGCCTGATCCGTGGCGCCCTCGCCGCGGCGCAGGAGGCCGGCCATGTGCTGCTGCTGCTCGAAACCGGGGGCGAGCCCGACCGCGAAGTGCAGGCGATCGAAGCGGCGCTCGACCGGCAGGTGGACGGCATAATCTTCGCCGCCATGCGGGCCCGTGAGATCTTCGTGCCGACACTCCCGGCTGCGACGCGCGTGGTGATGCTGAACGGCACCAGCAGCCGCTTCCCGCTATCGGTCTTGCCGGACGAGCTGACCGGCGGCCACACTGCGGTGGAGCTGCTCTACGCAGCGGGCCATCGCGACGGCATCGCCCTGATCGGTCACAACCGGATCGCCGAACAGGGATTGTTCCGCTCGGACACGGTGGGGCGGCGCATTGCCGGCATCCACGCCGCGATGGCGAAGCACAAGCTGCGGTTCGCCACCGAGGAGAGCTGCTGGGAATGGGAGCCGCAGCACGGCTTCGAGCTGACCCGCAAGGTGCTGGCGCAACACCCCGACGTCACGGCCCTGCTCTGCCTCAACGACCGCCTCGCCTTCGGCGCGTATCAGGCGCTGGCCGAGGTCGGGCGGGCTGTTCCGGGCGACATCTCCATCGTCGCCTTCGACAATGACGAGATCGCCGGCTACCTGCGCCCGGGGCTGACCACCATTGCGCTGCCGCACGAGGAGATGGGCAGGGCCTCGGTCAGGCTGCTGCTATCGCCCGACACCAGCGGCGAGCACCTGGTTTCCATGCCAGTAGTCGTTCGCGCCTCGATCTGATCGCTCTGTCTTTTCACACCTTGAAATACCACTGACGGCGGAACATGGTCGGCTTCCAAGGTGCGCCAGCGCCTCGAGGAACTGCCGATGCGGTCAAGTACGCCATGAGTGACTACCACGCCAAGCCACCGCTGGGGATTGACGCCGCCGGCGCCTCCGAGGAAGGCGCCACGGTCTACGAACTGATCCGCGACGACATCATTTCGGGCCGCCTGAAAGCCAATGAGCGCCTGGTGGTCGCCGACCTTGCCAGTCGTCACCATTCATCGTCCAACCCGGTGCGCGAGGCTCTGCAATTGCTGCGCGGCCAGGGGTTCGTGACCTTCGTGCCCAATCGCGGCGCGCGGGTACGAGCGATCGACCAGGATTTTGTGCGCGACATTTACGAGATCGGGGTGGCGCTCGAACCCCGCTTCGTCAGGTGGTTCGTCGGGATGGCCACTCAAGCAGACATCGCCGGGCTCGAGAGCCTGCAGCAGGCGATGGAAGCCAACGACTTCGCCGATCCTGTGCTGCACAGCGATCTCGACACGCAGTTCCACACCCTCATGTACGAGCGGCACTACAACCGGCTGGCTACCGAGATCTGGTGGCGAAACCGCGAGGTGCTGCGGGCCGTCACCCGCAGCTACAACTTCACCTTGGCCCGGCGCTCGCAACTGATGCGCGAGCATCGCGAGCTGATCCGGCTGATCAAGGCCGGCGACGCCGACGGGGCGGCGGCGCTGGCCGAGCAGCATGTCGAAGGCGCCGGCCGCCACGTGCTGGAGCAATTGCGCGGCTCGCGGGCGGCGATCGCGAGCTGAGGGACTTCAGATGCCAGGGGGCTCCCAGGACCCCCTCTCTTGCGAAAACTAAGGACTTAGCTGCGCTAAGCCCAAGTTTTCGCTGTCTCCCGCGCCAAGGGGAGACTCCCGACTGATGCGCCAATGCGAATGGAAGCCACCGACCATTCTCCCCCTTGGCGGGGGAGAAAGCGAAATCTAAGGTTTAGCCGTTTGGCTAAGCCTTAGATTTTGCAAGTGAGGGGTCCTGTAGGGCACAATGGCCCTCGCCCCGCCCTAAACCCGCACCCGCCGCCCATCCTCGCGCTCTTCCAGCCGGCTGCTATCGGCGCGCGCCAGCCGCTCGTCGCTCAGTTGCAGCAGATCGTTGGCTGGTGACAACTTGCCGGCGCCGGCGTCATCGGCAGAGAGCACCGAGGCCTTGAGGAGCTGAGAGTACGGGTGTTCCGGCGCATCGAGCACCGTTCGCGCCGGCCCCATCTCCACCACCCTGCCCTTCTGCATGATGATCAGCCGGTCCGAGATGTAGTAGGCCGTCGCGAGGTCGTGGGTGATGTAGATGACCGAGACGCCGAAATCGTCACGCAGCGCTTTCAGCAGATTGACGATCGCCATGCGCAGCGAAGCATCGACCATAGACACCGGCTCGTCGGCAATCAGCAGCGGTGGATTGGGGATCAGCGCCCGGGCGATGGCCACGCGCTGCAGTTGCCCGCCGGAGAGCTCGTGCGGGAAACGGCCGGCGATCTCGGCGAGGCTCAGGCCCACCTTCTGCAGTGCACCATCCATGGCGGCATCGATCGCCGCCTTGTCCCGCGCCCCGAGATAGCGCCGCGCCGTCGACTGCAGGTAGCGGTCGACCCGCTTCAGGGGGTTGAACGCCTCGAACGGGTTCTGGAAGACCGGCTGCACCTTGGCCATGAACTTCAGCCGGTCGGCCCGGTTTTCATGGTGTACCGGCTCGCCGCGGAACAGGATACGGCCGGTGCTCGGCCGCTCCAGCCCCAGGATCATGCGCGCCAGCGTGGTCTTGCCCGAACCGCTCTCACCGATGATGGTGAAGATCTCCGGCTTGTCGGCGGCGATGGCGAAACTGACCTGGTCGACGGCCCGAACCTCCTGGCGGCCGAGGATACCGCCCATCTGGAAGCGCTTGGATACATCGGCAACTTCGAGCAGCGAACTCATGCAGCTACTCCTGCGCGGCTGTGCCCCGGCACCAGCGGCTCGACATCGTTGGCGCGCCAGCAGGCGCTGCGGTGATCGGTGCCGACCGCCACCAGCGGCGGCGCCTCGGTCTTGCACTTGTCGATGGCGAGCGGGCAGCGGGGGTGGAAGCGACACCCGGCGGGCGGCGCGGCGAGGCTGGGCGGCCGCCCCTCGAGCGCCGGCCGCTGTGTCGTATCGCCTATCCGCGGCAGGCTGGCGACGAGGTGAGCCGAATAGGGGTGCCTGGGCGCGGTGAACAAGGTGCGGGTCGGCGCCTCCTCGACCAGGCGCCCGGCATAGATGATGCCGATGCGGTCGGCGATATTGGCATGCACGCTCATGTCGTGCGTGACGAAGACGATCGAGGACCCCATTTCGGTCTGCAGGTTCTTGATCAGCGACAGCACATCCTTCTGCACGACGACGTCGAGCGCCGTGGTCGGCTCGTCGGCGATGATGAAGTCGGGCTTGCACACGGTGGCGAGGCCGATGGTGACGCGCTGCCGCATGCCGCCCGAGAGCTCATGCGGATAGGCGTTGAGCACGTTCGGCGAGAGCTTCAAATGGCCAAGGTGCTCGACCACGCGCTGGCGGAAGGCGCTGCCCGAAAGCCCCAGCGGCCGGGCGGCGAAATCCTCGAAGATGCGGCCGATGCGGCGAACCGGGTTCAGCGTGCTCATCGAGCCCTGCATGATGTAGCTGAGGTGCCGCCAACGGATGGCGTCGATCTCGGCCGGCGTCGCCACCGTGACGTCGGTCCGCTGCCCGCCGAAATCATAGGTGGCGTTGCCCGAGATAACCCGCAGCGGCGGCCGGATGGCGGCGGCCAGCACCTTGATGAAGCTGGTCTTGCCCGACGAGCTCTCGCCGGCGATGCCGTAGACCTCGCGGCGTTTCACCTTCATGGTGATGCCGTCGACGGCGCGGACCTCGCGGTTCACCCCGAAATAGCTCATCTGGTAATAGGCCTTGAGCGCCTCGACTTCGAGAATGTTGTCGCCCATGGCGTCAGGCTCCCATGCGGCGCAGCCGGCTGCGCGGATCGATATATTCGTTCATGCTGACGGCGAGCAGGAACAGCCCGATGAAGGTGATGACGATCAGAACCACCGGGATCACCACCCACCACCACACGCCAACCACCATCGCCGAGTGCGAGTTGGCCCAGTAGAGCACCGTGCCGATGGTCGGGTTGTTGATGTTGGTGAAGCCCAGTACGGCGAGGGTCACCTCCATGCCGATCGACCACAGCATGTTGTTCATGAAGGTCGAGAACACGATCGGCATCACGTAAGGCAGGTGCTCCTCGAGCAGCACCTTGCGGGTGCTCATGCCGGCGAACACCGCGTGGCGGGTGAACTCGCGATGCTTCAGCCCCAGGGCCACCGAGCGGATCAGCCGCGCATCGAACGGCCAGCCGAAGCAGGCCATGATCAGCGCCATGGTGAAGCTGTCCATGTGGTTGCGCAGCACGAAATAGAACAGCACCAGGATCGGGAAGATCGGCACGGCGACGAAGATGTCGTTGATGAACATCAGCACCCGGTCTACCCAGCCGCCGAGATAGCCGGCCGCGAGCCCCACCGCGATCGAGATGATGCGGCTCAGCACCGCTACGGTGATGCCGAAGATCAGGCTGTTCTTGAACGCCGCCGAGAGCTGCCAGAACAGATCCTGGCCGCGCGAATTGGTGCCGAACCAGTATTGCGCCGAGGGCGGCTGGTCGGGAATGGCGAGGTAGATCTGGCTGGGATCGACCGGCGAGAAGAAGCTGAGGGCCGCAAAGATCGCCACGATGCCGACGAAGATCAGCCCGATGGTGAATTCGGCGTTGTAGCGGATGAGATCGCGAAGGACGGCAAACATCTGGGATTACTCCGCCCGGACGCGCGGATCGAGCAGCGGGTGCAGCAGGTCCACGATGAAGATGGCGAGGGCGACCGCGGCGATCGAGATGGTGCAGACTGCCAGCACGGTCGAGTAATCGCCGGCATTCACCGCATCGACGAGGAGTGACCCCATGCCCGGATAGTTGAACACCTGCTCGGTGATGACTGTGCCGGAGAACACGCCGCCAATGACCATGGCGAGCGCCGTCACCTGCGGCACCAGGGCGTTGCGGATCACGTAGTCGCCGACAATGGTATCGCGCCGCACACCGGCGAGTTCGGCGTAGGTCACGTAATCCTCGGTGACGATGTTGGAGACCAGCGCGCGCATGCCGATGAACCAGCCGCCCAGGCCAACCAGGACCAGCGACAGCGCCGGCAGCAGCGAGTGCTGCAGCACCGACAGGATGAAGCCCAGCGTCCAGCCCGGCCGCACATCCATGGCGAAGCCGCCGGAGATCGGCAGCACCGGCCAGAGGTAGCCGAAGACGATCAGGATGATGAAGGCGACGATGTAATAGGGGATCGGCTGCAGCCCCATGGTGACGATGCCGAAGGCCTTGAGCAGGCGGCTGTTCTGGAAGTAGCCGGCGAGCCCGCCGGCGAGGTTGCCGACGACGAAAGTGATGGCGGTCGAGGTGAGCAGCAGCCCCAGGGTCCAGGGGAGCGCCCGCAGCACCAGTTCCATTGCCGGCGTCGGAAACGCCATCAACGACGCGCCAAGGTCGCCGCGCAGCAGCCGGCTCCAGAAGTTGACATATTGAGTGAGCACCGGCTGGTCGGTGCCGAACATCTCGGTCAGCGCCAGGCGAGTGGCGGCGATGGCCTCAGGCGACAGGTTGGAGCGGGCGGACAACCGGCCGAGCACCTGTTCGACGGGATCGATCGGCGACAGGTAGGTCACCACGAACATGGCCGATACGCCGAAGAATATCACCGCCAATAGCTGAACGAACCGCTTGGCGGCGAACCATAGATAGCCTTGCATAAATACTCCTCACACACCCGCGGCCGCGCTGCAGCATGGCGCATTCGGTCGCGGGATTGCACAGATCGGGCTGCCTGCCGGCCGGCCCACCGGCGACGGCAACGATCCCGCGTTCTGATGGCGCCTCGAGGGCTCGAGAGGCCACCAAAAGGCGGGAGGGAGCGCGGAAAGCGCCGCGCCCCCTCTCACCCTGGGAGAGCGGTCAGCCAGCCACGGGGCTGATCTGGGTGAAGATGTAACGCCCGTTCGACCAGTTGGTGACCGGATTGGCGTAAGGGTTCTCGGCATTTGGCCAGCCGCTCCAGAAGCGGTTCGACTGAATGGAGAACACGTTGTAGGCCATGATCGGGATGTTCGGCATCTCTTCGAGGTGCAGCTTGACGAACTCGTGGCCGTACTCGATGCCCTTGGGATCGTTGAAGTCGATCTTGCGGATGTTCTCGATGATGCTGTCGAGCCGCGGATCGGTCCAGCGCATCCAGTTACGGTCGGGCTGCGACTCGCCGGGCTTGGCGACGTAGGCCGAGTGGTAGCTGTCGAGGAAGAAGCTGAGGTCGGGGTGACCGCCCCAAGTTTCCACCGCCCAGGCGATGTTGGTTTCGTAGTTGCCGACGCGCTGCCGGCCCCAGGTATCGCTGTCCACCTGCGCGGTTGCCTGCACACCGGCCTGCGACCACATCTGCGCAATCATCACGCCGAGACGGTTGATCACGCCTTCCTGCGGCACCATCACCTCGAAGGCAAACGGCTCGCCGTTCGGCATCATCCACTGGTTGCCGTTCTTGGTGAAGCCGGCTGCCGTGAGCAGTTCTTCGGCCGCCGCCACATCCTGCTTCCACCAGCCGTAACCGAAGGCGTTGCGCACCGCGGCTTCATCGGTCGGCACGGCGTCGCCGAACTGCGGACGCACCATGTCGGCAATCTGCAGACCGATATTGGGGTCGTACGGCTTGATCTTGCGGGTGCCGGTGTCGACCTCGTAGTTGATCAGGAAGTCCTGCAGCGGCGCATGATAGTCGCGCGGATGCGTGCCGGTCGGCGGGACCGAGATGGCCGAGAGCGTCGCCGCACCGCGATACGAGGCCATCGACATGGCGCGCGCATCGAGCATCAGCGCCAGGGCCCAGCGCACGCGCTTGTCCTGGAACTTCTCGTTCTGGTGGTTGAAGATAATCATCGGCAGGGTCGGATCGGGGTGGGCGTAGGGGAAGCCCGGGAACCAGCCCTGGATCTGCGGATCGTCCTTGACCACGGCGAAGGTGCCTTCCGGGGTCAGGTCGTGCACCATGTCGAGGTTGCCGTTGCGGATCTCGATCAGGCGATTATCGGTGGTGATGTTGTTGCGGTAGATGATGAATTTCGGCTTGGGCTCGGCGATCATGCCGAGCGCGGTGCGCTGCCAGTCCTCACGCTTCTGCCAGATGTACCAGGTGCCGTTCGGATCGAACGAATGCAGCGTATAGGGCCCGATGCTGACCGGCGGGTTGGCGTCATAGGTGAGGATGTCCTCGACCTTTTCATAGACGTGCTTGGGCATGATCCAGGCGGCCGTCCAGCGCACCGAGAACAGCGCATGAAAGCGCGAATTCGGCGCATTGAGCTTGAAGTGGACACTGTATTTGTCGGGCGCGGTGACTTCGGCGACCTGCGCACTGAAGGCGCCATTATAGGGCGTGCCCGGCGTGGCCTTCTGCTTTTCGACCGTGAACACCACGTCGTCAGCGGTGAACTCGACACCGTCGCTCCAGAAGATGCCCTGCTTGAGCTTGACGGTCATCTCGGTGAAGTCGGCATTGTATTGCCAGAGATCGTCAGCGAGTGAGTTGTAGACCGCGTTCTCGCTGGCCCCTTCGATGCCCGCATCGGGATCGATGAACCACAAGGTATCGGTGGTCAGGTTGTGCAACCCGTTGCTGGTGCCGTTGCCGGCGCCGACGGCCCACAGGTTGAACCAGCCCGGGTTGCGGATGATCCCTTCGGGATTGTGAACGATGACCGTCTCGCCGCGCGGGAACTGCGCCAGATCCGGCGCCGTACCTCCGGCGTCCTGCGCAAAAGCCAAACCATTGGCGGCAACGGTAAGGGCGCCGACAGCGGTGCCCAGCAGAAAGCTGCGTCTATCCATTTTTGTTTTTTCCTCCCACGGCGGCAGCGCCTCTCGCGCTCCCATCCCGAAAGCGCTCCACCGCTTTCGGGCGCCATCCTATCCGCGAAGCCCTCCTTGTCAACTTGTGTTTCGATGTACATCGGATATTCTAATATGAATACCGAAGGAGGCGAGGCTCGTGTATCGCGCCACCCCGTCAGGTCAGGAACAGCCGCAACGGCCAATCCTTACATCTCAGATAGTGCATATGTTTCAGCGTACTAATAGATCAATCCGGCGTCGGACCGGAGCATCGTCCGCCTCACGGCGGATGCCATCGCGACCACCCGCGGCCGCTTGACCCGTCCCGCGCCCAGAATCGATTAATACCGGAATATACGGTACATATGGCAGATCGTACCGTCTGCGCCGGTTCAGTCCTGCGTCTCAAGTCGCATGATGATCTCCTGGTCGTGATGCCCGAAGCCGCGTCCGAAGATGTTGACCCCGCCGGGACAGGTGGCGTCGGCGGCAACGCCGATGCGCAGCCGAATCGACTGGGCCGCATCGAGTTGCAGGTCGGCCAGCGACACCGACGAGATTTTCTGTCCATCGAGAAAGCTGCCGGCGCTGGTGACGCGCCAGTTGGTCAGTTCGCCGTGATCGGATCCGTAGCGCGCCCAGCCGCCTCTCGGCTCGTCCTGACGATAGCGGCTGGCCCGCAGGGTCCAGTTGCCGAGCTCGACGTCATTGACCCAAATCGAGATCGCACTCGGCCAATCGGGCGAGGTTCCGGGCGCATCGGATCCAAGCTCCATGGAGAACTCGAGGGCCCGGACCGGTGGGCCGGAGCGATAGGGGAAGCGATACTCGACGAAGCCGCCGGTAAACCAGAGAAGCCCGGCCTTCACCCGTCCCGGATCGAGGAATGTATCGGGCATATCGAGCAGACCGATGACGCCATCGACGGCTCGCAAGCCGCACGGGGCGCAGACGCTGAAGCTCGTATAGAGCCCCAACGGCACCGAGGCCTGGAACAGACCGCCCGCTTCCACCCGGCAGACCCTCACCCGCAACCAACTCAGGGACGATGCTAGCACGGGCAATATGGGCCCGGCCACGGATTGCGTACAATCGGACAAAATGTCTACGCAATCCATCGCAAGTCCGGCCTTGTATGTGATCCATATCGCCTATTGAGGTAGAGACGGGCCGGAAGCAGCGGCCGATTCACACACCCCCTCTTGACGGAACACCTCCATGACACCGGCAAAGCCCACCTGGACCGCGGATAACGGCGACGGGACATTCACCAATCCGCTGTTCTACGAAGAGTTCTCCGACCCCGACATCATCCGGGTCGGCAGCGTCTACTACATGACGGGCACGACGATGCATTGCATGCCGGGCCTGCCGGTGCTTCGATCCACCGATCTGGTGAACTGGACCCTCGTCTGTTACGCCTTCGAGCGGCTCGACCTGGGGCCCGCCTTCCGGCTCGAGGGTGGGGAAATCTACGGCCAGGGCATCTGGGCCCCGTGCATCCGCTATCGCGACGGCACCTTTTACATCTTCTCCAACGTCAACGGGCAGAAGACCCAGATCTTCACCGCGACCGACCCGGCCGGCCCTTGGACGCGCACCGAGGCCGAGTACAATTACCACGACCTGACAGTGTTCTTCGACGATGACGGGCGCGCCTATGTGGTCTGGGGCTATCGCAACCTCAGGATCGCCGAGCTCGACCAGAGCCTGCATCGGGTCATCCCCGGCTCCGAACGCGACCTCACGCCGCCCGACAGCCTGATGGGCGAGGGCGCGCATTTCTACAAGGTCGACGGCAAATACCTGATCACCAGCGCGTGGTTCGCCGGGCCGATGCGCATGCCCTGCGCCCGCGCCGACAGTCTCGATGGCCCCTGGGAAATCAACCCGGCGATCTCGATCGACGAGGATTTCGGGCTCGTCGAAGGTTACAAAATCAAGGGCGCCGGCATCCCCTTCACCCTCGAGCCACCCTTCGAGCTGGTGCCGCCCAACCCCGCCGCCAACGGCCGGCTCAACCTGCACCAGGGCGGCATTGTCGATACCCCTGACGGCGAGTGGTGGGGCTGGTCGATGATGGATTACAACTCGCTCGGCCGCCTGACCTGCCTGTCGCCGATCACCTGGAAAGATGGTTGGCCGTATTTCGGTCTACCCGGCAACCTTGGTCGCACCCCGCGCACCTGGATCAAGCCCAGCAGTGCATCGCCTTCGCCGGTTGCCCTGCCCTGGCCCAAGCGCAGCGACGATTTCGACGGCGCCGCGCTCAATCCGCTCTGGCAGTGGAACCATGTGCCGGTCGACAGCAAGTGGTCGCTCGGCGAGCGGCCCGGTCACCTCAGGCTACACACGCTGCCCGCCAGCGATTTCTGGTGGGCGAAGAATACGCTGACGCAGCGCGCTGTCGGGCCGCTATCGACGGCTACGACCGAGCTCGAGGGAAGCGGCCTGGCCCCAGGTGACGTGGCGGGGCTGGCGCTGCTCGGCATGCCCTGGCGCTGGGTCGGCCTCGCCCGCACCGGCAGCGGTTTCGAGATCCGCGCCTTCGACTACCAGACCGGCCGGGCGATCACGGTGCCGGCGGCCGGGCCACGCGTCTGGCTGCGCGCCGAGTGCGACTTCCTGACCGAGCAGGCACAGCTCAGCTTTTCGGCCGATGGCGAGAGCTTCACGCCCATCGGCGAGCCGATGACCATGGTGTTCCAGCTCAAGACCTTCCAGGGCATCCGCTATGCGCTGTTCGCCTACAACGAGGAGGACCGAGAGGGCGGCTACGCCGATTTCGACCGGGTGAGCATCGACGAGCCCTGTCCACGCGGCCTGATGCGCCCGATCCCCGAGGGGCAGAGAGGGATGCTCGTCCTGGCGAACGCCGCGCATATCGGCCTCGCCACCGCGCTGGGCACCGTCATCGGCGGCACGCCCGAGCCGTTCACCGTCGAGCCGGTCGGCCTCGGTCGCGTCGTCCTGCGTCATGCCGCCGGCGTGCTGTCAGTGACGGCGGGCGGCGTGATCACCGTCGACGGCGTGGCCGGCACAGCGAGGCATTTCCAGTGGATGGAGACCCCGACCGGCGAAGTGACACTGATGGCGCTCGCCACGCACCGGTTCCTCCGCATCGCGCCGGACGGCGCGGTAAGGGCCGACCGCCCCGGCCCGACGCCCGACGGCAAGGATGGCACGCGGTTCCGGTTTACCGCGGCGGCCTGACGGGATGGCCGACAGTCCGGGCTCCTTGCCGCCCGGCATCCACGCGGCATCACACCGCCCGGCATGGCCTCCGCCAGTGCGGGCGGCGCAGCCGGGCTACGTCTCTCGGACAGACCCGACCTCGGGGGCGGGATCATCGAGACGCTACCGCGTACCCTCATACAGCCCCGCGACGTAGGCCATCGTCGCAAACGGCATCACTTGGCCCACCCGGCTCAACCGCTCAGGCGAGTAGTAGCCCGCCTCATGCAGCAGGTTGAAAGCGCCGATGGTCTGGCCGCCGACCACAATGGGCAGGTTGGCGATGGACTCGCAGCCGAGCGAGCCGATGAGCTGCCAGTCGGCAAAATCCACGGCGATCGCTTCGAGGCTGAGCGCGGTATAGATCTGCTGCCGGCCGATCAGCGTTTCGGTCCACTTGTTGTCGGGGATCGGCTTGAAGCCGCCGACCGCATAGGCCTCGGCGTTCTGGGTGTAGAGACGGCGAAGCCGACCGGCCGGCACATCGAACAGCGTCGCCGTGGTGAGCTTGCTGCCGATCGCTTCGCCGATCAGCTCGGCGACGAAATCGAACATCGGCTCAGCCGGACCCGGCTGGCGCACCAACGCGAGAAAGGCCGGCCAATGGTTGTCGAGCGAAGCCATCAGACCGTCCAGAAATCGCGCAGCGTCGAGGGCGTGTGCATGTTGCCGTAGAGATAGGCCCAGAACTCGGTGCGACGCTCCTTGGGCACCTTCTCCCACACCGCATGCGTCGACGTATCGCCGCACCAGTAGCCATAGACGAACGGCGCCCTCAGGCCATGGCGGAGGAAGGCGATGCGGTTCTTCGCCGTCTCGAGATCTTGGTAGCCAGCCTCGGCGATGATCGGCGCCACCTCCTCGTGCGAACGGCCCTCGGCATGCAGCATCCAGGCGGCGTTGCAGCGGAGCGCCGCGCGCAGCCGCTCGAGCGTCATGCCCACCACATCCTCGGGGGTGTTGATCCAATCGAGGAAGAACCACCCATTATCGGCAATGCCTTCGAACAGCGCGCTGCTGGCGGAGCTCGTCACCACCTGCGCGCCGTCGAGCGGCATCTTGCCTTCGGCGACATAGCGCTGGCGCAGCGCCATATGCACGAGGTGGCCGGGGAAAGCCTCGTGGCACGCAAGGTGCTTGATGGCCGAGCGGGTGAAGGGCATCGCCAGGTTGAGCCGCATCTTGCGCTCGGGAAAATCGCAATAGGCGGTGAACGGCACATCATCGAGCCGCACCGGCTCGAGCCATTCGTCGTTCATCAGGTACATCATCTCGCTGGTGCGACGGCGCGCCTCGCGCGTCACCTCGCCCATGGTGGCGAGCACCTGGTCGGCCGGCACCAGCGTATCGGCCTCGAACCGCCCGACATCCTCGGCGAGCGAGCCGCCGCGATAGCCCAGTTCGTCGAGGTTTTCGCGGATGGTCCGGCGGTAGCCATCGAGGATTTCGTCACTCACCAGTTGCGTGTCGACCCGCATCTGCCGGCGCAGCCGCTCGGCATACGAGATCTGCCGGCCCTCGAAGGTATCCAGCAGCGCCAATAGCGAATCCAGCATTTCGCTGAGGTAAGCGCGGCGCAACTCGCTCTCGGCCTCGCCGGGAATGCGCGCCGCAAGGGCTTCCAGCCGGTCGCGCGCCTCGCCGTAATTGGCGAGCGCATAGGGCTCGACCTGCGCCATGGCGACCGGGATCAGCCCCTCGCGATCGAGAAAACTCTGGGTGCGCGGCACATCGCGATAGAGCCGGTCGAGGCCGGCCGTCAGCCGCGCCAGTTCCAATCCCAGTTGCATGCTCATCGCCGCCCTCGCCACTGATTGACATAGAAAACTAGAACACCATCAGCCGGCTCACCGCCAGTGGCACAGATCGACTTTCGTTGCATACCGACGCGGAGCTCTGCCTTCTAGCCGCGCCAAACCCCTGATTTCCCGATGTTTTGCATGACATTTGAGCAGTCGAACGCAACTGCATGATTTTTGTACGCACCCGATTGTCATCGAGGAAAGGGAACGCTACCGTCCTGGTGTATCAGGTGGATAGAACACATGTTCTCATTCGACGCCAACAGCATCGACAAGTCCCTGCCCGTGCCGGTCGGCACGCAGCTCTATGGCCTGTTGAGCTATGCGCTGTCGTTCGGCGGCATCGCCCATGGCACCCGCCTGCAGTCGGTCCGCCAGCTCGCCGCCGAACTCGGCATCGCCCCGATGACAGTGGCCCAGGTCTATCAGCGGCTGCGCGACGCCGGCCTCGTCGAGATGAAGCACGGGCTCGGCGCCTTCGCCGTTTCCGACGTGAAGAAGCGCAGCATCGACAACCTGCCCGTCTCCTCGCTCCGCGCCGATATCGAGGTGCTGATCGGCAAGGCCGAAAAGCTCGGCATCTCCACCCTCACCCTCAATTCGATGATCAACGCGCAATCGCTGCTGCGCCGCCCCAAGGCCGGGTTGAAGATCGTTTTCGTCGCCATCTTCGAGGGGCCAGGGCGGGATTATGTGGCGCAGCTGAAACCGGTGCTGGCGACCAACGACCAGGTGCAACTGGTGACGCTCGACTCCCTCAGGGTGACCGAGGAGCTACGCCGGATCAGCACCGAGGCCGACATCGTCCTCACCTTCCTCCATCGCGAAGCCGAGGTGCAGGCGCTGATCCCCACGGCGCGGGTGCTGGGCCTGCGCTTCATCCCGTCGGTGCGCACGCGGCAGGCGCTGGCCGGGCTCGACCCGCGCACCCGCATCGCCGCAGTGACCTATTTCGAGGAATACATCGCCATCATGCGGCCGAGCGTGCGCGAGTTCGCGCCGCACGTCTCCGATATCCGCGTCACCTGGCTGTCCTCGCCGGACCTCGGCGAGGTCATCGCGCAGTGCGACGCGGTGATCTTTGCCTCGGGCGCCGACCATGTGGCCGACCTGGTCCAGCCAGGCGTGCCCTGCTTCGAATACCGGCATGCGCCGGATCCGGGCGCGCTGGAGGGCGTGCTGGTGCCGCACCTCGCCGACCTCCGCCGCAGCAAGATTGCCGGCAATGAAACGGGGCCCGAAAGCGGCAGCGATGCCGCCGAAAGGGGCGTCGCCGAGGGGTGAGACCAACCAATCCCTGACTCCCTTCGAGGGTGGAACGTAGCTGTTCCTGAAGGCGGCAGGGCAATGACTGCAACAAAGTTCACAGGGGAACGGGAATGAACAAACTACTGCTGCTGACCACCGCCATCGTGGCGCTGGGGGCGATGCCGGCGACCGTCACGCTGGCCCAGGACAAAGCCATCGTCATCGGCACCGACGTCGATGCCGGCACGCTCGATCCGCGCCTGACGCGCGACACCACCGCCTATCGCACCGCCGACCTGATCTATGCAGGCCTCGTGCACCTCACGGCCAAGCTCGAAGCGGTGCCGGATCTGGCCGAGAGCTGGGAATCGCCCGACCCGCAGACCTACATTTTCAAGCTTCGGCCGGACCTCAAGTTCTCCGACGGCACCCCGCTCACCGCCGATGACGTGGTCTACACCTATGAGAGCGTCATCAACCCCGATTTCAACGCCCCGGACCGCGCGCTCTACAGCCCGATCAGCAAGATCGAGGCCATCGACCCGCAGACGGTGAAGTTCACCCTGTCGGCGCCCTATGCGCCGCTCCTCAGCTATCTCGACAAGGGGATCGTGTCGAAGGCGGCGGTCGAGGCAGGCAAGGATCCGGCCACCGATCCAGTCGGCGCCGGCCCGATGGTGCTCACCGCCTGGAACCGCGGCAGCGACATCGTGCTCAAGGCCAACCCGAGCTATTGGGGCGGCGCCCCTGAGGTGACCGACGTCACCGTCAAGATCATCGGCGACAACTCGGCCCGCGCCCAGGCCTTCGAAGCCGGCGACCTCGACGTGATCCAGTCGCCGCTGTCGCCCAACGATATCGCCCGGCTGAAGGCCGATGCCCGCTTCGGCAACGTCATCACGGCCGGGCTGGGCGTCACCTACATCAACTACAACGTCAAGGATCCGGTGCTTGCCGACCCCGGCATGCGGCAGGCCTTCTCGATGCTGATCGACCAGAATTCTATCGTCAACGACATCTACCAGGGCGTCGACGAGATCGCGTCGTCGATCATCCTGCCCTCGTCCTGGGCCTATTCGGCCGATATCAAGCAGCCGACCTTCAGCGTCGAAGGCGCGGTGGCCAAGTTCAACGAGCTGGGCTGGAAGGATTCCGACGGCGACGGCATCCTCGACAAGGATGGCAAGAAGCTTACGGTGACGCTCTCCACCCACAGCGAAGACCCCAACCGCGTGCAATCGGTCGAGCTGACCCAGGCGCTGATGCAGTCCGCCGGCGTCGATGCGCAGGTGCAGATCACCGACTGGCCGTCCTTCTCCACCAACTACGTGCAGAAGGGCCTGCACCAGATCGCGCTGCTCGGCTGGCTCAACATCGTCGATCCGGACCGGCTGCTGTTCGGCCAGCTGTCGACCGGCGGCTCGACCAACTGGGGCGGCTATTCCAACCCCGAGGTCGATAAGCTGCTGCAGGAGGGCCGCTCGTCGCTCGACCAGGCGGCGCGCGCCACCGCCTACCAGAAGGCGGCGACGATCCTTGCGTCCGACCTGCCCTACTTCATCATCTCCGACCAGGGCTACCAGCTGTTCTACAAGCAGCCCTTCCCGGTCGAAGTGCAGGCGACCCCACGCGGCAATTTCCGCGGCCTGATCGGCATGGACGAATAAGTCCCTGCCCCTCCCCCGGCCGGCGTTCCCTCCCAGGCGCCGGCCGGAACCTTGGTTTTTGGGTCACAGATGGTCGACACCACCACGGCGTCATCCCAGCGAAAGCCGGGATCCATCTCGCGGCCCGTGCCAGCAGTGAGTTGGGTCCCAGCTTTCGCTGGGGTGACAGCCGGCGGGCGGGGCGCGATCGAGTGCCGAACCTGACACCGCGGATGAATCAACCCATCCGCGAACTGATGCAGACGTTTGAATTTACTGCGCTTTGCCTGGAGCGCATCGAGGAGATGATATGACGTTTTCGCAGCGCCTTGGCGCCGATTTTTATGCCCGCGTCCATCGCGACATCCGCGCCCGCATGGCCGAGACCGGGGTCGACCTGCTGCTGCTCGATGCCAATGACGATGTCATCTACACCACGGGCTTTTCGCACTACACCACGGAGCGGCCGGTGGTCTTCGCCATCAGCCAGAGCGGCGCCTGGCTGCTGCTGCCGCGGCTCGAACAGGGGCATGCGGCGCACCAGATCATCGCTGCCGAGCCGGTGATCTATTTCGAGTTTCCCGGGGTCGACAAACCCTTCGACGTGCTCGCTCGGGCGCTCCCGGCCCAGACCGGCACCGTCGCCCACAGCTACGGCATTGCCTTCGGCCGGATCGCGCAGATCGCGGCGGCATTCCCCAATGCCAAGGTGGCGCCCTCCAACATCGTCCAGCAGATGCGGTTGAGGAAATACCCCGAGGAGATCGTGCTGCACCGCGAAGCAGCGCGCATCTCCGACGAGATGGTGCGCGCCGGCGTGGCACTGATCGGCGAGGCCGTGCGCAAAGGCGGCGAGCTGCCGAGCGAGATCGAGATCGAGCAGCACGTGTCGCGGCACGCCATGAACATCATGTATTCCGAGCACGAGGAGCTGATGCTGGTGCAGGGCCTCGCCTCGGGCCTCGTCTATTCCGGCATCCGCTCGAGCTTTCCGCACGGCATGCCGACCGGCAATCCGGTGAAGCGCGGCGAAAGCCTGATCCTGTCGCTCGGCTGCCGGGTCGGCGGCCGGGCGGCCGAGAGCGAGCGCACCTTCTTTGTCGGCGAGCCCTCTGCCGAGCAGCAGCGGCATTACTCGGTAGCCTATGAGGCGCAGAAGCTGGCTACCGCCGCACTGATCGCCGGCCACACCTGCGCCTCCTCGGACAACCTGGCGCTCGGCTATATCCGCGCAGAGGGCATGGCCGACAATGCCCTGCACCGGGTGGGCCACGGCATGGGCATCATGTTCCACGAGTCCCCCTGGATCGAGGCCGGCGACCAGACCATTCTCGAACCCGGCATGATCGCCTCCAGCGAGCCCTCGATCACCATCCCCGGCTTTGCCGGCTACCGCATCGCCGACACCGTGCTGGTCACCGCCGAAGGCCCGGACAGCATGACCCACTATCCGCGCCGCATCGAAGAGATCGTCATCGCATGAGGCGAACCGCCTACCCATCCCGAGGGCTGCAGCGATGCTAGCCTATGTGATCCGCCGGCTGCTGCTGCTGATCCCGATGGCGGTCGGCATGATCGTCGTTACCTTCGGGCTGTTGCTGCTGGTGCCGGGCGATCCGGCCGCGGTGCTGCTCGGCCCCGAGGCGTCGCCCGAAATGATCGCCAACCTGAGGCGCACGCTCGGGTTGGATGACCCCTGGTATGTGCGGCTCGGCGCCTATTTCTGGCAACTGCTGCACGGCGATCTCGGCCGCTCGATCTTCCAGAGCGCGCCGGTCAGCGAAATCATCGGCGGCCGCATCGGGGCGACCATCGAGCTCGCCGTGGTGGCGCTGCTGCTGGCGAGCCTGATCGGGGTGACGCTCGGCGTCCTCGCCGCGGTGCGACAGGGCTCGCTGATCGACACCGCGACGATGCTGCTGGCGCAGCTCGGCGTCTCGATGCCAGTCTACTGGCTGGGGCTGCTGCTGATGCTGGCCTTCGCCGTGCAGCTCAACTGGCTACCGGCGATCGGTCGCGGCGCGCCAATCCCGGAGGCGATCCTCGCGGCGCTGAGCGGCCGTCCGCAGGTGTTGTGGGATTCCATCCTCCACATTCTCCTCCCCGCTCTGGCGCTCGCCGCCAACTCGGCGGCTATCATCTCGCGGCTGGTGCGCACCTCGATGCTGGAAGTGCTGCGCGAGGATTTCGTCCGCACCGCCTATGCCAAGGGGCTGCGCCGGCCGCGCGTTGTGGTACGCCATGCGTTGCGAAACGCCTTGCTGCCAGTGCTGAGCGTCATCGGGCTGCGTTTCGGCGCGCTGCTCGGCGGCGCCGTGCTGGTCGAGATGATCTTTGCCTGGCCGGGCCTCGGGCAGCTGACCTTTTCGGCCGTGTCGCAGCGCGACCTGCCGCTGATCCAGGGGATCGTTCTGACCTTCGCGCTGATCTTCGCGCTGGTGAACCTCGTCGTCGACCTGCTCTATGCGCTGGTCGACCCGCGCGTGCGGTTGGGTTAGCGCCATGCGGATCCCAAAACCCCTGCGCAACCCCTCACTGGTGATCGGCGGCCTGATCATCCTCGCCCTGGTGTTCCTCGCCGTGTTCGCCCCGCTGCTGGCGACGCACGGCGTCGACCAGCCCGACATGCGCAACCGCTTCTCGCTGCCCTCGGCCGCACACTGGCTGGGCACCGACAATCTGGGGCGCGACCTGTGGTCCCGGTTGATCTTCGGGGCGCGCATCTCGCTCTCCATCGGCATCATCTCGGTCACCGTCGCGGCGCTGATCGGTACCAGTGTCGGCCTTGCCGCCGGCTATTTCGGCGGCTGGGTGGATATGCTGCTGATGCGGATCACCGACGTGTTCCTCGGCTTTCCCGCCGTGGTGCTCACCCTCGCCATCGTCGCGGTGCTGGGGCCGGGGATCGTCAACATCTCGGCTGCCATCATCGCCGTCACCTGGACCGAATATGCCCGGGTGGTGCGCGCCACGACGCTGGTGCTGCGCGAGCAGAACTATGTGCAGGCGGCCAAGGCGCTCGGCGCCAGCTGGCCGCGCATCCTGTTCATGGAAATCCTCCCCAATACGCTGGGGCCGATCATCGTGCTCGCCTCGCTCGGGCTCGGCACCGCGGTGATCATTGAATCGGCGTTGAGCTTTCTCGGCTTCGGCCTGCCGCCGCCGACCCCGACCTGGGGCTGGACCCTTTCGTACGGCACCCGCTTCATCCGCGACGAGCCGTGGCTCTCCATCATTGCCGGGGCCACCATCATGGTGACGGTGCTCGGCTTCAACCTGCTGGGAGACGGGCTGAGGGACATCCTCGATCCGCGCCAGCTCACGCGCCTGGGCGCCAACAAGTAGGACTAAGGACGACAAACGATGGTCAAGCAGATCAACAAGCTGAGGCCCAAGTTCACCACCCACGCCGATGGCAGCGATGCCGTGCTGTTCATCCACGAACTGGTCGGCGAACAGGACGGCCCCACCGTCGGCATTTCTGCCTCCATTCACGGCAACGAGAATGCCGGCTCGCAGGCCATCCTCGAGCTCTATCGGGTGCTGAAGGACATGCCGCTGAAAGGCCGCATCCTGCTGCTGCCGGTCGCCAACCCCAAGGCGTTCGCGGTGAACCACCGCTTCACCCCGCTCGATGAGCTGAACCTCAACCGCGAGTTCCCGGGCGACGATCGCGGCAACTACACCCAGCAGCTCGCCTTCGCCTTGGCGCGCGACTATTTCGACAAGCTCGACGCCAATATCGATCTCCACTCGGGTACCGATCGCCCGACCGTCGACTATGTCTATGTCTGGAGCGACGAGGGGCTTTCGCGCGCCTTCGGCTCGAAAATCCTCTACCGCCCGACCACCGGCAAGACCGGCACGGTCTATACCGGCACCACCAAGACGGTGACCATCGACCGCCGGCCCGAGATGAAGGTGACCACCATCGAGCTCGGCGGCGGCATCGTTGACCAGGGCCCCTATGTGAAGCGCACCGTCGACGGCATGCTGAACCAGCTGCGCTATCTCGGCGTCATCGCCGGCGCGGTGCAGGCGCCGCCAAAGCAGGTGGTGGTGACCGAGCTGGTCGGCATCCGGCCCAAGCATGGCGGCTGGCTCGAACCGCTCAGCCCCGCCAATGGCGAGATCATCAAGGGCGGGCAACTGCTCGGCCGGGTCGTCAGCCCTTATGATTTCGAGACCATCGAGGAGATCCCCACCCCGTTCGAGAACGGCATCATGGTGATGCAGCATCTGAGCCGCAACCTGGTGGAAGCCGGGGATTACGGCTTCATGGTCGGCAACCTCGACGGCGCGGAGCAGTAACGGGTGGCGCAGTTGGCGACGAGCACGGTCGGCGCGGCGATTGCCGTCAAGGACCTGGAGATCCGGATCCGCGGTGAGCGCGGCTCCTATCCTGTCGTCGCCGACATGGCGCTGACCGTCCAGCGCGGCGAGACGCTGTGCATCGTCGGGGAATCCGGCTGCGGCAAATCGATGACTGCCTTGTCGCTGCTGCGCCTGTTGCCCGATGCGGCGAGCGCCAGCAAAGGCACGATCGAAATCAATGGCGAGGATTTCCTCGCCATGTCCCAACATCGGGTGGAGGACCTGCGCGGCGTCGAGATCGCGATGATCTTCCAGGAGCCGCTGACGGCGCTGAACCCGGTGCTGACCATCGGCGAGCAGATCGCCGAGTCGGTGCGCCGGCACAAAAAGCTCGGCCGCAAGGCGGCGATGGCGCGAGCCGTCGAGACGTTGCAACTGGTGCAGATGCCCGACCCCGCCCGTCGGGCCGGACAGTTTCCGCATGAGCTCTCCGGCGGGCAGCGGCAACGCGCCATGATCGCCTTGGCGCTCGCCTGCGACCCGAAGATTCTCGTCGCCGATGAGCCGACCACGGCGCTCGATGTCACCGTGCAGGCGCAGATCCTCGGGCTGATTTCCGACCTGCAGAAGCGGCTCGGCACGGCGCTGGTGCTGATCACCCATGATCTCGGCGTCGTGGCGGAAGTCGCCGATCGGGTGGTGGTGATGTATGCCGGCCGCCGGGTCGAGGAAGCCAGCGTCTACGACCTGTTCGAGCACCCGATCCACCCCTATACGCTGGGGCTGATGGGGGCGATCCCCCGCCCAGTGGCCGGCCGGCCAGCTACTGACCGCCTGGTGGATATCGCCGGCACCGTGCCGCCGCCCTGGGACCTGCCCAAGGGCTGCGCCTTCGCGCCGCGCTGCCCGCGCGCCTCGGCCCGTTGCCTCGAGGAACGGCCACCCCTAGAGGAAAAGCGGCCCGGCCATTTCGCCGCCTGCTGGGAGCATGTCGATGGCTGAAGCCCTTCTCGCCGTCGATGATCTCCAGGTGCATTTCCCGGTGCGATCCGGGGTGTTCCAGCGCCAGTCCGCCACCGTCAAGGCGGTGGATGGGGTGAGCTTTTCGATAGAGCGCGGCGAAACGCTGAGCCTTGTCGGCGAATCCGGCTGCGGCAAGTCGACCACCGGGCTGGCGCTGCTCGGGCTGGTGAAGCCGACGGGCGGCCGGGTGCGCTTCGCCGGCACCGAGATCGGCAGCTTCCGCCGCCGCGACCTCAAGGATTACCGGCGGCGGGTGCAGATCGTCTTCCAGGATCCGTTCTCCTCGCTCAACCCGCGCCGCCGGGTGCGCGACGCCATCCGGGTGGCGCTCGATATCCATGGCGTCGGCACCAGGGCCGAACGCGATGCCGAGGTGGCGCAACTGATGGCGCGCGTCGGGCTCCGGCCCGACCAGGCCGACAATTTCCCGCACCAGTTCTCGGGCGGCCAGCGCCAGCGCATCGGCATCGCCCGGGCCCTGGCGCTCAAGCCCGATATCATCGTCTGCGACGAGCCGGTCTCGGCGCTCGATGTGTCGGTGCAAGCGCAGATTCTCAACCTGCTCGCCGACCTGCAGCGCGACTTAGGGATCGCGTACCTGTTCATCTCGCACGACCTCGGGGTGGTAGAGCACATCTCGCACCGAGTGGCGGTGATGTATCTGGGCAAGATCGTCGAGATCGCCCCCAAGGCGCTGCTGTTCGCTGCGCCGACCCACCCCTACACCGAGATGCTGACCCGCGCGGCCCCGACGCTCGACCCGCGCCATCGCCACAGCTTCAGCGCCTCGAGCGACGATGTGCCGAGCGCCATCAACAAGCCGAGCGGCTGCCCCTTCCACACCCGCTGCCCGCTGGCGACCGAGATCTGCCGCACCAGCGAGCCGGCTTTGACCGAACGACCCGACGGGCGCCTCGCCGCCTGCCACCACAGATAGAGAGTTCTCCCCGATGCCCCAGACGACGCTTTTCATCAATGGCCGTGTGCTCGATGCCGCAGAGGGCGTGCTGCGCGAGGGGCTGGTCGTGCTGGTGCGCGATGGCCGCATTGCCGAAGTCGGCGCCGGCCTCGCCGCCCCCGCCGACGCCCGCGTCATCGACCTTGGCGGCCGTACCCTGATGCCCGGACTGATCGATTGCCACGTGCATGTGGTCGCCGAAACGCTCGACCTGTGGGGCAACATGATCGCCCCCTCCTCGCTTGCCGGCCTCCGCTCGGCCCGCGTCATGGAAGAAATGCTGCAGCGCGGCTTCACCACCATCCGCGATCTCGGCGGCGCCGATCACGGCCTGGTCCGCGGTATCGAGGAAGGGCTGATCGACGGGCCGCGCATCGTCATCTGCGGCAAGGGCCTCACCACCACCGGCGGCCATGCGGACCTCAGGAAGCGCACCGATGACCGCCCGGGCATGATGTCGGACCGGCTGGGCTCGATGGGCTACATCGCCGATGGCGTCGATGCGGTCCGCACCGCCTGCCGCACCATGATCAAGGAGGGCGCCAACTTCATCAAGGTGATGGCCAATGGCGGCGTATCTTCGCCGAACGATCCGATCCACTCGATCCAGTATTCGCGCGAGGAAATCCTCGCCATGGTCGAGGAAGCCGAGAATGCCGGGCTCTACGTCTCGGCCCATGTCTACACCGACGCCGCCATCCGCCGCTGCGTCGAGTTGGGCGTCCACTCGCTCGAGCACTGCAACCTGATCAGCGCCGAAACGGCAAAGCTCGCGGCCGAGAAAGGCTGCATCGCCGTCCCCACCCTCGTCGCCTATGACGCGCTGTGGCTCGAAGGCAAGGCGCTGGGCCTGGGGCCGGCCGAGTTCGAGAAGATCGAAGTGGTGCGCTCGGGCGGGCTCAACTCGCTGGCCATCATGCGCGACGCCGGTCTCCCCATGGCCTTCGGCTCGGACCTCCTCGGCGGCCTGCGCAAGTACCACTGCATGGAGTTCGAACTCCTCGCCAAGGTGCTGACCCCTGCCGAAATCATCCGCTCCGCCACCATGGTCGGCGCCGAGCTCTGCCGCATGACTGGCGAGATCGGCACCATCGCCGCCGGCGCCCATGCCGACCTGATCGTGGTCGACGGCGACCCGCTGACGGACATCACCCGGCTGCAGGGTGATGGCGCGCATATGCCGCTGATCATGCGGGGTGGTGAGGTGTTCAAGGACAGGATCTGAGGCTGGGCGCGGCAGCGACGACCACCCAGCTATTCTCGCCACCGCCGGCGGTCGTGGTCGCGGAACGTGGTCCACGTTCCGAACGTCGCACCTCAGGCCAGCGCGGCTTGACTTGTCATATGCACCGTCATACATATGCATAATGATGCAACAAAGCGTATTCCAGACTTTGGCCGACCCGACGCGGCTTCGTATCGTCGAGGCCCTGGCGAGCGGCGAACAGGCTGTGGGCGAGCTGGTTCGCGCCGTCGACATCGATCAGTCCGGTGTTTCGCGGCACCTCAGGATCCTCGGCGAAGCCGGCTTCGTCACCATGCGGCCCGATGGGGCGCGGCGCCTCTATTCGCTGCGAGCGGAGCCCTTCCAGGCGATCGACGGCTGGGTGGCGAGCTATCGCAAGCTCTGGGAGAGCCGGCTCGAGCGTTTCGACGCCGCCCTGGCGCGACGGCAGAGCGCAGGGGACAGCGAGGGGCAGAGGTGATGGAGCCCGTAACCGAGTGGGGCGCGGCAACCGTCAGTTTCGAGCGGGTCTACGAGGCATCGATCGAGGACGTCTGGGCACTGTGGACCACGAAAGACGGGCTCGAGGCATGGTTCGCGCCGGAGGGCATGCGCTTCGAGGTGTCGGTGCTCGAGCCGTGGGTCGGTGGCGCATTCGATCACGTGATGACCGCGGTGGGTGCCGAGCAGGTCGCCTACCTGGCGAACCTTGAAAGGCCGCTCTCGGCCTGGGTGAGTGGCCGGTTCCTCGAGATCGTGCGCCACCATAGGCTGCGCATCCGTTTCGACATCGATTTCGTCCCCGGCGTCGAGTCCTATCCCTACGACATGCTGGTCGAGCTCCACGCCGAGGCCGGGCGCGTACGGATGGTGCTGACGGCCGATCGTCACCCGGATCCCGAGATGACGCGCGGCGCAGTCCTCGCGCTGACCACCCAGCTGGAACGGTTTGAGCGGGCCATCGCGGCGCGCGCCAGCAAGGAGCAACGACCCTGATGCGACCGCTTCTCTATTCCATCAACGTGACGCTCGATGGCTGCGTCGACCACAACGCCATTCCGACCGATCCGGCGCTGCAGGAGGCGATGCTGCGCGCCACGCATCGCCACGCCACCGAGAGCATCGGCCGGGCCGACGCCCTGCTGTTTGGCCGTGTCACCTACCAGATGATGGAAGGGGCCTGGCGGCTGGCGACGCGAACCTCAAAGCCGCCCGAGTGGACAGAACCTTTCGCCCGCACCATCGACGCGATGCAGAAATACGTCGTTTCCAGCACGCTCAGCGGGGTCGACTGGAACGCCGAACTTCTCAGCGGCAACCTGGGCGAGGCCGTGGAAAAGCTCAAACAGCAGCCGGGCAAGGCGCTGCTCACCGGAGGCGTGAAGCTGCCGCTGGCGCTGGCCGAGCTGGGCCTGATCGACGAGTACGAATTCGTGGTGCAACCCCGGATCGCCGGTCATGGCTCCACCCCGTTCGCCGGGCTCTCCAGATATGTCGAGTTGAAGCCGGTCGACCGGATAGAGCTCAGCTCAGGAGCCGTGGCGCTGCGTTACGAGCCGAGGCGGTAGCGCCTTAGCTGGCCGCCGGGCGATGGCGCGTTCCGCTGCGCTGCCGGCGGCGAGAGTTCGTCACTCGAGATCCGGCACGTCACCGGACTGAAACAGCACCACCGGCGGCCCGAACTCGCCTTCCCTGAGGTTGGCGTCGCGCGACCAGGTGATCACGCCGGGATGCCGCGTGGCCATCTCGCGCGCCGTCTGCACGGCGCGCCGCTCATCCGGCATCTCGCGCGGCTCGAACGACGGCAGCAGCTCGCCGTCGTCGCCGCGATCGAACGCCAGCAGCACGATCAGCTTGGTTTTCTCGGCCTTGGGTTCCGGCGCCGTGCCGGGCGTGGTGAGGGGTTGGCGGTACATTCCTGTCTTCCTTGCGCAGAAGAACGAGAGGATATCACCAAGAACGAAACAAGAACAAGCAGTACGAGGACATTGCGCTCGGACCCCATTGGCGAAAGCCAGGAGGGGCGCTCGCCAGTGACGGCCTATGCCTTCAGCACAATCACCTTCGTATTGACCGGCGTCTTGTCATAGAGGTCGAGCATGTCCTGGGTGATGAGGCCGATGCAGCCGCTCGAGATGCCTTTGCCGATCGTTTCGGGCACGCTGGTGCTGTAGAGCGTGTAGAGGGTGTAGACGCCGTTCTGGTAGAGATAGAGCGCGCGGGCGCCGAGCGGATTGTCGAGGCCCGGCTTCATGCCGCCGGCATATTTGGCGGCTTCCGGCTGGCGTTCGATCATCTCCTTGGGCGGCGTCCAGATCGGCCATTCGGCCTTGCGCCCGATATAGGCATCGCCGCTCCACAGGAACCCGGCGCGCCCGACGCTGACGCCATAGCGGGTGGCCATGCCGTCGCCTTCGATGCGGTAGACGTAGTGGTTGCGCGGATCGACGATGATCGTTCCGATCGCCTCCTTGCTGTCGTAGCGCACCGTCCGGCGGTAGTATTTCGGGTCGATCTTGCTGATCTTGGCGGCCGGGATCGGGAAACGCTCGTTCGGCCGCGGTCCATAGACCCGCTCCGCTTCCGCCACGCTCATCCCGGCCGGCGCGCAACCGGCCAGCGCCAGCGCACCAAGACCGGCGGTGACCCCGAACAGAAAGGCGCGACGACCGATCACGCCCTTGCCCGCATCGTCAATCATCGCCCGAACTCCCCCGTTTTTCCGCCCGAAGATTTCCCGGTTGCTGCAGTAACTGCGCAGCAGTGGCCGCAGGTCCCGGCGGCTTGAATGCGGCCCAGGACTTTGTCGGCAATAGGGCGCACACGGGCGGAGCCGCATTCGTCCCAATGTTCGACAGTAGGCCGTTATGTGTCGGCCTGCAAACGTGGCTGTTGCAGGTGCGAGATGAACTCGAGCAACGCGCCATCGGGATCGCGAAAATGGAGGCTGCTGCCAAGGGCGGGTGCGACGAAGTGGTTGCCCCTCGCACAGCGCCACACATTCGACGTCGTTCCATAACGATTTCAACGCTCTAGCAAGCCATCGGCGCGCCGCGAAAAAATCTTTGGCCTCCCCCTTGAAGCCAAAAACCGCGTTTCCTAGCTCATTTCCGCACGGGCGCGCTGACGCCCGGCACTCTAGACATCGTTGTTTTTGTCCAATGGAGGAAGCTTCATGAAGTTCCGTCCTTTGCACGACCGAGTGGTGGTCAAGCGCATCGACGCGGAGCAGAAATCGGCCGGGGGCATCATCATCCCCGATACTGCCAAGGAAAAACCGCAGGAAGGCGAAGTGGTCGCGGTGGGTCCCGGGGCGCGTAACGAACGCGGCGAACTGATCGCCATCGACCTCAAGCCCGGTGACCGCGTGCTTTTCGGCAAGTGGAGCGGCACCGAGGTCAAGCTCGATGGCCAGGAACTGCTCATCATGAAAGAGAGCGACATCATGGGCATCATCGAGCCCGTCGCCGAAGCCCGGAAGGCCGCCTGAGGCCTTCATTACCCAGAGTCAAACTCGTTACGTCTCAGGAGTGACGACAAAATGGCTGCTAAAGAAGTCAAATTCTCCCTTGATGCCCGCGATCGGATGCTCAAGGGCGTCGATACCCTTGCCGATGCGGTGAAGGTCACCCTCGGTCCCAAGGGCCGCAACGTGGTGATCGAAAAGAGCTTTGGTGCTCCCCGCATCACCAAGGATGGCGTTACCGTCGCCAAGGAGATCGAACTCTCCGACAAGTTCGAGAACATGGGCGCCCAGATGGTGCGCGAAGTCGCCAGCAAGCAGAATGACAAGGCTGGTGACGGCACCACCACGGCCACGGTTCTGGCCCAGGCCATCGTCAAGGAAGGGGCCAAGGCGGTAGCCGCCGGCATGAACCCGATGGATCTGAAGCGCGGCATCGATCTTGCCGTCGGCACCGTCGTCGGAGAGCTCAAGAAGAATGCCCGCAAAATAACGTCCAATGACGAGATAGCCCAGGTCGGCACCATCTCGGCCAATGGCGAGACGGCCATCGGCAAGATGATCGCCGAGGCAATGCAGAAGGTCGGCAACGAAGGGGTGATTACGGTCGAGGAAGCCAAGACGGCCGAAACCGAACTCGATGTCGTCGAAGGCATGCAGTTCGACCGCGGCTATCTCAGCCCCTATTTCGTGACCAACCCCGAAAAGATGCGCGTCGAGCTGGAAGATCCCTACATCCTGCTCCACGAGAAGAAGCTCTCGAACCTGCAGCCGATGCTGCCGGTGCTTGAAGCGATCGTGCAGACCGGCAAGCCGCTGCTGATCGTCGCCGAGGATGTCGAGGGTGAGGCTCTCGCGACCCTCGTGGTCAATAAGCTGCGGGGCGGCCTCAAGATCGCGGCCGTCAAGGCGCCTGGCTTTGGCGACCGCCGCAAGGCCATGCTGGAAGACATCGCCATCCTTACCGGCGGCAACGTCATCTCCGAGGATCTCGGCATCAAGCTCGAGAACGTGACGCTCGAAATGCTCGGCACCGCCAAGAAGGTGAGCATCGAGAAGGAGAACACTACTATCGTCGATGGCGCCGGCTCCACGGCCGACATCCAGGGCCGCGTCGCCCAGATCAGGGCCCAGATCGAGGAGACCACTTCCGACTACGACCGCGAGAAGCTGCAGGAGCGGCTGGCCAAGCTCGCCGGCGGCGTCGCCGTGATCCGCGTCGGCGGATCCACCGAGGTCGAGGTCAAGGAGAAGAAGGACCGGGTGGACGATGCCATGCACGCCACGCGGGCAGCAGTCGAGGAAGGTGTCCTGCCAGGCGGCGGCGTTGCGCTCCTGCGGGCGGTCAAGGCGCTCGAAGCACTGAAGCCCGACAATGCCGATCAGCGCACCGGCATCGACATCGTGCGGCGCGCCATCCAGTCTCCGGCGCGCCAGATCGCCCTCAACGCCGGCGAAGACGGGTCGATCATTGTCGGCAAGCTGCTCGAAAACTCCGACTACGCCCATGGCTGGAACGCCCAGACCGGTGAGTATGGCGACCTTTACCAGTGGGGCATCATCGACCCTGCCAAGGTGGTCCGCACGGCCATCGAGGACGCCGCTTCCGTGGCCGGGCTGTTGATCACCACCGAGGCGATGATCGCGGAAAAGCCCAAGAAGGAAACCGCGCCGGCCATGCCCCCGGGCGGCGGCATGGATTTCTAGGCATAGAAGGGGCCGGTTCGCCGGCCCCTTTGCTTATGCTGCGCCGGACTAACCGGGCCAGGCCCGAGTTCGGTGCCCCCCGCCATCCGCCCCTTGAACACCGGAGCCGACAGTCTCCCCCCGCCTACCAGCCGCCATCTACGGCCATGTTCTGGCCGGTGATCATGCGCGAGCGGTCCGAGGCGAGGAACAGCACCAGGTCGGCGACATCGCTCGCCTCGATGCGATGCTTGAGGCACTGGTTCTCGAGGATCCAGTCATTGTATTGCTGCAGGCGATCGGCGAAGACGCGGTTCTCGGCCTCCGACACCACGGCGCCGGGGGATACGGCGTTGACTCGCACGTTGAATGGTCCCAGTTCGCGCGCCAGCGACTTGGTCAGCCCCAACATCGCCCCCTTGCTCGCCACATAGGGGACGTAGCCCTCCCACCGGCCATTGAGCGTCACCGAGCAGAAATTGACGATCTTGCCGTCGCGCTTTGCTTTCATCGCCGGCGCCACGGCGCGGACGAGGGCAAAGGTCGCGGCGGAGTTGACCCTGAGCTGATCTTCATACTCCTCGATCGAGAACTCCTCGAACGGCTTGTTAATGATCAGCGCCGCGTTGGAAACCAGCACGTCGATGCCGCCATACTCGTCGCTGAGCCCGCGCACCAGCGCCTCGCTCTCAATCAGCTGGCCGAGGTCCTGGCCGAAGTAGCGGGCCACCACGCCATGCCGGGCAGCCAGTTCGCGGGCCCGCTCGTCGCCCCTCGGATCACCGGGACGATCGAGCAGCAGCAGCCGCGCGCCGAGCCGGGCGAACGCCTCGGCCTGCTCGGTGCCCAGCGTTCCCAGCGCCCCGGTGATGAGGACGGTCTTGCCCGCGAATTCGCTCATCACAGGTACCCGTGCACTTCGTCGATGCTGGTCTTGGAGATCGGGCTGTCGAACACGATCTCGCCGCGCGCCATCGCCACCACCCGGTCGCAGCATTGGAACACGTGCTGCATGTTGTGCGAGATGAAGATGCCGGTGACGTTCTGCTTCTTGAGGTCGCGCACGAAGCCCAGCACCTTGTCGGTCTCCTTCACCGACAGGTGGTTGGTCGGCTCGTCGAGGATCAGCGCCTTCGATTTGAAGTGCATGGCGCGCGCAATGGCGACACCCTGCCGCTGACCGCCGGAGAGCTCACCGACCAGCGCATCGGGCGAGCGCAAATGCAGGTCGACATCGGCGATGGCCTGGACGCTTTCGGCCCGCATCTTCTTCTGGTCCATCACGCCGAAGCCGAACAGCGACCAGCTGAGCGGCTCACGCCCGATGAAGACGTTGCGCGCGATGGTCATGGTGGGGACCATGGAATTGTACTGGTAGATCGTCTCCAGCCCCAGCTCCATGGCGTGCCGGGCATTCCTGATGGTCACATCCTTGCCGTCGATCCTGATCTTGCCGGCATCGGCCCGGTGCACGCCGGAGAGGATCTTGATCAGCGTCGTCTTGCCGGCGCCGTTATCGCCCACGAGGCCGACCGCTTCGCCGCGCTCGACGCGGAAGCTGACATTCTTGAGGGCGTGGACACCGGAATACCACTTCTGCAGTCCGGCGCATTCGATCAGCGGCGCGCTCATTGGGCCACCTCCAGCTTGATGTTGCGCGCCCGGCGCTCCAGCCAATGGTTGGCGATAACCGCACAGACGATGAGGAAGCCGATGGCGAACTTGAACCAGCTGGCGTCGACCCGGCTCATGATCATGCCGGAGTCGATGACCCGGATGATCGCCATGCCGATGACCACGCCGACGATGTTGCCGACGCCACCCGAGAGCGCGATGCCGCCGATCACCGCGGCGGCGATGGCCTGCAGCTCCATGGATTCGCCCATCGAGGGGATCGGCGAGCCGATGCGGACCACCTGTATGATGCCGGCCAGACCCGCGAGGGTCGAGCAGATCATGAAGCAGACGGTCTTCACTAGCGAGGTGGGTATGCCCATCGCCTTGGCCGCTTCCACCGAGCCGCCGGTGGCGCGGATCCAGTTGCCGAAATTGGTCTTTTCGAGCAGCAGCCAGACCAAGAGCGCCAGGGCGATCAGCCAGATGGCCGAGACGCGGAAGATGCCCAGCGGTTCGGAGAACGCCCAGGTCGGAACGACATCGATATCGAGCGTCGTGGCGAGGCCGCTCGAATAAAGCACCACCGCCACCGAACGCGCCATGAACAGGGTGCCCAGCGTGGTGATGAAGCTCGGAATACCGAAGCGCAGCGTCACCGCCGAATTGAACAATCCGACCGCGGCGGCGACCACCAGGGCCAGGACGAAGGCCGGCCAGAACGGGATGCCGAAGTTTATCATTGCGCATAGGACGATCGGGCACAGGCCCATCACCGAGCCGATCGACAGATCGAACTCGCCCGCGATCATCAGGAGGCTGAAGCCGAGCGCCAGGATCGCCAGTTCGGGATAGAGGCTGAACATGCCGCGGACATTGGCGTTGGACAGGAACAGCCCGTTGCTGGCCACGGCGAAATAGGTGGTGAACACGATCAGCACCACAAGTGCGACGAGCTCGGGTCGCTGCATGTAGATTTTTAGCAGTCGCATAATTGGTCGCTTCCTCCTCGCGAGACCGAAAACGAAGCGGCGGCGGCCGTTACCGGGCCACCGCCGCCAGGGGTCAGCGGTAGCCGGCCTTCGACAGCTCTTCGATGGCGCCAACCATGTCCTTGGTGACGATGGCGCTGCCGGTATCGACGTCATAGGCGGCCATCTTGTAGTCGCGGATCGGCCCGGCCTGCATCACCGGGGCCCAGCCCTGCAGATACGGCTGCTGGTCGACATGGTACTGGATGTAGCCGGCCTGCATCTGCGCCAGCACATCAGGCACGAGGTCGAAACCGCCGAGGATCACCTTGCCCGGTTCGATCCCACGGTCCTTGAGCACGGTCACGACACCGACATCCCAGAAGCCGGTGTCGAAATAGGCGGTAAGGTTCGGCTCGCTGGTGAAGTAGCTGCCGAAGCGATCGGCGCTGGTGCCATAGTCGAGACCCGCATCGATCTCGTGCCAGCTGATATCGCGCGACGGGTTCGCCGCCTTCCACGCTTCGAGGCCGGCAATAATGCCGTTGGCGCGGGTGCGCGACCAGTTGTCGGCCGGCGCGTTGACGCCGATCAGCACGCGGATCGGGCCATCGGCCGGGAAATCGCCGGCCACCCGGGTGGCGAGCGCCTCATCGGCGGTGAAGAAGCTCTGGCCGACAAAGGCGGCGCGGGCATTGCCCTTGGCGCCCTGATTGTCATCGACGTTCGACGAGATCACCGCGATGCCGGCATCGACTGCTTCCTTGACCACCGCATCGAACGCCGTGTCGTCGGTGATCGAGGTGATGAGCAGGTCCGGCTGCTGCGCGATGGCGGCCTGGATGTTGGCGATATGGCCGGCCACGTCGCCGGCCTTGGCGATGAACAGCATCTGGCAATCGGCTTTGACGATCGCGCAGGCGTCGTCCATGCCCTTCTTCACCGTCAGCCAGAAGGTGTTTCCGCTGTCGGCATGGGTGGCATAGATGATGCGCAGCGGCGGCTTGTCCTGCGCCAGCGCAGGCATTGCGCATAGCGCCGTGGCCGCCAGCATGGTGGCAATAAGCGTCTTCATGGTTTTCCTCCCTGGAAAATCAGTTTCTAGTTTTTGTCGTCGGTACTCCGCCGGGTCGTGGTGAACCGCCGGTCGAGCTCGGGATGGAGTTCCATCCCCAGCCCAGCCCCCTCGGGAACGGTGATCTTGCCGTTGCTGATCGGGGGCAGTTGCGTGACGAGGTCGCCGTACCAGGTGCGATGGAAGGCGCGGACGCTCTCCTGCACCAGGGCGTTCGGCGCGTTGAGCGACAGGTGGGTCGAGGCGCAGAGCACCACCGGCCCGGTGCAATCATGCGGCGCCACCGGCAGGTGCCAGGCTTCGGCCATCGAGGCGATCGCCTTGGCTTCGGTGAGCCCGCCGCACCACGAGAGATCGAGCATCACGACGCCCGCCGCGTCGGCCATCAGCAGGTCGCGGAAGCGCCAGCGCGTCGCCAGCGTTTCGGACGCGCAGACCGGCGCGACGGAAGCCTCGCTGTAGCGCTTGAGGTCGCCGAGGGAATCCATGCGGATCGGATCCTCGTGCCAGAACGTGTTGAACGGCGCCAAGGCCCGGGCGATCTGGATGGCCGGGGTGAGCTGCCACATCGAGTGGAACTCGACCATCACGTCCATCTTGTCGCCGACCCGTTTGCGGATCTTTTCGAACGGCGACAGCGCCTCCTTAAGGTCGGCCGCGCTGATGTACTGGCCGCGGCTCTTTTCGGCCGCCACGTCGAACGGCCAGATCTTCATCGCCGTGATGCCCTCGGAGAGCAGCTCTTCGGCGAGATCATCGGCGCGGCTGAGGAATGCCTCGAGATCGGCATATTGGGTGCGTGCGCCGCTGAGCCCGTAATTGGCGACGGTCTGCCCACCTTCCTGCATGTAGCCGGTGCCGGCGCAGGTGTTGTAGGTGCGGATCTCGCTGCGGGTGAAGCCACCCAGCAGTTGCGCGATCGGCTGGTTGCTGACCTTGCCGAAAATGTCCCACAGCGCGATATCGATCGCCGAATTGCCGCGCATCTCGACGCCCGTGGAGGCGAAACCGAGATAGCCGGTGAGCGCCCGCGAGATGGCTTCGATCTGCAGCGGGTCGCGCCCGATGAGCAGTGGCGCCGCGGTCTCGTGGATATAGGCCTCGACGGCCTCGGCACCGAAGAATGTCTCGCCCAGCCCCGTCACACCTTCATCGGTGTGCACCTCGACCCAGCAGATATTCGCGTGTTCGGCGATCCGGATCGTTTCGATCTTCTGGATTTTCACCGCCAGCCCCTCCCCCGGGCGTCAGAGTTGGTCAGTTGACGCCGCTGGCGAGCAGCACCTTCACCGTGTTGTCGAAATGCGCCGCCATCTGCGCTTCGGCGGCGCTGCGGTTGCCCGCCTCGATGTGCTGCGCGATGGCCTCGTGGCAGCTCACATTGTCGTAGCGGTCGGCGTCGCTCTCGCGGGCCAGCCAGCCGACACGCCAGGTCTGCCGCGTCAGCACGTGGAACGAGCCCACCATCAGCGCGAACATCGGGTTGCGCGAGGCGCGGGCGATGGTTTCGTGAAAGGCGATGTCGTGTTCCATCACCTTGTCCATCTCGTGGAAATCGGCCCGCATCGCAGCGGCCAGCGCCTTGATCTCGCGCGCTTCCTTGTCGGTACGGCGCAGCGCCGCGAGCCCCACGGTGCGCATCTCGAGGGTGCGGCGCACATCGAGGATCTGCTGCACCGATACCTGGTCGGTCTGCACCCCATGGTCGATGACCAGCGCCAGCACCTGAGGATCGACAGCCGAGACGCGGGCCCGACGGCCGTTGGAAACGCTGATCAGGCCGAGCGCCGCCATCGACCGATAAGCCTCCCGCGCCACGGCGCGTGACACGCCGAGCTGCTCGCCGATCGTGGTTTCACTGGGCAGCGGATCGCCGACCTTCATGCCCTCCGAGCGGATCATCTGGCGGATGCCGAGGATCACCTTCTGCACCAGCGAGGTCGGCGCCTCTTCTTCGTCGGCAGCCTCGACCGGCCTGGGGTACCCGCTATTGCTCATCTCAACCTGTCTACTAGGTCACGTTGATTTTGTAACAAGCATGCCAGATACCTGTTGTCAATACGACGCTATCCAGTCTACGAGTATGCCCCGGACAAGCAGACAGGTAGCAAGCACGCTGCGATCCAAAGGGAGGTCGACCGGGGATGAAACCCAGCTTTCTGAAGCCTTACGCCATCACGATGTGGGATTTTTCCTGGCTCGAGCGCCGCTGGCCCGGTGCCGGCTATGAAGATTGGGACGAGGCTCTCGATGAGCTGGTCGAGCGCGGCTATGACGCGGTCCGTATCGACGCCTTCCCGCACCTCGTCTCGGCCGGCGCCGAGCGGGAGTGGGAGATTCTCCCCACCTGGAATCAGGTGAGCTGGGGCGCCCAGTCGCTCACCCGGTTAACGGTGGGTCCGGCGCTTGTCGAGTTCATCGCCAAGTGCAAGGCGCGCCACATCGGCGTCGGCCTCTCCACCTGGTGGCGGCAGGACAAAGACGATGTCCGCCTCAATATCCGGTCGGCCGCCGATCTCGCCAAGGTTTGGGTCGATACGCTCGCCCTAATCGACCGCGCCGGCCTTATCGACAACATCCTCTATGTCGATTTCTGCAACGAGTTCCCGATCCCGTTCTGGACGCCCTTCCTTTATGGCGGCATCGAGGGCGAGGAGCGGTCACGCCGCGACCCCGAGGTCGTCGCCCTGATGCGCGACAGCATCGCCATCGCCAAACAGAGCTATCCCGATCTCGATTACACCTTCTCGTTCTGCACCCAGTATCGCGACTGGGCCGAGCAGGATGTGTCGATGCTCGATATCCTCGAGCCCCATATCTGGATGTCGCACCCCTCAACCAGCGATTGGAACGCCGCCGTCGGCTACAATTTCGAGAAGTTCTCGCCCGTGGGCTTCGACAATATCGTGGCGCGCGGCTACGAGACCTATCGCGCCAACCAGGCCCGCTACGATGCGGCCCTGACCGGCGAGATCGACAATATCGCCGACTGGTCGCGCGCCTCGGGCAAGGCGCTGGTCACTACCGAATGCTGGTCGGTGGTCGACTACAAGGATTGGCCGCTGCTCGACTGGGGCTGGATCAAGGATCTGTGCGAGCTCGGCGTCACCCACGCCGCCAGGACGGGCCGCTGGGTCGGCATCGCCACCTCCAACTTCTGCGGTCCGCAATTCGTCGGCATGTGGCGCGATATCGCCTGGCACCGCCGGCTCACCGACCTGATCAAGACCTCGCCCATCGATTCCGACCTGAGACGCTGAGCCATGCCCTCCATCCGCACCGCCCGCCCCTACGCCATCACCATGTGGGAATTCTCCTGGATCGAACGCCGCTGGCCCGGCGCCGGCTATGAGGATTGGGACCAGGCCCTCGACGAGCTGGCCGAGCGCGGCTACGACGCCGTGCGCATCGATGCCTTCCCGCATCTGATTGCCGCCGACCCGCACAAGACCTGGACCATCCATTCCGATGGCCAGGATGGCGATTGGGGCGCGCCGGGCGAAGTCGACATCAGCAGGGTCGGCGAGGCGCTGGTCGAGTTCATCGCCAAGTGCAAGGCGCGCGGCATCGTGGTCGGCCTCTCCACCTGGTACAAGCGCGACAACGAAGATGCCCGGATGCTGATCAGGACCGCCGAAGACCAGGCGCGGGTCTGGCTAGCGACACTCGATCTCATCAAGTCGGCCGGCCTGATCGACACCATCCTCTATGTCGATCTCTGCAATGAATTCCCCAATGTGAAATGGGCGCCCTATCTCTATCCGCCCGGCCAGACCGCGCCCGATCTGCTGACCGCTCCCAGGGTCATCGGCTGGATGCGCGACAGCATCGCCCTGCTGCGCCAGCGCTACCCCGAGCTCGACTATACCTTCTCGCAGTCGGACCAGTTCGAGCTCTTGCAGCAGCAGGATGTGTCGATGCTCGATTTCCTTGAGCCGCATATCTGGATCACCAATCCGGCGATGAGCAGCTTTTACGCCGATATCGGCTACTCGTTCAAACAGCGCGAGTTCCAGACGCTGATCCGCAAAGCCAAGCCGCATTACCTCGCCAACAAGCAGCGTTTCGACGCCACCCTCACCGAGTGGATCGGCAAGGCCGCCGATTGGTCTCGGCGCAGCAACCTGCCGCTGGTCACCACCGAGGCCTGGGCCTCGGTGATGTATCGCGACTGGCCGATGGCCGATTGGGACTGGATGATGGATGTCTGCGCCGCCGGCGTCGAACAGGCCTCGGCCACCGGCCGCTGGACGGCGATCTGCACCTCGAACTTCTGCGGGCCGCAATATCGCGGCATGTGGCGCGATATTGCCTGGCACCGACGGCTGACCGACCTGATCAAGGCCGGCCCGGTCGACGCCGAGCTCCGCCAATGAGCGCCGCAGCGCTGGTTCTCGCCAGCACCGACATTGTCGGCGAGAGCATAATCTGGGTGGCCGCCGAAGAGGCGCTCTACTGGGTCGATATCGTCGGCAGCCGCATCCATCGCTTCGTGCCCGAGAGCGGCGAGCACCAGGTCTGGCCGACCCCCGAATACCCGACCTCGATCGGGCTCAGGAAAGCCGGCGGCTTCATCGTCGGGCTGCGCCGGCGCGTGGTGCTCTGGTCGCCCGGCGGCAGCTTCGAAACGTTCTCCATCCCCGAGCCAGACCTCCCCGGCAACCGGCTCAACGAAGGGGCCGTGGCGCCCGATGGCAGCTACTGGGTTGGGAGCATGGCCGACAATATCGGCCCCGATGGCGCCCCGCAGCCGATGCGCGGCAATACCGGTCGGCTCTACCGCATCGCCCCCGATGGCGCGGTCGCGCCGCTCTCAGACGATCGCTTCGGCATCACCAACACCATGGTGTGGACCGATGATGGGCGGTTCATCACCGCCGACACCGTCGCCAACCAGCTCTATGAATACGACCTTGCGACCCCCGTAGCGCTAAGCAACCGCCGCCCCTTCGCCGGGCCGATCGACCGTGGCCTGCCGGACGGGTCAACGAGAGATGCAGACGGCGCCGTCTTCAACGCCCGGGTTGCCGGCGGCAGTGCAATCGCCCGGATCGGCGGAGCCTCGGGGCGGGTCGACTATCTCGACCTCCCCTGCCGCTCGCCCACCAGCTGCTGCTTCGGCGGCCGGGATCTCGACGTACTCTATGTCACCTCGGCCCGTTTCGGCATGCCCCCCGCCGAGCTCGAGGGCAACGTCACAGACGGCGGACTGTTCGCCATTGCCGGCGCCGGCATCGGCGCTCCAACGACGGCGTTTGGATAACCGATGGGCTGAACCACGACGTATCCGGACAAGTCGGCGGGACCTGTGCCACTGCGCGTCGGCGGCGCCATCCGAACCGCCGCCCGAGCCTTCGCGGGGCCGGCCCACTTAGGCCGGCCCCGCAGTTGCGTCTTACAGCCCCCCGCCACCGTGGATCTTCCGCACCTTCTCGGCCGCGTCCTTGGCGGCCTGTTCGACCGTCATCGTGCCGGTGAGGGCGTTCTGCATCATGTCGGGAACGATGATGTTCATGATCTCCGGCGCTTCGGGCAGGGCCGGGAACGGGATGCCGTTGGGGAGCATCGAGGTGGTGACATCGAGGAACTTGATGGTGTCGAGCCGCTCCTTCATCCACTCGGTCTTGAAGCCGTTGACATTGCCCGGGTTGGAGCCGGCCCAGGCCAGCTTCAGTGACCATTCGGGGCTGGTCCACATGCAGATCAGCGCCTTGGCCGCCGGCTCATCCACCTTGCCGCCATCGACGAACTCCGACTTGACGATATGGATGTTGGAGCCGCCGAACACCACGGCGCGCTTGCCCGTCGGACCGGTGGGAATGAGGCCATAGCGCATGTTCTCGAGCACGCTCTCGGCGACCGCCTTGTCCGAGCCGGTTGCCTTGCCGGCGAGTTCCACCATCCGGGCATATTCGGAGGGGTGCGAGATCATCATCGCCAGCTGGCCCGAGATGAACGGCGCCTGGTTCTCGCCCTGGGTGTTGGTCAGCGCCGAGACCGGCACCGATTTGTCGCGCACATACATGTCGTAGGAGGCCTGCAGCGAGCGGATGCTCTCGGGGCTGTCGAGCCGCACTTCGCCATAGGTCGGGTTGGGATCGGCCTCGTCGAAGACGCCGCCGCCATAGCCCCAGAGCTGCGGCATGTAGCGATAGGGCGTGTTGCCGGCGTTCTGCTTGGCGACCAGCCCGTAGCCCGAAATGCCCAGCTTGTCGTGGATCTGCTTGGAGTAGCTGACCACATCGTCCCAGGTGGCCGGCGGATTTTCCGGGTCGAGCCCGGCCCGCTTGAAGATGTCGGCATTCCAGATGAACGCCATGGTCTCGTTATTGGTGGGAATGCCGTAGATCTTGCCGTCCCAGGTCACCGCCTTCATGGCGCCGGGCCAGAAATCGTCGGGCTTGTAGCCGACATCCTCGGGCTTGAGCTCTTCGAGATAGCCCTTGGAGGCGAACTCGGTCCCTCCGAGGATCTGCAGCCGGATCGCCATCGGCGCGCTGTTGCCGAGGAGCGCCGTGCGGAACTTGTCGAGCAGCTCGTTATAGGTGATGCCCTGTTCGGTCAGCTCGATCCCCGGATAGGTGGCGCGAAACGCCGCGAAGAAATCGCGGTAGTTGTCGTGCATGATCTGCGGATCGGCCTCGAACATGCCCTGGTACCAGAAGGTCAGCTTGCCCTTGTAGTCGGTCGGGGTGACCGAGTTGCAGTGGCCGACCGTGTCGAAGGTCTCCGTACCGGCGATCGAGCGTACGTATTCGGGCGACCACTTGCTGATGTCGATGCCTGCGGCGAGGGCCGTCGAGGCCATGAGACTTGTGGCCAAGGCGGCCGACAACACGCCGCGCAAAAGCGCACGGCCAATTCCGTGTTCTGACATGAATTTCCTCCCTCCTGCTGCGGCCGACGCCCCTCGCGCCGGCCGAGAATGCCTGTCCGGCAACCCGCCGGTTACGCGAATTAACGCTCGGATTTCAGCACAGGCAATCAGAATTTTGCAAAATCCTGGATCTCTATCTGGAAATTCTGCAAGAAACCGGCAAAGCTGCCCCTCAGACCAACCGTCGGAATCGATTGAGAGATGAGCGCATACAAGGCTCGGCCGCCCGTGGGCATCGACCCAACCGGGGTGTCGGAAGAAGGGGCTGCGGTTTACGAGTTGATCCGCGACGACATCATCTCGGGCCGGCTGGAAGCGAACTCCCGGCTGGTGGTGGCGGAGCTGTCGGAACGGCACAATTCACCAGCCAATGCGGTGCGCGAGGCGCTGCAGCTGTTGCGCTCGCAGGGCTTCGTGCTGATCGTCCACAACAAGAGCGCCCGGGTCCGCCCGATCGACCAGGATTTCGTGCGCGACACCTACGAGATCGGTGTGCTCATCGAGCCCTCGATGGTCCGCTGGTTCGTCGGCATGGCGACCACCGCCGACATCGCCGCGCTGGAACAGATCCAGGACGCCATCGAGGCCAACAACTTCGCCGACCAGGTGCTCCACGGCGAGCTCGACACGCAGTTCCACAACGTCATGTACGAGCGGCACTACAATCACCTCGCCGCCGAGCTCTGGTGGAAGCACCGCGAGGTGCTGCGGGCAGTGGCTCGGCGCTACCAGTACACCCTGGTCCGCCAGGCCCAGGTGATGCGCGAGCACCGCGAGCTGATCCGCCTAGTCAAGCTCGGCGATGCCGAGAAGGCCGCCAACCTGATCGCCATGCATGTCGATGGCGCCGGCCGGCATGTGCTCGAGCAGATGCGGGCGGCCAGCTCACGGCGCGCCGGCTGAGGCAGTTTCGCACGCCAGCAGCGTGCACAATGGTTTGAGGGAGCCAGCTTGCAATGAAGATTACCGGCGTGCGGCCGTGGCTGGTCAAGGCCAGCACCTCCTATTGGGGTGAGTACCTGTTCGTCGAAGTGACGACCGACGAAGGGATTTCCGGTTGGGGCGAGATCACCTCGACCACCAAGATCGCCAACCGGGCGCTCGCAGCCATCCTCAAGCAGGTGAGCGGCCAGATCGAGGGCGAAGACCCGAGCCGGATCGAGCGGCTATGGCACAAGCTGTTCCGCAGCTTCACCTATATGGGCAGCCGCGGCGCAGCTTGCGAATGCGTCAGCGCCATCGATATCGCGCTGTGGGATATCCGCGGCAAGGTGCTGGGGCTGCCGGTCTATGAGCTGCTCGGCGGCTCGGTGCGCGACGAGATCTCGCTCTACACCCACCCCGACCAGAGCAAGTTCACTTCCGACGCCGCGGTGGTGGCCGAGATCACCGATATCGTCAAATCCGGCCACACGGCGCTGAAGTTCGACCCCTTCCCCTACCAGGGCGATCGCGAACGCCGCGATGGCTATCTCGACGGCATGCTGTCGCGCGCCGACGAGAAGAAGGCGGCCGACCTCACGGCGCTGATCCGGCAGACGGCGGGGCCGCAAGTCGAGATCCTGATCGATGCGCATGGCCGCTTCGATGTGCCGACCGCCATCCGGCTCTGCCGCTCACTCGAGGAGGCGGGCCAGATCGACTGGTTCGAGGAGCCGGTGCCGCCCGAGAGCTATGGCGCCTTGCAGCAGGTGCGCGAGAAGGTGAATGCGGCCATCTCGGTGGGCGAGCGCGCCCATACCAAGTGGGATTTCGTGCCGATCCTCGAGCAGAAACTCGCCGACTACATCATGCCCGATGTCACCTGGACCGGCGGCATCACCGAGATGAAGAAGATCGCCATCCTCGCCGAGGGCTATTACGTGCCGATCTCGCCGCATGATGCGGGCGGCCCGATCAACGTGCTCGCCGGCGCGCACGTGATGATGACGGTGCCCAACTTCTACCGGCTCGAGACCTCGCGCTGGGACCTCAGTGGCTACAACGAACTGATGCACACCCGCCTCGACAATTCCAACGGCGCGCTGAAGCTACCGCGCGTCCCCGGCCTCGGCATCGAGATGAACCGCGACTACCTCGAAGCCAACGAAATCAAGACGGCTTAGGTCGGGAGGAGAACAACGATGAAAATCACCGGCATCGAAACCGTCGTCGTCAACGCCGTGCACCGCAACTGGATCTTCGTGAAGGTGCTGACCGACCAGCCCGGCCTGTGGGGCTGGGGCGAGGCGACACTCGAATGGAAGACCCGGGCGGTGAAAGGCACCATCGACGATCTGTTGCCGTTCCTGATCGGGCAGGATCCGCTGCGGATCGAACATCTGGTCAATACCATGACCCGCTTCAGCTTCTGGCCGCTCGGCTCGATCGGCCTCACCGCAGTCTCAGGCATCGAGCAGGCGCTGTGGGACATCAAGGGCAAGGCACTGGGCGTGCCGGTGTGGCAGTTGCTCGGCGGCCGGGTGCGCGACAGCATCCGCGTCTACACCCACTTGAGGCGGGGCGACAGCTCGGCCCGCGTTCCCAACACCGATATCTCGCGCTTCTGCGATGCGGTGCAGGAAACGGTCGAGATGGGCTACAACGCCATCAAGCTCGGCTTCGTCCCCTATACCGGGTACGACGCGCCCCTGCCCGCCGTGCGGCACGTCGAGAAACTGGCCGCGGCGGTGCGCGAGCGGGTCGGCGACGGCGTCGAGATCATGACCGATTTCCACGGCCGCCCGGATTCGCTCGATGCCGCCATCGCCTACATCAAGGCGATCGAGCCGATCAAACCGCTGTTCTGCGAGGAAGTGATCCAGCCCGGCGACACGGCCGGCATGGCCGACATCGCCCGCCGGGTCGATTGTCCGCTGGCCACCGGCGAGCGGCTGTTCACGCCGCGCGAATTCCTCGAGGTCGCGCAGACCCGCGCCGTCGCCTATATCCAGCCCGACCTCGCCCACTGCATGGGCTTTACCGGCGGCCGCAAGATCGCGGCCATCGCCGAAGCGGCGCATATGGGGGTCTGCCCGCACAACCCGATGGGCCCGGTGGCCGGCGCCGTGGCACTGCAGTTCGACGCGGCCACCACCAACTTCGTTATCCAGGAAGAGGCGGTCGGCATCGTTCCCTGGTTCGAGGAGATCTGCTCGAGCTACCCGCTAACCCTGGTAGACGGCGCCTGGCCGATCCCCGAAGCCCCAGGCCTCGGCATCGAGATCGACGAAAAGGCCGCCGCCCGCCACCCCTTCGCGCAGGAGGTAATCCCGGCGACGGAGTCGGTCCTCGCTGACGGGCGCATTGCCAACTGGTAGGTCACCTTCGGGCGGAAGCCGTGGCAGGCCCCGGGCGTTCAGCGCTGCTTGAACGCCCGGTCGAAGTTGGCGACCAATGGGCTCAGCAGGTAATCGAGCGCAGTGCGCTGCTCGGTGGTGACCAGAACGGTAGCGCCCATGCCGGCATGGAGCGAAATCTCCGGGTGATCGGCCAGGTCCGCCGGGTCGACCTCGATCATCGCCTTGTAGAAGACCGCCAGCGTCCGCTCGTCGGTGATGCGATCGGCAGAGACCTGCAGCACTGCGCCGCGGATCAGCGGCGATACGTGCTGCTTGTACGACGAGAAGCGCAGCTCGGCCGGCATCCCCGCCCGCAGCTCGCTGATATCTTCTACGCGGATCCGCGCTTCGACCACCAGCGTTGCCTTTTCCGGCACGATCTCGAGCAGAACCTGGCCTGGCTGCACCACGGCGCCGGCCGCATGGACAGCGAGGCCGACTATGCGACCGTCCGCCGGCGCCCGGATGATCGACCGCTCGAGCCGAGACTGCGCATCCTGCAGCCTAGGGACGATTTCGAGGATCTTCGATTGCGTTGTCGCCAGCGCTTCGGCAACTTCGCTCTGCCGGTCGCGCCCCAGCTGATTGATCTGCTGCTCGATTTCCGCAATCTTCTGGTCGTTGCTGGAGTCTTCCGCAGCAACCGTCCCTAGCCGGCCCTGGACGTCGGCCATGCTGCGCTCGAGATCACTGACCCGGCCGCGGGTGGCCAGCCCATCTTTCAGGAGCTTATCCAAGCGTTCGCGTTCTGCGGTCAGGGAGGCAAGCTGCTCCTCATAGGACAGCCGGGTTGAGGTGCTGCCCTTGGCCTGTTCCCGCAACTGGTCGACTCGCCGCAGCAGGATGTCCCGCGCGCCCAGCAGCGAGTCGTTGCGAGCGGTGAACTCGTCGCGCTGGCTGGCGATCGTCTGCAGCACGTAGGGGGCGTCGCTGGCGAGCAGATCCTCCGGAAACGCGATCTCGCTGCTGCCGTTCAGTTCGGCGGTGAGCCGCGCCTCCATGGCCCGGGCCAGCGCCAACTGCTGGAAGTAGATGTCGTACTGGGCGCGCGCAGTGGTGTCGTCGAGCGTCATCAGCGTGGCGCCGGCATGAACGAACGCGCCGTCAGAAATACCGATGGTTCCGACAATGCCGCCTTCGAGGTGCTGCACGGGCTTGCGGCTGCCCTCGACGGTGACAATTCCGTCAGCGACGACCGCGGCGTTGAGTGGAGCGAGGGCGGCCCAGCCACCGAGGACGCCGAAGAACAGCACCAGGATCAGCACGCCGGCAGTGATCGGCCCGGCGGCGGACTCCGAGACAGCCGGAGCCGGCGGGCGCCCGCTCCCGGCGATGGTGAGTGAAGCGCTCATGCCGGCACCTGTGAGCCACGCGGCATGACGGCGGTCTTGGCTCGATCATTGAGCACGGCGATGACTTCGTCCCGCTTGCCGAAGAGCTCCATTACGCCGTCGCGCAGATAGAGGATCTTGTTGACCGCACCGAGTGTCGACGGCCGGTGCGATACGATGATCACGGTGGAGCCCAGTTCGCGCAGTCGCGCCATGCATTCGGCCAGGGCCGTGTCGCCGTCTGAATCGAGGTTGGAGCTCGGCTCATCCAGCACAACCAGGCTGGGCATGCCGAACACGGCGCGCGCCAGGGCGATCCGCTGCCGATAGCCGCCCGAAAGCGCCGCGCCACCCTCCCCGATCTGCGTATTGTAGCCTTCGGGCAGGCGGAGGATCATCTCATGCACACCGGCGAGCTGGGCCGCCTTGACGATCTCGGCATCGGCATCGGCATCGGTGCGCAGCCGGCCGATATTGGCCGCAACGGTGTCGGAGAACAGCTCGATATCCTGCGGCAGGTATCCGACATACTGGCCAAGCTGCTCGCGCGGCCAGGTCAGCACATCGGCACCATCGAGCCGCACGGCCCCGCCGGTGGGGCGGAGTACGCCGACAATGTGACGCACCAGGGTGGATTTGCCGGCCCCCGATGGCCCGATCAGCCCCATCGCGTCACCAGGATCGAGCTGGAAGCTGACGTTGCGCAAGGCGACCCGCGGCGTATTGGGCGGCACGAAGGTCAGCGCCTCAACCGCCAGCGCACCGGTCGGACGGGGCAAGGACATGGCAGCGGCGCGTTGCGGCAGCGCGTCCAGCATGTCGCGGACCCTGATGTAGCTGGCTTTGGCGGCGACAAGGCCGCGCCAGGCACCCACCAGCTGTTCAACCGGCTGTAGCGCCCGACCGAGCAGCAACGTCGCCGCAAACAGTGAGCCGACGGAGGTCATCCGCTCGAGCGCCAGGTAGGCTCCGAGCCCTAGCATCAAAGACTGCATCGCGAGGCGGACGAAGCGAATGAGGCTCGACATGGCAGCGGCGCGATCGCTGGCCACCGACTGGCGGTCGAGCAGCCGCAGGCGATCGTTTGACCAGCGGCCAAGCAGCCCCTTCATCATCCCCATCGAATCGAGGACTTCGGCATTGCGGAGACTGGCCTCGGTGAAGCCATAGTTGCGGGCCGCGGCTTCGTTGGCCTCTCGTAGCGGCTCGCGCGTCAACCATTCGTTGGCCAGCGCCAGCAGGATCAGCACGGCGCAGGCGCCGAGGGCGAAGAAGCCCAAGGCCGGGTGCAACAGGAAGATGATCAGCACGTAGATCGGCGCCCAGGGCAGATCGAATGCCGCATGGATACCGGATCCGGTCAGGGCTTGGCGAAAAGCGTCGAGATCCCGCAATGGCCGACCCTTGTTTTCCGGCTGGCGCACCGACGCCTCGATGACCCGGCTGGCGAGCAGCCGATCGAGCCGTATCGAGGCGCGCGTCAGGACCAGGGCCCGCACCGCATCGAGCCCGGCCAGCGCACCGAGGGCAACCAACAGCGCGAGGGTGAGCATGATCAGGGTCGCGACGCTGCCGCTGGTCATGACCCGATCATAGACCTGCAGCATGTAAAGCGGTGAGGCGAGGTAAAGCAGGTTGACTGCTAAGCTGAACAGCCCTGCAGCTGCGAAATAGCCGTTCAGCTGGTCAAGGATGCGGCGCGTTTCACTGGTTTTCATCGAGGTCTCTGTCGTTCCGCCGAGGCGGGCGCCGCATGCCCGTTCGGCCTTTCCTTTCGTCAGTTATCGCGGGGCGGGAGCCAGTCCATGGCCCCCGCCCGCGCAACTACAAACCGAAATCCCCACTGACCATCGTCCTTGTTCCGAGAAGCTCGATCTCGAAATCGGCGATACCGTCACCGTTGTTGTCGCCGTGGATGTACGTGTTGCCGTCGGCCTGATGCCAGGTCACGCTGTTGTTCACAATCGCCGTTGTAGCCGCCGCAACGAAGAGGAACGTGCCATTTCCTGCGGTGTTGGTGTTGGCATCGATCGCCGACAGGTTGATCGTGTCGCCGCTGGCGAAATCGAAGATCGTGTCGCGAAGGCCTGCTCCCAAGCCGCTCTCATTGGTGGCCGTGTAGATGAAGGTGTCGTCCTGGCCGCCACCGTGCAGCTGATCGGCGCCAAGACCGCCAGTCAGGGTGTCCTTGCCCGATCCACCGATCAGCGCATCGCTGCCGGCGGTGCCGTTGAGGACATCGTCGTTGTTGGAGCCGTACATAATGTCGATGTCGGAGCCGGTTGCAGTGATCACATCATCGCCGGCCCCGAGGACCCACACCTTCAGTGGTGTGGTGAAGGTGTTAGTGCCATCGGATGCCGTCACCGTGACCGAGTAAGGTGTGGTGTCGTTCACGGCGATCGTGCCATTGGTGGAGAGTACGCCGGTCGTGGAGTTGATTGTGAAGCCCACGGGAACCGGACCGGAGAAGCCGTAGGTGAAGGTTGTGCTGTCCGGATCGCCGGTAGGCTGGAACGTGCCGATGATGGTACCGCTGTTGAGCCCGTTGTTGCCGTTGTCGCCGCCCGCGGCAGCGCTCGACATGATGAAGTTAAAGCCCGTCGGCGGCTCGTTTACGTTGGTGACAGTTACAGCAATGGCCTGGGTGTCGATGGCTCCATGCTGATCGCTGGCCTGAACCACCACGTCGTACACATTATTGCCGCCATTGTCGGTTGGCGTTTCGAAGTTTGGCGCGGCAACGAAGGTCAGCGCGCCGGTGGTTGAGTTGATGGCGAACTTGAGCTGATCGAGGCCTCCGACGATCGAGTAAGTGACTGCATCGCCAGCGTCAGCATCGGCTGCCTGAACCGTGGTTACCGCGGTGGTGTTCTCTGGGATCGAGACCGATGCCGTGGGGCCTGCGCCGTTGGTGGTGATGACCGGGGCGTGGTTGTCGTCGGCGCCATTGACCGTGACGGTCAGGGTGTTGGCGGTCGCCGCGAGCCCGTCGCTGACCTGGAAGTTGAGAACAAAGCTATCCTGCTGTCCATCGTTGAGATTGTTGAACAGAGCGAAGCCTGCAGCCGTCAAGGCGAAGACGCCGCCCGTGACAGTATACTCCACGCCGGCGGTAAGGACACGGCCGCCTGTGGTGGTGATCGACGCCGACGGATTCTGTACGCTCAGTACCGGGCTATCCACATCGGTCGCCCCGGCGAGGAGGTTGGAGCTGAACGTTGGTCCGTCTTCTCCCACACTACCGGTTAGAGCGATGACGTTTGGCGCATCGTTGACCGGCGTCACCGTGATGTTGACCGTCGCCGTGTCGGTGCCGCCCTCGCCATCATCGACGGTGTAGGTGAAGCTGTCGGTCAGCGTCTCCGAGCCGTCATGGGTGTAGGTGAAGGTGCCGTCATCATTGTAGACCACGGTGCCGTGCGCACCCTGGCTGTTGCCGGTGATCATCGCCGCGGTCAGCGTGGTGTCCGCATCGCTGTCGTTGACCAGCACGTTGAGCGTGGTCACCGAGCCGGCTTCCGCCACCGTCGCTGCATCATCGGCCGCAACAGGCGCATCGTTGACCGGCGTCACCGTGATGTTGACCGTCGCCGTGTCGGTGCCGCCCTCGCCATCATCGACGGTGTAGGTGAAGCTGTCGGTCAGCGTCTCCGAGCCGTCATGGGTGTAGGTGAAGG
>JAESFO010000043.1_pt1 | contig 252659 bp, 228 predicted proteins | sample 9269421 | NCBI WGS metagenome assembly JAESFO01 (sample SAMN14502839, study PRJNA617101) | algae metagenome | isolation source: Nostoc desertorum CM1-VF14 and co-occurring heterotrophs from rocky... | place: USA: Clark Mountains, San Bernardino, California | collected 2000-06-05
GTCCTTGCCGATCACCAGCCCCATCTGCGTGGCGGCGCGATAGACACCCTGCGCCGTCATCATCGCGCCCGCGACGAAGGCCGTCGGGCGCGGCGTCTGTTCCAGCAGCGAGCGGGCAAAGCGGAAGGCGGTATCTTCGCTGAAATGCGCGTTCATCATGAAACGCGGATCGGGCGTGATGCCATGGGTGGCCAGCGCATCCCTGAACCCCTGCTCGCGGTCCTGAACGAAGGTGCGGCCGACGGGACCGTTGATTAGGGCGATGCGGCGATGGCCGCGCTCCAGAAAATGGATCGTTGGTCGATAGGTTACATCGTGGTTGTCGATATCAAGCCAGGCATGTTCGAACGGCGTCTTGGAGCGGCCATGCACGATGAAGGGCACGCCCAGCCGGTGAAGCAGCGCGATGCGCTCATCCTCGGGGCGCGGCGAATGCACGATGATGCCATCCACCCGGCCGCTCGCCGCCAGCCGGCTGAAAATCGCCAGCTCCTCATCGAGATTATTGTCGACGGTGACGCTGACGAGAATGTCGGTTTCTTCCTGTTCCAGACGGGTCGCCATGCCGCCCATGAACTCCGAAAAGAAATGCCCGCCGCCCGAACGGCCCATGACGACGCCGATGGCGCCCGCCCTGCCCGTTGCCAGCCTGACGGCGTTGGCATTCGGCCGGTAGCCGTATTTCAGCGCAGCCTCCATCACCCGTTGCCGCGTTTCCTCGCGCACCTCGGGATAGCCGCCAAGCGCACGGCTGACGGTGGTGGGCGATAGCCCAACCTTTTCTGCGAATTCCTTGAGTTTCATGTTTTTCGCCAATTTGCCTCTGCATGCGTTGCCGCCGCAGATTTTTCAAGCGGACAATAATTGAAAACGATTTCAATTTTTATCCATCTGAAACCTTACAGTCGGTCATTTCGAAAAGCAAACACCGCAAAACCATCGTCGGAAATGCCGGGTTTTCACACAATTAGAAAGAGTATTGACAGATTGATCCGCTTTTGAGAGCCTCACGCCAGTCAAAAGCGCTTTCAATTTTGAGGACAATCGGAAGCGTCAACGGAGGAGTTTGACAATGAATATTTCCATGAAGACTTTGTTCCTGTGCGGCAGCGTACTTTCCGCAGCAGTTTCGGCGCAGGCGGCCGAACTTTCCATCGCCGCCAATTCCACCGGCAAGAACATCGCATTTTTCAAGGAGCGGATCGCCGCCTTCGAGAAAGAGACCGGCCACAAGGTCAATCTCGTCACCATGCCTTCTTCATCAAGCGAACAATTCAGCCAGTACCGGCTGTGGCTCGCCGCCGGCAACAAGGATGTCGACGTCTATCAGACCGACGTGATCTGGGCGCCGCAGCTCTCCGACCAGTTCGTGGATTTGACCGAAGCGACCAAGGACGTCATCGGCGATCATTTCCCCTCCATCGTTGCGTCGCAGACCGTGGACGGCAAGCTTGTCGCCATGCCGATGTTCACCGACGCACCCGCTCTGTTCTACCGCAAGGACCTTCTGGAAAAATACGGCAAGCAGCCGCCGAAAACCTGGAAGGAACTGGGCGAGACCGCCAAGGAAATTCAGGACAAGGAACGCGAAGGCGGGCAGAAGGACCTCTGGGGCTTCGTTTTCCAGGGCAGCGCCTATGAAGGCCTAACCTGCAACGCGCTCGAATGGATCGCATCCGCCGGGGGCGGCCATATCGTCGAGACCAACGGCGACATCTCCATCAATAACGAGAAAGCCGCAGCCGCGATCGAAGCCGCCAAGGGCTGGGTCGGCACAATCGCGCCGCAGGGCGTGCTCGCTTACAAGGAAGAGGAAGCGCGTGGCGTGTGGCAGACTGGTAATTCCGTCTTCATGCGCAACTGGCCCTATGCCTATGCACTTGGAAATGGCGCCGACAGCGCCATCAAGGGCAAGTTCGGCGTCACCCCGCTGCCGGCAGGCGCAGAAGGCGAAGCGCCTGCCTCGACACTCGGCGGCTGGAACCTCGCCGTTTCGAAATATTCAGATGACAAGGACGCGGCCATCCAGCTCGTGAAATTCCTGGCATCGAAAGACACCCAGAAGATGCGCGCGATCCAGCTCTCCAACATGCCGACGATCGCCTCGCTTTATGACGACAATGATGTCGCGGCCGCACAGCCGTTCATGCCGACATGGAAGCCGATCTTCCAGACCGCCGTTCCCCGTCCTTCCGCCTCGGCCAAAGTGAAATATAACGAGGTTTCGGCCAAGTTCTGGGGCGCGGTTCACAACACGCTCTCCGGCAACGGCACGGCGGCTGAAAATCTCGAACTGCTCGAGGTGGAACTGACCGATCTCAAAGGCAACGGCTGGTAACCCGGCCCGCGCGGGAGGCGGCCTCGCCTGGCCGTTTCCCGCGCCCCAACCGCGAGATGTCCCCATGAATGACACCACCCTTCAAAGACCGGTCGCGGCATCCGGCACCGGTTCCGATCTTCAATCGGAACGGCTGAAATCCGCCTGGCTGTTTCTTGCCCCCACATTTCTGGTGCTGGCGCTGGTGGCCGGCTGGCCGCTGGTGCGCACCGTCTGGTTCAGCCTCACCGACGCGTCGCTGACCAATCTCGAGGGTGCGCAGTTCGTCGGCCTCAAGAACTACCTCACCTGGATCACACTCGGCAGCGGCCGCACTATCTATCGTGGCCTGCTGGCCGATCCCGCTTGGTGGGGTGCGGTTCTCAACACGCTGAAATTCACCATCCTCTCGGTCAGCTTCGAAACCGTGCTCGGCCTCATCGTCGCGCTGGTGCTGAATGCCGAATTCAAGGGACGCGGCCTCGTGCGCGCCGCCATCCTCGTGCCATGGGCCATTCCCACCATCGTCTCGGCGCAGATGTGGGCGTGGATGTTGAACGACCAGTTCGGCATATTGAACGACCTCTTCCTCAGTCTCGGCCTGATCTCCCAAAAGATCGCCTGGACGGCCAATCCGGACACCGCGATGGTCGCCGTGCTGATCGTCGATATCTGGAAGACGACGCCGTTCATGGCGCTGCTCATTCTCGCCGGCCTGCAAATGGTGCCGAAGGACATGTATGAGGCGGCGAAGGTGGATGGTATCCACCCCGTCAAGGTGTTCTTCCGCGTCACCCTGCCCATGATCCGGCCAGCGCTCATGGTCGCCGTCATCTTTCGCATGCTGGATGCGATGCGCGTCTTTGACCTCATCTACATTCTGACGCCGAATAACGCCCAGACCCGCACGATGTCGGTGCTGGCGCGTGAGAACCTGTTCGATTTCGACAAGTTCGCCTATGGCGCAGCCGCTTCCACCATGCTGTTCCTCATCATCGCCTCGATCACCGTAATTTATATGTGGCTCGGGCGCGTCAACACCGATGGAGCTGCGCGATGACCCTCACCGATATCGTCAAGACCACCGCCTTTTATGCGCTGGTCGCCGTCATCATGGTGATTTCGGTATTCCCGTTCTATTACGCGATACTGACCAGCCTGAAATCCGGCTCAGCGCTGTTCCAGGTGAATTACTGGCCGCGCGAATTCTCGCTGACCAATTACAGCTTCGTCATCGGCAACGGCACGTTCCTGCGCAATCTCGGCAATTCGCTGTTCGTTGCATCTTCAGTCGTTGTACTGTCGCTGTTCCTTGCGGTAACGGCGTCATATGCCTTGGCTCGCGTGCGCTTCCGTGGCCGCTCGCTGCTGTTGCTCACCATCCTCTCGGTTTCGATGTTCCCGCAGATCGCCGTTCTCGCCGGCCTGTTCGAACTTATCCGCTGGGCGGGAATCTTTAACACACCGCTCGCGCTGATCTTTTCCTACATGATCTTCACCCTGCCCTTCACGGTTTGGGTGCTGACAACCTTCATGCGTGACCTGCCGATTGAAATCGAGGAAGCGGCGATCGTCGACGGTGCGACACCGTGGGTCATCATCACCCAGGTCTTCATGCCACTGATGTGGCCGGCGCTCGTCACGACAGGGCTTCTCGCCTTCATCGCGGCATGGAACGAGTTCCTTTTCGCGCTCACCTTCACCTCATCGAACGAACAACGCACGGTGCCGGTCGCCATCGCGCTTCTGTCGGGCGGCTCGCAATTCGAAATCCCCTGGGGAACGATCATGGCTGCGTCCGTCATCGTCACCGCCCCGCTCGTCGTCCTCGTTCTGATCTTCCAGCGACGCATCATCTCCGGCCTCACCGCCGGCGGCGTCAAAGGCTAGGAGAAATCTCATGACCACCATTCAACTGCGCAATCTTCGCAAATCCTTCGGTGCCTTCGATGTCATCAAGGGCATCGACATGGATATCCGCTCTGGCGAATTCATGGTTTTCGTCGGCCCTTCCGGCTGCGGCAAGTCCACGCTTTTACGCCTCATATGCGGGCTGGAGGAAATCACCGGCGGCACGCTTTCCTTCGGCGGTGAGACGGTCAACCGCCTGCCGCCCGCCAAGCGCGGCGTCGCCATGGTCTTCCAGTCCTATGCGCTTTATCCGCATATGACCGTGTTCGAGAACATGGCCTTCGGCATGAAACTATCAGGCGCGGACAAGGAACAGCGCCGCAAGCGCGTGGAGGCGGCAGCCGAAATGCTGCAACTCACGCCCTATCTGGAACGTCTGCCGAAGCAGCTTTCCGGCGGCCAGCGCCAGCGTGTCGCCATCGGCCGTGCCATCGTGCGTGATCCGAAGGTGTTCCTGTTCGATGAACCGCTCTCCAACCTCGATGCGGCGCTGCGCGTCGCAACCCGTCTCGAAATCGCCAAGCTGCACCGGGAGATGCATGACACGACGATGATCTACGTCACCCACGACCAGGTGGAAGCCATGACGCTTGCCGACCGCATCTGCGTTCTGCGCGATGGCCGCGTCGAACAGATCGGCACGCCGCTCGAGCTTTACGAAAGCCCGGTCAACACCTTCGTTGCCGGCTTCATCGGCTCGCCGAAGATGAACTTCCTTGCCGGCAAATATGCGGAAGTCGAAGGTGCCGCGACCATCGGCATCCGCCCCGAACACCTTGCGATCGGTGCCGGTGAGACCGGCTGGAACGGCGAAATCATCCATTCGGAAATGCTGGGATCGGACAGCTACATCTATGTCGAGATTGGTGCTGGCGAACCCATCGTCGTTCGTGAGGAAGGCGTGACCGACCGCAAGCCGGGAGAAAAAATCGTTCTCGTGCCGGATGCGGCGCAGATCCACCGCTTCGACGCGCAGGGCCAGGCCCTTGCCCGCAATCCCGTGCGCGGCGCCGCCTGAACAGTTAACTTTCGCCGGATCACCCAAGCTTCCGGCCTTCACCAAGGAGCAAGAAAATGACCATCAACACCGTTGTATGGGGCGAAAATATCCACGAACACATCAACGAGACGGTGCGTTCGATCTACCCCGATGGTATGCACAACACCATTGCCGATGCGCTGAATACCAACCCTGAGATCAGCGCCACCACCGCCACGCTTCAGGAACCGGAACACGGCCTTTCGCAGGAGCGTCTGGACAAGACCGACGTTCTGGTCTGGTGGGGCCACAAGGACCACGGTGCGGTTCAGGATGAAATCGTCGAGCGCGTTGCCAAGCGTGTCTGGGAAGGCATGGGCCTCATCGTCCTGCATTCCGGCCACTTCTCCAAGCCTTTCAAGCGACTGATGGGCACGCCCTGCGCGCTTAAATGGCGTGAGGCGGGCGAACGCGAACGCCTGTGGACGATCAATCCGCGCCACCCGATTGCAGCCGGCCTGCCCGAGCATTTCGAGCTGGAAAACGAAGAGATGTATGGCGAGCAGTTCTCCGTGCCGGAGCCGCTGGAAACCGTCTTCATCTCCTGGTTCCAGGGCGGCGAAGTCTTCCGTTCTGGCCTCACCTGGCGCCGTGGCGCAGGCAACATCTTCTATTTCCGCCCCGGTCACGAGACTTATCCGACCTATCACGACGCCAATGTACAGAAGGTCATCAGCAATTCGGTGAAATGGGCCTATAATCCGGTCGGCGCACTGAAAAGCATTCATGACGCCCCCAACGTTCCCGTCGACAAGGCGCTGGAGCCTATCGAAGAACGCGGCCCCAAGCTGCACAAGGCAGGCGAAGCAGGTTACAGGTAAACAGCCATGAGACTTCTCATTCTCGGAACCGGCGGCATGGCCAACAACCATGCCACATATTTCTCGCAAATCCCCGGCGTCGAACTGGTGGCTGCGGTGGATGTGGATGATGTGGTTGTGCGGGGCTTTGCGCTTCGCCACAACATTCCACTCTCCTTTACCTCGCTGGATGACGCGATTGCCTGGGGCGAGTTCGACGCGGCGGCGAATGTCACGCCTGACGCCATCCACCACCCCACCAGCCTAAAGCTGCTGGCGGCCGGCAAGCACGTCTTCTGCGAAAAGCCGCTGGCGGAAAACTACGCCAAGGCCGCCGAAATGGCCGATGCCGCGGAAAAAGCGGGCCTTGTTGCCATGGTCAACCTCACCTATCGCAATGTCGCCCCCTTGCAGGCGGCACGCGAAATGGTGCTGGCCGGCAAGATCGGCAAGGTGCGCCATCTGGAAGCCTCCTATCTCCAGAGCTGGCTCGTTTCCAAGGCCTGGGGCGACTGGATGACGGAGAGCAAGTGGCTGTGGCGGCTCTCCACCAAACACGGCTCGAACGGGGTTCTCGGCGATGTCGGCATCCACATTCTCGACTTCGCCTCCTATGGCGCGGGCAGTGATGTGGAACGCATCTTCACGCGGCTGAAGACCTTCGACAAATATGAGGGCAACAAGATCGGCGTCTACGATCTCGACGCCAATGACAGCTTCACCATGACCGCCGAGTTGGAAAACGGCGCCATGGGCGTCATCCATGCCAGCCGCTGGGCAACGGGGCATCTGAATGAACTTCGTCTGCGCATCCATGGCGACAAGGGCGCGCTCGAAGTCATCCACACGCCTGACTATTCCAGCCTGCGGGTCTGCATTGGCGAGGATGTGGAGAAGGCAATCTGGAAGACGATTGATGTGGAGCCGGTGCCGACGAACTACGAAAAATTCGCCAAGGCGGTGATGGAAGGCGGCGTTGCCGACCCCGATTTCCGCCATGCCGCCAATCTGCAGAAGGTGCTTGATCTCTCGATCATCGCCGACCGTGAACGGCGCGAGCTGGCCGTTTCGGCCTGATTTGCAGAAGAGCGGCGGCGCAAGTCGCTGGTAGGGAGGAGTGATGTTCCTCCACATCGCTCCTCCCAATCGACGTCATCCTCGGGCTTTGACCCGAGGATGCATATCCTTCAACGGCGCGTGGATTCTCACCTCAAAGGCGAGGATGATGGGGAAAGGCATGTGCCAATCCGCATCCCTTCAAACGCCCCGCTTATTTCCCCACAACAGAACATGCAGCTGCGGCAGAACACGAGCGGAAAACCAGCGGTCTTCGCTCACCTTGTCCACCAGCCACAACATCCGGTCCATGACCCCCTCGATATCCACGCGCGCGTCGTCATCATCGGGCGGCGGCGGGGTGTGGTTTCCGGGCTGGAGGTAGACCGGCAGACGTGGGAAACGCGCGGATGCCGCTTTGGCATAGGCATAATCCGCATCGTCGAAAACCACGATCTTCAGCGCCACCTGCGGTCCGTCGCCGGCGGCGGTAAGACAGTTTTCGAATGCCTGCCAGTCCGTTTCCATACCACTCGATGGCGGTTTCGGGCTCAGCACCAGATGATCGAGATCGGCGAACCAGTCTTTCGCGATGCTGCCCTGCGTTTCCAGCGCGAAACGATAGCCCTCGCCCTGCCCCTTCGCGATCAAGGCCCCGAGGGGCTGGATGGCGGGATTGCCGCCTGACAGTGAGACCGTCAGCGGTACGCCGCCGGAAAGCCGACGCACCTCCTGCCAGATCGCCTCGACAGGCATCGGTTTCCATGTGTCGCGGTACTCGCTGTCGACGGCATGCAGCGTATCGCACCAGGAACAGCGGTAATCGCAGCCGCCGGTGCGCACGAATACGGTCGGCAGGCCAATCAGCGGCCCCTCGCCCTGAATGGTCGGGCCGAAGATTTCGCTGATGCGGATCGCCGTTTCCTTCGCTGCAACCTTCCGTGCAGCCGCCGTCATGGCCGGTATTCCGCCCAGGTCTTGGCGGTTTCGCTCACCCGCACGGCGCTGGTTTCCGGCAGGCTTATCTTGCACCAGTCATAAAAATGCTTCGCCAGACATTCCGCCGTCACCCGGTCATGGCCGAGAACGTCGTTCAGGTGGCGATGATCGAAATGGCTGTCGATATAGTGCTTCAGTGGCGCAAGCTCATGATAGTCGCGCACGAAACCGTGCTCGTTCAGCTCTTCACCAGTAAGCTCGACCTCGACGATGTAATTGTGCCCATGCAGACGGGCGCACTGGTGATCAGACGGCAGGCTTTTCAGCTGGTGCGAGGCGGAGAAATGAAACTCCTTGGTGATGCGGAACATCAGCGCACCTCCTGCGCCGCATAGGCATGAGTCGCCGCCACCCAGAAATCGGGGTCCTCATAGTCGGTCGGGTCGGTGACGCCCGCCAGATGAAAGGCCTCGCGCCGTTCCACGCAGGTGCCGCAGCGGCCGCAATGGCGTAGCCCCCCCTTGTAGCAGGACCATGTTTCGCCGAAGGGCGTGCCGTATTTCACGCCATCGGTAACGATCGCCGCCTTGGAGACCGTGACGTAAGGCGCAAAGAGCTTGACGTCGGCGTAACCTTCCAGCGCATGCGCCTGCATGGCGTTGAAACTGTCGATGAAGCCCGGCCGGCAATCGGGATAGATGAAATGGTCGCCGCCATGCACGGCGATTGCCACCGCATCCGCCTGCTGGGCGGCGGCAAGGCCGAAGGCGATGGTGAGCATGATGGCGTTGCGGTTCGGCACCACGGTGGAGCGCATGGTCTCCTCCGCATAATGTCCGTCCGGCACCGCAATGTCGTCCGTCAGCGCCGAGCCGGTGAGATGCGCACCGATGGCTCTGATGTCGATGACATGATGCGGCACGCCGAGACGCCTTGCGCAATCGGCGGCGAAATCCAGTTCCTTCTTGTGGCGCTGGCCGTAATCGAAGGAGACGAGAGCGAGAAGTTCATGTTCCGCCGCGATTTTATGCGCAAGCGAAACGGAGTCCAATCCGCCGGAGCAGATGACGATGGTTTTCATAAGTTGGGATCCCTTGTTTTGACCGGGTGGGCTGCGACCGGATTACGGCGCGGCTTTAAACCAAACGGGCCGTCTTGTGAAGGGCTTTACCGAATTCGCGGGAAATCCGCTCCATCACGAAATCGCCCCGCCGCAGAAACAAGACGAAACAATCGGGACATATGCCGGAAACCGGCGCGATCTAGAACGATGACGAATTCACTGTTCTTGAAGGGTCGTGCCAATGATGGCGGCTGATACGTTTCTGTTTTCGCTGAACAATCTCAGCTCGCTTGGCACCGGTATCCTAATAGTTGTTGCGGGTATGTTTTATGTCACACTCACCGTTCGCGGGCTGATCGCCGCTCTACGACATGGATGAGGCTCTTAAGCCGAAACGTCACCGGCTCAGACGCTATCTCGCGACTGGCCTCGTCGTCGCATCGGCAGCGCTCGTCGCCGCAATCGGCATCGCCCCGTTCGTCTTTCTGATCTGGATGGTCAGGACGGTTACACGCTGGCTCGGTCTTTTTATCGGCCTTTAAAAATCGGCTATGAACACGCGACGCTCGTCATTCAAAAGGCTGAGCGGAAAAGGCCCGGCGAACTGGCAGTGCGCCGGGCCTTTTTTCTTTGACTATACGCTCAGCGCAGCAGCGCCTGCGCCTCCTCGATGCCGAGTGCTGCCGGCTGGGTGCAGGTGGTTCTCATCTCGATGAAGCGCCCTTCTTCCCCGGATTTGAGGATTGAGGTCATCACGTCGATGCCGTGCAGGGAACGATCCAGCGAGCAGCGGGCATCGCGGCCTTCCAGAATGGCAATCGCCATATCAGCAAGGCCGGCAGTGCGGTAATTAGCGCGCGGGCCGTTCGGGCTTTCCTGATTGGCGATGCCGAAGGGATGCGCCCAGTCTTCCAGCGGCTGGATATTTTTGTCCCGTCCGCTTGCTTCCACCACGCCGCCGAAGAAGTTCGGGTCCGGCACGTAGATCGAGCCTTCCGTGCCATAGAGTTCCATATTGGCGTGGCGATGCGACCAGACATCCCAGCTGGCCGAAAGCGTGATCGTTGCTCCGTTCACGAATTCCAGCAGTGCATGGATGTTGGTCGGCGTTTCGACCGGGATGATCTCACCGTTCAGCGGCTGGCTGGTCACTGTGCGGGTGGGGTTCGCCATTGACGTCAATGCGCCGACACGCTTGACCGGGCCGATGAGGTTGATGAGATTGGCGACGTAGTAGGGGCCGAGATCGAGGATCGGCCCGCCGCCCTTCAGGAAGAAGAAGCCCGGATTGGGGTGCCACATCTCCATGCCGGGGCTCATCACATGGCAGGTGCCTGACGTGATACGCCCGACCTTGCCCTCATCGATATATTGCCGGGCAAGCTGATGTGCGCCGCCGAGGAAGGTGTCCGGCGCGCAACCAACGGAGAGGTTCTTCTCCCGGGCGATACGCCGCAGTTCTTCACCCTCTTCCAGCGAAAGCACCAGCGGCTTTTCCGAATAGACGTGCTTGCCCGCCTCAAGTGCGGCTTTCGACACCGGAAAATGCGCTGCGGGAATGGTGAGGTTCACCACCACATCGATATCCTTATTGGCGAGCAGGTCCTCGATGGACTGCGCGACAACGCCGAATTCTTCCGCCCTCAGCTCCGCCGCATTGCGGTTGAGGTCGGCGCAGGCAAGCACCTTGATGCCCTTGAAGAGCGGCGCCAGCGAGAAATAAGCAGACGAGATATTGCCGCATCCGATGATGCCGACGCCAAGATCTCTGGCCATGATGAAACTCCGAAAAATTGAAACTCAATAGGTTTTGAACGATGCGATCGAGCGGGTGATGAGCCGGTCGATGTCTTTCGGGTTGTCGTGCTCGACCACGAAATGTTTCGTGGCGGATTTCGCCTTCAACGCAGCAACGAGGCCCTTCCAGTCCACTGTACCATGGCCGACATCGGCCCAGCCATCCTCATCCGCATTCTCTCCCGCAGGCGCGATATCCTTGACATGCACGGCGGTGATGCGCTTGCCGTAGCTTTCGATCCATGCGAGCGGATCGGCATTGCCTCTGATAATCCAGGCTATATCCGCTTCCCATTTCAGGTCCGGGCCGCCGGCAAAAATCTGCTCCTGCGGCGTCGAGCCATCGTCAAGCGTCTTGAACTCGAAATCGTGGTTATGCCAGCCGAAGATCAGCCCGGCATCCACGAAGGGCTTTCCGGCTTCCTGCAGGCGCTTGCCGAAGGCGAACCAGCCTGCAGCATCTGTCGGGCGCTGGTCAGGCATCAGGTAAGGGCAATAGATCGCCTCCACGCCCAGAACTCTCGCGATGTTCAGCGCCTTTTTTGGATCGCCCTCAAGAAGATCGAGACCGAAATGGCCAGTTGGCATGGTCAGGCCGTTGGCATCGAGTTCGGCGCGCAGACCTTTCAGACCAGCTTCATCCAGCGACGCATACATCGCGCCGTAGCCTTCGACATGTTTATAACCCGCCGCCGAAAGCTTTTTCAGAATATCGGAAAAAGGCTGAAAATTGCGGGCGCTGTAAAGCTGGAAACCGAGTTCTGTCATTGTCTCCTCCATAGAGATCTGGGTCTTTGGACTGTGTGGGGGAAAATCGAAGCTGTTCTAGAGCCGTTCCTCGCTTTGCGCGTCGAAAAGCGAGGCCATCGTCATGTCGAGGCCGAGGCGCACCTTGGTGCCCGGTGAAAACCGTCTGTGGCCGCCGACACGCACGGACATGGTATGCCCGGCATGTTTCAGCCAGATCAGATTGTCGGCGCCCATCGGCTCCTCGATATCGACGATCGCCTCGTGCACCTCACCGCCAACAATATCGGCATCGACGCGCACATGTTCCGGGCGGACACCCAGAACCACGGCACGGCCGGCGGCAAGCGGCGTCTCCGGATGATAACCGTCCAGCGCGAAAGTCACGCCATTGGTGGTGAAGACCACCTTGCCGTCTTTTTCAATCAATTCGCCACGCAGGAAATTCATCGAGGGCGAGCCGATGAAGCCGGCGACGAAGAGGTTCCGCGGCTTGTTGTAGATGGTGACGGGATCGGCCAGCTGCTGGATGACACCGCTTTTCATGATGGCGATGCGATCCGCCAGCGTCAGCGCCTCGATCTGGTCGTGCGTCACATAGATCATGGTGTTCTTCAGCGACTGGTGCAGCCGCTTGATTTCGACGCGCAGTTCCGAGCGCAGCTTGGCGTCGAGGTTGGAGAGCGGCTCATCGAACAGGAACACATCCACATCCCGCACCAGCGCCCGGCCAATCGCCACACGCTGGCGCTGGCCGCCGGAAAGCTCGGCAGGCTTGCGTTTCAAAAGCGGCTCGATCTGCAAGATGCCCGCCGCCCGTTTCACGCGCCGGTCGATCTCCTCCTTCGGCACCTTGGCGACCTGAAGGCCGAAGGACAGGTTTTTCTCCACCGTCATCTGCGGATAAAGCGCATAGGACTGGAACACCATGCCGATGCCGCGATCCTTCGGCTCCTCCCAGGTGACGTTGCGGTCCTTGATGAAGATTTGCCCGTCGGTCGGCTCCAGAAGCCCGGCAATGCAGTTGAGAAGGGTCGACTTGCCGCAGCCGGAAGAGCCGAGCAACACGAGGAATTCGCCGTCGTAAATATCGAGATTGAGGTCTTTCAGCACGGTAACGGCGCCGAAGGACAGGGAAAGATCGCGAATGGAAACGCTTTTGTTCATATAACTCAACCTTTTACTGCGCCTGCAGCAATGCCGCGGACGAAAAGCCTGCCGGAGACGAAATAGACGATCAGCGGCACAGCCCCGGTCAGTAGGGTTGCGGCCATGTTGACGTTGTATTCCTTCACGCCCTGCACGGAGTTGACGATGTTATTGAGCTGTACGGTCATCGGGTAATATTCCGGCCGCGTGAACACCACGCCGAACAGAAAGTCGTTCCAGATGCCGGTCACCTGCAGGATCATCGCCACGACGAAGATCGGCAGTGACATGGGCAGCATGATGCGGAAATAAATCTGCCAGAAATTGGCGCCATCAATACGAGCCGCCTTGAACAGTTCCTCCGGCAGCGACGCAAAATAATTGCGGAACAGCAGCGTCAGGATCGGCATGCCAAAGATGGTATGCACGATGACGAGGCCGGTCAGCGTGCCATAAACGCCCATTTCGCGCAGCACGATGACGATCGGATAGATCATCACCTGATAGGGGATGAAGGCGCCGATGATGAGGATGGAGAAGAACAGCTCCGAACCCTTAAATTTCCAGTTCGCCATGGCGTAACCGCTGACGGAAGCGACGATGATCGAGATGACGACCGACGGCACGAGGATGCGCACCGAGTTCCAGAATCCGCGCGAAAGCCCGTCACAGTTCAATCCCGTGCAGGCATTGGCCCAGGCCTTCACCCAGGGCTCAAAGGTGATTTCCACCGGCGGCGCAAAGATGTTGCCCAGCCGGATTTCCGGCATGCCCTTCAGCGAGGTGACAACCATCACGTATAGCGGCAGCAGGTAATAGGCGGCGGCAACGAACAGCGTGCCGTAAAGAATGATGTTGCGGCGGGAAAAGGTTTTCCTTGGCTTCTTGCCGCGCGGGCCGGAAAGGTCCCGGGCAACCGCATCGGTTGCGGCGGCGACCGTGTTCAGTGTGCTGATATTAGCCACGCTTCTTGCCTCCGAATTCGAGGTAGGCCCATGGGATGACGATGATGGCGACGGTCAGAAGCATCATGGTCGAGGCGGCGAAGCCCTGCCCCAGGTTCTGCGCCTGAAACATGTAGTCATAGACATATTTCGCCGGCACTTCGGAGGCGATGCCCGGCCCACCGCTGGTCTGCGCCACCACCAGATCGTAAACCTTGACGATGCCGCTGGCGATGATGACGAGCGTGGTGATGAAGACGGGCCGCATCATGGGAATGATGATGAGAATATAGGTCTTCCACATCGGAATGCCGTCGACGCGTGCAGCTTTCCAGATATCCTCATCGATACCGCGAAGACCGGCGAGCATCAGGCACATGACGAGCCCCGTGCCCTGCCAGAGCGCTGCAATCAAGATGCCGTAAATGACGATCTGAGAATTATAGAGCGGATCGAAGGTGAAGCTTTCCCAACCCATCGAGCGGACCACGGACTGGATGCCGAATTCCGGGTTCAACAGCCATTGCCAGACGAGGCCGGTAACGATGAAGGACAAGGCGAAGGGATAAAGAAATATCGTGCGGAAGGTGTTTTCAAACCGGATTTTCTGGTCCATCAGCGCCGCCAGCACGAAGCCGATGACGAGGCTGAAGATCAGCGACAGCACGCCGTATATCGCGAGATTCTGGATGGACACGATCCAGCGCGGCGCGGCCCACAGCCGCTCATATTGGTCAAAACCGATGAAGCTTGCCCGCGGCAGAAGCTTGGAATTGGTGAAGGAATAAATCACCGTCCAGATCGTTCCGCCAAGGAAAATCACCATGGCGGTTAGGATCATGGGAATGGAGGCAATCTTGGAATTGAGATTGCGGAAAAGCTGGTTGGGACGCCCTGAGCGCGTTTGACCTGCCATGTTACCTCCTCCTGTAACGTTACAGTCAACGACCGAGCAAAAAGCCCCGCCGCGTGAAACCCCGACCAGTGCCAACTGTTCTGGCGCAAGCCGGACGTTGGAAAGGGGAGCAGCGAACCGCTCCCCGATCCGGAGAGATCACAATCAGTCAGCCGAACCGATAATGTCCGCGAAGCGCTTCTGCCCGTCTTCTGCCGACATCGAGCCCGCGAAGAACTCCGCCATCAGGTCTTCCTTCTGTTTCTGCGTATCGGCAGAAATCAGCTGGTCGGTGCTGGTCAGCGCATTGCCCTTGGCCAGAATTGCCAGACCCTTTTTCATGCAGTCATTGGCTGCATTGAGGTCGACGTCGCCGCGGATCGGCAGCGAGCCTTTTTTCAGGTTAAAGGCAACCTGCGTTTTCGGATCAACAATGGTTGCGGCAAGAACGTCCTGCGCCTTGGTTTTCGCCTCGTCTTTCAAAACAGGGAAATAAAAGGCGTCGCCACCCGTGGTGAGGTATTCACTGAGACCCAGACCGGGAAGGCAGGAATAGTCCGTGCCGGCTTTCTGATTGGCAAGCTGGAATTCGCCCTGTGCCCAGTCGCCCATGATCTGGCCGCCGGCCTTGCCCGTTATCACCATATTCGTGGCCTGATTCCAGTCCTGAACATTGGTGCCCTTGGCCATGTCGCGGGCCTCGACGGCAGCTGCGAAAATCTTCGCCATATCAGGACCGGCTGCCGCTTCGGCATCCTTGTCGCCATAGACCTTCTGATAAAGGTCCTTGCCGCCAATCGAAAGCGTCAGCGTGTCGAACAGGCCGTTCGCCTGCCATGCCTGGCCGCCAAGCGCGAGCGGCTGGATGCCCGCCTTTTTCAGCGCCGGTGCGGCTGCGACGAATTCCGTCCAGTTCTTCGGAACCTCTACGCCCGCCTTTTTGAAGGCCGCATTGGAAAGCCACAGCCATTGCCAGGAATGGATATTGACCGGCGCGCAATAGATCTTGCCGTCGATGGTGCAGCTGTCGAGCAGGCTTGCCGGCTTGATCACATCTTTCCAGTTACCCTTTGCGGCAACATCGGAAAGATCGCGCATCAGGCCTGCCTGGACAAGCTCTTCCGCCTGCCGACCGTGGTTGAACTGGGTGGCACCCATCGGGTCGCCACCGGTGATGCGGCTGATCATGATCGGCCGGGCCGTGCCGCCCGAACCGGCAATCGCGCCGTCCACCCATTTATTGCCGGTCGCGTCGAAAGCCTTGGCCAGTTCGGCGACGGCAGCGGCTTCGCCGCCTGATGTCCACCAATGGGTCACCTCAAGATCGGTGGCCCCGGCAATACCCGCCGGAATCATGACGCTGGCCAGAAAAGCCGCAGAAATAACACGCATTCGCATGAGTCTCCTCCCTCACTGAAACGTTGCAGTTGGAACGTATGCGAAGATTTTTGATTAGGCAACCGCCTAAAATACGAATCTCGCCACCACCGTCAGGAGGCATTTCGAACGGGCAGTAAATATGCCGAACAGCCAAGCGACGCAGGGGATTGGACCGCGTAATCCAAACGCAATGCCGGTCATTTACAGACCTCATGGTGAGGAAAACAGGCGAAAGAGACCATGAAACGCTGGCATATTCTTTTGATCATCGGACTGACCGGTGTCGCATCGCTTTTACTGGCAACGTTTGAGCAGCTTATACCGGGGCAGCAAGCTTCATTGGCTATGCGCCTGCTGATCCTCGTCCAGCCGGCAATCCTGACCGTTACAGCGGTGGCAACCGGTCAGGCTCTTGCCGCGAAACTCGGGCTTAGCGCCCCGTTGATCGATAGCTGGTTGCGGGGTGACAATACGCGCGCAGTGCTGCGAAGACAGTTGCCGCCTGCGCTTGCGGCGGGCATTGCCGTCGCCGTGTTGATGATCATCTACTCGTCGGTGATCCTGCCCCTGGTCACGGATGCGGCAACCCTGGCAAAAATGACCAGATTTGACGTCCCGCTGGCGACCCGGATTTTATATGGCGGCATCACGGAAGAGCTGCTGACCCGGTGGGGCCTGATGTCGTTTTTCGCATGGGCCCTCTGGCGCATGACAGGAAGCGGGGAAATCCGATCATCTCTCGTATGGGCTGCCATCATAATCGCCGCAGCTCTCTTCGCCGCCGGCCATCTGCCGTTTCTGTTCACGATCGCCGCTCAGCCGCAACCGGCGCTCGTCCTTGCGGTGCTGCTCGGCAACTTTATTCCCGGCCTCATCTTCGGGTGGCTATTCTGGCGTCGGGGACTAGAAGCGGCGATACTGTCCCATGGCTTTGCCCATTGCCTGAACGCGCTAGCCGCCTGAACCAAAAAAGGCGAAGCGGACTTATGTCCGCCTCGCCTTATGTTCCCTTTGCATAGGCAGCGCCCCTATTGCCTCTTGTAGTCATCCTCGATGCGGATGACATCGTCCTCGCCGATATAGGCCCCGGTCTGGATTTCGACCAGTTCGAGCGGAATCTGCCCCTCATTTGCCAGCCGGTGCGGCTGGCCGATCGGGATATAAACCGACTGGTTTTCCGTCAGCAGCCGGGTTTCCTCGCCGATCGTGACAGTCGCGGTTCCCTTCACGACGATCCAGTGTTCCGAGCGGTGATAGTGTTTCTGGAACGAAATGCGGTGGCCGGGATCGACCGTGATGTGGCCCACCCGGTAACGCTCGTCCACATACATGTGTTCGATATAACCCCAGGGGCGATAGACGCGCTTGTGGGTCTGCGTCTGTGGCGCGTGTTCGCTGTCCTTCAGCTTTTCCACCAGACCCTTCACATCCTGCACCCGGTTTTTCGGCACCACCAGAACCGCATCCTTGGTGGCCACCACCACCATGTCCTTCGCGCCCACCACCGTCGTCAACAATTGCGTGGAATGGATGAGGCAGCCTTCGGAATCGATGAAGACGCCGTTACCTTCCAGTGCGTTGTCGTTGCCACGCTTGTCGGCAATCTCCCAGATCGCATCCCAGCTGCCGATATCTGACCAGCGGAAATGGCCGTGCACCACCGCCATGCGCTTGGTCTTCTCGATCACCGCGTAGTCGATCGAATTTTTCGGCGAGGCCTCGAAGCTTGCCTGATGCAGGCGCACGAAGCCGAGGTCGCTTTCATATTGCTCGACCGCCTGCGTCACCGCGGCAAGGATCTCCGGCGCGAAGGCCTTCAGCTCGGCAATCATCACATCGGAACGGAACAGGAAGTTACCGGAGTTCCAGAGATAACCTTTTTCCAAGTAGGAGATCGCCGTCTTCACATCCGGCTTCTCGACAAAAGCATCGACGGTGCTGAGGTCTTCCTCGCCGTCGATCGCCTCGCCCGGTTTGATATAACCGTAGGAGGTACGCGGCTCGGTCGGCACGAGGCCGAAGACGACGATATTGCCCTGATCGGCGGCTTTTGCGCCGAGCTTCACGGCATCGGAAAACTTTTGGGCATCGAGCACCACATGGTCGGCGGCAAGCGCCAGCACCAGGCATCCGGGCTCGCGGCGCTCGGCAAGCACGGCGGCAGCGGCCATCGCGGCGGCGCTGTCGCGGCGGGCGGGCTCAAGCACCACCGTTGCCGGCAGATCGATCTCTTCCGCCTGGCGGCGAGCGAAGAAACGGAAATCCTCGTTGGTGATCACCAGCGGTTCGGCATAAAGGCTCTTGTCGCCCACCCGCTGCAGCGTCTGCTGATAGGTCGAAAGATTGCCGACCAGCGGCTGGAACTGCTTGGGCAACTGATCGCGCGATACCGGCCAAAGCCGGGAACCAGCACCGCCGGCAAGAAGAACCGGCGTGATCTTTCGAGATTGTTCCTTCACAACAAAACCTTTCCAACTCTAAAAATTTCCCGGCGCGCCGGACAATATACATATTTCGAAATACCGCCATCATCGGTTCACGGGCGGATAAGCGCAAGCTCATAAATTCGCCTTGTGAAAGCTTGGTGAATGGCGGCGATTTGCCGGCAGGCCCCGTTTTCCTAACACAGGAGGGAGAGTGAGGTTCCGCACGGAATGGCCGCTCACGCCGGCTCACGACAAAGAAAAACCCCGGGATAACGTCCCGGGGTTCCTTTTTTCAGAATGATCAAACCAAAATCAATCCGGCAATGCATAGGCGATTACATAGTCGCCACGATCAGGCGACTGGCGTGCGCCGCCGGCCGAGATAACCACATATTGCTTGCCGGTCTTCGGAGACTTGTAGCTCATCGGACCTCCCTGGCTGCCGACCGGAAGGCGGGCCTTCCAGACTTCCTTGCCGGTCGCCGTATCGAAGGCGCGCAGATAATAATCCTGCGTGCCGGCGATGAAGACGAGACCGCCCTGCGTGGCGAGCGTGCCGCCGAGCGTCGGCATGCCGATCGGGATCGGCAGGCCCATCTTGATGCCGAGAGGCCCGGTATCCTCGACGGTACCAACAGGCACCTGCCACTTGATCTTCTGGGTCTTCATGTCGATCGCGGTCATCGTGCCATAGGGCGGAGCCTGGCAAGGAATGCCGAGAACCGAAAGGAAACGGTTCTTGTCGACGGCATAGGGCGTACCCTTCATAGGCACGAGGCCCATGCCGGTATTGACGCTTTCGCCGCCGCTTGCCGTTGCCTTGCTGGGTGCGGCTTCCTTCATCTGAATCCAGAGGCCGAGGCGCATGTCATTGACGAAAATGGTGTTCGTCGTCGGGTCAGTCGAAAGACCGCCCCAGTTCATGCCGCCGAGCGAACCCGGGAATGACAGGGAGAGGTCCGTACCCGGCGCTGTATAGAGCCCCTCGTAGCGCATTCCCTTGAAGGCAATACGGCAAAGAAGCTGGTCGAACGGGGTTGCACCCCACATATCCGCTTCCGTCAGGGTCTGCGCCCCGATCTCGGGCATGCCGACCGAGCGCGGCTGTGTCGGCGCATAGGGCTCGTTCGGAATATTGGCGGGTTTGACCGGAACTTCTTCAACCTTCGTCAGCGGCTGGCCGGTCGCCCGGTCGAGAACATAGATCTGCGCCGCCTTGGTGCCGAAGACCAGTGCCGGAACAGTCGTTCCATCCGCTTTCGGGAAATCGATGAAGCTTGGCTGCATCGGCACGTCGAAGTCCCAGAGGTCGTTATGAACCGTCTGGTAGACCCATTTTTCCCGGCCGGTAGTGGCATCGAGCGCCAGCATCGAAGCACCATATTTATGGTCGAGCGGCGTGCGCGTCGCGCCATACAAGTCCACCGAAGGGCTGCCGACCGGCATGAAGACGGTGTTCAGCTCCGGATCGTAGGACATGGACGCCCAGACGTTGGGCGTGGAACGCGTGTAGGTCTGCCCTTCGGGCGGCAGTCCGGTGATATCAGGATTACCGGGGTCGAAGGCCCAGCGAAGCGCGCCCGTCACCACATCGAAACCGCGCATAACACCGCCGGGCATATCCACCTGTACGTTGTCGGCGATACGGCCGCCGACCACGACGGTCGTTCCCGCCAGTGTAGGGGCCGAGGTCAGCACATATTGCGGGTCCGGCGCATTACCGAGACCGATCTTCAGATCGACACGGCCATTGGTGCCGAAGTCAGGGCAGAACGCGCCGGTGTCGGCATCAAGCGCAATCAGTTCCGCATTGATGGTGTTCATCAGAATACGGCGCTGGCAAAGCGCGCCTTCAGCCACGATTGCCGGGGTAACCGGCGTGGAACCTGGTGCGGTCGGTTGCTTCAGCGGCGCCTTGGCGTCGAAATAGGCAAGACCGCGGCAGCGCATCCAGACGGAGGATTTCGCGTTGATTTCCGTCTTCCATTTCTCAGCGCCGGTATCGGCATCGAGAGCGATGACATTATTGTGCGGCGTGCAAAGGAACACGGTGTCGCCAACCTGCAGCGGCGTTTCCTGATCTTCCGCACCATTCGCGCCGGGGCTGATCGGGGTGTCGCCGGTATGGTAAGTCCATGCGACTTCGAGGTTCTTGACGTTGTCACGGGTGATTTCGTCGAGCGCGACAAAGCGGCTGCCGCCGGATGTATTGCCGTAATGCTCCCAGTTCTTCTGCTCGGTTTCCGGGGTTACCGGCGTCAGCGCGGCCGCCTCACCATTGAAGGCGACGGTCGGATGCGGCACGAACATGCCGGCAAAACCTGCACCGGAAGCGATGGCGAGAATGGCGGCAATGGCAAAGGAAGTGCCATATGCCGGGGCCTTGCCTGCCGCACGGCGCAAAAGCGGATAGGAGAGCGCAACGACCGTGGCGCCGACACCTATCGCCAGAAGGCGGGAAATGAGCGGCCAGAAGTGCAATCCGGCTTCCCACACCGCCCAGGCGCCGGTGAGGACGACGACAAGGCCGAAGAGAAGCGCGCCGGCAGGCTTGCGCAACAGGATGAGCAGGCCGGAGACGATCAACGCGATGCCCGCCGCAATGAAGTAAAGGCTGCCGCCGAGGGCCGCGAGCTGGCCGCCGCCAATGGCGAAGAACAGGCCTGCGGCAATGATGACCGCGCCGAGCACCAACAGCCATAATCTGGCTGGGAGCGATAGTGAAGTTGCTGGATTACCCATGAAAGAATGTCCGGTTAGAAGAGCCGCCAAAAAGGCTGAAGCCCGATGATCGTTCAGTGTCCGGCAAAGCCGGGACAGTTCGCGGCCATTGCGGCCAGGCGAAGATGCGCCGGAGGCGGCGCGGCTGAACGGGGAACAATGGTGGGGAAGACTTCCGTCGTGACTGTCATTTTGACCCATTCACTGCAGGTAACCGCCGACCCCATGGACGGCGGACAAGGTGCTTGAACAAATCCTCCCCGGTTCGCATCGCCAATGCCCGCATAAGCGGCAAAGACGACCGAAACACTGGCTGCGGTATAACGTCGCCTGTGACAAGATGACAATGCGCATGGCGGGCAATTTTGATAAGCTACACTTATATCACACCAAACCCGACAACACAAAGACCTGTCCGCCGATGGATATTCGCCAACTCACAATATTCGTGGAAGCCGCAAGAGCCAGAAACTTTCGCGCCGCCGCCCTGCAGCTCGGCATCGCCCAGCCTGCCGTGACCCAGCGCATCCGCCAGCTGGAGGAAAATCTGGGCTTCAAGCTTTTTCACCGCATCAATCGCGGTGTGGAACTCACGCCTGCCGGCCAATCCATGCTCATCGAGGCGGAGGAAATCCTCGCCCGCACCAAAGGCGCGCTGGAAAAGGCGCAGCAGATCAGGCGCGGCCAGCTCGGAACGTTGCGCATCGGTTACGGCACCAGTGTCATGGCGGAGCGCAAACTGCCAGCGCTGATTACCCGCTATGGCGACGAACACCCTGATGTGACGCTTGAACTGTTGCCCGGCATGACGATGGAACAACTGATCGAGCAGGTGGCGACCCGCAAGACCGACGTTGCCTTCATTCGCGCCCCTCTTCCCTCGCTGCCGCAGACCTTGCGCGCCATGCCCTTTGATCGCTCGAAACTTTGCGTCGCCTTGCCGGAACGGCACGCACTCGCCCACCGCTCGCGGATTTCGGTCGGCGATATCGTGCGCGAAAAACTGCTGTTGCCGGTTGACGAGATTGGCCTTGGCCTCAGCAGCAGCGCGCTTTCGCTTTTCGAGGATGCCGGCTGCACGCCGGAAATCGGCATGCGTATCGCCAACGTCAATACGATCCTAGCACTCGTGGAGGCGGGTGCGGGCATTTCCATCCTGCCGGAAACCACCGTGCGTTCCGCAAGGGGCATTGCCGGCGTGCCACTGGAGAGCGCGGATGCGTGGTCCGATTGTGTGCTGGTCGTCAGGCGCGGCGCCCTCGCCCTGCATGTCGAAGCCTTCGTGAACATGGCCCGTCATGCCTATCGGCCGAGCCTCTGACACGAAAGACAGGAATTAATCGATTGAATCGGCCACAAATTTCATCACGCTTAAATTTGCTGCACTGAACAACATTCAAGGCTTGGCAGGCGCGCGAAAAATACAATAACAACGGCGGATATTTTTACACTATTATCGACAGGAAAGCACGCTCAGCCCATGTCCGACACGACGAAACCCGCCAGCACAAGAACATCGGTTACGGATCAGGAAGCCCTGGATTTCCACGCGGAAGGCAGACCGGGGAAACTGGAAATCACCCCGACCAAACCGATGGCGACGCAGCGGGATCTGTCGCTTGCCTATTCGCCTGGCGTGGCCGTGCCGGTGAAAGCCATCGCCGAAAATCCGGCGACCGCTTACGACTACACCACGCGCGGCAACATGGTGGCGGTCATCTCCAACGGCACGGCCATCCTCGGTCTCGGCAATCTCGGCGCGCTCGCCTCCAAGCCGGTCATGGAAGGCAAGTCGGTGCTGTTCAAGCGCTTCGCCGATGTCGATTCCATCGATCTCGAGGTCGACACCGAAGACGCCGATGAGTTCATCAATTGCGTGCGTTACCTCGGCCCCTCCTTCGGCGGCATTAATCTGGAAGACATCAAGGCGCCGGAATGTTTCATCATCGAAAGCCGCCTGCGCGAACTGATGGATATTCCCGTTTTCCATGACGACCAGCACGGCACCGCCATCATCGCCGCCGCCGGCCTCATCAACGCCATCGAACTGACCGGGCGTGACTTCAAAACCACGAAGCTCGTCTGCAACGGCGCGGGTGCTGCGGCAATCGCCTGCATGGACCTCATCAAGGCCATGGGTTTCAACCCTGAAAACATCACGCTCTGCGACACCAAGGGCGTGATCTACCAGGGCCGCACCGAAGGCATGAACCAGTGGAAATCCGCCCACGCGGTGAAAACCAGCAACCGCACGCTGGCCGAAGCCATGAAGGGTGCGGATGTGGTGTTCGGCCTGTCGCAGAAGGGCGCTTTCAGCGAAGAGATGATCCGCTCCATGGCGCCGAAACCGATCATTTTCGCCATGGCCAATCCGGATCCCGAAATCACCCCCGAGGAAGTCTCACGCATTCGCGACGACGCCATCATGGCGACGGGCCGTTCGGATTACCCGAACCAGGTCAACAATGTCCTCGGCTTCCCCTATATCTTCCGCGGTGCGCTCGATGTTCGCGCCAGCCAGATCAACGACGCGATGAAGATCGCTGCCGCACAGGCGCTGGCGGACCTCGCCCGCGAAGATGTGCCTGACGATGTGGCCGCCGCCTATCAGGGCAACCGCCCGCGCTTCGGATCGCAATACATCATTCCGGTTCCCTTCGATCCGCGTCTGATCTCGGCCATTCCGGTGGCTGTCGCCAAGGCTGCCATTGAAACCGGCGTCGCCCGCCGGGAACTGCCCGATCTCGACGCCTATGCCCGCGAGCTTTCCGCCCGCCGCGACCCGATGGCATCGACCACGCAGCGCCTTTACGAGCGCGTGCGCCGCTCTCCGAAACGGGTCGTTTTTGCGGAAGCCGAAGAAGAACAGGTCATGCGCGCGGCGATTTCCTTCACTGCGCAGGGCCTCGGCACCGCCATCCTGCTCGGCCGTGACGATATCATCAAGGCCAATGCGGAGCGCGCCGGCATCGATCTCGACCGCGCCAATATCGAGATCACCAACGCCCGCCTCTCCAGCCGCGTCGATGCCTATGTCGATTATCTCTATGCGCGTCTGCAGCGCGGCGGTTTCCTGCTGCGTGACGTGCAGCGCCTGGTCCACAACGACCGCAACCATTTCGCGGCCTGCATGGTGGCGATGGGTGATGCGGACGCGGTAGTGACGGGCGTTACCCGCAACTATTCGACGGCGCTCGAGGATATCCGCCGCTGCATCAACACCAAGCCCGGCCACCGCGTCATCGGCGTTTCGCTGGTCGTTTCGCGCAACCGCACCGTCTTCGTGGCCGATACCGCCGTGCATGACATGCCGAATGCGGAGGACCTTGCCGACATTGCCGAAGAAGCAGCCCACCTTGCGCGGCGTTTCGGCTACGAGCCGCGCGTTGCCATGCTTGCCTATTCCACTTTCGGCCAGCCGACCGGCGAACGCTCAGACAAGGTGCGTGAGGCCGTGAAAATCCTCGACAAGCGCAATGTCAATTTCGAGGTCGATGGCGAGATGTCGGCCGATGTGGCGCTCAACCATCACCGCATGCAGAGCCAGTATCCTTTCGCGCGCCTTTCCGGCCCGGCCAATGTGCTGGTCATGCCCGCCATCCATTCCGCCTCCATCTCCACCAAGATGCTGCAGGAACTGGGCGGCGCGACCGTCATCGGCCCGCTTCTTGTCGGCCTCGACAAGTCGGTGCAGATCACCTCGATGGGCGCGAAGGACAGCGATATCGTCAACATGGCGGCAATCGCGGCCTATAACGCCGGTCGTTGAGACAGGCTGGGACGTTGCAGCACGTTTCTTCTCCCCGGCGGGGAGAAGAAACAAGCCGGATGCGCTCGCTCCGCATATGGCCATCCGGTCCTCAGCAACATCTGGATTACTCTCCCGCCCCATGGCAGGACACGAAGCGGCGGGACAAAGAACAGGATTCTACGATTTCCGGTTATTAGGATATTTTTTCCGCTGAAAGACTTTCTTGGAACCGGTTTCTATTCATAGTATTTTTTGCGCAATGCCAATTCTCGCTCTTGGCGGGTGCCTCATGTAGTTTCCACCTACAATCAAAAGGAAATACCCATGGCCCTTTCTTTCTCCAGATTTGCCGCAAAACTCATCGCCGGAACCGTCGTCATCGCTTCGATGGCAACCGCCGCTCACGCGGATGCAACGCTCGACCGGATCAAGGGTCGCGGCAAGCTCACCGTCGGCGTCATCCTCTCCGGCGCGCCTTTCGGCTTTATCGATCCGAAGACGCAGGAGCAGAAGGGTCTCAACATCGACGTCGCCAAGGCGCTGGCCGCCGGTCTCGGCGTCGAACTGGTGACTGAGACCGTGACGCCGCCCAACCGCGTGCAGTTCCTGCAGCAGGGCAAGGTCGATATTCTGATCGCCAACATGCAGTACACCGAAGAGCGCGCCAAAACGCTCGATTATGTGCCCACCCCCTATGACCGCCAGGGCGGCGCCGCAATCGGCCGCAAGGACAGTGGCATCAAGGACTGGCCGGACCTGAAGGGCAAGATCGCCTGCGTTTCGCAAGGTTCCAACTACACGCAGCCGCTGATCGAACAATATGGCGCACAGGTAAAGGCGCTGCCGAGCCAGCCAGAATCGCTTCTGGCGCTGAAGGGCGGCAATTGCGATGTTTCCGTACACGTCAACGGTACGCTGAGCCTGATGCTTCAGGACCGCGCCGACGAGTGGAAAGATTACGGCATCCTGATCCCGACCGACCTCATCCCGTCGGATTCCGTCATCTGGCTGCGCAAGGGCGAGGCCGACACGCAGGCCGCTCTCGACAAGATTGTCAAGGAACTGCACGCTTCCGGCAAGATGATCGAATTCGCCAAGGCCAACCGCCTGCCCAGCATCGGTTATATGGAAGAGCAGAAGAAGAAGCTCTCCGCCGCGCAATAAGGACCGGGGCAACCCCGCTCGGGTCTGGGTCCAGCGCGATCTAGTCCTTGACCACGAGAGTCTCCTTCGCGGCGCGGACGTGCCGCGGCTGGATGCCGGATCATCCCCGGGCTTGTTCCGGGGACCGGCATGACGGAAAGGGCGGCGGCTATCATCGCGATTTCCCCCAACCATCAAGAACGGCCGGTTTCGCCTGCCGTTCTTTTCTGCTTTATAACAAGGCAGGCCATTCTGGCGCCGCCCGCCGGACGGCACCCGCAATAACAGCATGGATTTCCGATGCAGGATTCATTTACAGCGCGCTTCATAGAACTGGCCGCGCATCTCGGCCTTAACTATGACTTTCTGAACAGCGGTTACGAGGTTCAGATCTGGCTCGACGGCATGAAGATGACGTTGATCCTCGTCGCCGTCACCTTGCCGCTCAGCCTCGTCTTCGGTTTCATTTTCGCAGCCATGCTGACATCAGGCAAAACCTGGCTTGCCGGCCCCGTCCGCGCCTATGTGGAACTGACGCGCAACACGCCGACGCTGGTGCAGCTGATGTGCGGCTTTCTCGTGCTTAACATGCTGATTTCCAACGTACTCGGCGGCGCACAGAACAATCCGCTGACACCCTTCTTCTGGGTCGTTGCCATTACCGGCCTGCACATTGCCGCTTTCCACGCGGAAGCCTTGCGCGGCGGTATCGAGGCGGTGCCGGCCACTACCATCGAGGCGGCCCGCGCGATTGGTTTCAGCTCCTTCGAGATTTTACGCTATGTGGAGTTTCCGCTGGCGATCCGTACAGCGCTGCCCTCCATCATCAATAACCTCGTCAATCTGGTGAAGCTCACCACTGTCGGCTCGGCAATTGCAGTGGGTGAAATCACCTATGCCTCGATCCTGATCTGGACGCAGCGCGACAATGTGGTCGAGCTGATGATCGTCATCCTCATCTTCTTCAGCGTCATCAATTTTATCGTCGCAAGGGCCGGTCTGTGGCTTGAACGGCGTCTTGCGGTTCCGGGGTTCGGTCAATGAGTGCGGTGGTTTCTCCAACACAGGCGGTAAAGAAGCCGCCCTTCGGCACCATTCTGCTGCTCGGCGTGGCGATATCAGTCATCCTGTGGCTGATCCTCGATCCCTCGCTCGGCCAGGTGCTGCTGCAATGGCTGCCCTATCTGGCCAAGGGTTTTGCCATGAACGTGCTGATCAGCATCCTGGCGATCGCCATCGGCACCTTCATCGGCGTCCTGCTCGGCATCATGGAGCTTGCGCCCTACCGTCTCGTGCGCGCGCCGGCGCTGACCTATGTTCAGATCTTCCGCAACGCCCCGCATCTGGTGCTGATCTTTGCCGCGACCTACATCTTCCCCTTCGAGATCGTCGCTTTCGGCAATTACATCCCGTTTCCGGACTGGATCAAGGCCGTGGTCGGCCTTGCCATTCCGGCCAGCGCCCATATCGCCGAAATCACCCGCGGCGCCATCCAGTCCATTCCGACCGCACAATGGGAAGCGGCGCAGGGGCTCGGCTTCTCGCGTAACCAGACACTGCGCTGGATCATCCTGCCGCAATGCGTGAAGCGCTCGCTGCCGCCATGGATGAACCTCTATGCGTCGATCACCATGGGTACGGCGCTCGCCTCGCTGGTCGGCGTGCATGAGCTTCTGCATGCCGCGACAGACGCCAGCACCGCCGTGCAGCGCAACGATTTTACCGTCGTGGTCTATCTCACTGTCCTGATGGCGTTCTTCCTGTTCTGCTATCCCGTCTCCCGTTTCACGCAGCGCCTCGAGCGGCGCTTCGCCTCCCGCTGATTGGAACAAGCCATGTCCGCACCCGCACCACAAACCGCCGCAAAAGCTCTGGTCGAACTGGAAGGCATACACCTGTCCTTCGGTGACAATCAGGTCCTGAAGGGCATCGACCTCACGGTCAACAAAGGCGACGCCGTCTCCATCATCGGCCCTTCCGGTTCCGGCAAGTCCACCATCCTGCGCTGCATCAACGGCCTGCTCATTCCGCAATCGGGCAAGATCACCGTCGGCGGCACCCGTGTCGACCAGCTGAAGACCGAGGCTGAACGCATCGCACTGCGCAAGCGTATCGGCATCGTTTTCCAGCAGTTCAATCTCTTCCCGCATCTGACTGTCATGGAAAACATCACCATCGCACCAATCAAGATTCTCGGCACGCCGAAGGCTGAAGCCGAGCGCCATGCCCGCGAATTGCTGGAGAAAGTGCGCCTCTCCCAAAAAGTCGATGCCTATCCCGGCCAGCTTTCCGGCGGCCAGCAGCAGCGCGTGGCGATTGCCCGGGCGCTGGCCATGCGGCCGGAACTGGTGCTCTTCGATGAGGTCACCTCCGCGCTCGACCCGGAAACCGTGGGCGAGGTGCTCGCCGTCATCCGTGATCTCGTCAATGACGGTATGACCAGCATTCTCGTCACCCACGAAATGCGTTTTGCCGAAGAAATCAGTGATAATATCGTCTTCACCGAAAACGGCCTGATCGTCGATCAGGGCACGCCGGAGCACATCTTCTACAGGTCGACCAATCCCCGCATCAACGCCTTCGTCAAGGGTCTCGGAGGACAGGTAGCGCGGGTCGCTGACGGCGAAGGGATCTGATGTCATGACCGCCGACGAGAAACTCACGCTTCATCTGGCCGAGGCCATCGCTGCCTCCGATCCGTTGCGCGACGACGAGGCGGTTGCCATCGCCCGCGCGGCGCTGATCGACTTTTTCGCCTGCGTGCTGGGCGGAGCTGCGGATAGAAGCACGAAAATCCTGATCGACAGCTTTACACCGGGCGCGTCAGGCACGTCGGGCATTATCGGCCATGATCTGCGCACGGATGCCTTTACCGCAGCCCTCATCAACGGCCACGCCGGGCATGTGCTTGACTATGACGACGTCCATGGCAGCGTGCGCGGCCACCCGACCGTCGCCATCATTCCCGCTTTGCTGGCTATCGCGGTCGAGGAAGGATCAACGGCGGATGCCTTCATCGCGGCCTATATCGTCGGGCTGGAAACCATGGCGCGTCTCGGCCTGTCGCTCGGGACCAAACACTACGAAAACGGCTTCCACGCCACCGCCACACTCGGCCCCATCGGCGCTGCGGCAGCAATTGCGCATATCCTGAAATTCGATCCTCAGACCACGGCCGTGGCGCTCGGCCTTGCCGCCACGCAATCGGCCGGACTTCGCCTGCAATTCGGTTATGACGCCAAGCCGCTGCATGCCGGGCTTGCCACGCGCGCCGGCCTCACCGCCGCGCGGCTGGCGCGATCCGGTTTTCAGGGCGCGCCGGATTTTCTGGAAAATCCCATCGGCTTTTATTCCGCTTTCGCCTTCGGTGCAGAACAGCCGAAACGCGTTCTCTCCGGCTGGGGCGCACCCTGGCAGATCGTCTCGCCCGGCCTCACCCTCAAGGCCTTTCCCTGCTGCACCGCGAGCCATCCCGTTGCCGTCGGTGCGCTGGCGCTCCGCAACAGCAATGGTCTGACACCGGATGAGGTCGAGGCGGTCACCATCACCTTCCCGCCCGGCGGTGATGCCGCGCTCGTTGGACCGGCCACGCCCACCACCGGCATCGATGCGCGCTTCAGCGCCGAATATGTCTTTGCCGCAGCACTGACGGATGGAGCACTCGGGATCGGCCATTTCGACGAGCACCCGACACGCGCCGACCTGCTTGCCCTTTCCGCCAAGATCTCACGCCGGCATGATGAGACCGCCCGCCGCCTCTCGCCCGATCCCACCACCCGTTTCGTGGTCGTCGACGTAACGAAGAAGGACGGCACGGTGCTCTCGCGCCGTGTCGACGGCCTCCCCGGCATTGATGACCCGACCGAAAAATTTGCCGACGCGACCGGCGGCAATGAAAAATTCGCCAGCATTCCGGCACTGGTGCGGTCCATGAAAACCGCAGCCGACCTCAGAAAGCTTGAAACGCTTCTGGTATCGCAAATATAACTCGACTGACATGAAGGCATGATCCCCATGACCACCACGACACGCAAAAGACAGATGCATCTCGGCCTTTTCCTGCAGGGCGCCGGGCACCACGTTTCCGGCTGGCGTCACCCCGACGCGGAGGCCGGCAGCGAGAATTTCGATCTGCTCACCCGTGTTACGAAAATGGCCGAGGCGGCGAAATTCGACATGGTATTCCTCGCCGACGGCCTCACCAGCGGCGTCGACGCCCATCCGTCAATGATCGCGCGTTTCGAGCCGCTGACCCTGCTTGCCGCGCTTGCCATGGTCACCGACAAGATCGGGCTGGCCGCCACAGCCTCCACCACCTATGGCGAGCCGTACCACACCGCCCGCGCCTTCGCTTCCATCGACCATCTGAGCCACGGCCGCGCGGCGTGGAACATCGTCACCACCTCATACGCCCGCACGGCGGCGAATTTTTCCAAGGACCATCCTGAGCATGACGAGCGTTATGCCGTGGCGGAAGAATATGTGAATGTGGTGCGCGGCCTCTGGGACAGCTGGGATGACGATGCTTTCGTCAAGGACAAGCAGGCAGGCCGTTACGTCGATCCGGAAAAGGTCCATATCCTCAACCACGAAGGCAAATATTTCACGGTCAAAGGGCCGCTCAATATTCCGCGTTCGCCGCAAGGCCACCCGGTTCTCATTCAGGCCGGCTCCTCCGGCCCGGGACAGGACCTCGCCGCCCGCACCGCCGACATCGTCTTCACCGCCCAGCAGGCTATTTCCGAAGCGCAGGCCTTCTACACCAGCCTCAAGGCGCGCGTGGAAAAATTCGGCCGCGATCCGGCCAGCGTCGCCGTGATGCCCGGCTTCATGCCGATCATCGGCAGAAGCTTTGAAGAGGCCGGTGAAAAGCTGAAGGAACTGAACCGGTGGACGGATATCAAAAGCGCCATGCCGCTGCTTGAAGAACGCATCGGCCACAGCCTTGCCGATTACGATCTCGATGGCCCGCTGCCGGATCTTCCGATTTCCGACCAGCTGCGCAGCCGCGCCGAACTTCTGACGGAACTGGCGCGCCGCGAAAAGCTGACGATCCGGGAACTGGCGCTGCGTGTCGCCGCCGGCCGCGGCCACCACATCGTCATGGGCACGGCGAAAGACGTGGCCGACCGCATGCAGCAATGGTTCGAAAACGGCGCCGCCGACGGTTTCAACGTCATGCCGCCCTTCTTCCCCGGCGGGCTGGAGGAATTCAACCGCGAGGTCGTGCCGCTCCTGCAGGAACGCGGCCTGTTCCGCAAGGACTACGAAGGCTTGACCCTGCGCGACCATCTCGGTATCACACGACCGGTTCTGCGGGGATAACCTTTGCGGATGCCCGATCAAAGGCATCCGCATCCACCAAATCTGGTTAGTGCCCCTAAGAGGACCTGGGCCCGATCTTTATGCCGCCCGCGCCGACGTCCGATCCCGCCGGGCGGTATTCGGAGACTCCGACCGGACGGAAGATCCGTCTTCGCGCTGCGTCGTGCGGCGGTTCAACTTGAACAGGCTGACAAGCTGCGCCAGCGCATCGGCACCCTGCGCCAGCGTGGTGCTGATCACGGTGGTGCGGGCGCTCATCGCCGCATTCTCCTGCGTCATCCGATCCAGCCGATTGACCGCCTTGTTAATCTCACTGATGCCGACAGCCTGTTCGTCCGCCGCCTTGGCGATCATGTCGACGTTGCCGTCAATGTGCCTGACCAGCGCGTCGATCTGCTTCAGCGCCGTGCCAGTCTCGCCCACCAACCGGACGCCTTCAAGAACCTCGGTGCCGGAATTGTTGATCAGCGCCTTGATTTCCTTTGCGGCATTGGCGGAACGTTGCGCCAGTTCGCGCACTTCCTGCGCCACCACGGCAAAACCTTTGCCCGCGTCGCCCGCACGCGCAGCTTCCACGCCGGCATTCAGTGCCAGCAGGTTGGTCTGGAAGGCGATTTCGTCAATCACGCCGATGATCTGGCTGATTTCACGCGATGCCGTCTCGATACGCTGCATCGCATCGACTGTCCGCTCCACGACCTCGGTGGAGGCCACGGTGGATGCCCGCGCGCTCTGAACAAGCTTGCGCGTCTCTTTCATATTCTCAGTCGAAGATCGGACCGTCGCGGTGATTTCTTCGAGCGCTGCCGACGTTTCCTCAAGCGCCACCGCCTGCTCGCGCGAGCGTTCGGCAAGATTGACGGAGGCTTCACTGACCTCCTGGCTGCTGCGGGTCAGGTCTCCGGTCTGGCCGAGAACATTTTCCAGCGTCTTCTGGAATTCCGCAATGGATTTATTGAAATCGCAACGCAGCCTTTCGAACTCGCCGACAAAAGGTTTGTCCAGCGTAATACGGATATTGCATTGAGAAAGCCGCTCAAGCGCAGCACCAAGTTCTTCGACTGCGCGCATCCGGTCCGTCACATCGAAAGCAAATTTCACCACCTTGAAGACGCGGCCCCGATCATCAATGATCGGATTATAGGAAGCCTGAATGAAAACGCGTTTGCCATCCTTGCCAAGGCGCATGAACTGCCCGGTCGAGAAGTGGCCCTTTCCGAGTTCCTTCCAGAAATCCCGATAGTCCTGAGACTGGGCATAGGCCGGCTCGCAGAACATCTGATGATGCTTACCGATCAACTCTTCCGCCGTGTAACCGAGCGTCGCGAGGAAATTCTCGTTGGCGCTGAGGATTTTCCCGTCGGGCGTAAATTCGATCATGGCCTGCGCGCGGGAAAGCGCTGCCAGCTTGCCGTCATCCTCGGCGCTCTTGCGCTTGATCGCGGTGATGTCCGTTGCAATCTTGACCACCTTGTAAGGCTTACCGAAACGAAACACCGGATTGTAAGAGGCCTCAATCCAGATTTCGTCGCCATTCTTGGCCTGACGCCGGTACTGGCCCTGATCGTATTCGCCGCGCGACAACTTTGCCCAGAAGGCCTTGTATTCAGGCGAGGCCGCATCCTCGGAAGAAAGGAACATGCTGTGGGAGCGCCCAACGATTTCAGACTGCTGATAACCCACAGCCTTGCAGAAATTATCGTTCGCTTTCAAAATCTTGCCGGTCAGATCGAACTCGATGATGGCCTGCGAGCGGCTGAGCGCATCAAGCACCGCATAAGCGTCCAGACCGAGTTTAGAAAGGTGAGACATCTTTTTTGAACCCCCAACAGTAATCCATGTGCAGACCTCCTCCATCCCCGAGATATAAAGATGAAAAACGGTCGGTCCGCCTGCACGCGAAACTAGCCGGACACCGTTAAATAGCGATTAATGATGTTCCATAACTATCGATCCGGAGCCTGAATCGACTGCCGATATGCTTCACGGCGACTATATTCTCCTTGTCTATTTGGGACCGCTTATTTGCCACAGTGCTGATATTTCTGCGCCAGCGACACGATGCGGCCTTTCATCCGGGCGGCATTCATTGTTATGGCGGGGTTGAAAGATTTGTGTTGCAGGAGCGCCGATGACCAAAACCCTGAAATGCGATGTGCTGGTGATCGGCACCGGCATTATCGGTTCCATGGCGGCGCTTTATCTGCAGAATGCCGGACGCGAGGTCGTGCTTCTGGAGCGCGGCGAGGTTGCCCGGGGGGCGAGTTCCGGCAATGCCGGCATTCTGGCTTTCCCCGAAATCATACCCATTCCCGCTCCCGGCATCATAAAAAAAGCACCGCGCTGGTTGTTCGATCCGCTCGGCCCGCTCAGCGTGCCGCCTGCCTATGCGGCGAAGATCGCACCCTGGCTGTGGCGTTTCTGGCGCGCCAGCGCCGAGCGCAACTTCCGCCACGGGCTGAAATCGCTGACGGAAATCAACCGACTGGCGGCCATGGAAATGGCCCATATCGCCGCCATGCCGGAACTATCGCACCTCGTTTCAAAAACCGGGACGCTCGATCTTTACGACAGTGAGGCAAGCCTCAACGCCGCCCGCAAGGCCTGGGACGAAAAGGAAAACGCGGGCTTCACCTTTGAGCGCGTCGGCCGCAACGAAATCGAAGAGCTGCAACCGGGTCTCGCGCCGCAGTTCCGCCACGCCATATTCTCTACCGATGGCCTGCAGGTCTCCGACCCCTATGATTTCACCCGCGCTATTTTCGATCTGGTGATTGCCCGTGGCGCGAGCCTGCGCAAGGGTGAAGCCGAACGCATCGATGCCGTTGGCGAAAGCACGATCTTGACGCTCGAAAACGGCGACAAGATCGATGCCGACAAGGTGGTGATTGCCTGCGGCGCCTGGTCGAAAAAGCTTGCCGCGACGCTCGGCAACATCGTGCCGCTGGAAACCGAACGTGGCTACAACACCACCCTTCCCGCCAGCGCTTTCAACCTGACGCGGCAGCTTTACTTCAACGATCATGGCTTTGTCGTCACCCCGCTCGCGACGGGCATCCGTGTCGGCGGCGCGGTCGAACTTGGCGGGCTGGAACTGAAGCCGAATTTCCGCCGTGCAGAGGCGATGCTGAAGAAGGCTGGGCGTTTCCTGCCCGGACTGAAGCTGGAGGATGGAAAACAATGGATGGGTTTCCGCCCGTCGATGCCGGACTGTCTTCCCGTCATCGGCACGGCCCGTGCCACGCCCTCCGTCATCTATGCTTTCGGCCATGGCCATCTGGGGCTGACACAATCCGCAGCCACCGCCCGTCTGGTGACGCAGCTGGCCAGCGGCGAGGAAACGGCAATTTCGGTCGACCCATTCCGTCCGGGACGCTTCTCCTGAACGAAAGAGGCCGGTCTATTTTACCGGCTGCATGGAATCATCAGGAAATTCCACCTCGGCAAAGGACGGGTAGACCTTGCGCAGGATAGTCACCTGCTGCTGGTCGCTGACCCTCAACAGGTACCAGTCCGCACCATCCATCAGCGCCAGCGTGTGGGATTTCGCCTCGATCGTCTGGCCGCCGGTTTCCATCACCGTCTTCGTCCGAACGAGCGCATAGGGCGTTCCATCAGGCGTCTGCGCAAGAGTGATTGCCTGCGTATCCATGGTGAATTCGGTTATCTTGACCGCCGCAAGCGCCATCTGCATCTGCGTGGTCAAGGCGCCGCGCAATTGTTCCACGCTAACACCCGCGTCGCGTGCGATGAATTCAAAGATTTTCGGCGGCACGGTCCTGCCGACAAGCTCGAAATCCTGTGCATTCAAAGCCGTGCTGAACCGCTCAATCCGTGTGCGCAGGCTATCCTGCTCGGCAGGCGAAAGATCGCGCGACAATGCGGGATGCGCAATCGCCACCAGCAGAAACAGACAATAAAACAGACGCTTCATGGCTTGGCCTCTCCGGTTATCCGGCATCGCCCGGTTTCCGGGACGGAAACCGCTCATGAACGGGATTGTTCAGCGCAGCAGAAAGAAACCCGCGGCCGACAGCACCGCAAAGACGACCACACCGCCAAGGAAGCCGGCGGCGGTGAAGAAACCCGCGACCATGGCCAGCATCAGCACGCACAGCAACATGGTGCCATACTTCGTCAGGGCCAGAAAACCGTTATAGGTCTTTTCGTGCTCGGCGTAATTCATCTCGGCGCCAACTTCGACCGGACCCGTGTGGTGTTCGCTCATTCCGCTTCCCCTTTGCTCCATCCGTCATGCCCGTCGTACGGGGAAATCTGCCCGCGGACGATCACGGACCCATGCCGGATTCTCCGTAGCCAGAGGTAACATGAAGTCGCCGAAAAGCGCAATGCGTTCTGCGTGAAAGAGCGGCAACGGCATGCAGCACGACCGCTCAACCGGGCGAAACATGCCATAGGGCAACATTCTTTCGCAAACGGTTGAAAAGGGCACTCGGTCGAGCTGTTTCATGGCGGTTTTGGTTGCTTTTCGAACCGCCTGACCATACACGGGATTCTGTGGGGAGGAACTCTGGAGCCTGTGGCAGCGGAAGCACGTGGAGGCGTGGCTGCAGCAGGGATACCGGGCTTTGCTCTCCGCCATAAACCCGCAAAGGGCCCGAAAAGGGAAGAGGGGAAAGTTATATGAAGTCGCTTTTAAAATTAAGTGCGCTGATAGACCTTGCAAGCGAAGCGCTGGGCAAGGTCGCCGGTTATCTCGTGCTCATCTGCTGCCTCGTCAGCGCCGGCAACGCCATGGTCCGCTACGCCCTGAACTACAGTTCAAACGGCTGGCTGGAAATCCAGTGGTACATGTTCGCCTTCATCGTGCTGATCGGCGCATCCTATACGCTGCGCATGAACGAACATGTGCGAGTGGACATCATTTATGGCGCGATTTCGCCGCGCAGCCGCATCTGGGTGGATATTATCGGCATCGTGCTGTTCCTGTTGCCCGGCTGCTTTTACCTCGCCTGGCTTTCCTGGCCCATGTTCGCCCTGTCCTGGCATCAGAACGAAATGTCCTCCAATGCCGGCGGTCTTATCCGCTGGCCGGTGAAATTCATCATTTTCGCCGGTTTCGCTCTTCTGGTTCTTCAGGGTTTTTCCGAACTCATCAAGCGCATAGGGGCCCTTAACGGGCTTTATGCGCTCGATACGAAGTACGAAAAACCCCTGCAATGATCACACCGATCTGAACCTTCAGGATATTTCCCATGTTCGAATATGGTATTCTTCCGCCACTGATGTTCCTCGGCATGATCATCTTCATGCTTTACGGATTTCCGGTTGCTTTCTCGCTCGCCACCGTCGGTCTCGTTTTCGGCATCATCGGCATCTTCACCGAGCATTTTTCACCGGCTTTTCTTCAGGCGCTGCCGCTGCGCATCTTCGGCATCGTCTCGAACGACCTTCTGCTGGCCATCCCCTTCTTCACCTTCATGGGCGCGATCCTCGAGCGATGTGGGCTTGCGGAAGATCTGCTTGAAGGGACCGGCAAACTGTTCGGCGCCATTCCCGGCGGTCTCGCCTATGCCGTCATCATCGTCGGCGCAATTCTCGGCGCGATTACCGGCACGGTTGCCGCCTCGGTCATCACCATGGGCGTCATCTCCCTGCCGATCATGCTGAAATACGGCTACAATCCGCGGCTTGCCACCGGCGTCATCGCCGCATCGGGAACAATCACGCAGGTCATCCCGCCTTCGCTGGTTCTGATCGTTCTTGCCGACCAGCTCGGCAAGTCCGTGGGCGACATGTATCTCGGCGCCATCGGCCCGTCGATCCTGCAAGTCGCCATCTTCATGCTCTTCATCCTGTTCATGTCGATCGTACGGCCGAAGGACCTGCCGGCGCTGCCGCCGGAAGCGCGCGGCGAACTCGACCGCAAGCTGGTGTTCCGCGTGCTGGCGGGCATGGTCCCTTCCATCGTGCTGATCTTCCTCGTGCTCGGCACCATCTTCCTCGGCCTCGCAACGCCCACCGAAGCCGGTGCGCTCGGCGTCGTCGGTGCAATGGCCTTGGCAGCCGCGCACCGCCGCCTCAGCTGGGATCTCGTCAAGCAGGGCATGCATTCCACCATGCATATCACCTCCATGGTGGTGTTCATTCTGGTCGGCGCCACCTGCTTTTCGCTCGTTTTCCAGGGCATGGACGGCTCGCTGTGGATCGAACATATGCTGTCGGGCATTCCGGGCGGCCCCATCGGCTTCCTGATCTTCGTCAACATCTTCATCTTCTTCCTCGCCTTCTTCCTCGATTTCTTCGAGATCGCCTTCATCGTCATCCCGATGCTGGCCCCGATCGCACAGGCGCTCGGTATCGACCTGATCTGGTTCGGCGTGCTGATCTGCATCAACATGCAGACGAGCTTCATGCATCCACCCTTCGGATTTGCGCTGTTCTACCTGCGCTCCATCGCACCGCGCACGGTCAAGACGTCGGATATCTACATGGGTGCCATTCCATGGCTCGGCATGCAGCTCATCCTCGTCGCCATCGTGATCTTCTGGCCGGAATCCGTTACCTACTGGCTGGACAAGGCACCCGAAGTCGATCTGAATTCCATCAAGATCGAGATACCCTCATTTGGCAATCAGGGCGGCAACACCATGCCTAATTTCGGTCAGCCGGGTGGATTGCCAGGCATGCCTAATCTCGGCGAACCACCGAAGATCGGACCGTAAGAGCTGTCTTGTAAGGACCTGGCGAAACGCTTATGATTGCGGAGTGGAAGACAGGGTTGCAGCCCTGCCTTCCGTTTTGCTTATCGTTTGAAATGAAGCCGGACAGTCAGTGACCAGCCTGTCCGGTTTTTTCTAACGACAAACGCAATGCTCAGTGGTTTCCACATCGCATCACCTCCACAGTTGAGAGCAGGGTCTTTGCCGAGGTCGGCGTGGCAAATCCCCGCCGACACTCCGGCTGGTCGCGGAGCCTGCTGCTTTTGCTCACAACGGATTTGATCGTAAATCATCCTTTGTTGTCGGACACGTGAAGGCATGCGCGCACAACAAAAACCCCGGAGATCGAAATCCCCAGGGCCTTTGCTCGGTCCGCCGTCACCGAATAATCAGAGCTTGCCGTTACGCTGCTGGATCATCATGAAAGTATCGAAAGTGTATTCCGCAAGCTGCATCCACAAATAACCTTCGCGCTTGAAGGCAACCTGGTCCTCGTAGATCTTCTTGAAGTCCGGATTGGACGCCGAAATATTGGCATACACTTCCAGTGCGGCCTTGTAGCAGGCCTCGAGGATTTCCTGGCTGAACGGCCGCAGTACCGCACCTTCCGACACCAACTGCTTGATGGCGATCGGGTTTTTCGCGTCGTATTTCGCCATCATACTGGTGTTGGCGAAAGCGCAGGCATCCTGCAGCGCCGTCTGGTAGTTTTTCGGCAGGCTGTTCCACTTGTCCAGATTGACGAAGGAATGGATGACCGGGCCACCTTCCCAGAAAGCGGGATAATAGTAATATTTGGCCACCTTCTGGAAGCCGAGCTTGTGGTCGTCGTAAGGACCGACCCACTCCGCCGCGTCGATGGTGCCTTTTTCCAGCGCCGGATAGATGTCGCCGCCGGCGATCTGCTGCGGTACAACGCCGAGCTTTTCCACTACCTTGCCGGCGAGACCGGCAATGCGCATCTTCACGCCCTTGAAATCGTCGACGGTATTGATTTCCTTGCGGAACCAGCCGCCCATCTGCGCGCCGGTATTGCCCGAAATCATGCCGTAGAGATTGTGTTTGGCGTAAAACTCATTGAGTAGCTTGTTGCCGTTGCCTTCATAGAACCATGAGTTCGTCAGACGGGCGTTGAGGCCGAAGGGTATCGCCGTGCCGATGGCGAAGGTCGGATCCTTGCCGACGTAATAATAGGAGCAGGTGTGGCACATTTCCACCGTGCCTGATGACACGGCATCGGCCGCCTGCAGGCCGGGCACGATCTCGCCCGCAGCAAAGGGCTGAATGGTGAAATTGCCGTCGGTGGCAGCGGCGACGTGTTTGGCGATATCCTCGGCGCCGCCATAGATCGTGTCGAGCGATTTCGGAAACGACGACGTCAGGCGCCAGTTGATCTTGGTATTCTGCTGTGCAATGGCGGGCGCAGCCAGAGCTGCAGTGGCAGCTCCCGCAAGCGCACCTTTTTTCATAAAGGAACGGCGATCCATCTATATCCTCCCAGATATGAACGCTGCCCGCAGCTTTGAATTCCCCTCGTTGCTGTTCAGGCATCACAGCAAAGTAAGCACGGTTACCGCCCGGCTGACAAGCACCCGCGCCAAGAATTAATCACGGAAAAACCGGCCTTTCCGGGAATTTTCCGAAACTCTGCTTCGCATTTTATTTGCAACTGAAATATCCCGGCACCGCCTTATACTTTAGGCGCATACAGGATCGTCAGAACGCAAAACGCGTGCTTGACTTGGCCAGCCGGCAGTCGCACAAATTTCGAAGATTCGTCCCGGAGCCACCATGCCAAAACCAATTATCGCCGTACCCGCCGACATAAGGCATTTCACCGGGGCCGACTGGCACGCCGCGCAGAACCAGTATGTTTCCGCCGCATTGAAAGTGGCTGGTGTCATGTCCTTCATCATCCCGGCCTTCGAGGACGGAAACGAGGTTGACGCCATTCTCGACCGGGTGGACGGCCTGCTCGTGTCCGGCTCCGCCACCAATGTGCACCCTTCCCTTTACGGAAAAGAAGCGCAGGAGAGCGACGGCCCGTTCGATCAGGCTCGCGACGCCACCAGCCTGCCGCTCATCCGCCGCGCCATCGAGCGCGGTATTCCGATGCTGGCCATCTGCCGCGGCATTCAGGAACTGAACGTCGCACTGGGCGGTACGCTTGCTTCGGAAATTCAGGAGCAGCCCGGCATATGGGACCACCGCAAGCCGGAACATGACGACCGCGACGTGGCCTTCGCCATCCGCCAGCCGGTACATGTGCGCGAAGGCTCCTGCATTGCGCAGCATCTTGGCATATCAGGCGAAATCCAGATCAATTCGCTGCACCGGCAGGCGATTGCCGAGACCGCACCACGCCTGCAGGTGGAAGCAACGGCGGCGGACGGCACGATCGAGGCCGTTTCCGTCATCGACGCCAAGGGCTTCGCCGTTGGTGTGCAGTGGCATCCGGAATATTGGGCCGAGACAGACGCACCCTCACGGGCATTGTTCGAGGCCTTCGGCAAGGCCGTCCACGACTATCGAAACAGCAAGGTCTGAACCGCCGCTGATCCCCTCGGCCCACAAGAACACAAAAAAGGGGCAAGCCTGAAGGCCTGCCCCAAGTCTGGGAGGAGGATTTAGCGCTTTGCGCGTTTCTTCTGCCGGTAGACGTCAGCAACGACCGCGGCCACGATGATGAGGCCTTTGACGATTTCCTGGTAATAGGCATCCACCCTGAGGAAGGTGAAGCCCGACGTCATGACACCGAGAATGATGGTGCCGATCACCGTTCCGGTGATGCGCCCGGCACCGCCGGCGAGCGACGTGCCGCCGATAACGGCCGCGGCGATGGCGTCCAGTTCATACATCACGCCCATGCCGGCCTGCGCCGTCTGCGCGCGGGCAGCGGTGACGACGCCGGCGAGACCGGCCAGCATGCCGGCAATCGCATAGACCTTGATCAGATGCGCCTCGATATTGATACCGGAAACGCGGGCCGCCTGCTGGTTGGCGCCGATGGCATAGGTGAACTTGCCGTAACGCGTATAACGCAGCGCCACATGGAAAATGACGGCGACGACGAGGAAAACCACGACCGGCCAGATACCCGTGCCGATGAAGTTGAAACCGTCGGTGAGCCCCGAGATCGGCTGGCCCTTCGTATACCATTTGGAAAGACCGCGCGCCGTCACCATCATGCCGAGTGTTGCGATGAAGGGCGGAATTTTGGTACGCGCGATGAGCTGTCCGTTGATGAAACCCGCCAGGGTACCGGCCAATATGCCGACCGCGAGCGGTATGAAGAAAGGCAGATCGGTCAGCCCCGGATAGAGAGCTCGCGGCCATGTGGAGGATTGCGCCACGCTGGCGGACAACATCGCCGTCAGGCCTACGACGGAGCCGGAGGAGAGATCGATACCGCCGGTGATGATGACCTGGGTCACGCCAACCGCGATGATGCCGATGACAGAAACCTGCAGGATCATGATCGTCAGGCGCTGCTGGTTCATGAGGAAGCTCTGGCCGATGAAAATCCAGCCGAGAATTTCATAAACCAGCGCGATGCCGATCAGCACGAAAAATATATTGGCCTCGGGCGGGATGCGCCGGTGCGGCTTGCGTCCGGATTTTGCATCCAACTCCGTGTTGGCGGCGGCGTTCGTATTCATAATCGTTCCTCCTCGAGAAATCCCGGCGCGCCTCACCGCGATGCGAGATCCATCACTTTCACCTGCGTGGCTTCACTTCTATCAAGGAAGCCCGTCACCCGACCTTCATGCATGACCATGACACGGTCGCTCATACCCAGAACCTCCGGCATTTCGGAGGAAATCATGATGACGGCGACGCCCTGGCGCGCCATCTCGCAAACCAGCTTGTGAATTTCGGCCTTCGCCCCGACATCGATGCCGCGCGTCGGCTCATCCAGAATGAGAATGCGCGGTTGGGTCAGCATCCAGCGACCGATCAGAACCTTTTGCTGGTTGCCGCCGGACAGGTTTTCGATACGTTCGTAAAGATGCGGCGTCTTGACCCGGAGCTTGCGGCACATCTCCTCGCAGGCTTCCGAAAGCGCGTTTTCCTGCACGAAACCATTGGCGACATATTTGTCCTGCAGGACGGCGATCTGCATGTTCTCAAGAATATTGAGGATCAGCAGGCACCCCGTATCCTTGCGGTCCTCCGTCAGAAACGCCATGCGGTGACTGATAGCCTTCGTCGGGCTGTCGATCGAAACCGGCTTGCCGTTGATCGTTATCGTTCCTGAGGAAGCGGGTGTCACACCGAACACGGTTTCCGCCACATTGGAGCGGCCCGAGCCGACAAGACCTGCAACGCCGAGAATTTCACCGGCGCGGACATCAAAGGAGACGTCATGGAACACGCCATCAAGGTTCAGGTTCTTGACCGACAGAACGACGTCGCCGATCGGAACCTCTTCCTTGGGGAACATCTGGGTGATTTCCCGGCCCACCATCATGCGGATGATGTCATCACGCGTCACATCGGTGGAAGCGTGAGTGCCGATATATTTGCCGTCGCGGAAAACCGAGAACTCGTCGGCGATCTCGAACAGCTCGTTCATCTTATGGGTGATGTAGACGATGCCGATGCCGCGCTCCCTGAGATCACGAATGATGCGGAAGAGATGCTCGACCTCGCGCTCCGTCAGCGCAGATGTCGGCTCGTCCATGATGAGAACGTCAGAATCGTAGGAAACCGCCTTGGCGATCTCGACCATCTGACGGCTTGCCACCGAAAGCTCACCAACACGGGTTTCCGGATCGAGATCAATACCCAGCCTCTCAAGCAGGGTCTGGGTGCGGCGATACATTTCGCCATGATCAATGAAGCCCAGCCGGTTTTTCGGCTCGCGGCGGATCCAGATGTTTTCCGCAACCGTCATGTAAGCCATCAGGTTCAGTTCCTGATGGATCATGGCGATGCCGTTCTCCAGCGCATCGAGCGGGGAATCGAGACGGATCGGCGCGCCTTTCAGGCGGATTTCGCCTTTGTCCGGCTGGTAGATGCCGGCGAGAATCTTCATCAGCGTCGATTTGCCGGCGCCATTCTCGCCCATCAGCGCATGCACGGTGCCGCGCTTGAGGTGGAACTGCACATCATCGAGCGCCACGACGCCGGGAAATTCCTTGCGTACGCCATCCGCTGCGAGAAGAAACTCCGCATTCGGCACGGCTCCGCTGGCGCGCACGGCGGCCATTGTCGATGGACTGACGACCATCTCACCCTCCACAATAGACAAAAATGACCGGAGATAGGGTTTTGCCAGAGGGCGCACCTTGCCTCCGGGGAGGCTTACAGCGCCGTGCCGATCACGACACAAGGGCGCTGTAACACTTTGAATTCACTGAAATCCAATCGCAATCCGCTCACACACCGAAGCTTGCTCCCCAGTGCTGACGGGAACCGGCATCTGCCTCCGGGATCACCTGAAACAGACGCAGATGCCGGAAGGGGCCGTTAGTTCTTGGCCACGTAGTCCTTGACGTTTTCAGGCGTGACGAGCTGGAAAGGAATGTAGACCTTCTTCTCGACCTTGTCGCCCTTGACGAGCTTCAGCGCAGCATCGAGAGCACCCTTGCCCTGCCCCGCCGCATCCTGAAAGACCGTGACGTCGAGATCGCCCGCCTGCATGGCCGCGAGCGCATCCTGCGTGGCGTCAACACCGGCGACGACATAGCCTTTCATATCCTTGCCCGCGGCCTTCAGCGCCTGGAGAGCACCAATCGCCATTTCATCGTTGTTGGCGATGACGGCGTTGAACTCGATGCCGCTGGAGAGCCAGTTGGTCACGAGGTCGGAACCCTGCGTACGCTGCCAGTTCGCGGTCTGCTCTTCAACCACGGAAATGCCCTTGCACTCGTCGGTCTTCAAAACATCTTTCGCAGACTGTGTGCGCATGCGCGCAGCCTGGTTGGAAAGCTCGCCCATCATGATGACCGCATTGCCCTTGCCACCGAGAAGGCGGCAAACCTCTTTGGCCTCAAGCGTGCCGGCAACCGTTTCGTCGGAGGCGACGAATGCCTGGCCATCAGGCAGGCTGTCGACGTTCACCGGCTGGCGGTTGACGTAAACAAGCGGAATTTTGGCATCGGCGGCAAGCTTCGACATGGCCGCCGTCGCATCCGTGTCAACCGGGTTGACGATGATCGCATCGACCTTGGACGCGATGAAATTCTGAATCTGGCTCTGCTGCTTGGCGACGTCGTTCTGCGCGTCCTCGACCTGCAGGGTGACGCCCTTCAGTTCCTTGGAATAATCCTGCATGCCGTTGCGCAGCACTGTCAGGAAGTTGTCGTCGAACAACGCCATCGAGACACCGACTGTCTCCGCATGTGCCGCTGTGCCGAGAAGCGCAGACATGGCTGCGCCGATGATAAATTTCCTCATTGTTTTTCTCCTCCATGGCGTCCGGCGCCGCCTCTCCCAGCCGGAGGCGAACCCGAAAGCCCGCCGCAACCTCCTCACATTCAGAAAACGGAATAATGAAACCGATTTTCTGCCTGTTCGATATATTTATTCCATTTTTGGTTCGAACGTCAATGCTTTCTTCGCAGCCCAGCTGTGGAGCGGCGCACAAGGCCGTGATGATTGGACATTCAAGCGGACGAGCGTTCCAGACGGGATTGCCGATGAAGGTGCTGAAGCTCCGTTTGCCTCGTCCTGCCCTTGAGGCAGGGAAGCCATAAGCCGTTGAAATTACGGCTCCCGGTTCGGAGCCAGGATGAACTCGGCTGAGATGGAAGATTTATTCCAAACCGGAATCCGCCGGCCCTCTCTTCAGAAGGCCGGCGGAGCATCGGATTTATTCACCTTGGAACGTTCATGCGATTCACCATGCCGCCTGTGGAAATCTGGCGGCAGACGGACGGCGGCAAATGGAAGTGCGTAGCGCCTTACGGGTGGGAGCCAGGCATGACATCGGCGGGAATCGGGCAGACATAGTTGCTGCCTTCGGTCTTTTCCTGCCACTCCTTCCTGGCATTGGCGAGCAGTTCCGGCGAGGTCATCAGCGCAAGGCCTGTCGACGCCATTGCCTTGGCGGCATGCGCCATGGCTTTGTGGGCGGCAGGGCTTTTGCCCTGCGCCACCACCTGCCAGGTATGCGGATTGGTCCCAATCGCCCAGGCCGGCGTCCAGCACTGCGCCGTTGGCGTGACCCAGCTAACGTCACCGACATCGGTGGAACCCGCCCGGAAATGCGACTGGCCCTCAAAATCCCGCAGGCCGAGATGCAGCGGCGTCGAACCGTCGATCTTCCGGTTGGAAAAAACATCGCCCTTTATCTGGTAGAGCCGGATGCTGCTTTTGATCGCCTCGTCGGTGAAAGTATCCTGAATGCGTTTGGCGAAATCGATATCCGCCTCGTCGAAGGCGACAGGGCCAAGCGCAACCATGTTTTCATGCATCGCCGTTTCCAGCGTGATGTTGGGCAGAAGGTTGGTGGAAGCGGTATCGAAGACGATCTCCACTTCCGTTTCGGTCATCATCGCCGCGCCGCGCGCCACCTTGTCCACCCGTGCGGCAAGATCGAGCGCCTGGCGCATTTCCGGGGCGCGGATCAGGTAAAGTACTTCGGCCTTCGCCTGCACCACATTCGCCGCCTTGCCGCCGGTATCGGTGATCGCATAATGCACCCGGCAATCCTGCGGCATATGTTCGCGCAGGAAGTTGACACCGACATTCATGAGTTCGACGGCATCGAGCGCCGAACGCCCTAGATGGGCGGCGTTGGAGGCGTGGGCTGCAACACCCTTGAAACGGTAGAAATATTCCAGCACGGCAAGATTATTGGTGGAACGTACGCCATTGAAGGGTGCCGGGTGCCAGGTCAGCGCCGCATCGACATCATCGAACAGGCCGGCGCGCACCATGAAGGTCTTGCCGGAACCGCCCTCTTCGCCCGGGCAACCGTAATAACGCACGGTGCCGGGAAGATTATTGGCTTTCAGATGCCGGGCGAGCGCAATAGCGGCCATCAATGAGCCGACGCCAAGCAGGTTATGGCCGCAGCCATGGCCGGTGGCGCCTGCCTCGCGCGGCTGCACCTGCGCCACATCGGCCAACTGACTCATGCCGGCCAGCGCATCGAATTCACCGAGGAAGGCGATAACTGGCTTGCCGCTGCCGAATTCGCCGATAAAGGCCGTTTCCATGCCTGCAACGCCGCGGTGAACATCAAAGCCATTTTCCTCGAGCGCGGCAGCCAGGACACCGGCAGATTGCCGTTCTTCGAATTTCAGCTCGGCAAAATCCCAGATATTGTCACTTAGGGTAGTGAAATCGGGCTTCATTGCCTCGACTGCAGCGGCAATCGACATCACGGCATCACGGTTCATGGCTTGTCCTCGCATTTCCGCCCTTTGCGGGCACGCGCAAGCGCTTCGGTGGAAACTCCGCCAAATCCTTACGCTCTATGATGGAAAGCCCGCGCCGGGGTCCGCCTCCGGCGCGGGCGATAGTGGATCAGTTGTCGACCGAGACTTCCCAAAGACGGGCGTTCGACTGCCAGACCGGCTGGCCCTTCAGCTTTTTCGTCGCGCCCCAGACATCGACCATGTCGTAAAGGAAGATGCCCGGCATTTCCTTCAGCATCAATTCGTGAAACTCGTCGAAAATCTTCTGGCGCTTGGTCTGATCGGCCTCGACATAGGCCGCCTTCATCAGTTCGATCGCCTTCGGATCATCCCACATCAGCGATGCGTTCTTATCCTTGTTGCCGACATAGAAGGCGTACATCAGTGCCGGGTCGAGACGCGGAGCGACCGACTGCGAGATCACCTGATAATTGCCGGAACGGCGGCGATCCACCTGCGTCGCATAATCCAGCACCTCGATCTGCACGTTGAGACCCGCCTGCTGCATCATCGCCTGCGCCATGACGGCGGCCGGGAAACTCGGCACGTTGCCGCGCTTGTTGGCGATGATCGAGATCGGCTCGCCCTTGTAACCGGCGGCGGCCAGCTCCTTCTTGGCCGCTTCGATGTCATAGGCCGGACGCTTCTTCTGGGCCTCGTCGTAATAGACCGAATCCTGCGAGACCATCGAACCGTTGGCTTCACCCGTACCGTTCGATGCAGCCGCGACCAGTTCGTCGAGATCGAGCGCCATCGCCATGGCGCGGCGCACACCGGGATTGCTCAGCACCTTGTCGCGGGTCTGGATGTAGAACAGGTTCTTGCCGTTGTTGCGGGAGACGATGAGCTGCATCTTCTCATTGGTCTTGAACTCCGGAATGAGATCGGGAGAAATCTCGGCCGTATCGAGCACGCCGGATTCAAGCCCGGCCTTCACGGTCGAGGCATCGGGAATGACCATGAACTTGATGCCATCGGCGAGCGGCCGCTTGGAGCCAAACATGCCATCCGGCTTACCGTCATTTGCCGGCGAAACATAATCGGCAAATTTGGCAAGACGGATATATTCGCCCTTCTTCCACTCATCCCACTGGAACGGCCCGGTGCCGATCGGCTTGGCGAAGCTGCCATCGGCAGCAACCGATTCCGGCGAGATCATGCCGGTATAACCGCATTCCGGCCGCGACATGAGGCCGAGGAAGACGCCTGACGGCTTTTCAAGCGTGATCTCGACCGTGGATGCATCCGTGGCCTTGACGCCGGTGACGTGTGCTGCGCCGCCTTCCGCGAAATCGTTGAGGCAGGTCCATTTGGTTTCCGGCTTCAGATAACGTGTCCAGTTCCAGACGACATCCTCTGCGGTGAGCGGCTTGCCATTGTGGAATTTCACGTCCTTGCGAAGCTTGAAAGTATAGATCAGGCCGTCAGAAGAGACATCGACGGTTTCGGCGAGAAGCGGCTTCACCTCGCCGGCATTGTTATAACCGACGAGGCCTTCGACGATGTGCAGGATAACCCCGTCCGTATTGCCGTCGCGGTTCACGCCCGGATTGTTGCTGCGCAGATCGGAGCTTTGCGCGATGGTGATATCGCGTGCTGCGGCGATATTGGCGGTCACGAGCAGGGCAACGCCTGCAAGAAGAAGTTTTTTCACTGTTCTACCCTCTTTGTTGTCATTGATTGTGAGTGATTAAAACCCGTCCCAGCAGGCCTGTGCCAGCCGGCCGATCGTTTCGAGCGCGATGGTGTATCCCGGCGTGCCGTCCGGCAGGGTGTGCGGCACTTCATCGGTATAGGCGGTGATGATGAAAGACGGCGCGCCGTTCCTGTAGACGATGCCGGCATCCATGCGGCCGCGCTTGCCGCGTCCGCTCTTACTCGCCACCGTGGCCTCGAAAGGCAGACGGGAGCGGATTCCATAACGCAAAATCTGGTTCTTCAGCGTCTGCATGGCCCACTCGCACAATTGCGGGCTGCAACCGAGTTTTGCCTGTGCCTCCGGCGAGGATTGCGCATCGAGAATAGTCTGAAGCAGCAGCACCTGATCCGCCGCCGAGGTGGTGGTGACGGTCTTCAGCGGATGATCGGCCGCCAGCGCCAGCGGCGGAATGAGGAAACGATGATGGGTATTGGCCATGCCGAGTGATTTGCAATAACCATCCACCTCTTCCAGCGTCAGCCTCTCCAGCACCATCTTGGTGCAGACATTGTCGCTCAGCACCATCATGCCGGCGAGCGCATCGCGCAGGGAAATGACAATGCCCGGCGTCAGATAGCGGAACATGCCGCTCGCCACTTCTTCCGCCAGCCTCTTTTCATAGGTGACGGGCTGGTCGAGATCGATCCGCCCTTCGCTGGCGGCCTTGAGCACGGCCATCATGATCGACGTCTTGCGGGTGCTGCCCGATGGCGTTTCCTCGTTTTCTCCCCGCCCGATCTCTTCGCCGGTCAGGAGATTGCGCACCATGAAGCGCGTCACGAAAGGCTGTGCATCGCAGATAGCATTCAGTTGGGCAGCCACAGTCATTGTCATGTTCCTGTTAAACTTCATCTTCCAGACGCCATTTGAGTGTCACACCGCCCTTTTCATTCTGGTCGAGGGCGGGAATGGCCGAGAGCAGCCGGCGCGTATAGGCTTCTCTCGGACTGTCGAAAATCGTGTCGCGGTCGCCCTCTTCGATGATGCGGCCGTCCTGCATGACGACGACACGGTCGGCCACCTGCTCGACCACACCGAGATCGTGGCTGATGAACAGGCAGGAAAAACCGTAACGTTTCTGCAGATCGGAAAAGAGATCGAGCACCTGCGCCCTCACCGTCACGTCGAGCGCGGAGACAGGTTCGTCAGCGATCAGGAAACGCGGACGGCGGGCAATGGCGCGTGCAATCGCCACACGCTGGCGCTGGCCGCCGGAAAGCTCGTGCGGGTAACGGGTGGCATAATCAGCGCCAAGTCCCACCTCTTCCAGCGTTTCCAGCGCGCGTTTGCGCTTGGCGGCCTGGTCGAGACCGGGCACGAGGCGCAGAGCCTCCTCCACGAGCGCCTGAATGGTCATGCGCGGATCGAGAGAGGAATAGGGATCTTGAAACACCATCTGGCAATTCAGACGGTAGTCTTTCCAGTCCTCGTTGCGCTCCCGGCCCTGAAAGCGGATTTGCCCTTCGCTTTCCTTGACGAGACCGGCGATGGTGCGGCCAAGCGTGGTCTTGCCAGAACCGGAGCCACCGACCAGCGCCACGACCTCGCCTTCGTGAATATCGATGCTGACGCCATGCAGCGCCCGCTTCGATTTGGCTTTCTTGAGCAGCGACTTGCGACCGGCATAATCGACGACGATATCGCGAGCCGAAACCATCGGCGCCTTGGAGGTGTCGATGTTGCGCGGCTCGCCACGAAATGGCAGGGAGGAAAGCAGCTTTTTCGTATAGGGGTGCTGCGGCGCATCCAGCAGGTCCTCGGTGCGGCCCTGCTCGACGATCGCGCCTTTTTCCATCACCACGATGCGGCTGGTATAACGCGCCACCATGGGCAGGTCGTGGCTGATGAGGAGAACGGCAGTGCCTTCCGCCCGCGTCAGCTCGACCATCAGTTCCATGACATCGCGCTGGATGACCGCATCAAGCGCCGTCGTCGGTTCATCGGCGATCAGCAAAGCGGGTTTCAACAGCATGACCGAGGCCAGCATGATGCGCTGGCGCATGCCGCCGGAAAACTCGTGCGGATAGGCCGCCAGCGCACCTTCGGGGTCGCGGATGCCCACCCGTCGCAGCATGTCGAGAATTTTCTCGCGACGCTCTTCGGGCGACAACTTCGTGTGAAGGATCAGCCCCTCCTCCAGCTGCCGGCCAATCGTCATCGATGGGTTGAGGGAGGTCATCGGCTCCTGAAAAACCACGCCGATCTCCGCGCCGCGGAGACGCCGAAGCTCCTTCACCGGCAAGGACATGACATCCTGCCCCTTGTAGATGATCGACCCGCCGGTGACGGCGATGGCCGGCGGCAAAAGCGAGATAAGCGCGCGGGTTGCGAGCGTCTTTCCCGAGCCGCTTTCGCCGACGATGCCGAAGATTTCGCCCGCGGCAATATCGAATGAGACATCCTTGACGACTGGGTGGCCGGTTCTGGCGACCTCCAGCGAAAGGCCGCGAACGGTGAGAAGCGTACTATCAGTCATTTGAGACCTCTCATGCGCGGGTCAAGCCTGTCGCGAAGGGCGTCGCCCAGAAGATTGATGCCAAGCAGCGTCAGCGCGATGCAGAGACCGGGGAAAAGCCCGAGCCACACGGCCTGCTGGATGAAGGGCCGGCCGGCGGCCAGCATGTTGCCCCAGGTCGGAGCCGGCGGCGGCACACCAAGACCGAGGAAGGACAGCGCGCTTTCCGACAGGATGGCCCAGCCGAACATGGAGGTGGCAAGAACCGTGATCGGCGCAATGCAATTGGGCAGGATGTGGCAGAACATGGTGTAAATCTCGCCATTGCCCATTACCAGCGACGCCTCGATGAATTCCCGCTCACGCAGAGAAAGCACGGCACCGCGCACCACGCGGGCCATGGATGGCGTGTAGGCGATGCCGAGTGCGAAGATGATGCCATACTGATTAGCGCCGAAAACCGCGAGCAGCCCGAGTGCGAGTAGAATACCCGGAAAGGCCAGGAGCGCATTGTTGATGGCCATGATAACGCCATCCACCCAGCCGCGTGCATAACCGCTGACAAGGCCGATCAGGGTGCCGCAGATCGTTGCGAAGCTGACCGTCAGAAAGCCGATCCAGACACTGGCGCGCGCGCCGACCATCAGACGGCTGAGAACATCGCGCCCGAATTCGTCGGTGCCGAGAAGATGGCTCGGACCGGGTGCAGCCAGACGCGAAGCGAAGCCGAGCTTCATCGGGTCATAGGGCGTCCAGAACAGGCCGGTCACGGCAGTGATGAGCAGGAGGGCGATGAGAAAGCCGCCGATAAGCCCGTTAAGTGTGAACTTTTTCATTCGGCAACCACACGCGGATCGAAGAGGGGATAAAGAAGGTCGACGAACAGGTTGACCAGCACATAGGACAGCGAGACGAACAACAGGCAGCCCTGTATGACCGGATAGTCGCGGGCAAAAATACTGTCGACCATCAGCCGTCCGAGGCCGGGAATGGTGAACACCGTCTCGATGACGGCGATGCCGCCAAGAAGATTGCCGAGAATGAGGCCGATCATCGTCCAGGTCGGGCCGAAGGCGTTCTTGAACGCGTGCCGCCAGAGAACCGCACTTTCCGAAAGCCCCTTGGCGCGGGCATGGGTGATGTAATCCAGCCGCAGCACTTCCAGCGTCGAGGCGCGCGCCATGCGGATCAGAACACCCATTTCATGGATCACCAGCGTCATGACAGGCAGGACCAGATAAACCATGCCGCCGACCAGATTGTCGCCGATCGACACATATCCCAGCACCGGCAGCCAGCCGAGCTTGAGGCCGAAAAACAGAAGAAGCAGAAGACCCAGCCAGAATGTCGGAATGGACAGCAGCAGGGTTGCCGTTCCCACCAGCGCAAGATCGGTCAGGCTGTTCTGTTTCCAGGCGGCGATCACGCCTGCCGGAACCGCAATCAGGCTGGCGAGCAGCACGGCGACCACGACGATCTCGGCGCTGACGAGAAAGCGCGAGACGACCAATGGCAGCACCGCCTCGTCATTGACGATGGAGCGGCCAAAATCGCCCTGCACCACATTGCCGGCCCAGATGAGGAACTGTTGCGGCATGGACTTGTCGAAGCCGAGTTCGGTCCTCATCGCTTCGATCTGTTCCGGTTGCGCCATGTCACCCAGCATCAGGGCAGCCGGATCACCCGGAATAAAGCGGATGAGCGCGAAGACCGTGATCGACACGAATGCGATCGTCGGCAGCGCCATCAAAAGACGGCTCAGTATGAATCTTATCATCGGTTCCCCACGATTGATGGCGGGGAATGGTATCCCGCCTCTATCGGTTTCGTTGCTGGCGACTATGACGGATTGATAAATAAGGCGCAATATTATGCATAAATGTCATATATCTATGCAGAATGACGGCGCGTTTGATCCTGATGAGGACAATGAGATTTTCCGCCCAAAATCCCGTTTTCAGTCGATTTTTTGCGAAAGCTGGATTTCCCGCTTCAAGGCATCACTCAGCGCCTGCGCAGCGATGGACAAAGGTGCGCCGGAAGCGCGGGCAAGACCGAACTCCTGCGCCGCCTGGGGAACGAATGGTCGGGCAACAACGGGAAGATGCCGGTAGAGGTTAGCATAAAAACTGCTGATGATCGTTACTCCCAACCCATGCGCCACATAGGCGCAGGCGGAACTGTTGGTGTGGGTCTCGATCTTCACCATCGGCTTGACGCCGGCCTTTTTGAAAACCTGATCGAGCGCCATGCGGTTCGGCCGCTGGCGGCCGATCAGAATGAGTGGAACATTGCGCAGGTCCTTGACTGTGATTTCGTCAAGCTTGGCCAGCGGATGATCCTCACGGACCACGCAGACGCTTTTGCCGGTCGCGACACGCTCGACATCGATGCCCGGGCCAATCTCGCCCTCCATCCGCAGGAAACCAAGATCGATCACCCGCTCGCCAACGAGCTTGTTGATGGCGGTCGTCGTTTCGAAAAAGGTCTCGATACGGACGCCGGGAAAATCCCTGACATAATCGATCAGCATGGCGGGCGCGAAATTTTCCCACATGCTGCTTGGCAGGCCGATGCGGACGATTTCCGGGCCAGCCGCACCATTGCGCAGATCCTCGGCGTGGCCGGACATGCGATCGACCGCAAGCAGCACATTCTCCGCATCCCGCGCAAGAAGCACCGCCTCCGGTGTCGGGATCAGCCGCCCCTTGTCGCGGGCAAACAGCGTCAGCGACAGGTCCGCCTCGAGCTGAGCCAGAAGCCGGCTGATACCGGACTGGCTTAGCCCCATGGCCTTGGCGGTGGCGATGGTCGAGCCGGTGGAAAGAAGCGTGCGAAGGACTTCGAGCTGCTTGATATTCATGAGGCCAGCACCATGGGATGAAATGACGAGCCGGTTTCGGTTCAGACCTTTTGCCGCCGATAGGCCTTCATGTCACCGGTTTTTTTCGCTTTGTCATGCGGTCCGCTCGGTCGCCGGTTACAATTCCACGTCGTAGACCCTGTCGTGGGTGGCAACACGGGCCTCTCCTGATGGGGTCACCCACCCCCGGAACATGCCGGGCGTATTATAGGGTGCGGCAATGCCGCCTTCGGCATCGATGGCGACAAGACCCGCACCGATATCGTAGGGCGCCAGATCCTTGTGGACGAGGTTGCCGGCGGCGGTTTCCAGATCCTGCCCGAGATAGGCGACACGGGACGCGATCTCATGGCCGACGACGTAACGGATGAAAAATTCACCCTTGCCGGTGCCGGAAACGGCGCAGGCGCCGTCGCGTGCATAGGTGCCCGCCCCGATCACCGGGCTGTCACCCACCCGGCCGTCAGGCTTGTTGGTGTAGCCGCCGGTGGATGTCGCGGCTGCGAGATGCCCCGCCGCATCGAGCGCCACCGCGCCGACGGTTCCGTGTTTTTCGTTTTCCGTCGCTTCCGTACCGGCGGCGGCATGGACCTTCATGGCCGCCAGCGCCTCAAGGCGCTTTTGCGTGGTGAAATAGGATTGAGGTTCGGTAACAAGCCCCTTTTCCCTGGCAAAGCGATCGGCCGCCTCCCCCGTCAGATAGACGGCACGCTCATCCGCCATCAGCGCGCGGGCCGCCTTGACCGGATTGCGGATGGCGCGGGATGCGCTGATCGCACCCGCTGCCAGCGTTTCACCATCCATGATCGAGGCGTCGAGTTCGTGGATGCCATTCTCGTTGAGCGCCGCCCCATGACCTGCGTTGAAATGCGGGCTGTCCTCCATGACGACGACCGCCGCCTCAACCGCTTCCAGCGCAGTGCCGCCAGCCTTCAGCACGCCATAACCCGCGCGCAGTGCCGCCGCCAGATCGTGGCGAGCCGCCTCCCATTCCTCCGGCGTCATGCTGTCTTCCGGCATCACCCCGCAACCACCGTGAATGGCCAATGCGATCTTCGTCATGTCCTCACTCCACTGTCGCCCCGCCGCCGGCAGGGCCTCTTACCATCAATGAAAGGCGATATCGCCGATAACACGCACCCGTACCCGCCGCGCGCCGCCGGGCAGATAGGCGATGGGAATATCCTCCACCTCAAGCGTCTTGAGGCTCGCGCGCTCCGCTCCCGAAGCAACCGCCGCGTTCTGCGCTTCGGTCTCGGCTTTCGCAAGCGCCTCGTCGCGGCTCAACCCGGAAAAGACCTGATCCACCTCGCCGGAAACCTGCGCCATTGCCGCACCGAGCGCATTGGCAACCCCTGCATTTTCCACACGCAGCACCTCGGAAGCGCCCGGAACCCGTTCAGGTATCAGGAACGCCCCACCGCCGACCGCGACCAGCGGCACGTCTTCCGCAGAAGTCTTCATCTGGTCGAAACTGTCGGCCACCATGTCGCGAATGCGTTGAAGTGTCGCCTGCACGAATGCCGGATCGAGGTCTTTTACACGGTCCCTGTCGCCCATCTCGATCAGGCCTGCGGCAACGGCGATATCCGATGTCGTCAGTGTCTCGCCGCCGAAAACGCGGGCTTCGGTCAGGATGCGATACCCCACCGAGCGCGGGCCGATCTTGCCTGTCTGCGGGTCGACAATCGTCCCGCCGCCAAGTGCGATCGGTAGAAGATCGGGCATGCGGAACAGGGTGCGGACCCCACCAATATGGACAATGTTGTTCGCCTCACGCGGAAAACCGCCGACAAGGCAACCGATATCGGAGGTAGTGCCGCCAACATCCACCACCATGGCATCGGAAAGCCCGGTGAGGAAGGCGGCACCACGCATCGAATTGGTCGGGCCGGAAGCGAAGCTGTGCACGGGGTTTGCGGCGGCCACATCCGCCAGCGCCACGGTGCCATCGTTCTGGGTCAGATAGAACGGCGCTTTCACGCCAGCCTCCCATAGCGCATCGGAAAATGCCTGTACCGTGGTCTTGCCCAATGTCTGAAGGGCGGCATTCAGAAGTGCGACGTTCTCGCGCTCCAGGAGCCCGATACGTCCGAGCGTGTGGGAGAGCGTGATGCGCGCATCGGGGATCACCGAACGGACGATCTCCGCCGCCCTCACCTCGCACTCCGTGGTCAGCGGCGAGAAGGTTGCGGAAATGGCGATGGAGGTGATGCCCGCATCGCGGATTTTCATCGCCGCTTCACGGATTTCATCCGGGATCATCGGCACCAGCGGGCTGCCGTCATATTCATGACCGCCGTGGACCATGAAGATCAGCGGATCGACGGCCTCGTGGAGGTCTTTCGGCCAGTCGCACATGGGCGGCAACGAAGAACCTGTTGGTAGCGCGATGCGGATGGCGGCAACCCGCTCCAACCGGGCGCGCTCCACAACCGCATTGGTGAAATGGGTCGTGCCGATCATCACCGCGTCGATCGGGCGATCCGCCGCGCCGACATGACCCGCCACATGGGCAAGCGCCGCCTTCACGCCGGAAAGGACATCCTGCGTGGTCGGAACCTTGATGGAGGCGACAATCGTGTCGCCATCTATGAGAACGGCATCCGTATTGGTGCCGCCAACGTCAATACCGATGCGTTTCATGGGAATACCGATTTAAAGTCAATGTCATAACCGAAGGCACGCGGGCCGACGGCGGCGATGCCGGCAGGCGTCGTCAAGAGTTCCGGCGCCGGCAGGGCGACAACCGTTACACGCTGGCCATAACGCACCGATTCCGTGCCGATGGCACTGCCCGAAACGGTGTCGAGAAGGCAAAGCAGGTCCGGCGTCATGGCAACCGGCTGGCCATCGCGGAAGGCGACCGCCCATTCATTCTGGAAGGCGAGTTCCAGACGCGAGCCCCTGTCGGCGTCGATACCTTCAATGGTGGTGCTGCCGCGCAGGAAGCCGCCGGTGGTCTCGCGGGCCACATCCACCACCTTGCCGCGGAACAGCTGCTTGCCACCCTCATGGTTGAGAACCGCCTGAACCGGGTCATCATGGCGTGCACGCGCCTCCATCACCGCGCGCCCGAGTTCGGTCGCCTTTGTGACGGTGTAATGAATGCCCCATTCCTTCACTTCCTTGCCGGTGCGCGGCGCCTTGCAGGTGGCGGCGGTAGAGCCGACTTCGGTGCAGACCTTGCGCGAGATGCGCTCCATCCATTTCCACGATGCAGCGCGCGTCACGATCACCTCATTGTCTCGCACATCGACCAGCGACAGCGGAAACATCGGCAGATTGCCAATGGCGAATGAGGTCATCTGCGCTTCGGGATAAGCACGTCCCATGGCATCGGCATTGACGACGGGCCGGTCGAGCATGGCGGCGGCGAGAAAAGAAGACAGCGCATTCGAGCCGCCGATTTCCACGCTCATGATCGCCCGGAAAGGCTTGCCGAGATAATCCTCCATGACCTCGACCGCGCGGGCAAGATGAACGGGGTCTCCCAGCCGTTCCTGACCAACAAGCGGTGCACCCATCTTGGAGACGACCGCAACCATGTCTTCATCAGCAAGCGCCATGGGGTCCATGACCTTCACCCGTCTGCCTTCGGCATAAAGACGGCGCAGATTGAGCGTCGAGATATAGGGATTGCCTCCACCGCCCGTTCCCAGAATCCAGGCGCCGGTGGCAAGAGGTTCGATATCGTCTTCGGAAAATTCCTGGATCATGCGTCATCCTCGGGCATGCCGCAGCCTTTCCGGCGCAAGCGATGCTCCTTCCCTTTATCGTTCCAAGTCTCATCGGCCCCGCCCTGCGGCGGGACCGCTTTTCATGGGACGGAGATCACTCCGCCTTGCAGTCCCAATGGAAGTTGGAGAAGTTCAGGTCCCAGCTCTGCATGGGAATGAACTCGTAACCCTGAAGGCACTTGTTCGCCGCATAACGGCGGTTCGGCGCAACCGCCCAGACATCCGGTTGAAGATCGGCGATCTTGGTCTGCAGTTCCTTGTAGGTTGCGTTCTGTTCGCTGGTATCGGTCGTGGCACGGACCTTGTCGATCAACCCGTCGATTTCCGCGTTCTGCAGCCATTCCATCGACATCCATGTGCCTGATGCCTTGGAGTGATACTGGTTGTAGAACATCGCATCCGGAGACGGATAGGTCGGCGAGATATTCACCTGCGTCGACGCAGGCGTCGTTTCAGGCTTGGAGGAAAGCTCGACGATACGGTTCCACGGCTCTGGCTTGATATCGAGCGTAATACCGATTTGCTCGAGGCTGGATTGCAAAAGCAGTGCCACTTCCGCCTCGAAGGCCAGCGAAGCGACATAGCTGTTGACCAGCGTGATCTTCTGGCCGGCATATTTCGACTTCGCCAGTTCTTCCTTCGCCTTTTCCAGATCGTAGACGCCGGGCGGAATATCGCCGTTATGCGCGTCCTTGAAAGCGTCGGATAGCGGCCCCTGCATGTCGAAACCGGGATAGATCACTTCCTGGATCGTCTTGTAATCCGTCGCATAGGCAATGGCGCGACGAACGTGAACGTCGTCTGTCGGGTAAACCTTGGTGTTGAGCTTGATGACGAAACCGCCGGCGGTGCGGGTCTGGATGAGCTTGTAATCCTTCATCCGGCCGATGGATTCATAGGTGTCGTTGCCAAGGCCGTGCGAGGAAAGGCCAAGTTCGCCCTTTTCAGCCAGCGCCTTGACGGTAGCGTCGTCGCTCGTCTGGACGAAGCGTACTTCGTCGATCGGCTTGCCCTTGGTCCAGCCAAGGAAATAGTCCGCATTGCGGGCAATGACCATATCGGCAGAACGGTTGTAGCTGACGAGCTTGTATGGGCCGGAACCGGCGGAATGTTCGCCCACATAGGCCTCGCCCCACTTGTCTTCGGGCTTGGCATTGGCTTCGATCAACGTCTTGTTCAACGCCATCATCAGCGGCGTGGAGGCCATGAAGGGCGAAAACTGACGCTCGATCTTCATGACGAGCGTCGCATCGTCAGGCGCGGTGACGTTTTCGGGCTTCAGGACGCCGACGATGAGGTTCGACGGGCCCTTGTTGATGCCGAGCAGGCGCTGGATCGACCAGACGAGATCGGCAGCCTTTACCGCCGTGCCGTCCTGAAACTTCGCATCGTCGCGCAGGTGGAAGGTGTAGGTCAGGCCGTCTTCCGAAATATCCCAGGACTTCGCCAGATGCGGCACGATTTCGCCCTTGGCGTTCACCGTCGTCAGGCCGTCATACATGTTCACGATGGCCATGTAGCCGGTATAATCAGTCACTTTCGCCGGGTCGAGCGAGCTGAATATCTGCATGGTATTGACCGCGACCGACACCTTGTCTTCCGCAAAGGCAGCAGAAGGACCAAGCGGCAACGCGATTGCCGTGCCGAGCGCAAGCACGGCACGGCGGGAAGAAAGTCCTGGCATTTTCATTTTTCGTTCTCCTCTTTATTGCGGGTCATTTGCCCCGCTTATGGTTAGGCAGCCTTGCTGACCGGGACGGGCAGCGGTGAGAAGGGAATGTCGGGGTAACCGAAGGCCGCCGGCCCGACGACCTCAAGCGCGCGTGCGCTGCGCAACAGATCGTGGCAGGGGATGGCGATGACGGCCACGCGCTGGCCGTAGCGCAGCACTTCAGTGGTGATCGGATAACCGGTGTCGACATCGAGCAGGACGATCAGGTCGGGGACCGTCACTTCCACCTTGCCGTCACGGGTAAACAGCAGGAACTCGTTCTGGATGGCGACGCCCGCCGTCTGGCCCGCGCAATCATCAAAGCCGGACAGCGTGAGATCGCCGACCGCGAAACCGCCGCGCAGATGGCGCTTCAGATCGGTGATCTTGCCGTTGAAGATGCGCCGTCCGCCTTCGAGCGCGCAGACAGCCGCAATCGGGTCTTCCTGCTGCTTGCGGGCGCGGATAACCGCCTCCCCGATGGCAATCGCCTTGGTATAGGTTTTCGGAATGCCGTATTGATGCACGTAATGCGCCTGCATCGGCGCGGTCGCCAGCATCGCGCCGCCGCCCTGCGAAACGACGCAGGCACGCGCCATACGCTCGTGCCAGACCTCGGAAACGGCGTGGCTGAAGATCACGGCATTGCCGTGAAGGTCGCACATCACCGATGGCGTGGAACTGTGACCGTAGATGGAGAAGGTCGTCATCTGCATCTCAGGGAAGGCCCGGCCCATGCCGTCGCAATCGAGGATCGGCAGGCCGCCGAGCGCAGCCGTCACCAGCGGGTTCATGGAGTTGGAACCGCCGATTTCCTCGCAGACGATCGCGTCTACTGGCGTGCGGATCAGCTCTTCCATGGCGCGCAGGCAGCGCAGGCCTTCACGGCCTTCGCGGATGCGCTCGACACCAACCACCGGTGCGCCGATGCCGCCGATGGACATGCAAAGCGCGTCCGGCTCAATGGCGTCAGTCGCAAGGATCTTCATCTCGTAACCGGCCTTCATGGCCTCCAGCGCCAGAAGCTTGCCCAGATAGGGATTGCCGCCGCCGCCCGTGCCGAGAATGCCCGCACCGATTTCCAGCGCGTCGAGATCTTCCCGCGTCAGCGTACGCAATGCCGCCTCGTCATATTTCAGCTTGCGCGTCTCAGCCATGATTGGCTCCCATTTCTCCAACGACTTTCACATGAATGCGGGTGGCATTGCCGGGCAGATAGGCAAGCGGCATGTCCTCGCGCTCGATCACTTCCAGCGTTTCGGCAAGCGCGCCTGCCGCAATCGCCTTCTCGCGCGCCTCGGCCTCGGCTTCGGCAAGCGCGCTTTCACGCGTGCGCCCCTCGATCAGCGAGAAGACGCGGTCCGTCTCGCCGCTGATCTGCGCGATTGCCGCACCGACGGCATTCGCCACCGCGAAATTTTCGGGGCGGATGACTTCCAGTTCACCGATACGGTCCGGCATGAGAATGGAGCCGCCGCCAACCGCGATGACAGGCACCGGCGAGGACGAGATGCGGCTGCGTTCCACACAGGACTCGAGCATGGCGTTGATCTTTTCGACCGCAGCATCCACAAGCCGCTTGTCGAGAGTGGAAACCAGCGCCTTTTCGCCCACATCCGCCTTGCCGGACGCGACCGCGATATCCGTCGCGGTCAGGGTCGTGCCACCGAAGCAGAGCGCCTCACGGCGGACCCGGTAACCGACTGATTTCGGGCCGACGGTCAGGCCATGGTCGCCATTGACCACCAGCGAGCCGCCGCCGAGACCGATGGAAAACACATCCGGCATGCGGAAATTGGTGCGCACGCCGCCAATATCCACCGTCGTGGAAGCCTGTCGTGGAAAGCCGTGCGACAGCGAACCGACATCGGAGGTGGTGCCGCCGACATCGACCACAACGGCATCCTTGAGGCCGGTGAGGAAGGCCGCACCACGCATGGAATTCGTCGGGCCGGAGGCGAAGGTGAGCACAGGGAAGCCGCGCACCACATCCGCCGCCATCAGCGTGCCGTCGTTCTGGGTGATGTAGAACGGGCAGGTTATGCCCGCTGCCTTCAGCGCCTCGCCGAAAGCGGCAACGGTGCGGTCCGCAAGCGAAAGAAGGCTGGCATTCATGATCGCAGCACTTTCGCGGGCGAGCAGACCATGCCGTCCGATATCCTTGGACATAACCACCGGCAGGCCGGGGCAGCGCTCCTGCAGGATATCCTTCGCCCGCACTTCCATCGCATCATTGATGCCGCTGAAGACGCAGGTGACGGCCGCGGCCTTCAGGCCCTTTGCGCGGATATCGGCGGCGATGCGGACGATTTCGTCCTCATCGAGGGCTGAGATTTCGCGACCGTCGAATTCATATCCGCCGCGGACCTGATAACCGTGGTTACCAACGATTTCCCGGAGGTCATCCGGCCAGTCGACCATCGGCGGCAGGCCGGCGCCGGAAGGCAGGCCGAGCCGGATGGCGGCGACCTCGTCCATATGCCGCCGCTCGATCACCGCATTGGTGAAATGCGTGGTGCCGATCATCACGGCACCGATGTGTGCCCTGTCGATGCCCGACGCCTCGATTACCTTTTCAAGGGCTTCGATGACACCTGATGTCACATCCTCGGTGGTGGAGGCTTTCACCCCCGCCAGAACGGTTTTATCCTGTAACACAACGGCATCGGTATTTGTGCCGCCGACGTCAATTCCAACGCGATACACGTCAGGCTCCTCTTTTATCAATCGGTCGTTTTTACGAGGAAGCGCATACGCTCTTCCTCTGTCACGGTGGGTTTCAGGCGCTCTTCCTCGTCGGTGACGACGGGGATCGCCGCGATAAGGGCGCGGGTGTAGGGATGCTTCGGCTCGGCGAAAACCGCAGACGTCACCCCTTCCTCGACGATCTCGCCACGCAGCATGATGGCGATGCGCGAACAGAAATTGCGCATCAGCGACAGGTCGTGCGAGATCATCAGATAGGTCAGGCCAAGCTCTTCCCGCAGCTGCAGCAGAAGGTCGATAACGGTCTTCTGCACGGAGACATCAAGCGCCGCCGTCGGCTCGTCGAGGATGAGGATCTTCGGTTCAGCCGCGAGTGCACGGGCAATGGCGACACGCTGCTTCTGTCCGCCGGAAAGTTCATGCGGATATTTACCGAGATAGGATTGCGGCAATCGCACCAGCCCCATCAGTTCCTGCATCCGGCGTTCGCGCGCCTCACCGTCCATACCGATGGATTTCAACGGTAGGGTAAGCGTCTGCCTGACCGTGCGCTTCGGATTTAGGGAAGTGCCCGGATTTTGATAGACGATCTGCGTCAGCCGCTTGCCACGGCCGGGAGACGGGGCGTCGATGACAAGATTGCCGGAGGTCGGGCGAGAAAGTCCCATGATCATCCGGGCGACCGAGGTTTTTCCAGAACCGGACTCGCCCGCAAGACCGAAAATTTCGCCGTCCTTCAGCGTCAGGTTCACATCGCGCACGGCGTGGTAACCGTTGCGTCTGCCATAAATCTTGTTCAGGCCCTCGATGGTAACGATCGGCGAGCGTGTGCTCTGCGCCAGATCGGCGACACGGGGACCGTAGAGCGGCGGCACCGCATCCAGCAGCGAATGCGTGTAGTCCGCAGCGGGAGCGTGCAGGATTTGCGTGCAGGGACCGGTCTCGACGATGTCGCCATGGTGCATAACCACGACCCGATCCGCCACCTTACGTACGACACCGAGATTATGGGTGATCATCAGCAGCGCCATATTTTCTTCGGCAACCAGCTGGTTGATGAGATTGAGAATTTCATCCTGCGTGGTGACGTCGAGCGCGGTGCCGGGCTCATCCGCGATGAGGAGCTTCGGCTGATGCAGCAACGCAAGCCCGATCAACACGCGCTGGCGCATGCCGCCCGAAAGCTCGGACGGATAGGCATTCATGACCCGCTCGGTATCGCCAAGCTGCACGCGGCGCAGAACCGCTGCGATACGGGTGCGGCGCTCTGCCTTGGACGAGTTGATGCCGTTGCGCTTGTCGGCAAAGCGCATGACATCATCGAGATGCGTGCCGATCTTGAAGACCGGATTGAAGGAAGACAGCGGGTCCTGCATGATCAGCGAAAACGCCGTTCCCTTAAGCGCCTCGCGTTCCCTTCGCGGCATGGCGAGCACATCCCGCCCGTCGATGACAATGGCGCCGGAGGCAATAGTGGCATTCTTCGGCAAAGTGCCGATGATCGCCTTGGCGGTGACCGATTTACCCGATCCGGTTTCGCCGATCAGCGCCACCCGCTCGCCGGCTGAGACTGTGAAGGCGACATCGCGCAGCACCTGGCGCGTGCGACCGTAGTTGGTGAAGGTGACGTTGAGGTTTTCGACTTTGAGAAGCGGTTCAGTCATGGCTTTAGCTTTCCACGTCGAACATGTCACGCAGGCCGTCGCCCAGCAGATTGAAACCCAGCGTCACGTAAAGCACGGCCGCGCCGGGGCAGAGGACTTCCCACCAGAAATCCGGCATGAACTGGCGCCCATCGGCAACCATCGAGCCGAGATCGGGAGTTGGCGGCTTGACGCCGAAACCGAGGAAACTCAGCGTCGCGCCAAAGAGGATGACGAATGCCGCATCCAGCGTCGTCTTGACTGATATGACCGAGACGCAATTGGGCAGAATTTCGCGAAAGAGAATGTGCAGCGGACCCGCACCTGCAAGACGTGCCGCTTCGATATAGTCCTCGGATGCGATGGATTTCGACACCGAATAGATCAGCCGCGCATGCCAGGTCCACCATAGAAGCGTGATCGCGATCATGGCGTTCATCAAGGTGGGTTCCAGCAGGTTGGAGACCGCCAGCGCCATGACGAGGGGCGGCATGGCCAGCATCACATTCGTCAGGCCACTGATGATTTTCTCGGTCCAGCCGCCGAAATAACCGGCGACCAGGCCAAGCACAGTGCCGACCGGGACCGAGATGCCGAGCACGCCGATAACGAGAAGAAGCGAGACCCTGAGCCCGAAGACAGTGCGGGAAAAGATGTCGCGTCCGGCCTTGTCGGTTCCGAACCAGTGCTCCAGATCCGGCGGCATGTGGCGGGCACGGAAATCGACGACCGCGCCGATATGTTTGGGATAGGGTGTAAGCCAGGGCGCAAAGATCGCCAGAACCAGCACCGACAACAGGATCAGCGAACCGATGACCGCTGCCGGATTGCGGCTGAAGCGGTACCACATCATGTAACCGGCGCTTAAGCCCCGATCGGTGGGTTCGAGCATTTTCATGTCAGCCATCAGCGAGCCTCCTTGCGGCGCAGGCGCGGGTCGATGATCGAGATCAGGACATCAACGATCAGGTTCGCAACGATGAAGAACAGGCCGGCCACGAGCACCACGGCAGTCACGGCATTGAGGTCTTTCTGAAGGATGGCGTTCAGCCCGTAGGATGCGAATCCGCCCCAGGCGAAGACCATTTCGATCACGAAGGCATTGCCGATCAGCGAGGCGAATTCGAGCCCCATGATCGTCAGCGGCGCGATGGAGGAAAGCTTCAGCAGATAACGGAAGATGATGACCCGCTCCGGCACGCCGAAGCTTTGCAGGGTGAGCACGTGATCCTTGCGCTGGTTCTCGATCATCGAGGAACGCGTGATGCGGGTGATCTGGCCGATACCGGCCATGGAGAGCGCAAAGGCCGGCAGCGCAAGGTGCTTCAGCGCATCCAGCACTACATCGAACCGTCCGGCAAGCGTACCGTCGATCAGGATGAAGCCCGTCGGGCCACCCTGCCAGCCAAGTGAGTGATCGATCCTACCGATGATCGGCCAGCCGGAGAGAAAGCGAGCGGCCAGCAATTGCAGCGTGATGGCAAACAAAAAGCTCGGGATCGTCACGCCGGTGAGCGAGAGGATACGGCCGATATGGTCGAGCGGACGGTCGCGGTAATGCGCCGTGATGACGCCGAGCGGGATGGCGACGGCAAACATGAAGATGACCGAGACCAGAACCAGTTCGACGGTCGCAGGAACAGTCTGCGCGAGATCGGTGGTGACGGGGCGCTGGGAAACCAGCGAGAAACCGAGATCGCCGTGCAGGGCATTGCCGATATAGTCGAGATATTGGGCGGCGAGCGGTTTATCGAGACCCATCTCGCCGCGCAGCGCGTCCACCTGTTCCTGTGTTGCCGCGGGGCCGAGCGCCATGCGGGCGGGATCACCCGGCACCACGCGGGCGAGAACGAAAATCATGATGGACAGGGCGATCATGACCAGCACGAAAGCGCCGAGCCTGTTCAAAATCGCGACCAGCGGATGTTGCTGCATCGGTGGAACGTTCCTTGTGCATCAGTTGCCTGAGCACAAGTTTTCACCACCATCCCTTTTGAACAATCTCTGAAAGGTATAGTTTTTTGAAAGATGAGTATAGGTTTTTATGCTTAAACGCCCTATCCCTTTGTGAATGACACTCCTGCCCCGCACCCGCCTCTGCCGCCGAATCGCCAGCGAAACCGCCGGCATAATCTTTCTGCGCGCCCCGGCGGGCGCGGGAAAAAGCGTGCTGCTGGAAATGCTGGCAAAGGAGTTGGGAACGCAGATATGCCGCACGCACCAGCCGCGAAGCGATGATGCAGCAAATGACTGCCTTCTATGGGACGTGCCGGTTTTCGCACGGGCAGTGCGCATGCCCGCCGCCATTCTGGAAACGGTGCGTTTTATGGTCATTGCCTGCCGCCCGGATCAACGGATAAGCGGACTGGCCCGGCAGATCCTGCATCGCGGTTCGCTTACCATCGGACCGGATGAACTGGCGCTAGGGCAAGATGAGACCGAAAGCCTCCCCCCTCAACAGCGGCGTCTGGTACTGCAGGATTATGCAGGATGGCCGGCCTTTCTGTCGCTTGCCCGGCATCCGGATGAAAAGCTGTGTGCCGACTATCTTCGGGAAAACTACCTGCCGCATCTTTCACCCGCCCAGACGGTTGAGCTTTCATTCTGGCTCGAAAACCCCTCCGCAGAACCCGAGGCGGAATGGACAGAACTGCTGCCGCCCTTCCTGACTGGAACCCCCGAAAATCACCCCACCCTGATACGGCTTCTCACCCTGGCTGCGCGAGAACGTCTCGCCAGCTTGCAGGCCGGCAGCGCCGTGGTGGAGGTCGCATCGGCTTTTGAAAAGGCTGGACATGCGCTCGCGGCCATGGCGATGCTGCTCGACCGCGGTTATGAGACCCATGCCGCGCAAATTCTTGAACGCGCCCATGGCCGCGAACTGATCTACCGAAGCAGCGTCGACAGGTTTCGCGAGATCATCATGCGGTTTTCGCAGGATATGATCGCAACGAATGAAACCGTGCTCTTTGCCGTTACCCGCGCATTGCTGAAACAGGGTGAATTGCAGCGCGTGCGCCACCTGCTCGGCAAAAGCCTCGGATCGGATTATCTCGATCCGCTGAAGGTGCTTGCCCGGAGTTCACGTTTTTCCTTCGCCGCCCGCACCTTCCGGCTGAACCTGATGATTGCCGAGGATCTGACGCCCAATGACGCGGTGATAACGCGTCTCGCCGAGTTCATGGCCGATTATCCCATGGACGACCACGGCAAGTGGGCGGCCTATTACAATGCGCTGCTGGAGTTCGAAATTCGCCGCCGCAATTTCCGCGAGGCGGAGGCGGCTGCCGCCCGTGCGCTGATCTATCTGCGCAAGATGGGCGGGCAGCCCTTGCTCGAATTCTTCATCCACCTGCACCAGATCGTGTTGCGGCTGATGAGCGGTGATGTGCTTCTGGCGCGTCACGCAGCACAGGAGGCCCGCGCGCGGCTGGAACAGGTGCCGCATGATGCGGTGCAGGAGTTCCGGATGCTGCGGCTGGCGGAAGCCTGCCTTGCCTATGAGGCCGGAAAGCCCCGCGATCTCCTGCATTTCGTCGAACATGAATTCGATCATTTTGCTGCGGCCGAGATATGGCCGAGCCTCATGCAGTTCGCACTGCACTATGCTTCGCAGGTACTGATCGACCATTTTCCGATGACCGTTCGCCCGGGTTTTCTAGACGGTCTGTGGATTCATCTGTCGGAAGGGCTGCAATTCCATGCGATGATGGAAATCAGGACGGCCATCGCCTATCAGAACGCCAACCGCTGGGCGGATGCCGCTGCAACCCTTTCCGCGATCCGCATGCCGATGGGCCGCAACTGGGTGGAAAGTGCGCATGAGGACCTTTCCCGGCTGACGCGGCGCGATGAAATCGCCTATGTCATGGCCTGGCTGCGCGATGCGGTGCATCTTTTCACGCCGCGCGCCTATCTCTCCCGCCAGATCGACGCGATGATCGCCAACCCCAAGGTCACCAACCGCGAGAAAGTCGCGCTCAGAATATGGCAGAGCTATGCCGCGCACCAGCGTCGCGACAATGCCGCCGCCCGTGCCCATATTCTGACCGCGCTTGAATCGGCAACCCGCCTTGGCTGCAGCGGGGTTCTGTCGGAAGAGCGCGTCTTCCTGTCGCCGCTTCTCAACAATCGCCGCATCCGCAGTTTCATCGAAACCTCTTCCGATGTCCGCACCGCGCTGTCGATTTTCGCCACCTCGGTGAATTCACCGCAAGCGCGCGCCCTGCATGGCGGGCTTTCGCAGCGGGAAGCGCAGATGCTGCAACTTCTGGCCAGCGGCATGTCGAACAAGAAGATCGCCCAGACGCTTAACATTTCCGAAGTGACGGTGAAGTTTCACCTCGGCAACCTGTTCCGCAAGCTGGATTGCAAACGCCGCGCGGAGGCGATCCGCGCGGCGAAAGCACTGGGCTGGCTATAAGGTTCAGCGGTTGTTCTTCTTGCGCCATTCGGCAAAAGCCGTCTGGTGTTCTTCCTTGGTGCAGGGGTAAAGCCCGATGATCGTCTGGCCGGCCTTGACCTGCTCCACCACGAAATCTTCGTAAGCCGTCATTTCCACCGCCTCGGTCGCAACTTCGTCGGCAATGCCCGCGGGGATGACGATGACGCAATCCGCGTCACCAACGATGATGTCGCCGGGAAAGACCGGCGCATCGCCGCAGCCGATCGGGCCGTTGATTTCGATCGCCTCGTGTTTGGTCAGGTTGGTGGGGCTGGAAGGACGGGTGTGGTAAGCCGGAATATCCAGCTCGGCTATGGTGGCCGCATCACGGAAACCGCCATCGGAAACGATGCCCGCACCGCCGCGAACCATCAGGCGGGTCACCAGAATATCGCCGGCCGAGGCGGCGCTGGCATCCTTGCGGCTGTCCATGACAAGCACGTGGCCCGGCGGGCAGGTTTCGATGGCGACGCGCTGCGGATGGGCGGGATTGCGGAATTCGACGAGCTGGTTACGGTCTTCGCGGGCCGGCATGTAGCGCAGGGTGAAGGCCGGGCCGACCATGTTCTTGCCCTTGTAGCCCAGCGGGCGCACGCCCTGGATGACCTGGTTGCGCAGGCCGCGCTTGTAAAGCGCCGTCGCCAGGGTGGCGACGGAAATCGTCATCAGTTTTTCGCGCGTTTCATTGTTCATGTCTGTCTCCTCGCAATGGGCGGATGGATGTGTTTCAAGTTCTGTGAATGGGCTCGTCTATGAAGACGCCGCCCTGATATTTTGCGATCGCAGCCTCGGGATCGGGGCGCGGCACATCGCGTTCGATTTCCGCGCGGTAGCGCGCGGCATTATCGCGCCGCTGCCAGCCGAGAAAATCGACATGGGAATTATCCCACCAGCTGTCATCATTGGCGGATACGCCCCAGATGACCGGGCATCCAAGCTTCGGCACGCAGAAGGTGGCCTCGATCAGCGAAACGAAGTCGCCGTAGCTCAGCCAGGTCGACAGCATCCGCCAGTTGGAGGGCTTTTCTTCGCAAGAGCCAATCCGGACGATAGCAGTCTCCTGGCCGAATTTGGAATGGTAGAGGCTCGCCATCGCCTCGCCGAAAATCTTCGAGACGCCGTAGAGACCATCAGGCAGAAAGGGAGAATCGGGGGCAAGCTGTTTGCCCTGCGGGTAATAACCGATCGTGTGATTGCTGGAGGCGAAAAGAATGCGCGGCAGGCCGTTCAGCCGTGCCGCCTCGTAGAGATTGTAGACCCCGCGCAAATTGGCAGACTCAATCGGGTCGAAGGCCCTCTCGACGGAAACTCCGCCGAGATGAACGATGCCGTCGCAGCCCCTCACGAGATCATGGACCGCCTGCTCGTCCTCAAGCGCGCAACGAACGAGCTCTTCGTGAGGTGCTGGCGAACCGAGATCAACGACGTCAGAAAGACGAATGATTTCGGCGACATGGCCAAGCCGCCCGCGCAGCATGCTGCCCAGCTTGCCGCCGGCACCGGTGATGAGCAATCGCTTCAACATGATGGTGCCCCTTAGAAAATATCGGGCTCGCCGGCGGTGCGGCCGAAATCCGTCTGCAGGAAGTCGAAATCGCAACCTTGATCGGCCTGCGTGACATGCTTGGAGAAGAGATAACCATAACCGCGCTCATAACGCGGCGCAGGTGCCTGCCAGGCGGCACGGCGGCTGGCGATTTCCTCTTCGCTGACCAGCATGTCGAGGCGTCGCTGCGGCAGGTCGAGGCGCACGATATCGCCTGTTTTCAGGAGCGCGAGCGGGCCGCCGACGAAGCTTTCCGGCGCGACATGGAGAACGCAGGCGCCATAGGACGTGCCGGACATGCGCGCATCGGAAATGCGCACCATGTCGCGGTGGCCCTTCTTGATCAACGCCTTCGGGATGGGCAGCATACCCCATTCGGGAAAGCCGGGACCGCCGAGCGGACCGGCATTGCGCAGCACCAGAACATGATCCGGCGTGACATCAAGGTTCTCGTCGTCGATCGCCTTCTTCATCTCCGGATAGCTGTCGAAGACCAGCGCCGGGCCTTCGTGCACATGATATTTCGGATCGCAGGCAGCGGGCTTGATGACGGCGCCGTCAGGGCAAAGATTGCCGCGCAACACCGCAAGCGAGCCTTCCGCATAAACCGGATTGTCGAGCGAGCGAATGACGTCGTCGTTGTAGACCTTCGCGCCTTCGAGATTTTCACCCATGCTGCGGCCGGTTACGGTCAGCGCCGAACAGTCGAGGCGGCTTTCCAGCTGCTTCATCAGCGCGCGCAGACCGCCGGCATAATAAAAATCCTCCATCAGATAGTCTTTGCCGGAGGGGCGGACATTGGCGATGAGCGGCGTGACCCGGCCAAGTTCGTCCAGCTCGTCCAGCGTCATCGGCACGCCGGCGCGGCGCGCCATGGCGATCAGATGCACGACGGCATTGGTGGAGCAACCGGTCGCCATGGCGACGATGGCGGCATTGCGAAACGCCGTCGCGGTCAGAATACGGTCCGGCGTCAGCTCCTCGCCCACCATCTCCACGATACGCCGGCCGCAACCTGCCGACATGCGCTGGTGTTCGGCATCTACCGCCGGAATGGAGGAAGCTCCCGGCAGGGTGAGGCCAAGCGCATCGGTGATGGCGGTCATGGTCGAAGCGGTGCCCATGGTCATGCAGACACCGGCGGAGCGGGCGATGCCACCCTGCACGCCCCGCCATTCCTCATCCGTAACATTGCCGGCACGCCGCTCGTCCCAATATTTCCAGGCGTCCGAACCGGAACCGAGCACCTTGCCGGCATAATTGCCACGCAACATCGGGCCTGCAGGCAGATAGATCATCGGCACGCCGGCCGAAATCGCGCCCATGACGAGGCCGGGTGTCGTCTTGTCGCAACCGCCCATCAGCACCACGCCGTCAAGCGGATGCGAGCGGATCATTTCTTCCGTCTCCATCGCCAGCATGTTGCGGTAGAGCATGGATGTCGGCTTGGTGAAGCTCTCATCGACGGAGAGCGATGGCATTTCGACGGGGAAGCCGCCCGCTTGCAGGACACCACGCTTCACATCCTTCACCCGCTCTGGGAAATGCGAATGACAGGTGTTGAGCTCCGACCATGTATTCAGGATGCCGATGACGGGTTTGCCGACGAAATCCTCCTCCGCATAACCAAGCTGCATCATGCGCGAGCGGTGGCCGAAGCTGCGCAGGTCGTCGGGCGCGAACCAGCGGTCGGAACGGAGTTTTTTATCGGTCATGTCAATGGTCCTGCGTTGCGGGTTGCGCCTGGAGCTGTCAGTCCTGCCGGAGCGTCAGCCCGCTCGTCGTATCGAAAAGATGGATGTATTCCAGCGGCGCCGACAGACGGATGACTTCGTCAGCCGATGTCGAGGTCTGGCCGGAAAGATGCAGCGTCACCCGGGTGCCATCACCGAGAGTGCCGTAAAGATAGGACTCTCCGCCCAGCTGTTCGGCGGTGCGCACAGACATGGTCAGTGCGCCTTCGCCACCCGCCTGCACATGGTTCGGACGGACACCGAGCGTCACTTTCTGACCGGGCTTGTAGGCAAAACCGGTCTGCGGCAGGGGGATCAGTTCGCCGGTGGCGATCTTCAGGGACGGGGTTGCATCCGAAGTCACTTCGCCGGCGAAGAAGTTCATCTTCGGCGAGCCGATGAAGCCCGCCACGAAGAGATTGGCCGGGCGGTTATAGAGATCGAGCGGCACGCCGAACTGTTCGAGCTTGCCGGCGCGCAGAACGGCGATCTTGTCGGCCATGGTCATGGCTTCCACCTGATCATGCGTCACATAGATCATGGTATTGCCGAGACGCCGGTGCAGGCTGGAAATCTCGCCGCGCATGTCGACGCGCAGTTCCGCATCGAGGTTGGAAAGCGGCTCATCGAAAAGGAACACGCGCGGCTCGCGCACGACGGCGCGGCCAATGGCGACGCGCTGGCGCTGACCGCCGGACAGATCCTTCGGACGACGCTCCAGAAGCTGGTCGATCTGCAGCATCTTGGCCACCTGGTTGACCTTTTCAACGATGTCCTTCTTGGGTGTGCCGATATTCTCAAGCCCGAAGGACAGGTTTTCGCGAACCGTCATATGCGGATAAAGGGCGTAGGACTGGAACACCATGGCAAGGCCGCGATCTGCGGCCGGCACCGCGTTGACCACATCGCCGCCGATGACGATATCGCCGCCGCTCAATTCCTCAAGGCCCGAGATCATGCGCAGCAGGGTCGACTTGCCGCAGCCGGAAGGGCCAACGAAAACACAGAATTCGCCGTGCTTGATATCGAGATCGACACCCTTGATCACATCGAGGGCACCATATGTCTTTTTGACCTGACGAAGCTGAATACTTGCCATTGTCGTATTTCCTCCCTGAGGATTATTTGCCGCCCGTCGATGCAATGCCGGTGGCGATGTATTTTTGCAGGAACATGAAGACCAGCGCGATCGGCGCAAGCGTCAGCACCGTCATGGCCAGAAGATTGCTCCATTCCGTCGTCATCTCCCCCTGGAAGGAGTTGAGCGCCAGCTGCAGGGTGAAGTTGTCATTGCGGGTCAGCACGATCAGCGGCCAGAGGAAATCGTTCCAGCGCCACATGATCGCAAGGATCGCCAGAACGGCAAGCGCCGGCGCCGAGAGCGGCAGGATGATGCGCCAGTAGATCTTCCATTCGCTCGCCTTGTCCATGCGGGCGGCATCGAGGATTTCATCCGGGATCGTCAGCATATATTGCCGCAGCAGAAAGACACCGGTCGGGGTGGCGGCACCGGGAATGATGACGCCCCAGAGACTGTTGATCATGCCCAGCTGGCTGGTGATGAGAAACAGCGGCACCAGCACGACGGTCTGCGGGATCATCAGCGTGCCGACAACCAGCGCCAGCACCACGCCCCTGCCCTTGAACTGGTATTTCGAGAGCGCAAAGGCCGCCATGGAATTGACGATTAGCATGATGAGGGTTGACGTCACCGTGATGAAGGTCGAGTTCCAGAAATAAAGCGGAAAATTGAAGCGCTGGAAAAGCTCGGTGTAGTTTTCCGTGGCGAGCGCCACCTTTTCAGCAGGCTTCAGCTCGTTGAACTGCATCTTCAGGACTTCAGTGGGCTTTGCCGGGTCAACCACCTGGGCAACGAGGCCGATGCGCCTGATCATGCCGAACTTGCGGCCATCCTTGTCGACATAGGCCGGCAGCGGCGCTGCCTGCCCGTCCACCACCACGGTTTCCTGCGTATAGGGCAGGAGGCGCGGCGGGAAACGCTGCAGATCGGCTTCCGTCTTGAACGAGGAGAGCACCAGCCAGACGACGGGGCCGAACATCATCAGCACGGCCACGCCGAGATAGGCGTAGGACAGCCAGTCGGTCCAGTGCAGCTTGCCGTTGCGGCCGCGGGTACGGGTCAGAAATGCGCCAATCCTAGCCATCGACCTTGCTCCTGTTTGCCCGGAATTGCAGGGCGGTCAGCACCACGAGCACCACGGCGAGCAGCAGCGAAGCGGCAGCCGCAAGGCCGAAATTGCGGGGCGTCCCGGCAAAGCCGGTCTGATAGATAAACTGAATGATGAAGGTGGTCGCCGAACCCGGGCCGCCACCCGTGAAGGCAAAGACTTCATCGAAGGTCTGCACGCCCTTGATGAGCGACAGGACGAGAACGACGAGCATGGTGGGTGCAAGCAGCGGCAGCGTAATGCGCCGGAAGATGCGCCAAGGGCTTGCCTTGTCGAGCTGCGCCGCCTCATAGACATCGCGCGGGATCGCCTGCAGGCCGGCCAGAAGAATGAGCGTGTAGAAGCCCATATGCGCCCAGACTGAGAGGAAGACCGACCAGCCGAAGGCAAGATTGGCTTCGAGCAACCAGTCGACCGAACCGAGACCGAGGCCCTCCATCGCGGCGTTGAGAACGCCGAAACGCTGGAGAATCCACTTCCAGATCAAGGCCACAACGACGGGCGACAACAGCACGGGGAAGAAGAAGACGGCACGGAAGAACCCCCGCGCCCGGATATCGCGGTTGAGCACGATGGCCGTGATCAGCGAAAAGCCGACCATAAAACCCACCTGCAGCACCACGAAGAAAACCGTGTTCCAGACGGAGCGCCAGAACAGGTCACGCTCACAGGAATTGGGGTCGAGGTAGTTCTGACAGGAAAGAAGGACCGAGAAATTTTCGCCGCCCACGGCAGGGCGTTCGGAAAGCAATATGTGTTCGCTGCCGGTCACGGAATAGGCCATGTTCAGCACGATCGGCAGAAAGGCGAAGACCGCGAACAGGATCAGGTTTGGTGTGAGAAATACCCACGCGATCCGCCGATGGCCGAGAACCTTCTGCAGGAAGGCAAAGGGCAGTTCGACGATGCCCATGACGGGCGCAAGAAATTTATACATGAGGGTCCTCCTTCGATCCGGCGCGGCGCGGCATGCACCGCGCCGGAAGGCGATGGATCACTTTGCCTGTTTCAACGCTTCCTCGAGGTCCGTCTTCGCGCGGGCCATGGCCTCATCAACGGTGCTTTCACCGACGATGGCCTGCGTGATGCGCTGGACGGAGATGTTGAACATGGCGCGATTGTTCTTGTAACCCTGATAGGTGTAGGCAATCGGGCTGAGGCCGGGGATCTGGTCCAGCCAGGCGTTCATGGCCTTCTGCGTCGCAGGCGTCGCACCGGTATAGGTCACGCCCTTGTCGGCCACGGCCTTGTGGGCCGGAACGTTGCGGGTGCGAACGGTGAAGTCGAGATAATTCTCGTCCTGAGCGAGGAAGTTCAGGATGTCGGCAACGATTTTCGGGTTCTTGGTCTGCTTGAAGCCGACAACGCCGGTACCACCAGGCATGCCGGTGCAGGCAGCGCCACCACAGGGCTGCGGCACGACTTCCCAGTCAAACGCATCGCCGACCTGGCTGTCGAAACGCGCGGTCTGCCAGCTGCCGGAATAATAATAGACCAGCTGGCCGTTGATGAATTCCTGTGCGGCGTCACGATAGGTATTGCCGCCCTGTCCGGCCCAGACGTCGCGCGCCATGGTGCCGTCCTTGTTCCATTCGACGAATTTCTTCACGAAGGTCGTGAAGCCTTCATCGACGAGAATGGGCTTACCATCGGCGTCGAAAATCTTTGCGCCATAGGAAATGGCCGGACCGGCAATGCGGTGGCCGGAACGGTCGATGGCCATCGGATAGGGCGTACCGGTTGCCTTGGCGACGGCACTAGCAGCCTTCGCCCAATCGTCCAGCGTTGCATCCTTGCCGGGTACGGCCACATTGGCCTGATCGAACAGGGTGCTGTTGATGAAAGCGCCGGTGATGGTGAGCTGGGTGTGCATGCCGTAGATGCCCTTGTCGTCAGGGCCGCTGCGGTACCATTTCAGCACGTTCGAGAAATTGTCTTCCCAATATTTCGCGTCCACATAGGGCGTGAGATCGAGATAATAGCGGTTGAGACCGCCAAGGTCGGTTACGGTTGCGAAATCCGGGCCGCTGCCACCGGCGAGTTGCACGGGCAGGCCTTCCAGAAGCGCCTTGTAAGGCACGACGTCAGTGACGATCTTGACGTCCGTATGCTGCTTTTCGTAACGGGCGAGAATGTCCTTGAGGATCTCACAGCCGTTTCCGTCATAAGCGCAGGTGAAGCGCACTTCCTGCGCCGCCTGGGCGGCGCCAGCAAAGGACGCTGCGCCAATGGCGAGCGCCAGTGCCATGCTGTATTTTCTGGTCATCTGGTTTCCTCCCTTTAGATGATTATGCGTTGGCGGATGCGCGCGGTGCCCAGCCCTTGATCCACTCGCCTTCAGCGGCGTCGGACAGGCGAACCGGCTTTCCTTCCCTGACCGAGCGATAGATGGCGGTGACGAGTTCGATGGACTGCAAGCCGTCATGAACCGTCACTTCCTTGCCGCCGCGTCCTTCCATCGCGTCGGCAATGGCTTCGACAAAACCGGCAAAGCCGTTTTCGCCATCGGCCACCGTTGCCAGAACGGCGTCGATCTGATCCTGCGTCGTCGGTGCACGGGCGATGAAACGCCATGTGTCTTCAGCCGGGCGGTAGGGCAGCGTGCCGCTCTCGGCAGTGAACCCTTCAAAGCAGAAGCGCAGACGCGAGGTATCTTCGGCCGCACCGAGCGTGACCGAGCTCGTCGCCAGCGCACCGCTTTTCATGCGGAAGCTGAGCGCCGCGCAATCTTCGGTTTCGATCTTGTTGACGCGCGTGTCGGCCATGGCGAAAACTTCGTCGACCGGGCCGAGAACGTGGCAGAGAAGATCATGGGCGTGAATGGCGTGGCCGAGGATCGCGCCGCCGCACTCGCCCTTCCACGTACCGCGCCACGGAATGTCGTAATAGCTGGCGCCCCGGTTCCAATGGACTTCCGAGCTTGCGACAAAGGCCTTGCCCGCAAGACCGGCATCGATCAGCGCGCGCAGCTGCCGCATGGCGTGTCCGAAACGGTACTGGAAGACCGGAAACACACCGCGACCGGTCTTCTTGACGGAGTCGATCAGCGCGTTGGCCTCTTCCAGCGAGCGGACCAGCGGCTTTTCGCAGACCACATCCTTGCCCGCAGCATGCGCCTTCAGCGTGACAGGGAAATGCAGGTGCGGCGGCAGGCAGACGTCGATGAGCTGGATGCTCTCGTCGGCCAGAACCTCATCGAGATCGGTGGTCAGACGAATGGAGGTATCATCGCCGGCGACGGAGCGGGCGCGCTCCAGATCGAGATCGCAGATCGCCTTGACGACAAAGCGTTTGGGCAGTGCGCGATAGCCGCTCAGATGCTGGGCGCCGATGCCGGCGCCAATGATGGCAACACCGATCATTTCGAGACTCCCTCAGCCTTGGCCTGTGCCTGAAGCGAGAGGTCGCAGACCTTGAAGACGTGTTCCTGCGTCATTGCCGTTTCCGTGCGGTTGCGGATATCGTCGCAGATACGGGCGAAATAGGGCAAACCAGCATCGGAAGCATCAATATACTCGCAGCGGTCGCCATTCACGAGAACGAGGCGGTCGGTGCCTTCCGTATTGCCGACATCGACATATTTGCGCAGCTCGATGTAACCCTCGGTGCCGAGGATCGTCAGGCGGCCGTCACCCCAGGTCGGCAGCGCATCGGGCGTGTACCAGTCGACGCGGATATAACCGTGGCCCTTGTCACCGCGCAGCACGACTTCGCCGAAATCCTGCAGGCCCGGATCATCAGGGTTGGCATAATTGGCAACGGTGGCAGCCACGATCTCCACTTCGGTCGAGCCGGTGAAGAACATGAACTGGTCGATCTGATGGCTGGCGATATCGGTGATGATGCCGCCGTAAGCTTCACGCTCGAAGAACCACTTCGGACGGATCTGGCGGTTCAGACGATGCGGGCCGAGGCCGACAGTCTGAATGACGCGGCCGATGGCGCCCTGCGCGACGAGTTCAGCCGCCTTGGTCACGCTCGGAACTTCAAAACGCTCGGAGAAATCGACGGTCCAGATGCGTTTGGTCTTGGCCACGGTCTGGCGAAGGCGATCGAGCTGTTCGAAGGTGGTGCAGCCTGGCTTGTCGGACATGACATCCTTGCCGGCTTCCATGGCGGCGATGGCGAGGTCGGCACGCTTGGAGGGGATATCGGCAATCACCACGAGGTCGATGGTGCCATCCGCAAGCAGGGCTTCCTTCGATGCCGCACGCGGCACATTCGGGAAGCGTTTGACGAAACCTTCCACGACATCGGGTTCGCCTTCGGTCCACCAGCCGGCAAATTCCGCGCCAGCGTCCAGCAGATTCTGGGCCATGCCGAAAATATGCCGGTGCTCTATGCCAAGAGCGACGAACTTGATTGCTTTAGTCATCCTGCAGTTCCACTTCCTTGCCGGTGTCGGCCGAGTTGATGATCGCGTCGATCAATCTGTGAGACAAAAGAGCCGCGTCACCGGTGACGACCGGCGGGCGTCCTGAAGAGATGGCGTCTGCGAAATCCTCGAAGACGCCCTGATGCCATTCATGCGTGAAAGCCATGGGATCGGCGCCGCCGCCCGTGCCGGCGGCCGCGCCGCCGAAAGTCTCGTGCCGGCCATCACGCCAGTCGACATGCAACAGGCCGGAGGCGAGCCGCATACTGGCATTGTCGAAATGCAGGAGGATCGATTCCGCAGCACCGGGGAAACTTGCGGTGCTTGCGACGAGCGAACCGACAGCGCCGTTCTTGAAGCGCAGACCGGCAGAAACGTAATCTTCGGTTTCCATGCGATGGAAACGCGTCGTCGCCGCCATGGCCTGAACACGGGCGACCGGCCCCGTGAGGCTCAATGCCAGATCGATCGTATGAATTGCCTGGGAGATCAGAACGCCGCCGCCATCGCGCTCCAGGGTGCCGCGGCCCGGTTCATCATAATAGGATTGCGCACGCCACCACGGCACGGAAATTTCGCAGAGCCCCAGCGCTCCGAGCGTGCCGCCATCGACAAGCTCACGGGCTTTCTGCGATGCAGCCCGCATGCGGTGCTGGAAGATGATGCCGAGTGTGACGCCGGCGTCACGACAGAGAGCCACAAGACCATTGGCTTCCTGCGTATTCCGGGCGACGGGCTTTTCCATCAGGATGTGTTTGCCCGCTTTCGCGAGCTGTCCGACGATATCGATGCGGGCATTGGGCGGCGTCGCGATGATGGCGAAATCGACATCCGCATCGCGCGCCGCTTCCTCGACAGAGGAATAAACGACGACATCGTATCCGGCGTGTTTCGACGCTTCCGCGGCCAGCGCCCTGGCGCGGCCGGAACCACCATCAACGATTCCCTTCAGGCGAATTTTCTCAGGGCTTGCCGCACAGGCAAGCACATGCGTCTTCGCTACCATTCCGGCACCGACGATGACGCAGGTCTTGATATTTTGCATTTCGGGAGCCTCCTTCCCAATGCGCAATCATTTGCATACCGGTATGCCGGTTGTCAACACACTTGTGTTCCGGTATACCGGTTATGAAAACGCTGGAGGGTATATGCCGAAAATTCCCGTAACAGGTGGCACCGTGCCGACGATGGAACGACTGGACCTTCACCGTCCGGTCGTTGACCAGATCTATTCCGCGCTGAAATCGGCCATCCTTTCGCGGGAGCTTTTTCCCGGCCAGGCGGTTTCGGAAAACGAAATCGGGCAATCCTTCAGTTCCAGCCGAACGCCGGTGCGCGAAGCGCTGAGCCGCCTGCGGGATGACGGCCTGATCGTCACCCTGCCAAGCCGCGGGACCTATGTTTCGAGATTATCGGAAAAGAACATTCGCAGCGCGCAATTCATCCGCGAGGCCTTGGAGGTTGCAGCGGTTAGCAGGCTTTGCCAGATCGGCCTGACGGCGGAAGCCGAGCTGGAGATCGAACACGCCCTGAATGGCCAGCGTGCAGCCATGCGCCGCGGAGACAGAAAGGCTTTCCGCGTGCATGATGACCAGTTCCACAGCGCGCTTGCCGCTGCGACGGGTCTTGAGAGACTGGAAACGCTGCTGATCCGCGAAAAGGCGGGGCTGGATCGCCTGCGTGCACTCGCCATCACCGACGAGGCGCATATGGCACGCCTGCTCTCCGAACACGAGGCGGTTTACGACGCGATCAAGGCCGGGGACGAAGCCCGTGCGGCCGACGATTTGCGCAAGCACTTAAGGCGCGTCCTCGGCATTCTTTCGCAGGTTTTCGAGAACCATCAGGACTATTTCGAATAATTCTGCGGCATCTTTTTCAACGGTTCGAGCATCATGAATACGGCAAATCCCGGACAAACGCTTGCCATGTCACAGGCGAAACTTCTTTGCGACACGATGAGCACACTTGCGGAATCTCCTGTTTGGGACGAACGGCGACAGGTGCTTTTCTGGTGTGACATCCTCGGCAGAACGGTGCGGTCTGCAGCGCTTGAGCCGGGCTTCTATCGCGAATGGTCGTTCCCGCACACGGTATCGAGCCTCGGGCTTTGTCAGAACGGCGATCTTATCGTCGCCTGCGGCATGGATATTATCATCCTCGATCCGGATAGCGGCAAAACGCGCCTTCTCCATTCCATTCCGGCACCGGAAGGCATCCCCTGCCGGCTGAACGACGGACGGGTCGGCCCCGACGGCGCTTTCTGGGTGGGAACCATGCACAATGTGCCGCTCCCGGACATGCAGCCATATGGCGAACTTTGGCGGATCACCGAAAAGAGCGCCGAACGCATGCAGACCGGGCTGACATGCCCCAATGGGCTGGCCTTCTCCCAGGACGGATCGATCATGTGGCAGAGCGATTCCGTCCAGAAATGGATACGACGGCGAAAATTCGACAGCAGTAACGGCAGGTTCGATGAAGGCGTGCTGGTGGCCCAGATGACGGAAGAGACAGGAAGACCCGATGGCGGCTGTCTCGATAACAACGGCACTTATTACAGCGCAGGCGTTTCCGCCGGTCTGCTGAACGTTTTCACGCCCGACGGCAAGCAGGCGGAGGTCATCGCGGCCCCTGTCCCGCACCCCACCATGCCTTGCTTCGGAGGGCCCGATTTCAATATCCTGTTCCTGACATCACACCGCCACAACATGTCCGAGGACCGGCTGAACAAAGCACCATTTTCGGGCGGCGTCTGGGCGATCCCGACACAGACAAAAGGGTTCGCCGGCTTCCGTTTTGGCGACGATGGATAACGCCCGGAAGCCGGGTTCGAATTCCTATTCCTCCCGGAAGGCGCGGCTGATCTGGTCCGTCAGCGGCTTGGCGATATAGGACAGCGCCGTCCTTTCGCTGGTCTGAATGAAGGCCTCGGCCGGCATGCCCGGCACCAGCGGCGCATTGTTCAGCTTCTGCCGCTCGGAGACCGGTACGGAAATTCGTGCCAGATAATAGGAGAGGCCGCTACGCTGATCGGTGGTGATGTCAGCCGCAATGCGGCTGACATGGCCTTCCAGTTCCGGCGTGACCCGCTGGTTGAAGGCAGTCATGCGCAACATCGCCTTTTGCCCCACCTGCAGCTGATCAATATCCTTCGGAACGATCTGCACCTCCAGCGCCAGCTCGTCACCGTCAGGGACGATGAGCATGATCGGATCGGCCGGGGTCACCACGCCGCCCACGGTATGCACGGCCATTTCATGCACCATGCCGGATTGCGGCGCGACGATATCGATGCGCTTCAGCTGATCTTCGGCGGCGACCTTGCGCTCGACGAATTCCCCCATCTGGGCCTGTATCTCGCGCAGTTCCCGACCGACCTCGGTTCGTAATTCCTGATCGATCTGCAGGATTTGCAGCCTGGTTTCGGTGATGCGCCCCGCCGTCTGCGCCTGATAGGCGATTTTTTCGCCGCGCTCACCGCCGAATGTCGCGGCCTGTGTCTGCAGGCTGTTCAGCCGCTGCACGGACACGACACCCTGTTCGCGCAGGGATTTCTGCGAGGTGATTTCAGCCTCCAGCACGGCAAGGCCGTTATCATAGGCGACTTCCTGCGCCTTTAGCCCTTCGATCTCATGTTCGAATTGGGTGATGCGTTCCGAAAGCTGCGCTTTCCGCCCTTCGCGGTAAGATTTGCGGAATTCGAACAACTTGGTTTCACTGCGCATGGCGGAGGCGACATCGGGATCGTCCTTTCGCACGATGAGAGTCTGCGGAAAGACGAGTTCCGGCAGATCGTCACGCTCGGCCTCCAGCCTTGCCATCCTCGCATTCAACTCATCCAGACGTTTGGTGACGATGGCGAGATTGGCGCGGGTCTGGGTAGCGTCGAGGCGCATGACCACATCGCCGGCCTTCACCCTGTCGCCCTCGTTCACCAGAATTTCACCGACGACACCGCCGCTCGGGTGCTGCACCTTCTTGCTGTAGGAATCCACCACCAGATGGCCGGAGGCAACCACCGCGCCGGCAAGATTGGTCGTCGCGGCCCACCCGCCGACACCACCCAGCAGCACAACGCCAGTGGCAAGACCGGCAAGAAGATGTTTGCGGATGGAGTGGGACACATGGCTGCGCTGATCAATGTTTGACATCCGCATCTCCTTCCTGGCTGCTTTCTTCACGGACCTCTTCCAACACAGCAACCTGAGGCTGGGTATTGGCGACGACGCGCAGCGGCGAGACCGTCTGGGCGGATGCGGTAAATCCCTTGGCTGTCTGCGCCTGCGGAGCGCGCAGCACCTTCGACAACACCTCGTCGCGCGGGCCGAAGGCCTTCATCCGTCCCTCTTCCATCATCAGAATGAAATCGACGGCACCGATGGCGCTCGGCCGGTGGGCGACGACGACGGCGATACCGCCCCGCGCCTTGACCGAAGAAATCGACTTCACCACGGCGGCTTCGCCTTCCGCATCGAGATTGGCGTTCGGCTCGTCCAGCACGACGATGAAGGGATCACCATAAAGAGCCCGGGCAAGACCGATGCGCTGGCGCTGCCCGGCGGAAAGCGCCGAACCCGCCTCGCCGATATCGCTGTCATAACCCTTTTCGAAACGCAGGATCAGCTCATGCGCGCCGGCAGCCCTGGCCGCCGCGATGATGGCCTCGGGATCGGGATTATCCTCGAAACGGGAGATATTTTCACCGATCGTGCCGTCGAACAGTTCAACGCCCTGCGGCAGATAACCTATATGGCGGCCGAGCGTTTCCCGGTCCCACTGATCGAAACTTGCGCCGTCCAGTCGTACCTTGCCGGCAGCCGGCATCCACGCGCCGGCGAGAATGCGCGAAAGCGTGGATTTACCCGAGCCGGAGGGGCCGATAACGCCGAGCGCGTTTCCAGCGCTCACGACAAAACCGAGCCCGGTGACCGTCGGCTTTCTCTCTCCCGGCGGAACGATGGTGACGTTTTCGACCCGCAATTCCTTTTCAGGCTTCGGCAGCGCCATGGCGGCGGCATTGGCCGGCATCTGCGCGAAAAGCTCCCTCAGCCGCGCCCAGCTCTGGCGGGCGGCCACGAAGGACTTCCAGTTGGAGATGGCAAGATCAACGGGCGCCAAGGCCCGACCCATCATGATCGAACTGGCGATCATCACGCCGCCGGAGGCTTCCTGGTTGATGACAAGCCATGCCCCAACAGCAAGAATGGCCGATTGAAGCACCACCCGAAGGGATTTTGCAATATTGCCTAGACCGCCGGCCACATCACCCGCCTTGCGATTGGCGGCGAGATAGGCCTCGTTGGAATTCTGCCAACGTTTGCCAAGCCGACCACCCAGCCCCATGGCCTGCACTACTTCGGCGTTACGGCGCGAGGCCTCCAGCTGCCGGTTGCGGGCCATGTTTTCCACCATGGTGTCGCGGATCGGCTTCTGGGAGAAAATATTGGTAAGGATCGTAAGGGAGACGAGCAGTATCGCGCCGGCAAGGGCCGTAACGCCGATCCAGAAATGAAACAGAAAACATATGCCGAGATAAAGCGGCATCCACGGCAGATCAAAAAACGCCGTCGGCCCCGTGCCGGACAGAAAACCACGCACATTGTCGAGATCGCGCAACGGCTGCAGACCATCGCCCGGCATGCGATTGACGAGCGGCAGGCGCACCACCGCATCATGCACCCTGCCGGAGTGGCGCATATCAAAGTCTTCGCCGATACGGATCAGGACACGCGCGCGGATGATATCGAGCAGGCATTGAAAGCCATAAAGGCCAAGTGCGAGAAGAGCGAGCCCGACCAGTGTCGGCAGGCTACCGCTTGCCAGCACCCTGTCATAGACCTGCAGCATGAAGAGCGGCGACGTCAGCGCGAGTATGTTGACCACGCCACTGACGAGCGCGACGCCGAGAAACGTGCTTTTAAGGGGCGAAACAACCGCCGCAGTGAGGGACTGCGGCGGCGTCTGCTGGTGGTTTTGAAAGCCCACAGCCTGTTTTTCCTTTACGCGGCAAGCGCCGATGCGTTGGCAAAAATGAAGTCCGATGCATCGAGCACATTTGCATCAACGCCATTCAGCGTGATGGAGACGGAAGTGTCTGCTGCAGAAAGGATAACGGCATTTCCGTTATCATTATACCACAACAAATCGTCCACCGAAGTTGCGCCCCAGGCGGAAACATCGAGCGTATCCGTGCCATCCTGATAGCCGTAGGTTCCGGTTGGGCCGGCCTGCACGACATCATTACCGCCGGAGAATACGAAGGTATCCGCGCCGGCAAAGCCGGTCAGGGTGTTGGAGGCAGCCGTGTCCTCGATCACCGTGCCGGTGGCCGCAAAATAATCATAGAAGCCGGCCAGCGAACCGAAGCGGGCAAGCTGGTAAACCGCGAGATCGAGAAGATCGCGCGCGCCGGCGAGCGAGTAGGCGCTGTCGGGATCGATCAGCAGTTCCTGCTGGCTGACGGCGATGCCGCTGGTGGACTGGCTGTAGCCGGTGCCGAGAACGATGCTGTCGACCGAACCCGTCAGGTTGCCCTGGGAGTACTGCAGAGCGCCGCTCATGACGATGCCCTTGCCGCCGGAGCTGCCATCGCCCCACGCCTCATAGGTCGTGTTCGGATCGATGGTGGTGGTGGCGAGAGAGCTGGTCTGAGCGTCGTAGAACGCACCATAGGTCGAACCGAAACCGCTCGTCCAACCGTTGAGGTAACCGATCAGGTCGGAGGAAGACTGCGTCAGTTGAATTGTGGTAGCCATAGGTGTACTCCTTTGCTGGCCAATAGAGGTACCTTCGTCCTGTAGCGAAGGCGTTTCATCTCCGGGACGGGCTGCAACCCAGCCCGGAGAATTTCTTCCACGCTTCAGAACTTCACGTTCATCGTCGCGATAAAGATACGGCCCGGCGCCGTGTAGGCGCTGGCTGCCGGGATATATTTGCGGTCCGTCAGGTTGTTGACGGCGAAGCGAAGCGTGGCCTTGTCGTTGAAGGCATAGGAACCGTAGAGATCCACCGTCGTGTAGGGATCGGTCACCTCACGCAGATTGCCCTCCGTATCGAGCGTGCGCGACTGCGTTGGCGTGACGTGGTTGAGCCTTGCGCCCAGCGAGAATTTCTCATCGAAGAAACGCATGCCGCCATCGAGCGTCAGCTTCACCTTGGGCGCGACATCGCCGGGCCAGGCGACGATCTCACCCGTTGTCGTGGTAGTGCTGTTGGAGAAAACCTGTGTCTTTTCAGGCCATTCCGTCTTCAGAAACGTCGCCGAGCCGCCGATCCAGAAACTGCGGGCATCGTAATTGCCCTCAAATTCAAGCCCGCGCATATAGGTCGTGCCATCAAGATTGATGAAGCTGGTATAGGTGCGGTCGAGGACCTGATCCGTGACGAGATAACCGAGAGCGATGTAGTCCTTCACCTCCCGGCGAAAGGCGGCCATTTTGATGCGGATGGAATCGTCGTCCAGCAGCACGCCATCGAAGCTGATATTCGCACCGATTTCATAGGTCGTCGCTTTTTCGGCGCGCAGGGCCTGGTTCGGAGCGTATTCGTATCCGGCGCTATCGCCCGGACGCGCACCGGCGAAAAATGCCTCGAGAATTGTCGGCGGACGCAGGCTCTGGGAATAGCTCACATAGGGGCGGAACCAGTCGACGGATTTCAGTTCGATGGTGGCCGAGGGGAGCCAGTCGCTGTAGGTGCGATCGATATCGACATTGTGCTCAGGGTATTCGGTGACGGGTATCGGCGGCGTGGTTGTACCGGTTCCCGGCATGCAGCCCGCCGAGGCGTTGGGCCAGGCACGCGCGAGATAAAGCGCATAACGTGTCGCCCAGCTCGGATTTGCCGGAAGAAAGACCCGATTGAAATAGTCTAGAGCCGTATAGTGGTTACGAACGGGATCGCAAGCAACAGACGTGTCGATGAGATAGCTGCGGGTGCTGTAATAAGTCGCTGACCCTTTCAGGCGCGACCAATCATAACGCACACCGCCGCTGAGCGTGATCCAATCCGCCGGCTCCAATTCCCCGTTTAAAAACAGACTTGCGACATCGCGCCTTCCAGCGGGACTGAAAGCCGTGTAACTGCTGGCATAAGCGGGATTTTGCACGATTGTGGCACTCGTGGCCACGGAGGTAGCGATGTCCCGGAAGGCTTCCGCTCCATAATTCAGGCTGAGTGCACCCGCCACCGTGTCGAAACGACTGGTATTTTCCAGACTACCGCCGAAGCTGCGCAGGCCCATGTCGAGATTGGTTTCAGAAGCATAGCCAGCGCTTCCATCGAGTTTATTGCGCGCCGCACGAAGTTCATGCGTCATATTATCGTTCAGCCACAGCGACGATTTGAAGTCGATGAGCTCGCTCTCCGGGTCCCAGTCCAGCTTCGCAACAACGCTGTCGTTTCGCACGCTTTCCCGGTCGATCACCGTGGACGCGCCCTGAACGAAATCATTCTCCTGATGCATCCAGGAAAGCGAGGCCTTCACGTCGCCGAAGTCGCCTTCACCCTTGAAAAAGGTGGACCAGCCATCGCGGCCGAGCAGGTCTTTCATCGTCAGCGCGGTGCTTCGGGCCTCACCCTTTGTTCCGATCTTGTATTCATCCATGATCGTGCGGCTGTAGCCGGCGACGAAGGAAAGAGGACCATCCGGCGAGCGGACGGCGCCGAGAACCGAGCCCTGAAAATCATAGCCATTGGTGCCGCGGGAAACATTCACTTCCCCACCCTTGTTCTCACCTGCGGCAATCAGATCATCGGCGCTGACGGTGCGGAACTCGACCTTGCCACCCAGAGAGCCGGCATTGCCTGAGCGCGCATTGGTTATTTTCTCGATTTCGACGGCACGGATGAAAGCAACATCGACATAACCCTGCCCGGCGCTTGCGGTGTAGCTCGTCGCGCCGCCGAAAGCCGCACCACGCTGCGCATTCTGCCGCGCACCATCAATGGAGACGACCACGCGGCCGCTTTCCTGCAAACCGCGCACATTGGGCGAAACGGTTGGGAAACTACCATTGCCTTCGCCGGCATAAACGCCCGAAACCCGGTTGAAAACATCGCGCGTGTTGCGCACGCCGGCCGACTGGATCGCCTCACGGCCAACCACGCTGACGCTGGCAGGCGTTTCATAAACCCAGTCGGGCGTGCCCTGATAACCGGAGCCGGCAATGGAATTACGCCCGGTTTTGCCGGTCACGGTAATGGTTTCGAGAACCGTCGTCCCCTCCGTCCCCGAGAGATCGACGGTCGATTGCCCCGTGCCGATGATGACGGTTCTGCCGTTTCCGGTGATGCGGAAATTGACCCCCGTTCCCGCCAGCAACCGCGACAGCGCATCCCGTACCGTGAAACTGCCAGTGACGGCATTGGTGCGCACATTGCCGGCAGACGGGGTGGCAAGCGTGACCTGAAGGCCGGATTGACGCCCGAAAGCGCCCACGACGGAGGATAGTGACTGGGCGGGAATATTGAATGGCCGCGTTGCCCCCTGCTCACCACCGGGGCGCTGAGAATTTGCGGTGTCAGTCCCGGTCTGAGCAAAAATAGGCGCGGCGAATGAAACGGCGATCGCCGTTGTCGCCAGCAGCACGCCCCTGCGCGCCTGCTTTGCCGCTTTTTCCTCTGAACCGGTCTTGCATGTCTGGAGGCGCATATTGCTTTCGTCTTCCTGTCTTTCGCTCCGGATATATCTTGACCGGATTACTCAACAAAAAGACGATTGCCTCGTCGATTTTTTTCAGACTTTCGGGAGAAATTTTATAAATTACTGAAAATAAATATGATTTTTTGTTTCGAAGTGTTTCAGAAACGGGTGATGATGCGGGCGCTGCCGCCGATCGCATGCACCTTGCCCTTGTAGGGTTCCACGAGCGCCTCCAGCGCGCGATCCGGGTCGCGCAGATCGTAAAAACCCGTCACCCTCTGTTCGGCAAGCCGCTTGTCGGCCATCGTCAGCCATGCCGGATGGTAGCGCTGGATCTGCTCCACGACCGAGCCTATCGTCGCATCGACCACGTAGAGTTCACCGTTGCGCCAGCCGCCAATATCCTCGACGGAAACAGTCTCTTTGCGGATCGCGCCGGAAGCATCGATGATCAGCATCTCGCCCGGCACGAGCCGCGTTGACGGCGCATTGCGGAAGGACGCTTCCACGGAACCATGCGCCAGCGCCACTTGCGTCACTCCATCCGTCAGGTCGACGTCAAAAGCCGTGCCCAGCACCTGAACGGTCAGGCTTTTTGCCTTCACGACAAAGGGACGGGTTTTGTCCGGCACGACATCGAAAAAAGCTTCACCCTTCAGCACCGTCACATTGCGACGGCCATCCGTGAAATCCGTTGAAAGCGCGCTCGCCGCCGCAAGCTGCACCTTGCTGCCGTCTTCCAGCGTTATCGTGCGGTTTTCAGCGGTGGTGGTCTGATAATCAGCCTCCAGGCGAACGAAAAATGCTGGAACGAACAGCATCGCAAGACAGAGCGATGCTGCCGCTGCGGCCGCGCCGGCATAATGCCGCACGGACCAGCGCCGCCGCTGCGGCTTTGTCGCGGCCTCACCCGGCAGATGTGGCGCGTCTTCCCAGAGGCTCTTGAATTCCGGCTCTACCAGACCGAGGTTCCGCCACGTCTTGCATGTTCGTTCCCAGGCGAGACGGTTTGCGGGCGCAGCCGCCAGCCATTTTTCAAATTCCGCCTTCAGCCGCGGTTCGGCTGAGCCCGACTGCAAACGCAGCAGCCAGTCAGCCGCCTCTTCCGCCTTCCCGGCCGGCAGTTCAATTTTTTTCTCTGGATCAATGGTCATTGAACCGGGCCAGTTCCTTTTGGGGGGCGGAGGAGAAGCGTCGTCTTCTTCATTGCTATAAAGACGTTTGACGAAGAGTTTTTTTTCACAGGGCGGGACAATCAGGACAATTTACTTCATTTCTTTGGTAATCGCGGCAATGCTGCCCTTGATCAGACGGTGCGCGCTGGCCACGGACACGCCGAGGTGACGCGCAATCTCCTCCATATTGTAACCACCGAATCTGTGCATTTCCAATGCCACCCTTGCCTGAACCGGCAGGCCGGCCAAAATAGTCCGCATCTGCCGGACTTCGTCGCAGAAAAGCGCGTGCTCCTCCGGCGTACCACTGTCCTGCGGCATGCCCCAGAACGGCGTATCGTCCGGCCGTTCCCTCAGGTCCTGGCGGCTGCGCCTGATATTGTCGAGTGCAAGATTGCGAACGATGCGGAAAAGATAGGATTTGAGATTGGAAGGATTGCCGGAGGCCTCGGGAACGAATTTCAGGAATGCTTCCTGAACCACGTCCTCCGCATCCGCCCGCGACCCCAGAATGAGGGTGGCATATTTGATCAGGTCGACCCTATGCGCGACGTAAGCGTTATAACGCTTGTCATCTTCCCGTATGCCCATGTCTCAACCGAGAGAAATTTGAGGGATCGACCAAACCCGCCGTCCCCCGAATGGCCGCGCAGTTTTGCCGTTCAAAGCTCTAGCATCCAAACCGCGGCTCGAACAGATATTTCATGACTTTTATCATCAAGAATTTGTGCAGGCTGCGAATCCAAGCCCCCGTCGGCAAGCGGACCCGGCAACGGATGCGGCCGGGTCTTGACCTGTCAGATGGCCCCGTCGACGATGACCATGGGTCTGCCCTGCGAGCAGGGCTCGATACGGGCATCGATGCGATAGATATCGCGCAGCATTTCAGGGGTTATCACCGCTTCGGTACTGCCGCTCACCACCATTTCACCGCGCGCGATCACCATCGTATTTTCGCAATAACGAAGCGCATGGTTGAGGTCATGCAGGGCGATCAGCACGATCATGCCGGTCTTCTGCGCCAGATCGGTAACGAAGCCCAGAACTTCAATCTGCCGATGGAGATCGAGCGCGGAGGTAGGCTCATCCATCAACAGCACCTCCGGCTTGCGGGCCAGCGCCTGCGCCAGCGAAACAAGCTGCCGCTGGCCACCGGATAGCTCGCCGAGGCCGCGGAAAGCCAGATCGTGGATTTTCAGCGCCTTGAGAATGGCGTCGATCTCGAACAGCTCGTCATCGTGAACCCGCCAGCCGCCGCCCTGCTTGGCGGAAAGAAGCACGGATTCATAGACAGTCAGCACGGCGTTCGCACCGGTATCCTGCGGCATATAGCAGATGGCGCGGTTGCCACGCGCCGTGTCCGAGAGCTCGACCAGACCGGGACCAGAAATCAGGCTGGCGATGCGTTTGAAAAGCGTGGACTTGCCGGCGGCATTCGGGCCGATTACGGCCGTAACACTACCGCTTTCCAGCGTATCGATGCCGACCTTGGAGAGTACAGTGATGCGCCCATAGGCGGCGCCGACATCTCTCAGTGCGAGCGCTACCATGCGCGTCTCCTGTTGCCGAAAATAAGCGCGAAGAAGAAGGGTACGCCGACAAGCGCGGTGATGACACCGATCGGCAGGATGGCACCGGGAATGAGGATCTTGCTGATGACCGAGGTTGCCGACAGAAGCAGCGCGCCGCAGATCACCGAGCCGGGCAGGAAGAAACGCTGGTCTTCGCCAACAACCATGCGGGCGATGTGCGGACCGACCAGCCCGACGAAACCGATGGTGCCGACAAAAGAAACCGGAATGGCCGCCAGAAGGCTGACCGTCAGCATGGTCGTCAACCGCAGCCGCCGGACATTGATGCCCATGCTGGCCGCCTTGTCGTCACCCAGCCTCAGCGCCGTCAGCGCCCAGGCATTGCGCATGAACATCGGCACGGTGACGAGGAGGATGGCGGCCGTGATATAGACCTTGTCCCAGGTCGCCTTGGTCAGGCTGCCCATGGTCCAGAAAACCACGGCGGCAAGCGCCTGTTCAGACGCCAGATATTCAAGCAGCGACAGCGCCGCATTGAAAGTGAACACCAGCGCGATGCCGAGCAGCACGATGGTTTCAACCGTCACCCCGCGAAGCGTCGAGGCGAAATGGATGAAGAGGGCCGCGACCATGGCCATGATGAAAGCATTGATAGGCACCATGTAATGCACCGCGCCCGGAAAGATCGCCACGCCGCCAACCAGCGCCAGCGCCGCACCAAAACTTGCCGCGGCGGAAATGCCGAGCGTGAAGGGGCTGGCAAGCGGGTTAGACAGGATGGTCTGCATCTGTGCGCCCGCAACCGAAAGCGACGCGCCGACAGTGACTGCCATCAGTGCGATCGGCATGCGGATATCCCAGATCACCACCCGGAGCTGGTTTCCGACGGCAGCCGGATCGGCAATGGTCGCCAGAACCTCGGAGAGCGTGTAGCGCGCCGGGCCGAGCGCCATGTCGGCGGCCATGCTGAAACACAGGGCGATAAAAAGCCCGAAGAGGATGATGATCCTGCGCGCGGCAAGGGCGCGATATTGATCGCGCCCACTGATGCCAACCGCGCTTTCATTCAGCGAACTCATTGGTTCAAACCTTTTTCCAGCGAGGCGAAATAGCCCGGCTTGTAGGTGACGGGAAGGAATTTGCGGTGAAACTCCTCAAAATTCTTTTCGGGATCGAGATCGGCGAAGAGATCGGGATGGAACCACTTGGCGAATTGCTGGATCGGGAAGAACTCGTAAGGCGCGCCATAGAACTGATGCCAGACGGCGTGGACATTGCCTTCCTTCACGGCCTTCAGTTCAGGAAACGGCGTGCGCTTCATCAGGTTGGCGAGCCTATCGCGGGAAAGGGTCATATCCGCGCCGCGGCCGACAGGAACGAACTGGTTGATGTCGGATTCGGCCGCCCAGTTGGAGCCTGTGACGATGACATGGTCCGGATCGGCAACGACGAGCTGCTCTGGATTGAGATCGCCGAACGTCGTATTGATGATGCCGTCGGCAATATTGTGGCCGCCGGCAAGATCGACCATCGCACCGAAATTGACTGGCCCGAAAGTGCGGCAGCAATTGTTTTCGCCGGAAATGCCGGGCGCACGTTCGATGAAGACGTTCGGGCGCTTCAGGTCCTTGACGCTTGCTAGCCGATCGGTCACGCGGGCGATTTCAGCACGGCGGTAGGCAATGAATTCCCTCGCGCGCTCTTCGGCGCCAAACAGCTTGCCGAGAATCTCGACCGAGGCTTCGCTGTTCTTTTCAGGATCGATGCGGAAATCGAGATAGATGATCTTGATACCGGCGGCGGCGGCCTTTTCTTCGAAACCACTTTCCTTCGCGGACTTCTCCGCTTCCAGATTGAGGGTGATCACATCCGGCGAAAGGGTGATGGCGGTTTCCAGGCTGAAATCGCCCTGCGGCACATAACCGAAACGCAGCAGTTTCTCGATCTGCGGAAAACGCTCGACATAGGCGGCATAACTGTCGGGATCCTTCTTGAGAAGGTCGTCACGCCAGCCGACGATGGTATCAAAGGTCTGCTCGCCCTTGAGCGCCGCGATGACGTGCACCTGACGGGCTTCACCAACGATAACGCGCTTGGCTGGCAGGTCCAGCTCAACCTTGCGCCCGGTGACATCGGTGATTTCCCCGGCACGAGCCGTCACGGCGAGAAGGGAGAAGGCCAGCACCGCAAGATGCCTGAGAGCGTTGAGCCGCATGAGAAGTCCTCATTGAGTTCCAAAACAAAGCGATAAAGCCGCATGGCTGCGGCTTTATCCATCGGTCGGACGGCGCTCCCCTTCACCGTCCCTGTATTACTTGGCGTCCTTCAGCGAAACGAAGTAGCCGGGCTTGTAGTCGAGCGGCAGGAAGCGGGCATGCAGCTCCTTGAAGGTCGCCTCGGGGTCCAGATCCTTAAAGAGGTCGGGATGCAGCCACTTGGCGATTTCCTGAATGGCCACGAACTGGTAGGGATTGTTGTAGAACTGATGCCAGATGGCGTGGACATTGCCGTCCTTCACCGCCTGCACACCGGTGAAAGCCGGGCGCTTGGTCAGGTTTTCAAGCTTGCGATGCGCTTCCTTCAGATCCGCGCCATAACCGACGCCGACCCAGTTGCCGCCCGGCACATAACCGTTCCAGTTGCCGCCGGTGATGATGACCTGCTCCGGGTTGGAGGCGATGATCTGTTCCGGATTGACGTTGCCGAAGGTGCCGGGAATGATGTCCTTGGCCATGTTGATGCCGCCGGCAAGCTCCACCATCTTGCCGAAATTCTCGTTGCCGAAAGACATGCAGCAATCGTCGGAGTAACCGCCGGCGCGCTCCATGAACACGACAGGCTTCTTCGGATTGGCTTTTTCAAGCGTATCGGTGACCTTGGCGATGGAGTCGGCGCGGAACTTGATGAAGTCCTCGGCGATCTTTTCCTTGCCGGTCAGCTGGCCCATGAGGCGCATGCTCGGCTCGGTATTTTCCATCGGCTTTTCGCGGAAATCGACGTAAACCAGCGGAATGCCGACCTTGGCGAGCTTTTCGATATAGCCTGCTTCTTCGGTCGCCGTCTTGGCGTCGATATTCATCAGGATCACGTCAGGCTTCAGCGAAACGGCCTGCTCGATGTCGAAGGTGCCGTCCTTCATGCCGCCGAAAGTGGGCAGCTTGGCAACCTCGGGATATTTGGCGAGATAGGCGGCATAGGTTTCCGGATCAGCTTTCGCCAGATCGTCGCGCCAGCCAACGACGTGCTGGAAAGGGTTTTCCTTGTCGAGCGCAGCCAGGAAATAAATCTGGCGACCTTCGCCGAGGATGACGTGCGATACGGGCACATTGACCTCGACATCGCGGCCCGTCACATCCTTGACGGTGACCTTTTCGGCGAATGCCGGCCATGCGGCGGATACGAGAAGGCCAAGGGCAAGTGCCGCAGATTTGGCTGAGATGCGCATCGGATATTGCTCTCCAGTGTTGACTGGCGCGGCTGTATTATTTTCTGACTGTACTAGTCAACATTTATGTTTTAGAGCCATTCTTAACTGACCGGTACATGAGTTGAACACCGATGATCGATACCATCCAATACGGCAAAAACGACAGTCTGAGAGACGAAATCAAATCCTATTGGTCCGGCCGCGCCGCGACTTTCGACCTTTCGCCCGGGCATGAAATTTTCTCCGAAGACGAGCGTGCAGCCTGGCACGCGCTTATCCTGAAACATCTGGGCCGCGGAGAGGGCCGCAAGGCGCTTGATCTCGCCAGCGGCACCGGCGTCATCTCACACCTGATGGACGATCTCGGTTTTCAGGTTACCGGCATGGACTGGTCGGAAACGATGCTGGCCCTTGCCCGGGAAAAAGCGAAAAAACGTGGACGCAACATCCGCTTTTTCGTCGGCGATGCCGAAAACACCATGGAGCCGGATGAAAGCGCCGACGTCATCATCACCCGTCATCTGGTCTGGACGCTGGTGGACCCACAGGCGAGTTTTGCCGAATGGTTCCGTGTCTTGAAACCCGGCGGGCGGCTTCTGATCGTTGACGGCGATTTCGTGAATACCGGCTGGCGCGAAAAGCTGGTGAAGAAACTGGCGGCCAGCCTCGAAAACATCGGCCTCATTAAACCGGACCAGCCGCACAAGCCGGCGGACCCGGAAAATACCTTCAACAGCATCCTCTCGCGGGTCTATTTTTCGAAGGGCGCAAGGGCCGGCGATGTCGCGGCGCTGTTGCGCACGACCGGTTTCGAACCTGTCGCGATCGATCAGGAACTTCAGGCCATTCACCGCGCCCAGGCGAAAAACTTCAGCCTTCTAAAAGGCGTCCTGCGCGGGCTGCAGCATCGTTATGCGGTATGTGCGGTGAAGCCGGATGTTACTGGCAAAAGCTGAGGCGGCATCAACCGCCGCAGCTGGGCCTCCGACATCGCTTTATTTTTCCGCCTGCTCGAAAAGATCGTCGAACCGTGGTTTGGCGCGACCCGGCACGTCCACCGTCCTGTAGCTCTGCGGCAGGGTCGCATCGCCCACCTTGATCAGCATGACCATGCCCATGCCGTAATGCGGCGAGCATTTTATGCCGTAAAAGCCCGGCTTTTCGAACCCGGTCTCGAACTCGTCATTGATCCGGCTTTTGAACCCTTCGACACCTTCCGGAACCATGCCATCGATGGTCGCGGCATTGTGGCTCTTGTGAGTGGGCACAAAGCGTACGCGGTCGCCGGGCGCGATTTCGAGAAAATCGGGCTCGAATACCATCGGGCCCTTTTCGCCCCGGTTCAGCATTTTCACCTCGAAGGTCTCGGCTGAAGCCTGAAGCGGAAAGCCCGTGACCGTCACGGCAATTGCGGCAGCGGCGTAAAAGAGTCTGGTCTTTGCAGCGGCGTTTGCGAGCATCGTCAACATCATCATCGTGCCAATACTTTCCTTGGGTGCTCGGCCCGCCCATGGGCCGGCAGAAAACGAATATGGGAAAAGCCGCCCTCGTCCGTGGTGACGACACATTCGACTCCGAAAACCTCGGCTATTGTCGCCGGTGTCAGAACGTCCCGCGGCGGGCCGACCGCGATCATCTCACCCCGATGCATGATGGCGACGCGGTCGCAGAACATGGCGGCGTGATTGAGATCGTGCAGCGCCGCAACGACGGTCAGACCCTGCCGGCGCACCAGATCGAGCAGGCCGATCTGGTGGCCTATGTCAAGGTGATTGGTCGGTTCGTCCAGCAGCAGGATATGCGGCTCCTGCGTCAATGCGCGGGCAATGTGCAGGCGCTGGCGTTCGCCGCCGGAAAGATGATGCCAGTTGCGCTCCGCCTTGTCGGCCATGTCGACATTGGCAAGTGCCGCATCAACAATGGCGTCGTCATTCTGTGACCAAGCGGAAAGCGGCCCGAGATAGGGCGTGCGTCCAAGCTCCACGGCCTGCCGTGCGGTGATGCGCTCGGTGGTTTCAGCCTGTTGCTCCACGAAGGCAAGCCGGCGGGCAAGATCGCGGCGTCCCAGCGAGGCAAGCGGCTCCTCGCCAAGCGTAACGTGCCCCCGGCGTGGTTTGCGAATTCCCGCCAGCATGGAAAGCAGCGTGCTCTTGCCGGAACCATTCGGGCCGATGATGCCCAGAAACTCCCCGGAACCGACATTGAGCGAAACGCCGCGCACGATATCGATATTGCCGGCATGGAAATGCAGGCCGTGGGCGGATAACTTCATGACCGCGCCCTCTTTTGCCCCAGGATGAAGGCGAAGGCGGGCGCGCCGACCAGCGCGGTGATGACGCCGATGGGCAGCACCTGCCCCGGAATGACGATGCGCGAGAGAATATCCGCGACTATCATGAAAACCGCACCGGTCAGTGCCGTCACCGGCAGCAAGATGCCATGGCGAACGCCGACGAAGATGCGCGCGGCATGGGGAATGACGAGCCCGACGAAACCGATGGAGCCGACCAGCGACACCATCGCGGCCGTCATGATTGCCGAAACCGAGATCAGCACCGCATAGACCCACCGCACCGGGATACCGAGTGAAGCGGCGGCTTGACCGCCGAAGGCAAAGGCATCCAGCGCCCGGGCATACCAGAGACACACAGCAAGACCCGCAAGGCTGACCGGCAGCGCCAGCCAGACATCCGGCCAGCGCACGCCCGAGAGGTTGCCGAGCAGCCAGAACATAATGCCGCGCGCCTGTTCCGCATTGGCGGATTTGGTGACGATGAAAGAGGTCATGGCGTTGAACAGCTGCGACCCGGCCACCCCCGCCAGAATGATGGCGCTGTTGCCATGTCCCGCCCGCACCGCGAGAAGGCTGACCAGAGAAAAGGCCACAAAAGCACCGATGAGCGCGCCGGCCGGCATCGTCAGGAAACCCGCGCCAAAACCCAGAAGCGCGACAGCGACGGCACCGGTGGAGGCGCCGGCGGAAATGCCGAGAATATAGGGATCGGCAAGCGGGTTGCGCAGAAGCGATTGCAGCACCGCCCCGGCGAGCGCCAGCGAAGCCCCGCAGCAGGCGGCGACAACGGCGCGGCTGAGGCGATAACTCCAGACAATGCCCTCATCCAGCGGCTCCAACGGATAACCCGCATGGAAAACACGGTTGGCGATAGTTTTCGCCACGACGTCAAAGGGAATGGCGGTCTCGCCGATGGCCGCTCCGGCCATCAGCGCGACGAGCAGCAGGGCGAGCGCGGCGAAAGCCAGTCCCACCCTGCCGAAATGGACGGAAAGACTGTTCACTTGGCGAGGCCGGCAGCCGAAATCGCTTCAGCCAGCGTTTCGATGCCTTCAATGGTGCGAATGGTCGGGTTCATCGCCTGCGCATCCATTTCGAACACATGACCTTGCTTGACGGCGGGCATGATGCTGGCCACGGGATCGCTGGCGAGGAACTTCAGCTTGACGGCGACATCGTCAGCCGGGAAGCGACGGCGGTCCATCTTGCCGGCGACGATGACGGACGGATTTGCCTTGGCGATGGTTTCCCAGCCGACGGTCGGCCATTCCTCATCGCTTTCGATGACATTCTTTAAGCCCAGTGCGGACATGATGTAACCGGGCGCGCCGTTGCGGCCGGCCACATAGGGGTCGATATCCAGCTCGGCGCTGGAGAACCAGAAGACGGCGGAAAGCTTGCCATTTGCCGAGGCGATCTTGGTGCGGGCGGCTTCCTCACGCTTCTTCAGATCGGCAACGACTTCCTCGCCGCGATCCTGCACGTTGAAGATTTTGGCGAGATCGCGGATTTCCTGATAGATCAGATCCATGGTGAAGCCGGTGTTGCGCACGCCGTCGCCACCGCCGGAATTATCCTTGCCGATGCAATCGGCAGGCGAGGTATAGACGGGAATGCCGAGTTCGGCGAATTGCACCGGCGTTCCGACGACGCCTTCAGGGCCGATCTGCCACTGGAACTGCGTCGTCACGAGGTCAGGCCTCTTGCCGACAACCGCCTCAAAGCTCGGATCATTATCGGCCAGTCGCTCGACCTTGGCATTGGCCTCCTCGTAGCCCTTCAGAACCGGGCCGATCCACAGCGCCGTGCCGACCACCTTGTCAGCAACCCCGAGCAGATAAAGAACCTCGGTCGTGCTCTGGCCGACGGATACGGTGCGGGCGGGAGCCTGCTTGAAGGTGATCTCCTGACCGCAGCTGTTGATCGTCAGGGGGTAAGTGGTTTCGGCAGCGTTAGCGTTGGCAAGAGGCAAAACCGCAAACGCGGCGGCCAGAAAGCCGGCATGGACCGGCAGGCGTCTAGAACGAAACATGTGTTCTCCAGTCGAAAGTAAAACTTATTCCAGAGCAGCAGGCGTCAGAACGCGCAGCAACAGCGGGACGTCTTGTACGGAGAACGACGACGGGACGCAAACCAAATGTTATGAAATAACATTACAATCTCCTCCTCCGGGCTTCCCCGCCCGTAACGATGGTTCATATTTTGACGGCAGGTCTCCTGGCTCACGGATTTGCGTCACTCATCTGCCTTCCCGCATTCCAGAGAATACAGTGGCATGACGCCTTGAAGCGTCACTGGGATGAACGACAATCCGCTTACAGTTGCGGGGGCAGCCACGGCATTGGGCGAAAAAGATCGCCCGCACCATGTTCCCTATTAATCCCTTCGCCTTTCGGCTGCAGGAACCGTCGCTTTCTCACATAAGGGGCAACGGGCGGGGCGTCAATTGCGATAGTGCCGCACCTCAGCACAAAGACGGGCCAGCCAGGGCGAAAATCATTGCGGGACCAGAGCCGGCCGGTTGCGGCACGTTTTTCGACATGGTGGTCAGCGTTTCGATCACCACCAGGCCGGATTGCGTCAGAAAGTCGGTCAGAAGACCACTGTCACGCACGGCATCGAGACGGACGAGCTGATCGTCCAGATCGGAAAAATGCCGCCTGACCAGCGCAATGGCCTGCGTTTCCTCACCCGCAACGACCGGGCCGACAATATGGCCCCGTCCCGCTGCGCGCCGCAATGCAAAGGCCACGAGACGATCCGCCTCGAACAGGCCATAACCCTTATTTTCCCGCAGGAGACGCTGCAGGACGCGCTGGCGCGAGACACCGAAAGCCGCCTGATCCAGATCCGCAACAGCGGACAAATGGTCCTCCGAAAGCGGCTCGATCCTCTGTTTTCTTCCGAGCGTCGGCATCTCGGCAGGGCAGCGCGCCTTGCCGCGAAGGAGATGTACTTTTTCCGCATCTCCGGCAAAACCCAGCCGGGCAAAAAGCCGCCGCGACGCTTCCGTGGCGTTCAGCCGCAGTGCAGCGTCAGGGTAATCTGCCATGAGTTGCCCCACCAGCCACGGTGCAACGCCCTGCCCCTGCAAACGCGGGGAAACGATGACCATACCGACCGTCGCGAAACCTTCATCATAAGGAAACAGCATGGCGGTTGCGACAACGCGATCAATTTCGTCAAGCGCAGCAAGGCCGATGCCACATTGACGCAGGAAACACCATTCATTCGCGTGGTATCGCCATCCGACAGCCATGGAGAGGGCATGCAGATGATCGGCCTCCACATCGGCGATATCCACGGTTCGCAACTCGAAACTATCGACCTTGAGCAGCTCCATGACAAACGGCTCTCATTCCCTCCGGCGCGGAACCTTGATCCCGGCAGCCCAGCCCACGACATCCGAAGATAACCAGCCTTGCCGGCAGGAATTTTCCGAAAGCGCTGGAAAGACACAACAATCTACCGAAAACACCCCTATTTCAGCAGATAAACGCCGCCGGCCGCTCTAAGCTTTTCGACGTTGAAGCGGCGGAGACAGCCATGAACGCAATCGAAATTCTGGAGCGTCTTGTCGGCTTCCCATCGGTCGTCGGAACCGCCAATGGCGATATCGCCGGGTGGATCGCCGATTATCTGGATAGTCACGGCGCGAAAGTATCGCTGCTTGCCGGTCCCGAGGGCGACCGCGCCAATCTCTTCGCCAGCTTCGGGCCGACAGATACCAGCGGATACATCCTGTCCGGCCATATGGATGTGGTGCCTGCCGGTGAGCCGGAATGGTCCTCCGATCCCTTCACCCTGAGAGCGGAAGGCGAGCGTCTTTACGGACGCGGAACCACCGACATGAAGGGATTTCTGGCCACGGTTCTCGCCGCGGCACCGGCATTTTCGCGCATGGCGCTGAATCGCCCCATTCATATTGCCTTTTCCTATGACGAGGAGGCGGGCTGCCGCGGCGTCCCGCACCTCATTGCCCGATTGCCGGAACTATGCGCAAAACCGGCGGGCGCGATCATCGGCGAACCGAGCAATCTGCGTGCCGTGCGCGCCCACAAGGGCAAGGCCGCTGCACGCATCACCATTCGCGGCCGCTCCGGCCATTCCTCGCGGCCGGATCAGGGCGTGAACGCCATCCATTTGATCACCGGCATCATGGCGAAGGCTGTCGAGACCGCACAGGCCCTCACGCAGGGCCCCTTCGAGGCGACATTCGAGCCCCCCTATTCTTCCCTACAGATCGGCACGGTGAAAGGCGGACAGGCGATCAACATCATTCCCGATCTCTGCGCCATCGAACTGGAAGCACGAGCGATTGCCGGTGTGTCGCCGCTCGCCCTGCTCCAGCCGGTGCGTGACGGCGTCGAAGCGCTCGCCGCTGAGGGCATCGACATAGAATGGGCGCCGATGAGCGATTATCCGGCGCTGTCCCTCGCCGCCGATGCGCCGCTCGTGAAGCTTCTGGAAGAATTGACCGGCGCGCCCTGCATCGCCGCCGTCAGCTACGGCACGGAGGCCGGGCTCTTTCAGGCTGCCGGCATCGACGCCATCATCTGCGGCCCGGGCGATATCGGCCGCGCCCACAAGCCGGACGAATTCATAACGGCCGGCGAACTTTCGGCCTGCCAGTCAATGCTGGAAACACTGGCGAACCGCTGCACGGTTTAAACCTTCGGAACCACGGATATCAGATGACGTTTTTCTTCAATTCCGACGCGAAGCGCGGCGAGATTTTCCGGCAGGCCCTGGCCCGCGACCTGCCGGAGCTGCCCTTCTCGATGGATGCCGCCAGCGTTGATGCCGATACGGTTCGATATCTCATCACCTGGACCGTGCCTGATGATATCGGCCGCTACCGCAATCTCGAAATCCTGTTTTCCATCGGTGCGGGTGTCGATCAGTTCCACATCGATGCGGTCCCTGCGCATGTGAAGGTCGTGCGCATGGTGGATGAAGGCATCATCCGCATGATGCAGGAATATGTAAGCCTTGGCGTGCTGGCGCTTCACCGCAACCTGCCGGTCTATTTAAAACAGCAGCGCCAGCAACTCTGGAAGGCTTTGCCGCAACGTCAGGCGGAAGAGTGCCGCGTGGGCGTTCTCGGCCTCGGCATGCTGGGTGTTGCGGCGCTGGAGCGGCTGAAACCCTTCGGTTTTCCACTTTCCGGCTGGAGCCGTTCCCCGCGCGCGATCGACGGCGTCACCTGCCATCACGGCGAAGCCGGATTGGCCGCCATCCTCTCGACAAGCGATATTCTCGTCTGCCTGCTGCCGCTGACCGAAGAGACCGTGGGGCTTCTGAACGGCGAACGTCTGGCAATGCTTCCGGAAGGCGCTGGCCTCGTTCACGCCGGGCGCGGCAAACAACTCGACCACGACGCCCTCGTCGATGCGCTGGATAATGGCGGGCTCTCGGGCGCGGTGATCGACGTCACCGAACCCGAACCGCTGCCGGAAGAGCATCGTTTCTGGACCCATCCGAAAATTCTTCTGACGCCGCATATCGCCAGCGTCACCCAGCCGCATTCGGCAGCACGCACCGTTGTCGAAAACATCAAACGATACCAGTCCGGCCTCGAGCCGCTCGGCCTCGTCGACCGCAACCGCGGATATTGATCATACCGTTCCAGGAAAGGACACCCATGCCGCTTCTCAAGACCATCGACACCCATCCCGCCTTCGAACCGAAAGCTTCCAAGGCCCTGCCGGAACGCCTCATCTCCGGCGATCCGTCCTTCAAAACCTGGCCGCTGGACGAAGCCCGCAACGGCACCGTCCACACCGGCATCTGGGAAGCGACGCCGGGCGAAAGCCATTCGATCAAGGGCGAAACCTTCGAATTCTGCCATATCCTCGAAGGCGTCATCGAAATCACGCCGGAAGGCGGCGCACCGCTGCGTTATACGGCGGGCGACAGTTTCGTCATGAAGCCGGGCTTCGTCGGCGTATGGAAAACCATTGAAACCGTCCGCAAGATCTATGTTACGGTGAACGGATGAGCTGGGAACCGACCATTTTCGAAATTACCCGCGACGGCTACGTGATGAGCACCGATCCGACGCGTGTCGATTTCGATCTGGTCCATGGTTTTCTCGCCCGCGATTCCTACTGGGCGCAGGGAATGACCGCCGACCGGCTGAAGCGGGCGCTTTCGCATTCGCTGCCGGTTGGCGTCTACGCCCCCGATGGTTCCATGGCCGCCTTCGCCCGTCTGGTGACGGACTATGCCGTTTTCGGCTATCTGCGCGATGTCTTCACGGTGGAGGATCATCGCGGTCGCGGCCTTGCTTCCTGGATCGCCACCGAGATACGCAGGCATCCGGAGCTCTCAACGGTATCAAGCTGGATGCTCGCGACCCGCGACGCCCATGGCGTCTATGAAAAGGCCGGCTATCGCGCCGCACCGCATCCCGAATATTACATGACGGTGCCAAAACCCGGCGAAGGCTGATCAGCCTGACTTGCACGTCATGTCGGCCATCATCATAACCTGGAGCTATGACCCTTGCCCCATAAATGCTTGGCCCTTTTCCGGTCCCGATGACAGCATCATCAGGACTGGAAAAGGAGACGGAAGAGATGGGATATCGCATTGGCGTTGATGTGGGCGGGTCATTTACGGATTTTGCCGTGTTTGACGATGGGACCGGCTCGCTTTCCACCCTGAAGGTGTTTTCCCGCCCCGATGCGCCGGGAGAAGAAATCCTTCTCGCGCTCGATACGCTGAAAAAGCGCGACGGCATCGAAGCGAAGGACGTTTCCTATTTCACCCATGGAACCACCGTCGGTGTCAACACGGTGATCCAGCGCAACGGCCAGAACGTCGCCCTGTTCACCACGGAAAATTTCGAGGACGTGCTTGATGTTGCACGCCTGAAAATCCCGCAGATCCACAATCTCTATTCCGTGCGGCCGGAACCGCTCATCCCGCGTGAACGGGTTTTCGGCATAGCCGAACGCATGCTGGCGACCGGCGAGATAAAGCTCACGCCGAACGAAGAGAATGTGGCGAAGGCTGTCGCCGGAGCAATTGCAGCCGGTTGCGACGGCATCGTTCTCGCCTTCCTGCATTCCTACCGTAACCCCGAAAACGAACGGGCCGTGAAGGCGATGATCGAGCGCATCGCACCGCAATTGCCAGTGGTCTCCTCTGCCGAGACATGGCCGATCATCCGCGAATATGAGCGCACAGTCACCGCCGTCATCAGTGGTTATGTCCAGCCGCGCGTCGCACATTACCTCGATCGTTTTGAAACGGTGCTGCGCAGGCAAGGCATTGCCTGCCCGCTGCTCATCACCAAGACCAATGGCGGCGTCATGGGCATCGATCAGGCGCGGCGCGAATGTGTGCAGATGATCCTGTCGGGCACCGCCTCCGGCGTCATCGGCGCGGGTTATCTGGCGAAGGCCAGCGGCTTTGAGCGGGTGATGAGCCTGGACATTGGCGGCACCAGCGCCGATGTGGCCGTTATCCTTGATGGCGAGGCCCAATATGGGGTCGGTGAGCTGATCGGCGATTTCCAGATTCATGTTCCCTCCGTTTCCGTCAGTTCCGTTGGCCAGGGCGGCGGCTCGGTCGCGTGGGTGGATAGTCTCGGCCTGTTGCAGGTCGGACCGGAAAGTGCCGGTTCGACGCCGGGGCCTGCCTGTTACGGACGCGGCGGCGACCGCCCGACAATCACGGACGCCATGGCGGCCGCCAATCTCATCGGCCACATGCCGCTCGGTTATGGCGCAGTGACCGTCGATCACGCCGCAGCGCGCGCCGCCCTCTTGCCGCTTGCCGAAAAACTCGGCCTTTCCGTCGAGGCGCTCGCCGGCAACATCGTCGATATCGCCGTCTCGGGCATGTATGCGGAGGTGAACGCCCTGACCTCCCGCTTCGCCATCGACCCGCGCGAATTTCACCTCTTCGCTTTCGGCGGCGCGGGCGCGATGCTCGCCTGTTTCCTTGCCCGCGAACTGGATATGAAAGGTGTGGTGGTGCCGCCCACCCCCGGTGTCGTTTCCGCGCTCGGCGGCCTGATTGCCGATCTCAAGAATGATTTCATCCGCACCACCTATTGCGAGGTGGACGACAGGGCGGCCTCTGATCTCGCCCCCCTTCTCACCGAAATGCAGGAGACCGGCCGCAACTGGCTGAAGGAACAGGGTTTTAACGGTGATTGCGACATGCGGCTTTCCGCCGACATGCGCTATCGCGGCCAGTCCTACGAAATCGAAACCACGCTGCAGCCGGAATGGCTGGGCAGAGGTGACGCCGGCGCCATCAACAAGGCTTTCCACGAAGAACATGCCCGTCTTTATGGCCATTCCGATGAACGGGCGGCCGTACAGATGGTCAACCTCAGGCTCGTCGTTTCCGGCCGAACACCGAAGCCCCCTCTTCGGGAGACAGGCATGGCCACCGGTCCCGCTAAACCGCGCTTCCACGCGAAAGGCTGGTTTGGCGGCATGGAACACGACATGGCTATCTATCATCGTGCCGATCTGGCGGCCGGACACGATTTCGATGGTCCCGCCATCATCCTTCAGGACGACACCACCACCGTGGTGCCGCCCGACTTCTCCGTCCATGTGGACCATTTCGGCAATCTCGTCATTACCAAGAGGGAGTTTTGATCCATGGCCATCGATCGCCGCAACCTCAAGGTCCTTGCCAATTTCTGCTCTGCCGCCGCCGACGCCATGGCCTTCACGCTGATGCGCACCGCCCATTCCGCCTTCGTCAAGGAAACCGAGGATTTTTCCTGCCAGGTGGTGACGCGCGAGGGGCTTGCCTTCGCCAATCCCCGGCAATTCGGCGCGCCCTGGTATAGCGGCATCGATTACGCGCCGCTGATTTCCATGTTCGAGGAGTATGAAGACGGCGATATCTGCATCACCAACGATCCCTATAGCGGTTTCGTCGCCACCCACTCGCCGGATATCCACATCTGGAAACCGGTCTTCCACGAGGGCAAAATCGCCTGTTTCGCGGTCGGGCACATTCACAATACCGACGTCGGCGGCGCGGTTCCCGCCTCATTGTCCCGCTCGCTTTCCGAAATCGAGCAGGAAGGCCTGCGCATCCCGCCAGTCAAGCTCGTTCGCAAAGGCAGGCTCGATCCCTTCATCATCGACATGATGAAGGCCAATGTTCGCATGCCGGAACAGAATATCGGCGACCTCCACGCCCAGATCGCCTCCGTCAACATCGGCGAACGCAAGATGCAGGAGATCGTCGCCCGTTTCGGCTTTGACGATTTTCTGGACGGTGTGCGCCAGATTTTCGACTATGCGGAAGAGCAGACCCGGCAAATCCTCACCAGGGTTCCCGATGGCGATTACTTCTTTGCCGACTATGCCGACGAGGATTCCGTTGGCGGCCGGCCATGCCGCGTGGCGCTGACGCTGAAAATCCGCGGCGGCGAGGCGGTTCTCGACTATACCGGCAGCGATCCGCAGCTCGGCTCGTCGCTGAATATGCCGACCGGCGGTCGCGAGCGACATTCACTCGTCATGGTCGGCCTGACCTATGTGCTTTATACGCTCGATAACAGCCTGCTTCTGAACGCCGGGACCCTGCGCCCGGTACGGGCCGTGCTGCCGGAAGGCACGATCGTCAATTGTCAACGCCCGGCCGCTGTCGGCATGCGCTCACTCACCTGCGCCATGACCCAGATCGTCACCATCGGCGCTTTCGCAAAGGCCCTGCCCGAGCTTATTCCCGCTGCCTCCCCCGGCGGAAACGCCATCATGAACATCAAGACCAGCGACCGGAGCGGCCGCCCGGTCATGGCCTCCATCGGCCCGGTTGGCGGCGGTGGCGGCGGTACGCCCTTCTGCGACGGCAGCGACGGCGCCGGCGGCGCCACCGGCTTTCTGCGCAACACGCCGATCGAAATCAGCGAAGCGGAGGTGCCGATCCTCTTCCGTCGTTATGGGTTGCAACGCGATACCGGCGGGGCAGGCCATTTTCGCGGCGGGCTTTCGGCCATCATGGAGTTTGAAATATCCTCGCCGGAAACGGTGGTCACGGCACGCAACCGCAATCGCTCGCTGATGGCAAGCTGGGGCGTCAATGGTGCGGGCCCGGGGCTGATTTCCCGCTTTCTCCGCAATCCCGATACGGAGGGCGAAATCTCACTCGGCAATACCGATATCGTCCATTGCGGCCCGGGTGATGTCATTCGTGTCATCGGACCGGGAGCGGGCGGTTACGGCGACCCCTTCACCCGCCCGCAACAGGCCGTGCTTCGCGATGTGCGGCGTGGTGCGGTCTCGGCAGAAAATGCTGCAAGACACTACGGGGTCGCGCTCATCGGCGATGAGATCGATGAAGAAGCGACGGCCGCCCTGCGCTCCACACCGCGCCGAAAGACGTACGATATCATCAGTTATGGACCGGAGCGGCTCGCCTTCGAGGCGGTCTGGACCCGGGAACGTTATGACCTGTTGACTCAATTTCTGCAAAAATCGCCCGTGGGATGGCGTTTCTTCCTGAAACACCGGGTGTTTGAAGCAGTCGAAAACGAAGGCGACGATCCCCGGCCTCTTTGCGAGCGGATGGCCGGGATTTTCGACCGGATAAGTGCACGCTACGGCGTTTGACCGGCGGCCTGCCTTCGCCGCCGAAGATTGCGCTGTCTGCCGGTGGCAAAACAGGATTTTCATTCACCGCCCACGCCGCAGTCGGTCGATGCTGCTTGCCGTCAGGGATTAGCGTTGGGGCATATCCAGAAAGGATTCCACATGACGCTCAGCTTCGATCCAGACAGCTTGTCCCTGCCGATCGGCCACTTCATCGGCGACCGGCTGATTACGGCGGCAAACGGCATCGACATGCACCGCCCATCCGATGGCGTTGGATATGCCGGTTGTCCCAAGGCGGATGCAGCGCTGGTCGATGAAGCGGTGCAGACTGCCAAGGCTGCGTTGAAGAGCAGCAACTGGGGCGGCGTGCGCCCGCGTGAGCGTACAAAGGTCTTGCAGCGCTGGGCCGACCTGATCGAACAGGAAGCCGAGACGCTGGCAAAAATCGAGGCGCTCTCCTCGACGCGGCCCGTGGGCCAGCTGATCGCCGGCGATATCGCCGTCACCGCCGAGCAAATCCGTTTCTTTGCCGAATTCGCCGACAAAGAAGGCGGCGATCTGGTGCCGACCGACGATGCGAGCCTCGGCATGATCATGACCGAACCCTATGGTGTCGTCGGCGCCATCACGCCATGGAATTTCCCCGTCTCCATGGCGGGCTGGAAGCTCGGCCCGGCGCTTGCCGCCGGTAATGCCGTGGTGCTGAAACCCTCGGAAATGACGCCCTTCTCCAGCATTTTCATGGCACAGCTGGCGATCAAGGCCGGGCTCCCCGCCGGTCTCATAAATATCGTACTGGGTGACGGGCCTGTGACGGGCAATGCCATCACCGGGCACCCTGATATCTCCAAGGTCAGCTTCACCGGCTCCACAGCCGCGGGCGCCGCCATCATGGCCAATATCGCCCGCACCGGCATCAAGCCCATGACGCTGGAGCTCGGCGGCAAGAGCCCGCAACTGGTCTTTGCCGATGCCGATATCGAAAAAGCGGCGGCGGCCATTGCCGGCAATATTCTCTCCAATGCCGGGCAGGCCTGCGTGGCCGGTTCCCGCATCATCGTTGAAGAAAGTGCGGCAGATGCCCTTTCCGCCGCGATCATCGCCCGCATGAAGGCGGTGAAGCCCGGCCCGACATGGGACGAGACGACGCAATATTCGCCTATTATCTCCGAAGTGCAGCGAAAGCGCATCGACGGCATCGTTCAGGCCGCCGTCGCCCATGGCGGCGAATGCCTGACGGGCGGCGCGATCATGGATGGCCCCGGCTATTTCTATCAGCCGACGCTGATCGCCAATGTCGACCAGACCTCTCCTGCCGTCACCGAGGAAATCTTCGGCCCGGTGCTGACGCTGCAGTCCTTCCGGACGGAAGAAGAGGCTCTGGCGCTTTCCGATCATCCGACTTACGGTCTGGCGGCGGGTCTTTTCAGCCGTGATATCTCGCGTGTGATGCGCCTGTCACGCGCCATTCAGGCCGGAACGATCTGGGTCAACCGTTACGGCCGCTCCCGCGACCACATATTGCCGACAGGCGGTTACAAACGCTCCGGCATCGGCAAGGATCTCGGACGGGAGGCCTATCTCGCCAACCGCAAGAGCAAAAGCGTCCTGATTGGACTGTAACAGGGGAATTCTCTTGAAAACGCATCGCATCGCACTCATTCCCGGAGACGGCATCGGCAAAAGCGTAACTGATGCCGCCTGGCAAGTGCTCAACGCCGCCGCCCAAACCTCCGGTTTTGCACTTGAAGGCACGGAATTCCCCTGGTCCTGCGCCTTCTACAAGGAAACCGGCGCGATGATGCCGAAGGACGGTATCGAAACCCTGCGCGGCTTCGACGCCATTCTGCTCGGCGCAGTCGGCTGGCCGGCGGAAGTGCCGGACTCAGTCTCGCTGCACGGCCTGCTGCTGCCGATCCGCAAGGCCTTCGTGCAATATGCCAATATCCGCCCTCACCGGCTTCTGCCCGGCGTGCAGGGACCTTTGAAGGCCGATGGATTCGACATTCTCTGCATCCGCGAAAACACGGAAGGCGAATATTCCGGCGCGGGCGGCCGCGTGCATCAGGGCACCGATGATGAAGTTGCGGTCGAAACCTCGATCTTCACCCGCAAGGGCGTGGAACGTATCCTGCGTTTCGGCTTCGAGCAGGCGCAGAAGCGTCGCGGCAAGCTCGCTTCCATTACCAAGTCCAATGCCCAGAAATATTCGATGGTCTTCTGGGATGAGGTGACACACAAGCTCGCTGCCGAATATCCCGATGTCGAAGTTTCCAGCTATCACATCGACGCCATGGCGGCACGCATGGTGATGGCCCCGGAAAGCCTTGATGTCGTGGTCGCCTCCAACCTCTTCGGCGACATTTTGACCGATCTCGGCGCGGCCATTCAGGGCGGTCTTGGTTTTGCCGCTTCCGCCAATATCAACCCTGACCGCAGCGCGCCTTCCATGTTCGAGCCGGTGCATGGTTCGGCCCCCGATATCGCCCATCTCGGCATAGCCAACCCCATTGCCGCCATCTGGTCCGGCGCGATGATGCTCGAGCATCTCGGCGAAAAAGATGCAGCAGTGCGCATCATGACGGCGCTGGAAAAGGCGACCGGCCGGGGTATCGGCACGGTGCCGGGTAAGGACAAGACAGACGCCATCACCGCCGCGATTCTTGCGGCACTCGACTGATTTCGGAGAATTATGATGCAGGGCTTGAAGGACAAAGAACTCTTTCGCCAGACGGGCTTGATCGGCGGCGCATGGAAGACGGCAGCGTCGGGCAAGGCGGTCGATGTCATCGACCCCGCGACGCAGGCCGTGATCGGTACCGTTCCCGATATGGGGAGCGCGGAAACGCGCGCGGCCATCGAGGCCGCCAACGCCGCCTTCGGCCCGTGGAAGAAGAAGACCCATGCGGAGCGTGCGGCACTTCTCGAAAAATGGTTCGCGCTGATGATCGAGCATATAGACGATCTCGGCCTGATCCTGACCACGGAACAGGGCAAGCCGCTCGATGAGGCAAAGGGCGAAATCCGCTATGGCGCATCCTTCGTCAAATGGTTTGCGGAAGAGGCGCGGCGCATCGGCGGCGGCACCATTCCTTCGCCGACGCCGGACCGGCGCATCGTGGTGCTGAAGGAGGCTGTCGGCGTCTGCGGCATCATCACGCCATGGAACTTCCCGAACGCCATGATCACCCGCAAGGTCGCGCCCGCACTCGCAGCCGGCTGTACCGTGGTCATCAAGCCATCGGAATTCACACCCTATTCGGCTCTGGCGCTCGGCGTGCTCGCCGAACGGGCCGGCATTCCCGCAGGTGTCATCAACATCGTCACCGGCATGCCGACGGAAATCGGCAACGAAATCATGGCCAACGAGACGGTTCGCAAGATTTCCTTCACCGGCTCCACCCGCGTCGGTTCGCTTTTGATGCGTGGCGCCGCCGACAGCATAAAACGACTGTCGCTGGAACTGGGCGGCAATGCGCCCTTCATCGTTTTCGACGATGCCGATCTCGATCTCGCCATTGAAGGCGCCCTCATTTCGAAATTCCGCAATGGCGGCCAGACCTGCGTCTGCGCCAACCGCATTCTCGTCCAGTCTGGTGTTTACGACGCCTTCGCGAAAAAACTGGCGGATCGCGTCGATGCCATGCGGGTCGGCCCCGGCACGGAAGCGGGGGTCTCCATCGGCCCGATGATCAACGAGCCGGCCATCGCCAAGATCCGCGCCCATATCGACGACGCCGTTTCCAAGGGCGCGACGATCATCACCAAGCCGCGCAATCTGCCGGAAGGTCCGCAATATACGGCACCGGTGGTGCTGACGGACGCCACGACCGGCATGCTTCTGGCAAGCGAAGAGACCTTCGGGCCCGTCGCACCGCTCTTCCGCTTCGAGACGGAAGAAGAAGCACTCGCCATCGCCAATGGCACGCCCTTCGGCCTCGCCGCCTATTTCTATACCGAGAGCCTCAAGCGCGCCTGGCGTGTGGGCGAAGCGCTGGAATTCGGCATGGTCGGCCTCAATACCGGCCTCATCTCCACCGAAGTCGCCCCCTTCGGCGGCGTCAAGCAATCCGGCCTCGGCCGCGAGGGCGCGCAGGTCGGTATCGAGGAATATCTGGAGATCAAGACCTTCCATATCGGTGGGCTCGCTTGAGCCTTTTTCTCATCCCCGCCTAAAGGGCCGCTCTGCGGCCCTTCTTTTTTGAAGCGTGGGATTGAAAAAGCGGCAGCATTTACACGCCGTCACCCCGGACACAGTCCGGATTCAGTGCGATCAAGTCATTGATCGCAAGAAATTCTTTCACCGCGTTGTGGCTGGATGCCGGATCAAGTCCGGCATGACGGAAGAACTAACAGCCCTTCTACTGAATCTTATCCAGCATCTTATAATAGAATCCCACCAGCGGCAGGAACCAGGGCTTGCCGAAATGACCCGGCACCGCCGGCCAGTCCAGCCCCTTCAGCGGATTGTTGTCCGGCCGCCCGAGAATGGCGTCGGCCATGATCATGCCGAGATGGGTGGAAAGCTGCGCACCGTGGCCGGAATAGCCCATGGCGTACCAGACGCCGTCATGGAAACCTGCGCGCGGATAACGATCCTTGGTCATGTCAACCAGTCCGCCCCAGCAATAATCGATCGGCACATGGGCAAGCTGCGGGAAAATGCGATGCAGGCTTTCCGTCAGGATCGCACCGCTTTTGGAGTCCGAACGCTGATCCGAAGTTGCGGAAAAACGGGCGCGGCCACCAAAGATCAGCCGGTTGTCAGGCGAGAGCCGGAAATAATTGCCAATATTCATGGAGTTGACATAGGTGCGGTTGCCGGGAACCGAAGCCTTGATTTCGGCATCCGTCAGCGGCCGCGTGGCGATGATGAAACTGCCGACCGCGATGATGCGGCGGCGGAAATAACCGAAGCCGGAGGGTGTGTAAGCCCCGGTAGCAACAAGCACATTGTTGGCCGTGACCTTACCGCGGACGGTCTCCAGCTCATGGAGCTTGCCGTTCTGGATGTGTTTCGTCACCGCCGCTTTTTCGAAGATCACCGCGCCATGGCGGCTGGCGGCTTCGGCAAGGCCGGCCACATAGCGGCCCATATGCATCATCGCGCTCTTCTTCGAGAGCATGGCGCCATAAAAGGGCGAGCCGATTTCCGCCTCGAGATCAGCAGCCGACAAGAGAGCCGTATCGGGATCAACCTCGGCATGCAACGCCTCGAAATTCCTTGCCAGACCTTCGAAATGCTGCGGCTTGGAAGCGAGCTTCAGCTTGCCGGAACGGCGGAAATTGCAATCAATCCCCTCCTCCGCGATCAGTGCTTCCAGCGTGTCGACTGAATCGTCCAGCGCCTTGTAGAGGGCGATCGCGCGTTCCTTGCCCAGTTCCGCCTTGGCGGAGAGATAGGAATGGGCAAGGCCATTGTTGAGGTGCCCGCCATTGCGGCCAGAGGCGCCCCAACCGACCCGCTCCCCTTCGAGAACGACCACCCGCGCGCCCGCCTTGGCCAGCTGGCGCGCGGCCCCGAGACCGGTGAAGCCGCCGCCGATGACGGCGACATCATAATGACCTTCGACGGGACCTTGCGCGGCACCTGAAAATTGCGGCGCGGTATCGTGCCAATAGGAGACGAACTTCATGGTCCCGACCTTTCCTTACAATCCAACCACGCCTGCCAGGCCGGAAATATCTGATATCTCGACATAACCATAATAGGGATTGGCGGGCTCGTGGCCGCGATTGACCCAGACCTTGTTCTTGATGCCGAGATCGTGGGCCGACATCAGATCGTAACGGAACGAGGAGGAAACATGCAGCATATCTTCCGGACCGCAGCCGAGCATGTCAAACATATATTCGAAGGCCTTGAAACGCGGCTTGTAAGCCTGTGCCTGCTCGGCGGTATAGACCGCATGGAAGGGTGCGCCGAGCTTTTCGACATTCGACATGATCTGCGAATTCATGGCGTTGGACAGGATGACGAGGGGAATTTCCTTCGCAACCTTCGCGAGGCCGGCCGGAACATCGGCATGCGGCCCCCAGGTCGGAACGCGCTCGTAAACGAAGGTGGCATCTTCATCCTTGAAAGCGACACCATTGCGCTTGCAGCTGCGCGAAAGCGAATTGTGGACCACCTGAGCATAGGGCTTCCAGTCGCCCATGATCTCATCAAGACGGTAGGCCGCAAAATTCTTGATGAACTGCTGCATCTGCGCTTCATCCAGGCGATCGCCATAGAGATCACGGGCGGCCTCTGCCATCTGGAAATTGATCAGCGTGCCGTAGCAATCAAAGGAGATGTATTTCGGGCGGAAGATGGTCATATCGTCGTCATCCTTGCTTGGGGATCGGCCGTGCCGGAATGAATTGATCATAGAAAGCCTTTGCCCGGTCGGCGCACCGCAATTGCCATCAGCGGAAGCAGATTGTTGCGTATGCAGCCGCCAGTTTGGCAGAGAGTTGCGTTGAGCCCAACCGAAAGCCGCCGCCCGCCCTGGTTTTACGACCGGGTGCGGACAAGATGCGGCATAAGATGCGGCGGCGGATAAAAGCAACAGCGAAACATATCGAACCTTCCCATTTGTCGGGACAATCTTCTTCCGGCGTCAGTCTATCAATGAAGAGTAAGAAAAAACGGAGTTCCGGCATGCAGGCGAGCCTGATCGATATCCAAATGTTTCAACCGGACCACCTCGACGCGGCCGTTGAACTTTCCCGCCAGGCCGGCTGGCCGCACCGGAAGGAAGACTGGGCGCTGGTCCTTTCCCTGAGCAAGGGTTTTGTCGCCCTTGAGAACGGACGCGTCGTCGGCACCGCCATGGCGACGCTTCTCGGAGAAAGCTGCGCCACCGTCAATATGGTGATCGTGGATGAGAGCATGCGCGGCCGCGGCCTCGGGCGTCAACTGATGCAGGCGGCAATGGACGCAGCAGAAGACCGCGAATGCCGTCTGGTCGCCACGGCCGACGGCCTGCCGCTCTACGAAAAACTGGGCTTCGTCGCCTGCGGCGAGGTGCGTCAACATCAGGGAATTCCGGTGACGACCGACAGGCCAACCGGTGTCATCTGGGTCGAAACCATTGATCCGGCCGCGCTTGCGGCACTCGATGCGGAGGCTTTCGGCGCGGATCGCACGGCGCTCTTTGCAGCGCTTGCCGACAGGGCACGTTTCGCGATCGTTGAGAAACAGGGCGTCATCAAGGGTTTTGCCGCCCTTCGCACCTTCGGGCGCGGCGAGGTCATCGGCCCGGTCGTGGCGGAAAATGCTGAAATCGCTAGGGATTTGATCGCCTTTGGAGTTTCCGAGCGCCCCGGCGCATTCCTGCGCGTGGATACCACCGCCGATACCGGTCTTGGCCCCTGGCTTGCCGAACGTGGCCTTGCCCATGTCGGCGGCGGCATCGCCATGCGCCGGGCGAAGACGGAAACCTCTGCCGACAAAAAACTGAAAACATTCGCATTGACCAGCCAGGCACTGGGCTGAATCTGGAGAGACCCATGTTAAGCAATTCACTGATCGAACTGGACCGCGCCCATCTGGTGCACCCCGTCTCCTCCTTCCGCGGCCATGAGAAGCTTGGTGTGCGGGTGCTGAAATCGGCAAGCGGCGCCACGGTCACCGACATGACCGGTCACCAGCTCATCGACGGTTTTGCCGGCCTCTGGTGCGTCAATGCCGGTTACGGGCATGACAGCATCGTCGAAGCGGCAGCCAAACAGATGCGTGAGCTGCCCTATGCCACTGCCTATTTCGATATCGGCAGTGAACCGGCGATCCGGCTTGCTTCCGAACTCGCCGACCGCGCGCCGGGTGATCTCAACCATGTCTATTTCACGCTTGGCGGTTCCGATGCGGTGGACAGCACCATCCGCTTCATCCGCTATTACTGGCACGCGAAAGGCCAGCCGCAACGCGACCAGTTCATCTCCATCGAACAGGGTTATCACGGCTCCACTACCGCTGGGTCGGGTCTCACGGCGCTACCCGCTTTCCATGCGGGTTTCGGTGTGCCTTATGACTGGCAGCACAAAATTCCGTCGCACTACGCCTACCGCAATCCGGCCGGCAGCGATCCGGCCGCGATCGTTGCCTCCTCCCTGCAAATTCTCAAAGACAAGATCGAGGCCATCGGCCCGGACCGGGTCGCCGCATTTTATGCGGAACCCATTCAGGGCTCGGGCGGCGTTCTGGTGCCGCCGCCGGGCTGGATCAAGGCCATGCGCGACCTCTGCCGTTCCTACGGCATTCTCTTCGTCGCCGATGAGGTCATCACCGGCTTCGGCCGCACCGGACCGCTCTTTGCCTGCACCGACGAGGACATCGTGCCTGATTTCATCACGGCCGCAAAGGGTCTGACGTCAGGTTATGTGCCGATGGGCGCTGTCTTCATGGCGGATCACGTCTATGATACAATAGCTGACTTTGCCGGCGATGCCGCCGTGGGGCATGGATACACCTACTCCGCCCACCCTGTCAGCGCCGCCGTCGGTCTCGAAGTGCTGAAACTTTACGAGGGTGGACTGCTGGAAAACGGCCGCCGTGCCGGTCAAAGGCTGATGGCCGGCCTGGAAGGCCTGAAAAACCATCCGCTTGTTGGCGATGTGCGCGGCCGCGGCATGCTTGCCGCCATCGAACTTGTGACCGACAAGGACAAAAAGACGCCGCTGCCGGCTGCAGCGGCCCCTGCACGCAAGGTTTTCGACCGCGCCTGGGAAAACGGCCTGATCGTGCGCGCCTTTGCAAACGGCATTCTCGGTTACGCGCCGCCGCTCTGCTGCACCGATAGTGAGATCGACGCCATTATCGAGCGGACGCTGAAGACGCTCGACCAGACACTCGAAGACCCGGCCGTCAGGGCCGCCATGGCCTGAGCCGATAGAAGGGCAGCGTTGCGGCACCCTCTCGAAATGTCGCAACGCACCGCATATTCGCAATATTCTGCCGAAGAGCCGATCCATTTCGGCGTATCCGGCGTGCCGAAAGTGCCAAACTATTAATGCAAAAGGCACTAAACGCCATAAAAAAGGGCGTAATTACAAATGGGAACGGGGCAAGGATCCCGTCCGGGAACAGAATAATCTGCCGCAGCCTCCCCAAGAGGCCGAGGCGGCAAAGCGGAGACCGACATTGCCCAAAAAACTGAGCGACTTCAAATATATGAGCTTCGATGTGGTGGGAACTCTCATCGATTTCGAAGGTGGCCTGAAATCGACCCTGGCCGCAATCGGCGCGGAAAACGGCGTGGAGGTCGATGGTGAAAAGGCGCTCGCCCTTTATCGCGCAGCCCGTTACTCCGATGCGACCGACCTGTTTCCTGACGATCTCGTCCGCGTCTACCTGATCATCGCTCCGCAACTTGGACTGCCGGCGGAACGCGCTTTCGGCGAGCGCCTGCGCGACGCGGCAAAAAGCTGGAAAGGCTTTGAAGACAGCCGCGCCGCCATGGCCGAGCTTGCCAAGACGCATCGCCTCATCGCCATGACCAATGCCCAGCGCTGGGCCTTCGAATATTTCTCGAAGGAGCTCGGCAATCCCTTTCATGCGGCCTTCACGGCGGATGATACCGGCACGGAAAAACCCGATCCTGCCTTCTTCGAAAAGGTTTTCGCTTTTGTGGAGAGCGAAGGCGCATCGAAGGATGACATTCTCCATGTCGCGCAAAGCCAGTATCACGATATCGGCATTTCCCGGAAACTGGGCATGACCAATTGCTGGATCGAGCGGCGTCACGCCCAGAAGGGATATGGCGGCACCATCGAACCGGAAAACTTCACCGAGCCGGACTATCACTTTACCTCAATGGCCGGCCTTGCCGACGCCGCGAGGCAAGCGGGCGGTTAAGCCGCACCGCCAGTGGCGTGCCGCGAACTGGGATGCGGCATGCCTGAAATTTCTTCAGATGCATTTCAACAAATCATACAAAAGGGGAAGACCATGAGTGACAGGATTACAAACTGGACCCGCTCCGACGATGCCGCCGTTGAACAGGCGATCCGACGCGGCGCAACGCGGCGCGAGCTGCTTCACATGCTGCTGGCGGGTGGTGTCGCCCTTTCCGCCGGTTCGGCCATTCTCGGTCGCGCCTCAAATGCCGTGGCCGCAACGCCGGTCTCCGGCGGCACGCTAAAGGCCGCCGGCTGGTCCTCCTCCACCGCCGATACGCTCGATCCGGCGAAAGCCTCGCTTTCGACGGATTATGTTCGTTGCTGCGCGCTCTACAACCGTTTGAGCTTCCTCGATGTTTCCGGCACGCCGCAGCTGGAGCTGGCCGAAGCCATCGAAACGAAGGACGCCAAGACCTGGACGGTGAAGCTGCGTTCCGGCGTCACCTTCCATGACGGCAAGGCCCTGACCGCCGACGACGTGGTCTATTCGCTGAAGCGCCATCTCGATCCGGCCGTCGGCTCCAAGGTCGCCAAGATTGCCGCGCAGATGACCGGCTTCAAGGCTCTCGACAAGAGCACGGTCGAAATCACGCTGGCGAACGCGAATGCCGACCTGCCATCCATTCTGGCTCTGCACCATTTCATGATCGTTGCCGACGGCACCACGGATTTCTCCAAGGGCAACGGCACCGGCGCCTTCAAGCTCGAGAAATTCGAGCCAGGCGTCCGTTCGATCATGGCCAAGAACACCAATTACTGGAAGTCCGGCGGGCCGCACATCGACAGTTTCGAATTCATGGCGATTTCGGACGACAATGCCCGCGTCAACGCCCTTCTCTCGGGTGATATCCAGCTCGCGGCCTCCATCAACCCACGTGCGCTTCGCCTGCTCGACAAGCAGGAAGGTGTCGTTCTGTCCAAGACGACATCGGGGAACTACACCAACCTCAACATGCGTCTCGACCAGGCGCCCGGCAACAATGCCGATTTCATTGCCGGTATGAAGTCGATCGTCAATCGCGAGCAGATCGTCAAGGCGGCCCTGCGCGGCCTCGGTGAAGTCGGCAACGACCAGCCGGTTCCGCCGATGAACCCCTATCACAATCCGGATCTCAAGCCGAAAGCCTTCGATCCGGAGAAGGCGAAATTCCACTTCCAGAAGGCAGGCCTCATCGGCCAGTCCATTCCGGTCATCGCATCGGATGCAGCAAGCTCTTCGGTCGACATGGCGATGATCATCCAGGCTTCGGCCGCCGAAATCGGCGTGAAGCTGGATGTGCAGCGTGTTCCCTCCGACGGTTACTGGAGCAATTACTGGCTGAAGGCGCCGGTCCATTTCGGCAACATCAACCCGCGCCCGACGCCGGACATCCTGTTCTCGCTGCTCTATGCTTCAGACGCCCCGTGGAACGAAAGCCAGTACAAGTCGCCGAAATTCGACAAGCTGATGCTGGAAGCACGCGGCATGCTCGATATGGAGAAGCGCAAGCAGATCTACTTCGAACTGCAAACGATGATCGCCGACGAAGCCGGCACCATCATCCCCGCCTATATTTCGAATGTCGACGCCATCACCTCCAAGCTGAAGGGGCTGGAAGCCAATCCGCTCGGCGGCATGATGGGTTATTCCTTCGCGGAATACGTCTGGCTTGAAGCCTGATAGACCATGGGGCCGGGCGCGAAAATGCGCCCGGCACGTTTTCCGCAGGATGCGGGAAGCCTCCACAATCAGGCAGGTCGCAGGAGCATGTGAATGAACAGCCGGATATTGTCCCTTATCGCCAGGCGGCTGGTCGTCATGCTGACGACGCTGCTGATCGTGTCGTTTATCGTCTTTTCCGCCACCAGCCTGCTGCCCGGCGACACGGCGACGATCCTTCTCGGCCAGGCGGCAACGCCGGAGGCCGTGGCGGGCCTGCGGACCGCCATGCATCTCGATGATCCTGCCCTGCTGCGTTTCGTCCGATGGCTCTTCGGCCTGCTGCATGGCGAGCTCGGCACGTCCTATGCCAACAACATGGCGATTGCCGATCTTATCGGTCCACGCTTCGTCAACTCCATGAAGCTTGCCGGCATTACCACCATCATCGCCGTGCCGCTGGCGCTCACCCTCGGCATCAGCTCCGCCATGCTGCGCGGAACGCTTTATGACCGGGCCGTCACCGTGCTGACCATCGGTGTCATCTCGGTGCCGGAATTCATGATCGCCACACTCGCCGTGCTGCTTTTCGCCGTTTACCTGAAATGGCTGCCGGCGCTTTCGCTGGTCAGCGAGGTTCACACGCTTTTCGATGTACTGCGGGTCTATGCCATGCCGGTCATCACGCTGACCTTCGTCGTCTCAGCGCAGATGATCCGCATGAGCCGCGCCGCCGTCATCGAAACGCTGGATACGCCCTATGTCGAAATGGCGCTTTTGAAGGGCGCACCGCGCATGCGCATCGTGCTTCGCCATGCGCTTCCCAATGCGCTCGGCCCCATCGTCAATGCGGTGGCGCTGTCGCTTTCCTATCTCGTCGGCGGCGTCATCATCGTCGAGACGATCTTCAATTATCCTGGCATCGCCAAGCTGATGGTGGATGGCGTCGCGACGCGCGACCTGCCGCTGATCCAGAGCTGCGCGATGATCTTCTGCGTCGGTTATCTCCTCCTCATCACGACGGCTGACATTATCGCCATCATGTCCAATCCGAGGCTGCGCTGATGGCCGACAATATCAAAACAACTTCGGGGACTTCGCGTTTGGGTTACAAGATCAACGCAGTCGGCGTTTTCGGCTTTCTCATCATTTTTTCCTGGGCCATGGTCGCAATCTTGGCGCCCTATCTCATACCGCATCCAGTCGGTGAAATCGTCGATCTCGACTATTTCGGGCCGATGACATCAGATCTCTGGCTCGGTTCCGATTATCTCGGCCGTGACGTGTTTTCCCGCATTCTCATGGGCGCGCGTTTCACGGTCGGCATATCGCTCGCAGCCGTCACCATCGCCTGCACCTCCGGCGTCGTGCTCGGCATGTGCGCCGCCGTCATCGGCGGCTGGTTCGATGCGGCATTGAGCCGGTTTCTCGATGCGGTGAATTCCATTCCGAGCAAGCTTTTCGGCCTCGTCGTCGTCGCCGCCGTCGGCTCGTCCATTCCGGTGCTGATCATCACGCTCTCGGTCATCTATACGCCCGGCGCCTATCGTTTCGCCCGGGCGCTCGCCGTCAATGTCAACACCATGGATTTCGTCACCGTCGCCCGCGTGCGCGGCGAAAGCCTGCTTTATCTCATCGGTTCCGAAATCCTGCCGAACATCGTCCGTCCCGTGTTGGCCGATCTTGGCGTGCGCTTCGTCTTCATCGTGCTGCTGCTGTCGGGCCTCTCCTTCCTTGGCCTTGGCCTGCAGCCGCCGAATGCGGACTGGGGTGCGCTGGTGCGCGAAAACATCGGCGGCCTGCCGTTCGCGGCACCCGCCGTCATCTTCCCGTCCCTGGCGATTGCCAGCCTGACGATCAGCGTCAACCTGCTGATCGACAATCTGCCGCAGAAAATCCGCGACAGGAGTGAATAATGAGCAATCTCGTTGAAATCCGCGGACTGAAAGTCGAGGCCACCACCGATTCCGGCCGCCGCATCGACATCATCAAGGGTGTGGACATCGACATCGCCGATGGCGAGATCGTTGCGCTGATCGGCGAAAGCGGTTCCGGCAAGACCACCATTGCGCTGACGCTGATGGGCTATGCCCGCCCGGGCTGCCGCATTTCCAGCGGCAGCGTCAAGGTGGCGGGCCGCGACATGGTGCAGCTTTCCGAAGCCGAGCGAGCAACGATCCGCGGCACGAAGGTGACCTATGTGCCCCAAAGTGCGGCCGCCGCCTTTAACCCTGCGCAGAGGATCATCGACCAGGTGATCGAAGTCACCCGCATCCACCATCTGATGCCGCCGCAGGAGGCGCGGGTGCGGGCGGTAGAACTCTTCAAGGCCCTGTCGCTGCCCAACCCTGAGACCATCGGCGAGCGCTACCCGCATCAGGTGTCCGGCGGCCAGCTTCAGCGCCTGTCCGCCGCCATGGCGCTGATCGGCAACCCGAAGCTGGTGATCTTCGACGAGCCGACCACGGCGCTTGATGTCACGACCCAGATCGAGGTGCTGCGCGCCTTCAAATCGGCAATGCGCAAGGGCGGTATCGGCGGCGTTTATGTCTCGCATGATCTTGCCGTCGTCGCCCAGATAGCCGACCGGATCGTGGTGCTGAAAGGCGGCGAGGTGCAGGAAACCGGCACCACGGCGGATATCCTCGAAAATGCGCAGCATCCCTATACTAGGGAATTGCTGACGGCTTTTCACGACAAGGCACGCGTTGTCACACCCGTCAAACAGGAGCAGGCCACGCCCCTCCTGGATATAGAGGAGCTGATCGCCGGATATGGAACGAAGGGCGGAGACAAGATGCCGCTAGTGCGTGCGGTGGATTCCGTCAGTCTTTCAGTCTATCCCGGCCGCAATCTCGGCATTATCGGCGAATCCGGCTGCGGAAAATCGACACTTGCGCGCGCCATTGCCGGCATTCTGCCGGCGGCAAGCGGCCATGTGATCTTCGAAGGCAAGGAACTGGATGCCGATGCACGCCGACGGGCCGGCGATCAGCTTCGCCGCATGCAGATCGTGTTCCAATATGCGGACACGGCACTCAACCCGTCCAAACCCATCGAGGACATCCTCGGCCGGCCGCTGACCTTTTATCACGGTATGAAGGGCAAGGCGCGCGATGCTCGGATCGACCAGCTTCTCGATATGGTGAAGCTGCCGCGCTCGGTTCGCCATCGCCATCCTTCCGGCCTTTCCGGGGGGCAGAAGCAGCGTGTCAATTTCGCCCGGGCGCTTGCGGCCGAACCATCGCTCATCATCTGCGATGAAATCACCTCGGCGCTCGATACCGTGGTCGCGGCCGCGATCATCGATCTTCTCGGGGAACTGCAGCGGGAGCTGAACCTCTCCTACATCTTCATCAGCCATGATCTTTCGGTGGTGGAGACCATTTGTGACGAAATCGTCGTGATGTATGGCGGGCAGAAGGTAGAGCATCTGGAGACGGAAGCGCTCAAGTCGCCGACCCACCCCTATTCGAAACTGCTGTTCTCCTCGGTGCCGAAACTCGACCCGAAATGGCTCGACAATCTGCAGCAGGATGCGGAGCTGGTGCGGGCGTTTTCGAAGCGGTGAGAACGAGATAGTACGGCCCTGCAAAGGGCCGTTTCCCACACCTCAAAGCGGAAACAGGCTGGTCAGCGGCATATGCGACTTGATGATCGGTGATTTCAGCACCACGAAGCTGAAATATTTATCGATGCCGACATCCATATCGGTCAGTCGCTCCATGATCGACTGGTATTCGACGATGCCAGAGGTGACGAATTTCAGCAGGTAGTCGTAACCCCCGGAAACGAGGTGGCACTCCACCACCTGGTCGATCTTTTCGACAACGCCGAGGAAGCGGGCGAAATCGATCTGGCGGTGGTTCTTCAGCGTAATCTCGGTGAAAACAGTCAGCGTCTGGCCGAGCTTGTTGATGTTGATCTGCGCCGAATAACCCTCGATATAACCTTCCGCCTGCAGTTTCTTTACCCGCATCAGGCAAGGGCTGGGCGACAGATTGACAAGCTCCGCCAGCTCGACATTGGTGATGCGACCGTTTTTCTGCAGTTCATAGAGGATCTTGATATCGATCCGGTCAAGTTTCATCACGTGCGGAACCCCTTTTTTGTTTTTTGAACACGCGGCATAAAATTCTGGCGCGGTATCGGAAATCTTACCACATGGGTGCGCCCTGTCGACGTGGAGATGTTTTTTTGGTGCAGCATAAAGAGTTGCAGACGTGGCCACCAACAGCATGAGATTCCGGCAAGACGCCCAGTCTGGCAGCGTTTACACGCCAGCTGAGGTAAATTAGGACGAATATAAGGAGTCCGACCATGCCCGCCCCGCTGCAACAGATCACGACATCGCCGGAACTGCCGACATCTGCGGACGCCGTCATTATCGGCGGCGGCATCGTCGGTGTCTTCGCCGCCTATTACCTCGCCCGGCGCGGTCTGAAGGTGGCGCTGGTCGAAAAGGGCCTGATCGGGGCGGAGCAATCCAGCCGTAACTGGGGCTGGTGCCGCCAGCAGAACCGCGACGCCCGCGAATTGCCGATTTCCACCAAGAGCCTGGCATTATGGGAAGAGTTTGGTGCAGAGAGCGGCGAGGACACGGGCTTTCGGCGCTGCGGGCTGTTTTATCTGAGCGACAATGAAGCCGAGCTTGCCGGCTGGGCGCGCTGGCGCGATTTTGCCATTACCGCAGGCGTGACGACCCATATGCTGAGCGCCGATGAGGCGAGCGAACGCGGCCGATCTACGGGCAAACGCTGGAAGGGCGGTGTGTTTTCACCGACAGACGGTACGGCCGATCCTTCCATGGCGGCACCCGCCGTGGCGCGCGCCATCATCAAACTGGGCGGCACGGTGCATCAGAATTGCGCCGCGCGCGGCCTTGAGACGGAAGGCGGCCGTGTCAGCGCCGTTGTCACCGAAAAAGGCACGATCCGCACCAAAACCGCCATCATGTCCGGCGGGGCCTGGGCGTCGTCCTTTTGCCGCCAGCTCGGCATTCGTTTCCCGCAGGCCTCCGTCCGCTCCTCCATTCTATCCGTCACGCCCGGTGCGGAGGGGCTGCCGGATGCGCTGCACACCGCCGCCGTCTCGGCCACGAAGCGAAAAGACGGCGGTTATACTCTCGCCATCAGCGGGCTGGGCCGAATCGACCCGACGGCGCAGCAGATGCGGTTTGCCCGTGAATTTGTTCCGATGTTTCTCAAGCGCTGGCGAAGCCTGCGGCCAGGCGGGCTGGAAGGTCTTCGCGGCGGCCACGAGACGCTGAAACGCTGGCGGCTCGATGCGCCGACGCCGATGGAACGGGTTCGTATTCTCGATCCGAAACCCAATGCCGCCGCCATCCGCGAGACCCATGAAAGGGCACTGAAGCTTCTGCCGGCCCTCGGCAAAACCCGGATTTCCGCCGCCTGGGCGGGCTTCATCGACAGCACGCCTGATGGCGTGCCTGCCATTGGCGAAACCAGCGAATTGCCCGGCTTCATCCTCGCCGCCGGCTTCAGCGGCCACGGTTTCGGCATCGGACCGGGTGCCGGCCATCTGATCGCCGATATCGTGACGGGCTCGAACCCGATCGTCGATGCCGCCCCCTATCACCCCAGCCGCTTCCTCGATTCGTCCTGGGGCAAGGTCGCGGATTTCTGACCCTCCCTTAATGGGATGCGACAGACTCACCGCGATGGAACCGGCCGATGTGAAAATCCGCAATCGGCGTCGTAGTCTTCCCGGTTGCTATCAGCTCCGCCATCACGTCGCCAACACCCGGCCCGATCTGGAAACCGTGGCCGCTGAAGCCGAAGGCATAATAAAGGCCGGAGGTCGCAGCACTTCCCCCCATGACCGGCAGATCGTCGGCCATATAGCCTTCCACACCGGACCAGGTGCGGATCAGCCGGGCATGGCGCAAAGCGGGAGCCAGCCGCAGCAACTGGCGCAGCTGAGCATCAAGCCCGGCGGGATCATATTTCGCCCGGCGTTCGTCCAGCGCGGCGGCGCATCGTTTCACCCCGCCGAAAATGACGTTTCCGCGCGGGATTTGCCGCATATAAATGACCTCGCCGGGAATTTTGGTGGAGACGCCGACGACGGGGTGAATGAACCATGGCAAAGGTTCCGTCACGCCCATTTGCGGGCCGGCCACTTCCAGCGGCACCGCCTCTCCCAGGGCGCCGGCAAACCCGCCGCCCCATGCACCGTTGGCAACCAGCACCGAGGGCGCGCGATATTCCCCTTCCTCCGTCGTCACCTGAAAATCCTCGCCCGCCTTTTCGATGGCCAGAACTTCGCAATTTTCCACGATGGTTGCACCATCCCGCCGCGCCGCGCGGGCAAAGGCGGGCGCGACAAGGCGCGGATTGGCGTGACCATCATGCGGCGACCATGATCCCGCAACCGCCTCCGGTCCGATGAAGGGGAATTTCTGCCTGACAGCCTCGCGCGAGAGTATCTGCAATTCCAGACCATATTGCGTGGCATCGTCGCGGTATTTCTCGACCACGGCGATCTGTTCTTCCGCCCAGAGAAACCGGATATGGCCGACGGGCATGAATTCCACATCCGCACCGGTCAGTTGCGGGATCCGGCTCCAGATATCCCGCGATCTGTTGGCGAGCGGAAGCTGCCCGAGATAACGGCCCTGACGGCGGACATTGCCGAAATTGGTGCCGCTCGCCTGCTGGCCGACGAGGAAACGCTCCAGCAGAATGACGCTGACACCCCGATGCCGCAGGAAAAACGCCGTCGCGGTTCCAACAATGCCGCCGCCGACGATAATGACATCGGCCTCTGCAAGCGTGTTACGCATCATCGCCTCCCTTCACAATCGCCAGCGGCAGCGGTTTCACCGGCGCCTGCCCGCGCAGCCGTCCGGCCAATTCCACCGATATACCAGAGGCGGCGGCGACAATCTCCTGACCCGCCTGCCCGCAGAACCGGCCCTGACACCGGCCCATGCCAGCCCGCGAGAAAGCTTTCGAGCGGTTGACCTCCGTCGCACCCTTTTCGGTCACGCTTGCGCGCAACTCGCCCGCCGTCACCACCTCGCAGCGGCAGATAATCGTCTCGTCGGCAAGTGACCGCACCAACAGGTGCGGCCAAGGGAAGGCCCGGGCCATTCCCTGCGCAAAGCGGCTCGCGGCTTTCAGCGATTTCCGGCAGCGGCCGATCTCCGCACGGGATGGCTTCAAACCTTGATCCTCAAGAAGCGCGAGCGCGGCGAGCCGGCCGGAGGCTTCCGCACCATCTGCACCGAGAATACGCACGCCATCGCCTGCCAGATAGACATCAGGCACGGAACTGCGTCCCATATTGTCCACATCCGGAAGCCATTGCCGGATCAGCGGATCAAAGGAGAAGCGGCAACCGGCAAGGTCGGCAAGCTGGCTTTCCGCCCGCAGATGATAGCCCATGCCAATGGCATCGCAGGCGAGGCGTGTTTCCTCACCGGACGCATCCCGATAGCGAATGCCGGTCACGCCACTCTCAGCGTCGCCGATAATCTCTATCGGCATGATGCCCCGTTCGATCCTCACGCCGCCCGCAAGCAGCGCCGCGACAAGCCGCATGCCCTTGAGGAGCTGCATTGGTCGTGCCACCATCCCCGGCAGGCCCTTGATCTGCGTGAAGAATGATGTGGTATCCAGCACCGCCACAGGCGCCGCCCCTGCCTTCATATATTGATATGCCACAAGATAAAGCAGAGGCCCCGTGCCCATAAAAACCACCCGTCGCCCTATCGCGCAGGCCTGCGCCTTCAGGGATATCTGCGCCGCGCCAAGCGAAAAACAACCCGGCCTCGTCCAGCCCGGCAAGGGCATGATGCGGTCGGTCGCACCCGATGCGATGATGAGGGCATCGAAATCCAGAGCTTCGGATGTCTCTGCGCGCTGAATATGAATGCGATTGTCGCGAATTGCCCACGCCAGGGTCTGCGGGCGGTAATCGATATGGTCTGAAAGCCCGTCGAATGTGTCGTGCAGAGCCTTCGCCTTATCCGCTTCCGTGCCGTAAAGAGCGGTATATGAGCGCTTGAAATTCTGCGGCTGACGGCGATAGATCTGGCCGCCGCTGCGATCTCCCTCATCAATGACGACGGGGCGAAGCCCAGCCCGCACCAGCGTCTCGGCGGCACGCGTACCGGCGGGGCCGGCGCCCACGATCACGACGCGCAAATCTGCCATAACCCCTCCGGAACCTCGGTTCTGATATCCATGCCCGGGCGAACGGCGGTGGAACAGGCGCGCAGCCGCTCCCCTTCCCCGGTCCAGACCCAGCAATCCTGACAGGCGCCCATCAGACAGAACCCCGCGCGCTTGCCATCGGCGAATTCCGAAAGGCGGGCAAACCCGCGCGACAGCATCAGCGCCGTCAGCACCGTGTCTCCCTCCAGCGCCTCGACCGGCATGCCGTCGATCAGGACAGAGCAAACCGCGCGTCGCTCTTCGGCGATGCGCCTGAATCTGGCAAGCATCCGCGTTTCCTTTCCCAAAACCTTCGCAGGCACCTCTCCTGCACCGTCACAGATTTCCACGGCAGAAGGTTTCTCACCAATCGCAAATGGTCGCTTGAACAGAACCTTGGGTTATGGAAGAGATGACGCCGGAGGTTTCCATGAACGCCCGACAGCTTGAAATTTTCCGCGCCATCATGCGCGACGGCTCCGTGACAGCGGCTGCCAATTCGCTTGCCGTTTCCCAGCCCGGCGTCAGCAAGGTGTTGCACCATCTGGAAAGCCAGCTGGGTTACAAGCTGTTCGAGCGCATCGGCGGGCGGCTGGTGCCGACGATGGAAGCGCATCTGATCTACGAGGATGCCGACCGGGTTTTCCGTGAACTGGAAGTGCTGAAAAAACTGACGCGCACCATCGGCGAGCGCAAGCTTGGCCTTCTGCGCATCGGGGCCAGCCTGCCGGTCACCTATTCCGTGCTGCCTGAAGCATTGCTCGCTTTCCGGCAGACGCATCCGACCGTCAAAATCCACCTCAACGCCCTGCCCAAAAAGGAAATTGCCGAGCAGCTGCTGCTGGGAGACATCGATTTTGCGGTAACGCTGTCCACCATTCAGGCACCAACAGTGCGCAGTGAAATTCTTGCCTCCGTGCCTGTTGTGGCGGTGATGCGGCATGATGATGCCCTGGCCGAGATGATGACGGTGACGCCGCGCGACCTCGCCGGCAGACCGCTGATTTCCTACGGCAACCAGGCGGACGAGATCGGCCCGCAGCTGAACGAGGTCTTCGAACGCGACGGGCTTATGCGTGATGTCTCGGTGCAGGTCACCTCATCGGTCGGCGCTGTGCCGCTGGTGCGTGGCGGCATCGGCATCGCCCTTGTCGACGGCCTGGTGCGGTGGAACAGTTTCGAGGGAGTGACGGTGCGCCCGTTCATGCCTGAAGTGACGATGAATGTCGCCGTTTCCACCAACACGGCGCGGCCGCTCTCACGTTTCTTCAAACCCTTTGTTGGCGAATTGCGACAACTCTTTCGCGCCCTTCCCGCCCAGGGCTGACGGACAAAACAATACCCGCAAGGCCTGAGCCTGCGGGTATTGTCGTCCGCCGCATTTATTCGACCGGTCAGCTTTTTGGCAGGCCGGGTGGGTTGGTGCGCGATTCCGGCAGGGCTTCTTCCGATAGCTGCCAGCGATCCAGGATCTTCGCGTAAGCGCCGCTCTTGATCAGGTCGTTGGTGGCAAGCGTCAGTGCATCGGCCAGTCCCGAGCCCTTGCGGGTGGTGATGGCGACATCGGACCGTTCCGGCCAGCCGGCGGAGAGGGTTCCGACGCGCTTGATCGTCTTGTCGCGTGCGGCGATGAAAACCAGCTGCGCATGCGGCTGGACGATCACATCCGCCCTCCCCGCAGAAAGCGCCACAAACCGTGTGGCTTCATCATCGTAATATTGCAACTCGATCGGCTTCAACCCGGCGGCAACATTCTCGTCGCTCCATTTCAGCAGAATGCGCTCCTGATTGGTGCCAGCGCCGACGATGATCCTCAGGCCGGCCGCGTCCTTCGGCTCGCGGATGGCGGTTATACCGCTATCCGACTTGACGAAAAATCCGTGCAGGCCCTGACGATAGGTGGAGAAATCGAACTTTTCCTTGCGCTGTTCGGTCACACCGACATTCGAGATCACCGCATCGTATTTGCCGGAAGCAAGCCCCAGCGGCCAGTCCGCCCAGGCCACCGCCACCAATTCCAGATCGAGGCCGAGGCTGTCGGCCACCGCAAGCGCGTAATCAGGGTCTGCGCCGACCACAGTTTTTGCATCCGTCGCATAGGTCGCAAGCGGTGGCCCACCGGGTGCGACCGCGACGGTGAGTTTGCCCGGTGTGACGAATTTGAAATCCTTGGGAATAGCGGCAATAGCACCGGGGTCTTTTTCAACCCTGACGCGGCCTGGCTGGTCCGGCGACAGATCGAAGACATCCGTTGCAAAAGCCGGTGCGAAACCGGCAACGGACAGAAAAGCACCGAGCGTGGCCGTGGCGAGACGAGAGGTGAAAGTCATTGTGGTTTCCCGATAGAATGATTGCGGGACGGAGGTAGCGCGGGCGGGAGGATGCCCGCGCTACCGGCTGAGTGATGTCCCACCTTCAACTCAGCTTTTTGGCAAGCAAACCAGAACTCAGCTCTTCGGAAGGCCGGGCGGATTGGTGCGGGATTCGGTGATGGCTTCCGATCCAAGATTCCAGCGGGCGAGAACCTTGCCGTAATTGCCGTTCTTGATCTGGGCGTTCAGCGCGGCGGTGATGGCCTCGGCGATGCCCGCGTCCTTTTTCGAAGCGACGGCGATTTCCGCCGCCTCTGGCCAGCCGCCGGAGAAGGTGCCGACGAGCTTCGTCTTCTTCTGGCTTGCCGCCTGAAAGGCAGAGGTCGCGTTAGGGCCGAGATAGGCATCCGCGCGACCGGATTGCAGGGCAACGTCAAGCACGGCCTGATCGTCGTAATATTGCACCTCGGTATCGGCCAAACCCTTGGCCTTGTTGTCCTTGATCCATTTCGGCAGGATCTGCTCCTGATTGGTTGCCGCGCCGACGATCACCTTCAGCCCGGCGACATCCTCGGGCTTGCCGATTGACGTGACCTTGCTGTTATTGCCCACGTAAAAGCCGAGCAGATCGTTGCGATAGCTGGAAAAATCGAATTTTTCCTTGCGGGCTTCCGTAACCGTGATGTTGGAGGTGACGGCGTCGTATTTGCCGGAGGTGAGACCGAGCGGCCAGTCGGCCCAGGCGATGGGAACAAGTTGCAGCTCAAGGCCAAGGCTGTCGGCCACCAGCTGGGCGATATCCGGCTCCACGCCGATCGGCGTTTTGGTGTCGCTCGCATAATCCACCAGCGGCAGACGGAAGGGCACGGTCGCGACCGTCAGCTTTCCGTCGGCGATGAACTTGTGGCTGGCGGGCAGAAGCTTGATCGCCTCTTCCACCTTTTCGGCGCGCACCCGGCCTTTCTGTTCGGGCGACAGGTCCACTTCCTGCGCATGCGCAGCCGGAATGAGTGCGGCGGTGGCGGTGAAAAGACCGCCGGCGAGCAGGGACAATAATTTCGATGAAAATACCATGCGAGTGTTTCCTTTGTTGTTGATTAGAGAACTTTTGCGAGGAATTCGGCCGTGCGCGGGTGGTCCGGGTTGTTGAACACCTTTTCCGGCGTGCCCGTTTCCAGGATGCGGCCCTGCTCCATAAAGACGACCCTGTCGGAGACTTCGCGGGCAAAACCGATTTCATGGGTGACGATGATGAGGGTGACGCCGGAGCGGGAAAGCTCCTTGATGACGTCAAGCACCTCGTTGACGAGTTCAGGATCGAGAGCGGATGTCGGCTCGTCGAAGAGCAGCACCTTCGGCCGCAAGGCCAGCGCCCGGGCAATCGCCACGCGCTGCTGCTGCCCACCGGAAAGCTGGCGCGGATAGGCGCCGGCTTTTTCGGCAAGGCCGACACGGGCCAGAAGATCGCGTGCTTCGGCCTCGGCCTGCTCTTTCGATATGCCGCGAACCACGACCGGCGCTTCGGCGATGTTTTCAAGTGCGGTCAGATGCGGGAACAGGTTGAAGCTCTGGAACACCATGCCCACTTCGACGCGGCGTTTCAGGATTTCCCGTTCCTTCAGTTCGTAAAGCGTATCGCCCTTCTGACGATAACCGACCAGCTCGCCGTCTATGGCGATAAAGCCGTCATCGACACGCTCCAGATGGTTGATGGAACGAAGCAATGTGGACTTGCCGGAGCCGGACTGGCCAAGAATGGTGGTGACGCTGCCTGCCGGGATGGAAAGGCTGACGTCGTCCAGCACCTTCAGCGTTCCGAAGGATTTCGAGACACCGTGAATATTGACCGAACCGCCGCGATTTCCGAGCTGGAAACTTCCCGTCCTGACTGTGGCGGGGCGTTGGGACACGGCAACCGCAGGCGTCGCCGTCTCCACCGCTTCAGGCAAGGGCTTGCGCGGCAGGAAGGTGCGGTAGAGCGTGGCGAACAGCGAGGGCGGCGGATTGCGCAGCGCGCCGCGCGAGAAGTGCCGTTCGATATGGTGCTGCACGATGGAAAGCGCCGTCAGGATCACCAGATACCAGACGGTGGCGACCATCAGCAGCGGGATCACTTCCAGATTGCGGCGATAGATGATCTGGATCGTATAAAAAAGCTCCGGCAGGGCGAGGATATAGACCTGCGAGGTGCCCTTTGCGAGCAGAATGATCTCGTTGAAACCATTCGGCAGAATGGTGCGCATCGCCTGCGGCAGCACGATGCGTGAAAACTGTCTGCGCCGCGGCAGGCCGAGTGAGGCCGCAGCCTCAAGCTGGCCCTGTTCCACCGAAAGAATACCGCCGCGCACGATTTCCGATGAAAAGGCTGCGGCATGTAATGTCAGCCCCAGCACCGCAGCCGCAAAGGGCGTCATCAGCTGCGTGGTATTCCAGCTGAAGAAATTGATGCCGGTATAGGGCACGCCGATCGTCACGGTCTCGTAGAGATAACCGAGATTGTTGAGGATCAGCAAAAGCACGATCAGCGGAATGGAACGGAATATCCAGATATAGGTCCAGGAGATCGCGACAAGCAAAGGCGAACCTGAAACGCGCGCAAGCGCCAGAACCGTGCCGAGCACGAAACCGAGAAAAGCCCCGAGCACCGTCAGCAACAGCGTCCGGCCGAGCCCCACAAGCACCGGTTCGGCAAAGAACCATTCCGCAAACACGTTCCAGCCCCAGCGGGGATTGCCGAATACGGAGTGCAAAATGGCCGCGATGATGAGGACCGAGAGAACGGTGCCCGCCGTGCGCAGCGGATAACGGGCGGGAACGACGCGAAAATGCGCGTAACCGTCCTTGACCGGCTCACCCTTCTGTTCGTTCACCGCAACATGCGGAAAATCGGAGGCTATTGTCATCGGAGAAAGCCTTTCACGGATGAACCGGAGAGAGTTGCGGCCGGGCGGCCTGTACTGGCGCGCCATCCGGGATGGAGGCGGCAGTGTCGGAAAGCCATTTTTCGAAGGGCAGCGACCGGATCGTCTCGGGATCGGCCGCCGTGTCGAACAGGGCGCGATAGCCATTGGTGAGATAAAGGCCGACCGCTTCCGGCTGGCGGAAACCCGTGGTCAGATAAACGCGGGCGTAACCCTGCCGGATCGCCTGCTGCTCCAGTTCCTGAAGCACGATTTTCGCAAGCCCCTGCCGGCGGTGGGCCGAGTGGGTCCAGACGCGCTTGAATTCGGCCGTCTCGTGGTCGTAGCGCATGAAGGCGCCGCCGGCGATCGCCTTACCGTCACGCAAAAGCAGCAGGAAATTGCCCGATGGCGGGCTGAAGGCCTCCGGCGGATATTTGTTCAGCTCGGCCTTCGCCCCTTCCGCGTTGAAAAATGTGCCGTAACGGCTGTCATATTCAAACAGCAACTCCTCCAGAAGCGGCGTTGCGAGCGGATTCTTGACCGATGTGTAGAGAAAACTGTCGCTCATGTCCTTGTCCTAAATTTCGCGTCAGGAGAGGTATGCTTCCGCCAGACGCACCCAGAAGCGCGCTGCCGGTGCGATGATCGCGTCGTTGAAATCATAGTGGGGGCTGTGCAGCGGCGCGCTGTCGCCATTGCCGACGAAGAGATAGGAGCCGGGCCGCTCCTGCAGCATGAAGGCAAAATCCTCGCTCGCCGTGCGCGGCTGGAACGCTTCGGCAATCTGCGCGGACGGGAAATGCTTTTTGGCAACCTCACGGGCGAAGACCGTCTGCGGGGCGTGATTGATGACCGGCGGGAAACCACGGGAATAGGAGACATCGGCCCTTGCGCCGAAACTTTCCGCCTGCGCTCTGGCCAGCGCCGGAAGCCGCTCCTCCAGCCTGTCACGCACGGCGGGCGAAAAAGCCCGGGCGGTGATCTGCAGCTCGACGCTCTCGGGAATGACGTTGGAGGCGGTTCCGCCATGGATGGAGCCGACCGTCAGCACCGCCATCTCGCGCGGATCGACATTGCGCGAAACGATGCTTTGCAGGGCGGTGATGAAGCTTGCCGAGGCGAGAACCGGATCGACCGTCTCATGCGGCGCCGCCCCATGCCCGCCCCTGCCGATGATCTGCACCTTCGCCTTGTCGACGGAGGCCATGGCAGGACCTTCGACGAAGCCGAACTGCCCGGTTTCGACACCCGGCCAATTGTGCAGGCCGAAGACCGCATCGACCGGAAACCGCTCGAACAGCCCGTCCTTTATCATCGCCCTTGCACCCGCACCGATCTCCTCGGCCGGTTGGAAGATCAGTGTCAGCGTGCCGGAAAAATTCGATGTTTCGGCAAGATAACGGGCGGCTGAAAGCAGGATGGTGGTATGGCCATCATGACCGCAGGCATGCATGACGCCCGACGTCTGGCTGGCATAGGCAAGGCCGGTTTCCTCGATAATGGGCAGGGCGTCGATATCGGCGCGGATTCCGAGACGTTTTTCACCATGACCGCGCTTCAACGTGGCGACGACACCGTGACCACCGACACCCTCCGTCACCTCGTATCCGAAAGACAGGAGATAACGGGCAATGAGCGCCGCCGTACGCGTCTCCTTGAGCGAAAGCTCTGGATGCCGGTGGAGATCATGCCGGATGGCGATGCTCTCTTCGATGAAGGCAAGGATTCCCCGTTCGGCGTCGTCCTGCGGACGCGCGCCGTCAATGCGGATATTCATGGTTCTGTCTCCTGCGCGGGGCCTTTGCGCGCCGCGTCTTGAAATATGCGCCGGGCAGCGATTAACGCCGCCCGGCTGCAAGCTCAGGCGATGGCCTTGTCAGACGCGTTTTCGCCGCCGGCATAGACGCTTTCCCGGAAAGGCAGACCGAGATGATCACGCAATGTCGCGCCTTCCAGATGCGGATCGAAATAACCGCGCCGCTGCAGCACCGGAATGACGAGGCGGATGAAATCATCCAGTCCCTCGGCAATCACCGGAAAGCCCAGAATGAAGCCATCGGCCGCATCGTGTTCCACCCAGCGTATGATCTCGTCGGCCACCTTGTCCGGTGTGCCGATGAAGCCTTCACGCGGGGTCGCAGCCTCCAGCGCCGCCTCGCGCAGCGTCTGGTTCTTTTCCTTGGCCCGCCGCTTGATGCGGTCGGTCGTCGAGCGGAAACTGTTCTTGCCGATCTCGCCGAGTTCGGGGAAAGGCTCATCCAGCGGATAGGCGCTGAAATCATGATGATCGAAGAAGCGACCGAGATAGGCGAGCGCATCCTCGATAGTGATGAGGTTGCGGATGACGTCGTATTTCGCCTCCGCTTCCTCCTGCGTTTCGCCAACGATCGGGCCGATGCCGGGGAAAATCTTCACATCGGCAGCGGACCGGCCCTGCGCAACGGCGCTCTGCTTCACACGCTTGAGGAAGGTCTGGTTTTCCTCCAGCGAAGCGGAATTGGTGAAGACCGCATCCGCGTGTTTGCCAGCAAGACCGATGCCGGCATCGGACGAGCCTGCCTGGAACACCACCGGCTGACCCTGTGGAGAACGCTGGATGTTCAGCGGGCCTTCCACCTGGAAGAAGCGGCCCTTGTGGCCGAGCGTGTGGAGTTTGGCGCGGTCGAAAAACTGTCCCGTCTCGCGGTTACGCAGGAAAGCGTCATCGTCCCAGCTGTCCCACAGGCCCTTGATAACCTCGAGGTATTCGTCGGCGATCTCGTAACGCAGCGCATGTTCGGGGTGATTACGGCTGTAATTTTTCGCCGTGCCTTCGAGCGGTGTCGTCACGGCATTCCACCCGGCACGGCCGCCGCTCAAAAGATCGAGCGAGGCAAACTGGCGGGCAATGGTGAAGGGGTCGCTATAGGAGGTCGAAACGGTTCCCGCCAAACCGATCTTGGAGGTGACGGCGGCGAGCGCCGAAAGGATCGTCAGCGGCTCGAACCGGTTGAGGAAATGCGGAATGGACTTGTCGTTGATGTAAAGCCCATCCGCCACGAAGGCGAAGGCGATGCCGGCTGCTTCCGCCTTCAGCGCGTTCTTTCTGAAAAAGTCGAAATTGACGCTGGCATCAACAGGGCTTTTGGGGTGCCGCCAGGCATTCATGTGCCCGCCGGGACCTTGAAGCATGATGCCGAAACGGATTTTCTTTCTCGTCATGTCATTCCTCCTGAGAGAAAATTATGCCGCCCGGGAAAGGCGATGTGGGGCCAAGAGTTCGACCGAGGCAAGCCGCTGATCGGCCCCGACATGGGGCGGTTCGATGATGAATTCCTCGATGCCGTGCTCTTCGGAAAGCGCACGAAGCGCCTTGTGAATATCCTCCGGCCCGCCATGCAGGACGTTGGGCTTGCGCTCTTCGATGCGATAGTCGGCATCGCCGGACTGGCGGGCGAATTCCTCCGCCTGTTCGCGGCGGCCGAGGTTGAACGCCCTGCCGTCGCTGAGGAATACCCGGTAGATGCGTTGACCTTCGACCTGTCTCGCGGCATGGGCGGGATCGCTGGCTGCAAAAGCCGACAGTGCAAGGATCGGGGCAGCTCCACCGCTTTCCTCCCGGAAAGCCGAGAGGCTACGGCGAAGAACCTCCGCATCACCATTGAGGTGGCCGGCAAAGACGAAATTCCATCCCCTTGAAGCCGCAAGCCTTGCGCTTTCCGGGCTGGCGCCGAGCAGAAATCTCTCTGCCGCGACCGGCGGCGCAGGTGTTGCCTGTAGCCCTGCCTGTGCATGATCCTGCGGCGCAGCGCCCGATAAAAATGTGGTGAGTTCACCGAAGGCCGCTTCGAAATCCGGCTTGCGGCCGAGATCATGGGCCTGCTGCAAGGCCGACGTCGCAAGCGGCAACCCGCCCGGTGTCTTGCCGATGCCGAGATCGACCCGGCCGGGTGCAAGCGACGACAGGACGTTGAAAACCTCGGCAACCTTGTAAGGGCTATAGTGCTGCAGCATGACGCCGCCCGAGCCAACACGGATGCGGGAAGTCTTCGCCAGTATCCATGCAACCAGCGCCTCCGGCGCGGAACCGGCAAGCTCCGGCGAATTGTGATGTTCGGCCACCCAGAAACGGCGATAACCCAACTCTTCGGCGCGTTTGGCAAGATTGATCGTGTCGCGGAACGCGCTCGCGGCGTCCTCCCCCGTTGAAACCGGGCTCTTGTCCAGCAAACTGAGCGTATACATCATCACCTCGCGTCTTTGATGCATACTTTGTCTACCGATTTTATATTCTAATAAAGGATGATCGTTCCACGTTGCAGCACGATCAGAGAAAATATTGTTTTCAGTGATGTTTTCGAAAGCCCGTGCCGGCAAAACGGGGGACCTGGTCTCAAAAAGGCTGCAACAGGCCGCTTTCAGCACCAAACCCGGACGAAACGGGCTTGCGCCGGAATTCGCTAAAAACTACTTAGTAAGTAAGGAATAATACGGCCCGGCACTGTAAACTGTGCCGACTCTCTTTTCGGATCGTGCGATGTTGACCAAAAAAGGCAAATACGGATTAAAGGCTCTTGTCGATCTGGCGCGGTTGCCCCAGGGCGAGACCGCCTTCGTGACGGAGATTGCGACCCGCAACAACATCCCGAAAAAATTCCTGGACACTATTCTTCTGGAACTACGCAATAGCGGCATTCTGCGCTCCAAGAAGGGCCCGAATGGCGGTTATTCACTGTCGAAAATGCCATCCGAAATCATGATCGGGCAGGTTATCCGTACGCTGGATGGACCCTTGGCTCCCATCCGCTGCGCAAGTCGCACGGCCTTTGAAGCCTGTGACGACTGTGATGATCCCGAGACCTGTCAGGTCAGGGTTTCGATGACGGACGTGCGTGACGCCATCGCAACCATTCTGGACAATATGACGCTTGCGCAGTTCGTGGCAAAGGACGGGCAGGATGCCCGTTCTATTCCGGCCGGCGAATAGGATTTCGCACGGCCCTTCGTTCGGGTTCCACGACAGAGCGTCGCTTATTGCCTGCGCAGATCACTGTCCAGCGACGCGATCAGCCCGGCTTCGCTGACGCCTTCGACAAGACCGAGGCGCGCCATCAGGATTTCAAGCGTGATGGCATTGTTGCGGACCGAACGAAAGGTGACGTTCTCCGCCCCCACCTGCGCCGCATCGATATTGGCCGCAAGGCTTGTTATCTGCGCCTTCAGGAGTTCGATGGCGAGAAATATTTCACCTATCACGGGCCGCGCTGCGCCCTCGTCCGCCAGTCTGTCGATCAGCAGAACGGAAAGCTCACGCTGCTTCTGCCCCAGCGCCACCGCGGCTTTCAAAAGGGCGGAAACGGAAGCGGCCAGGTTTCCTACGCCCTGGGCAAGGAACACCACCTGATCGGCGCGCAAGAGACCCTCCCATGACGTATTGGGGCGATTGCGCAGGACGACAAGCAGGGGCTGTCCGGCCGTGTTGACAGCCGGCACAACGATCCAGTCCGCATCGACCTTGACCGACCCCGCAACTTCATCGGGCAGCCGCAGGGCGTAGTCGTCTTCCGTCACCACAACCGCCTGATCCAGATCAGCGGCAGATATTGCCAGCGCGAAGGTCTCGCCAAGATCAAGACGGGCGAAGAGCGCCTTGCGCTGGTCTTCGCTACCCGCGTTCCTGATGAATTCCAGGGCGGTGAAATGTTCAACGAGATCATGCGCCGCCCCCGCATCGGCTGCGGAAATGATGGCTAACGCCTGTGACAGAACGTCATTTGTGATATCCGCCCCGCCGAGTTCCGTTGGAACGGAAAGAGCAAGAAGACCGGAACGGGCGATCCGCGCATGAATTTGCCCGGGACTTTCAACGGCGCAGTTTTCGGCGATCGTCCGGGCAACGGTCAGCACATCGATATCCGCGCCGAGGCGTGGAGGAACGAAACGAAGTCTTTCGCCGAGAGGCGTGACGGATCCCATGCTCAACTCCCTCAAAGAATGACAAAGTGAAAGCGCCGAATGGCCGGCGCTCAGTCCAGAGAATGATAACGCCCGTTTTGATAGAGCAGCGAATGACCGGAGCCGATGCGGATCGCCTCCACCTTGCCGATGACGATGACATGACTGTGCCGTTCGATCGTTTCTTCGATGGTGCAATCGATCGCGGCAACCGCGTCTTCGAGGATGGGCGCGCCGCTCGACAGCCGTGTCCATTCAGCGCCGCGATACCGATCCGGGCCCTTCAGGCCACCGATGCCGGCAAACTGATTGGCAATGAACTGATGGTTCGCTCCGATGATGTTGACGGCAAGATGACCGAAACGCTGCACCACCGGCCACGTTGACGAGGAACGGTTGAGCGCTACCAGAATGCGCGGCGGATCGACCGACAAAGCGGTGGCCGAAGTCACGGTCGCTCCCGTTCGCTCGTCACCCTCACCCGCCGTAATCACGCTGACACCGCCGCCCAGCGTTCTCAACGCCGCCTTGAGGCTGTCGGCATCCGCCGACTTGCCGCCAACCGGGTCGCGGAGATTGATGAAGTGTTGATCCTTGGCCGCATATTGCAATGTCATCGGGTTGCTCCTGAAAACAGCTGAATTGTTCAATAGCTAGCAGCGATGGCGGGGGGTGAAATAGACATCGTTTTCCATATTGATAATATTCTATAGAAATAATGTCTTATATGCCGTTGCCTGATTTCATTGCGCCGCAAGGATGTCTGCCGAAACGGAAGAAGGCATAAGCCGCCTCCCGCCGATGAATCAGGATCCGGACACCAGCTTGACGTTACCGCCATGACCGCCGCCGCCGAAAACCTGTTTCGCGCCGAAAGAGGACCGTATCTGGTTACGGGGCCCACCGAGCCCGATTTCCGGAAACAGCAGTTCGGATAGCCGATAGGCTTCTTCCAGATGCGGATAACCCGAGGCGATGACGGTATCGATGCCCAGCGCCTGATATTCCCTGAGCCGCGCCGCCACCGTCTTCGGCGAACCGACCAGCGCCGTGCCTGCACCCGAACGGACAAGACCGATGCCCGCCCACAAATTCGGGGAGACTTCCAGCCGGTCGCGCCGGCCATTGTGCAGCGCCTGCATTCTCGCCTGCCCAACGGAATCCGAAGCCTTGGAGAAGACCTCCTGAGCGGATGCGATGGTTTCGTCGGAAAGCTTCGAGATCAGCCGGTCGGCATCGGCCCACGCTTCCTCGTCTGTTTCTCGAACGATGAAATGCAGCCGGATACCGAAGGTAACCTCTCGCCCTTTTTTGGCGGCGGCGGCGCGCACCTTGGCGATTTTTTCAGCTACCTGCGCCGGCGGTTCACCCCAGGTCAGGTATTTGTCGGTGATACCGGCCGAAAATTCGATGCCGGCATCGGAGGAGCCGCCGAAATAAATAGGCGGTCGCGGTTCCTGCACCGGCGGCAGGCCGAGTTTTGCGTCCACCGCCTTGATATATTTGCCGTCGAGGTTTCCCTTGCCGGTTTCAATCAGCGAATTGAACACCTGGAAGAACTCCCCGGCGTGATCGTAACGCTCGTCATGGGGCAGAAAAATGCCATCGCCGGCAAGTTCCTGGGCGCTGCCGCCGACCACGATGTTGAGCAGCAGCCGGCCATGGGAAACGCGATCCAGCGTGGAGGCGAGCCGCGCATAATAAGCGGGCGATGCGACGCCCGGACGGATGGCGACCAGGAATTTCAACTTTTCGGTATAGGCGGCAAGATTGGCCGCAAGGATGAAGGATTCCTCACAGGCAACGCCGGTGGGAATGAGCACGCCTGAATAACCGAGCCGATCAGCGGCCTGGGCTATTTCCCGGAAATAGCCGGGATCGGCAGGACGCGAAAGATCGTCTGAGCCGAGATAGCTGCCATCGCCTGAGGTGGGTATGAACCACAGAAAATCGAGTGGCTTATCGGGTGTGCTCATCGGCAGGTCCTTTGCAATCTGCCCTCGGGCAATGCGGCTTGATGATAAAAGGGTAGCCAATTCCCCGGCGCGTTTAAGAAATTTTGTTCCAATTTCCACCCGGCGAAGAGAGTTTCTCTCCCCGATAAACCGCGCTCCGAAAGGAAAAGGAGCCTTCGTTAATGGTCGTCAGAAGACCGGATAAAGGCCGAGCATCGCAAAGTTCATTTCGCAGATCTCTTCCCTTTCGAGTTCGAGATCGCTTTTCTCCTGCCTGATGCGTCCGGAATGATCCAGAGGATGAAGACTAACCTGTTCCTCGCTACGCGGCTGGCGCCGGGTCAAACCGAACAGATCGAAAGTAAACGCATGAAGTCCCTGCGGCATGTGCGCCTCCTTTGCTCAATTCCCTTATCCTCGGGCGACGGCCCGAAATCGTCAATATTTTCCATAAAATTACTATTCTATAATTGGAGGATCACCGGCAAATGTGGACTAAGGTTGCGGCGACGGGAAAAAATCCGTTTCCGGCCGCCGAGAATGGGCCATCGCCGCCTCATCTAACGATGGTGGTAAATTTCAAGCGTCCGGCCTCATGGCAAGGCAAACCGGCGCTTGAGAAAAAGGCCGGCAAATGCACCTAAACCGCAAAAAACGAGAAATACCCAGCCGGAAAGCGCGCCCGCGTGGATGCCTGACAAAAGCACGCCAATGGTGCAGCCAAGCGCGGTCATGCCACCCCAGCCCATCAGCACGCCACCGGCAAACCGTGTCGCCAACCCACCGGCGGAAGGCCATGCGGGCTGAAATTTCCCCGCTGAAAGCGCGGACGCCAGACTCGCAAACATCAGTCCCAGGACGAAAACACCGTTCGGCGACAGGATCGTTGTTTTAACGGCGCTGATGCATCCCCGCACCGTGTCTAGTCCCGCAAGCGTTTCCGGCACCCAGCCCGCCGCAGCCCCCGTCGTTCTGACGATGCTGCCGAGTTCGGCCGTCACTCCGAGCGGTGCGACACGGAAATAGGAAAAGGCGCTGATGGCCGCGACAAGAACGCCGGTTATGACGGGCGGCCAGCGTTCGACGAAAATGCTTCGGAGCGCCTGCTGCAGCCGGCTTGCCGTGGCGGCAGTCGATGAAGCGGGCTCGGTTTTATCGAAAAACAGAACGAGTAGGATCAGAATGACCAACACAGTGCAGGCAATCAGCAGCGCCGGGCCGTATCCAAGATGATGCGGCAACCAGATGGGCAGATCGTCAAAAATGCTGACCGTATAGAGAAAATTCCAGCTGAGAAATGCCAGCAGGAAACCAAGCCCCGCTCCGGCTATGGCAAGCACGGAACCGAAAGCCCCCTCGCCCAGCCGGTAAAAATGCCCGGACAGGCAGGAGCCGGAAAGCGCTGCGCCCAAACCGAAGACGCTCGCAGCCAACGCCAGAATCCAGCCGACGGGGCCGATATGCGCATTGGGCGGCAGGCGGCCGGGTTGCGGCACCGGCATCCACGCCGCGGTGACGACCTGGTAAAACACCACGCCCGCCAGCAATGCCACAAGAATGGCCACAACACCGTCCGAACGCCTGTCGTCGATGAAATCGCGAAAGTTGCAGAGAAAGCAGAACCGTCCGCGCTGCATCACGATGCCGAAAGCGGCGCCGGCCAGAAGGGAAAAGGCAAGCGGCCTGCCATTCTCAAGCAGCCCCAATTGATAAACAGCGACCGTCAGGGCGCATAAAATGGCAAGCGCCGCGAGGCGGGAAAGGGTCGAATGCATGGAATACCGGCGATGTCGGAAGAATAAATGCCGGTGCGCCATCCGACGCACCGGCCCTATGGTGAAGGCAGTGGAGGCTTATTTGCCCGTCCAGACCGTTCCCGTCGGATTGCTGATGGGAACACCGACCGCATTTCCGTACTCGGTCCAGGAACCGTCATAATTGCGGACGTCGTAACCGAGTATCTTCTTCAGCGCGAACCAGGTGTGGCTGGAGCGCTCGCCGATGCGGCAATAGGTGATGATGGGCGCCGAGCCGTCGATGCCCTTCTCGGCATAGATCGCCTTGATCTCTTCTGCCGATTTGAAGGTTCCATCCTTGTTGACGATTGTGCCCCACGGAACATTGACGGCGCCGGGAATGTGGCCAGCACGGACGGACAGCTCCTTGACGCCATCCGGCGCGAAAATCTTGCCGGAATATTCATCCGCCGAACGGATATCCACCAGCTTGATGTTGTGCTTGCCCTCGGCCACCGCAACGACGTCGACAAAGCGCGCCCGGACCGAGGTGTCGGGCTCGGCGAGTTTCAGTTTCGTTTCGGCCGTTGCCGGTGCGGATGTGTCGAAAGGCAGGCCCTGCGCCTCCCAAAGCTTGCGGCCACCATCCAGCAGCTTTACGCGGTCGCCAAGACCGTAGGTTTCGAAAATCCACGCACCCCAGGCGGCAAACCAGTTGTTGTTGTCGCCATATAAAACGATCGTCGTATCGTCACCCACGCCGGCTTTCTGCAGCAGGGACTGGAAATTCTCACGCGCGGCAATGTCGCGTTTTTCCTTGTCAACGAGATCCGTATGCCAGTTGAGGTTCACTGCGCCCGGAATATGCCCGCGCTCATAGACGCCCGTATCGACGCTGACTTCAAAGACCCGCACTTTCGGATTGTCGAGATTCTCCTTCAGCCAGTCGGCCGTGACAAGCGCTTCCGATGCTCCAGCCGTGGCCAACGATATCGCCGACAAAAACAATCCGCCGAGAGCCGACGTTACAAGCTTGATTCTGGACATTTCCTTACCCCTTTCCCTGATTTGATGACCAATGAAAGGTGACGACAAAACCGTCCGGAGCGAAGAAACGCTTTTCTATATTTTCTGTAGAAAATAAATGCGGCCACTCAAAAACAATCTTCAGGCGAAATTCAAAATTCCATCAATAAAAATTACCAATAAAACCCCCAAAGGTTGTAAATGATGTCAAAACCGAAAAGAGCGATAAACCGACCGCTATCCATCCCGTTTAGCAAGGAAGGCTGGAAAAACCCGATCTTTCTCTAAAAATGCGCGTCGCCCAGGGCAGTCAGTCTGCGCAGTCTCGATCCCGCCACCGCCTTTGAAGGTGCGCCATCTGCCTTCAACCGCTCGAAAAGAGCATAACCCTCAGGCCATCGTCCGTAACCGCTGGCAATATTGATATGTCCGACGGGACCGAGATTGATGAGGCCACTGCCCCACAGGCTCGCACTGCGCGAGAGCTCTTCGGAATCCATATAGGGATCGTTCATGCTGCCCACGACGAGGCTGGGGAAAGCAAGCGGTTGCTGCGGAAAGGCACCGAACCTGACGATGCAGGGATGCATCGCCTCTACGCGGTCGAGATGGGCGGGTGCGACAAGAAGCGCGCCCTTGATTTTGGCGGCAGAGGGTCGAGCCCCCATATTCGCCACCAGCAGGCAACCGAGGCTGTGGGCCACGATATAAGCGCTGTCGACTGTCGCCAGCGCTGCCTCGAGACGGTCGAGCCAGTCCTCGAGAACCGGGCATTGCCAATTGTCCTGATCGACCAGTTGCGCTTCGGGATCATCCAGCAACCAGTGCCGTTGCCAATGTCCTTCATCCGAACCATTCAGGCCAGGGACAATCAAGGTGGTACACATGCCGGCTCCGTGAGTTGTGGGCGGTGTGTGGCAAGCATGGTGAATTTCGCGATTCCAGTCGACTATTGCCTTGCTCACCTTTCGGACGCACGAGAAAAATCAATCCAGACAATTTCGGTAGCGCAGAAAATGCTTTCCCACCGACGGAGATAATGTCGATCGCAGGGAATCATTTCCTCAAATTTTTTATATAGAAAATATGTGCAATATAGTCTTTCCAGACGGAAAGCTTTTCCTCTGTCGGATGACAAAAGAAACGTCGCTGCTTCGCCGGGCCGCCGCCGCTTTGCCATTCTCGCACCAGCGGAGGCTTGCGCCTCCGCGAGCCCCAAGTGGTGAAGGCAAAGCGTCGGCAGGGCCATTCCACCGCAACATAAAACGAAAATTCAGGCGGATAATGTGAGCAGCACGAGCGAATTTCTCTGGTACATCCCCAATGACATCAAACCCGGCCACCGGGGCGACGCCGTCAGCGAAAACCACAACAGTCTCGATACATTGACGAGCCATGCCAGGGCGCTTGAAACCCATGGCTGGAAAGGCGCGCTGATCGGCACCGGCTGGGGACGTCCGGATACATTTACGGTGGCGGCGGCGCTTGCGGCGCGCACCACCACATTCGAGCCGCTGATCGCTATCCGTCCCGGCTACTGGAAGCCGGCCAACCTCGCATCGGCCGCTGCCACCCTCGATCAGCTTTCCGCCGGCCGGGTGCGGATCAACATCGTTTCCGGCAGGGATGAGCTTGCCGCCTATGGCGACGAAGAAGATGATCAGGCGCAGCGTTATGCGCGCACGAAAGAATTCATGCGGCTGGTACGGCGGCTCTGGACCGAGGAAAACGTCACGTTTAATGGCGACCATTTCCGGGTGACGAACTCCACCGTCTCACCACGTATCACCGCACGCGAAGGCCGACCGCATCCCAAACTCTATTTCGGCGGCGCTTCCGAAGCAGCCGAGCAGGTTGCCGCAACCGAGGCCGATGTGCAGCTTTTCTGGGGAGAACCGCTCGCCGGCGTGCGCGAACGGATCGAGCGGCTCAGGCACTTCAGTGAAAAGCTCGGCCGCGATCTGCCGCCGCTGCAATTCGGCCTGCGGATCACCACGCTGGTACGCGAAACCACGGCCGAGGCTTGGCGCGATGCGGAAGCGAAAGTTGCCGAGATGGCCGCAAACAGTGGCGTACGCTGGAACGACCACCTTCAGGCCGTAGCTGTCGGCCAGCGCCGTCTGCTGGATTTGCACCGTCAAAGCGACGTGCTGGACGACAATCTTTATACCGCGCCGGGCAAATTCGGCGGTGGCGGTGCGGGAACCACATGGCTTGTCGGTTCGGCGGAGGATGTCGCCGCGTCACTGCGTAAATACCGCGCGCTGGGCATCACCCATTTCGTGCTTTCCGACACGCCCTATCTCAAGGAAATCGAAAGGCAGGGCGACAGCTTGCTGCCGCTGTTGCGGGATTGATTGGCGTGGCTTGAACATGGGCGGCCCGCCCCAGACAAGGCCGCCCTGTTGCTTCATTGATCAGCCACCCGCCGCCTTGATGCTCTGACGGCCAAGAATCGTACGGATCATATGGCTCTGCGGCGCATGTGCCCTTGCCGTGATGGCATCGCGGTGATGGCGTTCAAGGTTGTAGTCCCGGCGCAGGCCGCGATTGCCGCCAAGCTCCAGCGCCAGATCCGTCACCGCCACCGCATTGTCGATCACCACATGGCGAACGGCGAGCGCATCGGTTCCCACCCTCTCGCCCGCATCGACGTCGCGGGCGACGGAGAGAAGGAGGCGCCGGTTCGCCGCCAGCAGCACCTCGATCTGGCCGAGACCTTCCTGAATCCGAGGAATGGAGGACAGGGGTGCGCCAAGGCTTGCCGGAACATGGCCGTTCAGATGGCTCAACAGATCGTCCCGCGCCGAAAGCGCGACACCGTGGTAGACGGAAGCCAGCAGCACGAAGAAATTATAACCATCTGCCTCATCGCGCCGCAGCGGCTCATCCGCCGGCTGTTCGGCAACGACGTCGGCAAGCGGCACCTTCACCTCTTCCAGCACCAGATCATGGCTGGCGGTGGCGTACATGCCGGTCGCTTCCCACGCTTTTTCCTCGGCGATACCAGCCGCATCGAGCGGCACCAGAAGCTGGACGAGGCGCGGCGTCTCTTCCATCGTCACGGCAAGCACGATCGCCCATTTCAGACCCGGCAGGCCGGTGACGAAGCTCTTGCGGCCATTGACCACCCAGACATCGCCCTCGATCCGCGCCGTCGTTTCCGGCAGGCCGCCATGGGCCGGCGAACCGACACCCGGCTCCGCCTGCGCATTGTTCAAAAGCGCCGGCTCCGTGCTATTGGCGGCCAGTACCTTTGCAGCAAGTGCTGCCGGCCACTTGCCACGCCGGATCGCGGCATGAACGCTGTAGTGCATGGCGAGAATGAGAGCGGTCGACGGATCGCCCTTGGCGATGGCCGTAATGACGGCATGGGCCGTTTCCATACCCTCGCCCCAGCCGCCATCCTTTTCAGCCGTGACGAGACCAAGCAGGCCTGATTTGAAAAGCGCCTCGAAATTACCGGCGGCGAATTCGCCGCTCTTGTCGTGGTCCGCAGCCGTCAGGCTGAAATCCCCGGCCAGCGCGGTTGCGATGGCAACGGGATCGGGCCGCTGCGCCGGCGTGTTCGCAACGGCGGAAAGTGCAACGCTCATGCCACCGCCCTTTCATTTGCCGTGACGAAACGATCGTCAATCCAGTCGCCAAGATCGAAGTCGTTTTCAAGGAAGCCCCATTGGTGCAGGAAGTCTTTGTAATGGCCGACAGCGCCAACAAGATCGGCATCGAGGCCGAGACCAAGATGACGGTGAACCTCAGCTCCGTTGGCAGCCAGAACCTGTTCCTCCGTCGCGCCGGCCTCGCGCGCGATGAAACGGCGCGTTTCTTCCGGATGTTGCTCCGCCCAGAGAGAGGCCCTGGCGATGGCGTCAACCAGCCGCTCCACCAGATCGGGGCGCTCATCGGCAAGCCGTCCGTCGACCGTCAGCACCCGGGGCGAACCGGAATTGATGCGTATTTTCGGATCGGCATGAAAACCGAACTCCGCCACCTGCACCGCACCGATCAGGTTCGCGGCGGCAATGCCGGCCGTTCCCTTGATGAAAATCGCATCGACCTCGCCACGCAGCAGCGCGATGATTTCCTCGCCGAAGGATTGCCGGCGCTTCAGGCCGAACAGCGACGGCCCTTCCTGCGAGGCTAGCACCGAATCCTTGATGACAATATCCTTGAGCTCGACATCCTCGACCTTCAGCCCTTCCAGCGAAAGCGCCGAGACGATACCCTTCAGCGCCGTCGCGCGCATGAAATCAACGATGCCCTCCGGCCGGCGCGGCACACCGAAACGGCGGCCGACGAGATCGGCAAGCGAACGGATACCGGTTTCCGGCAGGGTGATGATTGCCTGAAACTCGTCCGTCCAGGTAACCCCGATGAGACGCGTATTGCGCCCTTCCGAGCGGGCGCGGATGGGAGGTACATTGCCGCCGTGGCGGAACGACCATTCCAGCGTGTGGTTGAAATGGCTCTGGCGAACGGAACGGTCAGGCGAATCGATGATGGATTTCAGCGCTATGCCGACCTCCTCGAAGGTCTGCGAAAGATAACCGAGCTGTGCCGCCAGCCCTACTGGGGTGGGCACCGGGCAGCGTGTGTACCAGATTTCAGAAAGTTTCGTGCTCATGGCTTTGGCCTCGATGAAAACGATGGCACCGGAAAGCGATGCTGCGGCGCCTGTCGACTGAAGGGACATCCCGGCCCGCACCAAAGGGCGAGCCGGGTTTGGCGAGACGATCAGGATGCGGCGATATGCGCGAAAGCGAGGCTTCCCGCCACGCCTTCTGCGCCGATGGTGTGATCGGAAATGCGCTTGTTGAAGATGGTAATCTCAGGTGCCGCGACGATGTCGATGGCCGGCACGTCTTCAACCAGGATCTGCTGGATTTCCTTCCATTGCGCGACGCGCTTGTCCGGATCAATCTCGATGGCGGCGGCTTCGAGAAGCGCATCCACCTTGGGATTGCTGTAAGCCGCGCCATTGGAGAAAGGCACGCCCTTCTTGAAGTTCTTGGACCAGTAAAGCCGCTGCACGCCGACGGTCGGATCGAAGAGATTACTCATGCCCTCATAGGCAAAATCGAAATCGCGATCCGTGTAGATGCGCTTGGTATAGGTGGCGAAATCCTGCGTCCGCACCGTCACATCCACGCCGACCTTCGCCAGCGCCTGGCGAATATAGTCCGCACCACGCGGATAGGCTTCGGTGCTCGGCACGTAATCCAGATTGAGCTTGAAACGGATGCCATCCGCGCCGCGCTTGTATCCGGCCTCATCCAGCAGCGCTTCCGCCGCCTTCAGATCGATCGGATAGGTCTTCAGATCATCCACGAACCATTTCGTCAGCTTCGGATTGATCGGGCCGGTGATCGTCGCGCCATAACCGTAATTGACCGTGTTGAAGATGACGTTGCGGTCAATCACATGCGCGAAGGCGCGGCGAACGCGCACGTCCTTGAATACGTCCTTTTCGAGGTTGAATTCCACGCGGCTGATCGAGTTGGTATATTGATAGCCGTTGGTCTCAAAGCCGAGGCTCGGCAGTTCTTTGAGACGGTCGAGATCGCTATAGGCGACCGGCGTGCTGGGGGCGAGATCGATCTCGCCGGTTTCTATGGCAATCGCGCGGGCAGAAGCGTCAGGAATGAAGCGGACGATGAGCTTGTCGAGATAGGGGCGCGGCGCATCCCAATAATCGGCATTGCGCTCGAAAACGATATGGCTGCCGCGCACCCACTCCTTGAACTTGAACGGGCCGGTGCCCACAGGCGCGAGATTGACCGGGTTTTCGGTAACCTTCGTACCCTCATAAAGATGTTTCGGCACGATTGGCGTTTCGGCCGCCGCGAGCGCCGTTATGAGGTACGGCGCGGGTTTGGAAAGAACCAGAACCGCCGTCAGCTCGTCCGGCGTCTCGACAGCAGTGAGGTTCAGGAATGTATTGCGGCCGCGCGGATGCACTTCCTTGATGGTGTTTATGGAGAATGCCACATCGGCGGAAGTGAAGGGCTTGCCGTCATGCCATTTCACGCCGGGCCTCAGCTTGAAGGTATAACGAAGACCATCTGCGCTCACGTCCCATGATTTGGCCAGCAGCGGTTTGGGATTGAGATCGAAACCATAGGTCAGCAGCCCTTCTGTGACCTTGGGCGATATATAGACGGAATTATAAGCCGTGTGCGCGATCGTCGTCAGCACCGGCGGCTCTGACGAGATCAGCAGCGTGGCCGTGCCGCCACGGGCCGGCTCTGCAGCCTCTAGCTTCAGCCCCGGCAATGACACCACGCCAAGCGCCACCGACGCCAGCAGAAATCCACGCCGCGTCGTCTGGTTGAAAACAGTCATGCGATACCCTCTCCTTGATTGAACCGGCGAAAAACCGACAAATCTCAACAGTTGCGCTTAGGAAGAAGTTTGTTCCGCAGACGAGAGCGAGCTTGGCATGAAGAACCAGTCGTTCTCATAAATAGGAATTATCTTTTCTTTATTGCGCTTATTTTCGTAAATTTCAGAAAATAATTCTATTACTCTTTGACAAATTCCATAAAATTAGTCAACTAATACCAACGCCCCAGCGGGGCCGATTTCCTGATTTCACGCTTACGGACTGGAGCCGATGTCGAATTCGAAAAGGATTTTATCGCAGGCGAGGCGGGTGGCCATTCAGGCCATTCCGACGGTTCTCGGTATCGTCATCCTGAACTTTTTCCTGCTGCAGCTGGCGCCGGGCGATGCCGCCGATGTGCTGGCCGCGGAAGCGGGTTCGGCGACGGTCGAGACCATGGCGGAAATCCGCAATCGTTTCGGACTGGACCTGCCGGTTCTGCACCAGCTGATGAATTATCTCGGCAATCTCGCGCAGTTCAGCCTCGGCTTTTCGCCCCGTTACGGTATGCCGGTTGCTGATCTCATCGGCCAGCGACTGCCCGGTACGCTTGCGCTGATGGGAGCAGCGCTTGGCATAGCAATTTTCGTGGGCGTGTTCCTCGGCTCCATCATGGCGCTTTTCTCAGGCAAGCTGCCGGACCGGATCATTTCCATCGGCTCGCTGATCTTTTATTCCGTGCCGGGCTTCTGGATCGGCCTGATGCTGATCCTGACCTTTTCGGTGAAGCTCGGCTGGCTTCCCTCGGGCGGCGACAGCACCATCGGCAGCAGCCTCACCGGTTTTTCCGCCCTGCTGGACCGGTTACGTTACATCGTTCTTCCCGCCCTTTCGCTGGCGCTTTATTTTCTGGCGATCTATGCCCGCCTCACCCGCGCGGCGATGCTGGAAGTGAAATCGCAGGATTATGTGCGCACGGCCCGCGCCAAGGGCGTTTCGCCGATCAGGCTCACCACACGCCATATCCTGCGCAACGCGCTCATCCCCATCACCACCATGGCCGGCATGCACATTGGCGGCCTGCTCGGCGGCGCTGTCGTGGTTGAAACCGTCTTCAGCTGGCCCGGCCTTGGCCGTCTAGCTTTCGAAGCCGTCATGGCGCGCGATTTCAGCGTGCTGCTCGGCATTCTGCTCCTCTCTTCCCTCGTCGTCATCATCGTCAATGCGGCCGTGGACCTGTTGCAGGCATGGCTTGATCCCCGCATCGGAGAAAGCCGATGAATTCCTCCCATACGTCAGCGGTTCTCGACACGGCCGAACTCGGCACTGGAGAGACCAATCCCAAACCGAAAAAGCCGGAAGAAAAGGTCTGGCCCTATATCCACGCACCGGATGCGCTTTCGGCCCGCTCCGTCTCCGTGCCGCGGCGCGGCCTGCGGCGGGAACTGAAGATTTTCCTCACCAATCCCAACGCCATCGTCGGCCTGCTGTTTCTCGCCACCGTCATCATCACCGCACTGATCGCCCCCTTGATCTATCCCGGTGATCCCTTGGAAATGGTGGCCCGCCCGTTCCTCTGGCCCGGCCAGAATGCCGCCTATCCGCTCGGCACCGATTCCATGGGCCGGGATGTTCTGGCCGGCATCGTGCATGGCGCGCGTATCTCGCTCACCGTCGGCGTCGTGGCGACGTTGATCGGGCTCACCATCGGCATCGCCGTCGGCGCCTTCGCCGGTTATTTCGGTGGCGTCATCGACGATATTCTCGTGAAGCTGATCGAAATCTTCCAGACCCTGCCGAACTTCGTGCTGCTCGTCGTGCTCGTCGCCATCGCCCAGCCCTCCGTCACCACGGTCACATCGGCTATCGGCATCATCACATGGCCGCTGGTGGCACGCCTTACCCGCGCGGAATTCCGCGCCATCCGCGAAAAGGACTATGTGCTCGCCGCCCGCAGCCTCGGTTACGGCCATGCGCGGATCGTCTTTCAGGAAATCCTGCCCAACGCGCTGCCGCCTATTATCGTCACTTCCTCCGTCATGGTGGCGGGTGCAATCCTCATGGAAGCAGCCCTTTCCTTCATGGGGCTTGGCGATCCCAACCGCGTCTCCTGGGGATCGATGATCGGGTCCGGCCGCGATGTCATCCGCACCGCCTGGTACCTGACCGCCCTTCCCGGCCTTGCCATCGTCTTCACCGTCATTTCGCTGAACCTCATCAGCGACGGTCTCAACGATGCGCTCAACCCCCGCTTTTCGGAGGAACGCCGATGAGCAAACTGATTGAAGTCCATGATCTGTCCGTCAGCTTCGGCTCGGCCCAGCCTGTCAAAGGCGTCAGTTTCGATGTCAGCCCGGGCGAGATGCTGGCAATCGTCGGCGAAAGCGGCTCCGGTAAATCCCTGACAGCGCTCGGCCTGATCGGCCTCCTGCCATCACACGCCAAGACCGGCGGGCGGGTTCTGCTCGAAGGCCGCGAGCTGCTACCGCTTTCCGAGCGGCAATGGCGCGGCATTCGCGGCCGCGATATCGGCATGATCTTTCAGGAGCCGATGACCTCACTGAACCCGGTTTTGACGGTCGGCGAGCAGATCATCGAGGTACTGCGCATCCACGAAAAGATCGACCGGCACCAGGCGCGCAAACGTGCCATCGAGCTTCTGGAACTGGTCAATATTCCCGATGCCCCCCGCCGTGTGGATGATTATCCGCACCAGCTTTCCGGCGGCATGCGCCAGCGTGTCATGATCGCCATCGGCGTCGCCTGCAATCCGAAACTGCTGATCGCCGACGAGGCAACGACGGCGCTCGACGTGACGATACAGGCGCAAATCCTGCAACTGCTCGACAATCTGCGCCGCGATCTCAACATGGCCGTCATTCTCATCACCCACGATCTCGGCATCGTGGCGCAATGGGCGGACCGGGTGATGGTCATGTATGCCGGCCGCAAGGTGGAAGAGGGATTGCCGGAACCGGTTTTCTCCAATCCCTACCATCCCTATACGCGCGGCCTGCTTGCCGCCTCGCCGCGCGCGGAAGACGGCCAGCATTATCGCGATGGGCCGCTCATTGAAATTCCAGGCTCCATCGTTTCCGCCACGGGGGAACGCGGCTGCGCCTTCCGACCGCGCTGTCCGAGCGCCCGCGGCTTTTGCGGGCAATTCGTACCGCCGCTGAGGCAGGTTTCGGAAGGCCGTTACGCTGCCTGCCCCTTCGTTGCTCCCACATCCCAGGAGGTGCCCGATGGCGCTCTTGTCAGTGCATAGCCTGTCCACCCACTATTCGGGAGGGCGCGGCACCGTGCGCGCCGTCGATGACGTCTCGCTCGATATCGAGGCTGGCGAAACCGTCGCGCTGGTGGGCGAATCCGGCTGCGGCAAGTCTTCGCTCGGCAAGTCGCTGATGCGTCTGGTTGAGCCATCTTCCGGCCGGATCACCTTCAAGGGCGCCGACGTCACGGCAATGACATCGTCCGAACTGCGCGGCATCCGCCGCCGCATCCAGATGATCTTTCAGGACCCCTTCGCCTCGCTCAACCCGCGCCAGACCGTGCGCACCATTCTGACCGGGCCGCTGAAGGTGCACGGTATCGGAGACCGGGCGCGCCAGCGGGAAATCGTCGAAGCCATCGTCACGCAGGTCGGTCTGCCGGCGGATTCGCTCGACCGGTATCCGCATGAATTTTCCGGCGGCCAGCGCCAGCGCATCGGCATTGCCCGCGCGCTGGTTCTGGAACCGGAACTGGTGGTCTGCGACGAGCCGGTTTCAGCGCTCGATCTGTCGATACAGGCGCAGATTCTCAACCTTCTGGTGGAGATGAAGAAGCGGCTTTCGCTCTCCTATCTCTTCGTTTCCCACGATCTGTCCGTGGTGCGTTATTTCTCCGACCGCGTGCTGGTCATGTATCTTGGCAAGATCGTGGAAAGCGCACCGACATCGGAACTCTGGGCCTCACCCAAACACCCCTATACCCGCGCGCTTCTCGCAGCCGTTCCCGATCCCGCGCGCCGCAAGCAGGCAGCCCCCATTTCCGGCGATCTGCCGAGCCCGCACGATCCGCCATCCGGCTGCCGGTTTCACACCCGCTGCCCGCTCGCCACCGATCTCTGTCGCGAAAAAGCGCCGGATTACACCCTCTTCGGCAAGAACCACGCCGTGGCCTGCCACCATGCCCAATAAACTGAAGGAGCAACCATAATGGTCGACTATCGCTATCTCGGACGCAGCGCGCTGAAAGTGTCACCGCTGAGCCTCGGCACGATGATGTTCGGAGGCCCGACGCCGGATGACGTGGCCTTCCGCATCATCGACAAGGCGCGCGAGCAGGGCATCAACTTCATCGACACAGCTGATGTCTATCACGACGGCAAGTCGGAAGAAGTCGTCGGCCGCGGCATCAAGGCCAATCGCGATCACTGGGTTCTGGCAACGAAATTCGTCAATTCCCACACCAAGGGCCCCAACCTCGGTGGGCATTCCCGGAAGTGGGTGATCGAGACCGTCGAGAATTCGCTGCGCCGTCTCAACACCGACTATATCGATATCCTCTATTTCCACCGCGCCGTCTTCGATGCGCCGCTGGAAGAGCCGGTGCGCGCCATCGCCGATCTCATCCATGCAGGCAAGCTGCGTTACTTCGGCGTGTCGAATTTCCGCGGCTGGCGCATCGCTGAAATTTCGCATCTGGCCGACCAGCTCGGCATCGACCGGCCCGTTGCCAGCCAGCCGCTCTACAATATCGTCAACCGCACGGCGGAAGCCGAACAGCTGCCGGCCGCCAACCATTATGGCCTTGGCGTGGTGTCCTATTCACCGCTCGCACGCGGCGTGCTGACAGGCAAATATCAGCCGGGCGAACAGCCGGGCGCCGATACCCGCGTCGGCCGTGGCGACAAGCGTGTTCTGGAAACGGAATGGCGTCCGGAATCGGTCGAAATCGCCCAGAAGGTCGCGGCCCATGCCGCATCGAAGGGCGTTTCGGCGGCGGATTTTGCGCTCGCCTGGGTGCTGAACAACAAGTTCGTCACCGCCGCGATCACCGGCCCGCGCACCGAGGAGCATTGGGACGGTTACGTCCGTGCGCTCGATGTGAAGATCGATGCGGAAGATGAGGCGCTTATCGATAGCCTCGTCACGACAGGCCATCCCTCGACGCCGGGCTTCAACGATCCGAGCCACCCCGTCGAAGGCCGCGTGCCGCGCAATCTCGAACCGGCACACCGCCCGGCGCTCAAGCCGCGCGCGGTCGCCTGATCGTCCAGAAGTACAAATGCCTGCGGCGCGACCGCGCCGCAGGCCTTCACATCCGCTCAGGGAAAACCGCAATGTCCAATCCGAAACTGCAGACAACCACCACCGACAATGCCGGCGTGCCGAGCCGGGACGAGATTCTGGCCCGGGCAAAGGACATTGCGGCTATTGCGGCAAAGGATGCCGCCCGTCGCGAACGCCAGCGGGAACTTCCCTTCGACATCTTCGCCCTTATCAAGGAGGCGAAGATCGGCACGCTGCGCGTTCCCGAAGCCAAGGGCGGCCCGGGCGGCTCGATTTCGGACTACATCGAGGTGCTGATGATCCTTGGCGAAGCCGACAGCAATATTCCGCACGCACTTCGCAGCCATTTCAATTTCACCGAGAACCTCGCTCTCTCCCCCATCGAACTGGAGGACCGGCGGCATCTCGAACATGTCCTCGCCGGCAAGCTCTTCGCGGGCGCCAGCACCGAACAGGGCACCAAGCGCCCCGGCGAAATCACCACGCGTCTCAGCGCCGATGGTGAGCGTTATCGCCTTAACGGCCGCAAATGGTATGCGACCGGCACGGCCTTTGCCGATTTCGGCACCTTCAGCGCCATCGGTGACGACGGCCAGCCGATCGGCGTGCTCATTCCGCTCGATCGCGCCGGCATCACCATTCTCGACGACTGGGACAGCATGGGCCAGCGCATGACGGCAAGCGGCGGCGTCCTGCTGGAAAATGTCGAAGTGCTGCCGCATGAGCTGACGGCCCGCAAGCTCGGCAGCCAGATCGGCCGCCACAGCTCGGCCATGCGGCAGCTGCACCTTGCCGCCTCCGCCGCCGGCGCCGTTCAGGGCGCGCTCAAGGACGGCGTCGATTATGTCTTGCGGCAGGCGCGCACCACGCTCCACAGCAGCGCGGAAACAGCCAATCAGGATCCCTTCGTGCAGAAGATGCTCGGGGAAATCAGCGCCGGCGCTTTCGCCGTCAAGACCCTGATACGTGAAGCGGCCAGAACGCTCGACCGCAGCGCCATCGCGTTTGCCACCGGCGACGAAGAGGCCATAGAGGCAGCCCTGCTGGAAGGCTCGCTCGCCACCGCCCGCACCCAGATCATCGCCTCGCAGCTTTCGCTGACGGTCGCCACCAATCTCTACGAACTTGGCGGCGGCTCGGCGACGTCAAGCGATCGGAATTTCGATCGCCACTGGCGCAACATCCGCACCGTCTACAACCACAACCCGCTTGCCCACAAGGCGCGTGTCATCGGTGATTATTACCTCAACGGCACCACGACGCACCTTAGGGAAGGCCGGGTATTCTGACCATGCCGGAGGTCCAGGCGGCAAAGGAGAAACAGCAATGAGAACGGAGTTTGTCGCTCCCGCCGGGAGCCGGACGGCTTTTCGCCTGCCGACACTTTCCCGGCTGCCGCCGCTGACGGCCTTGCGCGCCTTTGTCGTGGCCGCCCGCCACGCCAGCTTCTCGCGGGCGGCGGAGGAACTGCATGTATCAACCGCTGCCATCGGCCAGCAGGTCCGCATTCTCGAAACCCATCTCGGCCAGCCGCTTTTCAGCCGCCAGCGCGGAGAGTTGCTGCTGACTGATGCCGGCAGCGCGCTTTATCCCGGCCTTGCGGATGCCTTCGAGACCATGATCGGCAGCCTTTCCGACCTGATGGTTTCGAACGCCCGACCGCAGCTGAAGGTTCTGGCCGAGGGCTGCTTTGCCGCCCGCTGGCTGGCACCGCGGCTGGGAAATATCGTTCCGGCGCTGGGAGACGTCGAGCTTTCCATCGAATCCCTTGATGGTGAAACCATCGACCTCACCCATTTCGACGCCGATTGCGCGATCGTCGCTACTTCTGCGCAAATTCCGGGTTTCATCCATGAGCCACTTTTCACCGACACGGTCAGCGCCGTCTGTACTCCGGACTTCGCAGCCCGCCATGGGCTTGCAGGCGAACCGGAGCGATTGCGGGATCTCGGTTTTGCGATGCTGCGCGGCAATGGTCTGGACCCGGCATTCGAATGGGCAAACTGGCTTCGCGCCTGCCGCATTCCACTCCGGCTGTCGGCGACGGGTCCGCGTTTTTCACGCCAGACCGCACTGATAGAAGCGATCTCCTCCGGCCACGGCATCGGTCTTGTGCGTCACTCGCTGATTTCCGAAGGCCTGAAAACCGGGCGCCTGATCGCCCCCTTCGGCGCGCCACAGCCGACCGCCAGCCGTTATCACCTGTTGACCAGTCCTGACAGGCGGCGGCTGCCGGAGGTTGCATCTCTACTCGCTTTGTTGCGCGAGGATATGCACTCTCTTGAGGCCGCCGCCTGAACACGCCCGTCCCACCTCAGGCGCGTTCCCTTTGCAACTCTCTGGCCGCGTAAATGTTCTCCGGTCGGGGCAGGCCATAGTGGTCACGCAGCGTATCACCCTCATATTCCTCGCGGAACAGACCACGCCGTTTCAGGATCGGAACCACCTCGTCCACGAAGATATCGAACCCGCCGTTCAGCCAGGGCGGCATGATGTTGAAGCCGTCGGCCGCGCCCTCACGGAACCAGGTTTCTATCCAATCCGCCACCTGTTCCGGCGTTCCGGAAATCACCTTGTGCCCGCGTCCGCCGGCAAGCCGGTGCAGCAATTGCCGGATCGTCGGGTTCTCCCTGTCGATGACGTCGAGAACCAGTTGATGGCGGCTGCTATCCGCCTGCGCCCGCGTCGACTCGACTGCCTCTTTCGGCAAAGGCTTGTCGAGATCGGCGGATGAGAGATCGATGCCGGTGATGCGCTGCAATTGCTTGAGCGAAAAGGCCGGCTGGATGAGATCGTTGAACGAAGCCTCCAGCTTGCGCGCCTCCTCTTCCGTGGAGGCGATGAAGGGGCTGATGCCCGGCAGGATTTTCACATGGGCGGGGTTACGCCCGGTGGCTGCAACCCGCCGCTTGATATCGGAGTAAAAAGACCGCGCACTCTCCAGAGTCTGATGCGCGGTAAAGATCGCTTCGGCATAATGGGCGGCAAAGCCGCGCCCTTCCTCCGAAGAGCCGGCCTGCACGTAAACCGGCCGTCCCTGCGGTGAACGGGGCACGTTCAGCGCGCCGCGCACCCGGTAAAATTCGCCGTCGTGATTGGCGGGATGGATGCGGTCGGTCTCGGCAAACAGACCGCTCTCCTTGTCTGCGACGATGGCGTCATCTTCCCAGCTATCCCAGAGCTTCGTTACCACGTCGACAAATTCAATGGCCTGACGGTATCGATCGGCATGCGGCGGGTGCTTCTGGAGGTTAAAGTTGCCGGCCGCAGCATCGGCCGAAGTCGTCACGATGTTCCAGCCCACGCGGCCGCCGCTGATATGATCGACCGAAGCGAACAGCCGGGCGAGATTATACGGCTCATAATAGGTAGTGGACGCCGTGGCGATGAAGCCGATTTTTTCCGTGACGGCGGCGAGAGCCGAAAGCATGGTGATAGGCTCCAGCCGGTGGCGGGCGGCATAGCGGATATTGGCGTCCAGCACCGGCGCATCGGCAAAGAAGATGGCGTCCAGCTTTGCTGCCTCGGCCTTGCGGGCAATATCCTGATAGAGCTTTATGTCGGTGACGCGGTGGGGCTCCGAGTCCGGATGCCGCCAGGCCGCCTCATGATGTCCGCCCGGATAGATGAACGCATTGAGAACCAGCTTTTCGGATTTTCTGCTCATGGAAATGACCTCTTCTTCGCTCTACGAACCGAAAGGTGAGGAGGCTCACGCCTCCTTCGTCACCCAGGCCTTGGCGAGATTGCCGCTCAGCCCCTCCGCCCCGGTCGCATAATCCTTGATGCGAACGCTGCCGACGACCGGCTGGATGGGTGAGACCAGATTGATGACGGGAAGATCCTTGGCGACAACGGCCTGAAATTCCTTGAAGAAGGCGGCGCGCTTCTCGATGTCAGGCTCCACCGCCGCCGCTTCCAGCAGCCGGTCGACTTCCGGATTGGCGTAATGGCTGGCATTCGAGAACGGCAGGCCGATCTTGAAATTCTTGCTCCAGTAGACACGCTGCACGCCGGCCGTCGGATCGAAGGTATTGGAGAGGGATTCCACCGAAAGATCCCAGGCGCGGTCGGTATAAACGACCTTCACATAGGTGCCGAAATCGAACTTCTGGATATCCGCCTCGATGCCAATCTTCGACAGCGCCTGCGCGATGAAATCCGAATAGGTCTGCGGATTGAACGGGTTGGTGGTGACCCTGAGCTTGAAGCGCTTGCCGCCGTCCTTGCGCGGAAAGCCTGCCTCATCCAGCAATTTTTCCGCCAGCGCTATATCGAATTTGGCAAAACCGATATCGGAATTGTGGAACTTCGCAAGGCCGGGGCTGATCGGCGTCGGCGACGGCACGGCATAACCGTAAAGCACGGTATCGATGAGCGCCGGAACATCAATGGCATGGGCAATCGCCTGCCTGACCTTCAATTCCTTCAGATATTCGTTCTCAAGATTGATCACCAGCTGGTTCTGCTGGCCGGCATAGGCATAGATGCGGTCATCCACTTTCAGCGTCGGGATGGATTTCAGCCGTTCCAGATCGGCAAGAGCCACCGGGTTGGGGCCAATGTCGCCTTCCCCGGTTTCCAGCGCCGCCGCGCGTGCGCCCGCATCATTGATGAGGCGGATGATGACGCGGTCGAGATAAGGGCGCGGTGCATCCCAGTAATCGGCATTTTTCTCCAGCAGAATATGGCTGCCCGGCACCCATTCCTTCAGCACGAAGGGACCGCTACCGATGATCTGCGCCGGCTTCGGATTATCAGTCGGTTTGAAGGTCTCGAAGATGTGCTTCGGCACAACAGGCGATTCCGAGGAGGCGAGCGCCGTGATCAGACCCGGCGCCGGCTTGGAAAGTTTCACCTTCGCAACAAGCGGATCGGAGGTATCGACGCTCTCGACATTTGCGAAAGTCGCCCGGCCACGCGGATGGGCCTCCTTCAGCCGCAGGATGGAAAATGCCACATCCGCCGATGTCACCGGTTTGCCATCATGGAATTTCGCCTTTGGCTGCAGGTGAAAGACATATTCCAGCCCGTCGGCCGAAACGCTCCATTCCCTGGCAAGGCTCGGCTTGGGCGAAAGCTCGTAGTCATAGGTCAGAAGCCCGTCATAGATCTTCGAGCCGATGAATTGCGGGCCGCCCGCGCTCGTATTGATGGCCACAAGCTGGGTCGGCTCGGGAAAATAAACAATCTTGAGTGTGCCGCCCGAAACCGGCTCTTCGGCGGCGGCAAAAGAACCGCCCGGAAGCGCCACGAATGCGCCGGCGGCAAGTGCAATTTTATGAAACTGGCGTCGGGAAAAGGTCATGTCTGTCTCCGAAAAAATCCGATATGCGAGGTGCGGCAGCTTAATGCAGCTGCGGGAACCCGTGGCGCTCGGCGAGGATTTGCAAAATACGTTTGGTGTCCTGAATGAAGTGCGTGTCGCCCCTTGCGGTCGCGTCACCGGGTGCATCCCCAGCAAAGATGAGCAGCGGCAGCGACTGGTTTTCCTCACCCACGGCGGCGATGACCGCCTCGCGCGGGCGCTGAAAATCGACTCGGTGGATATCGATGCCGGCGGCAAGATCCGGAAAGGCGGCAAGCAGACCTTCGATCTGGTTACAATGCGGGCAGACGAAGCGGACACCGGGGTGCTTTGGGTCCTCAAAACCGGGGGCAATCAAAAAAAGCGTATCCTTGGCCATGGCGTCCATCATTTGCGGTGAGATTTCCAGCGCACAGTGCAGGCGGCCAAAGCGTGGGTCCAGAAAGCAATTCTTGCTTTGAGACGAAGAATTCCTTTGCGCTAAATTATTGATGAAACTTATTTTTTCGAAATTTCCACTGGTGACATCGCCGTTTCGGCCGACATGTTTCATGCGCAAAGTTTTTCTCGAAAACGGGCGTGCCGCGCGAAGGCGCAAAAAGGATGGAGGGCGAATTTCGACAATAAAAAACCCGGCAGAATTGCCGGGTTAATGTTGATGATCGCAGACCCCCTCTTCCGTCACGCCGGGCTTGACCCGGCCTCCAGCCACGGCGCATCTGTGCCGTGAAGAAAGTCTCTCGCGATCAAGGACTTGAGCGGGCTGGATCCCGGATCCAGTCCGGGGTGACGGAGTTTGGATGAAAACGCTCACTCCTTCTTCCAGGCCGTCGCCAGATCCCCATAGGCAATGTCGATGGTCGTCACGAGGGACTGCAGACTGGTGTTGCGTAAAATGACTGTCGGCAGGGCGACGATCGAGAAATTCGGCAGATCGTCCCCGGTGATTTTCTGGATGTCGTGAAACTGCCCGGCCCGCTTCGTTTCATCGACCTCGATGGCAGCAGCACGGAAGAGATCATCCACCTTGGGGTTGTTGTAGTGGGCGGCGTTGACATAGGGAGCGGGGTTCTTGATGCCATCGGACCAGTAGAGGCGCTGCACGCCCGCCGTCGGATCGAACAGCCGGCTGATGCCGTTCACCGTCAGGTCAAAACCGCGCTCCGTATAAACGCGCTTAATGAAGGTGGCGAGATCGCCTTCGACGATATCCACCTTCACGCCCAGTTTGCCGAAGGATGAACGCAGATATTCGGAGGTCTTGCGGAAGACGTCTGACGGCAGGAAGGCAAGCCGCAGCGAAAAGCGGGTGCCATCCGCGCCCTTCGGATAACCGGCCTTGTCCAGCAACTCATTCGCTTTGGCGAGATCAAAGGGATAGGTGAAGGGCTTTTCGTCATTATAGGCAGTGAAGACCGCCGGGATGTTTGAACCGGCTGGTTTGGCCGTTCCGAAAAAGATGGCATCGTTGATGAAATCGCGATCAACGGCATGGGCCAGTGCCTGCCGGACTTCCTTCTTCGCGAGGATCGGGTTCTCCAGATTGAACTCGAATATGGCGGCGTTGTTGAGATAGGCGTCGGTATAGACCTCCACCGCAAGTTTCGGATTCTGCCGCAACCGCTCCAGATCGCTGTAGGAGACATCGGCGGTGTAATCCGCCTCACCGGTTTCGACCGAAATGGTGGTGGAGGCCGCATCGGCGACGAAGCGCGCCACGAAACCGTCGAGATAGGGCAGATCGGCCTGCCAGTAATTCGGGTTCTTCTTCAGCTTCACATAGCTGCCGCGTTTCCATTCCTCAAACACGAAGGGGCCGGTGCCGACAGGCGCGTTGCCGTTCGGGCTCTCATTGTATTTTTCCGAGGTATAGGCATGAGCCGGCAGAATGGGCGTTTCGCCGCCCGTCAGCGCCCTCAAGAGATAGGGTGCGGGTTTGGAAAGCACCACCACGGCCGTCAGTGGATCGGGCGTTTCGATATCGGCAACATTGGCAAAGGTGATGCGTCCGCGCGGGCCAACCTTCTTGAAGGCCAGCAGGGAAAATTTGACGTCCTGCGACGTGAAATCCTTGCCATCATGCCATTTGACGCCCTTGCGCAGCTTGAAAGTGTAGCGCAGCCCATCGGCTGATGTTTCCCAGCTTTCGGCCAGAACCGGATGCGGTTTGAACTCGCTGTCGAACCGTACCAATCCTTCGAGGATTTTCGTGGAGATGGCGCGGGTTCGTGTGTTGGAATCGGAAAGCGGCACCAGCGTCGTCGGCTCGCCAAGGCCTGCAAGGGTAACGATCCCGCCTTTCTTCGGCGTTTCCGCCGCCAGCACCGGCAAGGACGGCAGGAGCATGGCCCCGGCAAGGGCAGCACTCAGAAGCAATGTCTTACGTCTTGTAATATCCATGGATGTTTCCTCTTGCAGACTTGTTTTTAAAATTTTCAGGCAGCCCTCAGCCGGGTCTCCACCAGCCGGGCAAACAAGGTGGCGCCGACGGGCAGGATGTCGTCGTCAACGATAAAACCAGGATTATGGGCGGGCACGGTGCCGGAATGACCGAGGGTGAAAAATGCGCCGGGTGCGTGTTTCAGGAGATCGGCGAAATCCTCGCTGCCCATGAAGCGGCCGGGTTCCGTGGAAACGCGCTCATCTCCCAAAACCTCGCGCGCCACGCCGGCGACGATATCCACCGATGCGTCATCATTGGTCAGGACCGAGAATATGTCGCGAATCTCCACCTCGGCGGTAAGGCCATGGGCGGCAGCAACGTGATCCGAGATGGTGCGGATGCGCTGCCTTATGGTTTCGCGCACGCTGTCGGAGAAGGCCCGCACCGTCCCGGCAATCGCCGCCGTTTCGGGAATGACATTATAGGCTGATCCCGCCTCGATACGCGTGATCGACAACACGGCGGGATCGGTCGGCGACACGTTTCGGCTGACAATGGTCTGCAGCGCCTGGATCAGTTCGCCCGTCGCCGGAACCGGGTCGCGAGAGACATCGGGATGCGCAGCGTGAGCGCCCCTGCCCTTCAACCGGATATCGAAGAAATCCGCTCCTGCCAGAATGGTGCCCGGCGAAACCTTCAGGTGATTGGGCGCGGCATGGGTGGAATTGTGCAGCCCGTAAATCTCGTCAACGGGAAAATCCTTGAACAGCCCGTCGGCAATCATGGCGCGTGCGCCGCCCAGCCCTTCCTCGGCCGGCTGGAAAATGAACACCACCGTACCGGCAAAATCCCGGGTTTCCGCCAGATAGCGGGCGGTGCCGAGCAGGATGGTGGTGTGCACATCATGCCCGCAGCCGTGGAACTTTCCGGGATAGACGGACGCATAGGGCAGACCGGTTTCCTCCGGCATCGGCAGGGCATCCATATCGGCCCGCAGCCCGATGGAGCGGTTGCCTGCATGCCGGCCGCGCAACACACCGACCACACCGGTCTTGCCATAACCGCGATGGACCTCGATGCCCCAGGAAGCGAGCTTTTCGGCGACGATGCCGGAAGTGCGCACCTCCTCGAAACCGATTTCGGGATGCTGGTGCAGATCGTGGCGGATGGAGACAAGTTCGGGAACATAAGTCCCGATCCGATCAAGGATTTTAGGAGCAGGCGTTTTGATGGGATCGACGGCGATATTCACGGTATCTCCTCAGGGCAAAAAATATCGTTTTCGCAATCGGGCGATTGCGAAGGGTTGGCTTCGGATATGGAAAATCAGGGCTGGAAAGACGTCAGAGCCTCAGGCCAGCCTCCTTCATCAAGGGCAGAATGCGCTCGGCGAAATAGTCGAGGTCTTCGCGGAAATCGTAGAAATTGAGCTGAACGCCATCGATCCCTGCCTTTTTCAGACCGACAAGCTGCTCGACCACCTGCTCGGGCGAACCGATGATTTCGATATTACCGCCGAGATTGCGCCCCTGCTTGTGGCGCGCATCGCCGCGTCCGCGCCAGGCATGGGCATCGCTGTCATAATTATTGGTGGCGAAGGCGCGGGTGCCGGGCTGCGGTTTTCCGGCCTCGATGGCATCGGCATAGGCTATCGCTTCCTTCTTCGTGTCGCGGCTGACGATGATCGGATTGATGATCGTCTTCACCTGCCGGCCATAGGCTTTGGCGCGGTTCTTGACGGTGGCGACATGATCGGGAAGCGTTTCGAGCGCACTGTCTATATGCGCACCACCTGGCGAGGTGACGAAAACCAGATCGGAATGACGGGCGGCGAAATCGATACCAGCGGGCGAACCGGTCGCCGTCACCAGCGGCGGGCGGCCAAAGGCGGGCTTCGGCGTGATCCAGCCATTGTTGATCGCCCAGGGATTGAGCTTGCCTTCATAGGAGAAGTTTTCTGTTTCGCCCCACAGGCGATGAAGCACATCGAACAATTCTCCGGCCATATCGTAACGCTTGTCATGGTCGATGCGCTGCCAGCCGAACATTTCATGCTCAACGGCGCGGTGGCCGGTGACGATGTTGATGCCCCATCGTCCTTTGGCAATGTGATCCAGCGTCGCGCCATATTTGGCGAGATGCAGCGGATGCAGAGGCCCATAGAGCACATGGATGGTGGAGATCAGCAAAATGCTCTTCGTGACCGCCGCCATGGCGCCGAGCGCAATGAAGCTGTCGAGCGAGGATTCGCCATCATAACCACCCTTGGGCAGCCATTGCGTTCGGCTGAAAGCAATTTCGAAACCAAGCTCTTCCGCACGCTTCACCAGTTCGACGTTGTAATCGAAGGTCCAGCTGTTGCTGGTCGGCAGGCTGGAGAAATTGATGTCCTGCAGATTGAGGAACAGGCCCAGCATCAGCGGCTGCTTCGCCGCGCGGCTGAGCGGGCTGTCGTCGAAATCGGCCGGGCTTTTCAGTTCAAGACCTTTCAGCTCGGGACCTTCGGGCAATGGAACAGTCAGCGCCATGTCTTTTCTCCCTCGGAATTGCCGCCCTGCGGGGCGGTCGCCGCCAGCCGGGCGCGCAGATAATCTTCGACGCCGCGGGGCAGCCGGTCCGTAATCTGGTGGATGGTATCGGTGACCGATGCGGCGAGACCTTCGCGGATGAGCTCTCCGAATTCACCGATCGCCGTCTGTTCAAACGCACCGAGATGGGGCGGAAGGGCCGGGGCGGCATGATGGGAAATCCCGACAGGGCGATGCAGGATACGCGCCGCGATGCGGGCGATTTCCAGCGCCGTCAGGGCTTCGCCGCCAGTCAGCACAAAAGTACCGGAAACCGGCGCGCTTGATGTCAGGGCGTGAACGGCGACATCGGCAATATCATCGGCATCAATGAAGGAGACGGCCGCATCGCCAAAGCGGGCGGGCACATCCTCCCCCTTGCGCAGCGCGGCGACAACGGGCTCCAGCGCAACCTGCATCCAGGCGTTCGGCCGCAGCACCGCATGCGCGATGCCGCTTGCGGCCAGATGCTGTTCCACCTCTGCATGGGCCGCCCCCGAAATGGAGCGTGCGGCATTTTTAATGGTCCAGTCGGAACCGGATATTTTCACGATCCGCGACACACCGGCGGAAAGAGCGGCATCGATGACCGCCTTCTGGTCCGCCGCCAGCGTCTCTCCGATGGGGGAAAGCAGGAACAACCGGTCTATTCCCCGCACAGCTTCTTTCAGGCTGGCAGGATCGGAAAAATTGCCTTCCGAAATATCGACCCTGTCGCCCCAGAGCTTCAGCGCATCTTCTCGCCGGCGGGTCAGCACGCGAACCTCTGCGTGATTTTGCAAAAGACGGCTGACGACCCGTTGCCCGAGCTTGCCGGTTGCACCTGTCACAAGAATGGTGGATGCCATGGCTCCCTCACTTTCCGGCGCTGTGTTGCGTGGCGTCTTGCAGTAAAGAAAGGGCGCGTGGATCAGCCCATTCCTGCGCGTCGAAATCTTCGGGGATGAATTTCCATTCCAGCAGGAAATCCTTGAAGTGGCTGAGCGCATCCAGCTCGGTCGGATCGAGATCAAGCCTCAGATTGCGATGCACATCCGCCCCATTCGCAGCCAGAACCGCCTCCTCGCTGACGCCGATCTCGCGGGCGATGAAACGCACGGCTTCGGCCCGATTGTCATTTGCCCATTGGGCGACACGCTGAACCGTAGCCACCAGTTCCGCCACCAGATCGGGCCGCTCATCGGCAAAGGTGGCGTCCACCGTTAAGGGACGCGGGGTGCCGTTGTTGATGCGGATTTTCGGATCGGGGTGAAACCCCGTCGACACCACGACCTGCGCGCCGATGAGATTGGCGACGGTGACGCCTTCCGCTCCCTTGACGAAAAACGCGTCGATCTGGCCCCGGTGCAGCGCTGCAATTTCTTCGCCATAGGGAAGCCGCCGGCGCAGACCGTGAAACCGCTCATCCGCTGGGCCGAGCAACACCGGTTCTTTAGCCGTGAGATCGACAAGCTCGACCTCCGCGACGGAGAGACCCGAGACCGTCAGCGCCGACACGATGCCCTTGAGCGATGTGGCGCGCTGGAAATCGATGGTTTCGTTCGGGCGCTTCGGCAAACCGATGCGCCGCCCCTTCAGGTCGCTGCCCTTGCTTATCCCGCTTGCGGGCAAGGCAATGACGGCCTGGAACTCATCGGTTCTCGTCAGCCCCACCAGCCGGGTTTTCCGGCCACCGGATTTCGCCCAGATCGGCGGGATATTGCCGCCCTGACGGAAGGACCAGTCCAGACGATGGTCGAAATGGCTCTGGCGAATGGCCGGGTCGGCCGCATCACGAATGGAGGAAACGGAGATGCCATGGGTGGCGAAACTGTCCTCAATCCAGCCGAGTTGCGCCGCGATGGAAAGCGGGGTGGGCGCCGGGCAGCGTGTATACCACACGGTTACGGGTTGGGTTACCTGGCGAAGGGCGGCATCAGCCATGGCGTTCGTCCTCGAAATTGCGATCTGAACGGCACGCTACACGTCGTGAGATATTTTCTATAGATAAAGTGTACTATTTCAGGTGCGATTGAGGAAATTCGTTTCCATCTTGTCACGTCTTCACCGGGATGACGGAATATCCTTTCGATGGTGGCCGGATTTCGGGTCGGATCATCGCCCGGACTCTATCCGCTCTTTAAGTCCACTGCAGCTTGGCTGCCGTACTGATGAAAGTTTTTCTTCTCCGAGCAGCAAGGATTTTTAACTCGCGGGCCGAACCCCGGCTGTTACGCTTTCATGCAATTGCACCGGCCGTGGCCGGAAATCCCAGCAGACCGAGAAGAAAAAGTAAAAGCATGAGCAAGACCAAACGCCGGCTCAATCTCAATGTCGGCATCAACACGACCGGATACCTCGCCAACGCCTGGAAATACCGGAGCGGAGATCGGCACGACATCAACGAGATCGGATATTACCGGCGGCTGACGGAACTGGCCCACAAGGGCCGTTTTGACGCCGTTTTCCTTTCCGACCATCCCGCATTGCTGACCGACCCGGCAAGCCGGCCGTTTCACACCATCGATCCGCTCATTCTCTCCACATCGCTTGCCGCGCAGGTGCCGGATATCGGCTTTGTGGCAACGATATCCTCCACCTATAACTCGCCCTATAACTTTGCCAGACGGACCCAATCCATCGATCTCGTCACCGGCGGACGGCTGATCGTCAACATCGTCTCCTCCTTCAATCCCAATGTCGCCGCCAATTTCGGCAACGACCCGCTGCCGCCGCGCAACGAGAGATATGCCAAGGCCACCGAATTTCTCGATGTTGCAAAAAAACTCTGGTCGAGCTGGGATCCGCGCCGCGAAGGCGAGGTGCCGGAAGAGCGTTTCTGGGATGCGGCGACGGCCGAAACCATCGATCACGAGGGGCAATATTTCCATGTAAAAGGGCCGCTCAATGTTCCGCGCGGACCACAGGGGCATCCCGTCATCGCGCAGGCCGGCGCCTCCGAAGGTGGCATCGATCTCGCCGCACGCCATGGCGAGATCATCTATTGCAACATATTGTCCCGGCCGGCGGGCCAGGCCTTCGGCAAAAAGGTCCGCGACCGCGCTGCCTCCCTCGGCCGCGATCCCTCCGGCATCCGCATCGTTCCCGGCCTCGTTGTCATTCTCGGCGAGACCCGGGAGGAAGCGTTGCGCAAACACGAGCTATACAGTGGAGCCGGTTCGGAAGACGGGCTGCTGGCGCGTTTCGCCAGGGAAAACGGCATTGATCCCCGCGATTTTGATCCCGATGCAAAGCTCGATGCAGAGCGTTTCATCCCGGACCAGAACCGGCAGTGGGCGGTGGGCATGGGGCTTGGCCTTTCCGACCTTTTGACCCACGAAAAGCTCACAGCCCGCGAGGCCGTACGCCGTTCGGAGGGACACCACCGGTTGCTACTCGGCACGCCAGAAGATGTGGCGGATGGCATTATCGATCTCTGGCAGGATGGCACGGTGGACGGCTACACCCTGCAGCCGCCGCGCGCGCCAGACGATATTGCTGAATTTGTCGAAAAGGTCGTGCCGGTGCTGCAGGATCGCGGTGTTTACCCGCGCGAATACGAAGGCGCGACAATACGCGACCGCTATGGCCTGCCCTATCCCGACTGAATAGGATGTGGCGCAGGTAAAGCGCCACACGTCCATCTATCGCCGCTTCCCGCTGGAAGCGGGAGTGGCGGGAACGGGAAATATTATTGGCCGGTCACCACTTTCAAAACGGGCCGCCCGCCGGAAAGCTGCGGCAGGACGGAAGCGAAATCCGTGACGATCTGGCGATAATCTTCCGGCTGGAACTCATAGGGTAGTTCAAGACGGAACTCCGAGACGAGCGGCAGAACGGGATCGCGCGACAGTTTCTCCAGAATTTCGTCCGTCGTCCCAACGATATCGGGCAGGAAAAGCGTGCGGCGCGCGCCATGCGCCGTGGTCGTACGCTTGTCGCGCTCGGCGGCGAATTCCTCGTAACGGCGGCGGGTCGCGGGGCTGGCGCTATCCGTCGGCAGGATCACGCGCCCGAGAGCAACACGCGGTTGACGCTCATGCGCCCATTCCTGCCGGAAGCGGGCAACGAGAGCAGCCTGCGCAATCAGAAAATCATCGGTATTTTCACCGCTGACGATATTGCCCGTCAGAAGATTGAACCCTGCCTTGCCCGCCCAGCGGGCGGAATTCTGAGATCCGCCGCCATACCATAACCGATCCGACAACCCTTCGGCGACGGGCCGCAGGCGCGGCACCTGCGCACCGGCCGCATTGCCCGCTTCCGTCTCGCTGGACAGCGGTTCCGATCTCAGAGCCCTCGCCAGCTTTTCGGCGCGGGCATGGCTGTAATCCGCATCGGGAACCGTATCGACATAATCCGAAATCAGATGGGCGAAGGGCGGTGCGCCCACGGAAACCCCGACATTCAGCCGCCCACGCGACAGCACATCCACGGTGGCCAGATCTTCCGCCAGCCTGAAGGGATTTTCGTAACCAAGCTGAATGACGGCGGTGCCTAATCCGATCCGCTTAGTGCGCTGCGATGCCGCTGCAAGAAAAGTGGCCGCCGAGGAAACGCCCCGTTCCAGGTGGCGCTGGCGAACCCAGGCGCTGTGATACCCCAGCGCCTCCCCGGCTTCAAAAAGCTGCAGGGTTTCTTCCAGCCCCTGCGCCGGATCGTCGTCCTGATAATTGCCGGGCACGAGAAAAGCAAAGTGGGAGATATGGGAAAGGGGCATGGTTGTGCATCCGGAAACGAGTGTTGAAGCTCAGCGGCGCAGACGCAGCCATCCTTGTTGCGGGACAGCCGTTCAATGCGGCGCATGCTCACGCAGAATGCATGATGACAGGCACGGCTGGCACGGCATGTTCGTTTATAGTCCCGGTCATTGTTGAAAGATCATTGCGCGATTTAATAGTCTACTAAAATTATAGATTAATCTCGGATAGCATAGGCCGCGCCCACCCGATTTTCTTCTGCGAAGCGGCAAAATCTCCCCAACCGCCCTCTTCACCGAAGATCTGTGCAACACCGCCTGTAAATGGCCTTGATTTTTCGCGGCAACATGTAATACAGATTATCATACATGTTGACAAATATCGCACACATGTATGACATTGCAGCAGCCGCAAACGCTGCCATACCTGCATGAGGGAGGAATTATGATCATCACCGACGTCGAGGTCCGTGTTTTCCGCACGACGACCCGTCGCCACTCGGACAGTGCCGGTCACGCGCATCCGGGTCCGGCGCATCAGGTGGAACAGGCCATGCTGACCATCCGCACCGAAGACGGTCAGGAAGGTCATTCCTTCACCGCGCCGGAGATCGTTCGCCCGCATGTCATTGAAAAATTCGTCAAGAAAGTCCTGATCGGTGAGGATCATCGCGACCGGGAACGGCTGTGGCAGGACCTTGCCCACTGGCAGCGCGGTTCGGCCGCACAGCTGACTGACCGCACGCTGGCGGTGGTGGATTGCGCGCTGTGGGACCTTGCCGGCCGCTCGCTCGGGCAACCTGTATACAAGTTGATCGGCGGTTATCGCGACAAGGTGCTGGCCTATGGCTCCATCATGTGCGGCGATGAGCTGGAAGGCGGGCTGGCGACGCCTGAAGATTACGGCCGCTTTGCCGAAACGCTGGTGAAACGCGGCTACAAGGGCATCAAGCTGCACACCTGGATGCCGCCAGTCAGCTGGGCGCCGGATGTGAAGATGGACCTCAAGGCCTGCGCCGCCGTGCGTGAGGCGGTCGGCCCTGATATTCGGCTGATGATCGACGCCTTCCACTGGTATTCCCGCACCGACGCGCTGGCTCTCGGGCGCGGTCTCGAAAAACTCGGCTTCGACTGGATCGAAGAGCCGATGGATGAGCAGTCGCTGTCCTCCTACAAGTGGCTCTCCGACAATCTCGATATCCCCGTCGTCGGCCCTGAAAGTGCGGCCGGCAAGCATTGGCATCGGGCAGAATGGATCAAGGCCGGTGCCTGCGATATTCTGCGCACCGGCGTCAACGATGTCGGCGGCATCACCCCGGCGCTCAAGACCATGCATCTGGCCGAGGCTTTCGGCATGGAATGCGAAGTGCATGGCAACACGGCCATGAACCTGCACGTTGTCGCCGCCACCAAGAATTGCCGCTGGTACGAGCGCGGCCTGCTGCACCCCTTCCTCGAATATGATGACGGCCACGACTATCTGAAGTCGCTGTCCGACCCGATGGATCGCGACGGCTTCGTGCATGTCCCTGATCGGCCGGGCCTTGGCGAGGACATCGATTTTACCTTCATCGACAACAACCGGGTGAGGTAACGGGCGATGAAAACCGTGCTCGCCTTCGGAGATAGCCTCACCTGGGGCGCAGACCCGGCAACGGGCCTCCGGCACCCGGCCGAACACCGCTGGCCGGAGGTACTGGAGGCAGAGCTCGCGGGAAAGGCGAAGGTTCACCCCGAGGGCCTTGGCGGGCGCACCACCTGTTATGACGACCATACCGGCCCCGCCTGCCGCAATGGCGCACGGGCGCTTGAAGTCGCGCTCTCCTGCCATATGCCGCTCGATCTCGTCATCATCATGCTCGGCACCAACGACATCAAGCCGGTGCATGGCGGGCGGGCGGAAACGGCGGTTTCCGGCATGCGGCGACTGGCGCAGATCGTCGAGACCTTCATCTACAAACCACGCGAGGCAGTGCCGAAACTGCTGATCGTCGCCCCGCCGCCCTGCGTTGCAGGTCCGGGCGAAGAGCCGGCGGGCGGGCGGGATATCGGGCAATCGCTGCGGCTTGCGCCGCTTTACCGCAAACTCGCCGCCGAACTGGGGCACGCCTTCTTCGATGCCGGATCGGTCGCCAGCGCTTCACCGGTGGATGGCGTGCATCTGGATGCGCCGGCAACGGCCGCAATCGGCCGGGCGCTCGCAGCCCCGGTCAGAGAGATTCTTGGCTGATCATGCGAAGCCTGTGGAGGAACCAGGCGCGTGGATCAAAACGTGGAAAGGCCGTATGAACCGGCCGTATTGGGAGGAAAAATGAAACATTTTCTTGCAACCGCAGCGCTTGGCGCCTTGCTGATCGGCGCGATGCCGCTCAGCACCTTTGCCGAAACGCCGAAGGACCAGCTCATTGTCGCCACGACCATGAGCAATATTCTGACCCTCGATCCCGCCGCCATTACCGGCCGCGAGACCGTGCAGGTTCTGAACAACGTTTATGACACGCTGGTCGTGCTTTCACCGAGAGATCGCAGCGTCCAGCCACGTCTTGCCGAACGCTGGGAAATTGCCGAAGATCGCAAATCCATCCGTTTCCATCTGCGCCGCGATGCGAAATTCGCCTCCGGCAACGCCGTGACGGCAAAGGATGTAGCGTGGAGCCTGAAGCGGCTGCTCGCCCGTAATCTGGCGCAATCGTCTTTCCTCAAAACGCGCGGTTTCAAGCTGGAAGAGGCCGACAAGCTCTTCGTTGCCGAAAACGACCAGACCTTCGTGCTCAATATTCCAAAGCCCGATGATCCCAATCTGCTGCTGATGATTCTTGCACAGAATGGTCCGGGCTCGATCATCGACAGCCAGACGGCGCTTGCCAATGAAAAGGACGGCGATCTCGGCGGCGCATGGCTGACGCTGAATTCCGCCGGTTCCGGTCCCTTCAAGCTCACCCAATGGAAGTCCAACGAATATATCATCCTCACCCGCAACGACGATTATTGGGGTGAGAAGGCCAAGATGAAACGCATCCTCATGCGCCATCTGCCGGAATCGCAGTCGCAGCGCCTGATGTTGGAAAAGGGCGATATCGACGTTGCCTACTCCCTGCAGGCCCCGGACCTGAAATCGCTTGAGGCCGACAAGGCCGTCACCATCGAATCCACGCCCGGCTCCGGTTTTTATTACCTCAGCGTTTCGATGAAGGATGAGAAATTCGCGAACAAGAAGGTGCGCGAGGCCCTGCGTTACCTGATCGATTACGACGGCCTCGACAAGGCGGTCATGCCCTATTACGGCAAGCTGCATCAGCGCTCCCTCAGCACCGGTGTCATGGGCGCGCTGCCCGATCAGGGCTACAAGCTCGATGTCGAAAAAGCCAAGGCGCTTCTGGCCGAGGCTGGTTATCCCAATGGTTTCAAGACCACGCTGCGCGTTCTTTCGGAAGATCCCTTCATGAAGGCGGCAACGGCGATCCAGAACACGCTTGCCCAGGCCGGCATTCAGGCTGAATTGATCAGCGGCTCGGGCGACCAGATTTACGGTGCAATGCGCGAACGGAATTTCGAACTGCTGCTCGGGCGCGGCGGCGGCGGCCAGCAGCCGCATCCGGACAACAACCTGCGCTCGATCGCCTATAACCCCAACAATGCCGACGATGCCAAGCTCACCAATTACCAGAGCTGGCGCACCAGTTTCTTCGATGAGAAACTGAACAAGATGATCGAGGAAGCGCTGGTCGAGCGCGATGTGGCAAAACAGACGAAGCTTTATGAGGACCTGCAGGGCTATATGGACGAGACTGTCATGTCGATCCAGCCCTTCTCCGAAGTCATCGACACCGCCGCCTTCCGCAGCGACATCAAGGGCATGATCGTCAGCCCCTGGCTTTCGCGGTTTGAAGAGGTGAGCAAGGAGCGGTAATCGGCCGTCCTATCTGCGAATAAAAAGGCGCGGCTAACCCCGCGCCTTTTTGCTGTAACAAAGCCCCACTCACCCAATGTGTTAGGCGCAAGCGAAGCCTCCGCACTCCGTCACCCCGGACTAGATCCGTGGTCTAGTGCGATCAAGTCCTTGATCGCGAAAGAGTCTGTTCACGGCGCAGACGCGCCGTGGCTGGAGGCCGGATCAAGTCCGGCATGACGGAAAGGCCGGTCTCGCACTATGTCAGCAGCCTAGGCGCAGTTGGCGGCCCGCCATCCCGCCTAGCTACCTCCAAAAAAATGCCCGGCGGGGAGGCCGGGCAAGGAAGGAGGATGTTATTATCCGTGACGCCCCGGAGGAGGACGGTCACGTTCTTGGAGCCGTCACGCGCCTTCATATTCCAGCGAAGCGCCGATCAATTCACGCGCATAGGGATGCGTCGCGCGATTGTCGGCGATGGCCTCGCGCGGCAGGATTTCGGTGATTTCGCCGCGCAGCATCACCGCGAACCGGTCGCACATGTGATCGACGACGGCGAGGTCATGGGTCACCATGATATAGGTAAAGCCGCGCTCTTCGCGCAGCCGCTGCAGCAGGTTGAGGATTTCCGCCTGCACCGAGACATCGAGCGCAGACGTCGGCTCATCGAGCAGTAACAGCGACGGCTCGAGAATCAGCGCCCGCGCAATCGCCACGCGCTGCCGCTGGCCGCCGGAAAGCTGGTGCGGGAAACGATCCAGAAACGATACGGGCAGGCCGACATCGGTGATGACCTTGCGCATGCGCTCTTCGCGGTCGCCAAGCTTGTGGATCGCAAGCGATTCCGAAAGCACGGTGCGCACCGACTGGCGGGGATGCAGGGAACCATAGGGGTCCTGAAACACCATCTGCAGCATGCGGCACCGCTCGATCAGCGGCATGTCGCGCACCGATCTGCCGTCGATAAGGATATCGCCGGTCCAGAAATCGTTGAGCATGGAGACGCAGCGAAGCACGGTGGATTTGCCCGAACCGCTTTCGCCGACCAGCCCGAAGCACTCGCCCGGCTCGACGCGGAAGGATACGGAAGGCAGCACTTTCAGCGCCGTGTGGCCGCTGCCGAAAGTGATGGAGAGATCGCGGGTTTCGACGGAAACGGCCATTATACGTTCTCCTCCAGCCATTCGGGGCGACGGTCCAGCACCGCAAGCGGCGCGCGTGTGCCACCGATGCGCGGCTGTGCCGCCAGCAGGCCGCGCGTATAGGGATGCTGCGCCTGATCGAGATCGCGCGCGGCCAGCGTTTCCACCACACGGCCGGAATACATGATGAGCACCCGGTCGCAGAAATTGCGCACGAGATTGAGGTCGTGACTGATCATGATCAGGCCGATGCCGCGATCACGCACGAGACCGTCGAGAATATTCAGCACCTGCAGCCGCACCGTCACGTCAAGCGCCGACGTCGGCTCATCGGCAATGACGAGATCGGGATCGGCAAGCAGCATCATGGCGATCATGACGCGCTGGCCCATGCCGCCGGAGATTTCATGCGGATATTGCTCGTAAACGCGGGCGGCATCGCGGATTTTCACTGCATCGAGCATGGCAAGCGCCTTTTCCCGGGCCTCCTGTTTCGAAGCCTTGAAGTGGCGCAGATAGGTTTCCGTTACCTGATCGCCGACCCTACGGATGGGATTGAGAGAGAATTTCGGATCCTGAAGGATCATCGACATGCGCCGGCCGCGAACCTTCAGCATCTCTTTCTCATCGAGCGAGAGAAGATCGAGGCCATCGAAATCCAGCCTGTCGGCGGTGATCGTCGCCGATGGCAAAAGGCGCAGCAAGGCGCGGCCGACGGTGGATTTGCCCGAGCCGCTTTCACCGACGATACCAAGCCGTTCCCGGCCAAGGGTGAAGGAAATGCCCCGCACCGCCTCGGTGGGTGAGCCGCCATAACGGATGCGGAGATTTTCGACGTCAAGAATTGGTTTTTCCATGACCTATCTCCGGTTCATCTGCTTCGGGTCGAGCGCATCCCGCAGGCCGTCTCCCAGAAGGTTGAAGGCGAGGCTGACGGACAGGATCGCAACGCCGGGGAAGGTCACCAGCCACCAGCTATCCAGCATGTAACGGCGGCCGGTGGCGATCATCGCCCCCCATTCCGGCAGCGGCGGCTGCGCGCCGAGACCGAGAAAGCCGAGGCCGGCGGCGGTGAGAATGACGGTCGCCATGTTCAGCGTCAGGCGGATGAGGACCGAGGGCAGACACATGGGCATGATCGATTTAACGATGATGCGCAGAGGCGACGCGCCCTGAAGCCGCGCAGCGGCAATATAATCCGCCTTGCGGAAGGTCATGGCTTCGGCGCGCGCAAGGCGCGCGATCGGCGGCCATGAGGTGAGCGCGATGGCAATGATCGCGTTGTTGAGGCTGGGGCCGAGCGCTGCGACGAAGGCGAGCGACAGGATGAGGCTCGGGAACGACAGGAAGATATCCGTGATGCGCATCATCACCGTGTCGAACTTGCCGCCGAGATAACCGGAGGCCGTGCCGACCAGAAGGCCGACGGGACCAACAATGATCGATACCAGCGAGATGATGGTGAGCGTGATGCGCGCGCCCCAGAGAAGGCGGCTATAGATGTCGCGCCCCAGCTCATCCGTGCCGAAGACATGGCCGTTGCCGGGCGCCTGCAGCGTATTGGCGAGATCCTGCGCGTAGGGGTCATGCGTCGCAAGCCAGGGCGCGAAAACAGCGGCGATGACGAGAAGCAGCAGGACGGCCAGACCGAAAGCCGATGTCGGGCTTTTCAGCAGGAAAACAACGATGTTCTTCAGCGCGTTCAAGGGCACGGGAAGGCGAGAGGAAGTTTCTGCACGGGCCGTCATCAGCGGGTCCTCGGATCGAAAAAGCGGTAGAGAATGTCGGACAGGAGGTTGAGCCCGATGAAGATGACGCCGACGATAAGCACGCAGGTCATCACGGCATTCATGTCGCCGATGATAAGATTGCTGGTGAGATATTGCCCGAAACCCGGCCAGGCGAAGACGGTCTCAATGAGAACCGCGCCTTCCAGCAGCGAACCATAGGCAAGGGCGATGATGGTGACGAGCTGCACCCGGATATTGCCAAAGGCATGCAGCCACACCGTCTGCCGCTGCGACAGACCTTTGACGCGCGCTGTCGTCACATATTCCTGGCCCAGCTGGTCCAGCATGAAGCTGCGCGTCATGCGGGTGATATAGGCCGAGGAGGAATAACCGAGCAAAGCGGCGGGAAGGATCAGGTGGTTGATGGCCGACCAGAAAACCTCCATATCGCCCGCAAGCAGGCTGTCTATCAGCAGAAAGCCCGTCCGCTCCTCAACCAGTCCGATATAGAATTGGTCCATGCGGCCACCGCCGCCGACAAGGCCGAGATAGGCGTAAAAAACGATCAGCGCGATCATGCCGGTCCAGAAGATCGGCATGGAATGGCCGAACAGGCTGAGCACACGTACCAGATGATCCTGCCAGCGGTCTTTATTGACCGCGGCATAAACACCCATGGGAATGCCAAGGCCGGCACCGATCAGGATCGCAAAGGTCGCAAGCTCCATCGTCGCCGGCATGACCCTGATGATATCCTCGATGACCGGACGACCGGTGCGGATCGAGGTTCCAAAATCGCCGCTGAAGACATCACCGAGATAATAGATGAACTGCTGCCACAGCGGACGGTCGAAACCGAGCGCATGATAGACCTGTTCATAGGTTTCGCGCGTCGCATCCTCGCCAACGATGGCCCGCACTGGATCGGCCGGCATCAGGCGACCGATAAAAAAGGTCAGTAGCAGCAATCCAAGCAGCGTAACGGCAATACTTCCGATCTGGCCGGACAGGCCATAAAGCGAAAGGCGTCTTTTTGACATGATTCCTCCCTTGCCAGAGATCGACTGCGCAAGTGACCAAGGCGCAATCCTGTCTGACAACTATTCGCAAGTTGTCACAGGTGTTGAGAGCTGTCAAGCGCGTGACTGTGAAATCCGCATCGCCCAGGGCTCTGAAAGGCGTGCCTCGAGGAGGAATCTCATGCTGAAATCATCCGGCTTTCGTGTTGCTTTGGGAAAAAGCACTTGTGTTGCGGCACCCGTAAAAGCCTGTATTCTCCGACTTCGCGGAATGCGCGGAGGCTAGCTGGGCGGTGGCACCGATGACATCCGTGCCGACAGGGGGAGGAAAATATGGCTGACGTGACACTTCTGGCGTTTGCGGTGGTCGCCTTTATCGGCATTGCCACGCCCGGCCCTACCGTCTTGCTCGCGCTTGCAAATGGTTCAAGATTCGGAGTACGCCGCGCCATGATTGGCATGGCTGGCGCTGTCCTCTCGGATTTCGTCCTGATCGGCGCAGTAGCACTAGGATTGGGTGCCTTGCTCGCCGCCTCCGAATTCTGGTTCAGCGTCGTCAAATGGGTGGGCGTCTGTTATCTAGCCTTCCTCGGCATCATGCTTTTGCGCTCAAGAGGCACGCTCGATGGTGCTCTTCAATCCGCGGAGGCCAACGGGGTCGCTTCCGCCCGCTCGATTTTCCTCAAGAGCTTTCTCGTGGCGGTCACCAACCCCAAGGGATATCTGTTCTTTTCGGCTTTCCTGCCGCAATTCATCGATCCCGCCGCGCCGCAGATCCAGCAATATGCGGCGCTTGCGCTGATCTTCGCCGGCATCGATTTCATCGTGATGTTCGGATATGCCCTGCTCGGCTCGCAGGCCGTCCGGCTGTTGCGGAAAACCGGAGCCCTGTGGCTCGACCGGATTTGCGGCGGCGCGCTTCTGACGCTTGCCGCCTCCCTGGCCTTCTATCGGCGGGCGACTGCGTAACCCATTGACCTCTAGGCCATTTCCGGCTCATTCAGCGGCAGTGCGTGAGCGCAGAAGCACCTTGTAGCGCTCAAGACTGCCGCGCAGATGCGCCGCCATATGTTGACGGGCGGCATCGGCATCACCTTCGATGATGGCATCGACAATCCTCGCATGCTCCTCCTGGAGATGCAGGTTGTAGTCCTTCGGACGCGACCCGGGCGCTGCCCCCTGCAATTCGCCGCGGGGAATGATGCCGGAGCGAATGAGCTGAAGAAACTCGGGAAACCGCCTGTTTTGCGTCGCCTGCGCAATTGCCAGATGGAACTCGAAATCAGCATCCCGCGTCGGCAGCCCGGCGGCAAGACAGTCGCCGACGCGCCGGTGCGCATCCACAATCGCCTCCACCTGCACGGCGGAACGGCGCGATGCCGCAAGCCCGGCGGATTCGACCTCGAAGACAGTGCGCAATTCCAGCAATTCGATCACCGAGGAAATTCGCCCCACGGCCAGATCGTTAAAAGGCAGTTCCTTGGCCGGTTTCACTTCAACGGCGAAAACGCCCGCGCCCTTGCGGGCTTCAACGAGACCATCGGCGCGCAGAATGGCGATGGCTTCGCGCACCACCGTGCGGCTGACGGAATATTCCCGCGTCAGGGCGCTTTCGCTCGGAAGACGATCACCGGGGCGGAAAACGCCTTCCGCCAGATCCCGCCGCAATGCCGAACTGATTTTCGCCGCGAGCGATACCCCCTGCTTCGTGCTGCTCTCAACGTCCATTCCGGCCCACCTGTTTTAAACTTGTCTGGCATGTTAGCAAACACCCGCCACATTGCAAGGGCCGGACCTCTGCACCACCGCGACTGTTGCCGCCCTCACGCCGCAGCCATGGCCGAACTGCTGGAAAAGCGGCTTCTATATTCACCCGGTGAGAGGCCGAGAATGCGGTGGAACACCCGGCGGAAGGCGGCGGCATCCTCATAACCCACTGACCATGCGATCTGATCGACCGAACGGCGGGTGAATTCCAGCAATTCCCGCGCCTTCCCGACCCGCAGATGCTGGACATATTCGATGGGCTTCATGCCGGTGGCGGCCTTGAAGCGGCGCAGGAAGGTTCGCTCCTCCAGCCGGGCATGGCCGGCCATGTCGGCAACGCTCGTCGCCCGCCCGGCGCGGGCCTGCAGCCAGTGCTGCACCTTCAGGATCGGCTCGTCGCCATGCGTCAGCCTTGGGGCGAAGCTGCTATAATGGCGCTGTTCACGCCCCGAGGGATCGATCAGCAGGAATTTGCCGGTCTCGATCATCACCGAAGGTCCAAGCAGCCGGTCGACGATGCGCAGGCCAAGATCGGTCCACGCCATCAGCCCGCCAGCCGTGATGATATCGCCATCCTCTATGACGATCTTGTCTATCTCCAGCCGGATATCGGGAAAACGCTCGCGGAACCGCTCGGCAAACAGCCAGTGGGTGGTGGCCGGGCGACCAGACAGGAGGCCCGTGGCCGCAATCATGAAGGAGCCGCCGCAACTGGCTGCGAGCGTCGCCCCCTGCGCATGCCGATCCAGCAGCCAGCGGGCGTAAGGCTCGGCTTCCTCGATCTCAGCGGGCCCCGTCAACCGGCCGGGTACAACGAAAATGTCGGGATGTCCTGACTGCCCGGAATGAGTGTCGTGACAGCGGGAAAATTCACCACCCTCGCCCATGCTCCAGTGGCTGACCCGCAATTTCGGCCCGCCGCGATCCTGTGAAAATACCGATGCGATGGCAAAAAGATCGGTGATGCCATGTACCATGGCCATCTGACAGTCCCGATAGAGGACCAGACCGACTTCCAGCGCGCTTCCCGTTACACCCGCCATGCGCCCACACCCCCGTTTTGTCGGTTTCGGCTCGCTTTCTGTCAGAAGCGCCAATCCAGCCCCGGCTGCCTCCAGAGTATCTCTATTCCCACGGGACGCAAGCAAGCTCCCTGCAACAGGAGAGAGAGCCATGACAACGATCACCACCAGAGACGGAACGCACATCTTCTACAAGGACTGGGGTCCGAAAGACGGCCAGCCCATCATCTTCTCCCACGGCTGGCCGCTCAGCGCCGATACATGGGATGCGCAGATGGTGTTCTTCGCCAACAACGGTTTCCGCACCATCGCCCACGACCGCCGCAGCCACGGCCGCTCCGACCAGGTCTGGCATAACAATAACATGGATCAATATGCCGACGATCTGGCCGAACTGATCGAACAGCTCGATCTTCACGACATCATTCTGGTCGGCCATTCCACCGGCGGCGGCGAGGTCACACGCTATATCGGTCGCCATGGTACGGCCCGCGTCGCCAAGATCGCCCTCATCGGCGCGGTGCCGCCGCTGATGCTGAAGACGGAAAGCAATGTCATCGGCCTGCCGATCGATGTTTTCGACGGCATCCGCAAGGGCACCTACGACAATCGCAGCCAGTTCTTCAAGGATTTGACCATTCCCTTCTACGGTTACAACCGCGAAGGCGCCGTGATTTCGCAAGGCATCCGCGACGAATTCTGGCGTCAGGGCATGATGGGCGGGCTCAAGGGTCAGCTCGACAGCATTCGCGCTTTCTCGGAAAGCGATTTCCACCAGGATCTGAAGGCCTTCGACAAACCCACGCTGGTTCTGCACGGTGATGACGACCAGATCGTGCCGGTCGGCGCTTCGGCACTCTCCACGGTCAAGATCGTCAAACACGCGGTCCTCAAAATCTACGAAGGCGCCGACCATGGCCTGACGCAGACCCATCAGGACCGCTTCAACGCCGACCTCCTCGCCTTCATCAACGCCTGAAACCACCGGACACAGGAGACACGGGACATGACACAGAATACATTTCTCATCACCGGCGCATCCGACGGCATCGGCGCGGTCTATGCCGAACGTCTGGCAAAACGCGGCCATGATCTCATCCTCGTGGCGCGGCGCGCCGAAAAGCTGAAGACACTGGCAACCCAACTGGAGAAGGATCACCATATCGCGGTCGAGGTTCTCTCCGCCGACCTTTCCAGAGCAGAAGACCTCGAAAAGGTCGAGGCACGACTGCGCGATGACCGGCGGATCACAGGCCTCGTCAACAATGCCGGTATTGCCGGTGAAGGCGCCATCACGGCGCTGGACCCGGCCTATGTCACGACGATGATCAACCTCAATATCCTTGCCGTCACCCGGCTTGCAGCGGCGATCGCGCCGCGGCTTGCCGCCGATGGCAAAGGCACGATCATCAACATCACATCGGTAACGGCCCTGATGCCGGCGGCATTTACCGCCGTCTATCCGGCAACCAAGGCCTTTGTGCTCGCCTTCACCGAAGCGCTGCAGGCGCAGCTTTCCCCGTCCGGCGTGCGGGTTCAGGGTGTCCTGCCGGGTATTACCCGCACGGCGATCTGGGAAGAGGAGCGGCTCGAGGCCATTCCGGCCGCCATGGTCATGGATGTTTACGAGATGGTGGATGCGGCCCTTGCCGGTCTCGATCTTGGCGAGACCCTGACCATTCCTTCGCTGCCGGATGCGGCCGATTTCGAAAATTTCCTTGCAGCCCGCGCAGCATTGAGGCCCAATCTGTCGCATGCACTTGCCGCCAGCCGGTATCGTGCAACTCAAACCGAATAGAGGGAGACGCATCATGATCCTCGGACTGACCATTCCCCAATTCACGACATTGCACGTTGCCCTGAGCCTCATTGGCATCGTAACCGGACTGATCGCCCTGCCCGCTTATGCGGCGGGGCGGTGGATGCCGCGCATGATGGCGCTTTTCCTCGTCACCACGCTCGCCACCACACTCACTGGCTTTCTGTTTCCAATCGGAAATTTCACACCGGCACTCGGCGTCGGCATCATCTCGACCCTCGTTCTGGCAATCGCACTGGTTGCGCTTTACGGATACGGTCTGAATGGCAGGGCGCGCATTATTTATACGATCACCGCCACGATCAGCCTTTATCTCAATATGTTTGTGTTGATCGTTCAGGCCTTTCTCAAGGTCGAAACACTCAACAACCTGGCACCGAACGGCAATGAACCGCCCTTTGTAGTCGCCCAGACGGTTCTGCTTGTTGCAGCCATCTGTCTCGGCTGGAAAGCGACACGCCGCAGGCTCGCCGTCTGAAACGAGCCGAAGTTCGAACCGGCTTCCGGGGAAATGCCTTGTGCCTGAGTGCTTTCAGGCACTAGGCATGTTTTTGCATGCCGAATACAGGCAATCTCCGCTCATCCGTCACAAAACGAAGAAATCCCGTCTCTAGGGTTTCCTCCCGAATCTCTCTTGAAATCCAGCGGGAGATATCCGGAACGAAGACGCTTTTCGCCTCTTGCAAACAAACAATATACATTATATAATAATATATATTAATTTATTACAACAGGAGATGCCGATGAATGCCGTGAAGATCAACGAGCGTCTGACCGTTGCGGGCCAGCCGATGATCGCCGATTTCCAATCGCTCTCCGCCCAGGGCTATAAAAGCATCATCAATGCCCGGCCTGATGGTGAAGAGCCCGGTCAGCCAGGCAATGTGCAGGAAAAAAGCGCCGCCAGCGCGGCAGGCATGGAATATGGCTTCATCCCGGTCAGCGGCCCTGCCATCACCGAAGCCGATATCCGCGCCTTCCAGCAGAAAATGGCGGAAGCGGACGGCCCCGTTTTTGCCCATTGCAAGGGCGGCACGCGCGCACTCACGCTTCATGTTCTCGGCGAAGCGCTGGATGGGCGCATCGAGTGGGCCGACATCGCGGCTTTCGGCAAGGCGCATGGCTTTGACCTTTCCGGCGCCACCCGCTGGCTGGAGCGACGCGCGGCGGCGGTTCCACACGTCAAGGCCTTCTTCGATCCGCGCACATGGAGCGTGCAATATGTCGTTTCCGATCCTGCGACCAAGCGCTGCGCCATTATCGACCCGGTCTATGATTTCGATGAGAAGTCCGGTGCAACCGGAACCATGAATGCCGACGCCATTCTGGATTATGTGGCGAGCCAGGGCCTGTCGGTGGAATGGATTCTCGATACCCATCCCCATGCCGACCATTTTTCCGCCGCCCATTACCTGAAGCAGAAGACCGGTGCGCAGACGGCGATCGGCGCGAAAGTTACCGGCGTACAGAGGCTCTGGCAGGAGAAATATAACTGGCCGGATCTCGAAACCGACGGCTCGCAATGGGACCGGCTGTTCGAGGCGGGCGACAGGTTCGATATCGGCTCCCTGGAAGCGCGCGTGCTGTTTTCACCCGGGCATACGCTGGCCTCCGTGACCTATGTGGTGGGAGATGCCGCCTTTGTGCACGATACGCTTTTCATGCCCGATTCAGGCACTGCGCGCGCCGATTTTCCGGGCGGCAGCGCCAGAGAACTCTGGGCGTCTATTCAGGATATTCTCGCCCTTCCCGACGAAACACGGATTTTCACCGGCCATGACTATCAGCCCGGTGGCCGCGCTCCGAAATGGGAAAGCACGGTCGGCGAACAGAAGCGCAGCAATCCGCATCTGGCCGGCATGACGGAGGAGGGCTTCATCCGCCTCAGGGAAACACGGGATCGCACATTGCCGATGCCAAAGCTCATTCTGCACGCCCTGCAGGTCAATATTCGCGGCGGCCGCCTGCCGGAGCCGGAAGCGAATGGCAAACGTTATCTGAAATTCCCGCTCGACGTGCTGGAGGGCAGCACATGGTAAAGGAAAACGCGCTGGAAAAGACTCCGCACATTGCTGAAATTCCCCTTCCCGCCATGGAGGAGAGGGCTGTCGAGGTCGCGCTGCTTCTGAAAACACTTGCCCACCCGGCGCGGTTGATGCTCGCCTGCACGCTGGCGCAGGGGGAATTTTCCGTCGGCGAACTGGAGGTCAAGCTGGATATCCGCCAGCCGACGCTTTCCCAGCAGCTGGGCGTGCTGCGGGAAGCCGGCGTGGTCGAAACCCGGCGCGACGCCAAGCAAATCTTCTACCAACTGAGCGAAGCGAAAGCAGCGCAACTGATCGAGGCCCTTTACACCATATTCTGCGCGCCGGAGGAGGAGACCCTGTGAGCCCCTACTGGCCCTCTCTTTTCGGCGGCATGTTGCTCGGTCTTGCCAGTATTATGCTGTTTCTTTTTAACGGCCGTATTGCCGGCATCAGCGGGATCATGGGCAAAATGCTCGGCAAGGAGCGGCGTCTTGCCGATCTCACCTTCGTCACCGGCTTGCTGGCCGGACCTTATATCTATGCCGCGGCATTCGGCCGGCTGCCTGCCATCACCCTCGTTGCACCATGGCCGCTCATCCTCATTGCCGGCCTGCTGGTGGGTTTTGGCACACGCATGGGCTCCGGCTGCACGTCCGGCCACGGCATCATGGGACTGGCGCGATTTTCCCGGCGCTCCATCGCCGCGACCGTAACCTTCCTGATATCAGGCATCTGTGCCGCTACGATAGCAGGAGCCCTGTCATGAAAAATCCGGCCGTGGCCCGTGTTGCCCTGGCATTGGCCGCAGGAGCGCTGTTCGGCTTCGGCCTCTCGCTGTCAGGCATGGTCGATCCCGCCCGTGTTTCCGGCTTTCTCGACGTGGCAAGCGGCCATTGGGACCCGAGCCTGATATTCGTTCTCGGCGGTGCTGTGATGGTCGCCGCGCCGGGTGTGCTGCTCAGCCGACGTCTTGCCAGGCCCGTCCTCACTGAGGATTTCAACCTGCCCGCAAAAACCCGCATCGACCGGCCGCTCATAACAGGCTCGGCCATTTTCGGCATCGGTTGGGGGCTTGCCGGTTTCTGCCCCGGCCCGGCACTATCGGCTCTCGCCCTCGGGCTGATGCCGGTCGTTCTTTTCGTCTGCGCCATGATTGCCGGCATGCTGGTCCACGACCGTCTCTACGCAAAACAGCCATAGCAAAGACGCTCGTCCCGAACGCGGGAAACGGGCAGTCGCGCGGGGCTGGAACGCTCCCGCGCGACTCGTTTGATTAGAGGTCGATCAGGCTCTTGCCCGTCATTTCCGGCGGCAGCGGCACATTCATCAATTGCAGCAAGGTGGGCGCGACATCGGCGAGAATACCGGCATGCAGCTTTGCACCTTCCGGCCCGCCAAAAAGGATCACCGGCACCGGATTGGTGGTGTGGGCCGTATGCGGGCCGCCGGTCACCGGGTCGACCATGGTTTCGCAATTGCCGTGGTCGGCAATGACAAGCATCGCGCCACCCACTTTTTCGAGCGCGGCAACGACCGCACCAAGTCCGCGATCCACGGCTTCGCAGGCCTTGATTGCGGCCTGCAGATCGCCGGTATGGCCGACCATGTCAGGGTTGGCGTAATTGGTAACGATAAGATCGTAACCCTTGCCGATCGCCTCGACGAATTTCTCCGTCACATCGGGCGCGCTCATCTCAGGCTGCAGGTCGTAGGTCGCAACCTTCGGCGATTTCGGCATGAAGCGGTCTTCGCCGACTTCCGGCTCTTCCTTGCCGCCATTCAGGAAGAAGGTGACATGCGGATATTTTTCCGTCTCGGCGAGGCGAAACTGCGTGAGCCCCTGTTTTGCCACCCAGGCGCCGAGCGTATTGACGATATCGCGCTTGGGGTAGGCCGTCGTCATGAAATGGCTGTGGCGGGTGGAATATTCGACCATACCGAGCAGCGCCGAAAGCACGGGCTTTTCGCGCGGAAAACCGTCGAAATCATTGGCACCAATGGCAAGCAGGATTTCACGCGCACGGTCGGCGCGGAAATTCAGGCAAAACAGGCCGTCGCCAGCCTTGAAACCTTCATAACCATCGATCACAGTCGGCAGGATGAATTCGTCGGTGACATTGTTTTTGTAGCTCTGGGCAACGGCGCTCACCGCATCCCGCGCGTGTTCGCCTTTCGCCAGAACCATGGCGTCATAGGCTTTCTCGACGCGCTCCCAGCGATTGTCGCGATCCATCGCATAATAACGGCCGATTACCGTGCCGATGCTGGCGCCTTGCGGCAGGCTCGCTACCAGCGCCGCCACAAAATCTTCAGCCGATTGCGGCGCGACGTCGCGGCCATCGGTGATGGCATGCACCACGACCTTCAGGCCGTGGCTGATCATCAACCTCACCGCCGCCTGGCCGTGAAGGATATGGCCATGGACGCCGCCATCGGAAACCACGCACATCAGATGCGCCACACCGCCCGCGGCTTTTACCCTGGCTGCGAAATCAAGCATCGCCGCATTGCGGAAAAAGCTGCCATCCTCGATCGCCAGATCGATCTGGCCGAGATCCATGGCAACGATGCGGCCCGCGCCGATATTGGTGTGGCCCACTTCAGAATTGCCCATCTGCCCGGTGGGCAGGCCGACATTCGGGCCGAAGGTGGTCAGCGTCGCATTCGGGCAGGTGGCAAAAAGCCGGTCCATGGTCGGCGTGTTCGCCAGAACAGGCGCATTGCTGGATGTATCCTCACTCAGCCCCCAGCCATCGAGAATAGTCAGGACAACGGGTCTGGGAGTTTGCATGGGAGGACCTTCTTCGTTCGGTTGCCGGCGGAGGGCGGACCGCCGGGCACCGGAGCGCCCTCTTCCGCCACTATGATCATGATGAGAAAACATGCTTCTCGTTCTTCTCTTCTATACCCGAAGATGACGAACGCAAGCCTATACCGACACCGAAACAGTTCCGTGAAGGTTGAAAACGCGAGCTCAAAAATGCCGTCATGACACGCATGCGCCCTCATTCCTGTGCTCGTCACAGGAATCCGGCCTACGCGCGTCTGCGCGGCGGGGAGAGTCCTTTCAGCCCAATGACTTGGGCTGGCTGGATCCCTGTGACAGGCACAGGGATGAGGGAGCACGGGTCGCCTTCACTCGATGAAAATCAGCGCCGGCTTTTCCAAGAGAGCCTTGAGGGCCTGGATGAAGACCGCCGCATCCCAGCCATCGACGACCCGGTGGTCGAAGCTGGAAGACAGGTTCATCATCTTGCGAGGCACAAAGCGAATCCCATCCCAGACCGGCCGCGTCATGATCTTGTTGACGCCGATGATCGCCACCTCGGGATGGTTGATGATGGGCGTCGAGACCACGCCGCCCAATGCTCCTAGCGAACTGATGGTGATGGTGGAGCCGATCAGTTCTTCCCGATGGGCCGTGCCGGTGCGGGCGGCTTCTGCAACGCGTGCGACTTCCTCTGCGCATTCCCAGAGGCCGAGCGTTTCCGTGTGGCGTACGACCGGGACCGTCAGGCCCGACGGCGTCTGCGTGGCGATGCCGATATGAACGGCTTCATAGTGGCTGACGACCCCTTTTTCGTCATCAAAGGTGGCATTCATGCCGGGATGATCCGCAACGGCTTTCACCAGCGCGCGCATCAGAAACGGCAGGATCGTCAGCTTCGGTTGCCCGGAACGGCGGTTGCCGTTCATGGTCGCCCGCAAATCCTCCAGATCGGTCACGTCGACTTCCTCGACATAGGTGATGTGGGGAATGCGGGAGGCGGAAAGCACCATCTTCTCGGCAATCTTGCGCCGCAGCCCTGTCAGTTTCACCTCCTCGACGGCGCTATCGTGGGGCGCTATCGGCTCGGGGCGTTCCGGCCGCCCCCGCACGGTTAAAAACCCATCGAGATCGGCATGGGTAATATGCCCATCCGGGCCCGTTCCCTTGACCTGTGCGAGATCGATATCGAGATCGTCGGCGCGCTGGCGGACGGCGGGGGATGCCAGCGGTTTGTGGTGCAGTTCGGCTGCGGGCGCCGGTGGCCCCTCCTCGGTCTGGCGCACCGTCGGCTGGGTTTCAACGGGTGGCGGCGTGTCCGTCATGTCGGCAGGCGCTTCCGTTATCTGGGCGGGCGCTTCCGTTTCCGGCACGCTGCCATTGAGCGCGACGGCAGCGACATCGGTTTCAATGCGCAGGAGCGGCGCCTTCACCGGCACGGTGTTTCCAACCGTCACGGCGAGCCAGGTGACCACGCCCGCCACGGGTGAGGGGATTTCCACCGTCGCCTTGTCCGTCATCACCGCGGCCAGCACCATGTCCTCATGGACGAGATCACCCGGTTTGACGTTCCATTCCACCAGTTCGGCTTCCGCCACACCTTCACCGACATCAGGCATAGTGAGAACAAATTCCGCCATAATCAGGCCTCCATGACTTCGACAAGGGCTCGCCCGACGCGGGCAGGTCCCGGAAAATAGTCCCATTCCTGCGCATGGGGATAAGGCGTATCCCAGCCGGCGACGCGGACGACGGGGGCCTCGAGATGATAAAAACAATGTTCCTGCACCAGCGATACGACTTCCGCCCCGAAGCCGGAGGTCAGCGTTGCCTCATGCACCATGACGCAGCGGCCGGTCTTCGAAACCGATTTCACGATGGTATCGAGATCGAGCGGCAAGAGGCTGCGAAGGTCGATAATCTCGGCATCCACGCCGGTCTCTTCCGCCGCCGCCAGCGCCACATGCACCATGGTGCCATAAGCGATGACGGTGACACCATTTCCGGGGCGGCGGATTTCGGCTTTGCCGATGGGAATGGTGTAGTGACCTTCCGGCACCTCGCCCATCTCGTGTTTGGACCAGGGCGTTACCGGCCGGTCATGGTGCCCGTCGAAGGGGCCATTATAAAGCCGCTTCGGCTCCAGAAACATCACGGGGTCGGGGTCTTCGATGGATGCGATCAGCAGCCCCTTGGCATCATAAGGATTGGAAGGGACCACCACCTTCAGCCCGCAGACATGGGTGAAGAGGGCTTCCGGGCTCTGGCTGTGTGTCTGCCCGCCAAAAATCCCGCCGCCGGTGGGCATGCGGAGAACGATCGGGCAGGTGAAATCGCCATTGGAGCGATACCGGATACGCGCCGCTTCCTGGGTGATCTGGTCATAGGCGGGATACATATAATCGGCGAACTGGATTTCGACGCAAGGCCGCAGACCATAAGCGGCCATGCCGATCGCCGTGCCGACAATGCCGGATTCGCTGATCGGCGCGTCGAAACAGCGGGTCTTGCCGTATTTTCCCTGCAGCCCCTGAGTGGCGCGGAACACGCCGCCAAAATAGCCCACATCCTCACCGAAAACCACGACATCGTCGCTGCGCTCCATGGAGACATCCATGGCGCTGCGGACGGCTTCGATCATCGTCATTCTTGTCATGTCTCACCACCCTGCCTTCTGGCGCTGGCGGACGAGATGCGGCGGCATCTCGGCGTAGACGCCTTCGAAAATATCCTTTTTCGGCGGTTTTCCACCCTCATGCAGCGTACCGTGGCTTTCCGCCTCGCGCTGGGCTTCCAGCACCTCATCGGCGATTTCCGCCTCCGCCTGCCGGTGCCGTTCATCCGACCAGACGCCGCGCAGGACGAGATGTTTCTTGAGCCTCAGAACCGGGTCGCCCAGGGGCCACGCCTCGGACTCCGTCTTGGGGCGATAAGCGCTCGGATCATCCGAGGTGGAATGGGCGCCGACACGATAGGTGACATATTCGATCAGCGTCGGACCGAGGTTGCGGCGCGCCCGTTCCACGGCCCAGCGCGCAACGGCATAAACGGCGAGATAATCATTGCCATCGACCCGGAGTGCGGGAATGCCGAAACCCAGCCCGCGCGCCGCAAAGGTGCCAGAACCGCCGCGCGCAATGCCCTGAAAGGTGGAAATCGCCCATTGGTTATTGACGATGTTGAGGATGACCGGCGCCTTATAGGTGGAGGCAAAGACCATTGCCGAGTGAAAATCCGACTCCGCCGTCGAACCGTCGCCGATCCAGGCGGCCGCGATTTTCGTATCGCCCTTGATGGCAGATGCCATCGCCCAGCCGACGGCCTGCACATATTGCGTGGCGAGATTGCCTGACACGGTGAAGAAGCCGTGTTCCTTCGAGGAATAGAGAACCGGCAATTGCCGCCCGTGCAGCGGGTCGAGCTCGTTGGAGTAAATCTGGTTCATCATGGTGACGAGCGGATAGTCATCGGCAATGAGCAGTCCCGCCTGCCGGTAGGTCGGGAAATTCATGTCGCCTTTGGAAAGCGCCTTGCGGAAGGCGCAACTGACAGCCTCTTCGCCCAGATGCTGCATGTAGAAGGACGTCTTGCCCTGCCGCTGCGCCATCAGCATGCGGGCATCGAAAGCCCGCAGCCGCATCATGTTTTTGAGGCCCACCAGCAATTCCTCGTCCGAGAGCAGCCCGGCCCACGGCCCGACGGCCTCACCCTGATGATTGAGGACACGGATGATGGAATAGGCGAGATCGCGCATGCTTTCAGGGGCGGCATCCACCTCCGGGCGTGGCACGGAGCCGGCCTTGGGTATTTTCACATTGGAGAAATCCGGCTGGTCACCGGGCCGCACCGCTGGCTCCGGCACATGCAGGCTGAGATGCGTGGTTTCGGTAATATCCATTCTACTCCTCCCATCGCCATCTCCTCCAGACGACGAAACAATTTTCAGAGGTTGCGCGCGATGACCATCCGCTGGACATCGCTGGTTCCCTCGTAAATCTGGCAGATGCGCACATCGCGATAGATCCGCTCCACCGGATAATCCGCCATGTAGCCGTAACCGCCGTGAATCTGGATGGCGTCCGAGCAGACACGCTCGGCCATTTCGGAAGCAAAGAGCTTGGCCATCGAGGCTTCCGAAAGGCAGGGTTCGCCCGCCTCCTTCAGCGCCGCCGCATGCAGCACCAGCTGCCGCGCCGCCGTAATCCGCGTCGCCATATCCGCAAGCCGAAACGCCACCGCCTGATGCTCGATGATTGCCTGCCCGAAGGCCTTGCGCTCGCGGGCATAATCCCGCGCCGCCTCAAAAGCGGCCTGCGCCATGCCGACCGCCTGCGCGGCGATACCGATGCGGCCGCCTTCCAGATTGGCGAGCGCAATGCGATATCCCTGCCCCTCTTCGCCGAGCCGCAATTCGACTGGGACTGCCATGTCGGTGAAGGCGATCTGGCAGGTATCGGACGAATGCAGGCCGAGTTTTTCCTCAACCCTGATTACCTCGTAACCCGGTGTATCAGTCGGCACGATGAAGGCGCTGATGCCCTTCTTTCCCGCCGCCGGATCGGTGACGGCAAAAACGATGACGACGTCGCCATTCTTGCCTGATGTGATGAACTGTTTCGCGCCATCCAGAATGTATCGGTCGCCATCGCGCCGGGCGCGTGTCTTCAGATTGGAGGCGTCGGAACCAGCCTGCGGTTCAGTGAGCGCAAAACCGCCGATCCATTCGCCGGCGGCGAGCTTGGGCAGGAAACGCTGCTTCTGATCTTCCGTGCCGAATTTCAGGATCGGTACGCACCCAACCGAATTGTGGACGCTCATGATGGTGGAACAGGCGCCGTCACCGGCGGCGATCTCCTCCAGCGCCAGGGCATAGGCGACGGCACCGGTTTCCGACCCGCCATAGTCCTCCGAGACCAGCATGCCGAGGAAACCGAGCCCGCCCATTTCTTTCAGCTCGTCTTTCGGGAACCGGCTTTCCCGGTCGCGCGCGCTAGCACCGGGGGCGAGCCGCTCGCGGGCGAAATCGCGGGCCATGTCCCTGATCTGCTGCTGGGCTTCATTCAGGATCATCGCCGCCTCCCCTCAATGTAGCTCGATACCGAGCGCGGTCGCTTCGCCGCCGCCGATGCAGACGGCGGCCACGCCGCGCTTCAGCCCGTGACGCTGCAAGGCGGACAGCAAGGTGACGACGATGCGTGCACCCGAAGCCCCGATGGGATGGCCGAGCGCACAGGCGCCGCCATGCACATTCACCTTCTCATGCGGCAGATCGAGATCGCGCATCGCCGCCATCGCGACTACGGCAAAGGCCTCGTTGATTTCGAACAGATCGACATCCTTCGCCGCCCATCCGGTTTTTTCGAACAGCTTTTTCATCGCGCCGATGGGAGCCGTCGGAAATTTTGCAGGCGCATCCGCATGGGAGGTCTGGCCGATGATCGTTGCCAGAGGTGAAAGACACCGCCTTTCCGCTTCCGATCTGCGCATGAGAACAAGAGCGGCCGCGCCATCCGAAATGGAGCTGGAATTGGCCGCCGTCACCGTTCCACCATCGCGAAAGGCGGGCTTCAGTTGTGGGATTTTTTCCGGGCGGGCCTTCCCCGGCTGCTCGTCTACGGCAACATCGCCGACAGAAATGATTTCCGCCTCGAAAGCCCCTTCCGCGATAGCGCGTCGGGCGCGTTCCAATGATGCCAACGCGTAATCATCCTGCATGGCGCGCGTGAACTGATAATCTTGCGCGCAATCTTCCGCGAAAGTGCCCATCAGCCGGCCCTTGTCATAAGCGTCTTCAAGGCCGTCGAGAAACATGTGGTCGGTGAGCTTGCCGTGGCCGAGACGATAGCCATTGCGGGCGCGATCCAGCAGATAGGGCGCGCTGCTCATGCTTTCCATGCCGCCCGCAAGCACGATGGAAGAGCTTCCCGCAGCAAGCTGGTCATGCGCCAGCATGATCGCCTTCATGCCCGAGCCGCACATCTTGTTGATGGTCGTCGCGCCAACCGAGTTGGGAATGCCGGCGGCAATGGCCGCCTGTCTGGCCGGAGCCTGCCCCTGTCCGGCCGAGAGCACGCAGCCCATCAGCACATCGTCGATATCAGCGGGTGAAATTGCGGCCCGTTCGACGGCCGCGCGGATCGCCGCCGCCCCGAGATCGGGCGCCGCTACCGATTTGAATTCGCCCTGGAACCCACCCATAGCAGTACGGGCGGCCCCGACGATAACGACAGGGTCATGCGCAGCCAAATTCACCTCCCTGGGCCATCCTCCCACAGAGAGAACGACCATCATCGCAATCTCCTCCAGACCGCGACTGATGTGAACGCTATCACTATCTCGAATTCATTTCAAAGCTATTTTGATTGACAGTTTTTTGATTGACGATATCTTTGATCCAACAATTAGTCATATCATAGAGCAAATGATCCATGATTGAGCTCGACAGTTTCGACCAGAAGATTCTCCATGTGCTCGGCGATGACGGGCGGGTGAGCTGGCGCGATCTGGCGGCCCGGATCGGCCTTTCCTTCACGCCGACGCTGCGCCGTGTCCGCAAGCTGGAAGAGGAAGGCATCATTCGCGGTTATACCGCCGTGTTCGATGAGAACCGGCTGCTCGGCAATATGGGCGTCTTCATTTCCGTCACGCTGGAACGGCAGATCAAGGAAGCGCTGACGACGTTCGAGCACCATGTCGCCTCCATTCCGGAAGTGGTGGGCGGCTACCAGACGAGCGGCAGTTCCGACTATCTCATTCATGCCATGGTGCGGGATCTACCGCATTATCAGCAGCTTCTGGATTTCCTGACCACGGTTCCCGGTGTGTCGCGCATCCAGTCCAATTTCGCCATCAAGACATTCGTTCGCCGTTCCGCCGCCTTCACCGGAGGTGACGCGCCATAAATGAGAGTTGCCAGCACGGAGGAGGTGCTGGCCGCTGACGAGAGGGACGGAGATAAACGGCCGTCCGGAGGAGGAGACGCGATGAGTTTGAACCTCGCCGCCATTTTCGACGCCGATCTCGGCCCGGAAATCGCAGCGCTGCGCGACAGCGTGAGAGCATTCGCCGACGATGAAATCGCCCCGCTAGCGGCGGAGATCGATCGCGACGACCAATTTCCAAGAAAGCTCTGGCCGCAGATGGGCGAACTGGGCCTGCACGGCATCACCGTTTCGGAGGAATTCGGCGGTGCTGACATGGGCTATCTCGCCCATTGCGTGGCAATGGAGGAGATAAGCCGGGCATCGGCTTCCATCGGCCTTTCCTATGGCGCGCATTCCAACCTGTGCATCAACCAGATTCATCGCTGGGGAACGGAAGAGCAAAAACGCCGATATCTGCCAAAGCTGGTTTCCGGCGAGCATGTCGGTTCGCTCGCGATGAGCGAGACGGAAGCCGGGTCGGATGTCGTCTCGATGCGGCTGAAGGCGGAACGCAGGGGCGACCGCTATCTCCTGAACGGCGCGAAGATGTGGATCACCAACGGCCACGAGGCCGATACGCTGGTTGTCTACGCCAAGACGGATATGTCCGCCGGCCCACGCGGCATCACGGCCTTTCTGATCGAGAAGGGCTTCAAGGGTTTTCGCCCCGCCCAGAAACTCGACAAGCTCGGCATGCGCGGTTCACCCACCTCGGAACTGGTTTTCGAGGATTGCGAGGTGCCCGAGGAAAACATCCTCGGGCGTCTCAATGACGGCGTGACGGTGCTGATGAGCGGGCTGGATTACGAGCGCGCCGTGCTGGCCGCCGGCCCTGTTGGCATCATGCAGGCGGCAATCGATCTGGTGTTGCCTTACGCCCGTGAGCGCAAGCAATTCGGCAAGCCGATCGGTGAATTCCAGCTGGTGCAGGGAAAGCTCGCCGATATCTATTCGGCCATGAACGCCTCCCGCGCCTATGTCTATGCCGTGGCACGCGCCTGCGACAATGGCCGCATCACGCGGCAGGATGCGGCAGGCGCGATTCTTTTTGCTGCCGAGCGGGCGACGCAGGTGGCGCTGGATGCGATCCAGCTTCTCGGCGGTTCCGGCTACGTCAATGAAAGCCCGGCCGGACGGCTGCTGCGCGACGCCAAGCTTTATGAAATCGGCGCGGGCACCAGCGAAATCCGCCGGATGCTGATCGGCCGCGAACTGGTCAAAGGCAACGGGTGAGGAACGCGATGAAGCTTACATCCAGTCTGAACCGCGATCCCACCTTCACCGCCAATACCGCGTTCATGTCTGGTCTGGTGGACGACCTGAGGCAGCACGTCGAAAAAATCACGCGGGGTGGCGGCGACAAGGCCCGCGAACGGCATCTGTCCCGTGGCAAATTGCTGGCGCGCGACCGGATCGAAGCGCTTCTCGATCCCGGCAGCCCATTTCTCGAATTCTCGCAATTCGCCGCTTACGAGGTCTATGACGAACCCGTTCCCGCCGCCGGGATCGTCACCGGCATTGGCCGGGTGTCGGGCCGTGAATGCGTCATCGTCGCCAATGATGCGACGGTGAAGGGCGGCACCTATTATCCGCTAACGGTCAAGAAACATCTGCGCGCGCAGGAAATCGCCGCTGAAAACCGCCTGCCCTGTATTTATCTGGTGGATTCCGGCGGTGCGAACCTGCCCAATCAGGACGAGGTATTTCCCGACCGCGATCATTTCGGCCGTATCTTTTACAATCAGGCCAATATGTCTGCGGAGGGCATCGCGCAGATCGCCGTGGTGATGGGCAGCTGCACGGCTGGCGGGGCCTATGTGCCCGCCATGAGCGACCAGTCCGTGATCGTCAAAAATCAGGGCACGATCTTTCTCGGCGGCCCGCCGCTGGTGAAGGCTGCAACTGGTGAAGTGGTGAGCGCGGAGGAACTGGGCGGCGCGGATGTGCATTCGCGGCAATCGGGCGTCACCGATCATTACGCCCATGACGACCGCCACGCGCTTTCACTGACCCGGCGGATCGTCTCCACGCTCAACCGCCGCAAACAGGTGGAGCTGGACATTCGCGAACCGATGGAGCCGCTTTATCCGCCGGATGAACTTTACGGCATCGTTCCCGCCGATACGCGAAAACCCTTCGAGGTCCGCGAGATCATCGCACGTCTGGCGGATGGTTCCGAATTCGACGAATTCAAGGCGCTTTACGGCACCACGCTGGTCTGCGGTTTCGCCCATATTCATGGCTATCCCGTAGGCATCATCGCCAATAATGGCATTCTCTTCTCGGAATCGGCGCTGAAGGGCGCACATTTCATCGAACTCTGCTGCCAGCGCGGTATTCCGCTGGTCTTCCTGCAGAACATCACCGGCTTCATGGTCGGCAAGGCCTATGAGGCCGGCGGCATCGCCAAGGATGGCGCAAAGCTTGTCACCGCCGTCGCATCGGCAAAAGTGCCGAAATTCACCGTCATCATCGGCGGCTCCTTCGGTGCGGGCAATTACGGCATGTGCGGTCGCGCCTATTCGCCCCGCTTTTTGTGGATGTGGCCCAACGCCCGCATTTCGGTCATGGGCGGCGAACAGGCGGCCTCTGTTCTGGCACAAATCCGCCGCGATGGTATCGAGGCCGATGGCCGCCACTGGTCGAAGGAAGGCGAAGAGGCGTTCAAGCAACCGATCCGGGAAAAATACGAGCGGGAAGGACATCCCTATTATGCCAGCGCGAGGCTGTGGGATGACGGCATCATCGATCCCAGGGATACCCGCCTCGTGCTTGGCCTCGGTCTCTCCGCCGCGCTCAACGCACCGATAGAACCCACCCGTTTCGGCATATTCAGGATGTGAGGCGACGATGTTCTCGAAAATACTGATCGCCAACAGGGGCGAAATCGCCTGCCGCATCATCCGCACCGCCGCCAAGATGGGCATACGCACCGTTGCCGTCTATTCGGATGCCGACCGTGACGCCATGCATGTGGCACTGGCCGACGAGGCAATCGCCATTGGCCCCGCGCCCGCACGTGCCTCCTATCTCGACGGCGAAAAAATCATCGCCGCCGCAAAAGCGACCGGCGCGGAAGCGGTCCATCCGGGTTATGGTTTCCTCTCGGAAAATGCCGGTTTCGCCGAAGCCTGTGCCGCCGCCGGTCTTGTTTTCATTGGCCCGCCGGCGGCAGCGATCCGCGCCATGGGCGGGAAAAGCGAGGCGAAAGCGCTGATGGCGAAGGCGGGCGTTCCCGTCGTTCCCGGCTTTCACGGTGAGGATCAGGCGGAAGAGCGGCTTCGCAGTGAAGCGGACGCCATAGGTTATCCCGTTCTGCTCAAGGCCTCGGCCGGCGGCGGCGGCAAGGGCATGCGCATCGTGCGGAAGAAACGCGAATTTGCGGCGGAACTTGCCGGCGCAAAACGCGAGGCGCTGGCCGCCTTCGGCAATGACCGCATGCTGATCGAAAAATATCTGGAGCGGCCGCGACATGTGGAAGTGCAGGTCTTTGCCGATGGCCACGGTAATTGTTTCTCACTTTTCGAGCGCGATTGCTCGATCCAGCGCAGGCACCAGAAGGTCATAGAGGAAGCCCCCGCCCCCGGCTTGCCCGATGCGCTCAGGCAACGCATGTATGAAGCGGCGGTCGCCGCCGCCCGCGCCATCGACTATCGCGGCGCGGGAACCGTGGAATTCCTGCTCGACCCTTCCGGCGAGTTCTATTTCATGGAAATGAATACAAGGCTTCAGGTCGAACATCCGGTGACGGAATATATTACCGGCCTGGATCTGGTCGAATGGCAGCTCCGTGTTGCGGATGGTGAGGCACTGCCGGAGGGCTGGGAGGATCTCAACATAAACGGCCACGCCATCGAGGCCCGGATTTATGCCGAAGACCCGGCGCACGATTTCCTGCCGTCGATCGGCACGGTCAGCCATCTCGTTTTTCCCGATCAAGGTCCTCACGTCAGGATAGACAGCGGCATCCGCGCCGGCGACGCCATTACCGTGCATTACGATCCGATGATCGCCAAGCTGATCGTCTGGGATCGTGACCGCCCATCGGCGGTGCGGCGTCTGCGGTTGGCGCTGGAAAATCTGGCGATCTGTGGCGTCGCCAGCAATGCCGCCTTTCTGACCCGGCTTGCGGGACTGGAGGCCTTCGCAAAAGCCGAACTCGATACGGGCTTCATAGCCCGCAGCGATGTCGTGCTTTTTGCCCCGGCCCCGAAGGATGGGAACGAGATAGCCACGGCCGCGCTTGGCCTGCTGCTCTCGCGGCAGAAAAACGGAAAGTCAGGTTCAGAGGCCGATCCCTATAGCCCGTGGAACACGGCAGCCGCCTTCCGCCTCAACGCGCCGTCGCGGGAAACGCTGTATTTCACCTTTGAGAACCAGCCGCTTAACGTCGGCGTCACGCATGAGGCGGACGGTTTGTCGCTTGCCATCGACGGGCGGACGATCAGCGCCCATGGCAGCCTCTCGGACGACGGCAAATTCCGTGCAACCATGGAAGACAGGAAAAGGCAGGGCCATTTTTTTGCAGAAGGCAGCAGTTACGCGCTTTTCCTGAATGGCGAGCATTATCGCATCGCCCAGCCTGATCCCGTCGATATCGAGGATTCCTCCACCCACACCGGCGGTCTGGAAGCACCCATGCCCGGCGTTATCCGTGCTTTGCTGAGCCGGAACGGTGCTGCGGTTGAAGCCGGCGAGGCGCTAGTGGTGATGGAGGCGATGAAAATGGAGCACACGATCCGTGCACCAGCGAAAGGCACGGTCACGGCCATCAATTGCGTCGAGGGCGATATGGTCGCGGCCGGTGCGGTGCTGGTGGATTTCGAACCGGAGGGGGCGTGAGATGAGCTGGCCCCAAACGGTAAAAATCGTCGAAGTGGGCGCGCGCGACGGCCTGCAGAACGAAAGCGCCGAGGTTCCAACCGCCATCAAGATCGAGCTGATCGAGCGGCTGGCCGCAGCCGGATTGACTGCGGTGGAAGCGGGCGCTTTCGTCTCGCCCAAAAAAGTGCCGCAAATGGCTGACTCGAAGGAGGTATTTCAGGGCCTCGAACGACGATCCGGCACCGCCTATCCGGTGCTCGTTCCCAATATGAAAGGTTTCGAGGCCGCCATTGAAGCCGGCGTGACGGAAATCGCCGTTTTTGTGTCCGCCTCCGAAGGCTTTAGCCAGCACAATATAGGCTGCTCGCGCGCCGAAAGCCTCGAGCGCCTGCGCGATGTCGCGGAGGCGGCGGGCGGGCGAAACATCCTCATACGCGGTTACGTTTCCTGCATTGCCGGCTGCCCCTATGACGGCGCGGTCGCGCCCGATGAGGTGGCGGCAATGGCCGAGGCGCTTATCGCGCTTGGCTGTTACGAAATCTCGCTCGGCGATACGATCGGCATCGGCACGGCCGCGCATATTCGCAAAATCATCGAACGGGTGTCGGCCAACATTCCGCGCAAAAAAATCGCCATGCATTTTCACGATACCTATGGCCAGGGCGTCGCCAATGTGCTGGCCTCGCTGGATGAAGGTATCTCCGTCTTCGACAGTTCCGTCGCCGGGCTGGGCGGCTGCCCCTTCGCGCCGGGCGCCAGCGGCAACGTCGCCACCGAAGACGTCGTTTATCTGCTGCAGGGGCTTGGCATTAAAACTGGTATCGACCTGATGGCAGTGGCGAAAACCGGCGACTGGATCAGCCTGCATCTCGGCAGACCGAATGCGGCCCGCGCCGGCAAGGCGCTGCTTGCGGCAAGACAGGAAGGGTGACGCGCATGGCGAATGAGCTGCTGAGCGAAAGGCGCAAGGACATTCTCTGGCTGACGCTCAACCGGCCGGAGGTACACAACGCGTTGAATGCTGCGATGACGGACGCCCTGGCGAAGGCCATCCGCGCGGCATCGAGTGATAGTGGCCTGCGCGCCGTGGTGATAACGGCCGCGGGAGACCGCAGTTTCTGCTCCGGGGCAGACCTCAAGGAAAGCGCCGGGGGTATGTTCCTCTCGCCTGATGGAACGAACCCCATTGCCGATGTGATGCGCGCCATCGAGGGCTGCAACAAGATCGTCATGGCCCGCATCAATGGCCAAGTTCTGGCCGGCGGGCTTGGCATCGTCGCCGCCTGTGATCTTGCCTATGCCGCCGCTCATGCCGAATTCGGTTTGCCGGAAGTGCGCGTTGGGCTTTTTCCGGCCATGGTGGCGGCGAAGCTTCTGGCGAAGATGCCACTGGGCCAGCTTCAGGAAATGGCCTATCTCGGCGTCGCGATCAGCGCTGCTGACGCGGAGCGTCTTGGCCTCGTCACTCGGGCCGTCCCGTCGGCCGAACTCGACGGCGTGGTTGTGGATGTTCTCGCCCGGCTGCGGCAGAATGCGCCGGGCGCGATCGCGGCCGGAAAGGCGGCATTGCTAGAGATGCGCGATATGTCGTCCGCCGAGCGGCTTGCCTTTGCCGAAAGCGTCATTGCCACGATCAGCGGCAGCAACGAGGCGCGGGAGGGGCGATTGGCCTTTGTCGAAAAAAGGAAGCCGCACTGGGTGGAGTGATCGCCGCCGCGCTGCCCGAGGACAGATTTTTTCGAAAGTCGTCCTGGGGTCAATCGATATAATCCCGATGCGTGCGTTGACCCCGTTGGGCAAATCGCGTTCTATCCAGCACCTTTCGCCGGACCGCGATTGGGGGAGCCGGAGGAGACCCATGCAGCTTGTAAAAACCGTCGCCGAATTGCGGGATGCCACCGCTGCCTTTCGCCGTGCGGGCAAAACCATCGGCTTCGTGCCGACCATGGGCTTTCTCCATATCGGTCATCTGACGCTCGTTGCCCAAGCCAAAGCGGAAAACGGCGTGACAGTGGTTTCGATCTTCGTCAACCCGCTTCAATTCGGCGCGAATGAGGATCTGGCCCGTTACCCGCGCGATCTCGCCCGCGACAGCGCATTGCTGGAAGAGGCTGATGTCGACATTCTTTTCGCGCCCGAAGTCTCCGAGATGTATCCGCGCCCGATGCAGACCGTCGTGGATGTGCCCGAACTGGGTAGCCAACTGGAAGGCGCGGTGCGGCCGGGGCATTTCGCCGGCGTCACGACCGTCGTGACCAAGCTTTTTAACCTCGTCCAGCCGGATGCCGCCTATTTCGGTGAGAAGGACTATCAGCAGGTGACACTGATCCGCCGCATGGTCGAGGACCTCGCCCAGCCGGTCAGGGTCGTGCCCGTCGCCACCGTGCGCGAGGCGGATGGGCTCGCCTGCTCCTCGCGTAACGTTTATCTAAACCCCGCAGAACGCGCCGCCGCCGTGATCGTGCCGCGCGCGCTGGACGAAGCTGAACGGCTTTATGCTGAAGGCTTCGACGACCCAGCCGCATTCGAGGCAGCCATAGAAAAACTCATCGCAGCCGAGCCGCTGGCCTCACCGGAAGTCGTCGCCGTGCGCGATCCCGATACGCTCGCCCCCATTGCTTCATTGCAGGCGGGGCCGGTGCTGGTGGCGCTGTTCGTCAGGGTCGGAAGTACACGGCTCCTCGACAACCGCGTCATCGGGCGCGTCAAGATCGATCAACGGGAGGCTGCCCAATGAGCGCCCATGGAAAACACAAGCGGCTGACAACAGCCTCCATCCGGCAGATGAAAGGCGAGGCGCGCATCGTCTGCCTGACCGCCTATACGACGCCGATTGCCCGCCTGCTCGATCCGCATTGCGACCTGCTGCTGGTTGGCGATTCAGTCGGCATGGTACTTTATGGCATGGACACGACGGTCGGCGTCACCCTGGATATGATGATCGCCCACGGCCGCGCCGTGATGCGTGGTGTCGAACACGCCTGCGTCATCGTCGATCTCCCCTTCGGGACCTATCAGGAATCAAAGGAACAGGCGTTCCGCAACGCCGTGCGGCTGATGCAGGAAACCGGCTGCGACGGCGTTAAGCTGGAGGGCGGCGAGGAGATGGCGGAGACCATCGCCTTTCTGGTGGCGCGCGGCATTCCCGTCTTCGGCCATGTCGGGCTGATGCCACAGCTGGTGCACACCGCCGGCGGCTTCCGCTCGCTCGGACATTCGGACGCGGAAACGCAGAAAATCTGGCGTGACGCGATTGCAGTCGATCAGGCCGGCGCCTTCGCCATCGTCGTGGAAGGCACCGTCGAGCCGCTGGCCCGGGAACTGACCGAAAAACTCGCCGCGCCGACGGTCGGCATCGGCGCATCTCCGGCCTGCGACGGGCAGGTGCTCGTTTCCGACGACATGCTCGGCCTTTTCACTGACTTCAAACCGAAATTCGTCAAGCGTTTCGCCGATCTAGGTTCGACCGTTTCGGAAGCGGCGGCAAGTTATGCAGATGAGGTGCGCTCCGGCGTGTTTCCGGGGCCGGAGCATACGTTTCAGGTTCGCAGGCAATCGCCTTCGCGCGATTGAAGGATCCGGACTGACTTGCTGGACAACGCCCTGACTAAAACTCGGTGTCATCCTCGGGTGAAGCCCGAGGATGACGGAGGAGAGGTTGAGGCGACGCTGTCAGCTCTCAGCGGTATATTCGGCCTGATCGCAGGCTTTGCATCCAGCAAAGCGAACGACTACACAATCCCGCCACTACCGCCAACCGAAGCCGGGCGCTCCGCCGCAACCTGCTTGCGATAACCACTCGCCCGATAGGTCGCCACCGGATCGATAGCGCCGCCCGCCAGCTGCCGGGCCTTGGCGAGGATCGGCTCCACATCGGTACGGTAAGCCCTTTTCAGCATATCTGATGCCATCAGCGCATCATTATCCTGCTGATAGCCATCGAGAGCCGCGCGATCCACCAGCAGCGCCTGCGCGTAAGCGCGGCGGATTTCGTTGGCGCTGGAAATCAGGCTTTCTATCGGGTCCGTCACATTGTGCGACTGGTCGATCATATGGGCGGGATGGAAACCCTTCACGCCGCGATATTCGGCATCCACCAGTTCGTTGAAAACGAGGAACAGGCGATATGGCTCGATTGAGCCGGCATCCAGATCGTCATCGCCGTATTTGCTATCGTTGAAGTGGAAACCACCGAGCTTGCCGAACTGGATGAGCCGGGCGACGATCATCTCGATATTGGTGTTCGGCGCATGGTGGCCGAGATCAACGAGGCAGAAGGCCTTTTCACCGAGCGTATTGGCGATCAGGTAATTGGTGCCCCAGTCCTGCACGACAGTGGAATAGAAAGCCGGCTCATACATCTTGTGTTCGGAAAAGATACGCCAGTCATCCGGCAGCGCCTTGTAGATATCGGCCATGGCCGCAAGATAACGCTCGAAACTTCTGGTGAAGTTGCTCTGGCCCGGGAAATTGGAGCCATCGCCCACCCAAACCGTCAGCGCCTTCGAGCCGATGGCGTTACCGATCTCGATACATTCGATGTTGTGCTCGACGGCCTGCCGGCGCGTCGCGGCATCCGTGTGGCTGAGCGAACCATATTTGTAGGAATGGCTCTGACCCGGCGCGTCCGAAAACGTGTTGGAATTCATGGCATCGAAGCCGAGACCCAGCGCAGCGGCATGGGCCTTCAAACGCTTCGGGTCCTGTTTGTCCCACGGAATGTGAAGGGAGACGTTCGGCGTCGCCCGTGTCAACTGGTTGATGACAGCGCAATCATCCAGCTTGTCGAAAATACCGCGCGGCTCGCCCGCGCCGGGAAAACGGGCAAAGCGGGTGCCGCCGGTGCCAACGCCCCAGGACGGCACGGCAACGAAAAACTCCGCGACCTTGGCCGTGACTGCGTCGATATCGATATTGCGACGGGCCAGCTGGTTGCCAAGCGCCTGATAATCGTCCTTCAGCGCGCCAGCGCGTTTTTCGTTTTCGGCCGCGATGATGTCGGCGGCGATTTTCGTCTCGGTCATCTCTTCCTCCCGGGAATCGGTCCAGTGCATGCTAGTTCATCGCGCTCACCTCCGTCATTCCGGCCTTGAGCCGGAATCCAGCCGACGCACGTCTGTGCGGCGGAGAGAGTCTTTTCAGCCCAAGGACTTGGGCTGGCTGGATTCCGGCTCAGGGCCGGAATGACGGAAGTGAGAACGTGCCGAACGTCCTACCGCGTAAAGCTCTGCGCGTTGCCGGCATCGACATTGATGATGTTGCCGGTCGACTTGGCGGAAGCATCGGACGCCAGGAAGTAGATCGCTTCGGCGATGTCTTCCGGGAACACATTGAGCTTCAGCATCGAGCGCTTGCGGTAATGCTCCTCCAGATCGGTCACCTCGATCTTGGACGAGGCCGCGCGCTGCTCGCGCCACTCTCCGTTCCAGATTTTCGAGCCACGCAGCACGGCATCGGGATTGACGGTGTTGACGCGAATACCCGCTTCCGCCCCTTCCAGCGCGAGGCAACGGGCCAGATGAATTTCCGCAGCCTTCGCCGTGCAATAAGCGGAAGCATTGGGCGAGGATGCAAGGCCGTTCTTGGACGCAACGAAAACGACGTTGCCTCCGAGGTTCTGACGCCGCAGCAGCCGGAATGCTTCCCGCGAAACGAGGAAATAGCCCGTGGCGAGAATGTCGATATTCTTGTTCCACATGGCAAGTGTCGTGTCTTCCACCGGAGCGGAAGAGGCAATGCCGGCATTGGAGACGAGAATATCCACGCCGCCGAATTCCACGCTCGCTTCCGCGAAGGCGGAAATCACGGCATCTTCCTTCGTCACGTCAAGCTTGACGGTACGCACCGCGTCAGTGCTGTAACGCTTGGCGAAATCGCCCTTGGCCGCATCCAGCGCCGCTTCGTCAATATCGGCGAGCACCACGCAGGCGCCCTCGCCCGCCAGGCGTTCGGCGGTTGCACGGCCGATGCCGCCGGCGCCACCGGTGACAAAAGCCACGCGACCGGCAAGGCTCTTCGGCTTCGGCATGCGCTGCAGCTTTGCCTCTTCCAACAGCCAATATTCGATATCAAAGGCTTCCTGCTCGGGAAGGCCCTGATAGTCGGACACGGTGGAAGCACCGCGCATGACGTTGATGGCGTTGACGTAGAATTCGCCGGCGATACGGGCCGTCGCCTTGTCCTTGGCGAACGACAGCATGCCGACACCGGGGATCAGGAAAATCACCGGGTTCGGGTCGCGCATATCAGGTGAATTGTCGTGGCGGCAGGCTTCGTAGTAGCGCGTATAATCGGCGCGGTAAGCCTCCAGCGCCTCGTCGAGACCCGCCATCAACGCGTCCACATCAGGATGTGCGGTATCGAGATCGAGGATCAGCGGGCGGATTTTCGTGCGCAGGAAATGGTCAGGGCAGGAGGTGCCGAGCGCGCCGAGCGGCTTCAAATCCTTGGAATTGACGAATTCGAGAACCGGATCCTGATCGTCGAAATGGCCGAGCTTGCGCTCCTCGCGGCCGATGCGGCCACGGATTTCCGGCATTAGTCGGGCAGCGATGGCGCGGCGCTCGGCAACGGGCAGACTTTTCGCCACAGCACCGCCGAAAATCGTCTTGCCTTCGGTCTGCGCCGTAAACCATTCGATCGCCTTGTTGATGATGGCGAGCGTCAGTTCGTAACACGCCTTGGCGTCATTATCCCAGGTGAACAGGCCATGGCTTTCCAGCACGACGCCCTTGGCCTGGGGATTGGCTTTTACGAAAGCCTCAAGGTCGAGGCCGAGCTGAAAGCCCGGACGGCGCCAGGGAAGCCAGCCAATGTCATCGCCGAAGATCTGCTGCGTCAGCTCTTTCGAGTTTTTGGAGGCGGCAATCGCGATGATCGCATCGGGGTGCATGTGGTCGACATGATCATAAGGTACGAAACCGTGCAGCGGCGTATCGATGGAGGCCGCGCGCGGATTGAGGTTGAAGGTGCAATGCGGCAGGAAGCCGACCATGCGATCCTCGTCCTCCACACCCTTGTAAATGCCCTTCAGCGCTTCCAGCTTATCGAGATAAAGCGTCGCAAAACCGTCGAGCTTGATGGTGCCGACATCGCCGCCGGAACCCTTCACCCACATGACACGGACCTTCTCGCCCGTCAGCGGATCGGTTTCGAGCACCTTTGCGGATGTGTTGCCGCCACCGTAATTGGTGATGCGCTTGTCCGCACCCAGCAGATTGGAGCGATAAAGCAGCTTGCCCGGCTCATCGAGCGTCTTGGCGTAAGCATCGTCCCAACGGCTTTCGAGAAGGCGGGATTTTCCCGTCATGTCTTCCTCCCAATATCTGTCTGCATTCGCGGAGCCGATACCGGCCCGCCTCCTTTGAGGACAGATATCGCGCATCCAAAAGCACAATGTCAATCAAAAACGATCATAAATTTTCATGTTGCAGTGCGATATTGATTAATTTGATCGTTCTTGATTGACAACGTAAAGAGATTGCGAATAATCACGATCAGGAGGACCCCATGCACGAACGCGAACGCCATCGCATCATCTTGAGCGCCACACAGGAAAAAGCTGTCGTGACGGTGCAGGATATTGCCGAACTGACGGATGCGTCGGAAGCGACGATCCGCAGGGATATCGCGTCGCTGCACGTTCAGGGCAAGTTGCGCCGCGTGCGTGGTGGAGCCGAAGCGGTACATCCGCCGCAGCTCGGCAATCTCGCGGCAAGGCCGTTCCGTGTGTCCGAATCGGTCAACATCGACAAAAAACGCGCAATTGCGCGCAAGGCGGTTGATCTCTGCAATGATGGCGATGCGATCATCCTGAATGGCGGCACGACGACATTCCAGATGGTGCATTACATGGCGGCGCGCCGTCTGCAGGTGATGACCAATTCCTTCGCGATTGCGGAACATCTGGTCAAGCATTCCAAATGCAATGTCAGTGTGCCGGGCGGCGCGATCTATCGCGACCAGAGCCTCATCCTGTCGCCATTCGAGAATGATGCGATCCGCAATTTTTATGCACGACGCATTTTTCTCGGCGCACAGGGCGTGGGTGCGCTCGGCATCATGGAGTCAGACGCACTGGTCATCCAGAGTGAGCAGAAGCTGATGCGACAGGCGGAAGAACTGATCGTGATGGTCGATTCTTCGAAATTCAGAAAACGATCCAGCCTCATTTTATGCCCGCTCGAAAACGTCTCGACCATCATTACCGATGACGGGATTTCCGATGAGGCGGCGAGGATGGTGGAAGATGCCGGCGTCGAATTGCTGATCGCCGGCGCGGTGAAGGATGGCAAGACAGCCACCCCATCGGATGAAGAGGATTCTTCTTCGGTCGCCTGAGGAGCACCGGAGGGAGGAAAAAGGTTCAAAACGGGAGGAAAAGGGACATGAAACTTACACGCAGAACATTGACGAGCGCTCTGGCGCTCAGCGCGGCGCTCTCCGTCGCAGGACTGGGCGGCGTTGCCCAGGCAGCCGATGTGAAGATCGCACTGGTGGTCAAATCGCTCGGCAACGGCTTTTTCGAAGCCGCCAACAAGGGCGCGCAGGAGGCCGCAAAAGACCTCGGCGGCGTCGAGATCATCTATACCGGCCCGACCAGCACCACGGCGGAAGGCCAGATCGAAGTCATCAATTCGCTGATCGCGCAGGGTGTCGACGCCATCGCCATTTCCGCCAATGACCCCGACGCCGTGGTTCCGGCGCTGAAAAAGGCGGCGCAGCGCGGCATCAAGGTCATTTCCTGGGATTCCGGCGTTGCACCTGAAGGCCGCATTCTCCAGCTCAACCCCTCGTCCAACGCACTGATCGGCAAGATGTGCCTGCAGCTTGCCGCATCACATTTGGAAGGCGGCAAGGGCGATTTCGCCATTCTTTCGGCCACCACCACCTCCACGAACCAGAATATCTGGATCGACGAGATGAAAAAGCAGCTGAAGGATTTCCCCGGCCTCAACCTCGTCACGACAGTTTACGGTGACGACCTTGCCGACAAGAGCTACCGCGAAGCGCAGGGCCTGCTTTCCTCGCAGCCGAATGTGAAGGTCATCGTCGCACCGACGACGGTTGGCGTTCTCGCCGCCTCGCAGGCTGTAAAGGATGCGGGCAAGATCGGTCAGGTCTTTGTGACCGGCCTTGGCCTGCCGTCCGAAATGGCCGGCGCCATCAAATCAGGCGCGACCAAGGAATTCGCCATCTGGAACCCGATCGACCTCGGTTACTCCGCCACCCAGATCGCCTATCGCCTCGTAAAGGGCGAAGCCGATGGCAAGCCGGGCTCGGAAATCGAAGCTGGCCGCATGGGCAAGATCAAGGTTGGCGAAAACAGCGAAGCTGCTATGGCCGATCCCTTCGTTTATGACGCGAAGAATATCGATCAGTTCTCGAAGATTTTTTGACCTGAGTAGCAGCTGACGGCGAGCGGAGGGCACCCCCCTCTGCCCTGCCGGGCATCTCCCCCTCAAGGGGGAGATCGATATGCCGCACCCGCCCGTTCCATAGGCAGGGTGTTATCCGCTTGCCGATCTCCCCCCTTGAGGGGGAGATGCCCGGCAGGGCAGAGGGGGGTGCCCCTTGCCGCTCCACTCAAAACTGACCGGTAAGACGGATGATGCGTGCTGAAACCAAAATCTTAGACGTTACCGAGGCTTCCAGCGTGACGCCCATTCTGGAAATGCGCGGCATCAGCCAGATATTCCCCGGCGTCAAAGCGCTGGATGGTGTCGATATCGCGCTTTATCCCGGCAAGGTCACCGCTCTGATCGGCGAGAACGGTGCTGGAAAATCCACGCTCGTCAAAATCCTCACCGGCATTTACCGTCCTAACGAGGGCGAAATCCTTCTCGATGGCCAGCCTGTCCATTTTCACAGCGCGCAAGACGCCATCGATGCCGGCGTGACCGCCATTCATCAGGAAACCGTTCTTTTTGATGAGCTTTCCGTCGGTGAGAACATCTTTCTCGGCCATGCGCCAAAGGGTCGTTTCGGCCTCATTGACTGGAAGACCATCAATGCCCGCGCAAAGGTTCTGCTGGAACAGCTCGAAAGCACCATCGATCCGACGATCCGGTTGAAGGACTTGTCCATTGCCCAGCGCCATCTCGTCGCCATCGCCCGCGCGCTGTCGGTCGAGGCGCGCATCGTCATCATGGACGAACCGACGGCTGCTCTTTCCCGCAAGGAAATCGACGATCTCTTCCGCATCGTTGAAAACCTGAAACGGCAGGGCAAGGCCATCCTATTCATCAGCCACAAGTTTGATGAAGTCTATGAAATTGCAGAAAACTATGCCGTGTTCCGCGACGGCAGGATGGTCGGTGCGGGCAATCTTGCGGCCACACCGCAGGACGAAATCGTACGGCTGATGGTCGGCCGCGACGTGACGAACGCTTTTCCCAAGCAGGCTGTCACCCTTGGTCCGACAGTTCTTTCGGTGCGCGATTATTCCCATCAGACGGAGTTCCGCGATATTTCGCTCGAGCTGCGCAAGGGCGAGATTCTCGGCCTTTACGGGCTGATCGGCGCCGGGCGCTCCGAACTTTGCCAGTCGCTTTTCGGCATTACCCGCCCCGCTTCGGGACAGGTGACACTGGAGGGCCAGCCGATTGCGATCCGCTCACCGGAAGATGCGATCCGCGCCGGCATCGTTTATGTGCCTGAAGAGCGCGGCCGCCACGGTCTCGCGCTCGAAATGCCGATTTACCAGAATATGTCGTTGCCCTCCCTCACGCGAACCTCGCGCAAGGGATTTCTGGCCGCGGCCAATGAATTCGCGCTGGCGCGCAAATATGCCTCGCGGCTCGATCTGCGCGCCGCCGCCCTCTCGGTGCCCGTCGGCACGCTTTCTGGCGGCAACCAGCAGAAGGTGGTGATCGGCAAATGGCTCGCCACCCAGCCAAAGGTCATCATTCTCGATGAACCCACCAAGGGCATCGACATCGGCTCCAAAGCCGCCGTGCATGGCTTCATCAGCGAGCTTGCCGCCGAGGGGCTCTCCATCATCATGATTTCATCCGAACTTCCCGAAATCCTCGGCATGTCCGACCGCGCCATCGTGATGCGCGAAGGCCTGATGGCGGGCCAGTTCGAACGCGCCGATTTTTCTCCGGAAAAGCTGGTGCGCGCCGCCACCGGCAATGCCTGAGAGGGGCAAAACCATGCAACGTCTACTCAAAAATCGCGAATGGCTGCTGGCGGGTATCATCCTCATCATGATCGCCGGTTTTGCGCTGCGCGCGCCCGGTTTCGGCCGGCCGGCCAATCTCGTCAATATCTTCAACGATACTTCCATCCTTATCATTCTGGCGCTGGGCCAGATGGCGGTCATTCTCACCAAATCCATCGATCTCTCCGTTGCCGCCAATCTCGCCTTTACCGGCATGGCGGTGGCGATGACCAATGCCGCCTTTCCGGGCATTCCGCTGCCGCTTCTCATCGTCATGGCGGTCGGCATCGGCGCTTTTCTCGGTTCGCTTAACGGCGTACTGGTCTGGTGGCTCGGCATCCCGCCCATCGTCGTCACGCTCGGCACGCTTACCATCTATCGCGGCATGGCATTCGTGCTGTCGGGCGGCGGCTGGGTGAATGCGCACCAGCTTTCGCCGACCTTCCTCAATGTGCCGCGCACCATGATCCTCGGCATGCCTGTCCTTTCCTGGGTGGCGATCCTCATCATCGCTGGCGCCTGGCTGGTGCTCAGCCGCACCTCCTTTGGCCGCTCGGCCTATGCGTCGGGCGGTAATCCGAGCGCGGCCGTCTATGCGGGCATCGATGTGGGCCGCACGCGCTTCTTCGCCTTCGTGCTGTCAGGCGCACTTGCCGGCCTCGCCAGCTATCTCTGGGTATCGCGTTATGCGGTTGCCTATGTCGACATCGCCGCCGGTTTCGAGCTGGATAGCGTGGCGGCGAATGTGATCGGCGGCATCTCGATTGCCGGCGGCATCGGCTCGGTGGCAGGTGCAGTGCTCGGCGCGCTGTTCCTCGGCGTCATCAAGAACGCCCTGCCCGTCATCGGCATCTCGCCCTTCGCGCAGATGGCGATTTCCGGCGTAGTGATCGTGCTCGCCGTCGTCTTCAACGCCCGCGCCGAAGCCAGAAAAGGCCGCATCATCCTGCGTGACCGAGCCGCAGCCGATCAGGCCAAGGAGGCCGCAGCATGAGCACGCCATCTCAACCGACGCAGAACGCGCGCATCATTCCAGACAAGCTCGGCACGCCACTACGCCGCATCATGGCCAGTTGGGAAGTGCTGCTGCTTGGCGTTGCGATCCTCATCTTTATCGCGAATTCGCTGGCCTCGCCCTATTTCCTCAATGCCTGGAACCTGTCGGACGCGACCTTCAATTTCACCGAAAAGGCGATTATCGCCTTTGCGATGGCGCTGCTGATCATCGCCGGCGAAATCGATCTTTCCGTCGCCGCCATCATTGCGCTCGCCTCCACCGCCATGGGCGCTGCGGTGCAGATGGGCATCGGCACGCCGGGCCTCGTCGCCATCGGCATCGGCACCGGGCTTTTATGCGGGGCATTTAACGGTTTTCTGGTCGCAGGGCTGAAACTGCCTTCCATTGTCGTCACCATCGGCACGATGAGCCTGTTTCGCGGCATTTCCTACATGGTGCTGGGCGATCAGGCCTATGGCAAATACCCGGCCGATTTCGCCTATTTCGGTCAGGGTTACGTCATCTCCGTCATTTCCTTCGAATTCGTGCTGTTTATCGTCATGGCAATCCTCTTCGCCATCCTGCTGCACGCCACCAATTTCGGCCGGCAGGTCTATGTGATCGGCAACAACCCGTTCGCCGCCCGTTTCTCCGGCATTCCCGTTGAACGCGTGAAGTTCATCCTGTTCCTGCTCACCGGCCTGATGAGCGGCATCGCCGCCGTCTGCCTCACCTCGCGCCTCGGCTCCACCCGCCCGTCGATCGCTCAAGGGTGGGAGCTTGAGGTGGTGACCATGGTGGTGCTGGGCGGCGTTTCCATTCTCGGCGGTTCCGGCACCATCGCAGGTGTGGTCATCGCGGCCTTCGTCATGGGCCTCGTCACCTTTGGGCTTGGGTTGCTCAATGTGCCTGGTATCGTCATGTCGATCTTCGTCGGCCTGCTTTTGATCATCACCATCGCCATCCCCATCGTTGTGCGCCGCCTTCGGGCCATGAGAGGCTGAGCCATGCCGGAATTCGAAAAACACGCCTTCAGGATGAAACTCTTTGCCGGAAAAGAGGCCGAATATAAAAAGCGCCATGACGAGATATGGCCGGAACTGGTGGCGCTGCTGCATGAGGCGGGCGTCAGCGATTATTCCATCCATCTCGACCCGGAAACCAACATCCTTTTCGGCGTGCTGACGCGGCCGAAGAACCACGGCATGGCGGCACTGCCCGACCATCCCGTGATGAAGAAGTGGTGGGCGCATATGGCTGACATCATGGAGAGTAATCCGGACAATTCGCCCATTGCGAAAGATCTGGTGACGGTGTTCCATCTGCCATGACCGACAGCATCAAACCGGGCCGTGTCGCGGTCATCGATATCGGCAAGACCAATGCCAAGGTCGTCGTCATCGACACCGGCAGCGGAGAGGAGATTGCTGCCGAGAAACAGGCGAACCCTGTCCTTCGCGATGGAATTTATCCGCATTACGATGTGGAAATGCTCTGGCGCTTCATTCTCTCCGCCCTTCAGCGGTTCGGCCAGCAGCACGGTTTCGATGCGATTTCCATCACCACCCATGGCGCTTCGGCAGCGCTTCTCGATGGGACCGGCGATCTCGCCATGCCCGTGCTCGATTATGAACACAGCTATCCCGCAGCCATTCAGGAAGCCTATCGCGGTATCAGGCCCGATTTTGCCGAGACCGGCTCACCGCAACTTCCCGCCGGGCTGAACCTTGGCGCGCAAATCCATTTCCAGAAAGAGGCCTTTCCGGACGATTTCTCCAGAGTGCGAAGTATCGTCACCTATGCGCAATATTGGGCGGGGCGGCTGACCGGCGTTCAGGCCACGGAAACGACTTCGCTCGGCTGCCATACGGATCTCTGGAACCCGCGGCGGAAGAATTTCTCCTCGCTCGTCGCGCGTCTCGGCATCGAGCAGCTGATGGCGCCGGTTCGCTCCGCTTTTGATGTGCTGGGAACAATCCGCCCATCGCTGGCAATGGAAACCGGCCTTTCGCCGCATATGCCGGTCTATTGTGGCATCCACGATTCCAACGCGTCGCTCCTGCCGCATCTTCTGCGCCGGGACGGTGATTTTTCGGTCGTCTCCACCGGCACCTGGGTGGTGAATTTCGCCATTGGCGGCGCGGCGGGTGCGCTCGATCCCACCCGTGACACACTCCTGAATGTCGATGCTTTCGGCCGTCCCGTTCCCTCCTCCCGCTTCATGGGCGGCAGGGAATATGAAATGCTCGCGCAGCAATTCGGGACAACGGAAGACGAAGCGATAGACGCGGCTCTCGGCGGCGTGGTTGACAGGGGCATGATGCTGCTGCCGAGCGTCGTCAGCGGCTCCGGCCCCTTTCCGGACAAGGCAGCGCACTGGATCGGCGATGAAAATGCCACGGCTGCGGAACGGCACGCGGCGACGTCGCTTTATCTTGCCCTGATGACGGAATTCAGCCTTTCGCTCATCGGGCGGAAAGGTCCAATCCTTGTGGAAGGCCCCTTCGCCAGCAACGCCTTTTATCTGAAGGCGCTGGCCGGCTTTGCAGAGACGGAAGTAACGGCAGTCGAAGGGTCTACCGGCACCAGCGCAGGCGCGGCCCTGCTCACCGGCATCAAACCGCTTTCTGGTCGCGAGCGCCATTTCACGCCGCACGATATTCCCGGCCTCACTTCTTACCGCAATGCCTGGCGAGGCCGTCTGGCCTGATGCGAAACAAAAAATGCGGCCGAATGATCGGCCGCATTATGATTTTGCAGAAGGATCAGCCCTTGATGAAGGCCAGGAGATCGGCGTTCAGCACATCGGCGTTGACGGTGAGCATGCCGTGCGAGAAACCGGGATAGGTCTTCAGCGTGCCGTTCTTCAGGAGCTTCACGGCCTTCAGTGCAGAGTCGGCAATCGGCACGATCTGGTCGTCTTCGCCATGCAGCACCAGCGTCGGAACGCTGATATTCTTCAGGTCTTCGGTCTGGTCGGTCTCCGAGAAGGCCTTGATGCCATCGTAATGGGCCTTTGCGCCGCCCATCATGCCCTGACGCCACCAGTTCTGGATAACGCCTTCATGAACGGTCGCACCATCGCGGTTGAAGCCGTAGAACGGGCCGGCTGGCACATCGCGGAAGAACTGCGCGCGGTTTGCGGCGAGCGAAGAACGGAAGCCGTCAAAAACCTCCATCGGCAGGCCTTCCGGATTGGCCTCGGTCTTCAGCATCAGCGGCGGCACGGCGGAAACGAGAACCGCCTTGGCGACACGGCCGGCGGGTTCGCCATGTTTGGCAACATAACGGGCAACTTCGCCACCGCCGGTGGAGTGGCCGATATGGACAGCATTCTTCAGATCGAGAGCTTCGACGACGGCAAAGGCGTCGGCGGCGTAGTGGTCCATATCGTGACCGTCGGCAACCTGGGCGGAACGGCCATGACCACGGCGGTCATGGGCGACGACGCGAAAACCCTTGGAAACGAAGAACAACATCTGCGCATCCCAGTCATCGGAGCTGAGCGGCCAGCCATGGTGGAACATGATCGGCTGAGCGTCCTTCGGGCCCCAGTCCTTGTAGAAGATTTCGGTTCCGTCTGTCGTCTTAACAAAGCCCATGATCGTTTCTCCTTCGGTTGCGTTGGCATCTCCGGTGCAGCCTGTTGTGCGCCGGTTTGATGGAGGGATGATGACGCAGGATAACGGTTGCGACAATTGCAACAATAATTGAGAATGAATTGCTGTTTATGAAATTATCTTTTCGAACCGCATACCATTCCGGCACACGCGTCGACCCGCTCCACGCCCTCATGCACGGGTAAGAACGAGATGACAGGCGGACGGTTCCTTGAATTCGACACGCCCCTCGGCCTCAGTCAACCTCGGGATCGTACTCTCTGGGGCTCTCGTCCTTCGAGAACAGGACGCAGGGCCCGCGTGAACCGCGCGGATCATAGGCATATCCCTTGGCGGTCAGGGCCTGCATGATATCGCGAACCCCGGCGAGACCGTAAAGATGGTCATGCAGCTCCACGAATATCCGCTCCACGCCGGTCAGATCGGCCCTGCCAAGCAGGTCGCGTTCCGCGCCCTCGATATCCATGACAAGCGCGGTAATGCCCCGGCTGGCGATAAATTCATCGATATTGGCGGAGGAGATTTCGATGCGCTTTTCATAGGGGCCCTGGTTTTCGTCCATGGACGACATCCAGAGATCCTTGCGAACGTAAAAAGAATAGGAGCTCGGCTCGTCGGCGGTAAGAAGTCCCTGCGACAACACGACATTGCCGCGGCAATTCGCCTTGATCACCCGCTCTGCCAGCGCCGCCGTGGAGGGGTTGGCCTCGAAAGCCCAGACGGAAACGTCCTCAATGCCAGCAATGATCGACGTGATGATCCCGATACCGGAGCCCAGCTCCAGCACACGATCGCCGGGCTTGATGGCTTTCAGGACGCTGCGGGCCTCTTTCGCCTCGTAGCTGCCGTCGGTCAGCGCCTGCCAGATGACGGGCGACACCTCGTCGGAAGAAAGAGGCAGGGCAACTCCATGCACGTCCAGTATTTCCATGTCTCAAGCCTTTTCGCAAAACCCGGCCGCTTCGTCGGAATGATCCCATATCGACCGGGAATGCTCTACAGCATCGTTGCGGCAACCGGTATCGGTTTTCGCAAGCAACAATATGACTTGGTAAAAATTCAAGATACGACCGCCGTCAAACAGACCCCGTCTCAGACGGAACTCCAGGCCACCAGCTCCTTGGCCGGCAATGGCCTGCTGATCAGATATCCCTGAACCTGATCGCATCCCAGACGCCTGACGCATTCATATTGCTCTTCCGTCTCGATACCTTCGGCAATCGTCGTCATCCGCAGACTGCGACCGACACCGACCACGAATTCCACGATCGCCAGCGCATCGCGGTCGCTGGTGATATCGCGCAGGAACGAGCGGTCGATCTTGATCTTGTCGAAGGGTACGCCGCGCAAGTTGGCGAGCGATGAATAGCCGGTGCCAAAATCATCCATGGCGATCTTGATGCCGACGGCCTTCAGCCGCGACAGCGTATTGATCGTCTGGTCGCTCTTGTTGAGCAGGATCGATTCGGTGATTTCAAGCTCGAGCCGGCTCGGCTCCAGCCCGCTTTTCTCAAGCGCGCCCATGACGTTCTGGATGAGACTGGTGCTGTGGAACTGAACCGGCGACAGATTGACGGCCACCTTCATGTCCTCGTCCCAGCCCATCGCCTCGCGGCAGGCGGTCTCCATCACCCATTTTCCGAGCGAATGGATGAGACCGGTTCTTTCCGCCACGGGAATGAAAACGCTGGGCGGCACATCGCCCCGCACCGGATGTTTCCAGCGCAGCAGCGCCTCGAATCCGCAGAGCTTGCGGGTCTGCGTCGCCACCTGCGGCTGGTAATAGACTTCCATCTCGTCGTTCTGCAGCGCGGTCTGCAGATCGGCCTCGAAGGATTTCTTCTCGGTCAGCTGTTTCTGCATGCGGACCTTGAAAACGCTCGCCCGGCCGGGGCCGATAGCCTTGGCCTCATAAAGCGCCAAGTCGGCACGCTTGAACAATTCATCCGCATCGACGGCGCCGTGCGAAATGGCGATGCCGATGCAGGTGCCAATTTTGACCTCCTGCTCACCCAGCTGGTAGGTGCGGCTGATCTGGTCGATGAGCTTGGTGGCAAGGCGGCGGGCGGCGTCCTCGTTCAGATCGTCGGAGACGACGGCGAATTCGTCGCCGCCCAGACGGCAGACCATGTCATAATCGCCGCCGATGGCCGAAAGGCGCTGCGCCACGGCCTGAAGCAGCGCATCGCCCGCATCATGGCCGAGCGTGTCGTTCACGTCCTTGAAGCCGTCGAGATCGAGGAGAAGGATGGCCGTCGTTCCCGTACCGCCGAAGGATCGGCGCAATCTCTCTATCAATTCCTGCCGGAACAGCGCACGGTTCGGCAGGCCCGTCAGCGCATCGTGATAGGCATCATGCTCGAGCCGGACATTCTTCGCCTGCAATTCCAGCGTGGCGGCGCGCAGATCGTCCGTCAGGCCGCGCATGCTTTTCTGCGCGCGGTTCAGGAGGTCGTTCTGGCGAAGCAGCAATATGACAAGTGCTATACCGCACAGGATGAGGCCGCCTGCCAGCGCGGTGTAAACGATATGCAGCTTGCGCACATCCTCATGGGCCGTATCGATGAGATTGACGTCATAAGCGACGGAAGACGAGGCCAGCGTCGTCATCGGCGCGTCAAGTGCGCTCATTGCCGAAAGCAGATCCGGCACATCGGCCGGATTAAGGTTGTTCACCTGCTGCTCCAGACGGGCCAGAACGGCATCAAGACGGGTCACTAGATCCCGCCACTGCTGCTTTTCGTCGATGAAGGCGCCCAGATTGCCCTGCTTCAGAAGCTCAAGGCGGCTCAGCATGATGTCCAGACGCAGTTGCAACTCGTCCCGGTCGATCTTGCCGGGATTGAGCGCAAAGACGGCCAGCTTGTTCTGGAGGCGCAGATATTCGGCTACGGTCTGGCTGACGGCCCAGGAATCATTGTAGCGGGCGAATTTCTGCAGAGCGGTCTGCCGCTCGGCAATGACGAAAGCGATATAGCCCGTTGCCAGGACGAAGCAACAGATGATCACCGCCACAAGTTTTCGCAAACGGCACCTTTATTCCACTATCAGTTTGGCAACTTGCCATGCGGACCGCGAATAATAGGTCTGCTTCTGCAGCTCCGGGTCGCTGTCATAGGGATAGATGACGAACAACGGGCCTTTTTCGCGAACTGTCATGTAATTGCCATCCAGCTTGATCGCCAGGATAACGTTAAATTTCTTAAAATCTTCAATAGGTATCGTGCTGACATAATCGTTGAGAGCGACCGCCGTGACGCTGGTGCCCTTTGCACCGACGACATCCATCAGTTTCGCCAGCGAGACACCATCGAAACGGACACGGCCGTCATGCCAGGGCGTCGTCGTCTCCACCGTCTCCATGCCGAGCGCTTCCAGCATGTCACGATCAAATACCGCGGCGCCATCGGCATTCGTATTACTGATGTTTCCGGATATGGTTAATATCGGCTTTCCCTGCGGTTTGGCAATTTCCCCGGCTTCGGCACAGGAAAGCCACGCAAGCGACAAGAACGCACTGAGAAGTACCCGGGCGAAACTCATACTTTTTCTCCATCGATAACGTTCAGGTCGAGGGTTTTCACCAACCTTTGAAGGTCAAGGGAACCGACGTTAGCAATATATATCAGGAACTGATGTTATATCCTCACTGAGATTTTATCCGTATTTTCTCTAGGTTTTGAGTAAACCCTTTGGATAATTTTTCCGTCTTATTGTAGTTTTTTACACTCGACGCCCTGTTATGACGCAGGCGGCAAGCCCCGGAGACCCCTCCCGATAATTCGTCAGGTGCGACAAAGGCCGAATTGTGGCGAGAGCCTCGCCGTCGCCGCACAGGTTCATCTGATTCGCGTGAGGCGGCCGGGCAGGCGTCGCCCCATCTCCGCGCCGGATTGAAATGACGAATGACAAATTCCGCATCATAGAAAAATCATGACGATTGCCGGGGCGCATGGTTGAAACATACCGCCCGGAACTTAATATAAAGGCTGTCGTTTCCGTTTCCGGCAATTCCAGAAGCCTCTTGTCGGAAATATCCAGACACATGTTCCGCGCAGCGAAAGCCGCGATGCCGGTTTCGTCCGGCCAGGACAATTCTGTTCACGTCTCCGGGCCGGACGGCATTCGCCGTATCGGCCGCATCATGAAGGTAGCCCCTATGCACACCTATCCCGACATCAAACTTCTCATTGATGGCGAATGGCGAGACGCCGTTTCCGGCAAGACGATCGCCGTGTCCGATCCGGCAACCGACGAGATCATCGGCGCGATCGCGCACGCCGAGAAGGAAGACCTCGATCTGGCGCTTGCCGCCGCCGAGCGCGGTTTCAAGCTGTGGCGCGACACCTCCCCCTTCGAGCGCTCGAAGATCATGCGCAAGGCGGCCGATATCCTGCGCGAGCGCAAGGACAAGATCGCCTATATCATGACCCGCGAGCAGGGTAAGCCGCTGGCGCAGTCGGGCACCGAAATCATGGGTGCCGCTGATACCATCGACTGGTTCGCGGAAGAAGCACGCCGCACCTATGGCCAGGTCATCCCGGCCCGCGCGAGCGGCGTTTCGCAGCTTGCCATCAAGCTGCCGGTCGGCCCTGTGGCGGCGTTCACGCCGTGGAACTTCCCGATCAACCAGATCGTCCGCAAGCTTTCCGCAGCGCTCGCCACCGGCTGCTCCATCATCGTCAAGGCGCCCGAGGAAACACCGGCATCGCCGGCCGAACTCATTCGCGCCTTCGTGGATGCGGGCGTGCCTGCCGGCGTCATCGGTCTCGTTTACGGTGTTCCATCCGAAATTTCGGAATATCTGATCCCGCATCCGGTCATCCGCAAGATTTCCTTCACCGGTTCCACGCCCATCGGCAAACATCTGGCCGCACTTGCGGGCAAACACATGAAGCGCGCCACGATGGAACTGGGCGGCCACGCGCCTGTCATGATCTTTGACGATGCCGATATCGACAAGGCGATCGAAGTGACCTCGCTTGCCAAGTTCCGCAATGCCGGTCAGGTCTGCGTCGCCCCCACCCGCTTCCTCGTGCAGGACGGCGTGGCCGATCGCTTCCTTGAAGGTTTCGTGGAAGCGACGAAGGCCATCAAGGTCGGCAACGGTCTCGAAGATGGCGTCATCATGGGCCCGCTCGCCAATGAGCGCCGCATTCCGGCACTGGAAGGCCTCATCAGCGACGCCGTTTCCCATGGCGCAGAATTGAAGACCGGCGGCCGTCGCATCGGCAACAAGGGCAATTTCTTCGAGCCGACGGTTCTCGCCAATGTGCCCACCACCGCCAAGATCATGAATGACGAGCCCTTCGGCCCGGTCGCGATCATCAACCGCTTCTCGAGCTTCGATGACGCCATCACCGAAGCGAACCGCCTGCCCTTCGGCCTTGCATCCTACGCTTTTACCGGTTCGGTCAAGACCGCGCACGCACTTGGCCAGCAGGTAGAGGCCGGCATGCTGACCATCAACCATAATGGCCTTGCGCTTCCCGAAGTCCCCTTCGGCGGCATCAAGGATTCCGGTTATGGCACGGAAGGCGGCTCGGAAGCGGTTCAGGCCTATCTGGAGACCAAATTCGTCAGCCAGATGAGCTGAAGTTAGTTTGTCACGAAACTTCTTCTCCCCGTCGGGGAGAAGAAGTAAGCGGTACCCACTCGGTCCGTCAGCACTCTTCGAAAGTTGCTCAGCCCTTGCCTCCAGCCTCATCCTGCCCTAAAAGAACAAAAAGTGAACTTTGAGGGCAATATGAGCGACACGGCGGCACCTTCATTGAAGGAAATCTTCAACCGCGAGAAACTGCGGCACATCGCCGATCAGACCAGGGCCGTTCATCCGCAGTTTGACATCTCAGCCTTCATGGCGCTCGCCACCGAAAACCTCGAGGCCTTGGGCATCATGCAGCGCATGCGGCAGGTGGCGACGAGCCTGCATGCGACACTTCCCGGCGACTATGCCCGCAACATCGAAATCCTGACCGCCGCAGCGCCGGGCATCGGCAACGGTTTTGCCTCCATTTCGCTGCCGGAATATGTGGCGCTCTACGGCCTCGATGATTTCGATCTTTCCATGGAAGCGCTGCATTATTTCACCCGTTTCGGCTCCTCGGAATTCGCCATCCGTCATTTCCTGCAAAGGGATATGGCCCGTACCCTTGCCGTGATGGAGACATGGTCACGACATGAAAACGAACATGTGCGGCGGCTGGCGAGCGAGGGCTGCCGGCCGCGCCTGCCATGGTCATTCCAGCTCAAACCCCTGATCGACGATCCATCCCCGGTCACTGGTATCCTCGAGGCCATGAAAGCTGATGAGGCGCTTTATGTGCGCAAATCCGTCGCCAATCATCTGAACGACATCACCAAGGACAATCCCGCTTTCGTGCTGGCGCTCATCGATGCATGGCCGAAGGAAAACCCGCATACGCGCTGGATTACACGCCAAGCCCTGCGCACGTTGATCAAGAAGGGCGACGCCGCCGCGCTTGCCCATCTTGGCGCACATGAGGAAGCGGAAATTGCACTTGCGGCATTTCAGGTTACGCCGGACAAGGTGGCTCTCGGCAACCCTGTGCGGATTTCAGCCTCTTTCACCTCGACGGCGAAACGCCCGCAGAAACTGGTGATCGACTACGCCGTGCACTACGTGAAGAAGAGCGGCGACGCCTCGGCGAAAGTCTTCAAGTGGAAAGAAATCGAGCTTCAGCCCGGTGAGACATGCGCGCTGTCGATCAGCCGCGCCATACGCGATTTCACCACCCGCAAACACTATCCCGGCCTTCACAGGGTTGAGCTGATGATCAACGGCAAGCTTGTGGCAGAAAGCGCCTTCGAGCTTCTGGGCTGACAACGGCTCATGCCGCCGGGAAAATCTTCGCCCGGCGGATGATGACGGAACCGCGGTCACCGGCGGCGACGTCGTTTTCCGGCGGCACGTCAAATTCCAGGATGTCGCCGCCATCGGTGCTGGCGATTACCCGGCGTTCACCCGCCCGGTCGAGAACCCGCGCCACCGAGGCCGGAATGCCCTCATGCAGATCTTCCCATTCGAGATCGCCGGGGCGGGCATAGATATCCACGACGCCATCTCCTTGCGCATAGGAGAAAGGCAGCTCATTGTCACCGACATAGACCTTGCCGCCGCGCGCCACGCCGGAGACCCGGTTGGCATCACCCAGAAAGCGCATGACGAAGGCGCTGTTCGGCTGGCGGCAGACCTCCTTCGGCGTGCCCTCCTGTACGATTTCGCCCTGATTGAGGATGACAACACGATCGGCAAGATCGAGCGCCTCTTCCTGGTCATGCGTCACGAAAATCGTGGTGATGCCGAGCGAATCGTGAATCTCGCGCAGCCAGCGGCGAAGGTCGCGGCGCACATTGGCGTCCAGCGCCCCGAAAGGCTCATCGAGCAGAAGTACCTTTGGATCGACCGAAAGCGCACGCGCCAGCGCCACGCGCTGCCGCTGCCCGCCGGAAATCTGCGCCGGGAAACGGTCGCCCAGACCATCAAGCTTCACCAGCCGCAAAAGCTCCCCAACGCGGGCGTCGATCGCCGCCTTGTCCCGCTTCACCTTCGAGACCTTCATGCCGAAAGCGATGTTTTGATGCAGAGTCATATGCGGGAAAAGCGCATAATGCTGGAACACAAAACCGACGCCGCGGTCACGCACCGGAATATTGGTGGCGTCCTCGTCGCCGAAAAAGATACGGCCGCCATCGCTATATTCGAGACCGGCGACCATGCGCAAAATCGTCGTCTTGCCGGAGCCTGAGGGACCGAGCAGTGCCAGAAGCTCGCCGCTTTCGATATCCAGCGAAACATCGCGCACGGCGCGGAAGGTATCGAAGGTCTTCACCACATTTTCGAGGCGGATTTTCATGGGAATCAGGTCTCCGTGGCGATGGCGGCGTCGCCGTTGGTCTTCTTGGCCCCGCGCCCGGCGCCGCGTCGTTCCAGCGCCACCTTGGCGATGATGGTGACGACGGCGAGCAAGGCAAGGATGGAGGCTGACGCGAAGGCGCCGGCCGTCTGGTAGTCGTGGTAAAGCAGCTCGATATGCAGCGGCAGCGTATTGGTCTGGCCGCGAATATTGCCCGATACGACCGATACCGCGCCGAATTCACCCATCACGCGGGCGTTGCACAGCACGACGCCATAAAGCAGCGCCCATTTGATATTCGGCAAGGTCACCGAAAAGAAGGTGCGCCAGCCGGATGCGCCAAGCGAGGTCGCCGCCTCCTCAAGATCACGGCCCTGCGCCTGCATCAGCGGGATCAGTTCGCGCGCCACGAAAGGCGCGGTCACGAACATCGAGGCGATGACGATGCCGGGCAGCGCAAAGAGTATCTTGATGTCATGCGCATCGAGGAACGGGCCGAACAAACCCTGAAGGCCGTAAACGAAGAGATAGGCGACGCCGGCGACGATCGGCGAAATCGAGAAGGGTATTTCGATCAGCACCAGCAGGAAACGCCGGCCCGGGAAATCGAACTTGGTGATCGCCCATGCGGCGGCCACACCGAAGGCGGTATTAACAGGCACGGCGATCAGCGCCGTCAGTACCGTCAGCATGATGGCGTGGCGGGTATCGGGATGGGTGATGGTAGCGGAATAGACCTTCCAGCCCTGCGAAAAGGCCTCGACGCCGATGATGACAAGCGGTGCGACGACCAGCAGGGCACCTATGACGAGCACGAAGGCAATCAGGCTGCGGCGAACAAGAGGCGCGTCGCCAACCCGTGGCGGCTTGCGGTGTGAAGAAACGGCACTCATGTCTCAGCCCCTCACCGTGTAACGAAGCGCGCGCGCCTGCAGGTAATTGGTCACCGCCAGCATCACGAAGGCGGTGATGAGCAGCACGGAGGCGATGGCGGCCGCCGCCTGATAATCATATTCCTCCAGCCGGATGAAGATCAGCAGCGCGGTGATCTCAGTCGAAAACGGCTGGTTGCCGGCGATGAAGATGATCGCCCCGAATTCGCCGAGGCTGCGGGCGAAGGACAGCGACAGACCAGCGAGCAACGCCGGCGTCAGGAGCGGCAGGATTATCTTGCGGAAAATTTCGAGATCGGAACCACCGAGCGATTGCGCCGCTTCTTCCAGCGCCGGATCGAGGTCTTCCAGAACCGGCTGCACGGTGCGAACGATGAAGGGCAGGCTGGTAAAGGCCATCGCCACCATGATGCCAAGCGGCGTGTAGGCCACCTTGATGCCGAATTGGGAAAGCACCGAGCCGAACCAACCGTTGCCCGCAAAAAGCGTCGTCAGCGCAATGCCGGCAACGGCGGTGGGAAGCGCAAAAGGCAGATCGACGATGGCGTCCACGATGCGCCAGCCGGGAAAGCGGTAACGTGTCAGCACCCAGGCAAGCGCCACCCCGAAAATGACGTTGAACAGCGTGGCGGCCAGCGCACAGAGCACGGTAACACGATAGCTGGCGACGGCGCGCGGAGAAGAGATGATCGACCAATATTCGGCAGGGCCTAGGCTTGCCGCCTTGAACACCAGCGCCGAGAGCGGCAGAAGCACGATGATGGCGACGTAAGTCAGGGTAACGCCAAGGGACAATTTCAGCCCCGGCAGAACATTCCGTTTCAAACCCCGCCCCCAATTCATCAAAAAGCGACCCGGCAGTTTCCCGCCGGGTCTTCTATCTGTTCTTTGTCGTTGTGATTAACGGCTGCCGTAAAGCGTATCAAGCGTCGCGCCGGATGCAAAATGCTCTTTCTGAATTTTGTCCCAGCCGCCGAAGACATCATCGACGTTGACGAGGCGAATGGCCGGGAACTTATCCTTGAACTCGCCAACGACCTTTTCATTGTGAACGCGGTGGCCAAATTCGGCGGCGATGCGCTGGCCTTCCTCGGTATAGAGGAAGTCGAGATAGCTCTTCGCCAGATCACGCGAGCCGCGCTTGTCGACCACCTTGTCCACCACGGCCACCGGGAATTCGGCGAGCAGGCTGACGGAGGGCACAACGCCTTCCACCTTGTCGGCGCCATATTGCTTGGCGATGCCGCGGGTCTCGGCTTCGAAGGTGATCAGCACGTCGCCGATCTCGCGTTCCACGAAAGTGGTGGTGGCGGCGCGGCCTCCGGTGTCGAAAACCGGCGTATTGTCGAAGATTTTCTTGACGAATTCCTGGACCTTCTTCTCGTCGCCGTTGAACTTCTCCTTGGCGTAAGCCGTGGCGGCGAGATAGGTGTAACGGGCGTTACCCGAGGTCTTCGGATTGGGGAAAACGATCTTCACATCGTCGCGGGCAAGATCGTCCCAGTCCTTGATACCCTTGGGATTGCCGGCGCGCACGAGGAAGGACGGGAAGGAATAGAACGGCGATGCGTCGTTCGCAAAATCCTTCTTCCAGTCGGCTGAAACGAAGCCCTGCTTCACCAGAAAATCGACATCGGTCACCTGGTTGAAGGTGACAACATCGGCTTCAAGACCCTCGACAATGGCGCGCGCCTGCTTGGAGGTGCCGGCATGCGACTGATCGACGGTTACGCCCGGATGCTGCTTGATAAACGCCTCGTTCTCGGCCGCAAAAACTTCGCGGGCGACATCGTAGGATGCGTTGAGGATGGTGGTCGGAGACTGCGCCTGCGCCGCACCTGCAAAAAGAGCGGCAACGGCAGTACCGATAATGAGAAGACGTTTCATGAATACCCCCGGCAATTCGAATGGTGTTCAACATAGCGGGCGGCGGCAACGCCCGCGAGAAACAACTGTGCCTTGCAGGGGTATGGATTGGAAATTTCACCCAAAGAATAAGCACTCAAAAGGTGATGATTTCATATAGGGCAAGAAGCCGAATTTCTTTTGCGTCACCCTTCCCAAAATCTCGGAGAGAACCATGAAATTCATTACGCCCGCAACATGTATTCGCATTGAGCGTAGCCCTCGTCCTTGTGCTTGTCACAGGAATGAGGGCGGAGATTCGCCAGTCTCCAGGCAACAGGCGCGGTCTCCACTGATCTAAAGGCGATGATCGGGAAACAGATTGCCGGAATGCCCGGCAAAATAGGGCGCCAGATTCTCCTCCCGCACCTCTTCCAGCCGCGCCGGTTGCCAGCGGGGATTGCGGTCCTTGTCGATAAGGGCCGCACGCACGCCTTCGTAAAAATCGTGCTGGCGCAATATCTCCGTGCCGGCGGCAAATTCCCGCTCCAGGCATTCGATGAGGCTCGCGCTTTCGCGGCCGAGGCGCAGCAGCTTCAGGGTCAGTTTCAGACTGGTGGGAGAGCGCTTTTGCAGGACCTCAAGGGTCTCGCGCGAAAACGCATCTTGGCGCGCCGAAAGTGCCGCGAAAATTTCTTCGACGGTATCAAAACGGAATGTCGCGTCGATAATATCCCGATTTAGGGATAAAACGCCTTCATCGGCCTCAACCGCCTGCGCCATGATCGCCGTCTCGATGCTGTCTATATCCGCCGCTTGCGACAGGTTCTGGACCAGACCGTCGAGACGGTCCGAAGGAACAATATAATCGGCAAAGCCGGCGTAGATGGCATCAGCGGCCGTAACCGCGTTGCCCGTCAGCCCCAGCCAGGTGCCGCATTCGCCCGGCGCTCGTGGCAGGAGCCAGGAGCCGCCAACGTCAGGGAAATAACCGATGCCTGTTTCCGGCATGGCGAGTTTTGTGCGTTCCGTGACGATGCGGTGGCTGCCATGGGCTGAAATGCCGACACCGCCGCCCATGACGATGCCGTCCATCAGGGCAATATAGGGCTTGCTGAAGCGGGCGATGCGATAGTTGAGCGGAAATTCTTCCCGCCAGAAATCAAGCACCTGCGGGTCGCCGGCCTTGCCAAGATCATGAATGATGCGAACATCGCCCCCGGCGCAAAGCCCCCTGTCGCCTTCCCCGGTCAACACCGCGCAGGCAACACCGGCATCCTCCTCGAAACGCTGAAGCGCCTGAAACAGGCCGCGAACCATCGCCAACGTCAGGCTGTTGATCGCCTTCGGGCGGTTGAGGCGAATGATGCCAGCCCCTCCCCCCTTCTTGACGATGACCTGCGCATCCGCTTCCGTTGTCTGTTCCAAGACCGCCTCCTCCGCTGCCCATTCATCCGGCCATCTTGGCGGCCTTGGGCCGATCACGCAACGTTGATCTTCTCTTGTAGGAACGTCTTTCGCCCAAACCGCTTTAACGGGGACAAAATGCCAGAAATCCGTTTTTGCAATGCAGCATGTTTGCTTGACGCCCGGAAAATCATGGCATGTAATGGGCTCTGGAAATGCCGGCATTGATTCCTGTCGAGCGTGTGCCGGACCAAGCGGAATGTCGCCTTCTCAAAGGCGCTGTAAACAGCAACGGGAGACGAGCATGCAGGTTTCGGAACACGAATGGATCAGCAAACGGGCATATACACTCTGGGAAAAGGAAGGCCATCCCACTGGGCGCGACGCGCACCACTGGGAACAGGCCAGGCATGAATTTTCGCTGCTGAAGACATCGGAAGCGACAAAACCCGCAACGCGCAAGAAGGCCGCTCCCAAGGTCGCGGCTGCCGATGCCGCACCGGATGCAGAAACCCCGGCGAAACCCAAGAGCCGTGCCCGCAAGGCTGCTGCCACGAAATAGGGGCTCGTGCCGTTAAGCTGAAGCCACCAATGAAAAAGCCCGACGAAATTCGCCGGGCTTTGTCTGTTTAGCGCGGGTCACAACCCGGATCACCGACCCGGCAGCCATCCCGGAGGTTTTCCGACGCAGGCGCACGGCGCGGGTCATCCCACTGGCGACGCTCGGCAGGAAGCCGGCCCTCATTCTGATTTGGCTGGCGATCGCGATTGCGATCCCGGTTCTCATCTTCGAAGCGCCGGCGATCGTCATCGCGACGGGGCCTGTCCTGATTTCTGTCGCCCTGGTTCCAGTCGCCATAACGACGTTCCCAGCGTCCGTCATTCGGACCGCCGCCCTGACGGGGATCGCGCCACTCGTCACGACGACCATCACGCCAGTCATCCCGGCGTCCGTCACGCCACTCGTCACGCGGACGCGGGCGATCCCATCCGGCACTCGGCGGCGGGGCGTTCCAGTAACCACCTGATGGCGGCGGACGACGCCAGCGGTCACGCTCGCGGTAGAAGTCGCGGTCGCGATAATAGCGGTCCCAATAACGGCCGACTTCAAAGGTGATAACCGGCACGCCGAGATCGCGGTAATAACGCGGTTCGACATAGACCCGGTTCTGCCGGTAGGTCGTGGCGATGTAACGCCCAGCTACCCAGCCGCGACCGCCCACGAACGCGACATCGCACCAGGGCGTGTCGGAAAGGCAGCCATGGACGGTGAGCGGCGCGCCATTCGGGATCACCACAACAGCCGGATAGGCCGTGCTCGGGCCGGAGCGCATATTCACATTCGCGGTGGCGAAACCGCGCGTCGCAGCTTCGGCAAGTGCCGGCGCGGCGAGCATGGCCACCAGCGCAATTGCGCCAAACAGTTTTTTCTTCACTTCTTTCTCCTCAAGCAAAGGCCCGCTTTGCCCTTGTCGGCATCCACCACTTCGATGGACGAGTATGCGTTCCGCATACTGCCACGATCGGAAAATACGCGTTGCTGCATGAACGCAGCATGAAACAAATGAGACGCCTCATCAGTTCCACCTGCGGCAATGAGCGCCCGACAAATTGCCGCCGGAATGGACCGCCGGTCTTGACTTCGGGGGGCAATCATCCGACTTCAATGCAACAGCAATATGGAGCAGAACCATGAGCGAAACCGCACAGACGACCGTCGACCAGAGCGAAGTGGATCGCTTCTCCGCGATGGCTGCGGAATGGTGGAGCCCGACCGGCAAGTTCCGCCCGTTGCACAAGTTCAATCCGGTGCGGCTCGAATATATCCGCAACCGGATCTGCGACAATTTCGGCCGCGACCCGAAGGCGCACCGCCCGCTGGAAGGGCTGCGCATACTGGATATTGGCTGCGGCGGCGGCCTTCTCTCCGAACCCGTTGCGCGCATGGGCGCGGATGTGGTGGGCGCCGATCCCTCGGAAAAAAATATCGGCATCGCCTCCACCCACGCCCGCGAAAGCGGGGTAATCGTTGACTACCGCGCCGTGACCGCCGAACAGTTGCAGGAAGCTGGCGAGACCTTCGACGTCATCCTCAACATGGAGGTGGTCGAACATGTGGCCAATGTCGATCTCTTCGTCACCACCTGCGCAAAAATGGTGCGACCCGGCGGGTTGATGTTCGCCGCCACCATCAACCGCACGCTCAAAGCCCGGGCACTGGCAATCTTCGCCGCCGAAAACGTGCTGCGCTGGCTGCCGCGCGGCACGCACCAATATGAAAAGCTCGTTCGCCCGGAAGAGCTTGAACGGCCGCTGGTGGCAAGCGGCATGGACATCATCCACCGCACCGGCGTGTTCTACAACGTGCTGCAGGACCGCTGGAATCTTTCACCTGACATGGAGGTCAACTACATGATGCTGGCGAAACGACCGGCGCAAGGCTAACACGGGGCGCTCTGTGAGTGATGTCGTTCTAAAGAAATTCAGTTGACGTCATCAGGCAAAACCGGCAGCGGCGCGATCTCTATACCCTCATCCAGCAGGGCCTTGGCTTCCTGCGCAGAGGCATTGCCGATGATGCCGCGCTCATCCGCCTCGCCATAATGGATCTTGCGCGCCTCTTCGGGAAATTTATCGCCGACATCCTCGGCATTGGCGCGGATATTGGCGACAGCCTCGCGGATTTTCGCCATCGCCTCTTTCCTGGCCGTATCCATGGCGAGCGTCTGGCGTTCGTCTTTCTTGCGGGCGGTGGAGACCGAGGGCGCCATCAATAGCTTGGAGACCTGCACGGAATTGCAGACCGGGCAGGACAGGAAACCGCGCTGCAACTGATTGTCGAAATCGTCGCTACCGGCAAACCAGCCTTCAAACTCATGGCCCTTTTCACAGGCCAGCGCATAACGGATCACGCCGCTTCACCTCCGGCAGGTTTCAGGGGAATGACGGTGTCCAGTCCGAACTCGCGAGCATTGCGCAGATTGGGAATCTTGCCACGCGCAGCCGCGACCAGCGACGTGTCGATCTCGGCGATGATTATCTCTTCTCCAGCGCCGCCGGCAATGGCCAGAACCTTGCCCCAGGGATCGATGATGATGGAATGGCCAAAGGTCTCCCGCCCGTCCTCATGCACGCCGGCCTGCGCGGCAGCAATGACAAAAGCGCCATTTTCAATGGCGCGGGCGCGCAGCAGGATCTCCCAATGCGCCTCCCCCGTCTGCCGGGTGAAAGCCGCCGGAACCGTCAGAACCTCTGCACCGGCCAGTGCTTCAGCGCGAAAAAGCTGCGGAAAACGGACGTCGTAACAAATCGCAAAGCCGAATTTCGCCAGCGGAAGTTCAGCGATACGCGCCACCTCGCCGGGTTGATAAGCAGCGCTTTCGCGCCAGCTTTCACCATTGTCGAGATCGACATCGAACATATGGATCTTGTCATAGCTGCAGATGCGCGAACCATCCGGCGCGAAGAGAAAACCGCGATTGGCGATCTTGCCATCCGGCCGGGCAATCGCGGTCGAGCCGACATGGACATGAATGCCGAGTTCGCGGGCGAGACGCGCGGCCGTCGCAACGATGATATCGCCATCGTCATCCTGCAATTGCGCACGCAACGCCTGCCTGTCCTTCTGAATGGCGCCCGTCATTTCCGGGGTCTGCACATAAACGGCGCCCTCGGCTGCAGCCGCCCGCACCAACCGTTCCATATCGGCGGCGTTTTTTGCCGGGTCGACGCCGGAGCGCATCTGAATGGCGGCAGCCTTGAAACTCATCATATCCTCCATGCCCGCAAATCGGGCCGATCAGGCGGCCAGCAGCACGTCCAGTTTGCCGGCGCGCTCCAGCGCGTGCAGATCATCACAACCGCCCACATGCTCGCCATTGATGAAGATTTGCGGGAACGTTGTACCGCCGGATTTTTCGATCATTTCCTGCCGGTATTCGGGCGTCGTCGTAGCGTTATATTCGGCGTAATCCACGCCCTTGCTGTCCAGCAGCGCCTTGGCGCGCGCGCAATAACCACAAAAATCCCGCGTATAGATCGTTACCGGTGCCATGTTTTCAAAGCCCTCGCAAACGTGCGGTAAAACGCACGATAAAGTTATGTCATTCAGGTTTCATATAGGGCCGGAAATGGCCATTGCAAAGGTCAAAACCGTCACATCCACGGCACCGGCCTTGCGCAGGGCGCGGCTTGCCGCACCCACCGTCGCACCGGTGGTATAGACGTCGTCCACCAGCACCACGCGCTTGCCATGGACATCGGTTTCCCGGCCGGGCGCGAGCGCGAAAGCGCCGCGCACATTGTCCTGTCGGGCAAGTGCCGAAAGCCCCACCTGCCGCTCGGTCGGCTTCACGCGCAACAGCGTGCCGGCAAGCACGGGCTTGCCGGCGGCCTTGGCCAGATGCCGTGCCAGCTCGGCGGATTGATTGAAACGGCGGCGCAGGAAACGGTGCCGATGCAACGGAACGGGCACGATGCAATCACAGTCACCCACCGTTCCGTCACTTGCCCTCAGCATCCACAGCGCCATCAGTCGGGCGAGATCGGTCCGGTCCTGATATTTCAGCCGGTGCACGAGCTTGCGGGCGGTTCCCTCATGGCTTGCGACGGCACGCAGCCGGTCAAAGGGCGGCGGTTCGGCAATGGCCCGCGCGCTCACAAAACCGTCTCCGTGATCCCGCGCGAAGGGAATGCCCAGAACCTCGCAAAAGGGGCGATCGATAAAGCCCACATCCCGCCAGCAATCCGCGCATAAGGCACCCTCGCCGCCGGTCATGCGGGTGCAGCCCGCGCAGGTTGGCGGGTAGACCATACGGAAGAGCGCGCGCCACATGTCTCCTGCTGCCGCCGGCACGGCCGCGGACTTCGATAGCAACGCCGAAAACAGACTTTCACCAGCACCCATGAGGTTGACTTTACCGCTGAACGGGTGCCTTTGCGAGAGCGATAGTTCCGTCCCGTCACCGGGAGAACGATGCCCGCAGCGGCATGACAGTAACGATACGGCCCGCCGATCCCGAAGGCGTTTGAGGCCGAGCAGGCAAGACGATGGATATTCTCTTTGACCAGGCCCTAATCGAACAAAACCGTCACCGGGCGTGGGCCAGACGCGATGACAAGGCCCTGTTTCTTCTCGATATGGCGGCCGAAGAGCTGGCCGACAGGCTCGCCATCGTCGAGCGCCAGTTCGAGACCGCGATCGAACTTCATGGCGGAACCGGCGTCACCGCCCGACGCCTGGCGGAGACCGGCAAGGTCGATACCATTCGCCGTATCGAAACCGAGAGTTCTTTTGCGACGGATGCAAATATTCCCGAGGCCGCTTCCATGGAGCATCTGCCGCTTGAGGAGGCCTCCGCCAATCTCATCGTCTCACCACTTGCCCTGCATCTGACCAACGACACCCCCGGTGCGCTGATCCAGATCCGGCGGGCATTAAAACCGGACGGTCTGTTTCTCGGCGCCATTCCCGGCAGCGGCACCCTGCAGGAACTGCGCGATGTGCTGCTGACCGCAGAGGCCGAACTGACCGGGGGCGCAAGTCCGCGTGTCATTCCCTTCGCCGATGTGCGCGATGTCGGCGCGCTTTTGCAGCGCGCCGGGTTTGCGCTTCCCGTTACCGATGCGGAAAGCTACACGGTTCGTTACGATTCTATTTTTCCGCTGATGCGGGACCTGCGCGCCATGGGCATGGCCAACCCGCTGGCAAGCCGCAGCAGAAAACCGCTCAACCGCGCCTTTTTCCTGCGCGCAGCGGAGCTTTACGCCGAGCGCTATTCAGATCCTGACGGGCGGATAAGGGCGACATTTTCCATTATTTACGTATCAGGCTGGGCCCCGCACGAAAGCCAGCAGAAACCGCTAAAGCCCGGCTCCGCCAAGGTGCGGCTTGCCGATGCCTTGAAGACAACAGAGGTGAAGCTGTCCTGAGCGATCAGCCCTACAGGTTCGACTGGGCAAAAGTATCTACGATGAACTGAAACACGGCATTGATATTGCTGCTGATGTTGCCTGCGCCAGCGATGAGGGCGGCGGAGAGCAGCCCCACGATCAAGCCGTATTCAACGGCTGTCGCACCGTCTTCGTTTTTGCAAAAATTGATAAAAAAATGCAGCACAGGATATTCCCCATCCACCGGTGCGTTCCGACAACCGGCATCTGCCCTGTTGAAATCAACACTATCCTAGGTCGGCGATGTGAGAAATCCGTTACCGTTGATGGTAAACGATCAGCAACCGCTCTCGTTGCTGTAACCCGTGACCACGCAGGGCATCTCCGGCATCGGCTGGGTGATGCTGCGACGAATGGAATAGGTCTTGCCGACATCGGTCTTCTTGATGGAGCCCGTGCTGATCATGTCGTAATTTTCGGGAAACTGCGCCACGCGCGTGGAAGATTTTCCGGCAAGCATGGGGGTGATGATCAGGGAAAGGGCGATAACCGCCGTGCCAAAAAGCAGCGCCACATTGAGCACGCCGGTGCGACGGGATTTGTTGGAATACAAATGACGACCTTCCACCGTCTTCCAGAAATCCTCGTTCATGACCAACCTCGTCTCGCGCAGTTTACCGCTTCTTTAGCTTAACAATCTGCCAGAGGGTGCTGAACGATCTCTTAACACAGCCCCGTTTTGGTACGGTAAAGCGCTGGCAACAGGGCATTTTCACGAAGCTGTGACGGGATGACCTTACAAGGGTGGGATCCAGCCTCGCACTCGACAATTGCGTACTCGACAGGCTGATCCCGATCGCGCGCAAACGCCACGCCGCCAGCTTACAGCAGATCCTGCAGGAAGGGGATGAGCGGCTCATCGGCCGGCGGCATGGGGTAGTCACGCAGAGCCTGCGGCTTTACCCATTTCAGCGCCTGCCCTTCCCGGCCATGCGCAATGCCCTCATAACGGCGGCACACGTAAAGCGGCATCAGGAGGTGAAAGGTCTCATAGGTGTGGCTGGCGAAAGTCAGCGGTGCAAGGCAGGCGACCTTGGTCTTGATGCCCAGTTCTTCGTCCAGCTCACGGACAAGGGTTTCCTCCGGCGTCTCGCCGTGCTCCACCTTGCCGCCCGGAAACTCCCACAGGCCAGCAAGCGACTTGCCTTCAGGACGCTGCGCCAGAAGGATGCGCCCATCCTGATCGAGGAGCGCGCAGGCGGCGACCAGCAGAATTTTCTTGCCCGCTTCGCTCATTTTTCGTCAACCTTGCGCCAGTAGCGATAGAGGTAGGCATCGGTGAAACCGAATTTTTCATAAAGCGCGATTGCGGGCACATTTGTCGAGACGACCTGCAACCAGGCGCTTTTGGCACCGCTGATCCGTGCCCAGCGCAGCGCCGACGCCAGAATCTGCGTACCGAGGCCCTTCTGGCGCTGCGACTTGTCAACGTCGAGCGACAGGATACCGGCAAGATCGTTATCCTGCACGCAGATCACAGTCGCAAGCGGGCTGCCTTCAACTTCCTCGTTGATGAACAGGCCGAGCGTCGGCTTGATCGAACTAACGATTTCTGCGATCGCTGATCGCTGGGCCGGGTCGCTATCGCTGACCTTGATGCTCGCCTCGACAAAACGGCCGATATCGTGGCTCGGCAGGCTGACCAGCGTTTCCGGCAGTTCCATGCCGGTAAGATCAGCCGTCATGACCCTGACCTCTTCGACCATGGACCAGCCGTCCTTGACCAGAAAGTCCTTGAGTTGCGGCGGCATCAGCGTCGTTTCACGCACCACCAGCGGACGGCCGAAATCCTCGAAGCGCTTGCGTGCCTTTTCCAGCCGCACGGCGCTGTTTCCGTAGTCGGAAGGGTCGAGCGGCACCACGCAGTTGATCCGCTTGGAGGGATGCGAGCCTGTGAGGCGGATTTGCCAGCTGCCGTCATAAATCACCGACGAGGCAGGCCATGCCCGGAAGCTGACGGCTTCCAGACGGCGAACCAGCGGCAGATTGACGGCCTTGTTGTCCTGCATTCTCTTCGGCTCCAACGGTCAGCTCCGGTAGTCGCCGTTGATCGCAACATATTCCTTGGTGAGATCACAGGTCCAGACAGTGGCCTTGCCCTGACCGAGACCAATATCCACCTTCACCGGAATGTCTTCGAGACGCATCACCGCGGTCGTCTCCGCTTCCGAATAATCCGGATCGCGCTCGCCATTAACCGCCACGCGCACGCCGCCGAACCAGATCGCGAGACGGTCGCGGTCTGCCATTTCGCCGGATTTGCCGACGGCCATGACGACACGGCCCCAATTGGCGTCTTCGCCGGCAACCGCGGTCTTCACCAGCGGCGAATTGGCGATGGAAAGGGCGATCTTCTTGGCGGCGGCATCGTTTTCCGCGCCAGTGACAGTGACTTCCACCATCTTGCGCGCGCCTTCGCCGTCGCGAACAACCTGCAGGGCCAGATCCTTCAGGAGATCGTTCAGCGCGACGCGGAAGCCGGCAAGGCGCTCGTCATCGGCGCTCGTCACCTTCACCTGGCCGTCTTCAGCAGCAGCACCCGTGGCAAACAGCATCAGCGTGTCGGAGGTGGAGGTGTCGCTGTCGACCGTCACGGAATTGAAGGTCGGGCCGACACCGGCCGAAAGCAGCGCCTGCAGGGCTGCCGGCTCAATGTCCGCATCCGTCACCACGAAGGAGAGCATCGTCGCCATGTCGGGCGCGATCATGCCGGCACCCTTGGCGATACCGTTGATGGTAACGATGACGCCGCCGATTTCGGCAGTGCGGGTCGAAACCTTGGGATAGGTATCGGTCGTCATGATCGCCTTGGCGGCTTCCTGCCAGAAATCGGCTTCGGCCATACCGTTCATATCGCCCAGAACACCGGCGAATTTGGTGGCGTCCAGCGGCTCGCCGATCACGCCGGTCGATGCCAGAAATACCTCGTTTTCGGAGCAACCGACGGCAGCGGCGGCGGATTTCGCCGTCAACTCGGTCGCTGCCTTACCCTTGACGCCGGTAAAGGCATTGGCGTTGCCGGAATTGACCACCACGGCACGCGCCACGCCGCCGCCGAGATTGGCGCGGCAGAAATCAACCGGGGCAGACGGGCATTTTGATTTGGTGAAGACGCCGGCGACACTTGCCGGCGTGTCGAACACCATCAGCAGAACATCCGTGCGGTTCTTGTACTTGATGCCGGCGGCGGCCGTCGCCATGCGAACACCGCGCAGCGCGGGCATGTCGGGATAGGATTTCGGAGCGAGCGGGGAAACGGCAACGGACATGGGAAGCGCCTGAAATTCTGGAAAGGAGGATCTGGGAATGCCTGAGATGAAACGGGGCGGCCCATAGCCGCCCCGTAACCTGAATTTTTTACTGCTGCGGCTGAGCCTGCTGTTCCTTCGAGGCTTCGTCGTAGCCCTTCTTCAGCGTTTCATCCATGATTTCGATCTTCTGGTCAGCCTTTGCCTTCTCGATGAGGGCAACGTACTTGTCACGCATGACAAGCTGACGAACCTGCGGCTCAACCTGCTCGAAAGCCGGCGGCGGGGCGATGCGCTTGTCTTCCAGCTTGATAACGTGGAAGCCGAACTGGGTCTTCACCGGGGTCTTGGTGTAGGCGCCCTTTTCGAGGCCGAAAGCAGCTTCTTCGAATTCCGGAACCATGCGGCCCTTGCCGAACCAGCCGAGATCGCCGCCGTCATCCTTGTTGGAATCGGTCGACTTTTCCTTGGCGAGGGCTGCGAAATCCTTGCCCGAATCAAGCTGCTTGATGATGTCTTTCGCTTCGTCCTCGCTGGCGACGAGAATATGCGCGGCCTTGATTTCTTCTTCCTGCGGCAGGGCTGCGACTTCCTTGTCGTAGCGCGCCTTCACCTCGTCATTGGTGACGGCCTCGACCACATGCTTGCGGAAATAGGCGTTATGCAGCTCACGGTCCTGGATGAATTCCATGCGCTTCTTGAAATCTTCAGTCTTTTCCAGACCTTCGGCGCTGGCGTTCTTTACCAGAAGCTTGACGTCGATCGCGCCGGAAAGGGCTGCGACCTTCTTCTGCTCGTCGGGAAGCTGCGCGAGCTGCGGGTCGAGGTTGCTCATGGCGAGGTCGAGTTCGGACTGGTGGATTTCCAGATCGCCGACCTTGGCGACAACCTTGTCTTCCTGTGCGAAAGCCGGAAGCTGGAGGCCGAGCGTGGCCACAATCACCGCAGCCGCAATTTTATTATAGCGCAACATTTTGAACCTTTCGGGGACAATGCCGGCTCCAGACATGGTTTCCGGCTCTGAAAAAACTTCCAAACACCGGATTGTGGCCATTCTGTAACGGGCAGAACCGTTGACATCATTTGCCCCCCCTCTTATCTGTCACGCAACCTCGCGTCCAGATACGTTGAAGGGCGAAGTCCGTCATTTGTGCTGAAAACAGCGTGACGGAGAAAAGCGCCCGGCAAAACGGAATTTCAGAAAGGGCCAGTAAGATGGTCAGTCTCGGCGGTATAGCCCGCAAGTTGTTCGGTTCGGCAAATGATCGCCGCGTCCGCTCCTATAAAAGCAAGATCGCAGCCATCAATGCGCTGGAAGACGCCACCAAGGCGCTCTCCGACGAGGCGCTGGCGGCCAAGACCGCCGAATTCCGCCAGCAGCTGGCAGACGGCAAGTCGCTGGACGACCTGCTGATCCCGGCTTTTGCCGTGGCCCGCGAAGCATCGCGCCGTGTTCTCCACATGCGTCCCTTCGACGTGCAGCTGACGGGCGGTATGATCCTGCACGGCGGCGCCATCGCCGAAATGAAGACGGGTGAAGGCAAGACGCTGGTGGCAACGCTTGCGGTCTACCTCAACGCGCTCGCCGGCAAGGGTGTGCATGTCGTTACCGTCAACGACTATCTTGCCCAGCGCGACGCCGCCACCATGAGCAGGCTTTACCGCTTCCTCGGCCTCACCACCGGCGTGATCGTGCACGGGCTGGACGACGACCAGCGCCGCGAGGCTTATGCCTGCGACATCACCTACGCGACGAACAACGAACTCGGCTTCGATTATCTGCGCGACAACATGAAATATGACCGCGCGCAGATGGTGCAGCGCGGCCACAACTACGCGATCGTCGACGAAGTCGACTCGATCCTGGTCGACGAGGCGCGCACGCCGCTCATCATTTCCGGCCCGCTGGACGACCGTTCCGATCTCTACAACACCATCGACGCCTTCATTCCGCTTCTGTCGCCGGAAGATTACGAGATCGATGAGAAGCAGCGCTCGGCCAACTTCTCCGAAGAAGGCACCGAAAAGCTCGAAAACCTGCTGCGGCAGGCGGGTCTCCTGAAGGGCGAATCGCTTTACGACGTCGAAAACGTCGCCATCGTCCATCACATCAACAATGCGCTGAAGGCCCACAAGCTCTTCACCCGCGACAAGGACTATATCGTCCGCAACGACGAGATCGTCATCATCGACGAATTCACCGGCCGCATGATGCCCGGCCGCCGTTATTCCGAAGGTCAGCATCAGGCTCTCGAAGCCAAGGAAAAGGTGCAGATCCAGCCGGAAAACCAGACGCTTTCCTCCGTCACCTTCCAGAACTACTTCCGCATGTATGAAAAGCTGGCCGGCATGACCGGTACGGCCTCGACGGAAGCGGAAGAATTCGGCAACATCTACGGCCTCGACGTCATCGAGGTACCGACCAACCTGCCGATCCAGCGTATCGACGAGGATGACGAGGTTTACCGCACCGGCGAGGAGAAGTTCCAGGCGATCATCACCGAGATCAAGGCGGCGCATGAACGCGGCCAGCCGGTTCTGGTGGGCACGACCTCCATCGAGAAATCCGAGCTTCTTGCGCATATGCTGCGCCAGTCCGGTTTCTCCGACTTCCAGGTTCTGAACGCCCGTTACCACGAGCAGGAAGCCTATATCGTTTCGCAGGCCGGTGTTCCCGGCGCCGTCACCATCGCCACCAACATGGCCGGCCGCGGTACCGACATCCAGCTCGGCGGCAACGTCGAGATGCGTCTGGAGCGCGAGCTGGAAGGCATGGAGCCGGGTCCGGAGCTTGACGCCAAGGAAGAGGCCATCCGCGCCGAGATCAAGGTGCTGAAGGAAAAGGCGCTCGCCGCCGGCGGTCTTTACGTCATCGCCACCGAACGCCATGAAAGCCGCCGTATCGACAACCAGCTGCGTGGTCGTTCCGGCCGTCAGGGCGACCCCGGCCGTTCGAAATTCTACCTGTCGCTCCAGGACGACCTGATGCGCATCTTCGGTTCCGAGCGCATGGACAGCATGTTGCAGAAGCTCGGCCTGAAGGAAGGCGAAGCAATCGTCCATCCGTGGATCAACAAGGCGCTGGAACGCGCCCAGAAGAAGGTCGAAGCCCGCAACTTCGAGACCCGCAAGAACCTTCTGAAATATGACGATGTGCTGAACGACCAGCGCAAGGTGATCTTCGACCAGCGTCTCGAGCTGATGGAAGCCGACAATATCGGCGAAACCGCAGCCGACATGCGCCACGAAGTCATCGAAATGCTCGTCACCAAGCATGTTCCGGAAAATGCCTATGCCGAACAGTGGGATATTGCGGGCCTCAAGGCCGGCATCGCCCAGTTCCTGAACCTCGACCTGCCGGTAGAGGACTGGGCCAAGGAAGAGGGCATCGCCGAGGACGATATTCTTGAGCGCGTCACCGAGGCCGCCGACAAATACGCCGCCGAGCGCGCGGAACGTTTCGGCCCCGAGATCATGACCTATGTCGAACGTTCGGTCATTCTCCAGACGATCGACCATCTGTGGCGCGAACATATCGTCAATCTCGATCACCTCCGCTCCGTCGTCGGTTTCCGCGGTTATGCCCAGCGCGATCCGCTGCAGGAATACAAGGCGGAAGCCTTTGAACTGTTTCAGGCGCTGCTCGCCAATCTGCGCGAGGCCGTTACCGCCCAGCTGATGCGTGTGGAACTGGTGCAGCAGGAACCGCAGCAGCCGGAACTGCCGGAAATGACCGCGCATCATCTCGACCCCAATACGGGCGAAGATGAAATGGCGCAGGGCATGCAGCCCACGCCCGTCAATTTCGTGCCGGCCGAGGAACGCGATCCGAACAACCCCACCACCTGGGGCCGTATCGGCCGCAACGAAATGTGCCCCTGCGGCTCCGGCAAGAAATACAAGCACTGCCACGGCGTTTACGAACAGGCGTAAGGCGCTTGTTATCAGTCTGAAATCAATCGCCCGTAACCCGCGTTACGGGCGATTTTGTTTGGGCCGGGTCATTGCCGGTGAGCCGACTGTTGACTGGTCTCGGCGCTTTCCATAAGGGAGCCTGATCATTTTCTGGAAACTGCTTCCATGGCCCCTCGCGATCTCGCCGCCTATATTTTTCTCGCGCTCGCGTGGGGAGTTTCTTTTCTGCTGCTTTTACAAGTCGTAGCAGCCTTCGGCTGGATCGGCGCCGTCACGCTTCGTTCACTCATGACCGCTGCCGCCCTCTTTCTCATTGCGCGGACGGTGCGTCGAAAGCTGACATTCTCGGCCGGCTGGCGCGCCTTTACGGTTGTCGGGGCAACAACGGTCGCGGGGCAACTGATCGGCCTGTCCTACGCCACACCGCAGATCGGCACTGCTATGGCTGCCATATTGGTGGCGACCATTCCGCTTTTTTCCATGCTCATCTCTCAGCTATGGGGTATTGAGCGTCTGACGCGTCAGGGCATTGCCGGTCTCGTTATCGGCTTTGCCGGCATCGTTCTGCTTGTCGGCTTTCCCGCCGTTCCCGTTACAACCACCTTCATCATCGGCTGCGCCGCTGCTGTCGCCGCCTGCATCTGCGCGGCCTATGGCAGCAATTTCGCCAGCCGCCACCTGAAGGGCGTAGGTTCCTGGGAAATCACCATAGGCTCATTCCTGACAGGCGGCCTGATGACCCTGCCGCTTCTCTTCGTGGTCCCATTGCCGAGAACACCTGATCTCATCGATTACGGTTATCTTTTGATACAGGCGGTGGTCATGAGCGGCCTTACCTACATCACCTATTTCAAGCTGGTCTCCTCGATCGGTGCAACCAAGGCGATCAGCGTTGAATTCGCCGTCACCGTCGTGGCAGTTCTCGTCGGTGCTTTGGTGCTGGATGAACCGCTTTCGCTTCCCCAGCTTTTCGGCGCCGGCATCATCATTTTGGGCTGTGCGCTGGTCCTTGACCTTATGCCCAAGAAAAAGGCTCCACCCACCCCTTCCGGTGCGTGAAGAGTTTATTAGCGTTTTCCACCAATAGTCGTGCTGGTCATTGCTGATCGCGTTTGCGGCACGGGGGAAAAATGCAACCGGGCAAGTCAGACTACGAGCATTATTGGGACCCGCTCAGGGCTCTCCTCATGCTGCTTGGCATTCCCTATCACGCCTCCCTCATCTACAGCCATGCGTTACCATGGGACATCAAGGATTTTGACACCAGCCCGCTTCTGAGCGCGCTTGGCGCCGTGCTCTCCACCTTCCGCATGCCGGCTTTTTTTGTGGTGGCCGGATATTTCTCCACCATGGTCATCGGCAAGAAGGGCAAGATGCGCTGGCTCAGGCAGCGTTTCCTGCGCCTCGGCGTGCCCTTTATTGTGGCGGTCCTTCTGCTCGGGCCATTGCAGCTTTTCCTGCTGCAACTGGCCGGCGTCGCCAAGGGCGAGATCCCGGCCGACCGGCTACTGGAGAGCCTGCCCGGCCTGCTGCGTCCGAGCGAACAGTGGATCATGCATCTGTGGTTCCTGCCGGCCCTAATCGTTTATTCCATTCTACTTGCCAGCCTGCTGTTTCTTACGGAACATCAGCCATTGGCACATGCGAAAGACTGGTTCGACAGCCTGCGGCAGCAACATGCCACACTGTTTTTCGCAGCACTCTGCACTGCGCCTATCCTGTGGGAATTGATGACCTACGGATCCGGCCTGCTTGCGGCAAAGAACGGAAGCAGACTCTTTCTTCTCTATGAGCGCGCTTCCGACCCCTATGCGCGCTACCTGCCATTTTTCCTTGTCGGGGCCCTGCTGCACCGTGATCGCGCCCTCTTTCACCGCTTTCGCCAGACGGGACTTCTCACCGGCATCGTCGCGGCGGGCGCCATCGCAACCTCGGTGAGCCTGCGGCTGCAAAATCCCCTTTCGAATTCGGCCCTGCTGGTGCTGGTTTCGGCAATTGCGGCGGTGGCCACGAGCCGTCTGTTGATCGACCTTGCCTGCCGTTATTTCGATCGGCCAAACCGCTTTGCCAGACGCATGACGGATGCATCCTTCACCATCTACCTGTTTCACCATCCACTGATTTACGCCTTCGGAACGCTCTTCATCCTGATCGCGCTGCCGCCGATCCTGGAATTCGCCATCATCGTCGCGGCCACCACAGTGGTGGCCTATATGCTGCATCAGGTGATACGGCTCAGCCCGCTCGCCCTTTTCCTGTTCAATGGCATCCGCAGGCCGAAGGTGGTGGACGATATTGGCACACAGGCCGGCGCCTCCCAAACCCTTCGTTAAGGATGAAGCGCGTATAATCGGCTTGCCTATTCAACTGGAAATGATGGCGTGTGGATCATGGCTATCCTCAACACGGCGGAAAAAGCCTTACCCGCAGGCCTGCGCGCGAAGCTTTCGCCGCTGGTAGCGAAAGTCGCCGTCCTTCTTTCCAGCGGAGATGAGGTTTCCCGTGCGCAGCGCATGGCGCTGGTTGCGTTTGCGGTGCGCATCGTCAGCGCCGGCATCGCCTTCATTTCCCAGATCATCCTTGCCCGCCTGATGGGGGAGTTCGAATATGGCCTGTTCGCCTTTGTCTGGGTCCTGGTGATCCTGTTCGGCAACCTCTCCTGTCTCGGCTTTCACACCACCGTCATCAGGTTTTTACCCGGCTACCGTCTGGAGGATGCCCATGACAAGATCATGGGACTGACCTCGACGGCGCGTGTCTTCGCCATGTTTTCGGCCAGCGCGCTTGCGATTTTCGGTTTCGTTTTCCTGTACTTCTTCGGCGAGCGCATCGCCTCCTATTATCTCATTCCCGTGTCGCTGGCGCTGTTCACCCTGCCGATGGTGGCGCTGGGCGATGTGCTGAACGGCACCGCGCGCGCCAATGGCTGGGCGGTTTCCGCTCTCAGCCCCACCTATATTGTCCGCCCGGTGCTGATCCTGCTGTTCATGCTGGTGGCAATCGGTTTCGGCGCGGAAAAAACCGCGACGACGGCCATGCTCACGGCCCTTCTTGCCACCTATGTCACCACGCTTTTCCATTTCATCTTCATGGACCGCCGGCTCAACCGGCATTTCCGCAGCACGGCCCGCAGGGTTCATTTCCGCCACTGGATAAGGTTCGCCTTTCCGATGTTCCTGATCGACGGCATCGGGTTTTTGATGACCAATTCCGATGTGGTGATTGTCGGGCTTTATCTGCCGCCGGATCAGGTCGGCATTTATTTCGCCGCGGCAAAGACCATCGTGCTGATGCAATTCGTGTTTTTCTCCGTGCAGGCGGCAGCCGCCCCGCGTCTGGCCGCCCTGATGTCGGCCAATGACAGACAGGGGCTCGCCGGTTTCGCCAGTCAGGCCGCACGCTGGGCCTTCTGGCCGTCACTCGCCGTTGGCAGCGTGGTGCTTCTGGCCGGCCCGTTCCTGCTATCGCTGTTCGGTCCCGGCTTCGTTCAGGGTTACGAGCTGATGTTCTTCCTTTTCGCCGGTTTCCTCGCCAAAGCGCTGATCGGCCCGGGAGAAACATTGCTGAATATGGCCGGCAAACAAAAATTGTGCGTCGTGCTTTATATTATTATCTTTGGTTGCAACATTGCACTCAACATGGCGCTCATTCCGGTCTATGGTCTGGCAGGGGCCGCGGCAGCGGTGGCGATAGCCATGTGCATAGAAGCTGTGCTATTGCATATTGCCATTCGCCGCACACTCGGGATCGTCCTTTTTGCCTTCAACGATCCCCGGGCGGGCCAAAACACTGGGAAGGCGGTGTAACGATAAGCATGTCCAGCGATCCAAAGAATCCGGATTTTCAGGACCCGCGCATCGCCGCACTGATGGCGTCTGCGGAGCGTGACCGTCCCGTAGCCGACAGCAGCCGACGCGTGGGGCGCGATGGCCGGGAATTCTGCATCTATCCGGGTCAGCTCGGTTACGACATGCAGGAAGAACTCGACTTTCTGTCCAACCGCGTGATGGAGGCGAATGTCTTCTTCACCGGACGGCTTCTCGCACCCGCCATGCCGCGGATCGAGGACAAATCCGTGCGCTTCGCCCTTATTCGCGACGAGAACGGCGCCAGAAGCCGTATGCGCTTCCTGATGCCTTTTACCGTGGAAAAGCCCGGCTTTTCCATCGGCCCTTCCATCATTCGCGTCTGGGCCAATCCGTTCGGGCCGCTTGGCACGCCGCTGGTTGATACCGAAGGGGCCGCCGAAACCCTCGACAATCTTTTCGATGCCCTTTCCGACCGCAACATGCGGCTGCCCAACGTTCTGGTGCTGCCGGATGTTCGGCTGGAAGGGCCTTTTGCCCGCATGTTCAAAGCCATCGCGCTCAGCCGCAACCTGCCGGTGACGACGACGGGCAATTATCACAGACCGATGCTGGAAAGCCTGCTTGATGGCAGGGCCTATCTGCAAAACGCCCTTGCGCCGCACCATCTGCGTGAAATGAACAGGCAGTGGCGTCAGCTCGAAAAACTCGGGCCCCTCGCCTACACCGTTACCCGACAGCCGAAGGACGTGCGCTATCGCATGGAGGAATTTCTGGCGCTGGAGGCGAGTGGCTGGAAAGGCCGCAAACGCACCGCGCTGGTCAACGACCGTTATCGCGCCGCCTTTGCCCGCGAGGCGATCACCAATCTGGCCGAAGCGGATGCGGTGCGTATCCACACCATCGATCTCAATGGCAGCGCCATCGCCTCCATGGTCGTCTTCATCACGGCCGGTGAGGCCTATACGTGGAAAACCGCTTTCGACGAGAGCTATGCGCAATTTTCTCCCGGCAAGCTGCTGGTGCAGAAATTGACCGACTGGCATCTGGATGACGCCAATATTCTGCGTAGCGACAGCTGCGCCGTGCCCGATCATCCAATCATGAGCCGCTTCTGGCAGGAGCGCCAGGAAATGGGCACGCTGGTGGTTGGGCTTGCCCAGAACAGCGACCGCGACGTGCGGCAGGTTTCCACCCAGGTGGACATGTATCGCAACACCCGCAACCTCGCCCGCAGCCTGCGGCAGAAGATCCTGTCCTTCGGACGCAAGGGCAATTGACCCGAAGGACGCCGGCGGCGTCCTTCGGAATCTATGATGCGGTTAAAGCCCACTTCAGCGCGAGGCCGTCCGGATCATCTTGCACAATTGCGTCAGAGCCGCATCATATCCGCCGCCCAGAATATCGACACAACGGCGGGCGAGCTTGATCTGCTCGGTCCGCGACATATCGTTATAGGCTTGGAGAGCGTTGCGCACCGCGCCGGGAGACACCGTGCCCGGGCCGCCGGGAGTGGTGGTGCTACCGCCGGGATTTCCGGGCGTACCGGTCGAACCGGAGCCGCCGATACCGACGCCGACACCGAGACCAACACCGCCCGAGCCGCCGACATTGGCCCCGACATTGGCATTGATGCCGTTCGAGCCGCCAACGGAGGCGTTCACGCCCGCATTGACGCCACTGGAACCACCGACGGATGCATTAACATCCGCATTGACCCCATTGGTACCGCCGACCGAAGCGTTGACATCCGCGCCCAGTCCGCCGCCGCTTCTACCGCCGACATCCGCACTGGCGTTGACACCACCGCCGCCGCCAACGGAGGCATCGACCCCGAGCCCGCCGCTGCCATTGCCACCAACACTGGCATTGACCCCATTCTCACCACCGACGCCGATATCCAGCGCATGCGCATGGACCGGCAGGATCAGGCAGGCAGACAGTAATAAATTGCGAGAAAAAGCCCTCATAATTTCCTCCCTATGAGTTTGGCCATTCCCGCCCCGCGTGGAAACTCCACCCTGACATCATAATTCAATTAGTAATTGCGCATATTCTAATTTATTAGAGGTGCCTAATATTACCCTAATGCTGCAACTGCAGGTGTCGCGATCTGGCACAGCCACCGGCCGCAACATTTTGATCGGCGGCCTCGGCAAAGACGGAAAACCGCCCGCGCAAACACGCGCAATTCAAAAGGATAAGTCAGCTTTGGGGTTGCACGCATGGCCCTCACCATGATAGACGCCGTGGCATTACCACCGTTGCCCCAATGGCGGAATTGGTAGACGCGCCGCACTCAAAATGCGGTTCCGAAAGGAGTGCTGGTTCGATCCCGGCTTGGGGTACCATTACCTGAAAATCGCTTTGATTTTACTAGGCTTTCCGGTCCAAAATGTCCAAGTAGTTCACACCACATAGAAAAGTTGGACGCTTTTGTTCTGCTTTTGGTCAGTCCTCGCTGTCGTCCACAGCCTGATCCATAAGCTTAACGGCGCTCTTCGCGAGCACTTTCTGGCGAGCCGCTTTGGTATAGCGGATTACCTCTTTCGATGTTGTATGACCGGTGATTGCCATAATCTGATGTTCGGTCGCGCCGCGATCTGCGAGCCGTGCGGCGGCGGCTTTTCTCAAGCCGTGGGCGCTGCAATGTTTAAGGTCGGCTTCATCGCATCGTTTACGAAACCAGTTGCCAAAGCCATTTGACGTGAAGGGCTTATCAAACTCTGTGACAAGCAAGGTCAAATCGCCGCACGGCCCGGCCTCGATAGCCTTCACCAGATTTGGATGAAGCGGCATTTCCAATCTGCGGGGCTTCCTCTTCTTGTCTTTCTCTTGGACGAACCGGAGCCAGCCCTTTGTCATATGCTGCTTTCCAAACAGCACGATATCGCTGCGGCGCTGGCTGGTATAGAGCATCAGCATCAGAGCCAAGTACGCTTTCGTCCCGATAGGATGTTTCGCAATGAACTGGTCAACCTCATCCTCAGTCCAAGAATGAAAACCTTCCGATCCGGTTTTGAAGTACGGGATATCGCGGGCGGGATTAACCGCACACAATTCCACAGCGGGCATTGTCGCCCAAGCGAATATCGCGCGTAGCGCTTTAAGCCAGCTATTGGCCGCATCCGGCGTCTCCGCCTTTCGGTCCCGAAGAACGCGAACGGCTTTTGCCGTGAATGCGGGAACTGGCACGTCCTCGAAAAGCTTTTTATCACCCTTCTTGATTGGCTCTTTCCACATGGCCTCAACAATTAGCTTGCGGCGATATCGGGTTTTGCTGTCCAGCTGCTTGTATTCCGCGCTCTGAAAATAGAGTTGGCATAGCCAGCGGAATGTCCCCTTCCCCGCCATCTTCGGACCGGCGGTTTCCTCTTTCTGGACGCCTTCCAACGCTGCGTAATAAGCCGCGTTGAATTCATCGGTGCCGGGCAGACCCGGCAACCGGATTTTCGGTTGGCCTTTCCGCCGAAAATAAAACCGGAGACTGCCCCCGGTTCGATCTTCGACTACATATTTCTTGGCGAATTTCTTGGGCATTTACGCGAAATCCCACTCCTCGTTTTCATCGCCCTCCCCTCCGGGCAAGCGGCTAAAGGCTCTTTCGAGTGACCGCCTGTCCCAAATGGTACGGCTATTAGCCTTCTTCGGCTTCGGCATTCTGCCATCGGCCACCATTTCGTCAAACAGGGATTTCGAAACGCCGATATAGGCAGCGGCCTGTTCGCGGCTCAACCCGAGAACTGGCGGCAATGGGCAGGCGCTTGCCGGTCTTGGTTCGGCGGCGGCTGTCATCGCTTGCCCTCCGTCAAAAGCTTTGTGGCTTCAAGGTCAAGGGTCGTCATAGCCTCTTCAAGCTCGCGAGCGGTGTAAGTCGCCCGGTCCGTTTTGTATTCGGGAATGCCAAGCGCCCAGAGGCAGTTCTCGGCACGCTCCCGCGCCCACCGATTTTGCGTCGGTGATAGCGCGTTTTCGCTGAATGCGGTGAGCGCGACGAAACAGAAAGAAAGGACGTTCGATTTGTCCGCGGCGGTTGGCCTCTTCATCCGTCGCCCTCCTGCTTTGCGGGCGCTACGGCCCACTCGGCGAGTGCAAGGGCGATATCGTTTTCAGTCGCGGTCACTTTGGACGCGTTGCGATATGGAACGATGGTGAGGCTTTCCGCCGCGTTGTCATGCAACAGCTTGGCGAACGTGGTGACGTAAAGCTGATGCGGCAGGCCGATCCAAACCGGAATGTGTTGGTGCTTGTCGGCGAACACTACGATCGTGTCGCAGCCGGGCGGCATGTCGATCAAAACGGAGACGCCAAACACGCCACCATCCTGTACGCGGAAGGACGGCTTCTTTTGCTCGCGGTCCGCCTCGCGGCTCATGATAACGCGCAGATCGTGGGCCGCGCGCAAAGTGGTGTCCGACAGCAAGCCGCCGTTGCCACCCTTGCCGCCAGCGCCGTTCATGTCGAATTCTACGCAATCAATAAGCTTCTTCGCTGCTTTGGTGATATCTGTCATGGGGCCGCCTCAAGGTTCTTCCGCCAGTCGAAGAAGCCAAGTGCGCCTTTGACCGGGATAAATTCGCAGGGTTTGGGATTGGCCAGCACGAAGCCGTAAGGGCCGAAGAACCACGGGCTTTCGTGGCGCGTAACGCAATCCACGATCTCAACGGTTCCCACGATGCCACCACGCGGCAGGCGGCGTTCGTCTTTTCGGCCCGGAAATGCAGGCCCGGTGCGGCCTTCGGGCAAGGCGGCGCGGGCCACATAAAGACCGTCAAGCCACTCTTCCGCCGTCATGCCCTTGGCGGCATGGATGCAGACCGGCCCGCGATACTTCGTTGCCCACGTCCGGTTTTCGACCGGCTTGCCCAGTTCGAAAATGCAGTGAACCCACGGCTGTCGAACCGACAGCGCCAGTTGCGGCAGGGCGGCGCGAACGGAAAGCTGTTCGGGCGTCATGCTTCGCCCTCATGAGCATTGCGAAAAAGGAGCTTGAAGCCTGCAAGCGTTCTATAAGGGCCATCTTCTGGAAGAGGCAGGCGGGGCGCAGTTGGCGCGAGGTGCGCCGCGAGGTGTAGCGGCCTTTCCGCAACTGACCTGAGCGCGTGGGCGTAGTATTTTTCCCACCAAAAATTATCGAAATGGACGGCCCTATAAGGCGGGCGCAAGTGGTTCGGCGCTTCCAACGTCTTGGGATTGAAGACGACAACGGCAACCTTGTCCACGATGTTGCGCTGATGCAATTCGCGCTGCATATCGTGCCTCTCGTCTCCGGTAGCTACCACGACGCAGTCACCCGGCTGGAGACGTTCAAGCATCGCGGACGTGCGCCCGGTGCGACGTGACATGTTGGTGAAGATTTCCAGCGATGCCGCAAGAAATGGATAGATTGTGTCATCTTGCATTGCGTTTCCTTCCGGTCGGCCTTCTGTTCTGCTGGATGGAGGCGGGCGGCGACCGCCCGCGCTCTGGGTTAAATCAAGCCGTCATTTCCGGCTTGCCCGCGAATTTCGGCAGGCCGAGTTCTGCGGCGGTTTCGTAAAGGGCGAAGGTAACGGCCTTGGTGATGTGGACATCTGGCCGGTAAAGCATGCACGTCCACGAAAGCTTGCCTTCGCGAAGGCGGTAGCGCAGGCGAACGGGCAAGCGGATGCTTTCACCCTGGAAGAACGGCGCGATGTTGAGGACGAAGACGCCCGGCACGGTGATCGGGTCGCCGTTGGCGTTCTTGTGGTCTTCCTCGAAAACGATTTGGCTTTCGCCGGTCTGCAATTTCACGGCGGTCTTGACGCGGGTTTCAGCGTTGATCTGCAAGCCCTGCGAAAGCACTACCAGTTCGTTCGGGTAGGCGATTTTTGCCCGGAACAGCAATTCGAGGTCTTTCACCTCATCCGAGTCCGGCGCGGCCAGTTCGGCAATATGGTCTTCCACAAACTCCGCAAACTCGTTTTGCGTCAGCGCTTTGCCATTGATGCCCTGCCAAGCTTTCCATTCTTCGGAAAGCGGAAACGCGTATTCTATCACGCTCAAACGCTCTGGTTCTGGCACGTTGCCAAGTGCGGGCGGTCTTGTGGATCGGGCTGCATCCTTCCTGTCTGAACTTTTCCGGTGACCACATGGCGACAATTTACACCACACGGCAGGGCGAGACGGTTGATCTCGCTTGCCTCGCTTTTTATGGGCGCACGGCCAAAGTGGTCGAAGCCGTTATTGATGCCAATCCGGGTCTTGCCTCGCTCGGGCCTGTTCTTCCTCTCGGCACGAAAATCACCATGCCGGACATACCCGCCACCAGCACGGCCAAGCCGTTGACCAGCCTTTGGGACTAACCATGAAACCGCGCGTGGAAGTGAATATTGACGGCTTGCCGGTGGCAGGCCATTTCTATGAGCGTTTGCTTTCCCTTACCGTCACTGACGAAGAGGGAATGAAATCCGACACGGTGGATATTGAACTGAATGACGGCCCGCCGAACTTTCTGGCGATCCCGCGTAAGGGGGCCATCATTTCGGTCAAGATGGGTTTCGGTGACGATCTCGTGCCGAAAGGCGTCTTCACCGCGGACAAAGTCAACGTCGATTGCCTGCCTTATAAAATGTCGATTTCCGGTAAGGCTGCGGACCTTCGCAGCGGAAAGCTGAAAGAGCGGCAGGAAAGGTCATGGGATAAAACGAAGCTCGGCGATATCCTGTCTCAGATCGCCAGCGAAAGCGGCTTAACCCCCGCCGTTGATGATGACCTTGCGGACTTCGAATATGACTGGCTAGCGCAACAGGACGAAAGCAACATCAATTTCTTGCGACGGTTGGCCGAACGGCACAACGGCCTGTATGCGGTCAAGCAAAAGCGCCTGATTTTTACCCGGCTCGGTTCCGGGTTGTCTGCATCCGGCGCGCCGCTCGGCTCGATCATCCTGACGCCAGAGAAAATCAAGGTCGGAAGCCTGAAAGTCGAAATCAACGACCGCACGAAATACAGCAAGGTCGTGGCGTACTATCAGGATTCCGATAAGGCGGAGCGCGTGGAAATCGACGCGGACGCGGATGCGGACGGCGATAGCGTTTATCGTTTGCCGGAACCTTATGCATCGCCCGCCGAAGCCGACAAGGCCGCGCAGGCGAAGGCCAAGGAATTGCAGCGTGGCGAAGGCTCGGTGTCTGTAACCGTGATCGGTGACGCGGGAATAGATGCGGGCTTGCCGCTGCTCTTTGCCGATATCCGTCCCGGCGTTGACGGCGTGCCTTACATCATCAAGACAGCCAAAACCGCATACACGAAAACCGGCGGTCTTGAAGTGGCGGTTTCGGGCAGGCTCTACGATGGCAAATCCGCAACTGAAAAATCGGCCGGCACGGAAAGCGGCGGCTCCAACGCCACCCCGGACGCCTCGAAAGCAACCGGCAAGGTTGCGCCCAACAGTGCGCCCGGCACCCCGGCCACGCCTTCCTCATTCCTGACGCCGCGCCGCTTCGGACGGACAGACGAAAACTAGGGCGCGGCCCTACCACTCTTCCCCAAAATCTTTAGGAGATATCCATGTCCGTTGTGACAACGTCACCGCGTGGGCGTGCCTTTATGGACGCTCATGAAGGAAACCCCCTTACCTGCTATCTTGATCCGGTCCGCATCCCCACTATCGGGCGGGGCTTCACCATGCGGAGCCGGTCTGTTCGGCGTGAGCTGGAAAAGATTGGCATTACAAAATTGGTGCCGGGTATAACGAAACTCACGTCCAGCCAATCGGAAGCCATCTTCGCGGCGGTGCTTCGGGATGAATTCGAGCCTGCTGTGGTTGCCAAGTCGCCGGATGCGCGCAAGCAGCACGAAATGGATGCGGCGGTGTCCGCGATATTCAATCTCGGCACTGGCGCCATGGATTGGCAGTGGGCGAAATTTTGGCGCGCCGGAAAGCAAAAGCAGGCGGCGGACTATCTCGCCACCCACTACAATACGGCTGGGGGCAAGAAGCTGCCCGGCCTCGTTCGCAGGCGCAAGGAAGAAGCCCTTTTGTTCGAAAAGGGAATCTACACTGGCGTCGGTGAAGGCGTGCCGCGCTCCGCCCGAGAGACCGCACCGAAGCAGCCCGATCCGGTGGTTAAGGAAGCGCAGGCTATCCTCTCGGCGAAAGGCTTTAATCCCGGCGCTATCGACGGCTGGATGGGGGAAAAGACTGCTGCCGCAGTCAAGGCATATCAGTCTGCGCACCCGCACCTTGTCGCCGACGGCATCATTGGTCCCGCCACCTTGTCGCAGTTGCGGCGTGACGCTGTGGCCACGAAAGAAGCGGTGCAGGGCGGCGCAGGCTCGCTCTTTGGTTCCGGCTTTGCTGCATGGTCGCTCGGTTTGCCCTGGGGGTGGATCGCGTTGCTTACTGCGGCGGTCGTCCTCGGCGTTATCGCCTACCGCAAGCGCGATGTCATCTCTCGGCGGGTCAATAGTTTGCTGGGTCGCGAGGTCGCGGTTTGATGACGAAAATCGGACTTTTCCTTTTGCTCGGGCTGGCGGCGGTGTCTCTCATCGGCGCGGGCATCCTCTTCATCGACCGGAATGCGACCTATCGCGCGGTCATCAAAACTGAAAGGCAGAATAATGCGGCAGGGGATCGGGCGGACAGCGCTCGTCATCGTTTTGACGATTGCGCTGGCGGGGTGTGGGATTTCGGGGCCGGGCGATGTATCGGGCCTGCGCCGGGTAGTCGGAATTGACCTGATCGGCGCGCGGGGCGCAACGCAGGAAGATCAACGGAAAATTGACCGGACGGTTGCGGGCCTTTGCGGTGGCGACGTTTGGAACCGGGACGAATGCGCCCGTCATGGAAAAGGTCGCTGACATGCCGGAAAAGTACACCTCTTTCATCGAACTGATGAATGCGTGGGTTGGTGGTGCATTCACCACTATCATCGCCTCTTTGCTTGGCCGCTTCATGTGGCACGGCAATGAGGCGCGGAAAGGTCGCCGTAAGTTTTTCGGCATTGAACTGTTTTGGGAACTGCCTGTCGCGCTCGGCATGGCAGTCATCGGCGAAAGTGCCGCCGCCTACGCCGATCTCGGTCAGCCTGCATCAACCGGGTTGATTGCGCTTCTGGCCTACCTCGGGCCGCGGGGTGTCGAAGCGCTCTTCCATAAATGGTTTGATCGCCGCATGGCCGGTTGACCCCTCCTATCATTATCGTCAAAGCCGTCCGGTTCCCGCCGGGCGGCTTTTTGCGTTTGCGGTGTCGGAATGACAGCTAACATGGAGTTAGGCTCGTGCCCGGCTGACGTAAATTTCTAGGTCGGGGAGTTCAATCTGGTCGTAGAACTTGGCGAGCGTCACAATTTGAAGCGCGTCGCTCCTCGGAATGCCTCGGCAACGCACGATGAAATCGATGCACTCCTGCCCCGTCCCTTCCATCCAGTCGCCGGTACTCGACCTGTCCTCGACTTCAAAAAGGTTGCTGTAATCACTCATAATCCTGCCCCTTGTGCTTCCTATATGGGACACTACCGGACAAAGGTTGTCGCCAAAATCTCTTATCCTGCTATGTTTTGCCTCAGGGGAGCGGCTTCCTACCCTTCCCGAAAGCGGAGCGGATGAGTGATTTCAAAATTAGTCCTCTTGCTATTCTATGGGGAGACTTTGCTACCCTTGAGACCGTGACGGACTTGGCGCAATGCCTGCTCGAAAATTGGCCGGGCAACACAACGACCGACGCTTATGTGACCGCCCTAATGGTCTGTTCAGCTGTTCTCGAAAACGGCTTGGATGACCGACCAGAAGATGCGCGCGCAGCCTTTATTGATGCCGCCCACGAAGCACTCCTGTCGGTATCGCCAGATGATGACGATTTGGATTTCTAGCTGCTATTAGGTGCCTACTCGTTCTATTAATCCTTAAACAGCAACTAAGGGACATCATCTTGGCGAAGAAAACTACCTTCCAAAGAAAGAAAGAGGATCTCGGACGTTTTCTCGACCTGTTCAAAGCCGCTGTAGATGAACACCACCAAGCGGTAATTAGCGCGATCAAATCCGGGCAGCAGCACCCTACCACGCATCACGACTACCCGCGTTACACGGAGCTTGATAGCGGGTTTCCTTCGGTACACGAGATCGGTCCGTTTGGCGACGCGCCTACACACTATCTTACTTCAATAGGGCCGCGATCCCTTGCGGGAATACTGGGCGGCTTCATAGGAGATAAGAGCGAACTTCCAACTCTGAACGCGCTAACAAAGTTTCTTGCCAAAAGTGAATTTGCGTCACACCTCGGCATAACTGATGGGACAAGTTCGTGGCTATTAGGTCTGCGCGTTGGGGACGTGGTCGAACGATATCTTCACCGATACGGCATCGATAGTCCGCTGATTGAACCCAAACGGGACAAGCTAATCTGGCCAATTGTCTCGGGGATGGTTCAAACAACGCTGCGCATGCGTCTGGTGGTGCCTATTGCACTCACTCACTTCGACGTCGATCGCTTTCGGTTAACGGACAGCACGTATATCATGCGGCTCCCCAAGAAAATGCAAATGGCGCGCTATGCCGTGGATCGTTATGGAGCAGGCGTCACCAAAATGGTCGCCAACGCGGCGGTAATCCCCCCGTTCTTAGCGGGGCTTGGTCGTAGAATTCACGCGGCCATTTTCAGTTTTTGTGCTGGCGTGATGCCGCCGATGCCCATGTTGGGCCGTTCGTTGTTGTAGGTCCATAGCCACTG